>Ga0307412_10000036_pt1 | contig 192270 bp, 170 predicted proteins | sample DK1Cmetagenome_3_FD_203823 | JGI IMG/M metagenome (GOLD analysis project Ga0307412, IMG submission 203823) | Maize rhizosphere microbial communities from greenhouse at UC Davis, California, United States - DK15-C-1 | ecosystem: Host-associated > Plants > Roots > Rhizosphere > Soil | place...
TTATCTAAAAGCTCTCCTGCGCTACTGTCATACTCTCGTTTTTCAGTGGGGCAAAGATAACAACTTAATACCACGCAAAACAAACTTATTTAACATAAATATCACATCACGTTAATATTGGGGATAAATAGATCTGTATGATATTAGTTTATAATATGTTATAAGGTTATTGGAGTTATCCACAATCATCGGTGAGAAGGGATATAAAGATTTAATTTAGAAAAAACGTTTGATTAATACCTTATATATAGAGTATCCCATCAGGCATCCTATAGTATCTGCAACAATATCCAGAGATTCCATGGATCTGCCCAGGCCCATTTCTTCCTGAAAGATTTCAGTAAGGAAGGCATATATAAGGATGATCTGAAAGAAATAGGAGAATTTAATTTTGGGAAAGGTGGCAATGAAGCAGAAACCCAGCATTGCAAATATGCTTACATGTAAGGCTTTATCAATACCGTTGAACATAAACCAGTATTCGTTATTCTCTTCGCCCGGTTTGAGCAGCATATAAGTAAGAAATGCCCAATAAATGGGCAAAATCTTACTAAATATTTTTGAAACCTTATCCAATGATTGCCTGGTATTCTTCTGCAGTAAGCAGTTCTGAATGATCTGCACCATCAGCAATTTCTAATTTAATGATCCATCCGTTTCCATAAGGGTCTGTATTTAACAGCTCAGGCTGATCTTCCAACTCTGAATTAAATTCAATAACTTTTCCGGCAATAGGCAGGAATAAATCTGAAACAGTTTTTACTGCTTCTACACTTCCGAAAACAGCTGCCCCCTCAAGATCATCATCTACAGTATCTACATCTACATATACGATATCGCCCAATTCCCCCTGTGCGAAGTCTGTAATACCGATTGTAGCAACATTACCTTCAATCTTGATCCATTCGTGATCTTTAGTGTACTTTAATTCTGATGGTGTATTCATTTTAATTTTTATTTTGTACAAATGTATTCAAAATAATAAAAGCTTCAAAGAGGTAATGAATATCTTAATTGAATTTTGAAAACAAAATAAAAAATCGCTGCCGAAGCAACGATTGAGTATGGTATGATTATTATTTTTTTATTGCTTTTAGCTCATCCATTTCTTTCATAAGCCTATCATTATTTTCCTGAAGTTTTTTAAGCTGTTTATTTTGCTCAATAGTGTACAGCGTAAGCTCCTCGATTTTTTGAAGAAGCTTAATCTGAAACTCTCCAATATTCACTCCTTCTTTTTTCATCTGTGCTGCTGATGCAATTTCAGGAAGATGTTTTTTTTCTTTAATATGCTTTTCTACCTCATCTAATTCTGGCAGTTTATACTCTTCATCAAAAACAAAATCAGCTGTTGGCGTTAAGGTTACTTTTACTTCTTTTACTTCAAATTTTCCAAATAAAGCCATATTTCCATCATCGGAAAGCCTTAACCTTGCTCCAGACATTGTCCCATCATTTGAGTAATTCCAAAATTGTAAAGCATTCCCATAGTTTCCAGTCATATTATATATAACCCATTTTCCAGCAGTATTTGATGCTGTTTTTGTTGGATTTTCTAAAACAATCATCCCTCCTTCATTCGAACTCATTTGAGAAGAGAGCTGCCCATTAACTTCAAATCTGTCTCTACTTAAAGTAGCTATAAGTTTCTTATCACCCGTATTAGAAATCAAATTAAAATTAATCTGATTTTCTAACAATCTTATGAAGGAGCCTCCTAAGTTTGTATTTATACGTGGAAATGATTGCCCAGTAACATAGTTTCTAACATTATTACCGATTCCTACACCGGTATATGTCTCTTGAGGCTCTGAAGCCCAAAGTGATAGATTGGCAGGGCTATTTACTCCATCTCCAGAAGAATGCAATAGAATTGTAGAGTTTTGATGGTCGCCAGAAACAGTAAGTTTTTCGGATGGGGCTTGGGTTCCTATACCTAAATTCCCCATAATTGTTTGTTTACCTATAAAATCATTTGCTCCTTTAGTTGCCAATTCATTCCAAGAATTCCAAACATTAAAGTCCCCGTTTCTTGTTCTAAAAGATATGTTGTTTCCATTATAGGCCGAGCTTATTTGTGTATCATACTGATTTGCAAAACCTCCAAAACTTATTAATGATCCATTCCAAGGCGTTCCAGAAGTAGCATAGGCAAAAGTGTAACCACCTTTAAAATTATCAGCTGACCCAGGGGCTGTAATTGACACTGTGGGTGACAGACTCTGTGCTACAGACATTATAGACAATAGGCTAAAAAAAGATAAAGTAATTTTTTTCATATTTTTAAAAATTCTTAAACAAAGATATCATATAAAACAAGCTATTCCAAAAAACGTGAATTAAAACTAAAATCCCCTTCTTTTACAGAAAGGGATTCTTATTTTAGTAATTATGTATTAATTTTTTTCTTAGAAACCACCACCTGAGTCTCCAAATGTAAATGTTGCGGACAGACCGGCTCTAATGGTAGACAGCGGAAATGCCGTTGATATTTTGTATTTAGAAGTCATCTGCTCATAGAATACTCTCAGGTTCAGATTTTCTGAGACGTTATAATCTGCAGAAAGCTTTATATTCATGAGTTTCTGTCCCCCGGTGATTTGTGAATCATTCAACAGGATATTCATGATGGACGTTTTGCTGTCTCTCAATGAGATGTCACCTCTGATGTTCAGGTCACTTCCTTTTCCTCTGGATCCTCTTGTATTGGCCATACCTAATCTGAAATTCTTAACGATATACCCAAGCCTTACTACATATTCCGTATTGGAATCTTCGGTAAGGGTATGGTTGACCAGTCCTAATAGCATCATTCTGTTTCTGTTATACTGAAGTCCAAACTGCATATTGTTTCTCATGGTAACATCTATACCGATAAGTGGTGAGAAAGACTCTACATAACCAACCTGCGAGAATGTAAACGGATTGATGTAATCATTATTAACATCGAATGCATTTCCACCGGAAAGCCTGTTAAAGTAATCAATACTTGACTGGATACCGGCCGCTGTATAGGTCGCCGTATATCCGTGCAGAATATCAAATTTGGAGAACTGACCATTAACGATCGGAATGTTTCTTAAACCTGAATAAGTGATCTTCCAGTTTGGAATCGGAAGCCCGGCTTTTTTAGCATTTCCCATCTGCTTAACGGATTTTCCTTCGACTGCCGCTCTGAATGCAGGAATCAATACATAGGCATTGGCAATACTATAATGATCTGCAAAGCCATCGCTGTTCAGGATTTCTCCTAACCCCATCTGCTGGGAAAGTATCATTGCATTTTCCCTGATCGCCTGATAAACGGCCTGGGTTTCTTTGAATGACGTTTTAAGAAGAACCACGGAGTTGGAATAGGTCACCTGATCATTGGCAAATGCATAATCATGGTTTGCTGTTCCAAGGTTATTCCGGTTATTAAATCCAGACTGGGAGAAGTTTCTGTTGTAGTTGTGCAGTGCACTAAGATCAATTCTGAAATCGTTAATCGGAACGATCTGTAAATTGGCTCTTAATTCTTTTGTTGACATCTTCACATAAGGATCGGTCATATAAGGAGAATCACTTACCCATCCGTTTTCCAGAACAGTTCTTCTGATATCAGCCTGTGATCCGAAAAGGAATCCAATCGTAGGGCCTCCCAATGTCTGGCCATAACCATACATATTTGGTGCTGAAAGTAAACCTGGAAGTACCGTTCCGTTATTTTCAGAGTAATTAACATCTAACTGTTTGAACGATGTCAGTGCAAAAGCTGCGCTCTGCAGTATTGTCAGTTTATTCTTGAATTTATAGCTCTTATATCTGTATCTTTTCTTCTCCCACTGCTGTGTATACACGTTGTTCAAGGAATCAATCTCCTGTTTACGTTTCTGCAGTTTTGCAGAGATGTTCTTGAAATATTTAAACTGTCCGAAGAATTTCGGAATATCCGCAGTGGCTGTAGCCTGGATCACATTCGTATTCTGACCTACGGAACCTAAGCTTCCTTCCGGACTTGAAAGGAGTGCGGTAGATCTTGCATTCCAGTTGTAAGTAAGTCCATACCCAACTTCCGCATCAATAAAATCCAAATATGGAAGGTACTGGAACGGCAGTTTGTAATTAACCTGTACTCTGTGATTGTACAATACCGGCCTACCTGCTCTGAATACATTTCCAAAGATGGATTTGTCACTCATGCCGTTCACATCTACATTATCATTAAGGGTTCTTGTTGCAGAGTTGATCTCAAGTTTTAATGATTTTGTAAAGTTGAATCCTAAACCGTACTGCCACCCGAAGAAGAAGTTTCTGTTTTTAATTGCAGCAAAACTGTCACCTGTATTTCCGCTTAATATTGCTTCTACATTTCTAAATTCAAGTTCGTTGTAATTTCTGTCTACTTCCGTTCTGAAAGATAGTCTTGTAGGAATCGGATTGAAATTGAATTCTTTGATCCATCTCAGATATTTTGTAGATTTCGCCGTATCGCTGATCATTTTGTTGAACGGCTTAACTACCCACGGTTTGAAAGTATAGTTATAATCAACATACCCTCTCAGATACTGTCTGTAGTTTCTTGAAGTATAAATATCCCGGTAATAATCGTCATTATAAACTGCAGTTACGGAAACGTTCTCAATATCATAGAATTTAGGTTTCTTGTTTGGATTCATCCTTTCCTTATGCATATTGACAACGCCAATACTTCTTTGCTGCGTATAGGTTCTCGCTACTTTTTTAAGCTGTTCCTTGTTAGCCGCTTTGCTGAATTCCACATCGGTGTCCAGAGGATTATATTTAGGATCCTCGATAGTCTGTGAATAGGAATAGTTTAACGGAATTTTCATCCCACTTTTTTCAGGAAGGAATTTATCTACGTTTACAGCAGTATTGATACTGAATGCTGACTGTGTAGACTGATTTCTTTCTGCCGGCTTTGAATCTATGTTACCGAAACCTACAGAAGTATAAGATGCACTCGTATTGACGGTCGCAAAATCTCCAAGGTTAAAGTTCAGACTTGCGTTACCTGCATATCCTCCATCATTTTCAATTTCGGAAAGACGGATCTCATTTACCCAAAGAATTCTGGTAATAGAGTTTGAACGACTTGTATTTCTTACCCCAATCATAATGGTGGTAATATTTCCTAAACTCGGACGTCCTTTGATATAAATTCTTTTTGATTCATCTCCAAAGTTAGGATCCATGATTCTATCTACAATATTGGATGAGCTCTTATCTCTCCGGATTTTTGCATCTACAAAGTTTTGGATCTCCAAATCAACATTGTTTTCAACAGGCCAGATTTCAAAAGGTGTAGTTGCTGTCCTAGGTGTAAGCATCATTTGCGATTCATACTCATAATAGTTGTCCGTAGCATCACTTCCGAAACGGATGAAGAATTTAGATTCAGAATCGACACCCTGATATCTGTCTGTAGGGTCCTGAGCATGTACAAAAAGTTTTAACTTTTTATACCTTCTCATATCCAGAGTGGTATTCTTGAAAACTCCTCTTGCTTCTCCGGCAAGACCATCTATCTTCATGTAAAGTGAAGCTTCATTCTGTCTCTGCGCTCCTGCATTTCCACTCAGTACCTGTCTGTCAATTCCCGGAGGCAGTACATAAGGTGGTTGGTTCAGAGCGTTTTCTTCAATATTCACACTTCCAACTTCGAAGTTATTATTTTGTGCTATTCCTACCCCTTCCTCTTCTGAAGCTACTGATGGACTGGCGATCTGATTTGGATATCTTCTCCAGTCTGATCTTACAAGATCCATTGTCCCGAATCTTAAAGTAGAAGTCTGTTCGAAACCGGCAAGCATTAGTCTCGCAAATCTCACATTGTTAAGTACTGATGCACTTCGCTCACCTTCTGCATCCGTTCCATCATATTTTGAAACAGGGATTCTGAACAAATACCATTTCACATCAGAAGACTGTCCGTTCTGGAAAGTAGCCTTTACAGTTTTTACATCTACGATATTATTCTGCCCTAAAGCAAGACTTGGTTTATCCAGTTTTACAACATATTCATTATAGCTTTCTGTCTGGTCAAGGTTATAATCTTTGTTGATATCTTCTGCGTCCGGAGTCTGTGAAGCCACTTCCAATGAATTAGCCTGTGAGTTTCCTTCCGGGTTTCTGAAATATTTATATCTCTGAACAAGAGATGCCGCCTGATTACCTGTAAATTTATCCGACATGAAAAATACAAAATCATCTACCGCTGGGTCAACTAAGTTGGTAACCGGGTTAACAAATGTATTTCCGAATCTCATAGATTCCTGATCTGAGTTTAAACCGTCATATCCTAAATCCTGAGATCTTCTGTCATCGCCTTCACTTGAAAACGCATAAAGGATTGGCGGCTGCTTCGGCTGTACTCCCCAGTTGGAAGTTGTGGTAGTAGAAGGTGCTCCCGGAGTAGGAAGGCCATTTTCATACTGCATTTTGCCGTCTTTCAGGATATCTTCGGAAACGTTTCCTAACTGAAGTAAAAGTCTCGCCCTGTCTCCCAAGACAGTTCCATCCGCATAAGGGTCCATCATCCAGAATTCAACATATTCTATATTTGAATTAACGAAATTGGAAACACTGATCGGTCTCATGATCCCTGCCCATCTGGAAGACGCTGCTTCAGAACCGGGATTAACGTTATATGGACCTTTTTCCTGAGGATAATAAGAAATATCTAAAGTATTGGTAAAGGTCTGCTCGCCCGCTACAAAATCTCTGTTATTATAAATTTCGGAATACTGAACTCTTCTGGATGCGTGGTTGGATACAGACTGCGCTGTAATTCCTGCAGGCGCCCGGCCTCCTACTCCCCAGAATCTAGGGTCAATATTATACCATGATAAAAGCCCTCTTCCGTAACCACTGGTTAGGGCATCATCGCTTGGAGCTCCGTTAAATGGTGCCGCCAGGTTTTTCTCCGGTCTTGAAGCTAAACTCCACGCAGCAGGTTCTTTTAAGGATATTTTAGAGGTTGTCTGTTCGAAGTCATCTACATAAGATTGGTCATTTGTTCCTTTATTTAATCCAGGGAGAAGGTATGCCCCTTCCATTTTAAAATTCAGGTTCGATGGAGCTTCGGTATTTACAAACGGAATCTTATCGGTAAGCCTAGTCAGGAAAGGAATCTGATTGTTGTACATCATATTGATCCCGGCCATGGTATTATTAACCGCCTCCTGTCCGTAATTTACTTTCTGGGTAAGCGGAGATTCGGAATAATTAACAACCGTTCCTCCTATTATAAAGTTCTCATTGAATCTTCTTTCCAGGTTTAGTCCTAAGAATCTTTTTCTCTGGGTATTAAAGGTAAGCTGATTTTCTAATGAGATATTGATAGCCTGTCCGGACTGTTTAACATTTTCATTGATGATCGTTACGGTTCCGAGCATATAATCCACGGTGTAGTCCACCCCTTCTGTCAGCTGAACACCATTCGCCGAAACTTTTACAGATCCCTGCGGAACGTTTACAGCGCCAAGAGAAATTCCCTGCCCCTGTGTGCCTTTATACCGTCCTTCTATGGTATATCTCTGTGCAAGGTTACTGGAAGATGCCACCTGCTTCTGCTGTCTATAGAGGTCTGTAAAGACAAACTGCGGATCATTTCCGACCTGCCCCTGCATAAAACTGCCGAAAGGCTGTACTTTGGTAAAGATAATCCTTCCTGTTTCCGGTCTGATTGTAATTCCGTTGACAAAGTCAAAGATACCGTCTCCCAATATACCACTGCTGGCCTGGATATCACCGTTCATGTTGAGACGGTCCCAGTTGAGCAATTTCAGTAAGTTTTTGTCCTGGACACTGGTTCCGGGTAGATAATTCACTTTACCGCCTGTTTTCGGATCTCTGTAGAATACATTAAGAATAAAGCCGTCCTGTGCTACCTGTCCTGCATCCAGAGAATAAATATTTTTCATCATCAGATCCCACATTGGAGATTCTGTATTCACCTTGTTATTTACTCTAAGAACCTTGGTTACCAGTACGGGACTTTCTTCGGAGAATTCCCCTACCTTATAGACTTTATTGGTACCATCGGTATAGGAATATGAAACGGCTAAAAGCTGATTCTCATTCAGCTTCTGATTCAATGAAATATATCCTAACTGTGGCTGCAATGTATATTCATTGGCATTCAGCCTTCTTGCTTTTGTATTAAAAATGAATTGCTCTCCGTTGTCATAGGGCTGTGCACTTCCCGGGAACATCTGTCCCTGAAAGGTAGTTGCATAATTTTTACCGGCTTCTCTTGGTCCTATTGCTGCATTAATAGACGGGTACAATCCATTCTGAGAGTTGTCCGGCAATCCTGAAACACCTTCTCCCAAATCTCTGATACCGATAATACTTTTCTGATATGCCAGATTGCTGTTCCCCTGGTCAAGTACCCAGACTTCCAATCTGGTAATGTTTACTGTGGAATTGATCTGCGGATAATTGGCCAATGCATTATCATAACGGTCCAGGAAGTAATGTCCCAGGAAGAAGTGTTGATTCTCTTCGTAGTCAATAGCATTAACTTTAAAGTTATTCATAACACCTCCACCCTGTACTACAATATTACGGGCTTCCCCCTGTTGTTGGGAAAGCACTACTGTTCCATAAGTTTTTCCTAACTGGAATTCTGTTTTCACCCCGAATAACGACTGTGAGCCACGGATAAGACTGGTAGAAAGCGGCATATTAACATTACCGAATTCTATTCTCTTAATGATTTTATCTTCTCCTCCTGCACTGGGTTTATCTACTTCACCAAGACCTTTGGTCTGAAGATCTTTCCAGTTTCCTTTTGCCTGCCATACAAGATTCATCCTGTTTTCGAATGCAAAACCACTCTGGGTATCGTAATTGGCTTTCAACTGTAAGTTTTCTCCTACTTTACCTAATAATCCAAGTTGTATCCTCTGGTCTATGTCAAAGGTAAAACTGGTCCTGTTCTGTGGCAGGATCAGTGGGTTATCTATTTTTTGATAAAGTCCGGCAAAGTCTAAAGAGGCATACCCAGAAGGAATAATCTCTATTTTATTACTTCCGAAAATAGTTTCAAACAGCCTGTTATTAATCATCAAAGACGGAATGAGGCCTTTCTTACGGGCATCAGTTCTATCTCGTCTGTACAGGAGACTGTATTTATCGGATTTTTCCTTGTAGTAAGCTTTTGACTGTGTTGCGAGCATAAATTCTTTATACTCTTCGGGAGACATTGCTGTAGGAGGGCCTGTAAATGTATTTCCAATTTTGGGATATACATAATACATACCTGTTTTTATGTCGTAAAAGGCCTCGTACCTTGTAGGGTCGGCCAGTTGATAATCTTTCTTTATGATCGCCGTATCACGTACCTGTTGTGCAAAGGCACTTACTGACAGACACAGGAACGACAGGAACAAAAATATTTTCAGATGCTTATTATTCGCCACCAAATGTTAAATGTTTTTTAAAATTTGTTTTACCAATTCTTCTACGGAGATCTCAGGATTCTGCTTCATCATCCTATCCGCGATCTTCTCACTCATTCGTTTCGGAATCCCTAAAACTTCTAATGCAGATAACGATTCTTCCTTGACTTTATTATCCACAAAAGAAGAAATATTTTCTTCTCCAATGCTGAATTTTTGGACTTTATCCTTTAAATCTACAATAATTCTTTCTGCAGTTTTGGCACCTATTCCTTTGGCTTTTTGAATCAGTGCGCTATTCTTGGAGAGAATGGCTGAAGCGATCTCTTCAAGGCTTAAAGTGGAAAGAAGTATAAGGGCAGAAACAGCACCCACTCCGTTAACACTTATTAACAGATTAAACATTTCTTTTTCTGAACGAGTGTTAAATCCAAAGAGAAGATGAGCATCTTCCCGGATGATCTGCTGAGTAAATAAGAATGCAGGCTTATTCAGGGCCAGGGCCTGGGAGGTCATCAAACTGATACCTACATAGTAACCAACTCCTTGTACATTGATCACTGCGTAAGCGGGCGTAAGTTCTTGAACACTGCCTTGTAAGGAAAATATCATTATTAATTTTTAAAACTCCCAAATATAGCAATTTAAACTAATTAATATTTTCATTTCACGTGCGAATGATTTTTAACTTAAATTCTGATCGTAAATTCAAGGAATTACTATAAAAACAATAAATACAAAAAACCTATCCAAAACGGATAGGCTTATGATTTAAATTAGTGGTTAAACTGATCCATATCTTAGGGATTTATGTCAAGACACATCGTGAGATGACATGCGCCATTCACACAAGTTGGTGTACAGCCTACTAAGCACAGCTGCCCTTGAGATGGAAGGCAATAATAACCTCCATCCGGAGACTGAAGAGGCTGGCCTCTGAATCCTCCACTTATTTGTTTTAAATTTTCTCTTGAAAGTCTTTTAATGTTTTTCATGGTATTATTTTTTGATAAGTGTAAATATATTTATTTTTCACTAAACGATGATAAAAATTTAAATTTATTCAAAAATATTTTTTCCTTTGTTTAGGAAATAAAGAATTGTAACGCCAGCTAAATCTGTCTTTTTAAAAAGACAGCTATTCATTTCTAATTATTGATTATTGTTGAACAAGCCCTTCAGAAAGATATAATCCTTACATTCATAATTGTTACCTTAAGTTTAAATAATAAAAAAGCAGTACACAAAATTTGGTGTACTGCTTTTTTATTTATAAAGATAGATACTTTATGATTTTTTGTTTTCTCTTCTCTGCGCATCAAGAACTGCTACAGTAGCTAAGTTTACAATCTCATCTACGCTTGAACGCATCTGTAAAACATGGACAGGCTGCTTCAATCCCATCAGGATTGGCCCGATTACCTGTGCCACTTTCATTCCTCTGATGATCTTATAAGAAAGGTTGGCACTTTCAAGATTCGGGAAAACGAAGGTATTGGCAGGCGTTGTTCCTAATTTTGAGAAAGGATAATCGCTTAAGTGATCAGCATTCATGGCAAAATCCGGTTGAATTTCACCATCAACAATCATTTTAGGATATTTCTCGTGAAGGATGCTTACTGCTTTGGCTACTTTTTTGGAAGTATCGGAAATCGCTGCAAAATTTTCGAAACCAAGCATTGCAATTCTAGGTTCAATAGCAAACGATTTTACCGTGATTTCTGCCATTTTAGCAATATTCACAAGATCATCTGCAGTAGGATTCTGATTGATAGATGTATCAGCGAAGAAGATAGGTTTCTTTTCTGAAAGGATCATCATCATTGCCGCTATTTTGTCTACTCCTTTATCTTTTTCAATAACTTCTAAAACTGGACGAAGCACTGAAGTATAATTTTTAGAGAAGCCTACGATAAGACCGTCTGTATCTCCATGTCTCAGCATTAACGGACCGAAATAATCTCTCTGGCGTACATATCTTTTTGCCTTGTACTCGTTCATTCCTTTTCTCTGACGAAGTTTCCAAAGAGTTTCTCTGTATTTTTTTCTGTTTTCTTTCTGATCGTCATCGCTTGGATCTATAATCGGGATATCCAGGGTGATCCCGAAACGTTCCATTTGCTCTTTGATGTATTTTTTATCTCCTAAAAGACTTGGGAGAGCAATTCCTTCTTCATAAAGAATCTGCGCTGCTTTCAATACATTGTATTCTTCAGCATTTCCTAAAGTGATTCTCTTCGGATTGGATTTTGCACGGCTCTGCATCATTCTTACCAACTTCTCGTCTCTTCCCATTCTGTCCAGCAGCTGGTTTTCGTATTCTTCGAAGTCTTCGATGGTCTTTCTTGCAATTCCGCTTTCAATAGCAGCTTTGGCTACCGCACTGGATACTTTGGTAATTAATCTGTTATCAAACGGTTTTGGAATGAAATATTCTCTTCCGAACTGTAAGTTCTGAACATTGTAAGCAAGGATTACCGCTTCAGGTACGGGCTCTTTTGCAAGATCCGCGATAGCGTGTACGGCTGCCAGCTTCATTTCTTCATTGATTCCTTTCGCTTGAACATCCAAAGCACCACGGAAAATATAAGGGAATCCCAATACATTGTTTACCTGGTTAGGATAATCACTTCTACCGGTTGCCATGATCACATCTTTACGGGTTTCAAGGGCTAGATCGTAAGCAATTTCAGGATCCGGGTTTGCCAAAGCAAAAACGATAGGATTCTCATTCATGCTGGAAAGCATTTCAGGGGTCATTACATTTCCTTTTGAAAGACCGATGAAAACATCTGAACCTTTTACGGCATCTTCAAGTGTTTCGATATCGGTATTGGCAATGAAATCTATTTTTTCAGGCGTAAGGTTCTCTCTTTTATGATTGATAACTCCTTTGCTGTCGCACATCAAAACGTTTTCTCTTTTTAGACCCAGAGAAATATATAAGTTGGTACAGGCAATGGCTGCCGCTCCGGCTCCATTAACCACCATTTTTACTTCATCAATTTTTTTATTGGCAATCTGTAATGAATTGATCAGGGCAGCAGCAGAAATAATTGCTGTCCCGTGCTGATCATCGTGCATTAAAGGAATATCCAGCTCTTCTTTCAATTTCTGCTCAATATAGAATGCTTCAGGAGCTTTAATATCTTCAAGGTTGATTCCTCCGAATGTGGGAGCAATTCCTTTTACAATCTGAATGAATTTCTCCGGATCCTTTTCATCAATTTCAATATCAAAAACGTTGATATCTGCAAAGATCTTGAACAAAAGACCTTTCCCTTCCATTACCGGTTTTGAAGCTTCCGCTCCGATGTCTCCAAGTCCTAATACAGCCGTTCCGTTGGAAATTACAGCTACCAGGTTTCCTTTACCCGTGTAGTCATACACAGTTTCCGGTTTATCATGGATCTCCATACAAGGAACTGCCACTCCAGGTGAATATGCCAATGATAAATCTCTCTGAGAAGAGTGAGGCTTCGAAGGAATAACTTCGATTTTTCCTTTAGGTTCGGCTTTATGATAATCTAACGCGGCCTGATTAAAGTTCTTTTCGTCGCGGTTGTTTTTACTTGACATAGAATTTTGTTTTTTATTAAAGTATATACTTAATATGGTAGTCTACTAAACTTTCGATAGGTTTCTGGACAACGTGCCCCACATTTAAATGAAGTTCTGCCGCAACAGAGCGGAGAATAGTTTCGTAATAATAAGCGATAGAGCCGATGAAATTGATCTCGGCTTCTTTTGATTCCTGATATGGAATAACCTGATATTCAAAGAAATTTTTCATTTCTTCGTATACCATATTTTTAAAGTAAGGATGATCCTTTCTTTCGATTACAAATTTGTTGAAATCTGCCAGCCAGGCATTCGGTCTTGGGCTGTGATACATGTTTTTCAGAGCATCTTCTATCTTAAGTCCGTAAGTCTGTTCGAATGCTGTATGAAGATCTGCAGGCAGTTTTTTCATAAAGTATCTGCGTACAAGCTGTTTTCCGATAGCACTTCCGCTTCCTTCGTCTCCCATAAGAAACCCCAGGGAAGGAAGTTCTATTTTAAGATTCTGACCATCGAAATAGCAGGAATTTGACCCTGTTCCTAAAATACATACCACAGCCGGCTTTCCGCTGTATGCGGCATAAGCTGCGGCCATAAGGTCTTCTTTCACAACGATTTCGGCTTTTGTGAATATTCTTCCAAGCTCTTCTTCAATAGTTTCACAGTTTTTTTTCACACCGCATCCTGAGCCATAGAAGAAGATTTTCGTTATAGAATTTTTGACTAATATAAGGCTGCTGTTCTTTTCTATTTCAGGAACAATAAGTTCTCTGTTGATAAAATTGGGATTAAAGCCGATGGTTTCTGTTTTTAAGAACACTTTTTTGAAATCATCCAGTATCACCCAATCTGACTTGGTAGACCCACTATCAACAATAGCAACCATATTTTACATTTTAGTTTAAGGATGCTAAATTATGAATTTATCTTCAAATAGCGTTTAAAAACAGACTGGAAGCTTCTAATGTTTTATATCAGCTTTTTGATTATTGAACTTAATGAGCCAGTCCTCAATTTCATCTTCCAGATAGGAACTCTGAAGCATGATGGCATTGATAAAATCATCAGGCACGGGCTCATTGGTAGAGTTTTCAAGGTTCCACAATTCGTCTGCCATATTTTCATATTCTGAATACACTCTTTTGAAGCGGGAATTTTCTCTCTCAAGAGCTTCAATATTTTTTTGCTGAAGCTGGAATTTTCTGTATTTGTTTTGACTTTTCATACAAATATTGTTATAATTTGGGTCGTAAAGATTAAGGTAGTATGCGTTATACCGCACATTACAAGATAGAAAAAACCATCAACACAAGAAGTTGAAAATGAATTTATTATCAGGTTATAATTACATCATTCTGAATATTAAATTTAGAAATTATTTTGGTTCAAAAAAATAATTTAACAACTTTTTTCATTGTTTAACATATGCTTATTGCCATATGATCTGGCTCAAACTTTCAGATTCCTTTAACCATCACTGTTGTTATGGTTTTATACTTCCTAAAATAATGACAAAGACATTTTCCATTCATTATGAATAATTAGAAAACGGATAATCATACACTTATTTTTATAGAATACATTTCTACATCAGACTCAAACAGAGACATATTTAATTAAAAATCAATTTATTATATTATTTTTTTATTTTAAAATAACCTTTTATTCTTACATTATAGACATATAGTTATAAATTTGCACTTCATATCTATTGAATGAGAGAATTACTAATACGCCAGAAACAGGTTTTGTTCTTCATTATTGCCGGTGGGCTTAGTGCCATTGTAGAGATTGGAAGCTTTAAAGCATTCAGCACTTACCTTCCGCATGTCTTCGCCAGAGAAACCAATTTTCATGGCATCCATTATCCTTTAAGTAATATTTTCTCTACGAGCTGTGGGATTATCACCAACTATTTTCTAAGTATCTGGTTTGTTTTTGAAAGAGGAAAGCATTCCAAAAGAAAAGAATTTGCTTACTTTATGGGCGTTTCCTTCATTTCAACCTTATTAAGTCTGGGCTTTTTCCAGGTTTTTTACAGCTTTATATTCAAGGATAATATCAATTTAATTTTTTATACCTTAAGCCCTGAAATGATCAGTAAGATTGCAGCAATTCTGCTGGTTTCCATTCTTAATTATTCAGTGAAAAAGAAAGTAATTTTTAACGGTTAAGCAGTGACGAAAATTTTAAATTATCTCTGGAGATTCTGGCTGCTGCTACTGGCGTTTGTTTTAACAGTCACATTAGGGATACCTGTTTATATTTTATCCTTTAATAAAAAACATTACAAATACGCTTACAAATTTATCCGTATCTGGTGTTTCGGAATGTTTTACGGCATGGGTCTGAGATATGACCTCACCCATCTTTCCGACCAGAAAAAAGACAAAAGTAAACCGTACGTTTTTATATCCAACCATACCTCCATTATGGATATTATGCTTACCTGTATCCTGATGCCCCATCATCCGATCTGTTTTGTGGGCAAAAAAGAACTGGTAAAAATTCCGATCTTCGGTACCATATATAAAAGGATATGCGTAATGGTGGACAGAAGCAGCGCCAGAAGCCGTGCAGATGTCTACAGAAGGTGCGCAGAAAAAATGGAAGAAGGAAACAGCATCGCCATATTCCCGGAAGGCGGTGTTCCGGACGATACTTCTATTATTCTCGATGAATTTAAAGACGGGGCATTTACTTTATCATCAAAACATCACTCCCCAATCGTAGTCTATACTTTTGTAGGTTTGAAGGAAATTTTCCCTTTCGACAGTGCAAAAGGCTACCCGGGGAAGGTGAAAGTATATTTCAACGGAATCATGGAACCATCAGATTCTCCGAGAGATCTGAAAGCAGAAGCCTATAAAGAGATAAAAAAAACATTGCTGGAACATTCTATTTAAAAGAAATAGTTATATTTGTTTGCGAAATTTTTAACAAACATGTCAAATTATTCTAAACAAACCAATTGGGGACAGTTTATTCCCTTGGTTACTGTGTTTTTTTTCTGGGGATTTGTTGCGGCAAGTAATGACATTCTCATACCAGTTTTCCAAAAGGCCTTTAAATTAAGCCAGACGGAAAGTATGCTCGTACAGATTTGCTTTTATGTAGCATACACCGTAGGTTCTTTAATTTATATGGCTGTTTCAAAAGGTTTGAAACAGGATCTTATTAATAAAATAGGTTACAAAAACGGCCTTATTTTGGGTCTCCTTATTTCTGCCTCAGGAACTTTACTGTTCTATCCGGCAGCTAATATGGCATCGTTTCCGTTAATGATCTCCGGCCTCTTCATTGTAGGGCTTGGCTTCTCATTACAGCAGATTGTTGCCAACCCGCTGGCTATTGAAGTAGGACCTACTGAAACAGGATCCCAGAGACTTACAATGGCAGGAGGAATTAATAACCTTGGGACAACCATCGGACCGCTTATTGTATCATTTGCTATTTTTGGTGCCGCGTCTGCAGCCAATACAGAAGCTAGCATCGAGAGTGTAAAAATCCCTTATCTGATGCTGGGAGTTGCCTTTGTGCTGGTGGCAATCATGCTTAAGTTCTCTTCTCTTCCTGCAATCACTCCTACCATTATAGAGGATACTGATGATGTTATTCCGGGAGATCACAAAAAATCGGCCTTTCAATACCCTCAGCTTGTGATGGGTATGATCGCAATTTTTGTATATGTAGGTGTAGAAGTTTCTACAGCAAGTAACCTTCCTGCCTATATGGAAAAAAGCTTAGGTTTTGAAACCAAAGATGTAGCACCCTATATTTCCTTATACTGGGCTTCATTGATGATTGGACGTTGGACGGGTGCAGTAGAAGCATTTGACCTGAGCGCCGGCTTCAAAAAGATCCTAAGATTCCTTGCTCCCTATCTGGCATTCGGGGTATTCTTGTTGGTGAATGCGATTGCAAAGCATGATCTTTCTCCATTCTACGTGTACGGTGCTGTTATCATTGTGATGATCATCTGTGACATTATGAGTAAAGGAAACCCTGCGAGAATGCTTTTGATCTTCTCTGTAGCAGGTATAGCTGCCTTACTGATAGGAATGTTTACAACAGGAATGGTATCCGTATATGCTCTTACCAGTGTAGGACTGTTCTGCTCTACCCTATGGCCTTGTATTTTTGCTCTTGCAATCAACGGTCTCGGAAAGCACACCAACCAGGGTTCAGGCTATCTGATCATGATGATCATGGGTGGTGGTATTGTAAGCTTTATCCAGGGGTATATTGCTGATAAAACCGATATTCAGTTCAGCTATATCGTGGGTGTTGTATGTTTTGCTTATCTTGCATTCTATGCAATCCGTGTAACGGGGATCTTAAAATCCCAGGGCATTGATCTGGATAAAATCTCTAAAGGCAGTGGGCACTAATACAACAAAAATAATATATAAGAAGAGATTTTGGGCAGGTATATTACTTGCCCAATTTCTTTTGTTCTATGGCTTCTCCAAGTCCGGAACAATGATCTATTTCTTTGAACGTTTTTTTGAATATCAGAAAAAGATCCATCAGATACTTTTCAGCTGGATCCCTTTTTCTTTCGGGGATCTTATCTATATTCTTTTGGGAATTTTTATTTTGTACTGTCTTGTTTTATGTTTAAAAAAGAAAAGCAGAAACGGGGCTGTTTTAAAGCTTCTGGCTACAATCAATATCTTTTACTTCATCTACCAGATCTTTTGGGGAATGCTGTATTTTCAGACTCCTGTCATCAAGAAGCTCTCCAGTCAGAAAGAACCTGAAATTAGCAAAGCAAAGGCATTAGCCTTACGCTATTTAGAAAAATGCAAAGCTACCCGCCAATCGGTACGGGAAGATAAAAACGGCATATTCATTATTACTGATCTTCCCTCTATTCAGACAGAAATTTTATATCAGCAGACACGCTTACCGAAATATATATCGGATAAAAATGCTCCGAAGATCAATACTTTTAAGCCCAGTCTTTTTAAAAGTGTGATGAATTTCACCGGAATACTGGGCTATTACAATCCTTTTACAGCAGAAGCTCAGTATAATGCAGAGCTTCCCCATACCTTCATTCCGTTTACCTCTGCACATGAAAGCTCTCACCAGCTTGGTTTTGCCAGAGAGCAGGAAGCCAATTTCATAGGCTATCTGATGGGCGTCAATTCTAACAATACAGATCTACGATACAGTACTGAATATTTTACATTGAAAAGTCTTTTAAGATTTATTATTGAAGAAGATCCTGAATTTGTAAAATCAGTCCTCAGTCAATATTCTCCTGCAATGAAAAGAGACCGGATGTACGAAAGAAGCTTTATTTTAAGACACCAGGGCTGGTTGGATGACTTTTTCGGGTTTACGAACAACCTGTTCTTGAAAAGCAACCAACAGGAAGGTGCGGTTACCTATTCTTACTTTATTGATCTCCTTTTAAACTACGAAAAGTAATAAACAAAAAAAGAATCGTATCAGGCGATACGATTCTAAAAACACAAATGATGAAAAAAAATTTATTACCTTGACTTGTTCCCTCATTCAAGGCGATGTAAAAGTACAATATATTTTATAAATACAAAAACATTTATATTGTTTTTTAAAACTTTAAGAAAACTTTATGACTTTTTAAGTTTTTTTGTGTTCAGTCTTGAAAATTAGAACTTTAACAAAAGGCAACTTTCAATAATCAATCATTATAAAAACTTAAATTAACCTAGCAAAAACCTACAAAATAAAACAATTGTTTAAAGATAAAATACTTATGTTTTTGTATTTTTTTCATAGCTATAAAATTAGAGTTATCTTATTCCGAATAAAGATATTTTTGAAATTCAACTCACTAATTTTTCAGATAAGTCTCTTTTTTGTCCAATCATTTTTAAAGGAAATATTTTTATAATACCGAAACAGATAATCATAAATAATCATCTCGAACATTCGCTGGTTAGATACAAACATTCGGTTGATATTCATATGAAATATACTTTGAAAAAAAATATGCGCCGGATTGGGATAATATTTTAGTACATGTTGTAGCACATCTGAACAATTATTGATGTTTGTAATAATATCCTCGCTAAAAGGTAAATACTCATCCGTATCTGTAAATTCATCATATTTTGAGACAAAAGCTCTGTACTTTTTACCCAATACAGTATTAAGTCTCTTATCTGCCTTAAATTCCAGTTTAAAAGCACGATCAAATTCTCTAATCCAATCTAATTTTTCCTGAACGGATAAACCAAGATATTGTAAAGTTGTATCAATGTAAAAAAGAGATACTATAATTTTTTCTTCATCTTCAAAATGAAGATATTTATGAAGTATATAATCACTATTTTTCCAAAACAAAAATTCAGCATCTTGGATTGTTATTCCGCCATACCTTTCTATTTCTCTCTGATAGGTATCTAACACAAGTTCGAAAATCTCTCCTGAGTCAATAAAATCTTTCAAAGAGATTTTTATTAATGTAATGACCTTACTGAAGTTATCAAGATCTGAGAGTTCAAAGCGTATTCTCAAGTGGGGTTTTGGATCATTATAGCGTATAAAAAACCATTTCTTTATTAAGTTGTCATTCTGAAGCTTCTGTATCAGAGGCTTTACAGCTTCTTCCAGAATGATATCCGCAGTTTTTATTCCTGTATACAGTTTGATATACAGCCACTCACTTCCTGGAGCAAACTTTCTTATAATCTCTTGCATCTATGGGGTTTTATAAAGAGAAAAAACGAACTGATATGCAAAATCTTCTTTTTCGTTATAGAGAAATTCATTAATAATTATTGATTTCTTTAGAAGTATTGTTTCAATGAATAATTTTGAAGATACATAATTTTCAAGATTGAATATTAAAGTATTATCGCTTTGTACCCACTGTACCCATTGAGGAATTTGTCTTTTTCGCCGCCATTGCTTTAATGCAGATAAAAGCTGTTCTTTGTTATCAATGAATGTCGGTAACGGGCTGATTTCTTCTCGTCTGATCTTCCATTGGGCTTTTGAAAGGATTATATTTTGATATTCCACTCTGGGTAGAAAATGATAAATATTTTCAAGATCTCCCCAATTAAAACTTAGAGCAGGGCGATTATTTTGAGCATGAAAATCAGAAAGAAAATGATAGACTGGCAGCGAATTAAATGAGTAGTTATGCGCATTCGTCAGGTAAGGCTTAATTTCTTTATTCAATTTTTTTGAACGTAATATAATTTTATCATTCTTGACAGAAATCCACAGATCATCAATGGCAATTTGTTTTTCTTTTGACAATATGGAACGCCCAAGATAAGGAATTTCATAGTCTCTAAGTAATGGACGTCTGATGACATTTCCTATTCTGGCTTCAGGAAGATGAACAATTTCAGCTAATATTATATTGGGATTTTGTTCTTTCTCACAGTTTGCTATTGATTTTGTAAAGTTTTTTATTGCTGATTTTTCTGAACAGAATCTAGCCGACAGATTGGCAGCACTGCTTCCACCACTACTACTGAGATATAGTTTTTCCCCTTTTTCATCGGAAATTATTTCCGCCATCAACGACAATGTATCCGGAAGATCAGCCCATCGTTCTTCAAAATCCTTAAAATCATGATCATCGAGCTGAATAATATATCCTCTTTCCAAGGAACAGGCTTGTATTTTATGATTTAAAATAACCTGAACCGGACTTAGATGAATGTTGAGTTCGGGCTTTATTTGAATTTGTGGAATGAAGATATCGTCTAAATAAGAGTGGATTCCTTTTGTTTGATTCCCCTGGCTGTATCCAATTCCGATCTCTGTATCCATTACATAGGCTAGTGATACCTCTTCTGTTTCAAATCTTTCAGTAAAAGCTTTTTTAAATTTTTCAAAAATACTTTCTTGGGAAGTCAGTGTGAGCTTGTTTAAAAAAGCAACAGCTGTTTTTAATTCTTTTTTCCAATATACAGGCAGCTTATATTTATTCTGAAAATACAGATCTGTCTGAAACAGGTATTTTTGTTCATAGTCTGTGCTAAACGTTTTAATAGATTCTTCAATTTCTTTGTACAACAAAACTGGATTTACAATATTTCGATCTATTTCTTCCAGCTTTTCTTGAATAGAGTTCAGAACCTTTATCTGGCTCTGTGCTTCTACTTTTTTTAAAACTTTAATAATTACGTTCAGAAAATCGTCACCAGAAACATTAGGTTCTAGTTCACTGATCAAAACCTGATTTTCAATTAACTCATTAATAAATTCTGATGCATCTTCGTATGTGACTTCCTCATTGACCAGTACTTGAATCATTTGATCAATAGTACTTCCTGCTTTGCAGAAATTTAGAACTTCGTCCAATTCTACAGATCGATATGCTGATGAAATGATATATTCTCTTTTTCCTTCAGAGTATTCATATTCCAAATACCGAATCCGGTGCCCCACATTGTAAATACTGTTATTGGGAAAATAGCTTAGCCTGTTCTTTATTTCAGTAATTTTAGACAAACTTTCCGCCAGTCCCACTAAAAAATGCATATCCAGTTTTGTATCCCTGGTATAGTCTCTATCGAAGCTATCAATAGTTGTATCATAAAAAATACCTAAGCCAATACCTGAAAATAATCCGAATGGTGTACAACGATGACTCATCCGGTTATGGTATTTTCTGATTGTATCTTTCAGCTTTTCAATTTTCTTTGTTGGAAAACTTTTGTCGGTATGTACCCATTTTTCAACCTCTTCATAAAGGTAAGGAGATGCAAGATAAATGGCCTCCTGAAATACAGGATCCATACAAAACTCCTTCAGTTCATCTTCTGAAAACTCATCATATCGTGCCTTTTTCAGAAAATCTTTGAGTGAAAACAGGGATGATCGGAAAATATATTGATCAAAAAATTGGTAAGGGAAACGGGGCATTATTTACGGGGCTGGTCTTTAGGTTGGTAGTCGGGATGTCCCAACTGCCAAAAGGCAAATGCAAAGATATCACTTAGATTGGAATATCGCTGAACAGCCGGAATATCTCCACCGTGCCCGCCTTCATAATCTACTTTCAAAAGTATAGGCTTGTCAGAGGTATTATTTACCAATAATTTAGCCATAAACTTAGTAGACTGCCAAGGAGTAACTCTTGGGTCATTAATTCCTGTAGTAATTAAAACAGCAGGGAATTTAACTCCTTTTTTAATATTCTGATAGGCATCCATTTGGAGTAAATCTTTAAATTCGTTCAGCTTATTTACTGAACCAAATTCCTGTACCGAGGTTTTACCAACTCCACCCAATTCATTTCTTAGCGCATTTAAAATACCTGATTCTATTATGACAGCACCAAACAAATCCGGTCTTTCAATCATTGCCATTCCGTCCGTAATTCCTCCTGCACTACCGGCCCAAATTGCTATTTTCTTTGACGATGTATATTTTTGGGTGATTAAATATTCTGTACAAGCAATCAGATCTTTCCACGAGTTGGGCTTCTTATTTTTTTGCCCGTCGATATGCCAGTTGGTTCCTTTTTCACCGCCTCCTCTTATATGAGGAACAGCAATTACCCCTCCCTGCTTCGCTAATAATAAATAGCTAATGGCAAAGAAGGGATAAAACGATTCTCCATAAGCTCCATAACTTTGCATGAGTACAGGAGCCGTCCCATCTCTTTTGATATTCTTATTGTAGATTAATGACAAAGGAACTTCTGCACCATCGTAAGATTTAACGGTAATTTCTTCTACAGTAATATCTTTAAATTCAGGATATTCAACTGCAGGAACAAGGTTTTCAAGAGTAAATGTATTTTTCTGTAAATCATACCGGAACCGCTGTTCCTGATTGACCCAACCTGAACAACTTACCCATATATCTGAAAAGTCCTTCCCTTTTGTTTTTAGATTAATATCACCAGATACGTAGGGAAGTTTTATAGATGTTTCGGTTCCTTTGTTATAGAAATACAATTTGGCTTCAACACCATTTTTTACTGTTACATAATAGATCCCATCTTTCGTTATAACGTGACTTTTGAATACTTCATCCTTCTTCTCCGGTACTAAAACTTCGGGATTCTTAAAATCGGGATTTTTCAGATTGGTTTTACACAATTTATAATTAGGAGAATTATATCCTGATAAAAAGATGATCTCCTCACCTACTAATCGAATAAAGTAAACCTTATCCTCTTTATTGTATAATGGTTTCCAATTTTTCTTTCCTTTCAGAAGTTCATCTTTCTTAATAATAAATGTTTTTCTGTAATCCTCGGCATCTACCAGCATGCCGATATAATATTGATCTTCAGGATTAAAAACCAAAATAGCAGGATACTTTTCTTCTGAAATTTTCAGCTCAGGATTGTTGACATTTGAAAAAACATCATTTAATTTTTTAGGATCCTGGCCAATTTTGTACAGGACAGATTGAGTATTTTTATTGAGATGTTCAGATAAAGGATCTATAACCGGATAGTGAATATAAAAAAAACCGGAATTATCTTCAAGCCAATTAATCCCTGCAATACTGGAAGGGTCTGCGTTGGTAATAGTCTCAGAACTTATAGATTTAGTTTTAACATCAATTACAATTACTTCTGACAACTCTTTTCCTTTTTCGGATAAAGATATTGCCACTTTGCTCCCATCCCAACTGGGACTTATGAGATTAATAATAAAATCATGCCCGGTTTCTGAATTATCCTTTTTAAATGATGACCTGAAATTAACAGGGTCATAGAGAAGCTCTTCTTTTCCCAGAAAACCTTCTCTATAAAATGCCCTGGCAATCTTCTCATTCCCATATTTTTTTAAATAGAAATACTTATCTCCAGCTGTAATTCTTAAATTAGATATTGAATAGCCCTGTCTTTTATCCAGTTGTAGTCTCTGGACCATGTAATAATCTCTATTTGGAATCTTACTTAGAACAGAATTGGAATAACTCGTTTGAGATTTCATCCAATTTACAACCTCAGGATCCTGAAGTTTTTCTAAATTTCTGTATTCATCAACTATTTTAGTGTCAAAATAGTCATCAATAACCGGGACAGAAGGAGCCAAATAAGTAGACTGAGCTATTAATAAACAAGAAAAAAATAAGATAGGAATAGTAGTTATTCTATTTTTTATCATAATTCAGAAATTACGGGTTCAATTTTATTGAACAATAATAAGAAATTGAAAATAGATTTGAAAATACTATTGAGTAGGAAGCTGGCCGCCACCTTGGGGTTTACTTGCGTTTTCAGGATTTGTACACTCAACTCCTTCAAAACCTTCAGTACCTTGCAGTAAAGTAAGACCTCCATATATTTTTCCTGGATTAGTTACTTTGGCCATTTGTAATTTCTTTAATGATAACTTTTTCTCACTCTTGTTTTCTTTTTTCATTGTATGTAAGTTTAATTTTAGATAACAAAGAAAACGATTTTTTTATTACTGCAGATGATTTCACTTTATAGATTCATGAATTTAACAATATAAACTGCACTATAACAAATAGTTAAAAATAAAATCATAAATAAAGAAGGAAAATTAAATTTAGAAACTAAAATGAATATTTTTGTAAGATAATTATCCACGATGACGAGATTTAAATATTATATATTCTTTTTGTTTATCAATTTAGTTTCCGCTCAAAAGAATTCTATTAATTCCTTAAAAGAATATACATATACGGATCTTCAAAAAAAGTTTTACGAGTATGGTAAAATAGAGAAAACTAATGAAGCTAAAAATCTTGCTAAATATTACCTACAAAGGGCCAAAAAGGAAAAAGATAATGATCAAATAGCAGAGGGATATGTCTTGATGCACTTTAACGAAAACCTTCCAAATGCTTTAAAATATCTTGACAGCCTTGCAGTCATCACAAAAAATTCAACGAAAAATACTTATCCTGCAAGAGTGTATTTACTAAAAGGCAATGTATTTTTCAATTCCGACAACCAGGTAAAGGCCTTAGAAAACTATATTCTGGGATTAAAATATGCTAAAGAAAAGGAAAATAAAAGGCAGATTGCTATTGCCGATATCAGTATTGCCAATCTTCACAACTATATAGGAAAACATCACGATGCGATAAAAACATTGAAATATTATCTGCATAATGCTGATTATTTATATGAATCTGAGCTTCAGGATATTCATCTAAATCTGGCCAGCTCTTATCAGGACATTAATAAAATAGATTCTGCCAATATTCTAATCAAAGAAGGATTGCTTTCTTCAAAAAATGATGAGTATCTCCACAATAAATATTTATCTCTTTTTGGATTATCCAGTTTAAAACAGAAAAATTACAAGGTTGCTATTGACAGCCTGAATAAAAGTACTAGCTTCTTTTTGACCAAACATAATGATATGGCTCTTAATTATGCTCTGATGTATCTGGGACAGGCATATGCCGGAGCAAACCAAAAAGAGAACGCTGTAAAAAACTTCATCAGGATAGATTCTGTTATACAGAAAACAAATAATACTTTTCCGGAGCTTCGTGATGTATATACCTATTTAATAGATTATTATAAAGAGAAAAATGATAAAGAAAATCAGCTTTATTATATCGAAAGATTTTTAAAAATAGACAAAATCCTGGATTCTCAGCTTTGGGTTTTATCGAGGGAACTCCCTAAAACCTACGATACTCCCAACTTACTTAAAGAAAAGGAAAGCATTATTAAAGATTTAGAGTATAAGCGGGTCATTTTATATTGCTCAATCGGTCTTCTTATTGCAATACTTATACTTCTTGCCTACCTTTATTCTAAGTCTAAGAAAAAAGAAAAAGAACATAGAAGAATTGCCCAGGAACTTATTCAGAAAGTTCATGAAGACCAAGGTGCAACTGATCATCACAAAGAAGATACTCTTACTGAGATACCACTGGAGGAAGTTAAAGATAAGAACGTGAGCATTATTTCTCAGGATCTAACTCAAGCTATCTTAAAAGAACTTGAAATTTTTGAAACTAAAGAGCATTTTCTCAATAAAGGAATAACGTTAGGCAGTCTTGCAAAAAAAATCAAAACCAATTCTAAATATTTGTCTGAAATCATTAATACCCAAAAAAGAAAAAATTTCGCGGGGTATCTTAATGATCTCCGCATCGACTATGCTATCACCAGACTGGCAAAAGATAAAAAATTTCGTTCTTATAAGTTCCCTGTTATAGCCGAGGAGCTAGGATATAATAATGAGCAGGCATTCACTTTAGCATTCAAAAAAAGGACAGGAATTCCACTTTCTTCCTATTTGAAAGAAATTGACAAAGTGGAAGAATAAAACCTAAAACAACAACAACAATTTGAATATCTGATAATTAACATTTATTAATTCATAAAAACATCTCATAATTTTATGAATTTATAAATCATCTTCTTGGATAATTACCCTCATTCCCACATCTTTGTTCCAGGTAAAAACACAAATTTATTCTTTTGTATGTGTACAGTACAGAATGTAAATCCAAGAAGCTGAAAGAACTTTCCATGAATGATAATCAGGATATTGACAATAAGTTTAAAGACTCAGTTCTAGAAGTGATTGAAATATATGCTCCTTTTTATCAAGCTGTTGATCAATCCTCTTTTCAGATTCTCAATGAAACCACTTCAAGAATTTATAGTTTTATTTTTACAACTGTAAAGAAATTGCTTTTAAGACCATAGAAATATTTGGATTTAGTATTAACTTTAGCCATGAAAACATTAAAATATCCGCTTGCGGAAAAGTAGATCTAAAATATTTCACCACCAATCTCTCAAAAATTCTTGAAGCGGTCAATCATAATTCATGCTTTACACAAAAAAATAGGAATTAATATGTACGGTAATATAAAGAACTGCCCTCTAATGTCCGAAAGTACCGGAAACATTTATGAATTAACCCAGAAAGAAACATTAGAAATACCTGGCTTTAAAAATATTGGAATCTCACCAAAGATCATATGAAGTGTGTAAAGACTGTGAATTCAGATATATCTGCACAGACTGCCCCACTTACCTGAGTTGATAAAAAGCTAAAGAACACCTAATTTTTAAAAAAAGATACACCTGATAAATCAAAACTAAAACATTTTTTTTCTTTAACAAATTATTGATATTCAAATCAAATCCACCAACACATCCTTATATCTCACCATTAATAGAAAAAAAATTTGTTTTTTTAAAACATCTACGTATTTTAGTTAAAAATATTACTATGATTTTCGACAAGCTAATTAACTATCTAAAACTCGATAAACAGGAATTTTCTTTCCAGTTCAATTCTCATCCAAACTATCCTTCAGCATTGGCTTTTAGCGATACGCTTAACTTTATGGGCGTAAAAAATGATGCTTACGAACTTGATAAGGAATATTGGGACGAGCTGCCGGAAGAGTTTATTGCGATCGTAGATAACTCCTTTTCTCTGGTAAAGAAATCGGGAGCCAGTTATTCGGTTTATTCTGAAAAAGCTAAAACGCTTAATAAAGAAGAACTTCATAAAAAATCAACAGATTTCGTCCTGCTTTTTGAAAAAACTGAAAATGCGGAAAGTAAGGCAGCGTTTGATTTTAAACCCCTTCTGTATGTTGTTTTTGCAATCATTCTGGGCTATTCTTTTTTCACCCAAACGATATTCGAGGCTATTTTTAATGTTCTTTCCCTGGCTGGGGTTTATATTTCGCTGGAGATTTTCAATCAGAAATTCGGAAGTACTTCTACAGTAATCGGAAGTATTTGTGGAGATACCTCTGCCAAGCAGACCACCAATTCATGTGACAAGATCATCAAACAGGATAAAACAAGTATTCTGGGCTTAAAGTTCTCTGATTTTTCTCTGATTTACTTTACAGGGCTTGCTATACTGGGGATTTTTTTACCGGCGACAGCTTATATTGTGAAAGGGTTTACACTTGTTTCCGTACTGGCCATTGCCTATTCATTATATATCCAGGCTTTTGTAGAAAAGACTTTCTGTAGAGTATGTCTTCTGATTATTTCAATTTTGATCGGGCAATTAGTTCTTAGCATTCTGTTCTTCCAGAGCACACCGTTCAGTATAGGGATACTTTTATTAACAGCTGTTCTGTGGATTCTTGTTTTCTCTGCTGTTTTATATTTCAGCAACATACTTTCCCAAAAAGAAAGTCTTCAGAAATCAAACGCTAAAAACCTCAGATTTAAAAGAAACTATGAACTTTTCAAAAGCCAGCTTTTAGAAAATGAAAAAATAGAATTCCAGGATACCGAGACTTTCGTATTGGGAAATAAAGACTCTAAACTTCGTCTTTCCATCGTCTCCAATCCTTATTGTGGTTTCTGTAAAGACGGCCATAAGATTATGGAAGGACTTCTTGAAAAATATCCTGATGACATTTCTGTACAGATCCGTTTCAACTATTCTCCGGAAAGAGCTGATGAGAAATACACCAAATTACTTTCAGCCTTTAAACATATTTATGACAACAAACCTCAAAAGGAATTTTTGAAAGCTGTTGAAGAATGGTTCGAGACCAGAGATGAAAACAAGATCGTTTCTCTGTCAGGATCGGCGGCAACAGAAGATTTGACGCCATTTATTGAAATAACGAAAGATAATAACAATTCCGGTTTAAACTTTACCCCTATTTTCATTCTGAACGGACACCAGTTTCCGGACAAATATGACCGTGAGGATATTTGGTTTTTTGTTGATGAATTAATGGAAGATGAGGACTTTCAATAAGAATCTTTTCGGAATTGAAAAATTCACTATCTTAGGAAAAAATAAAAGCGGATTCTGAAAAGCTTTAAAGAGTAGGAAAACAAAACTTAATAACACCATGAAAAATCTGAAGAAACTTTCAAGAGAAAACTTGAGAATACTTAGAGGAGGAATCACAGAGGAATGTGCCCGTATTCAGTCTTCCGCCAGCTATTGTGTTTTTAAAACGCAGGGCCAGTGCTCAGCAGCTGATCAGGAAATGTTCATCTGTGTCGATGCATGCAATAAATGGTGCTATTATTAGTCGATGATTAGTTAAGTATAACAATGAATAAAGTAAAAAATGTCGTCATATCGTGACGGCATTTTATAATGAGTATAAATTTTGAAGAAATTTCCCTTTTATAAACAGCCGGATGCTAAAGACTGCGGACCAACCTGCCTTAGAATCGTAAGTAAATATTACGGCAGAAGTATCTCTCTGCAGCAAATCCGTACACTTTCTGAAACGACCCGCGAAGGAAGCAGCCTTTTAGGATTGAGCGATGCATCAGAAAACTTAGGATTCCGTTCTCTTGGTGTCCAGATCGATTTTAATACCCTTGCAGAAGAAGTCCCCTTCCCATGCATTGTCCACTGGAACAAGAACCATTTTGTTGTAGTCTATAAAATTGATAAAAATAATAAAGTCTATATTTCAGACCCGAGTTACGGACTGATTACCTATACCCGCGAAGAATTTATTAAATTATGGATCGGGGAAAATGCCAACGAAAATACAGAAGAAGGAATTGCCCTTATTCTTGAAACAACACCCGCATTTTTCCAAACGGAGTTTGATGCGACAGAAAGTAAAGCCAGTTTTTCTTTCCTTTCGAAATACCTGCTCAAATACAAGTCACTTGTTATACAGCTTGCCGTAGGTCTTTTGGCTGGAAGTTTACTCTCTCTTATTTTTCCGTTTCTTACCCAGAGTATTGTAGATGTCGGGATACAGAACCAGGATCTCAACTTTATTTATGTTGTGCTTCTTGCACAGGTTATGTTATTCTTAGGGAGAATGGGAATTGAGGTGATCCGAAGCTGGATCCTCCTCCACCTTTCTGCAAGAATTAATATTTCAATTATCTCGGATTTCTTTATCAAACTGATGAAGCTGCCTATAAGCTTTTTCGACACGAGAATGACGGGAGATATCATGCAGAGGATCAACGATCACCATAGAATAGAACAGCTTTTGACAAGTTCTTCGTTAAATACGCTATTTTCACTTGTCAACCTGATTATCTTCAGTATTGTCCTGCTGTTCTATGATTACAGACTTTTTATCGTTTATCTTGTAGGAGCAGCTTTATATATCGGATGGATCAGTTTCTTCCTTAACAAGAGAAAAGAACTGGATTATAAAAGATTCTCTCAGGTTTCACAGGAACAGAGTAAAGTTATTGAGCTGATCAACGGTATGCAGGAAATTAAAATGCACAATGCAGAAAAGCAGAAACGTTGGGACTGGGAATTCTTACAGGTAAAACTGTTTAAAATCAGAATAAAATCTCTCTCTCTGGAACAATGGCAGTCTGTAGGAGGAAATTTCATCAACCAGATGAAAGATATTCTGGTAAGTTTCCTTTCTGCTAAATTGGTTCTGAGTGGCAACCTTACCCTGGGAATGATGCTTTCGGTGCAGTATATCATTGGACAGCTGAACAGTCCTTTGCTGCAACTTATTGATTTTATCAAGCAGACTCAGGATGCTAAGATTTCATTGGAAAGATTGGGCGAGATCCATGATAAAGAAGATGAAGAAGACAAAAATGAGCAGTATGCAGGAGAGATACCTCAGAAAGACATTGATGTCAATAATATGTCATTCAGGTACATTGGGTCTGATGTTCCTGTATTTGAAGATCTCAGCCTTACCATTCCTTACCAGAAAACTACAGCTATCGTAGGCGCCAGCGGAAGTGGAAAAACTACTCTTCTGAAACTTCTGATGAAATTTTATGAACCTAATTCGGGAGAAATTAAGCTTGGAAATACCCAGTTACGAAATATTTCTCCAAGATTCTGGAGAGATCATTGCGGAGTAGTCATGCAGGAAGGATATGTCTTCAATGATACCATAGCCAATAATATTGCGGTAGGCGAAGATCATGTTGACAAACAGAAACTGAGGCGCGCCGTTGAAATTGCCAATATCAAAGATTTCATAGAAAGCCTTCCGTTAAGTTATAATACAAAGATAGGAAACGAAGGTGTGGGAGTCAGTGGCGGCCAGAAGCAGAGACTTTTCATTGCCAGAGCCGTTTATAAATCTCCGGAATTTATCTTTTTTGATGAAGCTACTTCTGCTTTGGATGCTAATAATGAAAAAGTGATCATGGAGAATCTGGAGCAGTTCTTTAAAGGGAAGACGGCAATCGTAATTGCCCACAGATTATCAACAGTAAAACACGCTGACAAAATTATAGTTTTGGATAAAGGTAAAGTGGTAGAAGAAGGCAGCCATGCTGAATTGGTCTCCCTAAGAGGAGAATACTACAGGCTGGTAAAGAATCAGCTGGAATTAGGAAATTAATAATATCCTCCCTAAATACAGGGAAATTCTATTTTACAACATGAAAGAAGACATCTTAGATAACATAGAACTCCGCTCTGAAAGTGTTCAGGACATTCTCACGCAGCCTCCTCATTGGATGATACGCTGGGGGAACAGCATTATATTAATTATACTCCTGCTTATCCTTGTGATGAGCTATATCATCAAGTACCCGGAATTTGTTTCCGCCCCCGTTATTGTTACATCCCAAAATCCACCTGAAAAAATAGAAGCCAGAACCAGCTCAAAAATTGAAAAGATCTTTATTAAGGATCATCAGGAGGTTAAGAAAAATGATGTATTGATGGTGATGCAGTCTACAGCAAATTATAAAGATGTTCTGGAACTGAAAAAACTTGTAGATTCTATTTCTCCCAATGAGCTCAGCTCTTTTCCGATTGCACAGACATCCAGGTTCAAACTTGGCGAATTGCAGGGGGATTACAATAGTTTTGCAAAGGCTTTTCAGGATGAGGAACTTTTCACCAGACTTCAGCCTTACGCCCCGGAAAATATTGCAGCCAATCAAAGTATCTCAGAATACAGAGGAAGAATTGCAACCTTAAAACAACAGAAAAGCTTAGAATTAGCTAAATATGAATTATCAAAGAAAAGTTATCAGAGATCACAGGAACTTTTCAACCAGGGAGTAATTGCTTCCGTAGAACTTGAAAATGAAAAAATAAAATATCTTCAGGCCCAGCAGAATCTTGAAAATCTTAATATTTCCATATCTCAAATGGATGAAGGAATTTCCAATCTGAATAAAACTAAAAGCGGAACAGCCATTAATACGGAAAAAGACAAAATTACATACTCTTCACAGACTTTACAGCTTTTTGAACAGCTTCGCAAATCTTTAAAGCAGTGGGAACAAAATTATCTTGTTATTTCTTCCACTGATGGTATGGCCAGCTTTCAACAGTTTTTCGGAGAAAATCAATTCGTAAAAGTGGCAGAACCTATTCTTTCCATACTTCCTACAAACAAGGAAAAGCTGGTAGGAAGAATGTCTGTCCCTACTATTAACTCAGGAAAGGTAACTACAGGCCAAAAGGTATTGATTAAACTTGATAACTACCGTTTCCAGGAATATGGTATTGTAGAAGGAAAAGTACAGAATATTTCCCTGATTCCTGATGATAAAGGAAATTATTATGTAGATATCACACTTCCTAAGGGATTAAAAACAAGTTATAACAGAAATCTTACCTTTGATAAAGAGCTTAGAGGTAATGCAGAGATTGTAACACAGGATTTGCGGCTTATTGAGAGGTTTTTCTACCAGATCAGAAAATTACTGGGGTACCAAAGTTAATCTGCCCTTTAAACATATGAATAAAACCGTAGCCGTTATAAGCTACGGTTTTCTATTTATAATATTAATAGAGTTCGATAAAGTCTTTTTGATGTTGCCAGCCCGAAGAGTGAAGTTGAAGCATAATCGTAGGACAGTTTCACATTACTACTAACCTTGGCCAAAGTCCCGGAGTAAAAAGGATCCGAATTATGATAATGAATTACTGAAAACTTAGAGTAAATAGTTTTAATCCATCTTAAAAAAGTATAATAATTATTTTATTCAAAATAAAAAAGGGAAAGTAATATGTATTACTTTCCCTTCTATTGTAGCGAAGACGGGAATTGAACCCGTGACCTCAGGGTTATGAATCCTGCGCTCTAACCAACTGAGCTACCTCGCCGTTTTGGTGGTGCAAATATAGAAAATATTTGTTTACCACCAAAATTATTTTAGCTTAAAATATTCCAAAACATTACCCACATGGTCTGGCTTGTTGATTATCTTATTGTTAGCATCTAAAATAAAATAGGTAGGCGTTGCATGAACATTATAGGTATCTACATAACTGCTGTTCCATCCTCTTAATTCAGAATCATTGATCCATGGAAATGCAGCAATCTTCTGGGTATAGGAATTCTTATCCGTATCTAAAGACAGCCCGATAATCTGTATATTTTTCGCTTTTAAATCATTGTATTTTGCCAGAAGCTGAGGCATCTCGCTTTCGCAATGAGAGCATGTGGATGACCAGAAAACAATTACTTTCTTATCAGCTTTCACGTCATACAGTGATTTTGCAGTTGTATTGGCCGGTGACTGGAATTTAACATTGGGAAATGTTGCCCCAATCTCCACGTTAGCATTGGATTTTAAAGTTGTGGCCAATCTATCAGTGATGGTACATTTAAGGTTTTTTGCAAGCGTAAGATATTTGGTTTTGAGCTCTGCCATATCGTAGACATCAAAAATATCAATCAGCTCCGACAAAACGGTCTGTCCTCTGGGAGTTTCGACTTTTAAACGGTCTAAAAGGGTATCTACTGAGCCTGCCACATTGGTATTACCTCCTGAATTAAGATAGGAAACCAAAACTGGCCTTAAAAGCGAAGAAGATTCAAGCATGTCGTTGGATTTATCCAAAAAGTTGACAATATCATCCTGGCTGACTTTTTTAGCTGGATCTGTCGAGTTAGACAGAAATTTATTATAGTTGGTATTATAATAAGAAATAAATGGATGTTGGGCTGCATCAATACTGTTACTCATTCCGGAAAGTCTTTCCATCTCGCTTTTCAGCGCTTTTCCGAACTCAGTATTATCCTTATAATATTCTTTGATCTGTGCCAAAGCCGGAAGAATAAGTTCTTTTTTCTGAGAACCTTCCTGCTGCTTGCTCATCAGATCATTAACTTCATCAAGGTAGATAACATCTTTGAGTTTATTATTCTGAACATCCATTTTAATACTTACATTTTTGTTTTCTGAAACAAAGCTTAGCGCATTATTTGAAGCCGGAAAATAAACCTTCATCATTCCCATATAATGGTTTGGATATTTGAAGGTCCATGTATTATTCTTGATCTGTTCTTTGGTAACGATTATATCTTTCGAACCGTTTAGTGTATATAGAATGGCATCCTGATCTTTGAATTCTGCAGGAGCCTGGATTGTAACAGTAAACTGAGCCTGCAAAGAAAATGCAGTTAATACTGCAGATAATATATAAATCTTTTTCATAAAGTAAAAATAAAAAAACTCCCTGACTAATCAGAGAGTTTAATGTTATTTTAATAAAATTTTAGGCTTTTTGGCTCTTCAATTTCTTTGTATAGAATAAAATAAGCGCAATGGCAACTACAGACAGTGCATAAACATACATATCGATAGGTGATGCAACTCCTCCAGGGCCTACCCCGCCGGTACCACCATCTTCTGGCGCTGGTGGTATTTCATCAGCCGCCTTGACCAGTAGGGTACCAAAAAAGAAAAGAGCAAGTACTAGTTTATTAATAGTTTTCATAATATTTATTTTAAGATTTTAGTGTTAACAGTTTCTCCTTTATCAGAAACAATTTTTACAACATAAGAATTTTTAATTGCTCCATTAAGCTCAATTACAAAATCCGTAGATGTATTAACTGCTTTTTTAGAGATAACCAGTTTACCGCTCATATCATAAACTTCAATATCTGCTTTTTTCCAGTTTGGATCGAATCTAACAATGTAGTTGGTAATTTCTGGATTATATACCACCATTGTTCTTGAAGGTGTAGCAACCGTTTCTTTTGCAGCTAACACCACATTACTTGGCTCACCATAATATAAATCATAAGATGCAACAGCATTAGATGCAATACCATTTTGTGTTGCAGGCTGTAGAGTACCGTCCGATGCTTTATAGTAAAAGCCGATACCTGCAGATAATAAGTGAGTTCCTGCTGGAACTAACTCTCCATTTTCTCTTATTTCAAATTTGTAAGACTTAACTTTACCTGTATCATAATTTACAAGTTTAACATTCTTACCTTGAAAGTTACTTTCATTGGCTTCATTAATGTATAACCAATATTTTGCAGTATAGTTTGTATCATAACCACCAGTCAAAGCTTCTTCAAATGTACCGATGATGTTTTTTCCTGCCGTAGCCTGAACTGTAGTTGCTACAGAAGTCTGATGACCTGTAACAGCATTAGGTGAAACTACATAATAAGTTCTTGCCACTTCATTTCCTGAGGCATCTAGGCCAATTACTCCAAGCTGTTTTATTGTACCATCGATACTTTTTGCTCCATTTCTAGCGGCAGTAACACTGTAATCAGTAGTAGCAGCTCTAACAGTTGAGCTAAATCTTCTTAGGGTATTAAAATTTAATGTCTGGGAAGAATTATCTCTCAATTTCAGAACAAAAGTTTGCATTGGCTTGATGATCATACCAACATCTCCAACCGGAACTCCATTTACATCATAAGTCTGAATCAATGCTCCAGTACTATAGGCATTCCCTTGCGAGCCTACAACTACAGTTCCCGGGTCATATCTTACACCCCAGATATTTGTAATATAGTTTCCGTCATTAACTGCACCAACGCCTCCCGGTTCTTGCTGACCTATTCTTGATAAATCAAGGTTAGTTAGGAAAGGGTTTCCGAACTGGTAGATATTCTTACCATAAGTAAGAGTCCAAGGAGTAATTGTAGTTTCAAACTGATCCTGCAGGTAGGTATTGTACCTTTCATTGTATCCGTTGATACCAGTACCACCTGGCCCAAAATTAACATTCCCTGCATTCTGAAGAGTTGTAGCAGAAGCAAATGTTGCATAAGGACGACCATTAATAGTATGCATAGCGCTACTTACATCTAAGTTGTTATTGTTAGATCCAAGCATGTAGTACGCAGAACCATTACTGGTTGTAAGGGATAAATTTGGATAGTGATCAGCAATAGCTGCAGTATTGTTCCATTTTAAAATTTCGTTTTGGCTTCTTCTTACAGTGCCAAATGTTTTACCCAGTTCAGTGGATAAAGTACTCATGGTTTTACCAAAGAAAGGTAAACCAACTTGTTGATAATAATTTCCAGTACCATTCTTTTTGGTTCTGAATTCCTTACTTACGATTCCAGTAATCTGTCCTTGGCTTAAGCCTTCAACATATAGCTGCCCGTAAGTAGACACATCGTCAGTAGCTGTGGGAGTATTAAGTCTTAAAATGATATTTCCGCCATCGGTTTTATCTGCACCGGTAGCAGTAATTGTTTTAAAAGCATCTCCAGATACACCTACAACCATAACGTTTCCATGCACATCCAAAAGGCCATTTCCTTTTGTTTGTACACCTCCACCGCTATAAACTAGGGTACCTTCGCTTACATACATATTAGCATTAGTGTCAACATGACATAGTATCTGCGCCTGAACAGAGTAACTAATTGCTAAAAGACCTATAGCAAATAAACTTTTTCTCATTGTATAAATTATTTGTGTGTTAATACAATCTTCACCCGCAAAGGTAAGATTTTTTTTTAAAGAAAAAAAAAAATCTTATTTATTAACAAAAATATTATCTTCAGTTAATATAATTTCTTTTTCTTCACCTATTGAAAACATATAGTCTTCCAATACCTTTTCGGTTGTTCCTCTTAAACCTCTGGCACCCAATCCTTTTTCGATAGTCTCTTCTACGATCTTTTCAATAGCACCGTCGGTAAATACCAAATTCGTGCCATCCATTTTGAAAAGTTCCACAAACTGATTGATGATCGAGTTTTTAGGTTCTTTCATGATTCTTACCATGGTCTCTTTAGTGAGCTTATCAAGGTAAGTAATGATAGGAAATCTTCCTAAAAGTTCAGGAATTAAACCGAAAGAACGAAGATCGATTGCGTTAATATGGGTCAGTACATATTCTTCTTCATCAGTCTTATTGATTTTTTCTGAACTGAATCCTATGGCCTGTTTGTTCATTCTTCTTTCGATGATTTCTTTGATCCCGTCAAAAGCACCTCCGGCAATAAACAGGATATTCTGGGTATTTACCTGGATATATTTCTGATCCGGATGTTTTCTTCCTCCCTGAGGCGGAACATTCACAATACTTCCTTCCAGAAGCTTCAGCAGTCCCTGCTGTACACCTTCTCCGGAAACGTCTCTTGTAATACTTGGATTATCTGATTTTCTTGCAATTTTATCGATCTCATCAATAAATACAATTCCTCTCTCTGCCTTTTCTACATCATAATCTGCAACCATAAGAAGTCTTGAAAGAATACTTTCCACATCTTCCCCTACATAACCGGCTTCCGTAAGAATAGTAGCATCTACGATACAGAATGGAACATTAAGCTCTCTTGCAATGGTTTTTGCCAGAAGAGTTTTTCCTGTACCGGTTTCGCCTATCATAATGATATTTGATTTTTCCAGTTCTACTTCTCTGTTTTCATCCTGCGCGTGAAGCAGTCTTTTATAATGGTTGTATACCGCGATCGAAAGCTGCTTTTTGGCCTGATCCTGCCCAATCACATATTGGTTAAGGAATTCTTTGATCACTTTCGGTTTCTTAAGTTCGTCTATATTGGCTGCAGGAGAAGATCCTGTTTTAGAAACGCTGTCTTTTACAATAACATGCGCTTGTTCGATGCAGTTCTCGCAGATAAAGCCACTCTGCCCGGAAATAAGCATCTGTACTTCATTTCTTTTTCTGCCGCAGAAAGAACACTGATTTGAATTCATACTATATAATATATGTTAAAGAAAATCGTAAAAAATTTCTTTTTTACGATTTTATGCTTTTAAGAATTAATAATTGAGTTTTGGATCTCTTTATATTCTTCGTCTGTTAATTTAAGTCTTTCATTTCTGAAGTTCATGTCTTCCATCTTGTTTAAGGGAATAAGGTGGATGTGTGCATGGGGTACTTCAAGTCCTACAACAGCTACTCCCACTCTTACGCAGGGAACAGCATTTTTAATCTTTTTGGCGACCTGCTGGGCAAATCCCCAAAGGTTTTTATATTCGTCACTTTCCAGATCAAAGATCAGATCAACTTCTTTCTTAGGAATGACAAGGGTGTGCCCTTTCACCAAAGGCATGGCATCAAGGAGTGCTATGAAATTATCATCCTCAGCAATTTTGTATGAGGGAATTTCACCATTGATGATCTTTGTGAATATACTGCTCATTGTTTATAAAAGTTAGAAATTAGAAGTTTGATTCCGGATTATACTTACTTAGACTATAGAGTGATGTCTAATACTTCAAAAGACAGTTTGTTTCCGTTTGGCAATGTAATATCTGCCGTTTCGCCTATTACTTTTCCAAGTAATCCTTTTGCGATCGGTGTATTTACAGAAATTCTTCCTGTTTTAAGGTCGCTTTCATTATCCGGTACCAGTGTAAACACCTGCTCCTGATTGGTTGCATTGTTTTTAAGCTTTACTGTGGTAAGGATTGAAACCTTTGAAGTATCTAATTGACTTTCATCTATGATCTTGGAAGTTGCGATAATATCTTTCAGCTTGGAAATTCTCATTTCAAGCATTCCCTGAGCCTCTTTAGCCGCATCATATTCAGCATTTTCAGATAAATCTCCTTTATCTCTTGCTTCTGCGATTTGCTGGGTAATTTTTGGTCTTTCTACAGTTTCTAACTGTTCCAGCTCAGCTTTCATTTTCTCTTGTCCCTCCTTTGTTACATAGCTTGCCATAATTTTCAAAATTTAGGTTTGGTATAAAAAAATAATCCGACATTTGCCGGACAATGTTTTACGTGTTATAATCGTTTAACTTTTACAAATATATAAAAATTTAAATTGAAATGAAAAAAACTTTTTCAATCCTATCTATTTTAATACTACTGATTTCCAGTAATTTAACTATAAACTCATGTGGAAGCAGAGAAGACACCGTCAGCTGTTTCCCGAACAATCCTGTTAACGTAACCTTAAATCTGAATCTGCCCGCTTATAACAATCTCAACTACGATGGAGGCTGGATTTATGTAAACGAGCAACAGGCCGGAACAAGAGGACTGATTGTAGTCCGGGTAGGAGATACTTTTAAAGCATACGACAGGAATGCCCCTCATATTTGCCCTGATGCCAATACCACCCTTGAGGTTAAAGACAATATCAGTATTCTGTGCCCTAAAGACAATACCCGCTGGATTCTTAGAACAGGCCAGCCGGAGTCAGGAGCTGCCACTTCCCTGCCCCCTAAAACATATCCTTACAATTATGATCCTTCCACCAAAACTTTAAACATTTATTACTAGAAATGAAGATCGTTATACAAAGGGTTTCTGAAGCGCATGTAAAGGTAGATGGAAAGATTGTCGGTGAGATTGGGAAAGGGCTGATGCTTCTTACCGGGATTGATGAAAATGATGAAAAAGCAGATGCTGACTGGCTTGTCCAGAAGATCTTAAACCTAAGAATTTTCGGTGATGAAGATGATAAACTTAATCTTTCTGTGAAGGATATTTCGGGAGAAATCCTGTGCATCAGCCAGTTTACATTAATTGCAGATTACAAAAAAGGCAACCGCCCTTCTTTCATTAAAGCGGCAAAACCGGATAAAGCGATTCCTCTTTTCGATTATTTCAAAGAGGAACTGGCCCAATCAGGATTAAAAACCGAAAGCGGGATTTTCGGTGCAGATATGAAAGTTTCTCTGATCAATGACGGACCTGTAACGATTGTTATGGATTCGATTACGAAAGGCTGAAAATGACAGAATATGTGGCTAGAAATTTTTAAAAATTAAATCATTATTTTAATTTCACAAAAAAGTGATTAATATTTCTCATTAAAATTATATATTTGGTTAACAACCATTTAATATCATATTATGAGAACAAAAATTAAACTTTTCACATTATTTATTTTTATCTTTTTCTTTTCTTTCGGCCAGAAAAACGATAAGCTGAGCACTAACATTTATGTGTGTTTTTCAAAAGATATTCATTCTGAAAAAATAGCACTTGACAGAAATCCGGCATTAGCAGAATTTGTTAAAACAAACGAAATTTCATTCGTCAATGATCTTGGCTTCAGTGACAGAAAGCTTGATGAAATGATCCAAAACAGCAAGGCAAACGGCAATTCGGGTGAATCTGTTGAAAAACTGAAACGTATCTTTAAGGTGAATCTCCCTTTACACACTAATGAGGAAGCCGGACAACTGGCCCGCACCCTTGAAAGGTTTCCGGAGGTAGAATATGTTTCGGTAATGAGCAGCACGCCCATCGAGCCTCCATTCGTGAAAGCGTTTATCACTACTCCGGACCTGGAAAGCCTTCAGACTTACCTCAACGACAATCCGGGAATCAATGCAAAATATGCATGGTCCAGAGGAATTACAGGCCAGAATATTCGTATCCGCGATGTAGAATATGGCTTTTACAAGACCCATGAGATGCTTTCTAATCAAAATTCGATTCAACTTGAGCCGGGATATTCCCCGAATTCGGGATTATCGGGCAACAATTACCGGGACCACGGAACAGCTGTGGTCAGTATTTTAGGTTCTGTTAAAGATAATATCGGGCTTTCCGGAGCAGCTTACAGCGCCTCTGAAATCAAAGGATATATGGAATGGACGACTGTAGGCTACAACAGGGCCGCTGCGGTAAGCAGATCGATCAATGCATCGCAGGCCGGTGATATTATTTTATATGAAATGCAGACAGGCGGAAAAGATGGTCAGTATTGCCCAGCTGAATATGACAGTGTGATTTGGGACTTGACCAAAGCAGCGACAGATTCAGGAATTATCATCATTGCAGCAGCAGGTAACGGAAATCAAAACCTGGATGATCCTTTTTATGCCACCTATAATGCAAGAGGAAACAGCGGAGCGATCATTGTAGGAGCAGGTTCTCCCAATACTACCCATTCCAAACTAAGCTTCAGTACATACGGAAACAGAGTGGATGTACAGGGCTGGGGAAGTAATGTTTTAGCAGCAGGATATGGCTCATATCAAAAATATGACAACGATAATAACCGAACTTACAATTATTTTAGCGGAACAAGCTCTGCTACTCCTGTTGTAGCATCTGCGGCTACTTTAATTCAGTCTTATTACCACCAGGCTACAGGGCAGTATTTAAGTCCGGCTGCCATGAAAAACCTTTTAATATCTACGGGAATTCCTCAGGGTGGTACTGTTGCAGGCCAGAAAATAGGACCTTTTCCGAATGTAAAAAATGCCATATTGCAATTGGAAAGCAATTCCTTTCTTAAAACAAAGAAAACAGAGATCCCGCTTCCTTTAGAAATAAAGATTTATCCTAATCCTGTTACCAACTATGTTACGATTCATGGTAATGAGGGTAAAAAACTGGATTTTGAGATTATTAATATGTATGGACAAACCGTTGCAAAAGGCTCGGCAGCATCAGATGAAAAGATCAATACATCTAATCTGGCAGCAGGCCAGTATATCATCAATATTACTGAAGGACCAAGAAGAGTGGTTGAAAAATTCACTAAATTATAAAACAGCTAATACCGATTATTAAAAAGCAATCAAGCGGCCTACTTTCCAGGCCGTTTTGTTATTATATAAAATGGCTAAATATGTGTATCTTGTTTTCTTTTAATTTAAATAAAAAATGAACGGAGAAAAAGATTTGGCAAAGCTTTTAAAAAGTATGAAGCCCAAACACAATCCCGGTGATTATGTTTTTTGCACGCTGGGCAATGTAGAGAACTTTGACCTGACGAATGTTGAAATGTTCTTTAAAGAAGAGGAAGGATTTACCATTATTATTAAAAAGGAGATTGCAGAAAGATTGCACCTCGAATATTCTGTTATCATGTCGTGGATAACACTGACTGTACATTCTTCTCTGGAAGCAGTAGGATTAACGGCTGCTTTTTCAAAAGCTCTTTCCGAGAATGACATAAGCTGTAATGTGATAGCCGCCTATTATCACGACCATATTTTCATCAATAAAAAAGATACCGAAAAGGCCATTGAAGTACTAACAAAACTCTCAGAATAACCTATGTATAAGAAATACTGTTAATCAACAAAAAGGTTGTCTTTTCAGACAACCTTTTATTTTTATTTGCACAAAAAATTACTGCGCAGGAACGCTATTGAAATTAAGTGCTATTTTAAGCGTCATATCCGAACTTGTCTGATTTTTCAGCTCATATACTGTTCTTACCGTAAGACCGGTGCTTTTTACCACCTCATCCAGATATCCTGTATCATTAAGGTCCAGGTTCAAGCTGGAGGAATCTGTTGTTATATTAGAACGTGATGCTATAAGCTTTTCGCCTGTTCCGTTGGAAGATACATAGACTTTCACGGATTTCAGCGCACTCAGATTTCCGCCTGAAGGAGAGGCTACAGAGATTTTGGCATCGGAGATTCTTACATCTTTGATTTTCGCATTATTATTTCCTCCAAACCATGTCTGTACATTCGTGGCCGTGGCCGTAGATGAGACTTCTTTATTGGCAGGCACTCCCGTAGAAACCAAAACATTGGCTGTATAAGGGAATGTATTCTGAACCAGTGACTGTACAGTTCCACAGCTTATTACTACTGCTGAAACCGCCGCTGTCATTAAAAATATATTTTTCATAATTTTAAACTTTAGTATTGATATTGAGTTTGCAGAAATTATACCAAAATAGTCAATCTTACTCAACACTTACATTAAAACCTCCTTTCGTGTTTCCGGAAGCCATATTACTTTTGCCTATGATCAGCCATACTTCCCCTTCCCCTTTGGTTTCATAGGTAATTTCTCTTCCGAAAGGCCCGTCATAATCTCCGTTTGGAAGTCTGATCTGGTTGAACCTGATATTAAAATCTTTTTCATTGGTCGAAATTTTTGCTTTAATATTGGGTTTATCATAATGGGTTAGTTTTAAAACCAGCTCCTGGCCGTCTTTTGTAAATTCTTCTCCCAATGTGAAAGGAAGCTGTGATGCATCTGCCGTTCTTATGATCTGGCCTTCTTTTTCGCTTCTCATCACGCCTTTGCGCAGTACTTCTTTGGTGACGGGAGCATTGTTAATGATTGAATCTCTTTTTCTAAGGGCAGCAGAATCTTCTTTATCAGTAGAATCCGGCATTTCTGTGACTATAGCAGAGTCCCTGTCCGGGGTTTCTGTTACAGCCGGTTCTTTTTTACATGAAATGATAATCAATGGAATTAACAATAAGGATTTTTTCATAATAATTACTCTTTTAATGTTTCAAAGTAAAGAATCTTTGAAAGGAAAGGTTTGGATTTTTCTTGTTTTACTTTTTCCAGCACTTTCTTTTTAAGCTGCAGATCATTTTTTTCTACCGCATACTTCAACAGTCCTCTTTCACTGAAGTTGATTTGTTCAAAATGATAGTTTACTGCAAAATCTTTACGTTTCATATTCTGGGAGGTAATAATTCCGCCCCAGTTCACATAACTGCATGCTAAAATTGTTCCATAAAAATACCAGATCATTGTATTGAAGAGGAATACATTTCTTTTTTTCTTCTGAATTTTAATTAAGGTAAGGGCCAGCCCGATGAGTGCCAGCAGGAGAAAAGCAAATACACCCAGTCTTTTGTAAGTCAATCCGTAACTGATAATATATTCGTAGTTTTTCAATGCGGCAGAAAATACAAGAATGGCATTCAGAATGATCCAGATCCTGGCCAGAAGCTTCATCAGCTTCGCTTTAGGATCAAAATTAAATCCGGATTTAAAGTAGAACATGATCACCAATACGGCCATAATGATCGACATAATCACAGCATTGACTCTTTCATGGGTTTCTTCTGAAAGCTGAACGGGAGTTTTTGAAATTTCATAAAACTGCTCATAATTGTAAGTGATAATAAAAAATATGAGTAAAATATTCAGGCAAAAGAAGGAGATGACCCCGCTGGTTCTTTCTGCATCCAGATCAAGAAAGGAATACGTTGATTTCTGCACCTTACAATTATCCGGAAAGTCATCATCCAGCAGGCAGTTCTTTTGGTATATCAATCTCTCTACCGCATAGTTCCAGTAATTGAAAGCAATAAAAAAGCCCAAAACGGTAAGGGCCAGTACCTGCCAAATATTAATATCCAACTCATAATCTCTGAAAACAGCCGCAAAGTGATCACTTCCCACAGAATAAATTCCGAAAAATATTGAGATAAACAATAGAGGAATAATGATAAATGCTAAAGTTTTCTGCCATACACCGGAAATATTCTTTTTCGGCAGCCATGAATCAAAGTTGAAAAACCGGAAAATGGAAGTAAAACTGTTGATGATAAATACAGGAATAAGGAAAAGTATTTTCAGCTTTCTGTTTTTTGAGCGATAGCCTAGTAACAGAAGGGAACTTACAACTGCCAGAAGGGACGGAAAGTCTCTGAACCATGCAAAAGCGAAACTTGACAGGATACTTGTAACAAAAAGTATCAGAAAAGTTTTTGTCCTGTTTCTTTCAGGAGTTTTGAACAGGGTCAGCACTGCGTAAACGATCCCCAGAATACCGAGATTCAGCCCGATGTCCTGATCGTAAAAGACAATGACAAACAAAGCGGCTGTAAGAAATATATGATGATGTGTTTTCATGATGGAAAATTTAATATTTAAAAATTGAATGATTTAAATCATTAAGAAAGAATAAGATTGCAGGACATTAAGATGAATGAGGTTCAGAAATGTATTTCTTTAATTTTCCTAGCCATTCATTAATATAATACCGGTGTTTCTTTCTGCTGGATATAATCTTTCAGGTGGTCGAAGTTCTGCCACAGCAGGCTTTCAAAGTCCCAATGATAAAATGGTCTCATGCTCTGCCCTTTTCTGTAGGCTTTCATATATAGTTTCATATATTCCGGAAGAATAAATGTTCCCAATACAACTGCTGCAAGGAGATGGGCATTGAGCTTGCCGTTTCCAAGGAGAAGATACTGCATGGCGATCTCGTCTTCAAATTGGGTTCCGCATCCGGTAATCAGGTGATGCACATCGTGGTTTTCCATTTTGGGAATCATAGAGAATCCATGTTTTTTATAGAATTCACCCAGTTTTCTTCCGAGAGAATCTTCCTGAAACTTCAGCAGCTGTTCTTCATTGAACTGCCATTGTCTTTTTTTCTTTTTAAAATATTTTCTGTAAAGTTTCTGGGTTTTATCATAAACAAAAAGCAGAAATTGAACACGTACTTTTTTCATAAGATTTTTTTTAGATTATATTAGTTCCTATTACAGCATAAAGAATGGCTATAGGAATATTGATCATAAGAATACCTATAGCTCTAAGACATGCGTTAAGTTTAGATTGACTGGCAATTCCATAAATTACTAATCCAATCACAAAGAGTAGATTCAGAAGGGTTCCGAAAATTAAAAGCATATAGCCTCCGACTGCAAAATCTTCGTTTCCTGTTATTAAATAACCAAAAAGGCAGATATTTCCGAGCAGAAAGCATAATCCGAAAATGTATTTTCCAATGTTTATTATTTGATGATCTTTCATCGATATTATATTTTTAAGCTTGAGTTAAAGTAAAGACAGTAATTTCCGGGCGCACCATAAATCTGATCTGAAAAGAATGACCAATAGCCCGGTTGATGTAGAGCATTCTTCCGTCCTGAAGATCTATTTCTCCTGATACATATTTCTTATTTTCAACAGGAAGCACCGGAGTGATAACGCCTGGAATCCTGCACTGCCCTCCATGAGTATGTCCGCTTAAGATCCAGCCCTGATATCCGTTCCATATATCTCTGTCGCAGGCATCGGGATTATGGCAGAGTATAATATTGGCTTTTGCGGGGTCATAATCAGTCATTATTTCCTCCGGATGGAAATTGGGTGACCACAGATCTTCAAATCCTATAAAATTGAGTCCTTGAATTTCTTCACTGCTGTTTTTAAGCATATTGATTCCAAAATCCCTGAGAATCTGACAGATATTTTCTGAGCAAATAATGTCGTCCCAGTTTTCTCCGTAGTCATGGTTTCCCAATATTCCGCAGGTTGCCAGCTTTCCGTAGACTGCCTGCTTCATTACTTTCTTCAGGTCTTCCTGCTCTTCTGCAGTTCCATGATTCACGAAATCTCCCGTGTAGACTACAAAATCCGGATTAAACTGTTGCGCTTTTTGAAAAGATTCGATCAGAAAATTCCAGTCGAAACGGTCTCCGACATGCAGGTCTGATATCTGCATCAGGATTTTTCCTTCCAGGGATTGAGGCAGATTCTTTATGGGCAACTTTCTCTGAACAAATTCTACCCAGAAAGGTTCTACCTGCCACGAATACAGAAAAGGAAATGCGCCCACTGCTGAAAGCTGAAAAAGCCGTTTAAGAAAATGCTTTCTTGTCATCACTTTTGATTCAGTTACAGTTAATTTCCGGCGAAAGGAGTTCCGAAAATGCCTACTGCCAATTCTGCCCAGACAAGCAACAGCAGTATAAGAACGGCCCCGCCTAACAGAATTTTGTGCGTTTTGTTTTTGACAATCCGCTGAATCAAATCGATAATAAAAGCGGTTCCAAACAGCAGAACAGCACCGATTACAAAATCACCCGGTGACCAGTCGAATTCCTGAGAGAAGATATTTCCCAATAGCGGAATACATAATAAAACTGCTGATGTAACGTAAATAAGGATTGTTTTTTGTTTTTGTGTCATCATTTTTTTAATTTAAATTTATAAAGTACTTTGTATTTCAAAGTTAATTTTCAAAAAAATATAGCTTCTATCTTCCCAATAATTTTTCAAGAGCATCCAAATGTTCGTTAAAAGCCTGTCTTCCACTTTGTGTAACACGATAGGAGGTTTTCGGTTTTTTACCAACGAATTCTTTTTTTACTTCGATATATCCAGCTTTCTCCAAAGCATTGCTATGGCTCGCCAAGTTCCCGTCTGTAATCTCTAAAATCCCTTTCATTTCAGAAAAATCAACCCAGTCGTTTACCATAAGAACGGACATTATACCCAATCTCACACGGCTTTCGAATTCTTTATTGAGCTGATGTATCTTTATCATAATAAGTCGCTAACTGCAGTTTTAGAGAAGCTGTTCCCGGAAAGCTGCAAATTTAATCTTTATTTATATTTTTTATGCATGATCAAACCATACACAATATGTAAAATCCCAAAACCGATAGCCCAAAACACAAGGCCCCACCCTAAGAAGAAAAGAGAAACCAATCCCAGAACAATCTGACAATATCCTAAATATTTAATATCCGTTAAGGTATATCGTTCTGCACTGACCAAAGCAATCCCATAAAATATTAATGTCGCCGGCGCAATCCATACAAATAAATGATGGAAAAGAAGGGCCAGGCAAAATACTCCGCCGGTTACTAAAGGAACGGCAAAAGTTAACAGTAAACGTTTGGTTGTGCTATCCCATATCTTAAGGCCTTTCTTTTTGCTTTTATTCGCTGTGAAAATATATCCGCTGAATATGGCTGCCAGTAAAATTGCAGTTCCTACAATCACCAGCTCTCTGACCAATGCCGGACCAAAGAAATTCCTGTCACCATCGAAGTAATCAATTCCCTCCCTTAGGAAAATAAAATAGACGTATCCTGCACCGATTAGTGCAGCCAAACCGGCAAAAACTCCGGACAGCCCACTCAAAGAAATAAATCTGGAAGACCGCTCCATCATGGAACGGATATGTGACAAGTCTTCGTGATAGTTTTTCGAATCCATAAAAAGAACTTTGAATTACAAAGTTATAATTTATTTTCAATCTGCCAATTATTTTTTTACATTTTAATAATAATTTTTTCACATCAAATTCAATACAATTCTTAAATTTAATAAATAGGATTGAGCTGTATCTTCAAAAGCTTATAACCATATGGTAAAAAACTTCTTTCTATTTGGGAGTTGTGAATACTCTCTCTACTCGCCTCTTCAAATCCAAAAAATCTTAAGTCTTTAGTCAAAAATTCAATTCTTTAACTCGAGGAACTTTATTAGCATATATTATTTTTCGCCAGCAACAATGCATTATAATCTTATTAAAGAGAAAATTATACATTAAAAATAAAATATTTAACTAAAATTATCATACATAACACACAAAAAAACAACATTCGTTAATTATTCAATATAAAAAATATAATAATTAACAAAAATTTAAGATTTTCAATAAAATACCATTGCAGTTTTAAAAAAAAACAACATATTTGTACAAATTATTTATTAAATTTTGTTAATATGAATGTGAAACTAAAAATTCTATCTACTGCAGTAGTCTTTTTTACGGCCCAGGCTGTAATTGCACAGAAAGATTCAACGAAAACTAAAGACATTGATGAAGTAGTAATTGTTGCCTATGGTAAACAGAAAAGAGGGACAATTACCGGATCCAATGTTCAGGTAGATGCAGCAAAAATCGAAAATCGTCCTATTTCCAATGTTTTACAGGCATTGGATGGGGCCGGAGCAGGTATTCAGATTGCTGCAGGTACAGGCCAGCCAGGTGAAGGTTCATCAATAAGAATCAGAGGAACAGGCTCTTATCTTGTTTCAAACGAACCACTTTTAATTGTTGATGGAGTTCCTTTTCCTGGAAATTTAAATTCATTGAATCCTAATGATATCGAGAGTTTAACTGTGTTAAAAGATGCATCATCAACGGCTCTATACGGCTCAAGTGCTGCTAATGGAGTTATTATGGTAACGACTAAGAGAGGTAAAAAAAATTCATCAAGATTTACCCTTAATTCCAATACAGGTATCGTAAATAGATTTGTACAGGAATATGACAGAGTAGGAACAGCAGATTATTATGTACTTGCCTGGGAGGCAATGCGTAACGGCAGAAGGATTACAAATCCTAACGAAACGCTTGCTGCCTCAAACGCATGGGCTAGCACTAATTTAATTTCCGGAAACCTAAGGACCAATGTCTATGATGTGCCACATGCCCAGTTAGTTATTGATGGAATACTTAACCCTTCGGCAAAGCTGCGTTACAATGATTTTGACTGGGCAGATCCTTTAATAGGTGTAGGCATAAGACAGGACCATAGTATCAGTTTTTCAGGTGGAAATGATAAAACTACATTGTTCAGTTCATTAGGCTATACCAATGAACAAGGATATATTGTAAAATCAAGTTTTGAACGTCTTAATTTAAGGATCAATGCAGATTCACAGGTTAGAGACTGGTTTAAAATTGGCACCAGCCTAAATGGTGTTATTACGAGCCAAGGTTTAGCAGTTAATGGAGCAGACAATAATTCTGCTTATATAAATCCTTATGCCTGGACGCGTGGTATGGGACCAATTTATAGCCCATACCAACATGACCCTGTTACGGGAGAGAGACTGTATGATGTAAATGGAGAGGTTCTTTATGATGATGGTTCTTTACGTGGTGTCGATGCTGCCGCAGGTAGAAATGTTATATGGGAAACATTACTAAATGATAATAAAACCAATTCATACAACCTCCAGTCTAATGTATATGCGGAGTTTAAACTTTTACCAGAATTGATGTTCCGAACCAATGCAGCGTATAATTTTAGAGGAACATTAAACAAAACATATGGGAACAGACTCATAGGTGATGCTTTGGGAATTGGTGATGCATCCAGAACAATGTATATGACAAGAGATTTTACCTGGAACCAGGTATTAACTTATAATAAAAAATTAGGAGGACATGATGTAACTGTTCTTGCAGGACATGAAAATTTTGATTATAAGCAAGATTACTTATATGGTTATAAACGAAATCAGGTACTGGATAATTTCTACGAATTCGGAAACTTTGTAGATAACAATACCCTTAATTCATATCTTAGAGAAAGAACTAAAGAAAGCTGGTTTACAAGATTGAACTATAATTACAATGAAAAGTATCTTTTAGAGGGCTCAGTAAGATGGGATGGTTCTTCCCGTTTTGCCACAGATGTAAGATGGCAATCATTTTGGTCAGCAGGTGCCGGATGGGTAATTTCAAAAGAAAATTTTCTTCAGGATAACAACTTCGTCAATTTCTTAAAACTAAGAGGGTCTTACGGAGAAGTAGGTAACGACGCTTTAGATACGAATTATGCTTATCAAACCTTATTTTCTTTAGGCTACAACAATGGTACAGAACCAGGAATTTTGCTTACTACTGTAGGTGATCCATTAATTACCTGGGAAACTAAAGCGCAATCTGATATTGCTTTAGAATTTGAATTATTTAATAAAAGAGTGCGTGGTACTGTAGAGTATTATAATTCTGAAACAAAAGGATTGCTTTTTCCATTTCAAACTCCTATAAATGCAGGTATTCCTGGTAATAGTATTGACAGAAATGTAGGCAATCTGGTAAATAAAGGATATGAAATCACTTTAAGCGCAGATATTATTAAAAATCAAAACCTGAAATGGACTGTATCAGCCTATGGAACTTCATATAAAAATGAGATTACCGCCCTGTCGCAAAACGAATTTATCAGTGGTACTAAAAAGCTGATGGTAGGTAAGGATTTATACGCCTTCTGGTTGAGATCATGGTATGGAGTGGATCCTTCTGATGGATCGCCACTATTTGTTTTGGATCAGGATTTATTTACTGATACTACAACAGCAGATATTAGAACTGTAAACGGAGTTTTGGTTACAACTAACCAGAACAAAGCAAAATATGAATATCACGGATCGGCAATTCCTGATTTCTTTGGAAATTTTTCAACTACGTTTAATTTCAAAAACTGGGAACTTTCCGCATCCTTTAATTATCAGTTTGGGGGGAAAATATATGATACTAATTATGCAGGTTTAATGGATGCGTTTCCACAGGGCGGAGCATCACATACTGATATTTATAACCGATGGACTACTCCCGGGCAGATCACTGATGTACCTGCTCTAAACTCCTCAACAGTGGCTGCTTCAAATGCTGCTTCATCAAGATGGCTGGTGGATGCCAGTTATCTACTGTTGAGAAATGCTTCAATAGGATATAGCTTTAATCCTGATATTGTGAAAAGCGTAGGAGTAAGCAGTTTAAAATTGTTCGTGAGTGGAGAAAACCTTTGGGTTGCCAGCAAGAGAAAAGGCTTGGAGCCCTACTCTACATTTAACGGTACTGTAAGTAACAGATATTCACCTTCCAGAATTATTACTTTCGGTTTAAGTACAACTTTCTAAAATTATCAAAATGAAATTTATTACAAATAAAACACTTTTAATTTCCGGTCTTTCCATATTAAGTATTTTATCATCCTGTGAAAGAGATGATCTGGAGAAAGATCCAACAGAAGCAGCGAGTGAACTTTTAGTAACCTCAAGTTTAGATAACTTAAATATAGCCATTAATGGGATGCATAGAAATATGTATTACAGACAAAACAGCAGCCAGGGGCAGAATGGGGCTACCGGAGTAATGATTTATATGGATGTAATGGGAGAGGACTTGGTTTTTCCTACTACAGGTAACGGATGGTTTGTAACCACTCTACGATGGCTGGATAACGCTAATGCCACTTCTGCAAATTTATTTTATCCATACGATTTTTTCTATGGACAGATAAGAATTGCAAACATTATCATAAAGGCAGCTCCTAATGTTACAGGAGACCAGGCACTAAAGGATAAGGTAATGGGCGAAGCTCATGCTTTCAGGGCATATTGCTATTTTATGCTTGCCCAAATCTATGCAAAAAGATATGTAGAGGGAACAACGAATTCGCAACCCGGAGTACCACTTAGGCTGGATGATTCTTTCAATCCTATTCCAAGAGCATCTTTAGAAGAGGTTTATACTTCAATAAATTCAGATTTGGCACAGGCTTACACTTATTTAAACGGCAAAACAAGGTCGGATAAATCTCACTTCAACGCGAATGTTGTAAGAGGTCTAATGGCAAGGGTGGCTTTAGTACAAGGGAAATATGCTAACGCAGCCCTATACGCAAAAGAAGCAAGACAGGGGTTTACATTGATGAACAATACTCAGTATAAATCAGGCTTCAATAGTTATTCTAATTCAGAATGGGTTTGGGGCTACAAACCAATTGATGCCACAACCGACTTTTTTGGAAATTTTATGGGTTATATGTCCAGAAATTATAATTCAACACAAATTAGACAGGCTCCTAAAGTTGTCAATAATTTATTATATGCGCAGTTTCCGGCCACTGATGTGAGAACACAGGTTATTGATCCTACCGGATTACATCCTACACTTCCATTACCTTCTACCTACAGCAAATTTACTTATACTTCGCAAAAATTTCTTTCTGTAAATGCATCAGGAGCAGTTGATAATAATTCAAGCTTAGGTGACATCCCATTTATGAGAGCTGCAGAGATGTATCTTATAGAGGCCGAAGCACTAGCAAAAGACAATAAAGAGGCAGACTCTAAAATTGTATTTAATGAGTTTACAAAAAATAGAAACCCTGCATATGCTGGTGCTACAACTACAGGTCAGGCTTATATTACTGAAATTTTAAACAGCAGAAGATTAGAACTTTGGGGAGAAGGCTTCAGATTTCTTGATTTGAAAAGATTAAATCTTCCTTTAAACAGGACTGGTGCAAATCATGTGTCTGCTGTTACTAATAATTTAATGACTGTTCCTGCCGGAGATAAGCGATGGACATGGTTGATTCCTCAGGCAGAGATCAATGCATCTCAAAATTTAGTACAACAAAACGAACTTTAATTCAACATTCATATTAACTTCAGAGAATCCGTTTCGTAATTGAAGCGGATCTCTTTTTGATTAAAAATCGAATTTCATCATCAAATTTTAATAAAATAAAGGTTACCCAGAAGGGTAACCTTTTCTCTTTTTATGTTAAGCAAAACTTATTTTGCTCTCAATCTTTCTTTAATAGATTCAATATTTTTCTTAGCAGAATCTTCAAGAATTAAGCTTGCGCTCATGTGGATTCTTGCCGGCATCAGCTCATTGAAATAATCCGTTCCTTCCCAGGAAACTTTTTTAATCAAAGCTAACGCATCACTGCTTCTGGAAGCCAGTGTCTGCATGAACTTATCTAATTTGGAATCCATTTCTTCAATATTTCCGGATACAGAATGATAAATATTGTGCTGTTCAGCCCATTCTGCCGATCTGAAATCTGCATCAATAGCCATTGCAGAGAACTGGGATTTCCCTATTTTTCTTTCCACGTAAGGTCCGATCACGAAAGGTCCTATTCCTAAATTGATTTCTGTAAGTGCCAATGCCGAATCTTTAGTAGCAAAACAATAATCTGCTCCACAAGCGATCCCTACGCCTCCACCTGTTGTTTTCCCCTGAACTCTTACCACGACAATTTTCCCGCAGTTTTTCATCGCATTCAGAACTTTGGCAAAACCACCGAAAAATTTTGTAGATGCCTCCAGTTCTTCAATAGCTAAAAGCTCATCGAAACTTGCTCCTGCACAGAACGCTTTTTCACCTTCACTTTTTATTAAAATAGCTTTTACTTCTTCTTTAGCTCCTTCATCCAGGATGGTCTGAGCCAATTTTTCTAAAATGGCACCCGGAAGTGAATTGCTTTTTGGAGTTCCGAAAGTAATTTCGGCGATATTATTTTTAATTTCTGATCTTACAAATTCGTTCATTTTTTATTTTAATTGGATTATTACAAAAATACTAAATACCGATCTTCCTGAGCAAATTATGGAGCATAAATTACGTATTAAACAACTCCATAGAATATCTGTTCCTTTTGCCTCATATATTCTCTATTCATAAGAAAATACGGGCATCCATTACGTATAAATACGGACTCCCCAATTTGGTATTTTCTACTCTAGTACTGCCTTTTTATATATTGTTCCTTTGGCTTAATAAAACCAACAACCACAGGCGGAATCCGAAAAGCCAAAAGAGAGTAGGAAAATTTAACAACTGAAAAAACTATTATCATGGAAGAATACATGGGAATTGTAAAACTATTTGCTGGAAATTTTGCTCCTAGGGGTTGGATGTTCTGTGACGGAAGCTTATTAAAAATCTCAACTAATTCTGCATTATTTTCAATTTTGGGAACCATTTATGGTGGTGATGGAGTCAATACTTTCGCTCTTCCAAATCTAAAAGGAAGAATGGCCATCGGTGCCGGAAGCGTGAACAGTAATGAATATTACCCCCTGGGAGTAGTGGCAGGAACTGCACAAAATACGATCATGGCACAAAATCTTCCAAGCATTGGGTCTGGCTTTCAGCTGAAAGTGGCGAACGCTAATGCAACCTTGCCTGCTCCATCTGTTAACACTTCCATTGCGATTACAGGAAACCAAATAGGAAGAGATTTTACGGCGATTCCAAGCTTTGTACAGGCTGATCCTGATACCGCCCTTAATGCAAGATCGATCTCTTACATCGGGCAGAATCTTCCGATGAATAACATGCCGCCTTATTTAGGGCTTAATTACATCATTTGTGTAGAGGGAATTTATCCTCCACGTGATTAAAAAAAAACAACTTATTTAAAACCTAAATCATGAAAAGATCTATTTTTTTAACCATCTGTAGTCTGTTCATATCTTTCTTTTCTTTTGGACAGAGCAGTACAGAGCAGTTTGAAACGGAATCTCACGGAAGTCCTAGCTTTACCGATAATGGAGTGATATTCAATGTCATTTCTCATGTAGGAATTTTTGACATTCAGGCTAACTACCCGGCTACAGGCTGGAATGGAACATCCGTTGACAACAGGTATATCGACAACTCCAACGATATTGCATCGCCACCGTCTTTCAGTATTAAAACCACATCGAATCTGTTTAAGGTCAACCGGTTCTGGATGTATCTGTCTGCTCTTAACTTAGATTTGGCAGTACAGGGAACATTAACTGTTACAGGAAAGCTAAACGGAGTAACTAAGTTTACCCAGACAAAAACTACAGGTTTTGCTACTTCTATGACCCCTACGAACGGATATACCCTTATTGATCTCACCAATTTAAATGGTCAGAATTACTCAAATATCATTATTGATGAGCTAAGAATTACGTTAGGCGGAAACTACAGATATGCAGGATTCGATGCTTTCACCTGGGTAAAAGACATTGGTACTGTATTGGCAACGAGTGAAACTGTTTCTTCACAAAAAGGTATGAGGATTTATCCTAACCCTACCAGCGGACCTCTTTCTATTAAAACGGAAGACAATACACAGGCTGAAATTTACAGTCAGGACGGGAAACTGCTGAAAAATTTTGAAATGAAAAAAGGAACCAATCAGGCAGATATCTCGGAACTTCCAAATGGTGTTTACATCCTCAAAACTTTATCCGGATCTTCGAAAATCATCAAAAAGTAAAATTACAAAAGTGTTTTGTACCGCGAAAAGATTCTAATTCATAAATGAAAAATTCCCTGACTATTCAGGGAATTTTTGTTTTTTCAATGCTAAAATATATTTGTCGATATACAGCTGTTTTTCTTTTGTTTTATATTGTTGGATATATCTGGGATGCTCAAGAACGGTCATTTTCCCGAATAACTGAGCCTCATTATTCAATGCAGCAATAAATTCCGAATTCTTTTTACCGAGAACAAAGACTTCAGAAGTATCCACACCAAGGCTGATGTGCCTTTTCAGGGAATCGATCATAAACTCTTTTACGGTTTTAAAGAGTTTCTTATCATCATAATAATTGGCATTCAACCATCCCGTTTTTGTTTTTCTTACAATAGCCAGCGGAAAGGGTGAATTGATATAAACATCTTTGTAAAATTCTTCTGCTCCACCATATTCAGTAATCATATCATACATAAAAACGGAAGAAACTTCGTGGGTGCGGGCCGATTTCATTTTAATTCCACAAACAGCTTCCAGCCTTTTGGTATCGGTAAACGGAACGCCCGTCACGCCAGCTCCATGCCGGCTGGGATTGATCCCAATCATAAATTTCCGGGGATTCCTGTCATTGTAGTATTTTTGATAAAATTCCTGCATGACCACCATTGTTTCAGGATTGTCCAGATACGGATTCATGGCCTCAAAACCATCAGGAAGATTTCCTGAAAACTGAAGATTTTCATTGAATTCTATGACTTTATCAGCAAAGGTTTTATTCCTCATCATCAGACAATGCCAGTTCTATATCAATAAACTGAATATATAATCCGCAAATTTCTCCTTTTTCATCGTACGCAAAATAAACAGGATAACCACCGTCTCCAAAACCGCTTGCAAACATTGGAATATGATACTCTGTATTGGGAACCTTCCAGTTGATCCAGTCTCCCAGCTCTCTCTGATTTTGCGGATGCTCTTGGTAACTTTGGGCAAACTGTCCGGCGAAATAATCGTCGTAAACATTTTCTACATTCACTTCGGTAAGAAATTTATCAAAATAGGGAAGCACTTCTGCATCAGTAATACATCCCAGTCCGGCATCTACCATAAACCCAAAGTAGTCTCCTTCATGCAAGTCTTCAAGATTTTCCACCCCGATCAGAGCTTCTCTGTACAGCACAGGCTTTTCTTTGGTAAACTCAACTTTTACGGCAGCATAACGGTTACCCCATTCCTCAGACTTTACAACAGCAATTTTTACAGGAAAATCTCCTTTTGGAGCCTGAAGAAAATAAGGCTTTTCTCCTGCCCTCAAAAAAACCAAAGGATCTCTTACGATCACTTTTCCGGACGGCAGAGATACATTTCCTATCTCCATGATTTCCATTTTCTGCTCCAGAATTTCATCCGAAGTAAAATAGGTTTCCAAATCTACGGGACATGTAAGGATACCTTTTACCTCTTCCCATTTTTGCATCCAGCTTTCGTTCATTACTTTACTTTTATGATTCGATTTAAAGTTTAAAAATACCTGTTTATTTATTCACTGTCAAATTCATCTTCACTTTTCAGCCCTTTTATGAAAGTTTCAAAATCTTTGGCCAGAAATATCTTTCTGTAATCATCTTCCTGATCAATATGAACTACTTCGGGTTCGCCATCTTTTCCGCAACTGGAATAATCCAGCACAACCATATCATGACCTGCCGAAGGACAGTCGCAGATATAAACACCTATAGCTGGATACCCCCCATTCTTCAATCATAAACTGACTTCCGAGCTCTCCACAGATGGAATAGGTTTTTTCTCTTCCGATTCCCATAATTCCGGTAATGGCAATATGATCATCCGCCCAGGAATTTTCTTCTGACGTAGGAAAGCATGATTTCTCCACCAATCCTCCGTTCTGCAGTCTCATCAATTCGATATAAGAAGCCGGAAGTTTGTAGCCAAACTCTTCTTCTACGGAAGCAATAAGCTCATCATCGGGAAACGGTTCTATATAATCTCTTACGGAATAACTGCTCTCGTTCCAGAAATCCGTAAAATCAAAGTCTTTGAAAAATTGTAATTCCATATCCTGTTTTAAATAAATGAGATTCTGATTGTAGTGTAAAAGTAATTATCATTTTTAATAAAACATTTCTTCAACTAAGATTTTTTATGGAGGGTAAAAATCCTTGTCAAGGTTTTAAACCTTGACAAGGATTCTAAAACTCACAATCAAGCTCAATATCCTTTTTATGTGAGAGTATAAAATTTTCTCTATTATCAAATAATTCAATAACCTCTTCTCTTTTCAATAAAGTTTTTGAATTACTTAAAATAGTTTGATAAGAGGAAAAAATGTATTTTGAAAATTCAGGTGTTAAAAAATGATTTTGCGGATTTTGATGAATATAAATTATTGTATTAATTAAATACTCATCTGATGTAATCAATTTTCTTTTAAATGGAGATTCAATAAGAGCACCATGTCTTTTATTTTCTTTATTAAAAGCCTGGGAATAAGAATTAAAAATTCGGGCAAACTGCTTTGAGAAAATATTCTGAGGAGAATGGAGGCCTATCTTAGTAGCATTTGTAGCCTTGTCAAGGTTTTGAACCTTGACAAGGCTATCCAATTCAAAATCAGATTTTATCTTAACTAAAAGATGAAAATGATTAGGCAACAGGCAATATGCATATACATTACAAACAGGAATAAGAAAGTCAGACACTTTATTGAGAAAGAACAAATAATTCTGATCTGATTTAAAAATATTTTCTCCGTTAATTCCACGATTATAAATATGGTAGAAACAATCTGCTTCAATTGGAGTAGTTCTGATGTCTGTCATTTCATTTGTGTTATGTGGTTCTTTTTAATTTTTCTTTATCCTTGTCAAGGTTAAAAAAATCCCTTTCAGTAAAAACCAAAAGGGACTATAAATTTAAATTACATTTTGAATTAAATCAAACCAAACTGTTCAAAGTGGTGTGTAAAATGCTTTTTGTGCATGAGTTCCCACATTTCTTTATTCAGTTTTCCGAATACAAAGTTCATATGCTCGGCTTGTGGATTTTCTCTGTAATATACTGTAAATTTCTGTACATTATCCAGGAAAGACTGTTTTGCGGCATCCAGATTTTTATGCTTTAATTCCAGTAATGTTTCGTCTTCAGCCAGGAATGGAGCCGGGAAATCTTTCGGCATTTTTCTGTGATTATAAAGGGAATCCTGCCATTTTTCCAATTGTTCTTCCGGTGTGAAACATTTGTCGGCTTCCGGCTCACCTAAGCTTACCAGAACTCCATGTTCCAGATGTTCAATCATTTGCTGAGGAGACATTTTACCCCAACTTGGCTGTGTACTTTCCGTTAAACCACCCAATATTTTCTGAACATTTTTCACATTCAGATCAATAAAAGGAGAATGTTTTGCCACCAGTGTTAAGATAGTCGCTACACAAACGATCTCATCTCTCTGATTAACGACTTCTACTAACCATTTTACAACGCCTGAAGGAATGTTTCTTCCCTTTACACCTCTGTTTATTTTTTCTTTTGCCGTTAAATAGACTGTGATGGTATCTCCTGCGTAAACGGGTTTAAAGAATGAACAGTTTTCCAATCCGTAGTTTGCAATAACAGGTCCTTTTTTTCCTGAAACAAACAACCCTGCTGCTGCTGAAAGGATGAAATATCCGTGAGCTACTGTTTTATCGAAAATAGTTCCGGTTAAGCTGGTTGCATCAGTATGGGCATAGAAATGGTCCCATGAAACATTGGAGAAATTAACGATATCTGCATCGGTAACTGTTCTTCCTGCCGTTTCCAGTGAATCCCCTACTTCAACTTCTTCGAAATATTTCTGGAAAGGATGTTTGTCTGAGAATTTTTTCTCTGCACCCTGCTGATACACTTTTGTAATCGCTTTCAATACATCCGGAGAACCTTGAATCGCTGTTTTCTGAAGGAAGAAATGAAGACCGTTCAGTCCGCCCATTTCCTCACCTCCACCAGCTCTTCCCGGACCACCATGCATCAGGGTAGGCAGCGGTGAACCGTGACCTGTACTTTCTTTGGCGTTATCTCTGTTCAGAACAAAAATTCTGCCGTGTTGGGAAGCCATTTTCCAAGACGTTTCTGCAATAAAGCTTTCATCATGGGAAATAATAGATCCTACCAAGCTTCCTTTTCCTCTTTTAGCAAGAGCTGCCGCTTCTTCGGCATCTTTGTAAGGCATTAACGTAGAAACCGGTCCGAAAGCTTCTACATCATGAGAGATATTTTTCTCAAAAGGCTTATCGTTTAAGAACAGCTTCGGACTCATAAATGCTCCGTTATCATAATCAGCATCTACAAGTTCATGCTTTCCGTCGTAAATTAATTCTGTTTCAGATTTTAAAATATTTACTTTTCTAACTACCTCATCGTACTGCTGTTTTCCTACCAGTGATCCCATTCTGGTTTCTCTGCTTAATGGGTTTCCGATTTTGGTCTGGTCTAAAGCTTTAGACAAAGCATTCTGAACATCTCCAATCAAGTGCTCAGGAACAATAATTCTTCTGATTGCGGTACATTTCTGACCTGCTTTTGTGGTCATCTCATTACGTACTTCCTTAATGAACAGATCAAATTCCGGAGTTCCCGGTTTTGCATCCAGACCTAAAATTGAACAGTTCAGAGAATCTGCTTCCATATTGAAACGGACTGCGTTTCCGGCAATGGAAGACATTGATTTCAGTTTTCTTCCTGTATGGGCAGAACCGGTGAACAGTACAGAATCACCGTCCTGAACATAATCCAGGATATTTCCCGGCTCACCACAAACCAACTGAAGTGCACCTTCCGGCAAAATTCCACTTTCGATCATATCCTGGAAAACAGCGTTCGTCAGATAAGAACCGTAAGGAGATGGTTTTACAATGGAAGGAACACCCGCCAGAAGTGAAGTGGATAATTTCTCCAACATACCCCAAACCGGAAAGTTATAGGCATTGATCTGTATAGAAACTCCTTCACTTGGTGTCAGAATATGGGTTCCCAGAAAAGTTCCGTTAGCAGAGATTTTCTGAGTTTCGCCATCCACCCAGAACGGAGTATTTGGAAGCATTCTTTTTGCCAATCCGGAATAAGTAAAGAAAGTACCAAAACCTCCTTCTATATCTACCCATGAATCTGCGTGGGTAGCTCCTGTTTTATATGATAATTCGTAATATTTTTTCTTTCTTTCCAAAAGATAAAGAGCCACTTTTTTCAGCATCTCTCCTCTGTCATAAAACGTCATGGAAGAAAGGTTTTTGTAGCCTACTGTTCTTCCGTAGTCAAGGGCCTGCTCGAAATTGAGTCCTTCTGTATCTGAAACAGCAACCTGTTCGCCTGTAACGGCGTTGTATAAAGGAATCCCGTTTCCGGTACCTTCTACCCATTCTCCGTAGATGTAATTTTTCAGTTTTTCCATATTATTTTTAACTTTTATTTCTTTTTAATGTCTTACACCCCACTTTTCTTTAAACCTTATAGGTTTTAAAAACCTATAAGGTTTGCGAACCTTTATTCTAAATTCATAAAATCATATTCTACATTAGATTTATGATAGTCTAGAAAATCATCTTTTGTCTCGAAATATTTCAGAATTTCTTTTCTTTCAACAGTGCTTGACTTTTCTATATTTATATATGAATTATAGGAAGAGTATTTCCATTTTTCAGCCTGACTGACAAAACCATGATGTACCGGATTATTGTGGATATAATGCAATAGTTTAAGCAGGTATTTTTCATCCTGAACTCTTTTCCGTTTCAGAAAATCAAGAAAGAGAGCACCTCTTCTATTATATCTTTTGTTATACGCTTTAGCATAACTATTCAGAAAATTACTAAATGGCTTCATTAAATATTGATGTTCATTAGTAACCTTATTATTCTCTAAATCTTTAAACCTAACTAATAAATGAAAATGGTTTGGTATCAAACAATAAGCGTAAATGTCAGCAATCGGTGCAATATACTTTAATAACTTATCCAAAAAATAATGATAATTACTTTCCTCCATAAACAGTAGATCTTTTCCATTGGCATGTGAGTATATATGATACATACATCCGGACTCAAAATGCTCTGTGCTAGTCATTATTTTCTATTAATTATTGAAATTTATTTTTAATAATGAGTTGTACTATTTTTCTTCCTGCAACAAACAGCAACAACAGAATAAGGGAAAAATCCAGGATCAGGACTGCATCCACAAACAGGGTATATAAAAAATCCTTCTGTTTCAGCTTTCTGATCACATGTTCTGATTCTACATGTTCAAGTGCATCGGAAATACCTACTGATTCCCATAACAGATAGAACCCCGCATAATTGATTCCGATAAGAGCAATTAACAGGAAAATCCAATATTTCTTCAGAAAAGGTATCATTCAAAGTCTTTATTTCAATTCCTTGTATGGAAACAATTTCACCAAACCTTCATACAGGCTTCTGTGAAGAATGGTAGCATGATTTTCTGTTTCCATTATTTTATATTCCACAGTCCAGTTCTTTTTACCGGTCTGTTTCAGCACATCATAAAGAGATCCTGCATCTTTTACCATCACAGGATGTTCATCTTTTCCTACAGAAACATAAATAAACTTCTTTGTATCCGGACTTTTGGAAAGCTGTTGTGGAGCCTGTTTCAGTAAGCTCTGATCATCCCACCACAAACTTGGGCTGATGATAAAATAGTTATTGAACATTTCCGGTTTTTTGAAAAGAATTTCCGTAGCCAGAAGTCCGCCCAGGGACTGCCCGAATATATATTTCTCTGTTGTTTTATACTGGCTTCCAATGTAAGGGAGCAATTCTTTTTCCAGAAAATCAATAAACTTATCTGAATGGCCTGTCGTCGGGTAGTCTTTCTGTAAATCTTTAAGATCTGTATGAAAAGTGAAATCTCTTTTTCTGTTTATGTTGGCAATTCCTACCACGATGGTTTCAGGCATTGCATACATTTGATTAAAGAACTGTACTAAGCCGGAAACATGGATAAAGTCTTCGTTGATTGAACCATCCAGAAGATAGATAACCGGGTATGATTTTGTTTTATCGAAATCGTTCGGCAGATAAATGTTTAAAGTTCTGTCTTCATTTAATATTTTAGATTTAAATGTCCTGACCTCTCCAATAGTCAACGGTTTTACTTTCTCATTCTGGGCTAAAACCATGAATTGAAAAGCAAACAGCATAGTACAGGCAATGAGAAACTTTTTGATCATATTCATTTTCGTTTGTATAATAAAACCTTATCAACTTGAATAAGGTGTAACGGCTATTTTAAATCCGCCCAGATGCTGTAATCAACAGTTTTGGTAGCGGTTTGCTCCACATATTCTGTAAACGGCTCACAAGGAAGAATAGCTTCTTTTCCTTCTCTTGCCAGCTGTTGGTATAATTTTGTTCCTTCAGTTTTCCAATGGATCATTTCATCGGAAACATCCCTAATAATTTTGGCTGGACTTCCTACGATTAATTTTCTCGGCTCACATCTGAAGTTAGCCGGAACAAAAGCCAGAGCTCCGATGATGCATTCGTCACCGATAACCGCTTTATCCATTACCACCGAATTCATTCCTACAAGACAGTTTTTACCGATATGCCCGGAATGAATGATCGCTCCATGACCAATATGGGCAGATTCTTCCAGGATGGTTTCAATATTCGGAAACACATGGAGTGTACAGTTCTCCTGAACATTGGCTCCATCTTTAATGATAATCTTTCCCCAGTCGCCGCGGATCACAGCATTGGGCCCGATATATACTTCTTCACCGATTTCCACATTCCCGATAATGACCGCCTGCGGATGAATATAAGCAGAAGGTTTGATGATAGGACGGATACCGTGGTATGAGTAGATGTTCATAATTTTTTTATTAAAAAATTAATTTAACAATGTATCAATTTAACAGTTTACCAATGAGAGATTTTCGATAGGCTCAGATATCACATGAATTGTTAGATTGATACATTTTTATATTGTTACATTATTGAAAAATTACATTTTTTCAATGACCATTGCATAGCCTTGTCCGACACCGATACAAAGGGTACACAATGCGTATTTCTTATCCTGTTTCTGAAGTTCCATAGCTGCAGAACCAATGATTCTTGCCCCGGAAACACCCAGTGGATGGCCGATGGCAATAGCTCCTCCGTTTGGATTCACTCTGGCATCATCATCTTTTAAACCTAAGCTTCTGGTCACGGCTAAGGCCTGTGCTGCAAATGCTTCATTCAGCTCGATGATGTCAATATCGTTCAGAGAAAGATTTAATCTTTTTAATAATTTCTGAGTGGCTTCTACAGGTCCTATTCCCATAATTCTAGGTTCTACCCCAGCTACGGCGGATCCTAAAATCCTGGCTTTTGGTTTTAAACCATATTTTTTCACAGCCTCTTCGCTTGCCAGGATAAGAGCTGCTGCTCCATCATTCATTCCTGATGCATTTCCAGCGGTTACCGTTCCCTCTTTTCTGAAAGCCGGACGAAGTTTTCCCAGACCTTCCATGGAAGATGTAGGTTTGATGAATTCATCCTGATCAAAAATTTTAGGTTCGCCTTTTTTCTGTGGAATTTCAACTTTTACAATTTCTTCTGCCAATCTTCCATTTTGCTGAGCTCTTGTCGCTTTTTGCTGAGACCAAAGGGCAAATTTATCCTGATCTTCTCTGCTGATATTGTGCATATCTGCAAGATTCTCTGCTGTTTCTCCCATTCCGTCAACCCCGTACATTTCTTTCATTTTCGGATTAACAAAACGCCACCCGAAAGTGGTGTCAAACATCTGACTGTCTCTTCCGAAGGCAGTACCCGGCTTAGACATTACATAAGGTGAACGGGTCATATGTTCTACGCCGCCTGCAATATAAATTTCACCTTCTCCTGTAGCAATGGAACGGAAAGCATTAGCCACCGCAGACATTCCTGAAGCACAAAGCCTGTTTACTGTTTCCCCTCCGATTTTATAAGGCAGTCCGGCCAATAAAAGAGCCATTCTCGCTATGTTACGGTTATCTTCTCCTGCCTGATTGGCACATCCGAAAATAACGTCCTCAATTTCCTCAGCAGGAACTTCCGGATTTCTGGCCATAACTTCTTTAATAACCACAGCTGCTAAATCATCAGCTCTTACTTCTGATAATCCGCCCTGTAATTTTGAAATTGGTGTTCTTACGTAGTCTATGATGTATACGTTATTCATTTTTATTAATTTAACAATGTATCAGTGTAACAATGTAACAATTGGATTGGTAAATTGGTACATTTTCAAATTGGTACATTTTATTTATAATTCTGTTACTTTTTTTCCAATTTTATAGACTGTCCCAACGAATTTTGCAATCAGTTCGCTGTTCTGATTGGTGATCTGTATGTCGTAAACAGCTGTTTTTCTGGTATTATTCACCAGAATGCTTTCTGCTCTGAAAACATCACCTTCCTTTCCGGCTTTGGTAAAATTGATGATACAGTTCAGGGCAACAGCTGCATCTCCGGTGTTATTGGATGAAAATGCCAGCGCAGAATCTGCAAAAGCAAATGTAACCCCTCCGTGAACTGTTTTCAGCCCATTGATCATCTCTTTTTTGATGGGCATTTCTATTAAACAATAGTTTTCTCTGACTTCGATCATTCTGATATTCATCCATTGGGAAAAATAATCCTGACTGAACATATAATCTGCAACTTGTCTTGGCGTCATTTCTTTTAATTTAACAGTGTATCAATATAACAGTTTACCAATAGAAATTCAAAATACTCAATGGATTGTTACATTGTTAGACTTATTATATTGTTACATTTTACGAAGTAAAGGACTTTGTCTGTATCTTTCTTCCTGATATTCCTCGTAAAGATTCTGCAGGGTTTCGGAGATTTTTGAATAACCGATTTCTTTTCCCCATGCCAGCAATCCTTTTGGATAATTGACTCCTTTCTGCATGGCCAATTCAATATCTTCATCGTTGGCAACACCTAATCTTTTAGCCTCTACTGCTTCATTGATCAGCATTGAAATGATCCTTAAAAAGATCTGCTGATACAATGCATTATTTTTCTCAGCAACCGGTTTTTCTGCACCTTCTGCATAATCGTAGAATCCTTTTCCGGTTTTTCTGCCGTGAAGTTTAGCTTCGGCCATTCTTTGCTGAAGCAAAGACGGTTTGTATTTCGGATCGTAGAAATAATCTTTGTAAACGGTTGTTGTTACTGCAAAATTTACATCAACACCAATAAGATCCATTAGTTCAAATGGCCCCATTTTAAAGTTTCCAAGTGTTCTCATGGCTTCGTCTACCTGCTCCGGTGTTGCGATGTTTTCTTCAACAATTCTTAATCCTTCCCCATAATAAGGACGGGCAATTCTGTTAACGATAAATCCGGGGATATCTTTAGCAATCACAGGCATTTTCCCCCAATCTTTCATGAGGTTGTAGATTTTCTCAGCCAATGATTTTTCTGTTAATAAAGAAGGAATCACCTCAACCAAAGGCATCAGTGGTGCCGGATTGAAAAAGTGAATTCCGATGAAACGCTCAGGTGTCTTTAATTCTGCCCCAAGAGAGGTGATAGAAATAGATGATGTATTGGAACCAATGATACAGTTTTCGGAAACATAAGTTTCAAGTTCTGTAAATACTTTGGTTTTTATGTCTTTGTTTTCGATGATGGCTTCGATCACGAGATCGGAATCTTTCAGATCCTGTAAAGCTTCACCTTTAACGATATTATTTCTGATTTCTGTGGCTTTTTCCTGAGAAATCTTAGCTTTATCCACTAATTTCTGAAGTGTTTTCTCTAAGCCTGATAATGCTTTATCAATCTGCGGAGCATTTGCATCGAATAAAACGACTTTGCATCCCGCTGTTGCAGCTACCTGAGCAATTCCTACGCCCATGGTTCCTGCCCCAATAATTCCGATATTTTTCATTTTTTATAGATATTAGAAACTAGAAGTTAGAAGTTAGGTCCATACTTACTAATATCTAACTTCTAATCTCTAGCTTCTATAATTTATTTTCCTTTATAATCAGGTTTTCTTTTCTGTAAAAAGGCGTTTACCCCTTCGATGAAATCTTCTGTCTCTGCAGCTTCCTGCTGTAGGTCACCTTCCAATTCAAGCTGTTCTTTCAGCGTATTGTTGTAAGACTGTGCAAAGGCTTTTTTAGTTAATTTGATAGCAGCTGTCGGCATATTTGACATTTTCTCAAGGATCTCCATAGATTTCGGAGCAAATTCTTCCTCAGTAAAGACCTCAGCTACCAAACCATAAGATTTAGATTCTTCAGCTGATAATCTTTTGCCTGTAAATGCTAAATAATTGGCCAGTTGTCTTCCTAATAATTTTGGAAGAAAATAAGTTCCACCCGTATCAGGAATCAATCCGATATTTGAAAATGCCTGAGCAAAATAGGATTTATCTACTGCTAAAACAAAATCACAAATCAGGGCCAGCATCGCACCTGCTCCTACTGCAGGGCCGTTTACCAATGCCACAACAGGTTTTTTACAACGCGTGATCTCTGTAACCAGAGGATTGTAGTAATCCACTACAATTTTTCTGATGATATCGTTATCATGGTGCTCATTGCCCTGTACGAAAGCATCATCCAGATTCTGACCGGAGCAGAAAGCTCTTCCTCTTCCTGAAATCGCCACACATCTTACTGTTGGGTCTTCGCTGCATTCTTTAACGAAATCTTTAAGATCTGATAAAGACGGCTTTGTAAGCGCGTTCATCGTTTCCGGCTGATTGAGGTAAGCAATTTTCAGTTTTCCGTCAAAATGCGTTTCAATATCAAGTTGTGTATACATGGTTTAAATTTAAATTAAATGATTAAAGAATTGAAAAATTACACTGCCCTAATTTAACAATATAAAATAATGTGGCAATCTCTGTAGTGTAACAATATATCAGTTTAACAATGTAACAATCAATAGTCTTGCATAGTATCAAAATAATCCAGCAATGTATCAGTTTATCAATGTAACAATTACTTCAGTATTGGTAAACTGGTACATTGATTCATTGTTATATTAATTAGTGACATTTAAAATAATCAAACGGCTCCAGGCAGTCTAAGCATTGATAAGAAGCCTTACACAATGTAGATCCGAATCTGCTGATCTGTTTTGAATTCATAGAGCCACAACGTGGGCATTTTTTCGGTTTCCCGATGTGATGTTCGTCTGCTCCTTTTTCAGGAGGTGAGATTCCGTACGCCCTCAGTTTTTCTCTTGCTTCATCCGTTAACCAGTCTGTAGTCCATATCGGAAACATTTTGGTTACCACTTTGGCATCCCAGCCGTTTTCCTTCATGATCTTCATGATGTCTTCCTCAATGGTGAACATGGCAGGACAGGCAGAATAAGTAGGTGTAATCGTTATTTCACAAGAATTCTCGCTGGTAACTTTTGCTTCTCTTACAATGCCCAGTTCCACGATATTGATTACCGGAATTTCCGGATCGGGAACTAATTCTAATATTTCTAAAGGATCTTTCATTTTTAAAATGTCCAATTTATCAATCTAACAGTCTAGATTAATTGTTATATTGACAATGCTACATTGTTATATTCAGATATTTACCACGTACATCCCGGATACGCTCTCTGCATATACTGAAGCTCGCAAAGGATAAATCCAAAATATTCAGTATGGTATCCTGTTCTTGATTTAGGCTGCATAAATGGATTTACCGGATATTCCAATCCATATTCTGCAAAATCTTTTTCTGTGATGGCTAAAAATTCTTTGTACAGTTCATCTCCATCCGGAGCAATGTTTAAAGCAATTAAATCATCCTCTCCTTCCACTTTTGCAAATAAACCTTTTGTGTATTCCCAAATATTTTCGATGGCTTTTACCAAACGTTCACGGCTTTCTTCTGTTCCCTGAGCAAAAATCTTCATCCAGGAAGAAGCATGAGTGTAATGATATCTCACTTCTTTTAAAGATTTATGAGCCAGCGCGGAAAGCTCCTCATCGGCAGAGTTTGATAATGCTTCATACATTAATTTCTGATAGACAGAGAAAACATATACTTTAAGAATCGTCTGTGCATAATCTTCATTGGGAAGTTCAGCCCAATGTGCGTTTACATATTCGTGCTCGTATCTTAAAAAGGCCAAATCATCTTCGCTTTTGCCGTTATCAGCCACCCTTGATGCATACACATAAAAGTTATTGGCCTGACCCAATTCGTCCAGCGCGATGTTTGTCAATGCAATATCTTCCTCCAAATAAGGCCCTTCACCGCACCATGCAGACAGTCTCTGTCCCATGATGAAGCTGTCATCAGCAAACTTTAATAAATAATTATATAATGAATTCATTGTTTTATAGAATTTAGAAATTAGAGGTTAGAAATTAGACTAAATTCTAGAATCTAACTTCTAATTTCTCTTTTTACATATTTTTTACATCATTAGGAATATCGTAGAACGTTGGGTGACGGTATAGTTTGTCATCTGCCGGATCAAAGAAAGCTTCCTTGTCTACTCCTTCTGAAGTCACAATATATTTACTTGGAACTACCCAAACGGAAGTCCCTTCTTTTCTTCTGGTGTAAACGTCTCTCGCGTTCTGTAAAGCCATTTCTGCAGTTGGCGCCTGTACTATTCCTGCGTGTTTGTGAGATAATCCCGGTTTAGTCTGAATAAACACTTCCCACATATCTAAATTTGCCATAGTCAAATTCTAAATTTAACAATGTATCAGTGTAACAGTTTACCAATTAAAAGTTCTTCGCTTGGCTCAGAATAATGAATTGATTGTTACATTTTTACATTGGTATATTGTTACATTATTATATTACTTCTTTTTGTTGTTTCTCTGCAAAAGCTATTGCCGCTTCTTTTACCCAGGAATTCTCTCTTTGAGCTTTTCTCTTGGTTTCGATACGTTTTTTATTACAAGGGCCATTTCCTTTTAAGATTTCCATGAATTCATCCCATGGAAGCTCTCCGAAATCGTAGTGCTGTCTTTCTTCATTCCACTTCAGATCTTTATCCGGAACGGTTAATCCCAAAAATTCAGCCTGAGAAACGGTAACGTCGATAAATCTCTGACGAAGACTGTCGTTACTTTCTCTTTTCACCCTGTAGTTCATGGAGATTTTAGAGTTCGGTGAACTGTCGTCATTTGGTCCAAACATCATTAAAGCCGGCCACCAGAAACGGTTTAGTGAAGCCTGAGCCATTTCTTTCTGCTGTTTTGTCCCGCGGCAAAGTGCCATCAGAATTTCGTAGCCCTGTCTTTGGTGGAAAGATTCTTCTTTACAGATTTTTACCATCGCTCTTGAATAAGGACCGTAAGAGTTCCCCATCAGCATCACCTGGTTCATAATCGCGGCACCATCTACCAGCCAGCCGATAGCACCGATATCTGCCCAGCTCAGCGTCGGGTAATTAAAAATACTTGAGTATTTCGCTTTACCTTCCAACATATCTTCATAAGTGGCATCTCTGTCCGCCCTGATGGTTCCGTTTCCTAAAGTCTCTGTTGCAGAATACAGGTACAGGCCGTGACCTGCCTCATCCTGAACTTTAGCTAAAAGAGCCATTTTTCTTCTCAGTGAGGGTGCTCTAGAGATCCAGTTGGCTTCCGGCAGCATTCCGACAATCTCAGAATGTGCATGCTGTGAAATCTGACGAACCAACAGTTTTCTGTAATCATCGGGCATTACATCTTTTGGCTCCACTTTGTTTTCTTCGTGAACGTATTGAACAAATTTTTCTAAATCCATAATTTTCAATTTAGCAATGTATCAGTTTAACAATGTACCAATGATTGTTACACTGGTAAATTATTACATTGTTACATTATTTTTAGACATCATAATTAAGCATCACCACATTGGTTGTCGGGTGACATTGACACGTCAGAACATAGCCTCTGGCTACTTCATCTTCGGTAAGCGCGAAATTCTTCTCCATGAAAACTTCTCCTTCCAAAACCTGCGCCTTACACGTACAACAAACTCCCCCTTTGCATGCAAAAGGTACGGGAAGATTGTCTTTTAATGCTTTATCTAAGATACTCTCTTTTTTAGAATTAAGGTGGAACGAATATTCATCATCGTCAATGATTACCGTTACCATACTTTCCAAATTGGCAATAGCCTTGAATTCGTCACTCATTTCCTCCGAATTTTCTTCGTCAGGAGCCGTGAAATATTCGAATAAAACCTGAATAGCCGGTACTTTTTTATCTTTCTTCAAATAATCTGCAATCCCTTTGATCATTTCGGCGGGTCCGCAAATAAAATAAGTAGCTTCTTTTACATCAATCTCTGCATATCTTTCAAATAACTGCTCTAATTTTTCAGCAGAAATTCTTCCTTCAAATACCGGATCTTCATGCTTTTCGCGGCTTACGAGATAAATTACTTTCAGCCTTCCGTTGAAGTGCTCCACCAATTTATCGATCTCAGCTTTTTTCATCACATGGTTCATGCTTCTGTTGCTGTAGAAAAGATAAGCGCAGCTGTTCGGTTCCTGATAAAGGCTTTCCTTAAGATTTGATAAAACAGGGCTGATCCCGCTTCCCGCCGCCAAACCTACATAGGTTTTCACATTGGTAGGGTGATAAGAAGTATTGAAACCACCCATAGGAGGCATTACTTCCAGCAGCTCATCCATATGAAGATGTTCATTGAAATATCCTGAAACCTTTCCGCCTTCCAAAAGCTTTACCAGAACTTCCAGCGTATTGCTTTTTTCGCTTGGAGCGTTGCAGATAGAATAAGAACGTCTTTCTTCATTCCCGTTGATCATCATACGGAAATTAAGATACTGCCCCTGCTTGAACCTGAATTTATCCTTCAGCTCCTCGGGAACTTCTACTGCTACGTTTACCGCATCAGGAGTATCTTTCTGAACCTTTACCGTTTTAAGTTTATAAAATGAATTCATTATTTTTTAAGTATTCTATTAATTTTTCCACCTTCACACTTTGGCAGGCTGTCCTGAGCATGAATTTTTACTTTTGTGGTAATCCCTACCCTCTTTTTTATTTCGTTTTCTATGTTTTTTCCAAAGCTGCCGACAAAATTAAAATAATCATCGGTATCAGCATCTATTTTTTGAAGTTTCACCAGTTCATCATCAATTTCTACATCAATATCCAGTGCTACACACATCTGTTCCTTTTCAACTGGTGTAAGATAATAATTAGGGACCACTCCCTTTACGTGTGAAAATGCTTCTTCAATCTGGCTTGGATATACATTAACTCCTCTTACGATGAGCATATCATCTGCTCTTCCTTTGATAGGTCTCATTTTCACCATGGTTCTTTTGGCGTTTTCATCATAATAAAGGCTGGTGATATCATTGGTCCAATAGCGTAAAAGCGGCATGGCTTTTTTAGTTAACGTGGTAATCACCAAGACTCCTTCTTCTCCGAACGGAACCGGCTGTTTCGTCACCGGATCTAAAATTTCAGGATAAAAATGATCTTCCCAGATATAAGATCCACCTTTTTCTTCAAAATCTTCCATGGATACTCCCGGGCCGATGATCTCGCTTAATCCGTAAATATTAGTTGCATGAAGTCCCAATCTTTCTTCAATATGGCTTCTGATAATTTCCGTCCATGGCTCAGAGCCTAATACGGCATACTTCAGACTGATCTGATCTGCAGTAATTCCTCTTTTAGTAAATTCATCAGCAATAGTCAATGCATACGATGGTGAACAACAAATTACTTCCGGTTTAAAATCAACAATCAGATCAACCTGTCTGGCAGTCATTCCTCCCGAAATCGGAAGAACACTCATTCCTAATTTTTCTGCTCCGTAATGTAATCCCAGTCCGCCGGTAAAAATTCCGTATCCGTAAGCATTGTGCAACTGCATTCCCGGTCTTGCACCTGCTGCATATAATGATCTCGCTACTACTTCACTGAAAAGTTCAACATCTTCTTTGGTGTACCCTACTACTGTAGGTTTTCCGGTAGTTCCGCTCGAACAGTGAATTCTCTGGAGTTCTTCTTTCGGAACGGTAAAAAGCCCGAACGGATAATGGTCTCTCAGGTCCTGTTTGTAAGTGATAGGAAGTTTTGTGATATCTTCAATGGTCCTTATATCCTGTGGAGATATTCCTGATTCATTAAATTTCCCTCTATAAAATTCTGATCTCTCTCCAAGGTAGCCGACCAAATCTGTCAACCGGTCAGACTGAAGCTGTCTCAACTGGTCGAGCTTTACATATTCAACTGAAAAATCCATATTCTACTAACTAACATTTGTTAGGTGTAAATTTAAAAAGAATTTCTATGCTGACCAAATTTTTATGATTTTTGTCATTTTTGAATGATTTTTAATAAACGAATAATAATGGGATGAGCTATTTCATCCGTAGACAGTACAAATATTTAGGATTACATTGAGAAGGATTCTCTATTAAAACATTAAGAGTTTTTAAGAAGTGAAGAATAATTAAGGAAACATCAAAAGATATTTTTAAGCAAAGTTTTTTAAATCTGCCTGCAGATTCTTAATTATTCCTTATATGCTTAAAAAAATCTTAATGTTATTTTTCAAGCTTTTGTCTTTTGCTATAAAAATTATTATTTCTGATTTCCTAATAATCCATACAAAAGCTTAGCTCTTATTTCATCGGTAATTTCAGAAGTAGATTCCGTATTTCTTTTGAACCAGAAATAGGAATTATTAAGGGTATGAAGAATAAATCTTGTCGTAAAAGTCGGTGATTTCAGTTCCCAGTTTTCTGCTTTGTAAATTTCAGTGATCAATTGTTCCACTTCATTCTGATAATTCTTCCGTAATTCTATAAATTCCGGAAGTCTTTCTTCAAGATGTCTCCATTCATTGGAATAGATATGGGTAACATCACGGTTTTGCAAAACGACAGACAGGTGTTTATCAAGAAATAAGTTGAGTTTATCTTTTGGAGCAATCTCGGTATTTTTCACTTCCTGAAGCTCATCAAAAAATTCCTGCGCTATCCCAAAGCAGATCCATTCTAAAATTTCCTCCTTTGAACGGATATGAGCATAAAGCGACGCCGCTTTGATATTAAGCCTTGTGGCAAGATCTCTAACTGAGCTGCCCATATAACCTTTCTCTTTGAAAAGCTCTACTGCTACGTCTAAAATTTTCCTTTGTTTTTCTTTAAGCTCCATCTGGTAAAATGCAAAAGTAATTATTCTGAGGTTAATATGTTAATTTAAAGCTATGAATTTAAATACAGAAGCGGGAGTTTTGTTTCACCACCCCGTCAAATCTTCGATTTGCCACCCCTCCAGCGGAGGGGAATTCCGGTTAAGTTGATGTAAAACGTCGTTAAATACTAAAATTCCCAGATTTTTCAGTTTAAGTTTTTTAGTAATCTGACGGTTTTTCCATTATTTCAACGTCGTCATCAGGAAATCGGAAATTTTGTCAAGTTAATTTAACGTTAAAAATAGATAATTCGGAAATTTTGTCCATATTTTTTGTAAATTTAATAATTGAACGATTTTTGAGATAAATTCATCGATTAAATGATTAAATAACTTGATGGCATTAAGAAACCGGGCCTGAAAATTTGGTTTCTTGGTGTCTTTTTAAAACTGAACCAACAGCAAATTATTACCAAAAACATAAAAAATATGAACTTAAACCAATATACTGTAAAATCACAAGAAGCCATCCAGGCAGCACAGCAGACTGCTATGGAATTTGGCAATCAGAGTATTGAGCCACAACATATACTTGAAGGTATTTTTCAGGTAGATGAAAACATTTCACCTTTCCTGCTAAAAAAATCTGAAGCAGATGCTGCTTTGGTAAGAGAGCGTAACCGTGAGAATATTGAGAAGCTTCCAAAAGTTCAGGGAGGAAATATTTATCTTTCGCAATCAGCCAACAAAGTATTGCTGGATGCCCCGAATATTGCTAAAAAAATGGGTGACGAATATGTAACCATCGAACATCTATGGTTATCATTACTGGAAACCAGCTCTGAAGTATCCAAGATGCTTAAGGATATGGGAGTCACCAAAAGTCTTCTGGAAGGTGCCATTAAAGAATTAAGAAAAGGAAGTAAGGCTACTTCTGCCAGTTCAGAAGAGACTTATCAATCCTTAAATAAATATGCTAAAAACTTTAACGAATTAGCAGCGGAAGGAAAACTGGACCCTGTAATCGGTCGTGATGAAGAGATCAGAAGAGTATTACAGATCCTTTCCAGAAGAACAAAAAACAACCCAATCCTCATCGGGGAGCCGGGTGTAGGTAAAACAGCCATTGCTGAAGGTATTGCCCACCGTATTATTTCGGGAGATATTCCTGAAAACCTGATGGACAAAACACTGTACTCTTTAGATATGGGTGCACTAATTGCCGGAGCTAAATATAAAGGTGAGTTTGAAGAGCGTTTGAAATCTGTTGTGAATGAAGTGATCAAGTCTGAAGGACAGATCATTCTTTTCATCGACGAAATCCACACTCTGGTAGGTGCAGGAGGCGGTGAAGGCGCAATGGATGCAGCCAATATCCTGAAACCTGCTTTGGCAAGAGGAGAATTAAGAGCAATCGGTGCTACCACTCTGAATGAATACCAAAAGTATTTTGAGAAAGATAAGGCATTGGAAAGACGTTTCCAGAAAGTAATGGTAGAAGAACCGGATACGGAATCGGCAATTTCTATCCTTCGTGGGATTAAAGATAAATATGAAGCCCACCACAAAGTAAGAATCAAGGATGAAGCAATTATTGCTGCGGTGGAAATGTCTCAGAGGTATATTTCAGACCGCTTTTTACCGGATAAAGCAATTGACCTTATCGACGAAGCTTCGGCTAAACTGAGAATGGAAATTAACTCCAAACCTGAAGAACTGGATGTTTTAGACAGAAAACTAATGCAGCTGGAAATTGAACTTGCTGCTATTTCGAGAGAAGGCAACCAGACAAAAATTGACCATTTGAAAGAAGATATTTCAAAAATTTCTGAGGAAAGGAATGAGATCAATGCCAAGTGGCTGAAAGAAAAACAAAAATCTGAGGATTTAACGCAGATTAAAAAAGATATTGAATCCCTGAAACTGGAAGCAGAAAAAGCTTCAAGAGCCGGAGATTATGCAAAAGTAGCAGAAATTCAGTACGGAAAAATAAAGGAAAAGGAAGATGCTTTGCAGAAACTCGAATTAGAGATGCAAAACCATCAGAATGAACTCATTAAGGAGGAAGTTACTTCTGAAAACATTTCTGAAGTGATTGCAAAATGGACAGGAATCCCTGTTACCAAACTGCTTCAGTCTGAAAGAGAAAAGCTTCTGAGTCTTGAAACTGAACTTCACCATCGTGTGGTAGGACAGGATGAGGCTATCGGGGCAGTGGCAGATGCCATCAGAAGAAACAGAGCCGGATTAAGTGATGATAAAAAGCCAATCGGATCTTTCTTATTCTTAGGAACAACAGGTGTCGGTAAAACCGAGCTGGCCAAAGCCCTTGCAGAATATTTATTTGATGATGAGAATAATATGACGCGAATCGACATGAGTGAATACCAGGAAAGACACAGTGTTTCCAGACTGGTAGGAGCTCCTCCGGGATATGTGGGCTATGATGAAGGCGGACAGCTGACCGAGGCAGTAAGAAGAAGACCGTATTCTGTGGTTCTTCTGGATGAAATTGAAAAAGCACATCCTGATGTTTTCAACACGCTGCTTCAGGTATTGGATGACGGACGTCTGACGGATAATAAAGGACGTGTGGTGAATTTTAAGAATTCCATCATTATTATGACCTCCAATTTAGGTTCGCATCTGATTCAGGAGAATTTTGAAAATATCACTGAGGAGAATCAGGATGAGATTGTAGACAAGACAAAAGATGAAGTTTTTGATCTTCTGAAACAAACCTTACGTCCGGAATTCCTGAACAGAATAGACGAAGTGGTGCTGTTCCAGCCTTTAAATAAAAAAGAAATCGGAAAAATTGTTCAGTATCAGCTGAGAGGTTACAATGATATGCTTGCCAAGCGAAACATCATTATGACCGCCACTCAGGATGCCTTGGATTATCTGATGAATAAAGGGTATGATCCTTCTTTTGGAGCCAGACCTCTGAAAAGGGTGATCCAGCAGGAAGTATTAAACAAATTATCAAGAGAGATTCTTGCCGGAAAAGTAAATGACGGTGACAGAATCACTTTAGATTATTTTGAAGAAACGGGCCTGGTGTTCAGGCCGGCAGATCTGTAAAGTAGTTTTTTTCATATATATTATTTTTGTAAGTAAGTGGTGCAACCCAATCTGCATCACTTATTTTTTTATTGCTTTTTATCAAAGCTATGTGAAATATCAGTATATTTATAATTCAAAATAAATTACTAACTAAAACAAAATCACTATGAAAAAGCTAAAAAGAGATTCATTAAAAACTATTTTAGGGGGAAAAATTGACTGCAGCTGCAATATATTAACTTACCCTGACGGTTCCACCAGTGGAACGTGCGCTACAGAAAGATGTTCACAGATCAACATCAATTGCGGACAGGCTGAATGCAGACCCAGTCTTATTGACTAATCTTTAAAATTATCGTATGAAAAAGTTAAAAAGAAATGATTTAAAGAGGATCAGTGGTGGTTTGTCGGCTTCACTTACAGAGTGCGACATCGATATGAACTGCCCTGTAGGGCTTTGTTGTTCAACAGGATATATCTGCAGAGACCCCAAAAGGTATCCCTGCATGTAGATTTTAGTTATAAGCCGGAGTTAAATTTCCGGCTTTTTTTTGCTTTTATCATACTTATTATTTTTCGAGTAATCTGAAAGATATAGTCTATCAATTTACCATATTAATGAAATGATTAAAATATTTCACGTAAATAAAAAAATCAACGAATAATATAAACAAGCGTAAAAATATCAAATAAACAGTAAAAAGTGTTAAAATGATAAATAATAATCACTGAATGTATATTTTTTATACATTTGTAACACATTTGAACTACAAAAGATAATTTTATGAAAAAAACAGTATTAGGAGTATTGATTACTCTTTTTGTTTCATGTACCAATGAAACAGAAAATCTCAACACTGAAAACGCAAACGCAAACACTGACCAACCAACAATGGCAGCTAAAGGGGCGATTTGCGGTTCTGATGTTGTGAGACAAAAATTTCTTTCAGAAAACCCTGACGCTGCTCAGCGTATGTTTAAGATTGAAAACAGTACGGCTGAGTTTATTGAACAAAAAAAAATGGGTAAGGTTCTCGCCGACGGAAGTGTTGAAATTCCTGTAATCTTTAATGTACTTTACACGAATACAGGCAATAATATATCCGATGCAAGAATTAATTCGCAGATTGAAGTACTGAACAAAGCTTTCGCATCAACACACGCTAATGTTTCCAATATTCCTGCAGAATTTCAGACACTGAACGCCGGAGATACAAAAATCAAATTCAGACTGGCACAGATCAACAGAAAGTCTACTACCAAATCCAGATGGGCTCCTGATGATAAAATGAAAAAATTAACAACCGGAGGAGTTGACGCTACTGATCCTGCAAAATATTTAAATATCTGGGTAGTAGATTACATGCCTTACCAATCCGGATATGTATTAGGATATGCCACTTTCCCTGAATCTGCAGGACTTTGGAATGACGGGGTAGTAATGATGGATGAATATGTAGGTGAAGGCGGACCGATTGCCACTCACAACAAAGGAAGAGTAACGGTACACGAAGTTGGCCATTACCTGAACCTGAGACACATCTGGGGTGATGCCAACTGTGGAAATGACTTTGCAGATGATACGCCACAACAGATTACTCTTCACAGAGGAGTTCCTTCTTATCCTAAAATGGAAACATGCGGCGGGGTATCCCGATCTGTAATGTTCATGAACTACATGGACTATTCTGATGAAACGACTTTATTTATGTTTACAAAAAATCAGAACGACAGAATGCAGGCCTCTGTTTCAGCTAACGGACCAAGAGCCGGATTGAGAATATTATAGAACACAATCATTATAAATATAAAGCCTCCAACTGATTTGGGGGCTTTATTATTTACAGCTTATACACAATCCGTAAAAACACGGAAAATAAACAGGAAAAAACACATCCGTTTACCTCAAAATTTTTACGAGATTTGCACTACTAACTAACATTCTTTTATAAAACTAACGTTATGAAAACAAAAACTACTTCGGAGGCCGGAGCAAGCGAGACCGTTTCAGGTGCAAACACCATTCCTTCAGAGCTTGTTCGGCAGTTAATAGGCAACTACAGAAACAATCAGATGCAGGCTGTCAATAAGGAATTGGGGATTACCGATTCCCATGCCATATGGTTTGATCTTCCTAAACTGAAAAAGTTTATAGCATGTGTAGAAAATGAAGCAGCAAAAGCAAATCCCGATGTTTCTGAAGAGGATTTAGGCATCAGGTTCTATTACGCCGCCTATCCAAAAGCTGAAGACTGGGCCATTATGGAAAGCCATCCTGTAGAAAAAGAATATGCCGAAAGACATACTTTAGTCATGATACCAACCTTGAAAAAAGCAGATGAAACCGGAGAAATGCTTCACTATGATTTCTGTCCGCCAAATTCAGAATCAATCTTGGCGATGGCCTCAAAAAACGGAAAGTCGGGTGATCCTGAAACTCTTGCAGAAAACCATGGAACACTATCTCCACCGCAGAATACAAAAGTTGAACAGTTCCCTTAATTCACTATTTTTTATATCCCACAATAAACATGACTGATTTTCAGAATATACTCCAGGGGTCTCTAATCTGGGTAGAAGGACTTGCCGCCGTAATATCCATTATTTACTATAATCGTGGTAATACAGACAGATATTGGAAATATTTCTCTTTTTATCTTATTCTTATGTTTTTGTGTGAAGTAATTGGTAAATGGGGACATATGTTTATAGAGTACAGCAAGCCGAAGTTCTTTAATTACTTCGTAATTCCTATTGAATTTCTTTTTTTTTACTGGCTCTATGCCGCCAAATCATTGGAAAGACCAAAGCTTTTTTATACCCTATCACTACTCTATTTACTTTCATTTTTACCAAGTGAGATATTCTTTACTTCAAAGAAAATAATTTTCTCTTTCAACTATACATTCGGATGTCTCATGCTAATGATATTGGTGATCATGGAATACTATAAACAAATCAACTCTTCTGAAATTTTAAACTTCAGTAAGAACAAAATGTTTTACATCAATCTTGGAGTTACACTGTTCTATATTGGAACTCTGCCGTTCTGGACTTTTTTCAGTCTTCTGGCCAAGTATAAAGAATTGTGGGATATGTATTTTAATTATTTTCTGATATCCGGAATTACAATGTACCTTTTATTTTCAATTTCATTCATATGGGGAAAACGGAGCTCTTAATAACGATCATTCTATTCAACATCTTCTTTGTGTTGTTTGTAGCTGCCGTAATGGTATACATCAGAAAATACAAGCAGCGCAAAAGAGAATATATGAATGAAATTGAAATAAAAAACGAAATCCATAAACGGGAAATTTTGGCTACGCAGCTTGAAATACAACAGGCAACCATGCAGCAGATAGGACGTGAGCTTCATGATAATATCGGGCAGAAACTGACACTGGTAAGCCTTTATACCCAACAGCTTCTTTACGAAAACAGGGTTCCCGAAGTAAGTGAAAGAATCGACCAGATTTCACAGATCATCAACCAGTCCCTGCAGGATCTCAGAAGCCTTTCAAAAACACTGACAGATGACAATATAAACCAGAAGGAAATCGTAACTTTAATCCAGGAAGAGGTAGACAATACCAATACTTTCAAAAGATGCCATGTGAGTTTTGAACATAACTTTAAGCAGCTTGATCTTGGATTTGTCCACAAAAATGTACTTCTCAGAATCATACAGGAATTTATTCAGAACAGCATTAAACATGCAAACTGTAAAAATATTTTTATTAAGCTGAATACTTCCGAGGAGATCCTTTGGGAGCTTAATCTCAGAGATGACGGTATTGGATTTGACAGCACAGAGATAACATCCAATGGCATTGGTCTTACCAATATGAAAAACAGAGCCGCAATCATAGGTGCAGATTTCAGTCTTGAAAGTCAGAAAAATACCGGAACTACACTCAATATTATTTTAAAAAAACAGCCATGAAAAAAACAATAGTAATTGTTGACGATCACATACTAATCGCCAAAGCACTGGAAGGGATTATTGATAATTTTAATGAATTTGAAGTAATCTACGTTTGCGAGAATGGCAAAGACCTGATCCAAAAGTTTGAAGACAAAGGTAAAATTCCGGATATCATCCTTCTGGATATCAGCATGCCGATTATGGACGGCTTCGAAACCGCTGCCTGGCTTACTCAAAACCATCCGGAGATCAAAGTAATGGCACTGAGCATGCAGGGTGATGACAACAGTGTTATTAAAATGATTAAAAACGGTGCAAAAGGATATTTACTAAAAAACACCCATCCTAAAGATCTGGAAACCGCACTAACGAAATTAAATTCTGACGGCTTTTTCTATCCGGAATGGGCTTCAAAGATTATATTTTCCAATCTGAACAAAGATAAGGAAACAGAAAGTACTGTAAGAATTTCGGACCGGGAAAGAGAATTCCTGAAATACACAGTTACCGAGCTGAGCTATAAGGAAATTGCAGACAGAATGTGCTGCAGTCCGAGAACAGTAGAAAGCTACCGCGACCAGTTATGTGACAAATTAGATCTGAAAACCCGGGTTGGACTGGCTGTTTTTGCCATTAAAAATGGTTTTGCAGGTTAATCAAAAAAAAGAAACAAAAATTAAAAATATAAATCATTTTAAATAATTCAATAAATATTTTTAATTATAATAATTCACACTGAAAAAGAATTAAATACAAATTACAAAACTGATTAAAATTCAATTAAAACAACCAAAACCCACACAATAAGCAATAACCACCGGTATTTAATAATAATTATTCAAATAAGTGTGAATATTTTTGTGTATTAATTTTTTATAATATAAATTTGGATCGCAAACCATTTACAATATATTATGAAAAAACTATTATTAGGAGCCCTTGTCCTGGGCTTCATGTCAGCTTGTAACAGTGATAATATGTCCAATCAGGAGGATATATCTCAGGATCCGGGAAATCTTTCAGGCGCTATGGCATCAAAAAGAACCTGTCCTTCTGACATTATCAGGGAAAAGGCACTTAAAAGCGATCCGGCGCTAAGAGCCAGATTTGAAGCAAATGAACTGCAGTCTGATAAATTTTCAAGAGATCTTACAATGGGCAAGGTACTTGCAGACGGCACGGTAGAAATTCCGGTTGTTTTCAATGTAATCTATAACACTTCTACCCAAAATATTTCTGATGCAAGAATTGCAGAGCAAATTGCAGTTCTGAATGCAGATTACGGCGCTACCAATTCTGATGTTAATCAAATACCGTCAGCATTCCAGCCTTCTGCAGCCGGCGATGTAAAAATCCGTTTCAGACTGGTAACCACCAACCGTAAGCAAAGTACAAAAACAGGATGGAGATCTGATCTTGAAGAAATGAAAAAATCGACTACCGGAGGTATTAACGCAACTGACCCAACTAAAAACATGAATATCTGGGTGGTTAATTCTATCCTTGATGAGAACAGCCAACCCGGAACATTGGGATACGCCTATTATCCTGAGTCTGCGGGGCTATGGTATGACGGTCTTGTAATAGGCTATCAGTTTATTGGGAAAACAGGCGCTTCTGCTCCGTTCAATTTAGGCAGAACAGTTACGCACGAAGTAGGCCATTATTTAAATCTGCCTCACCTTTGGGGATCATCCAATACAGGCTGCCAGACAGATTATTCCAGTGACACTCCTACTTCTCCAGGACCTAACTACGGAACACCATCATATCCTTTAAACAGAATCTGCGGAGGTGTAAGCCGTTCTCAGATGTTCATGAATTATATGGATTATGTAGATGATAAAGCAATGTTTATGTTCTCGGCGAATCAAAAAACAAGAATGCAGGCAGTAGTGGCTGCAGCCGGTCCAAGAGCAGGATTGAGATAATTTACATCTAATAAACTTAAATAGAATAGTCTGGATTACATGTTAATTCAGGCTATTTACTTTTATAATAAGCCGTATTGTTTTACGACTTGTTATATAAAATCAGATTTAGGGATATCAGAATGAAAAAATGTTTTTTTCAAAAAAAATAATTTACCGATTAAAACCAACTATTTTATTTTATTAATAGCATAATAATAAATACAATAATCTACTTAAAATCTACAAAAATCAAAATTACGTTATACTTAAAAAAAAATAATCCAATTAATTTACAACTTTCAAAATTAACAATAAATCAAAATTCATTTAAATAACATATGAAATGCATAATAATTCAAGCCAAATGTTAACATATTTTTAATAAAATATTAAAAATGTGTTGCACAATAATTTCAAATAATATAAATTCACCAACAGAAATTATAGAAAATAAGCTTATGAAAAAATTATTATTTGGAGCAGTTGTATTAAGCTTCATGTCTGCTTGTAACAGCGACAATATGTCGAACCAAAATGAAAACCCGGCAAATGAAGAGATCACTTCAGCTGATCTATCCAAAAGGGGTTGTGCATCTGAAGAAGTAAGACAGGAGGCATTAAAAAACAATGCTCAACTTAGACAAAATTTTGTAACACTAGAAGCGAATACAGAAAAATTCGCTAATGAATTAAAGCTTGGAAAAGTTCTCGCAGATGGTACTGTAGAAATTCCGGTTGTTGTGAATGTATTATATAAAACTACTGCAGAAAATGTTTCTGATGCAAAAATCGCAGAACAAATTGCAGTACTGAATGCTGACTTCACAGGAACAAATACTGATGCCAGTAAAATCCCTGCTGAATTCCAGACTGTAAGTGCCGGTGATACAAAAGTAAAATTCAGATTGGTCAATACCATAAGAAAAGCTACAAGCAAAACAAGCTGGGCAACCAATGATGACATGAAGAAAGCATCTAGAGGAGGAATTGATGCTACAAGCCCGGCAAATTACTTAAACATCTGGGTTGTAGGTAAAATGACAAGTCAGGGAAGAACTATTCTTGGATACGCTACGTTCCCTGAATCTGCAGGATTATGGAATGACGGTGTAGCTATTGCCGCTCCATACTTTGGAAAAACAGGAGCAGCTTCACCTTTTAACTTAGGAAGAACTGCAACACACGAAGTAGGACATTATTTAAATCTTAGACACATCTGGGGAGATGCGAGCTGTGGTAATGACCAGGTTACAGATACTCCTACACAGACTACTGCTAATTATGGAAAACCAACTTATCCATTATACAACACATGCAGCGGTGTTCAAAGATCTGTAATGTTTATGAACTATATGGATTATGTAGATGATGCTGCCATGTTTATGTTCTCAGCAGGACAAAAAACAAGAGTTCAGTCGGTAATCGCTTCTACAGGAGCAAGATCCGGATTAAGACTTTATTAAAATTTAATTAACTTCATAAAAAAGCCTGAATTTTTCATTCAGGCTTTTCTTTTATAATGATTTCGTATTATTTTCGGGCGTATAATCCATAAAAATATCTCCATCCAGAGTCACAGATTTCACTTTCTTTTTAATAGGAATGGCAAGGTCTGCCTGCTTCTGGTTCTTTTCCCATAAGGAAGGTGAAAAGTGAAGCTTTTCAACTGATCCGTCTTCATAATTTAAAACAGCATCAAAAGGAATCGCAAACCCGCCAACATTATCTATATTGACTGTAAGGAGATCGTTGAGCTGTGAAATATCAGTTATTTTCAGATCAATATAATTATTGGTATAAAACCAGTTTTGAAAAAACCAGTTCAGATTTTTTCCGGAGCCTGTATTCATTGAATTAAAATAATCCCAAGGTGCAGGATGCTTTCCATTCCAGTTGCTCATATAATGCAGAAGCGCTTTCTTGAACAGTTCGTCACCTAAATAATCTTTCAGTGCAAGATACGAAAGAGATGCTTTTACATAGGAATTGTTTCCATATCCGGTTCCGCTTACCTGTGTACTCATCGTAATAATAGGTTGGTCCTGTTCTGCAGAAGGGTCATTGATCCATTTTTTAACCCTGAAATTTTTATAGAATTCTTTTGCTGCAGCTTCACCATTTTCATCAATACCGATCAGGTACTCAAGGGTAGTTGCCCAGCCTTCATCCATAAAAGCATACCGGGTCTCATTGATTCCCATATAAAAAGGAAAGTAGGTGTGAGCAATCTCATGATCTGCGGTAAGTCTTGCATCACGCAGATCGTCAGGAATACTTGTATCATTAATCATCATTGGGTATTCCATATCGGCATATCCCTGAATCGCAGTCATGACATTATAAGGATATTCCACGCCGGGCCATTTCTTCGAGAACCAATCCAGATTATAGCGCATCCAGTCTACATATTGCTCAAAATCTTTTGCTCCGGCTTTATATCCTGCCTGAACACTTGCTCTTTTCGTTTTTAACTGTACACTTGCCGCATCCCAAACATAATGACTGCTTAAAGCGAAACAGAAATCCGTAATATGGTTTGCTTTGAATTTCCAGATATTCCATTTGTTCTGCTTGGTCACTTTTCCGTATCTCATTTCCTGTTCGGAAGCAATATGGATCACTTTGTCACTTCTAAGAGAGGCTTTATATCTTTTTAAATATTCCTGCTGAAGTACTGCTTCAGGATTCAGAAAATCGCCGGTTGCCCATACTACAAAATTTTTGGGAGCATAGATTGCAAAACTGTAATCATTAAAATCATTATAAAATTCCTGTCTATCCGAATGGGGAAGCATATCCCAGCCATTATAATCATCATAAACGGAAATCCTCGGGAAAGAATAGGCTACATAAAAAGTTTCAGGATCTATTTGCCCTTCCCTTCCGCTCTGTACAGAAAGAGGATACTCCCATTCTATTTTCACATCAGCTTTTGCTCCGGCCTTAAGTACTTTATTGAGCTTTATTTTTTCTACGGTGCCCCAATCATCACTGTTTACGGCATATTTTTCACCATTAATAATCAATGATTTAATATAAAGCCCTGAAGACAGAAAATCTGTGGATACGGAACCAGATCTCGGAGACTGCGGCTTATGAAGGTTGTTTACAAATCTGATCGCCAGTTCGTGAAGTTCATCGGGGCTGTTATTGATGTATGTGATCGTTTCTTTCCCTGAAACCGTTTTGCTTCCGGCATCCACTTTTACCTCAACATTATAAATCCCTTTATTCTGCCAATAGTTTTTGCCCGGAGCGCCGGAAATATCACGGGTTCCTTTTTCATAGGCTTTCTTAATATTTCTTGGCATATACAGCTCCTGGGCAGCAATATGCTGCATCGAAACAGTAGCTACCAGAGCATAAAGAAATCGTTTCATATCTCTAATTTTTAAAAATAAACATCAAAATTAGCGAAAATGTCACACAGAAAAGGAATTTCTTTTATAATAATGCTTTATGGATATTAGTTTTAATAAGAAAGGAAGATGGATGCCAGAAGATGGAAGTACTATTGGTCGTTAGGCTCAATGATTGAGATTGAGAAACGTCAATGGTCAATTTTGCTGCGCAAGTGAAATGTGAAAATCCTCCAAATCAAGATCCTCACCACAAAACTTATAATTCATAACTCATAACTTTCTCAAACTCTCAAACTCTCAAACTCTCAAACTCGCACCCCGAATTCTACAATCTATCCGCTTCATCTGTTTTCTTAATAGTCTTAGCATTTTTCACCGACTGGTTGCCGAAATTGAATTTCAGAGAAAGCGTGAATCCCTGAGTATCTCCGTAATCCAAAAAATAATTGTCCTGATTGGCATATTTTGTACTTATCTTCTGCCCCATGGTTCTGAAAATATCATTAAAAATAAATGAAGCTTCCAGTTTTTTATCAAAAAATTTCCGGTTCATCACAAAATACGCAGACCATGCACTGGAAATCCTGAAAGTTCCCTGTATTCCGGGCGAATAGTATTTGTGACCCACTTCCATTTTCCAGTCATTACTTTTATCTAACGTAATGGCTGTTGAAACATTAGATACCCAGTTCCATACCTTATTTTTATACAGGAGACCATCAAGCCCTTTGAAATAATTTTCGTTGTGCTCCAGGTTTTCCGAAAGAATCAGCGTCCACCACGGTTTAATCTGAAAGTTCTTGTACAGGCTGGCTCCAAAAGCCTGGCCTTTTTCAATATTGGTAAAATAATAGATCAGATTATTCGTACTGGGTTCCTGATATGAAATTTCCATAGACGGATAGATCTCCTTCCTGTAGTACAAATCCAGATTCCAGCCTTTCCAGGTATAGGTCAGATTGAGATTATGAATGATCGTGGCTTTAAGTTTCGGATCTCCCTGATAATAGGAGAATAAATTATAATATGACTTCGCGGGATTCAGCCATGCATAAGAAGGCCTGCTGATCCTTTTGCCATAGGAGAACCCGAATTCATGCTTACTTTCTGTAGCATACTGAACATAGAAAGTCGGAAAAAGACTCCAGTATTTATTTTTGTTGCGTTCGTAAGGCTCGGAGACTACTCCTTCCAGATCCGTCATCTCAGCCCGGAGACCACCTTTAAAATTCCACTTTCCCAGATTATAAGCCAGTGAAGAATAGACCGCAAAATTATGTTCCTTGTAATCAAACAGGCTGCTTTTCTCCGGACGTAATTGTAAGGATCCGTTTTCGTTATCAGAAAAATCGAGACCACTCATTGTTTTCACAAAACTGTACTTTATTCCGGACTCCATTTCAAGTTTTTTATCTTTCCACTGATAATCAGCCTGAGTGGAATACAGCTGAACATCCGTTTTATTTTGAGTGAAAAAATTATTAATCTTTGGTACTTCCCCAGCAAAATTCAGATGGGTAAGGACATTCTGATATTTATCCGTATTGTTCCCGGTAAAATAACTGATCCATGAAAGATGAGTCTTCTTATTAATTTTTCTGTCAATCTGAAAGCTCAGTGAATTATTGATCGTCCGGGACTGGTGATCGTTAATGGTTGTATAATCTGACTCAGCAATATCCTGACTGTTGTAGATCAGTGTAGGCACCACATAAGTTCCAAAAGACTTTGGGCTGAAATACCCTGAATAATTCAGACTCAGATTGGTCAGACTGTCAATTTCATATTCCGCATTGAAGTTAACGGTATTCTGTGCCCTGTTCTTGTCCTTTCTGTTCATGGTACTCACCCATCTCTTCTGGCTTTCCTGGTAATTCACATAGTCTGTTCCCTCCCGGTAATAGGTTCCAAAACCTCTGTAATAACTTCCCATCAATGAAAGTTTATCTTTTTTGTAATACTGGGATACTCCCACAACTCCTTTTGCATATTGGGTCTGAACATATTTTGATGAAACAATTCCACGGTAGCCTTCAATCTTATTCTTCTTCATTACAATATTCAGTACTGCGCTTCCGGATGCTTCATATTTTGCGGGTGGATTGGTGATCACTTCTACCGATTTTATTTCGTCTCCCTGGGTGTTTTCCAGAAAATTCTTAAGCTCATCTCCCGTAAGCATTACTTTTTTATCATTAATGGTGACAAGAATTCCTGTTCCTCCTTTAATCGCGATTACATCATTATTGATCGTCACATTGGGTGTCTTCTTCAATATCTCCCATGCATTAAGCGAAGAAACATTAGTATTTTCGACATTAAATTCCAGGCGGTCAATTTTTCTGGTGACCACAGGTTTCTGTTTGGTCATCACGACAGCTTCTATTTCCTGGGGTTCTTTCGTAAGAATGATCTTAAGTTCATTCTCCTTTTGTGGATCTACAATTCTTTCAAAAGGAATATAATCTGTTTTTTTGACTGTTATTTTTATGGAATCAATGGTTATTCCTTCTACATGGAACTGCCCGTCAGTCTCTGTTTTCAGTGTTTTGATCAGTTCATTTTTTAAATTGTAAATTCCGATATCCGCAGAGGATATCTTTCCATTCTCAGTGTCCGTCACTGATCCTTTGATCATCTGCACCTGTGCGGACAGGAGCACTGGAAAAAGCAGGAGAAGAAAAATTTTATACATAATTGATTCTGAAAAGCATGGATGTTAGTTTACTTGACGGTCCAAAATTCTGTATTTGTCGAGATAATTTCGGTTAATGGAAGGTTAATGATGGGTTAATGCCAGACAAGGGAAAGTCTAAAGTTTTATCTTTGTTTCAATGATGTCCAAAAGTAAATATCTTATTGCCCTTTTCGCCGCACTGTTCCTGCTTCTGCTCGGAATACAGGCCTATTTTATGTACAAAACATATCAGGTAAAGGAACGGGAAATCTACAGAACCGTGCACGAAGGCCTCACCAACTACACCGATAAACTAGAGGATCTGGGTGGTATAGCAAATAAGACAGATGACTCTATCCAGAAGATACTGATCAGGTATCATGACAAAAAGATAAGTAAAAAAGACTTCTTAGCTTATTTTGAAAAAAACAGAAAAGCTAACGAAAAACATTTAAGCAATTATGTAGACAGCCGCTTTAAAAAAGAAGGGTATAAAATTGCGACAAAAACAGAATACATTTCGATCATTTATATTCCTGACAGCACCCACCTGATCAATCAGCCGATCACAGTATACGAAACCAGAAATAAAGTCACGGCCCCCAAGATTTCCAATACTGGCAAATGGGAAACAACATCAAAATCCAGTACTAAAGACGGCAGACCCGGCCGAAACGATTCTTTTCTTCTAAAAAGCACTACTGGCTTTGAAATCTTAAACATCAAAACAATTATATTCAAAGAGCTTGCCCTGCTGACAATATGCTGTGCAGCAATCCTTGCCAGTGTTCTGCTGATTTATATTTTCACCATTAAAAATTTAGCCCGGCAACAAAAACAGATTGAAGTTCTCCACACCGTGGTGGATAATATTTCCCATGAATTCAAAACTCCGATTGCCACTTTAAAGATCGCATCGAAAGCTTTAAAAAAAGAATGGAATCCTGAAACTCTGCCGCTGATCGACCGACAGATCAGCCGACTGGAAAATCTGATGCTCCAGCTTCACAGGGATGAAACAGCTGGAGAAGTTCGGTCTGTAAAACCTGAAGATTGGAGCTTTTTTGTGCAGGACCTCGCCTTTACCTATCCTGAGACAGATTTTGAACTGACCAGCCAGGTTTCAAAAGAGCTTCCTTTTGATAAAAATCTCATGGAAACCCTGATTAAAAATCTTGGTGAAAACAGCGTGAAGTATGGAGCTTCTCATATAAAAATCAATATCAATGACAGTTCTCAACATCTTAAAATAGAGGTTCACGACGACGGCTGTGGTATAGAGAAAAAAGAACTTGATCACATTTTTGAAAAATTTTACAGGATCCAGTCTAATAATGTCCATAACACTAAAGGCCTGGGGTTAGGGCTTTATTTTGTAAAAAAAATAGTAATGAAATACCATGGCAGCATAGAGGTTTCCAGCCGTCCTAAAACTGAAACTGCCTTTAAAATATCTATTCCCTATGAAAACTAAGATTCTTCTGGCCGAAGACGATCCGGATTTCGGAATGATCCTGAAGCAATATCTTGAACTGGAAAATTTTGAAGTTGCATGGTTTCAGAACCCGGAAGACATTGTCCGCCTTTTAAGTACAGATTTCCCTTTTCATATCGGCATTCTGGATATTATGATGCCTTCGATCGACGGCTTCTCTTTAGCAAAAATGATCTTAAAGGAGAAAAAGAATTTTCCTTTGCTTTTCCTGACTGCCAAGAACCAGAAAATAGACCGCCTGATGGGGCTAAAGATAGGAGCAGATGATTATATTGCTAAACCCTGCGATCCGGAAGAGCTGGTTTTAAGAATCAAAAATATTCTGAAAAGAACTCAGCCGGCCGTTTCTCCACAAATAAAGATCGGAAGCTATTCTTTAGATACTGAAAAGCTGCTGCTTTCCCATCCTGAAGGAAACACCCGTCTTACAATCCGGGAACGGGAACTTCTTCTGTATCTTCTGAAACATAATGGTACAATGATTAAAAGAGATGACATTCTGGATAATCTTTGGGAAACTAATGATTATTTTACAGGGAGAAGCCTTGATGTATTTATCAGCCGGCTCCGCAAATATTTTATGAATGACCCCAAAATAAAAATCCAATCCCTGAGAGGCATTGGATTTGAAGTTGATTTCCCGGTGAGCTGATCCCCAATTAATAAGAAAGCTCTGCCAATACCGGAAAATGATCCGATGGATACAGCAGGTTTCCTCTTCTGTCGTTGATGTGTCTCTGGGATTTTATTGTAAACCCTTTTACAAAAATATAATCGATTCTGTCTTTAGGAATTTCATTCACATTGAAAGCAGTAAATGTTCCTTTTGGCCCGTAAGGTTTTGTTTCGGAATGGTAAAAGCTGTCATTCAAATTCTGGGAAAGGATTTTTATCGGCTCAGAATCTTCTGTTAAATTAAAATCTCCGCTTAAAGTTACAGGAAGGTTTTTAGGATTCATCTCTTTAATTTTCTTCAGAATAAGTTCAGAAGATTTCACTCTTGCCACATTTCCGATATGGTCAAAATGAAGGTTCATCGCCAGAAATTCTTTTTTGGACTTTTTATCCTTAAAAAAAGCATAGGTACAGATTCTATTAAGGGCAGCATCCCATCCTCTGGAAGGCTTTTCCGGTGTTTCCGAAAGCCAGAATGTCCCGGATTTCACCACCTGAAGTCTGTTTGTATCGTAAAAAATAGCTGAGAACTCACCTTTATCCTTTCCGTCATCTCTTCCTACTCCTACATAATCGTAATTCTTAAGGCCGTCCTTTATATCTTTCATCTGCTCAGGAAGTGCTTCCTGAACTCCGAAATAATCGGGATGATAATAATTTAACAAATCCACAGCATCCTGTTTTCTTTCCGTCCAGGCATTTTCCTTATCTGATGTAACCTGCAGCCTGATATTGAAACTCATCACTTTAAGGTCCTGCGAAAATCCCAGTGCAAAGAACAGCAAGGTTACCATTGAAAATCTGAAATTCATAATCCTATTTTATTTAGAATAACAAAAATAGAATATCTTTTTGAGAGACAATAAAGATTTAGGATACATTATTATTAATTTATTTAACTCCAAATTCGGTATAGGTCTTAATAAACGCAAGGATAAACAAAGATTTTATAAATATAAAGTTGATCTTTAAGTTAAACAAAGCCGTTTCACTTATAGATAGCAATACACAGGAAAATATTTTGTATTCCTTTGCTGAATGAAATGCCTTTGTTTCCTTTCTATACGTATGAGAAAATCTTCTTCGTTTATCTTTACTATAAATAAAAATTGGTTTCAAGCATTTTTATCATCAACTCAGATTAAATTAAAAAAAGAAATTAAAGCAGCTGAAAGTAAAAAGAATCCAGTTTAATTTATAAAAATTTAATCATATACCTTGCAATCATTAAGGTAAAAATCCAACAGTACTTCCACCTATCTTTATTAAAAAAACCTGAACTTCAAGCGAAATCCAGGTCTCTCAGTACTGTTTAAAGCTATGTTTTATTCTTTGGTAAATTTATATTCCCTTCCGGCCTGTTTAAAAATAAGATCTTTTTTATCTTTGCTAAACACCAGGGTTATTCCGGCCTCATCAAATGTAAACTGGTTACTTCCTATATATTGAAGGGGAAATTCCGGCTGGTTTCCTGCTTTAACATAAAGCTGGCCGTTTTTATCGGTAAAGACCAGCTTGATCGGGTCACTTGCAATCCCATATGTTCCTTCAAAATCTTTTGCATTGATCTTTTCAACGGGCTTTGTCTGTGCTGAAGGCCAGATATTATTCTTTGGATTAACATCAGGAACCAGAGAATCCGGATCAAGCATTACCTCACTAATTTCTTTCTCTGAATTGATGTTGAACAGCCATTCCGTGTTGCGCTTCCAAACCTCAACAGGAATTTTTACGACCTGTTTCGTACCGTCTTTAAATTTCACCTGAACGGTTGTAGGCATCGGAAGCTGGCCAAGATTTTCTACTGTGATCTGAGCACCGTTTTTAAAATCCCCGTTGATGTATTTTACCTCTTTAACGGACTGATCGATCTTCCATTTATTGATAAACCATCCTCTCCAGAACCAGTTCAGTTCTTCTCCGGAAACATTTTCCATTGTATGGAAGAAATCCCAGGGGGTAGGATGTTTGAAAGCCCATCGGTCAATGTAGGTTTTGAAAGCTTTATCAAATTTTTCTGGGCCTAAAATTGCCTCTCTTAAAATCTGCAGACCCATTCCCGGCTTAAAGTAAGCCAGAACTCCTATGCTTCTTTCTTTCATATTATCGGGGCCTACCATAACGGGCTCAATATTATCACCCATCATAAAGCCCCCACTCTTGGCGATATCTTGCTTCTTATAGTATTCTCCGTTGTTAAATGCTTTCGTCGACAACCCATTGATAAAAGTATTGAAACCTTCATCCATCCATGCAAACAGTCTTTCGTTAGAACCTACAATCATCGGGAACCAGTTGTGCCCGAATTCGTGATCTGTAACTCCCCAAAGACCTTCACCGGCGGAATTCATATGGCAGAATACAATCCCGGGATATTCCATACCACCCTCATTCCCTGCGACATTGGTTGCTGCCGGATAAGTGTATTCATACCATTTATGAGAATAATGCTCAATGGCTGCCTTTGTATACTCTGTAGACCTGCCCCATGCCTTTTCGCCTGCGCTTTCTGCAGGATAAGCAGATATCGCCACAGATTTTTTGCCACTCGGAAGGTTTATTTTTGCTGCATCCAGAATAAATGCTGGCGATGAAGCCCATGCAAAATCACGGGTCTGTTCAATTTTAAATTTCCATGTTTTTGTCCCTGAGGTTTGGTTCTTTCCGATTTCAGATTCCGGACGGATCATGACTGTTTTATCACTGTTCCTTGCCTGTTCCCAGCGGTTATTTTCTTCTTTATTGTATACTTCTTTATAATTCAGAAGTTCTCCGGATGCCACCACGTAATGATTTGCCGGAACTGTAATATTGGCTGTAATACGGCCATATTCCAGATAAAATTCTGATGCTCCAATGTAAGGAAGAGTATTCCAGCCCATTACATCATCATAAACACACATTCTTGGATACCATTGAGCGACTGTAAATATTTTACCGTTTTTAGTATTTTGGACTCCCATTCTGTCAGATCCATATTCAGGAGAGACAAAAGAATATTCAATTTTTATTTTAGCAGTACCGCCTTTCGCCTTCAGTTCTTTAGGAAGATCGATTTGCATTCTGGTATCGGTAATGGTATATTTCACATCTTTACCGTCGAGTTTTACAGATTTAATTTTATAGCCTCCATCCAGTTCTTCACCGTGAGCTCCATTTCTGCTTCCTGATGGCGGAACAACTGCATTACCGCGGGAATCTTTTGCAAATAGATTCTGGTCAAGCTGCAGCCATAAAAAGCCTAACTGGTCAGGACTGTTATTGGTATAAGTAATTTCAGCAGTGCCGGTGATTTCATTTTTCGTATCATTAAGGCTGACATTCAGATCATAATCTGCCGAATTCTGCCAATATGCATGTCCCGGCTGTCCGCTTGCAGAACGGGTTTCCGTACCGGTTTGGGGATAAAAGAAAGGCTTGAATGCCTCTACATAACTATATTTCGGAGTCTCCTGTGCTAAAGCAGATCCTGAAAAAAGGAAGACTGCTGCCGCTGCAATAAGGGCTGGAAGTTTATAATTCATAGGAATAAGTTATATTATTTCTGTGATAAGTTATAAAAAAACCCGGAATCGTTACAAATCCGGGTCATTTTATCAGTATTTTATTTAATTTGTCTTTTTAGCTTTAATCATCGCTTCCAGTGCATCCCACATTTCTTTTGGAATATCTTCAAGCATATTGAACTCTCCGGCTCCCTGCAGCCATTCGCCACCGTCTATAGTCACTACTTCCCCATTCATATAAGCAGAATAGTCTGAAACCAGATAAGCGGCAAGGTTGGCCAGCTCCTGATGCTCTCCTACTCTTCTCAAAGGAACTTTTTTTCTCATATCGAATTTTTCCTGAAGATCTCCCGGAAGAAGTCTGTCCCATGCTCCTTTCGTAGGAAAAGGTCCCGGAGCAATTGCATTGAAGCGGATTCCGTATTTTGCCCATTCTACCGCTAACGATCTGGTCATTGCCAGAACTCCTGCTTTGGCACATGCGGAAGGAACTACATAAGCAGATCCTGTCCATGCATAGGTTGTTACAATGTTTAAAACAGTTCCCGGGCTTTTGGAATCAATCCAATGCTTACCGATAGAAAGGGTACAGTTTTTTGTTCCTTTTAACACAATATCCAAAATAGAATCAAAAGCCGAGTGTGTCAGTCGTTCTGTTGGAGAGATGAAGTTTCCGGCTGCATTGTTCAGTAGAATATCTATTCTTCCGAATTCTTTCAACGCTGCTTCTTTCATGGCTTCCACCTCATCCCAGTTTCTGACGTCACAGGCAACACACAGAACTTTCCCGCCAGTTTCCTCTTCCAGTTCTTTTGCCGTTCCCTGTAATTTCTCCAGATTACGGGAAGTAATCACCACTTTTGCTCCCAGTTCCAGAAAATATTTGGTCATTGCTTTTCCAAGGCCGCTTCCGCCTCCCGTTACAATCGCTACTTTATCCTGTAATGCACCTTCGCGCAACATTGGCTGTGTATATAAATTCATATGATCTTATTTTTTCCTAAAAATACTAAATATTGAATGGATGCCATTTAAAATAATGGGATAAATAATAATGTTATAAATAGTTATTCTGCTGCTGCGTTTAAAATCATAAAAAATAACCCTGCAACGAATACAAGGTTATTTCTATAATGGCTGGCTGTAAAATTTTTATTATGAAACTACTCCTTTGAACGAAAGTGTTTTTGGAGTTTTGCTCTCGCTGGTCGTAACATTCACTGTTTTCATAAATGCACCTTTGCTTGCTGCATTATAACTCGCTTCTACAAATCCTTTTTTTCCGGGAAGAATTGGTGTTTTAGTATAATCTGCGGTTGTACATCCGCATGAAGGAGCTACATTTTCAATAACGATCGGTTTTGAAGAGGTATTGGTGAATTCAAATCTGATGAGCTTAGGTTTTCCCTGAGGAATGGTTCCTACGTCTATAGATTCTGATTTCCATTTAATAGCATCTGCAATCATCTTTACTACTGAATTGCTTTCAACAGGAAATACATTGGCATAAAACGGAGAGAATGCCAAAACTGCTAAAAGTGCTGTGATTTTTAATTTTTTCATGAGTATAAATTTTAAGAGTTACAAGATTAAAAAAATCGGTTATTATCTTTTGATACAGCAAATGTAAAGCGGATTGCCTATACAACTTGTTAATCGCTATCAAACATTTGTTAACGAGTTGTTAATGATAAAAATTTAATAGATATTTTTGGATAATATTGCTCCAGAAATGGAAATAAAAAAACTTAATATTATTATAACCCTCGGGCTCTTTGCTATCATCGGAATTATGACGGCACAGCTTTTATGGACCCGGCAGGCTTATAATCTTGAAGATAAAAAATTTAACCAGAAGGTGAATATCGCTTTACTGGAAGTTGTGGAAAAATTGTCCGGCGGAAAAACTTCTTTTACTGAAAGTCCGGTACAGAATATTGCCAACGATTACTACGTAGTCAATATCAACAATGAATTCCACCCTGCAGTTCTGGAACACTATCTGAAGACAGAATTTACCCGTTTTCAAATCAATACAGATTATACATATGCCCTGTACAACTGCCATAGCGATAAAATGATTTATGGGAAATATATTTCGAGCCATCAGGAAAATCCCGGTAATAAGATGATTAATTTTCCAAAACATAAAAATCTGACGTATTACTTTTCGATCCGTTTTCCCGACAAAACAACTTATCTGATAAGTTCATTACGGTTTTGGTACTTGCTTACGCTGGCACTCTTCATCATTCTTCTTGTCTATGTTTATTCTATATATACCATTATTCAGCAAAAAAAATTCTCAGAACTGCAGAGGGACTTTATCAATAATATGACCCATGAGTTTAAAACGCCTTTATCTTCCATACTTTTAGCATCAGAAGCTCTTAACAAGCACAACATCATACAGGAGCATTCTAAGCTGGAAGCCTATACCTCCATTATCATCAATCAAAGCTACAAACTCAACAACCACATTGAAAAGATATTAAATATTGCGAAAAATGATGCTTCAGGACTGTCATTAAAGCCTCAGAAAATTGTACTCCTTCCATTTATTCAGGAAATTGCAGATACCCTGCATCAAAAGAATGAAAACCTTAGACTCCATATAGATATTGAAGATAACCTTTCAATTATTGCAGATGAATTTCATTTTACCAATATTATTTATAACATTTTGGATAACTCTGTTAAATATTGTGATACGAAGCCCGATATTACCATTTCATCAAATAAAGATTCAAAAGGCTTATATTTAAAGTTTAAAGATAACGGAATGGGGATTCCTGCTAAAAATATTCCTCATATTTTTGATAAGTTTTACAGGGTCAGTACAAAAAAAAGTGATGAGGTCAATGGCTTTGGGCTAGGCTTATTTTATGTAAAAAAAATTGTTCAGCAGCATCAATGGAAAATTTCGGTTGAAAATAATCCGGATAAAGGAATTACCGTCACTCTGTTTTTTCCTTTTAAAATTTAATAATGTAAGTAATGGAAAAATCGAAAATTTTATATGCAGAAGATGACACTACTATAGCTTTCCTCATCCAGGACAGCCTGGAAAGCTATTATGATATAAATCATTACCCCGATGGACAATCTGCCCTTGAAGCATTCAACAGCCAAAATTTTGATATCTGTCTGCTGGATATTATGATGCCTGAACTCAACGGATTTGAGCTGGCAAAACACATCCGTAATAACAACTCTGAAATTCCTATCATTTTCATTTCTGCAAAGGCCCTGAAAGAAGACAGGATCAAAGGTCTCAAGATAGGTGCCGATGATTATCTGGTAAAACCATTCAGTATAGAAGAATTAATTTTAAAGATTGAAGTTTTCCTGAAACGCAGCAGAAAAACAGAGGCCTCACCGCTAAAATACAAAGTGGGAAAATATTATTTTGATCCTAAGAACTACACCCTTCAGGATACAGGAAATACCATTACCCTTACCCAAAGAGAGTCTGACCTGCTCTTATATTTTATCCGTCACAAAAATACGGTTGTGAAAAGACAGGATATACTGAAGGCAATCTGGGGAGATGATGATTATTTTATGGGGCGGAGTCTGGATGTATTTATTTCCAGACTGCGAAAAGTGTTCGCGGATGAGCAGAATATACTTATCGAAAACCTGCACGGAATAGGCTTCCGGTTTTCTGAAAAATAATTAAATACACATTTGCCTTACTGATGTAAACGAAGTACCTTATCTTTAATTAAGCGGATTACTTTCAAAAATCTTGTCTATCCTGCGATAATTAAAGCAAAGCAATACAAAGATTTGTACATTATTCTTTGATTTTGACTACTTTTATCATTCGAAAATTTACTTATTCATGAAAAATTCGGGAACTTCTGTTTTTTTATTATTTTTATTATTTAGTTTAAATTTTAAAGCTCAACAATTCGAAAAGCTCCATCAATATGTAAATCCTTTAATAGGAACTGAAAAAATGGGTCATACCTATCCGGGCGCTACCGTTCCCTTCGGAGCTGTACAGCTGAGCCCGGAAACTGATACTATTTCGTATGAGCTCAATGGGAAATACAACGGCGAGGTCTATAAATACTGTGCGGGATACCGCTATGAAGACAAAACCATTGTGGGTTTCAGTTCAACGCATTTCAGCGGAACGGGGCATTCTGATCTTGGAGATTTTCTGATTATGCCAACGGTTGGAAAGCTGCAGCTGAATCCCGGGACAGCCTCACATCCTGAAAACGGCTACCGAAGCAGATTCTCCCATGAAAATGAAAAAGCTGAAGCCGGATATTATAAGGTAAAGCTGGATGATCACAATATTCTTGCAGAACTGACGGCTTCAACAAGAACCGGAGTTCATCGATATACTTTCCCCAAATCTGATCAGGCACATATTATTTTAGACCTTACCGCAGGAATTTATAATTATGAAGGCAAAAATGTATGGACCTACGTACGCGTGGAAAATGACGGTACGGTAACCGGCTACCGCCAGACCAACGGCTGGGCAAGAACCAGAACAGTTTATTTCGCTATGAAATTTTCAAAACCTTTTAAATCATACGGGCAGAAAAACTTTGACGGACCTCAGGTGTACAAAGGCTTCTGGAGAAAATTCGACCAGAATAAAAACTTCCCGGAGATTGCCGGTAAAAATCTGAAAATGTATTTTGATTTCGATACTCAGGAAAATGAAGCAGTCGAAGTAAAGCTGGCCATTTCTCCCGTAAGCCAAACCAATGCACTAGAAAACCTGGAAAAAGAAACCGGAAACCTGTCATTTGATCAGATAAAGGCCAAAGCCCAGGAAAACTGGAATAAGGAGCTCAATAAAATTGTCATCAAAGGTTCTGAAACCGAAAAGACAAACTTTTATACGGCAATGTATCATACTTTTATCAGTCCTACCACTTACATGGATATCAATGGGGAATATAAAGGTTTAGATCAGAATATTCACAAGGCAGAAGGTTTTACGAACTATACTACTTTCTCTATCTGGGATACGTACCGTGCCCTTCATCCTTTCTTTAACATCATTCAGCCTAAACGGAATAATGATATGGTAAAATCGATGATGGCCCATTATAACCAGTTCTCCATGAAAATGCTTCCGATATGGTCCCATTATGCCAACGACAACTGGTGCATGAGCGGCTATCACAGTGTAAGCGTAGCAGCCGATGCTGTGATCAAAGGAAATTATAACGGGGATCCTAAAGAAGTCTTGAAAGCCTGCGTCGCAACAGCTAACAAGAGAGAGTATGAAGGCATTGGATATTATATAGATATGGGATATATTCCGGCTGAGAAAAACGGAACTTCGGTTTCCAACACTCTGGAATATGCTTATGATGACTGGGCAATTGCCCAACTTGCAAAACATTTAGGCGAAACAGAAATTTACAACCAATTCATTAAACGTTCTGAAAACTGGAAAAATAATTTTGACCCGAAAGAAGGTTTCATGCGTCCCCGGTTAGCAGATGGCAGCTTCAAAAAAGATTTTGATGTACTAAGCACTCATGGGCAGGGTTTCATTGAAGGAAATTCCTGGAACTACAGTTTCTTCGTTCCTCAGAATCCGGATGAATTAATTCAACTGATGGGCGGAAAGAAAAAATTCGCTTCAAAATTAGATGAACTGTTCACAATGCATTTACCTGACGAGTTTTTTGCAGACACAGAAGATATTACAAGAGAAGGAATTATCGGCGGCTATGTTCACGGAAACGAACCGGCTCATCATGTGGCCTATTTCTACAACTGGGCAGGACAGCCCTGGAAAACCCAGGCTCAGATCAGACGTATTTTGGAAATGCAGTACAAAGCTACACCGGATGGTCTCGGCGGAAATGATGATGCGGGACAGATGAGTGCATGGTATATTTTAAGCTCACTCGGATTTTATCCTGTAGCACCGGGCTCGGAAGATTATGCGATTGGAAGCCCGGCGGTTGACAATGCTGTTTTAAATTTAGAAAACGGAAAACGGTTTGAGATTGAAGCCATTAATCAGAGTCCCAAGAATGTTTATGTTGAAAAGATTCTTCTCAATGGCAAAGAAATTAAAAACTTTACACTAAAACATTCTGAGATTATGAAAGGTGGAAAGCTGAATTTTTATATGAGTGCTAAGCCGAAAAAATAATTTTAGTCCCACAGATTTTACAGATGATTGTATTATAATTTCTTTTATAATTAAAGTAAAAAGTACAATCCGTAATTTGCATACGATAATCATCATTTTGCATACATCAACCTCCTAATTTCTGCTGAATTTTGTCTTATTAAAAATCAACAGAATATGAACAAAGTAAAATTAGGAAATCAAGGACTACATGTTCCGAATATCGGTTTGGGATGTATGGGAATGACAGGTTTTGAAGATGGCAACATCTATGGTGAGGCCGATGAAAAAGAAGCAATTGCAACCATTCACCGCTCTTTGGAATTGGGTGGAAACTTTCTGGACACGGCTGATTTGTATGGCCCCTTTAAAAATGAACAGCTTATCGCAAAAGCCATTGGAACAGATCGTAACAAGTACATCATTGCCACAAAATTTGGCTGGGAAATAGATGATAATGATAAGGTGACCTGGGCGATTAACGGAAGCAAAAATTATGTAAGAAAAGCAGTCGAGCGTTCACTTAAAAATCTTAAAACCGATTATATAGACCTTTATTATATGCATCGTTTGGATAAAAGCACTCCGATCGAGGAAACGGTAGAGGCAATGAGCGATCTTGTGAAAGAAGGAAAAGTTGGCTATATCGGTTTGTCGGAAGTATCTTCAGAAACGGTAAAAAAAGCACATGCAGTTCATCCCATTACTGCTGTACAGAGTGAATTTTCTTTATTCGAAAGAACAGTAGAAGAAAAAGGTGTGATCAAAACTTTAAATGAACTGGGAATTGGTTTTGTGGCCTATTCACCTTTGGGACGAGGATTTTTATCCGGCCAGATCCGTTCTATTGATGATTTGCCGGAAAATGATTTCCGCAGAGGAATTCCTCGTTTTCAGGAGCACCATTTTCATAAAAATCTTGAATTGGTGGAAACCATTGAAACCATTGCTAAAGAAAAGAATATTACACCATCACAATTGGCTTTGGTGTGGATCATAAGCAAAGGAATTTTACCGATTCCGGGAACTAAACGCAGAAAATATCTTGAGCACAATATTGAAGCCGGTAAAATTGTTTTAAGTGAAGCCGAAATTCAAAGGATAGAAAACATCGTACCTTTAGGAACAGATACGGGTGCTCCTTATGACGAATTCAGTATGGGACTTTTAGATTATTAAAACGATAAATTTGCACTGATGAATACAATTTCTTCTATTTCAGCATTTCACAGGTTACTTTCGCTGCCCGAACCAAAGCATCCGTTAGTAAGTGTCATCAATTTATCCGAAAGTATTTTTTTGGAAGATGAAGTGTGGAAAGGTTTTGTTAACAGATTTTATTGTGTGGCTTTAAAAAGAGATGCAAAAGGAAAAATAAGATACGGACAGCAACATTACGACTATGACAAAGGAGTTTTAAGCTTTACAGCTCCCAATCAAGTCCAATATTTAGATTGGCATAATATGGAATGCGGCTCCGGATATTTATTAATTTTTCATGAAGATTTTTTGCTGAAACATCCTTTGGCGAATACAATTTCAGGCTTCGGATTTTTCTCTTATGCTGTGAATGAAGCCTTACATTTATCCGAAGATGAAGAAAATAATCTCATCGATATTTTACATAAAATAGATAAAGAATGTCAGTATATCGACAGACATACCCAGGAAATTATTTTATCTCAAATTGATCTGCTTCTCAGCTACTCCAACCGTTTTTACGAGCGACAGTTTATCACCCGGAAAAACAATAACCATCAATTATTAGTAAAATTTGAGCGTTTTCTGAATCATTATTTTGATGATGAACAATCAGCAGAAAAGGGGCTTTTAACCGTACATCAGATTGCAGAAGCGATGAATCTTTCTCCCAATTACCTGAGTGATCTTCTGAGAATTCATACCGGACAGAATACGCAGCAGCATATCCATGAAAAGCTGATCAATAAAGCGAAAGAAAAGCTTTCAACCACCGATCTTTCTGTAAGTGAAATTGCTTATATTTTAGGTTTTGAACATTCTCAGTCTTTTAGTACACTTTTTAAAAAGAAAACCAAGATGTCGCCTTTGGAATTCCGGCAATCTTTTAATTAAAACTATATAATTTCTCGCAGATTTTGCAGATTTTTTTAACGGAATCATCTGCTAAATTTGCTTGGTCTGTGAGAGACAAAAACAAAAAAGACTGCGAAATGCAGTCTTTATTTTATTCCTGAACTTCAAAAAGCAGTCGCTCCCCGAATTTTGTTTCATTAATTTTACCATTGTCGTAAACCAGATTTCCATTCACAAAAGTCTGGGTCACTTTAGAATGAAAATTCATTCCTTCAAGCGGGCTCCATCCGCATTTGTAAAGGATATTTTCTTTGGCAACGGTCCAGTTTTCGTTGAAATCAACTAAAACTAAATCTGCTTTGTAACCCTTTCTTACAAAACCTCTTTTCTCAATTCTGAAAAGTATCGCAGGATTGTGACACATCTTTTCAACGATCTTTTCCAAACTAATTTTTCCGGAGTGATAATTTTCCAGCATTACCGGCAACGAATGCTGTACCAAAGGTGCACCGGAAGGGCATTTTGTATATGGATTAAGTTTTTCTTCGGCAGTGTGAGGTGCATGGTCTGTAGCAATAACATCAATTCTGTCATCCAGAAGTGCTTCCCACAGGGCATCCTTGTCTTTCTGTGTTTTTACGGCAGGATTCCATTTGATCAGAGACCCTTTAGTTTCATAATCATCATTGGTAAACGTCAGATGATGGACACATACCTCGGCCGTAATTTTTTTATCTTTTAAAGGAATATCATTTCTGAACAGCTCCATCTCTTTTGCCGTTGAAAGGTGAAATACATGAAGTCTTGCTCCTGTTTTTTTTGCCAACTCAATTGCTTTGGAAGAAGATTTATAGCAGGCTTCCTCACTTCTGATCAGGTGATGGAATTTCACAGGAATATCCTCCCCGTATTCATCAATATATTTCTGAGTATTGGCTTTGATTGTCGCTTCATCTTCGCAGTGAACAGCAATCAGCATTTTTGTACTTCCAAATATATTCTCAAGTGTTTCGGGATTGTCTACAAGCATATTTCCGGTAGAAGAACCTAGGAATAACTTAATTCCCGGAACATTTCGGGGATTTGTTTTTAAAATTTCCTCCAGGTTATCATTTGTTCCGCCCATCATAAAACCGTAGTTTGCATAGGCTTTTTGAGCCCCGATCTCATATTTATCGGCCAATAATTTCTGAGTAACAGCATTGGGAACTGTATTCGGCTGATCTATAAAACTTGTAACCCCTCCGGCAATGGCAGCCTTGGATTCAGTTTCAATATCTCCTTTGTGTGTTAATCCAGGATCTCTGAAATGTACCTGATCGTCTATCACACCAGGCAGAAGATATTTCCCGGAACCGTCAATGATCTGATCTGCTTCCTCAGAAATATTGGGGCTTATTTCAGAAATCAGGTCATTATCTATTAAGATATCGCTTTCGAAGACCTTACCTTCGTTCACAATCTTTACATTTTTGATTAACGTCTTCATTTTTTACTTTAGAAATTAGATGTTAGAAATTAAAGTTAGATGTGAGAAAATTTTAAGTCAAAAATTTTAAGTGATTGGTCAACTGCAATCACTAATTTCTAACTTCTAATTTCTAACATCTACAAAAAACAAAATTAAGGTTTATGAATGAATTTTAATGTTATCAATTATAAATCAATTTCTAAATATTTACATTTGCATAAAATTTTCGAGTTTGTATAAGAAGTTATTCGGCCAGACCGCCGTATATGGACTTAGTTCAGTATTAGTCCGTATTTTCCCGTTCATCATTGCACCAATTGTTACAAAGGCTTTCGGGCCAGCTGCTTCATCACCTTTTGTAGACTGGTATTCCATCGCTGGAGTGATTACGGTTCTCCTTACCCACGGTATGGAAACTTCTTTTTTCCGCTTTGCACAGGAAGAAAGCATTGACAAAAAGACATTAATTTCGACATGCTCGGTAAGTATTATCAGTATTGCCCTGATCTATCTTGGCTTAGGGTATGTCTTCCGGAACGAACTGGCAATAGCTTTTGAAACTCCGGACCAGGTGAATTACCTTGTTATATTCCTGTTCATACTTTCTCTGGATGCCTTTTCCACTATTCCTTCGGCCATATTAAGGCTGCAGGGAAAAGCTTTCAAGTATATGTTTTCCAAAGTGGCAGGATCTGTCGTTTACTTTCTCTTGGTTATATTTTTTATCCAGTGGCTTCCAAAACATCCGGAAGGAATTCTCGGTTTAAAATATGATCCTCAATTGGGGGTGGGTTACGTATTTATTGCCAATCTGGTACAGAGTATTATTACATTACTTATTGTAGGAAAAGAATTTTTCAGTTTCAGTATTTCTAAATTTGATTTTAAATTATGGAAAAGAATCATGAGCTACTCCTGGCCTGTGATGATTGCAGGACTGGCCGGCATTGTAAACCAGACTCTTGACAGACAGTTTCTTAAATATCTGCTTCCTCCCGACGAAGCACGCCATCAAATTGGAGTATATGGAGCAGTTTATAAAATTGCAACTTTTATCACGGTTTTCCGGCAGGCCTATCAGCTGGGTATCGAGCCTTATTTCTTTTCAAGTTTTAAGAATAAAGATTCACATAAAACCTATGCTGTATTAATGGATGTTTTTGTAATATGCAGCTGTATTATTTATATGGGACTGATGGTGAATCTTCAGTGGATCTCAGAAAAATACCTGAGCAATCCGCTTTATTACGAAGGTATTGAAATTATCCCGTTTGTGATGCTGGGTGCTTTATTCCTGGGAATTTATCTCAACCTTTCCATCTGGTATAAATTATCTGACCAGACCAGAGTGGGTTTATATATTTCAGTGATAGGTGCCTGTATTACCGTTTTCATTAATTTCTTTTTTATCCCGGAATATGGGTACTGGGCAAGTGCTATGGCCGCATTGATTACCTTTATGTCCATGATGGTCATTTCATACGTCTGGGGACAGAAACAATATCCTATTCATTATAACACTGGAAAAATTGCTCTTTATCTGATCTTCACAATCACATGTTCACTTATATCCTTTTATTTTTTCAGAACCAATTATGCAGTAGGAAATTTGCTTCTATTTCTTTTTATCGCTCTGGTAGCTTATAAAGAAAAGCCTGTTTTATCTAAAATACTAAAAAGATCTTAGGGGTATGGCCTCTAATTTGATACTATTGAGTTCTTTAAAAAAAAATTAAACAGAAGATTGATAAAGATGATAATTCTTACGATCAGCAATGATTTTAATTATTAACTTTAACCTAATCAAATAACAACTAAACATTGTCCTATTATTTATGAAAATAATTGTTCCTATGGCTGGACGTGGTTCCAGATTACGTCCACATACACTGACAGTTCCAAAACCTCTTATCCCGATTGCAGGGAAGCCTATTGTACAAAGACTGGTAGAAGATATTGCTAAAGTGGCAGGTGAAAAAATTGAAGAAGTAGCATTTATCATTGGAGATTTCGGACCCGAGATTGAAAAATCTCTCCTTCAGATAGCCGAAAAACTAGGAGCAAAAGGCAGTATATATTACCAGAACGATCCGCTTGGAACGGCGCACGCCATTAAATGTGCAGAAGATTCCATGCAGGGAGATGTGGTGATTGCTTTTGCAGACACTCTTTTCCGTGCAGATTTCCAGCTGGATAAAAATTCGGACGGTGTAATTTGGGTAAAAAGCGTAGAAGATCCTTCCGCTTTCGGAGTGGTAAAATTAGATAACTACGGCTTTATTACCGATTTCGTTGAGAAGCCTGAGACTTTTGTTTCAGATCTTGCCATCATCGGTATTTATTATTTCAACAGTGCTGAAAAACTGATGAACGAGATCAATTATATTATGGATAATAATATAAAAAATGGCGGCGAATACCAGCTGACGACAGCACTGGAAAACCTTAGGGCAAAAGGAGCAAAATTCACTTTAGGAAAGGTAAACGACTGGATGGATTGCGGAAACAAAAATGCTACCGTAGAAACCAACAGTAAGATCCTTGAGTATGAAAGAGAAGCAATGCTTAACCATCCTGCTTCAGCGGTTATTGAGAACTCATTGATCATTCAGCCTTGCTTTATCGGTGAAAACGTGCAAATTTCCAACTCAAAGATTGGTCCGGGCGTTTCACTGGGAAATAATACCATCATTGTCAATTCCAACATTGAAAATTCCCTGATCCAGGAAAACACCAGAATCAACCACGGGAATCTTTCCAATTCAATGATCGGAAATTCTGCACAGTACTTTGGAGTTTCCAGAGAGATCTCTTTGGGTGACTACTCGGTTTTAGATTTTTTATCTAAATAAGATCAGAAATAATTAATATAAAATAAGATACATCCAAACCACATAACATCTGTTGTGTGGTTTGGCGTTAATATTGCAGCGTATTTTTTTTAATCGAAAGACAAAATACATGAAAAACTGGATCCCGATACTTCTCCTGTTGCTTACCCTATCATCCTGTAAAACAAGAAATGCAGCTAAAAATAATGGCAGCAACCAGGATAGTACCGTCACAGCAGAAGACAACAGAAATCCCAAAGATGCCAATGAACCGGTGAGAGACAAGCTTACCTTCTACGAGCACGTCCTTCTTCCACCAAAATTTGACCAGATCAAGATCAACAGTAAAGTGAACGTGGAAACCGGAAACTTTATTCCAACCCTTGATGCTGTCATCTATATTGAAAATGATAAAAAAGTATGGATGAATCTTCAGGCATTTTTATTTACCGTGGCAAGAGGTATTGCTACACCTGAAGGGATCAAAGGACAGGATAAAACAAGCAAAACTTACATTGATTCAGATTTTGATTATTTAAATAACCTCCTGAATGTAAATTTCATCGATTACAAATCGCTGGAAAAAATACTGATGGGAAGAACCTTTGTGAAGATCAGTGATTCTCAGTTTACCCTGACCAAAAATATGCAGGGCTTTAAAATGGTTTCCAATACCAATCAGAAAATTGTCACGGACCAGAAAACCAGAGAGTACAAAATTGAGCTTCAGTATGACACCAATTATGATCTGCTGAGTGTGAATTTAAAGGATGTTTTATCTCCTGATGAGCTGGAAATCTCTTACAGCAACTGGGATGAATACAATGGAATCCGTCTTCCAAAAAATGTTAAAATAATTATAAAAGGTTCAAAATCTAGCCAAATTTTACTGGAAAACACGAAATTTGACTTTTCGAGGATGGAAACAGCTTATTCTGTACCATCCAGTTATAAGAAAATTGAGATTAAATGATTAAAAAATTTAGCTTTTTAATAGGTATTCTACTGTTCGGCCTGCATCAGGGACAGCAGAACAAGGAACAGCTTCAGAAACAGAATGCCGATCTTAAAAAACAAATTGTACAGATAAATACAGACCTGGCGAAAACCAGAACTGAATCTAAACTTTCAGTAGCCTATCTTAATAATGTCAATAAAAAATTAACTTTACGGGAAAAGGTATATACCAACACTCAGAAGGAAAAAAGATTTATTGAAGATGAGATCTATCTGCGTCAGCTGGAAATCAACCGTCAAAATAAAGAACTGGCAGTTCTCAGAAAGAATTATGCTGAAGTTCTTGTCAATGCATACAAAAACAAAGGGGTACAGAACAAAGTAACCTTCATTCTTTCGTCCAAAAACTTGGGTGAAGCCATCAGAAGAGTTCAGTACCTGAAACAGTACGCTGACTATCAGGATAAAAAAGCTGCAGAGATCAGCAACGCAGCTGCTCAGATCAAAAAATCAATCGCACAGAAACAGAACTCTGCAAGGGAAAAAGAAAATCTTTTGGCCAACCAACAGAAAGATCTCGCAACCATTAACGCAGAAAGAGCCCAGAAAGAACAGCTACTGGCAGATTTCAAGAAAAATGAAGCCAAGCTTACCGTAGAACTTAAACAGAAGCAGGTTCAGTCTAAAACCTTAGAAGGACAGATCAGGGCCATCATCGCAGAAGAAATAAGAATAGCAAAAGCGGAAGAAGAAGCCAGAAGAAAAGCAGAAGCAGAAAAAATCCGTATGGCTAAAATAATTGCGGAAAGAGAAAAAGCCAGAATTGAAGCTGAGGCAAAAGCCAGAGCTGAAGCATTGGAAAGAGAAAGAAAACTCGCTGAAATTGAAGCTAAAAAGGCAGCCGATCTTGCTGCTAAAAGAGCCGAAGAAGAGAAAAAACGTAATGAAGAGGCCGCAAGAGCAGAAGCCAGTGCAAAAGACGAAGCCAGAAGAGTGGCCGCGAAAAAAGCATCTGATGAAGCTAATGCAAAAGCTAAAGAAGCATCTAATAAACTTATCGCAGCAAGAGCAGCAGAAGCCGCACTGAATAAGAAAAAAGAAGAAGAGAAAAAAGCTGCTGAAACCAAAGCAATGACCAGCTATGGAGTAACTACAACCCCAGGCAGCAGTTTTGCAGACAGCAGAGGAAGACTTGGATATCCTGCAGATAGAGCGGGACAAGTTACCCACCGGTTCGGAAGACAGCCACACCCGGTTTTCAAAAATATTGTGGAGGAAAATACAGGGATCAAAATATCAGTCCCATCTGGTACCCGTGCTAAATCTGTTTATCCGGGATCAGTCTCTTCGGTATTGGCAAATAGTGACGGAACAAAAACTGTTATGGTAAAACACGGAAACTATTTTACGATCTATTCCAACTTAGGAAACGTAAGCGTATCCAAAGGGCAACAGGTTTCTTCCGGTACTCCGGTAGGTACGGTAGCTCAGGATTTCGATGGTTCTTATACCCTTGACTTCCAGGTATGGAACGGAAATACGCCAGTTGATCCATTAGGTTGGATTTCATATTAAAAAAAGCGTAACTTTGCAAAAATCTTAAGAGATGAACACACTAACAATACTTGCCTTATCTTGGCAGCACATCCTTATCGTAGCTATACTTTTGGTATTGCTGTTTGGAGGAAAGAAAATTCCGGAATTAATGAGAGGAGTTGGTTCAGGAATCAAAGAATTTAAAGATGCGGTGAAGGAAGAAGACAAACCAGGTTCTGAAAACAAAACCTCTTCTACCAACAATAACAATACTACCAGCAACTAAAATTCCTCACCCATAATGAATTTTACCGAGACTGCATGGAAAGTCTTCAATCAGTCTATTGAAGATTATCACGTGTCCGATGACGTTAACGCTCTAATTAATAACCCTTTCGAAAAAGACAGTTTGGAACGGATTTTGTATGCAAAGAACTGGATTGATACCGTTCAATGGCATTTGGAAGATATTATTAGAGATGAAAATATTGATCCTGCTGAAGCTCTTCAACTGAAGAGAACAATAGATGCATCCAACCAGAAAAGAACAGATCTGGTAGAATTTATCGACAGCTGGTTCCTTACAAAGTTTGAAAATATAACTCCGAAACCTGATGCAAAAATCAATACAGAAACACCCGCTTGGGCTGTAGACAGATTATCAATTCTTGCATTAAAGGTTTATCATATGTCATTAGAGGCCAATAGGGAATCCGCTTCTGTAGAGCACCGTGCCAACTGCCAGGCTAAACTGGATGTACTGCTTACTCAGAAAGAAGACCTGTCAACTTCTATTAATCAGTTGCTTACTGATATTGAATGCGGTAATGTTAAGATGAAAGTATACAAACAAATGAAAATGTATAACGATGATAGTCTTAACCCGATCCTTTATCAAAAGGGGCAACAGAAATGAGAAAACTATTTTTTTTTGGAGTACTACTATTAATCACCAATTCCTGCGCTACGGAGAAGCTTAATCTTTCCCCGTTGTCAAATAATTTTTATAGCGAAACTAAAGGTTCTGATTCCGACAGAGGGGCAAAAAAAGGCTTTGATATCAATATCAAAGAAAATGTAAACGCTTCTGAAATTTCAAATCTGATTTCTACTTTTCCAAAGTTTAAGAATAACAGTTTGAATGATGAAGTGACAAGCTTGAAATACAGCCTTCAGAATTATTTATATGCCATTGATGCCAACAATTCGCCAGGAAAAAGCAGAGCCATAAAAAGCTTCGAAAAATCATACAAGAAAATTCAGAAACTCAGACAGCAGCTTAACAAAGATGATGATGAAGTTCTCAACAGATACCTGGTTCGCTTAAAAACCAATATTTCTGTCATCGAAGATTCTTTAAAAGGAAATTAAAAACTAACCACTATTAATGATTAAAATTCAGGCAGAAGCCAATGTTCCTACTGAGCACGGCTCTTTCCGAATGATCGCTTTCTCTGAAAACGAAAACGACTGGATGCCACATATGGCCATCGTTGCAGAAAACACAGATTTTTCAAAACCGGTGAACGTACGTTTCCATTCTGAGTGCATTACCGGAGAAGTTTTCCATTCAAAAAAATGTGAATGCGGACAGCAACTGGATGCCGCAATGAAATATATCCATGAGCACGGAGGAATTATTGTTTATCTCCGTCAGGAAGGAAGAAATATAGGAATCATCAATAAACTGAAAGCCTATTCACTGCAGGAGAAAGGTTTTGATACCGTACAGGCCAATTTAGAGCTTGGACTTCCCGCAGATGACAGAAACTTTGGAGTTGCTATTGAAATCCTTAACCTTTTAGAAGTAAAAGATATTAATCTTCTGACCAATAATCCTGAAAAGGTAAAATATGTGGTCAACAGCAATATTAACCTCAATTCCAGGGTTCCTTTACAGATTCCTGCTAATGAGATGAGTAAAGGCTATTTAAAAACAAAAAAAGACTTCTTTGGCCATCTTCTGGATGACAATGATAACTAAAAAAAAAGCTTCAGAAATTTCTGAAGCTTTTTTTATTGCAAATCTCTCTATAATTAAGTATCTCCTATACGCTAAAATAAGCTGGGCTAAATAAATGAGAGGAAATGACAACACAAAATTAAGCTTTGAAATCCTTGTCAAGGTTTAAAACCTTGACAAGGATCCTCAGACTTTATCTCAAGGGGCTTATTAAGATAATAAACAGTCTTATAATAATGTTTTTTGCGCTCAGTAATTCCATACTTCGGCTGGTTTCTTGACAACATTACCTTAACCTGAACAAAGTTTAAATACAATAAAAGCTCCGGAATTTCTCCCGGAGCTTTTTTAATAATTATAAAAAACTGAAAAGATATTTCTTACTTAATTTGCTTTTAGCACTTGCACTTTAGATTCATCAAGATTGTAATATTTAACTACTGCATTGTAATCACTGTAATCTACAGAAGCTTGCTTATTTTTTGCACCGCCAACACCTGACCCACTAGCAGGAACAAGTACAATTCTAAAAGTCTGATTATTTAAATATGCAGTAATCTCACCAGATGTAAGATCTGTTGGCAGATTGAAATTCTCGTCATCAATTCTGATTTCTACCTTTTGAGTATTGAAAACAAAATTATAATCAAATACTCTGTTTGTTGGTTTACCAGTTACATCAGGTAGGTAAACAGCTTTCGGAATTTGCTGCCAAACATTACCAGCAGCCAGTCTATACACTAAAACAACATCTGTAGTTGGAATATCAAGCCCTTGAGAAATAGTATAGTTACCATTACTTGAAAAAGTGCCTGTAATATCTTTCATTTGAGAAATTGTATCATAATCTACTGTCTGAACAACATCATCATCATTGTCACAGCTATAAGCAGTAAAACCTACAGCACCCAGGAATAAAAAGAGAAGTATTTTTTTCATTTTAGAAAAGTTTAGTTATTATTTATAAAGCGTATTCAAATCATATACCAAAAATTGCAAAAACTTTGTTTTCATCATTTTTTTAATTGTATTTTTGTTCTTATTCAAAAGATCATGAAGAAATTGTTATATACTTCCCTCTTTATTTTTTCATTAATAAGCTTTACAGCCAAAGCTCAGTACCAGCCCAAAAACATTTCCGAAGAAGACTTGAAAAAGGCTCACCGCTGGGTAGACAGAACCTACAGGTCACTTTCTCAGGATGAAAAGCTGGGCCAGCTGTTTATTGTAGCGCTTTACACAAATAAAGGTGAAGACTATATTAACCAGATCAGAAATATTGTGGTTAATGATAAGATTGGAGGATTAATCTTAATGCAGGACGATGCTGCCAGAGAAATTAACCTGGTTAATGAATTTCAGCAGAAATCAAAAATTCCGATGATGATCGGCATGGATGCAGAATGGGGCCTGTTCCAGAGAATTGCCACAGCACATAAATTTCCCTGGGCTATGACTCTTGGAGCGATTCAGGATAAAAGCCTCATTTATCAGATGTCCGCCAAAATAGCGGAAGACTGCCACAGAATGGGGATCAACTGGGATTTCGCGCCGGTTGTTGATGTGAATACCAATCCCAATAATCCTATTATCGGAAACAGAAGCTTTGGCTCAGAGGTGGATAATGTGATCAGTTCAGCATTGTCTTATTCCAACGGTCTTCAGGATAATATGATTCTCGCCGCCATCAAACATTTTCCGGGACACGGTGATACCAGTACAGACTCGCACCTGGATCTGCCTGTTGTTTCACATAATTTAGACAGATTAAATACCGTTGAGCTGGCACCTTTTAAAGCTTTAATGGATAAAGGGATCGGCGGTGTGATGGTAGCTCACTTGTATGTCCCAAGCCTTGAATCTGGCAAAGGAATTCCTGCTTCGGTTTCTAAAAATATTATTACAGGTGTATTAAAAGAAAAACTGGGTTATAAAGGTTTAATCATTACCGATGCGCTGAATATGGGAGCTGTAGCCAACAAATACAAACCAGGCGAACTGGATGCACTGGCTTTTAAAGCCGGAAATGATATTATGCTTTTCTCTCAGGGAGTTTCGGAAGGAAAAAAATTAATTCAGAAAGCTATTAAAAACGGTGAAATTCCACAATCAAGAGTGGAAGAAAGTGTAAAGAAGATTTTATTGACAAAATATTTTTTGGGGCTTAATCAATACACTCCAAAAAATCCCGAAAACATCAACAGCGACCTTAACAATGATTCTCACAAAACATTGGTACAGAATCTTTATGCCAATGCACTGACTTTATTAAAAGATGATCAAAAACTGCTTCCTGTTACTGGAAAACAGGTATATTACGTTCCTTTGGAAGAAGCTCCTTATCAGACTTTCGCCAATCAGCTGGGGCCCAATATAATGATCAAAAAAGCCAACGAAATCAATACAATCCCTGCAGGATCCACAGTAATTGTAGGATTCCACAAGGATAATTCAACAGCGTATAAACCCTATAAAATTTCGGCAGAATCCAAGAGAATTCTTGCTGACCTTACTAAAACCCAAAACGTCATCTTAAATATTTTCGGAAGTGCTTATGCTTTAAAAGATATCGATATTACAAAAGTATCTACCGTTCTTGTTTCTTATGAGAATAATGATGATTCTATGACGGCTGCAGCTAATGCCCTGAACGGAAAAACAAAAATATGGGGCAGACTGCCTGTTCTGGTCAATGATCAGCTGAAGGCAGGTATGGGAATCGACAGTGTTCCGTCTTCTGGTTCCAATATGAATACAACAGTTTCTACAACATCAAAACAACAATAATCCAATGAAAATAGGCATACTTTGCTATCCAACATACGGCGGAAGCGGAATCGTAGCAACAGAGCTGGGAATGTCTCTGGCCAATAAAGGCTATGAGGTTCATTTTATAAGTTCAGCGCTCCCCGCAAGACTAGACATTACCAACCCGAATATTTTCTTTCACAGGGTGAATGTACAGACCTATCCGCTTTTCCAGTATCAGCCTTATGATATTGCATTAAGCTCGATGATCTATCGTGTCGTGAATCTTTATAAGCTGGACCTGCTACACGCTCATTATGCCATTCCCTATGCCTACGCTGCATTTACAGCCAAACAGATGCTGAAAGAGGATAATAATGACATTCCATTGGTCACTACGCTTCACGGAACAGATATTACCCTTGTAGGGCAGCACCCAAGCTATAAACATGCTGTGGAGTTTTCGATCAACCAGTCAGATGCTATTACGTCTGTTTCTGAAAGCCTGAAAAAAGATACGCTGCAGTTTTTCAATATTAAAAAGGAGATCCAGGTGATTACCAATTTTATTGATAATTCTGAATTTGACGACTGCACGGAATGCCAGAGGACACAGTTTGCCAATCCTGATGAGAAAATTCTGATCCATGTTTCCAACCTTCGTCCTGTAAAGCGTGTAGAAGAAGTTCTTCAGATCTTCAAAAGTGTTGAGAAAAAAGTAAAATCAAAACTGATCATCATCGGTGAAGGACCGGATATGGAAAAAGTGAATCAGTTTCTGGAAGAAAATCCTGAGCTTATTTCAAAAATCCGTCTGTTAGGAAAAGTGAATGATCTCTATAAGATTCTTCAGCTGTCTGATGTATTTTTACTTCCTTCTGAGCAGGAAAGTTTCGGGCTGGCCGCTCTTGAGGCGATGGCAGCTTACACTCCGGTGATCAGCTCCAATGCTGGCGGAATTCCTGAAGTGAATATCCAGGGAGAAACGGGATTCTTAGCTGAAATCGGAAATGTGGAGGCCATGAGCAATTACACGATCAAGCTGCTAAGCAATGATGAACTTTTAGCTAAAATGAAAAAAAATGCGAAAGATCAGGCTATAAAATTCGATTTAAAAAACATTCTTCCTATATATGAAGAAATGTATAGAACGACTATAGAAAACTTCAAAAAAGAGCCGGCGAAAGTATAATATTTCTATTATATTTATCGTCACTATGACGGAAAAACTGCTTCAATATCTTTGGAACTATAAGGTTTTCAAACATTTCAACTTCAAGGATATTGAAGGGCATTCCGTTGAAATCATCAGCTTTGGAAAGTGGAATACCAATGCTGGCCCTGATTTTCTCGATGCCAAAATAAAAACAAAAGATCTGGTTATTGCCGGAAATATTGAGCTGCATCTCCGCGCCTCCGACTGGATCTTCCACAACCACACACAGGATCCTAATTACCAGAATATTATCCTTCATGTTGTATATCAGAATGATGCTGAGATCAACGACCTTATCTCTAAAAATGTTCCCACCCTGGAACTGAAAGATCATATTGACCAGGATATTCTCTGGAAATACGAAAAAATGATCAACGGAACTCAGTTTATTCCCTGTGAAAATATTTTTGAGTCCAATAAAATCCCACTTAATTTTCACGAATCCAACGTCCTTAAAAAGCTGGATGAAAAATCTCAGGAGCTTGAAAAAAGCTTAGAAAAGTACAAGAATAATTTTGAAGCCGTTCTTTTTCACTGCCTGGCCTATTCTTTCGGATTAAAAGTAAATGCCCATATGTTCAGGCAGATTGCGGAATCCATAGATTTCAGTGTCGTTAACAAGATCCGCCAGAATGAATCACAGCTGGAAGCCTTATTATTTGGTATTTCAGGATGGCTAGAGCACCCAAAAGATGAAAAAATGGCAATGTGGAAAAGGGAATTTGAATTCATCAGAAAAAAATTCAGTATTCCGGATCTGACATTACATCCGAAGTTTTTAAGGCTCCGCCCGCCCAACTTCCCTACGATACGTCTTTCCCAGCTGGCAGATCTTTATTACAGGCATCAGAATCTGTTTTCAAAGATCATTAAGGCTGATAGCATAGACAAACTGTACGAGGTTTTTACACCGGTAAAAGCATCTGAATACTGGGATTTTCATTTTAATTTTGGAGCTGTTTCAAAATTTCAGCCTAAAACATTGAGCCGGGACTTTATTGAACTGGTAATTTTAAATACTGTGCTTCCTTTACAATATACCTATCACAAATACCATCATGAAGAAGCTGCAGATGAGATCCTGGAATTGTACCGAAACATTACAGCAGAAAAAAACGCCATTACCTCAGGATGGGGAAAACTTGGCATGAAAGTTAAAGACGCATTGGAAAGTCAGAGCCTTATTTATCATCATAAAACCTCGTGTGAAACAAAAAATTGCTTAAATTGCGGTATTGGATTTAAACTTTTAAAAGAATCTTCAAATGTTTGATAATATCCGCCACAAAATGGAAAGAGAATGGTTTGGTGTTCTTACGAGGACAGGAGCTAAACTGGGGATCCCTGTATCCAAATTAAGGGTATTCTTCATCTATTCCACTTTTGCAACTGCCGGTTTTTTCTTTCTGATCTATCTGGGGCTGGCATTCACGCTTTGGATCAAAGATATTTTTATTACCAGAAGACCAAGCGTTTTTGATTTATAATTATGGAATTTTTACCGATTACTTCTGCCGAAGACTATAGAGTCCGGGACATCTATACGTCTTACTCCAGCACTTTTCCCACAGATGAGCAAAGGGACTGGAAACAATTTACCGCCTTATTTTCAAATCCTCACGTGAAAGTAATTTCAGTGCTTCATGAATCCCAGGCCATTGGCTATCTTATTATCTGGGAGTTGAGTTCTTATGTTTTTGTAGAGCATTTTGAAGTTTTCGAGGCATTCAGAAGCCAGAAACTGGGATCACATATTACCGGATATCTGTTTGAAAATTATCCGAGAATTATCCTGGAAATAGAGCCAGATCATCTGGGTGATGATGCAAAAAGACGTTATTCTTTCTATCTGAAAAACGGATTTACCCTGATCGACGAAATGTATGTACAGCCTAGCTATGGTGAAGGAAAGAAATCCCTGGATCTTTGGCTGCTGGCCAATTATACACCTGAAGATCTGAAACGTGTAAAAGACGAAATTTATGATGTTGTGTATCATTAAAAATATAAAAACCGCCGGAAATTTTCCTGCGGTTATTTTTTGACCACCCCGTCAGATCTTCGATCTGCCCCTCCTCCTGAGTAGGGGAATAGATAGACGGTTATTTAAAGGTTTTAGTTGACTTCGTATTCCAGTTTTATGGTAATATTGGCTTCTTTCTCTTTGGAAGAAGTATTGAATGTCCCGCCATAGGAATAGTCTTCATTGGAATTGGGTTCGGTAATCTGGATCACACCCATCGTAGCCTTTTTAAGATTTCCCAGGCTGCTTCCTGAGTTTTCGGCAATTTTTTCAGCTCTTTCTTTAGCATCTTTGGTTGCACTGGCGATCATTTCCTGTTTTACTGTTGCCAGTTTGGTATAAAAATAAGAAGGTGCCGAAGAAGTAAACTCGATACCTCGATTGATAATCTCTGTAATATTTCTGGAAAGATTCTCAATTTTCACCACCTCTTTGCTTTCAATAGATACTTTCTGGGTAAGGTTGTAGCCGGAAAATTCACCCTGCACATAGTTTCCGTTAGAATCGTTATAGCTTCTGAACTGTTTTTGAATATCCACAGAAGAAAAAACGATCTCATTCTGTTTGATGCCTTTAGAAACAAGATAATCATTGATCACCTTTCTGTCGATGGCCAGCTCATCGTAAGCTGCTTTTAAATCGGAATTATTCTTGGAAAAACTTCCGGACCACGTGATCAGATCGGAAGTAAACTGTTTAGTACCCAATCCTGTGACGGAAATAGTATTTTCAGCTTTATTTCTGTTTTTAATAGCACTCCCTAAAAAGCCAAGCCCAAGGACAAATCCCAATGCTCCGACTGCTACCGCAATAATATTTTTATTCATAGAAATTGTGATTGATTAATTTTAAATAAAAGTACATCAATTTCTATTCCGAATTTTAAGAATTCTTTAACATTATTGCTGTATTTTTTGCTGCTTTAATCTTTCAAGGTAAACAGGCATGGTTTCTTCCAGCCTCAATAATACTCCGGATAAGTTTTTTGCTTTTACGTACGTGCGGACCTGGGGTTTAGCTTCAAAGGAATACTGTATAAACTCTGAAATTCTTTCTTCCGGGATTCCTGCCTGAGTAAAGTATTCATTATCCACTCTGTTTCTTACCCATGCAATATGCTCCTGCAGATCATCATATCTGTACTGTCTTTTCTGACGCCTTGCTTTTCCGCTTATCAGATCATACGCTCCCTGCACATCTAGGCTTCCTAAAAGTATCGGAATAAGTACCTGCTTCACTTCTGCCGGTTTTTCTCTCATTTTCCCAACAGGTTGTGGTAACCCTACTGCCTGCTGTACAATCTCACCTTTATCTACTTTTGAAGCCAACCTGGCATCCGTTGCAAGATCTCCGGTCGGTTTTTTAACCACCTTTACTTCTTCAATTTCTTTTGGGATCGGAATCAAAACAACCAAAAGCTGGGCACTGAATCCATTAGCCGGAACTATGGTGGAAACTCTTCTGAAATCTGCTTTTACAAATCTAAGTTCATCATTTGGAACCGCTTCAATAGAGAACATCCCCAGGGAATTAGAATATGTTTTCTGATCAGTAGACATATTGATAATGGTCACTGAACTTAGACTTTCGCCGCTGTCGTCGGTAATACGGCCTGTAACTGCCTGCTGTGAGAAAAAATTATTAAATACAAAAACAAGTAGAAACGAAACTTTCTTCCAGTTGCCAATCTCTGTATTTCCACCTTTAAAGCTCATGTACTTAGTGTTAAGATTAAAGATTATCCAGTTTACGGGTTTTTCTGTATTCCGCAAAAGCTACCCTTAATTCATATTCCACAGTATCTGCCTTAAAATCTTTTCTGTATTTTTTCGCCATCATACGGGTATCATTGGCATAGATTAGAAAATGATCTATCTGCTCTTCATCCATACCGTATTTTCTCAGAAACTGCAAGTCTATTTCTTCCTTTACCCTTTTAAGAAAGTTCTGTGTTTCCGTAAAATTGGCTTTGGTGATTTTAAGTTCTGTCGCTTTTTTGAACAATCCTACAGCAGCATCTAAAACTCCTAAAATGCTTACCTGGCCTGCATTATAATCCGGCTTAAAGGTTTTTGAAACCGTATTATCAGGTAAAGCTTCATTCAGCGGACTTTTCATATATTCATCTAATTCTGATCTTAAGGAAACTACTTTTCTGGATTCATTAAGATGCCTGTTATCCCGTTCGAGGTTACCGGTGGGCTTATAGGCGATTTTTACTTCCGGAATCTCTATTTCAGTTTTTTCAAGGCTTATCATCAGGGGAGAACTAAAGTCTTCCTGCTTTATTTTTTTATCAAAACGGTAATATCCTTCTTTTACAAACCGAAGTTCATCATTTTCCGATGCTTCTATGGTAAAATTCCCTGAAGCATCACTCAATGTACTTTTCCGGTTGGAAACATTGATAATTAAAACAGGGTTTATATTTTGTTTGCTGTTATCTGTCACTATTCCGGTTACCTGCTGCTGGGCAAAAATTTCCATCGAGATAAAAAAAGGAATCATGTAAAAGACTTGTTTAATATAAGTTCTCATCTGTGTTTATCTTTGAGTCTGTGGAGCGCGGTAAGAGGAAATTCTTGTCAGGACAAAACGTTGAAATCTATACAGATCAGCATCACTGCAGAACCCGTATTTCAGGATAGTTTTCCTTTCAAAACCGCCTGCCAGCACATAGCTGATAAAATGATCTATCTGAGATTTTTCAATTTTTAAATCTGTAAAATATTCCTCGCCAAGCGCTGTTTTCAGATAGCTGCCCAAATCAATATCATCCCATTTATTTTTGACTTTTCCAATAGAAAAGCCCTGCCCTTTCGGCTGTACGAATTCTCCGGGTTTTGCTGCCAGGATTCTGGGATCTGATTTCTGTGAAATATAATTGTCTATATCTTTTACCAGTTTTTCTACCTTTTTGGGCCTGTTAAGGTTTTTTGCATCAATCTTAAGATCTCCGGTAATTCCCTGTTTGATTTCTACCTCCGGAATCAATATGGTGGTTCTTTCTAAAGTGATATTAATGGGAGATTCTATATTTTCTCCGGAAACTTTTTTAACAAGACGATCATAGCCTGATTTTACAAAGCGAAGCTCATCCCCTGCCCTTCCGGAAACCATAAAATGTCCGTCCCGGTTGGTCATTGTTCTTTCATCCGTTCTGATATTAATGACCGTTACATCCGGAATTTCCGAGCGGTCTTCAGAAGTCACTTTTCCAAAAATATAATTCTGGGCCTGGGTATTAACGAAAAAAAGGGTGGTTAAAAAAAAGAGTAGTTTAAATTTCACGGACAGTTTTTTATAGAGCAAATCTAAAATTATTTTTAAATTAAATAGCAAGTTTAACCACAGTTAACGTGTTTTAGGATTTCTTTTTGATTTTTGCTCAGCAAACTGTTAAATCACCACTCGGAATTGTTAAAATTTCACTTAAAAATTAGCTAACTTGCAGTCTCAATTCTAAATTCAGCAATGCAAAATTCTTATACAGTGATCAATGCTTCAGCCGGGTCGGGGAAAACATATGCCCTTGTCCAGAGGCTTTTGATGATCTGTCTCCACTATCCCAATCAGCAGCAGTCGATCCGGAATATTCTCGCGCTTACGTTTACCAACAAAGCAGCCAATGAGATGAAGGAGAGAATTTTATCCTGGCTGGGAAATTTTTCTGCGGACAATTTTGCGGAAAACAGTGATCTGAAGAACATTCAGAAAGCATTTGAGGCTGATGGGTTGAAAATAACGATTGATGAGCTCCATCACCGTTCAAAAAAGCTGCTGGATTATGTGCTCCACAATTATTCAACCTTGAATATCGGAACGATTGACCGCTTTAATTCAAGACTGGTAAGAAGTTTTTCGTACGAATTGGGTTTAGCGAAAAACTTTAATCTTGAAATAGAAGCTGAACCATTTCTAATCGAAGCCGTGGATAAAATGCTGGACCAGATCGGGGAGAACGAAAATATTTCCAATTCTTTCATGGATTATGTGGATTACAGCCTGGAAAACAATGAAAGGATTAATCTCAATAAAAACCTTTATGATTCTGCAAAAGAATTTGTAAAAGATATTCACTACGAACATCTGAAAAGCAACAAAAGCTTTGATGACACGAATTACGAGAATATAAAAAATACGCTCAGAAGAGAAATCGTTCAGAATAAAAAACGGTCTGCCGAGCTTGCTGCCCAATCTATTGAGCTGTTCCGGTTGAGAAATATTGAGATCGAAGATTTTGCACAGGGTAAAAACGGACTCGGAGGATTTTTTATTAAAGTTCAGGATTTTTATAATCAGAAAAGACCGGGATTTCCGTTTCCCACAACGCTTGAAGAGTCTGTTGTCAACAATTACCGAAAAGGAGCTTCTTCGAAATCCAAAACTAAGGAACCTGAGATTCTGGAGATCATGGATCAGCTTCTTGACAACAGAATGCAACTGATCCTTTTGTACATTGAAACTCAAAAGAAGGAAAAGATCCTGTCTGCACTTCTTCCGCTAAAGGTGAATAAAGATATTCAGGATGAATTAAAAAAGATTGAGGAAGAGAATGATCTTGTGCTGCTTTCAAAATTTAATATCCTGATCAATGAAAACCTTAAAAACGAACCGTCAGCATTCATTTACGAGAAAGTAGGTTCACAGTTTCAGCATTATTTTTTTGATGAATTCCAGGATACTTCGGAACTGCAGTGGCAGAATTTTGTTCCGCTGCGCGACCATAGTGTTTCTACGGAAAATACTTCTTTTACTCTTGTGGGAGATCCCAAACAGAGTATCTACAGATTCCGGGGCGGGGAGAGCAAGCTGATGCTGGATATTATCAACAAGAAAGAGTTTTCTCCAAAGGAAGCCGCTCTTCTTGTTTTAAAGGATAACTGGCGAAGTGCCAAAAACATTGTACAGTTCAATAATGAGCTGTACCGGTATCATTCGGAAGGCCTGGAAGAGGAACACCGTAATATTTTCGGGGAAGATGCTGAACAAAGCTCAAAATCCCAGATCGAAGGACGTGTAAAAGTAAGTTTGATCGAAAATCTTACCAATGAAGACTTTTATAATGATACTTCGGAAAGAATGCGGAAGGATATTCAGGAAAGCCTGGATAATGGATTTAAATTTTCTGATATTACGATCTTATGCCGTGGTAACTTTGATATTTTCAGCTATTCTCAAAAACTGGGAAATCTGAAAGTAAACTACCGTGGAGAGGAAACGAATATCAAAACAATTTCCGACAAAGGTCTGACCCTGGAACTTTCGAATACATTAAAAGCAGTTATTGAATTTCTTCGATGGGAAATTAACCCTAAGAATAAGCCTAATCTGATCATGATGATGTATTATCTGAATGCTCTGGGAAGAATTCATATGGCAGATTTCACATTGGAAATGAAGGAGATTCTGGATATAGAAACTCATGAAGAGATTCTGCAGTTTGTCCAGAACAGATATTCACTGAAACTGAAACAGGAGAATTTCCCAAGGTTCAATCTGTATAATTTTGTGGAATATTATATCAATGAATTCGCTGTAGAGAATAAAGAGACAGATTTTCTCCTGAATTTCCTTGAAATGCTTTTCAATTTCACACAAAATGCCGGAGCCAGCACGAAAGAATTTTTGAAATACTGGGATGAAGAGGCTTCTGCTTATACGATTCAGGCTTCGGAAAATATTGATGCCGTACAGATCATGACCATCCATAAATCGAAAGGACTGGAATTCCCGATTGTATTTATCCCGATGATGAATAAAAACCGGGACAGTGAATTTACCAACTGGTTTGATACAAACAATGACGATGCCTTAAAATCAGTCAATATCAATCAGTTCAGCAAAAATCTTGAGGTTTATGATGAAGAGATAGAGGCATTTAACAGGAAAAACTCCTATAAGAATCTTATTGACAGATTATGTCTCCAGTATGTAGCAACTACACGACCTGTTGAACAGCTGTTTTTCTATCTTCAGAAAGCGAATAAAACATCCAATAATCTTGAACTGCTGGAGTTTTTTAACACAAAGAACACGGAAGGATCTGATGAATTCGATCTGTATGAAGTGTATCCGGAAATGCTGAAAAAGCATTCTAAGGATAAAACATCGTTATTTAAGACCAAGGATATTCAGAACCTTAAGAATATTAATGAAAAAAGAGCGTCCATAAAGATCGCAACTCCTTCCAAAAACTATCAGGTACGGAATGAAAAGGTAAGGATCGGGCTTTTTGTTCATGAATTACTGTCGAAAATCAATACAGAAAAAGATATTGCCAAGGTTCTGGAAAGCTATGTTCTGGACGGACAGATCACATTGGAAGAAAAGAATGAGATTCAGGAAACCTTAGTTCAGATCATCAGAAAATATGCTGAATTCTTTGACGAAAAATGGGAAGTGATCAACGAAAAGGATATTATGATCTCAGAAAGAGGACAAAGTCATATTTTCAGGCCCGACCGTATTCTTAAGAGTGAAGAAGGATATGTAATTGTAGATTTTAAAACAGGTGAAGAAACGGAAAAGAATGAACAACAAATTGAGAATTATAAGCGTATTCTGGAAAGTCTGGGGAGAAAAGTGCTAAAGACGCAGCTGATTTATCTATAATTTTCAATCACTTTGTGCAAAAAAATATCACAGAAGCCATCTCTTTTAATCATTTTCAAACCGAAAGCTAATGACCAGAAGCTAATTTCTGACTATCAAAAGCTAAAAATATTATTCTCACACATGGGAATAATACTTATGTTCCAATCATAAATTTTCAAAAAAAAGGAATTATTTTCATGATACAACAGATAACCCGTAGGATTATAAAACATTCTCTTTCAGCTAACTGATTATCCTTTTTCATATCGTGTATCGTACTTCTACTACAATTATTAAAATTTAACTATCTATTTAGCCAATTAATCTAAAACATTTCTAACTTTAGTGACATAATCACAAAAACACTAACGATGAAAATGAAGGCTACCAATGCGGATAAAATTACCGAGAATCATATTGCCGGCATACAGCGTGTGGTAAAACTGGATGTTATTATTGAAGGCAAAATCATCAGTCATTTCAAACATTTCCGCCTACAGCAAAGCATACGAAAACACCATGATTTTGAACTTACACTCGCTCATGACAGTCTGGGAGGTAACCAGGATTACAACCTGGAAGAAGCCCAGCAGTTCCTGGGGAAGCGTTTAACTGTAGTTTTTAAATATAAAGATGCGGAAAACGAAAGTCCTGAAAGAACTTTTGTAGGGCTCATCACCCAGGTAGCATTCAGCCAGAAAGAAATGAGTTTGGGAAATATTGTTCTGAAAGGTAAAAGTCCGACCATTCTGATGGATTCTGCTCCTCACACGCAGAGCTTTGGAGGCGATCAGTCAGTCAATACCTCGATTATTGCTGACAGGGTGCTCAAGGAAGCTTTAGGTTCCGGTAAGTATGACTTTAAGGTAGATTCAAAAAATCAAAGCTATATCAATTACAGCGCCCAGTATAAGGAAACTCATTACAATTATCTGGCAAGGCTTGCGGAAACTTATGGAGAACAGTTCTATTATGACGGTGAAGTGCTGCACTTTGGGAAACTGCCACCAGGAGAGCAACCCATCAGGCTTATTTACGGAAGTAACGTAAGTGACATCTGTATCGAACTGAAAGCAGTGCATACAAAACCGGAATTTTACGGATATAACAGCAGCAAACATGAAAAACTGCTCAGCTCAAAAGCCAATATCAAACATTTGGGACAGCTCGCCTCAAAGGCCTATGAACTTAATGACAGTATTTATAAAACCAGATCACTGAATCCTTCTCCTGTGAATGCAAATATGTCTTTAAATGTAGATGACACCCAGCAAAGTGCTGCAGGAAGTGCTGCAGTAGAAGTTTTTACGGTTTCCGGAAATACTACGGTTCCTTTTCTGCACCCCGGTTGTATTGCAGACATCGAAATGAGAAAACCCAATACCAACCAAACCTCTTATTTTACGAAACTGATGATCACAGAAGTTTCCCATGAGGTGAATACAAGAGGCTACTACACCGGATCATTTGAAGCCATTGCAGAAGGAACAGGGTATATTCCTACTCCAGAATTTAAACATCCACAGGCAGAGGCTCAGATCGCCACTGTGATTTCCAATACCGATCCTCTGAATCAGGGGCGGATACAAGTGCAATTTGACTGGCAGTTACATGACACCACCCATTTCATCCGAATGATGAGCCCTGACGCAGGAGGAACTGATGCTATTACCCAAAACAGAGGTTTCGTAGCCGTTCCGGAAGTCGGAGACCAGGTTATGGTAGGTTTTGAATACCATCATCCGGATTTCCCGTTTGCTATGGGAGGAATGTTCCACGGAGCGGTAGGTTTGGGAGGAGGAGTCAACAATCACATCAAATCGATACAAACACGGAGTGGAAATAAAGTGATCTTCAATGATGCCGAAGGCAGTATTTTTATTGAGGATCCTAGCGGAAATACTTACTTTATGGACGGTAAAGGAAATATCGCAGTAAACGCTCCGAAAGACATGACTTTCACTGCAGGTAATAATATCAGGATGACTGCAGGTCACGATATCACTTCTATCGCAGGAAACAGCATGTTCTCCACAGCCAACGTAAATATTGTTTCCAATGCAGGAGTAAATATGATTGACACTGCAGGGAAAGATCTTATGCAGACTGCCACCGGAAATATCCACGAATCTTCAGATATGAGAACGGAAATTTCCGAAAACGAAAGAAATATCCAGGCTAAGAAAAGTGATTCTTATGCTGAAAAAGTAACGGTTGTAAGCACGAAAGAGAATATGATTTTACAGAGTGAAAAAACAGTAAAATCGCAAAGCGGCGAACAGGGCAACACCCACTAAAAAGTCTGGATATGGCCATTGTAAAAAAAGCAAACAATATCAACGTACAGGTTACGAATAATTATACTTCTCTAAGCAAGGTTTCTCATGAGGAATCCGGAGAAGTGATTATTAAAGCAACACAACAGAACCTTGAACTTTCCAGCCAAAAAAAAGCTATTTTACAGGGCCATGGAAGAAAATCCGCTGGAGAAAATAAAGTAGCACTTCGAGTATTGAAGGTTGAGGGTCCTTTTGATGATAAGGAGATGAAAATTTCTTTAATGGAAAAAGATAAATGGTATACATTTAAAGCAACTCAATTTAATAGAAAAGCAGAAGAAAAGGAATTAAAGGAATTAAAGTGGGCCCGTCAATATGATGACAGTAAAATAGTTGAAACTACAGATTCCGGAGCTAAAGGATCTAAAAACATATCCTTCATGGTTAAATCCGCTACTCAGGCATCTAAAATAAGAATTTACGCCTATTTTGAGAAAGCCAATAAAGACGTAAGTGCTGAAGCTAAAATTGCGCAACAAGAAGTTATTTTGATCGTGGGAACGGAACAGCACTCTGCAAACTATGGAAATAAAATGATGTTCCCAGCACAGGCGGTAAGAGAAATTAGACAAAATTATTCTGCATATAAAAATTTAACGATACTTATGTTTACAGATGGCTATAATTCAGAAGAACTTTCGAATCCTGAAAATAGTGCCAAAGCATTTAATGCCAATGTAAACTTTAAGAAAATCAATACTGTCACAGACCTCATAAATTATCTTAACAAAGGCGATTCTAAAGTCATTCGAGGAGATGTAAAAATATCAACCATCAAAGTATTTGCGCATGGTCTCCCAAGCATTTTTGACTTTGGTTTAGACGGTAAAAACCAACTAAACCAAAGATTTGAAATTAAACATATTTCCGAAATAAAGAAAGAGTCATTTGTATCCAGTCCCATAATACATTCCTTTGCTTGTAGAACAGGAAATTTAGACAATAGACCCGAAGCATCAAAAAAAGGGTATACTTATGATTCAAATTGGATAGAACTGGTGAAACCGCAGGAAAGTTTAGCTCAAAAATTAGCAGATTATTTTAATGCAACTGTATATGCTTATATAAAAAGGTCAGAATATCAATCAACCTGGGATGATAAAGATAATAAAGCCTATAAAAATAAGTACATACAAATTGAAGATGAAGATTTAAATGGAGAAGCACACCGTCTACATCAATGGGATGAGGCATTGTGGAATCCACAGGGTGCTTATGCTCCACCAACGGCTGGTACAACACCTAAAGGGCTTCCCTCGCAAGTATATAAATTTGAAAAAAATAAAAAAGCAATTCCTAGATAATGAATATTCTTAAAAGCATAGTGGTATGCATCCTTTGTTTTATTTTAACAATTTTCCAGGCATATTATGCGATGGGAGAATATTCAAGTAATATTTCGTCTGCTTGTATAGATTGTTCTTTTCATGTTGAATTAATTATACAGGCATTTATTACTGTTGTACCAATTTTCATTATCCAAATTATCTTTGATAGAATAAAATGGAGTAAATGGTTTAGCTTAATTGTGATTCTGTCCTATTTGATCATTATGTGGTTTAAATATATAAATGTTGGCATATTTGAAACAAGAGAGGCGGATTGGAGTACCTTTTCAGAGAATGAAATTAATATAGAAGTTTTATCAAAATCAATAATTCCAATAATTATATCTATTATTCTTTATGTTATCTTTTTTGTATTAATAAATAAAAAATTCACCAAAAATTTAAAATGATTATGGGTACATCAGCTGGAGTCAGTTTTGAAAAATTGCAAAATGGTAAATTAGAAGGTAATGTGATATATGGTTACTGGACAAACCTAAATAATAAGCCCATTAAGCGAGCTTATTTTGGTGATACGGTCAGGTTTAACATCCTCCTCAGTCCATTTGTCTCAACCGGAGATTTATTATCGCTGCAATTTTATGAAAAAGATTGGATGAATGACACAAGATTAGGTTCTGCCAAGAAAGTGAGCATTAGAGGTTCGGTAGTTCAATATGATTTTAAAATTCGTGGGGATTGGGATAATATGATCGAGGGAACCGGTGAAAAGGGAGAAGAAATAGAAGCCTATTGCGAAGTTACCTATAAAGATAAAGCAGTTGACTTAGCATATCAAGATAATCAAGTATTAAAAGTATACAGGAAGCATAAAGTATTATTAGTATTTTTTCATGGCGGCCCATTTGGACGGGGACAAATAAAAGGTAAATCAAATGATGACACAGGATATACCGGAGTAATTTATAATCATGTAATGAAGTATGCAAAATCTAAAGGTCATGAAACTGTTGGAGCTATTATAGCACCCGCTGCCCTAGAAAAATACGGGGTATCAACAGGTTATGATTTTATCATTCAAAATTACCGGCCAGGTTATGAAATAATCATATATGGTTACAGTTATGGAGGTGATAATGCTGTGAACTTAGCGGAAAGAATAGATGCTTCTAATTTACCTGTTGACACTATGGTTATAGTTGATAGTACTGATGGGCCATTGCATCAAATTTCAGTGGATACTTCAGTCCCGGATAATGTTGGATATACATTAAATATTTATCAGACTAAAGCGTCAGGCGGTTCTAGTAAATCAGGAAAAAACAGTGATGACCCTAATTCCAGCGAAGGGAGTTCAAGTGATGGATTTTCAAATTCTCCGGCTTCCAGAGGGTATCCGCATACAGCAGAAGGAAGGAACAAAGTTGATAATATTAATGCCACCTCTCCAGATGTTACCCATGGAAATATTCAACAAAAAAAATTCGATACAATAATTTCAATTTTTAAAAAGAGAATAGATGAGTACAAATACCCGAAATAGAATAATGATTATAGTAATTTCATTAATAGCTTTAGGACTTGCAGTATATTATTTAATATTTCCAACGATGATAAAGAATCTTTTTTCCTTTACAAATAAAGACGTTAATAACGTAAATATAGAAGGGTATGTCTATGATCAAAATAAAAAAACTGTTGAAAATTATACCTTATACATTACAAATTATTATTATGAGGGTGGAGACGGTGAAAGTTATATGGGAGGAGAAAAAACGCCAGTACTTACAAATGAAAATGGGCATTATTCTATTCATTTTGATAAAAGCTGTAATGTTCAGATTGATAATGTAAAAGAGGGATACAGCAAATCTCTTATTGTTCAGGATATTACTAAGCCAACGAATAAAATAGATTTTCATTTAAAATAATACCAAGTATTACTCATCATTTAATAGCCTATTTTGAATTTTCATTATTACCTTTTATTTATTGATAATAAGCTAATTATAACAATTTACAAAATTTGATTTAAACTTTTCAAGATCAAAAAAAATAAATCACAACACAAAAACTGAAAAAAATTTAAACATGACCATCTCAGCACCAGATATTTCCCCGACTTCTACCTATTCGGTGCAGGATCAATGCACTATAAAAATAGGGAGAGAGCAGCATGATGCCTTACTCTCCTACACCCTGTACATAGAACCCGGAAAAAAAGACAGTGAAGAGATAATAATCAACAGATCGAATTTTAAGGTCAATGGCCAGAAAATAGATACCAAATTTCTTGAGGTATCCAACACCTATATGGATGCTCTGTTTCCCATAACCTGTAAAATAAACAAATACAGTTTTTCCATTGAAAACCTTGGGGAGATTAGAAAACGTATTCAAAAAGCAGACATCAGTATCTATGATATCTACAGTGGAGAAGGTATCGATCACATCCAGACGAATTTCTTCAGAGCTATTGAAACTGATGAAAAACTCACCCATTTCATCAAACAGCTCCACTTTATCAAAATGCTGGAATATGGCATGCAGAAGTTTAATCCTAAAAGGCAGTATGAAACTTCGTGGAGAGTTCTACCCATTGGAACTTCAGAATGGAAAGGGGAAACCCTATATCAAAAGGAGAAAAACACACTGTCTTTTGAACCTAAAATTGACAATGCCCAGGATATCATGAATGATCTGATCAGATACATTCATCAACATGATTATTACGTCAGCTTCGACGAAGAGCATCTTCCGCTCTATGCAGACTTTCAGAACAACATCAGCTATACCGGTAAAACCGGAAGGATGGAAAAAGCAGAAACCTGCATTTGTATTGAGGCAGAAGATAAATTTTACTACCAGCACACCATCACCCTAGAAACAAAATAAGAATATGTCAGTACCTATCCCATATACAGTTCAGAGCGGAGAAACGCTGCAGGATATCGCTAAAAAACTGGGTATCAAAGACTGGACAAAGCTTAAACAGTATCATAATGACCATGCCGACTCCGGTCAGCCGGTTTCCGATATCCCTTATGCAGGATTCATTCTTCAGACTCCGCCAAAGGATGAAATTTATACCATGAATGGTGAGACTCCTCCACCCGATCCGGTAGAAGAGCAAAAAAGTGCTGAACAGAAACAAGATCAGGAAAAGAAAAAGGAAGAAGAGAAGAAAAAAGAAGAGAAAGCTTCCAAAAGCGATCATGACGGAAAATATTTTGTCGTTCACAATGCAAAATGCGTGTGCGACAAAGCTGAAAATCCAAAACAAACTGCCGATTTACAGGTTACCACCCACTCCATTATTGTTCTGAATGATGAGCAGGGTAAATTAGCTGCGACTGAAGAGGATAAAACATTTATCCCTCCCGTTGCCACCTTTGGAAAATGTAAATTGAAACCTTCATCGGGAGGTTATCTTCCCTGTGCGTTAGCTCCAGCGCCTAAATGGGGCAAGACCTATGAAAGCACACAGGTCATGGGCAAAAACACCCTTACGGAAATCTCGGAACTTCAATGTACCGTAGGTGGAACAATTAAGATATTTAAGCATGGACAAACCGACTCAGTGAGTAATGCCCACGCCGACAATACCAATCCGATGGAACTTGCCATGGTCAATCCGGCAATAGAACAGCCTAAGAAAAGAGAAGAGTACCCTTCCGTGACTTCTATTATTTTAACTAAAATAGAAAACAGAACAGCTTTTAAAGAAATCGATTCTAAAAATAAAAGCAGTATTATTTATCTCCGAAAAGATGAAGAAGCTTCTTTTAAGGCCAATCTGAAAAACGGTAACAAACAGCTTACTTCATGGATAATTTACAGTGATCATCAAGGGAAGAAAGAAAACAGAATTTTCCTGAGAGAGCAAATCGGAACAGAGTTTTCACAGAGTTTTGAAGGGTTGGGGAAATTCAGAATAGAAGGTTACGGAAAACCTAAAAATCAGGATTTTGAAAAAGGAAAATATGACAAATGCGATCCTTCCTGCTCCATTGATGTGGAAGTGGTTGAAAATACGCTGATCGATATTGAATGTACATCCGCTGATTTTACTACGCGAATCGATCCTTCCAAAAACAGAAAATTCCGAAAAGGAGTTCCTTCAGTTTTCAAAGCTAAATTTTTCATTCCCGATCTTACGGCAGAAGAAAAATCAAAACTTACACTATCCGTGCAGGACGGAAGTGGGAATACCATTACGGAAGGCGTTCAGGAGAATGGAGAAATCCTCACCTTCACACCTACAAACACCAAAGCAAAATATACCATTACAGCAAGATTCACCAATGATAAAGGTGAAATCGTAGAAAAGCAGATAGCCGGAGAAACGGAAGGCAATGCTGTATTGGGCATCAGTCATGGCGCAGAGGTTGTAAGACCCGGAACTGCTATGTCTTTCAGTGTTTCCCGAATGAAATATAAATTCGGAGCAGATAATTCTCCCTATGACCTTACTTCTGATGAATCTTCAGCAATCAAATGGAACCTTAACGGTATTCTCCAGGGAACCGGAAAAAGCTTCACCATACCAGGTTCCAAATTGATGGCCCCGGGAAAATATATCGTGGAAGCCTACAGCATCTCCGCCAACGCTACCGGAAAAAATGCAAAAAAAGAAGATGATGACTGGCATTTTGAAGTGAAGGAAAATGACGTTATCAGTTTCACCTTAAGCGGAACTCCGAAAGTAGGAAAACCTATAACAGCCACTGTGGATAAAATGGTATTTGCAGACCTTCTTCCCAATGAAACCATACACTGGCAAGGATTCTCTACCCCAGTTACCGGAAAATCCATAACTTTTACTCCAAAAACTCCGGGAACTTTAAGTATTACCAGTAAAATAAAGGGTAAGGGAGTGACACAGAAAGTAAATGTGGTACAGCCTATTATTAACGATATCCAATTTACAGACAGCAACGGAAATAAAATTGAAAAAACAAGCTGGGGACAAAAAATAAATATGTGGATTGACCAAAGTGGGCTTTCAAACGAAGAAATAAATGTAATTTTCTGGGATAATGATACAGTACAAGATGATCCTGTGAAAACCATTACAATTAAACCTTATGATGGAGGATTGATTCCGGTAACACTGGATTCATATATGAAGGACAAAGCCGGAAGTCAAGGATTAATCTATGTAAAAGTTTCTGTCCCAAAATTGATTGCCACCGGAGAAGGACAGAGTTTTCCCAAAACTTATAAACTGGACGTTCAGGACAAAAAAGAAATATATAACGCCATCTTTGGAAGTGCTGATGGAAAAGAAAAACATACTATAATAGACTATGATGAAATAAGTTATTTGTACGCTCATTCACGAGGTATTTCAGCTAATGAAAACCTCTGCTTGGAAATTCGGGATTCAGTATTCGGTAAGGATCCCTTACTATTATTCCAAGCCAATATAAAAGCTGACCAAGGCGGGGTTATAAAGCAAAGAATAGTATGGAATAATATAAAAAACAAAGTAAATTCCCTCACCGTATATGCTATTATTAAGGAAAACAACAAGGACGGAAAAGTATTATATGATGCAGACGGCGACTTCTCTATGGCAACTGCCAAACTAAAGAAAGGAAGTTCATTGACAAAATTGGCAGGAAATAAAGGTGCAGTCAAAGTGGGTAATGAAAAGATTGTAAAAAATACTGGAACATGTGTTTGTAGAGAACAATATAAAGATTTGATTTGGGGAGAAAAAGTAAGCTGTGAGTTTAGAAAGAAAGTGGTACAAATATGTGCAGAACTTTGGGGAGAAACCAGGAAAATGGAAATGGCCAATGGTTTAATGGCTGTAATGAATGTAGAAACTAGTGGAAGCTTCAAAGCTCAGCAATTAGAGGGATGGAAATCTGTTAAAGATCCTAAAGAAATGACGATAAAAGATTTTTGGAAAGAAGGAAATCGAAAATCATCTAGAGCGATAGGTTTAATTCAATTTACACAGGATGCCTTACAAAATAATCTCAAAGAATACAAAAGCAATTCCAGTCTATCTGTTGAAGAACGCTTTGATGAATTAAATAAATTAAAGCTACAATATGCTCAAATGGGAGAGGTAAAACAACTTGACAAAGTCAAAAAATACTTTGAAAGTCAAAAAGATAGTATTAAGTCTCCGGAGGATATATATTTGGCTGTTTTTGCTCCAACGGGAATAGGGAAATCTGACAATTATGTCCTTTATCAAAAATATGACAATCCCTCTACAAATTCAGAAAAAACTAGTACTAAAAATTACAAAGCTAATGAAAGTGTTGATACGGGTAGTAAGGGAAGTACAAAATCTGACGGAAAGATTCAACGGTCTGAAATTTTAGAGAGATTTCATGATAGTAAGAAAAAAGGAAAATTATTTACGGTAAAAACATTCTCATGTGTAAATGACGGCTCGCTTACCGAAGGGGCTCAAACTAATGAGGGTTATTATATTTATCTAGACGGTTCAATCAAATACATTGAATGTGAAAATATAATTAATTATTACGTACAAACTAAAACAGGAAGTACTGATTTTAGAAAAATAGCAACTCTTAATAAAAATGCTTACGGAATGGTTCTAATTCCAAGTTCAGATAAGGGCTTTAAAAGATATGGAACTGAAGATAAAGGAGGAACTTCTGGAAAAGAGACTGTAGGTAAAGGAGATCATTATTTACTACCCAGCACTGCGGCGGCATTGTTCGGAATTATATCTGAAGTAAGTGAAAAAGGGTGGGAAATACATTTAGGCGATATGTCTTCAGAAAATGGAAGCGACCCATGGCAAAGCGGAAGTCATCATCATGCAGGGCATGGTCATATGGGAAATAGAAAAGGATTAGATATTGACTTTAGGTATTTAAATAAAAATGGTATTAGCTTTCAAGGATTAAATACATCAAATAATTTTGATGAAGCAAAAAATGAAATTGTATATCAATTAGGACACAAATATGGTTTTAGAAAAAACTATGCATCAGGATTAACACAATATAAAAAATATGGTGTAAACCCTAATGTTGGGGGTCATTATGATCATGGTCACTTTGGACTATCAAATATAAATATAGAAACTGTCACATCACTAAACGTAAAAATTTTTAATTAATGAAAAATATATTATTTGTCGCAATTTTGATATTCTTCATATTAGTCTCTTGTCAAAGAAAAAAAGAGAATATCACAAACCCCTCTCCGAATAAAGATTTAAGAGATTTTCTAAAAATTTCCTTGTCTGAAAATGAAAATATTTTTGTTGGAAAATTAAGTTCAATAAATAACTCTCCAAATGAAGATTTTGAAATCAAGAAAACAAATGATTCAATTTTTATATCCAAAAAATTTTTAGAATCAGATAATTTTGATGGCAAGAAAATTATTATTGAGAAAAATAATTCAATAAAAAAAATTGTTCTAAACTATAAAATTGCACTTCTTTTTAACGGAACAGAAAAAGCAAATAAGTATATTCCTTTACATTTTAATATCCCCATCACAATAAATGATAATGAATCAACAATACCTTTATTTTCAAAAATAAAGGATAATAAAGGGTTATTGGATTTTGTTTCTAAAAATAATTTAAAGATAAAAGAAAAGGCTTATGACTATTATTTAAATTATTATAATAATATTCCTGAAGAAGAGCTTAAAAACTGCTGCATTACAGATTTCAACAATTACAATAGGCTTAAAAAGATAAATAAAAATTCTGTTTTGTCATTAGATATAGAGCAAGACTTGGGGATGTATCTTGATTATGAATCCTTAATTATTAATTTAATTGGTATTCAAAAAAGCAAACCTATTGTCTTTACCAAGAACATAAATAATGATAAAAATATTTCAATCGAAGATTCTTACCCTAAAAGTAGCAAAACAAATAATAATTGGAAAGGTTCATATAAAATAACAACCAAAATTATCAGCCAATTTGACAATAAAGAAGCAGATGTGTTGTATACAATGACGATAGAATCCAATCAAAAAGCTATCTTAAGTATTGGAGCAGAAAATGTTCAAGATTATTGGTGCGAAGGAGAGTATCGTTTAATTAAAGAAGATAATATTTTACATGCAAAAGGAAAATGCGATCAAGATGATATGGACGATTTTTATCTAAAAAATGAAAATGGAAAATATTACATAAAAAGTAAAAGATTTATAAATCAAAATTGGCAGGAATTACTAACCACAGATTGATAAACCTTTAAAATGATACAAAAATTTTGGCATTGATTACGAAAAAAGCAATAACGATTTTTATTCTACTCTTTCTGTTATCATGTGACAGGCATAAAAAAGATATAAAAACAGACAAAGAAATCGAAAAAATTGAGGTTTCAAATAAGAAAATTGCTACTGAAAACTTAGTTCAATCTCCAAACACAAAAGGAAACAACCATTGGCTAGGCACTTATAAATTAAATATAGATTATGGAAAATTATATAATGTATCAGAAATGTCAATAAACTATGTATAGAGATTACTACTGGGAAGTGTACTTTTTCGGGAATGGGTTATAAAACCTATTTCACTGATTTATGCAAAATAGAAAAAAATGGAAACCAATTAACTCTAAAATACATAAAAGCAATTGATGGAGATGGCTTTTCTGACCATTCTAATCTTACTAATCTGGGTTCTATCATACATAAAGAGGGAAAATATTATTTAAAAAGTCCTGTTGTAGCTGATAATAAATGGAATTATGATAAAGAGTTGCTGATGATCAAAAATGATTAAAAGAGATTAAGGATATGTATAATCTGTTAATATAATTAAGAAAACATGAATTTAAAAATCGGATATTTTTTAATGATATCTATTTTGAGTTGTGAGAAATCAAACAATAAGTCTTCTAATGCTAATTTACTTGGCACATGGAATGTAAATTGTGAAAATCCAATAGGCATTACAATCAAAGATAATGAATTGATTATGGCTGTTGAACCTAACCAGTATTATATACATTTAGTAAAAATCAAAGATAAAACTGAAAAAAATGTTACCAAGTATAAACTAAAAGCATTAGAAGGACAAGGTTCAAAGGATGTATATTCAGAAGTCTACTTTAATGACAAGGAAATTGCTATTGTAAAAAATTTAGGTAATAACAAAATTGAATTTAATTGGCTAGGATTCTATAATAAAGTAAATAAGCAAAGACAGTATACAGAACCTCTTATTAGCAATGATAATCCTGTTATTATGAGTAAGTGTGGGAAATAAAGACTGAAATAAAATCCCCAAAATGCTTACTACAGAATTAATTAATTTTAGAAATATAATAATGAATAAAGATAGTAAAGTAAAAAAATGGGTACTAGTAATGCTCTATTTATTTTTAATCAGCTGCAAAACCCATGATGAAAATAAAAAACACTTTACAAAGCTTACTGAAAATGTAAAACTATCTGAACCTAAATTTCAGGGAGAATTCTCAGCAGCCGTAGAAACAGAAGAAACGACTTCCGGTATGGCCAATATTACATATCATTTCGTTATAAAAAATGATGTTGCTGTTCTAACTACCAGTACCTATCATGAACCTATCAGATGTAATGGTGACTATAAAGCTATTGCAAATAATGATATGCTTGAATTATATTATTCAGGAAATGAAGAAAACTGTAAGTCACAAAATGCCAATTTCAAAATTAAAAATGAGAACAATACCTATTTTGTTCAGGGTCTGGGAGGAGAAGCTACATTTAATGAATGGATAGAATTATCAAAATTAAAATGAGCATTCCTTTTTAAACTCTTTCTAAAGAGAAAATTTCAATTCATATGCTACGAGCTATCACAATAAAAGGTTTGACTCTCTAGTTTTCCACAAACAATGTGGATAACCCTCAAAAACACTTCGCAAATGCCTATAAATAAAAGAAATAAGCAAATTTAAAATAACATATGTTATCAACAATTATGCATTATTGTTACAAATATTTGTGGATAACTTCAGAAGATCCCTAAAACAATCCGCCCCGCCGTTCTCCGAACGGCGGGGCGGATTCTACAATATAATGTATTTAAGCTGTTGTCGCAGGTACAAAAACTCTCTGAGACAATTCCTGATCAAAAAGATACAGTGCAGATGGATTATCGCACACCATCTTGATTTTTGTAACATACTGCGAAGCGCTAGCCTCTTCTTCTACCTGCTCATTGATGAACCACTGCATAAAAGATGTTGTTGCAAAATCTCCTTCATCATTGGCATTTTTCACAATGTTGAAAATACTTCTGGTTACCTTTTTCTCATGCTCCAGTGCTTTTTCGAAAATATCAGTAGCATTTTCGAACTCATGTGGAGGTTTTGCAATTTCTCCGATGATGATTTCCCCGCCTACGTCATTTAAAAAATCAAACATTTTATCCGCATGCATCAATTCTTCTTTGCTCTGAACTCTGAAGTAATTGGCAATTCCGTCAAGGTCCTTTCCTGAAAACCAGGCAGACATTGAAAGATAATATTGTGCTGCATATTGTTCGTGAGCTATCTGTTCGTTAATTAACGTTGCAATTTTTTCGCTGATCATAAGTATAAATTTATAGTCAAAAATACGCAATAAAAGCCCGAAATCAAAAGTTTTAATGAAAATTAATACAAAAAGGACGGGATAAAACCCGTCCTTCACACATTAAAAAATCAAAATTATGAATTGTTATTTTGCTTCCGGAGCTGCAGTATTCATAGTCTTTTTCATCATCTTTCTATCTTTCATTGCCATCTTTCTCTGCTCCATTTTTGCTTTTCTGTCAGCCTGCCATTTATCATATTGATCAGGTGTCAGGATTTTTTTCATGTCCGCATCCATTTGGGCTCTCTTGGCTTTCATATCTTCCATTTTAGCCTGTCTTGCTTCTTTACTTTTTTCAAAGTCAGCTTTCATTTCAGACTTTCTTTTTTCATGAAGGCTTTTAATCTGCGCTACCTGAGACTCGTTCAGATTAAGATCTTTCTGCATCTGATCAAGATGCTCCTGATGTTTATGCTGCATTTTTTGATGCATCTCTGCTCTTCTTGCCTGTTTGTCCTGTGGAGCTGTTGTGGTTTGTTGTGCCATTGCAAAACCTCCGATTCCGATAAATGCTATTGCTAAAACTAATTTTTTCATCTTAAAAAATATTTAATTAATTATTATATATATCTTTGATTAATAGTTAAAACACAAGTTAAATCGAAATATTCATAAAAAATGTTAAATTTTAATATCAAAATAATAAACAATACATAAAAAAAGGACAGATCCTAAAACCTGCCCTTCACACCACTTAAATATAATATATGAAAATTATTATCTGTTGCTTACTAATCTGTTTCTGAAACCACCACCTCTGTTTTCACTGCTGTTGTTCTTCTGTGATCTTGAAGGTGAGCTTTCAGTTCTGGAACCTCCGTTGTTTCCTCTGAAGCCTCCACTGTTATTTTCTCTTTTCGGAGCTCTTTCTCTGTTCGCTTCATCATTTCCTCTGAAACCACCATTACCACCATTGTTTCCAAACCCGTCTCTTGCTCCTTTATTTTCAGAACTTCCTCTGAATCCTCCGTTATTTCTTACTCCATTATTTTCATTACTGCGGAAACCGTTGTTATTTTCAGCTTGCTTACGGAAGCCTCCGGAATTATGATGATCCCTGGATCCTCTGAATCCATCAGATCTGCTTGTTCTGATCACATTAAAAGTTGGATTATCCGTTCTTCGGAATCTCGACCTGTCTACTCTGTATACATTGATATTTACATTTCTGTATCTCGGCATTACTGCATATCTCGGTGCATAATACGTTCTTCTGTAATTCTGAAAGTAAACAATCGGGCTGGCTCCACGGTAATAATTGTTTTGGAAAACAACAAATACTCTGGGCCCTAAAATTCTTTCCAATGCATAAAATCTGTCATAATACCATCTGTCAGGATTGTATCTGTAAAAATTATTCCAGGTAGAAAAATTTACATAAAGATTGTTAAGACTTAAAATCTGATCAATCTGCCATCTGTTTAACCTGTTATCTCTGAAAAATACATTCCAGTTGATATTCACAACACTGTTTCTGTAATCGTTATAGTATCCCTGGTAATAATCGCTTGGGTAATAATCCTGAGGATAGTTATAGTAATAGTCGTCCGGGAAATAATCTCTGTCGTCCTCATCATCATAATATCCATCTCCATTCTGGTAATATTCGTCATCTCCCCATCCGTTATTTGGATACTGCTGGGCGGAAGACAAAGCTGCCAGTCCCAAGGCAAATCCCAAAAGTATTTTTTTCATCTCTACTCGTTAATTGGTTAATATATAGCAGAATATCTCTATTCTATCTTTTGGATGTAAATAAAAAAAAGAAGTTAAATCCTAAGATGAAACTTCTTTTAATTTACTTTTAACTCACTGATAATCAAATGTTAAATTTACAACCTTCCGCTATCTTTTATCCAATAGGCTATTTTTTCATTGAAAGATTTCTTATCTTTTAGATCTTCCAGTTTTAGATGCATTCTGTATCGCCAGTAATGAGGGAAAACCGCAGGGTTATTGATCCTTTCATGATCCATGTTCAGATTGGTCAGCTCTGGATCCGTTGCCAGGAACTCCTGGATTGGGAAAACAGCCAGCATTGCTTCAGTGTAAAGATGTTGTTTCATAATGATCTCTGCAAGATAGGAATCCATTTCTTCCGGAGCCTTTCCGTACTGTATCAGCTGTTGATTAAAGTACTTCTGCGTCAGTGCAGGATCTTCCTGCCACCATTGCCTCAGCGTTGAGCTGTCATGTGAGGAAGCCGTCACTACATTCATATAATCAGCTTTTTTAGGATTGTAGAACGGAATATTCTCCGATGGCATTCGCTGCACTTTTAAAGCAATGATCGCCAATTCATCCATTACAACAGGTACACAGGCAGGAACCATTCCTAAGTCCTCACCACAGATCAGCATTTTCGTTGCGTTAAGAATAACCGGAAGTTTTTCCATTGCCTTTTCATACCACAGATGATCCTGTCTTCTGAAGAAATAATCATGATACAGCTCATAAATTGCTTTTCTTTCCCATTCCGGAAGATAGGTATAGGAGTCGGTATTGAATACATTAAATCTTGGATGATAAACCGTTTCGCCATTTCTTTCTTCAGTAAGGAACAAAACATTGGCACATAAAGAAATAAGCTTTTCTTCTATAGAGCCTTTAGGATTTTTTTTGAAAAATTCAGCCAGTTTTCTTTGGGTATCAAATTCTTCTTTGAATGAATAGGTCCCGTCATTATTGCTGTTAATAAATTCAAAAACTTGGCTGCTTTCTTCTCCGAAATACTCCCACAAAATTTTTTCATTGATGAAAGGCTTACAATATCTGTTGAAATCAAAAGGAATATGTCTTGCTTTAAACTCATCAAGAACAATTGGAACCGCAGGATAGAAATAGCCTAAAATCCCCTGTGTAGCAGAAATTGGCATTCTCCAGATCCTGAAAAACCCTAAAATATGGTCGATTCTCATGGCATCGAAATACTGCTCAAGTGCCTTAAACCTGTTTTTCCACCAGCGGTAATCATCTTCCTTCATTGCCTCCCAATTGTATGTCGGAAATTCCCAGTTTTGCCCCAGCTCTGTAAACTGATCAGGCGGTGCTCCGGCCTGAAAATCCATTCCGAAAAGCTCGGGTTCCGTCCACGCTTCTACAGAATACCTGTAAATACCGATCGGAAGATCCCCTTTTAAAGACACTCCTAAGCTGTGGGTATAATCTACGGCATCTTTCAACTGTAAATGAAGCTGATACTGTACCCAGGCATGAAGCATGGAAGCATCATAATCTTTACTTTTTGTAGTAAAAAACTGTGAAATTTTTCCTGCAATATATTTCTTATGGGTTTTCCAGTCGTTGAAATTCGGAGTTTTATATTTATCCCTAAGCACACAGAAGGCAGCATATGGAGTCAGCCAGTAATCGTTATCTTTTATAAATTTTTTAAAGTTCCTGTCCTTATAAATTCTCTCTTTCTCTGCATTGAAAACTGCTTTTAAAAATTTCCATTTTCCCTGGATCATTTTTTCATAATCAATCAGATCAAGAGTATTTAATGCTTCTTTTTCAGACTTATATTCAGAAACTAATTCTTCCGGTAAAGCAAAATCAAGATTTTCTAAGGAAATATACTGCGGATGCAAAGCATAAACAGAAACTGCAGCGTAAGGATAAGAATCTGTCCAGGAATAATTGGCGGTAGTATCATTAATGGGAAGGATCTGAATAATTCCCAATCCGGTTTCCTTTGTCCAGTCAGCCAGCTTTTTAAGATCGGAAAATTCTCCTACTCCGAAACCGCTCTCGCTTCTTAAAGAAAATACAGGAACTGCCACCCCGGCATCGTGATACATCTGGTAAGACTTGAATTTAAAATAATGGCTGGAAACAATCTGCAAAACATCCTTAAACGGATTGGCAACTGTAAATCTGTTCTCGCCTGTTTCAACATCAATAATTTTCCCTTCCTTTTTACTGTAAAGACAATATTTAAACTGGATAAATTCGTTCTCCGGGATTTCAACAGAGGTTTCCCAGATTCCAAAATCTGTCTGTGAAAGGCGGATTGCTTTATCATAATTCCAGTTTCCCAGAGAAGCTGTACTTCCAAAAAGGGCAATTTCCCAGTCCGGATTGTAAACAGGTGCTTCAACCCTGAATAAATGGGTATGTTTTTTTAAAACGGCAACTTTTTCAGGAATAAACTGGTTGAGCTTATTATAAAGGATTTTATTGTTTAAATAATTTTCAGGAAAGTTCTTGTTATTCCATTCATCGAAAATAATAAACTCCTTGTAGTTATGAGGGAAATTAAGATTGTGGAGTACAAATTCCTCTCTAATAATATTGCTTTTTTCATCGGTAAGCTGATATTTATAGGAGATTGATTTTGAGAAATAATCTACTTCACATTTCCAAATACCGTTTTCTGCATAAAACAGGATATGAGTCTGGATAACAGCGCCTTCCCCATCCACAATCAGGAGCTGTAGATTTTGTCCGGCCTTTGCATTATATCCTACATTAAAGTATAGCTTCATCTATATTTTTTTATAAAAATACATTTTAATATCGAAAAATAAAACTTATGAAGATCAAATAATCATTAAAAAACCTTTTCAAAATAACTTGAAAAGGCTTTATATTTTATTAGAGTTAAAAGGAATTTACATCAATAATCTAAGCTTTATTCTGTAACAATAATTTTCTTACTTAATATTACTTTACCGGATTCATTTATAATGCTTATAATATAAGCTCCATTAACTAAATTTTTGAGATAAACCTGCTGATTGAGCGAGCCATCTTTTACAGACAGGCCCTGTTCCATCACATTTTTCCCGGAAATATCAAAAACACTAAGTTTTAAATTTCCTTTTACAGCCTTATCATTTACATTAACGTTGATAAAATGTTCATCTACTCTGGTCGGATAGATATCAATATTAGCCAGCGTATTTACCGAAGAAGTTCTGTCATTGGCAAAATATCTGCTCGCAAGATCATAAATATGAGGTTTTTCTCCTCCTGGAAGAGCTTTAGCCTCCAGAGTCAACAGATCCACTTCATATAAGCTGTCTCCCTTAGCGCTTGCAATGATTACTTTTCCTTTAGCATTAACAGCAGATCCGTTTACAGAATAATTTTCAGGAATACCGGAGATCTTACCCACGAATTTTGCTTTCAGTTCTTTTACTGTTACTTTAAAAACATTTCCTGAAGCTGAGAAAACATAAAAGTTATTGTCAGCATCTGCAATCATATCACCTCCGAAACCTGTTTCAATAGCCGTAAATGAATTCTTCCCATTGGAAGCATCGTCTTTAATAATCCCAAGATCACTGACGGTGTACTGACTTCCTTTTCTGCTGATCTGAAGGAACTGTGTTCCTGCATTATTAAGAGCATAAATATTTCCGTCATATCCCGTAGTCATCCTTGTCATATGGGAATTGATATCACAGGAAGTTACTTTTGAAACAGTATTTTCTATCAGACTAATTTCTTTAGTCCTGACATCCAAAACATAAATATTGGAAGAAAACATCGGCATATATACCAGATTATTATGGGAAGAATCATAGGCCAGAGCCGCCATAGTAACCGCCTGGGAATGGCTGTAGGAATTCTTATCTTCAGATACAATGCCTTTCCTGTCCTGGGAAAATACCTTTGCTGCAGTATCTGCCGAAAATAATTTTTCTCCGGAAGCACCGCTTGCCGCATCCATAACACGGAAATCACTAAAAACTATACTGGAAGTTTCTTTTCCGGCAATAGCAAAAAAGTCCTGCTGTGCCTGGACATTTGCACCAAACACAAGCAGGAAAAGAGGGAATAAATGTTTTTTCATACAATGTAGAATTTAGATTCGTGATTATTTTAGTCCAACTAAGTTACATAATTTACAAATTGAATCATAAAAAAATAATATCATTTACATAATATTTACAATCATTTAATGAAAACGTTGATGTTTTGGTAATCGTCATTTTCCTTTGCACAAATGTTTTCACAAATAACACTACCGTATGACAGTAGCATGCGTGGCGTAGAGAAGATTAATAATATTTATGTTTTTTAAACGCAAAGATTGATCATTATGCTATATTATTTTTAGTAGGCAAAGATTGCCAGCTTCGTGTCATAAGAAAATTGGGCCTTAAGCAGAATAGGCAAAAAAGAACTCCCGCTGATCACGCGGATTGCAACAGTTTTATCTGCGGAATCCACATCACCAGCGGGAGCTGTACTTATGTATTTTGGATTAATTCAGAACGTAAGTTGTTCCGTCTCTTCCATCTTTTAATTCGATACCTTCAGCAAGCAGTTTATCTCTGATCTGATCTGAAAGGTCGAAGTTTTTTGATTTTCTTGCCTGGTTTCTCAGTTCTATTAAAACTTTCAAGGTCTGGTCAAGCTTCTCGTTATTATTCTCTTCGATATTCTGAAGTCCTAAGACATCAAATATAAATGCATGTAACGTTGATCTTAAATCTTCAAAATCTTCAGTTGAGATGGTCTCTTTACCTTCATTTAAAGCAAAAATATATTTTACAGCTTCAAATAAATGAGCAATCAGAATAGGAGAATTGAAATCATCATTCAAAGCATCATAACATTTATTCTTCCATTCGTTAAGATTGAATTCAGACTGTCTGTCATTATCCGGAGTAACAGAATTCAGTACTTTAACAGCCTCCATTAACCTGATGAAACCTTTTTCGCTGGCCATCATCGCATCATTGGAAATATCCAGCACACTTCTGTAATGTGCCTGTAAGAAGCAGAATCGTACGATAGACGGATGGAAAGATTTCTCAAAAAAATCATTTTCTCCTGTAACCAACTGCATCGGAAGGATATAATTCCCTGTGGATTTACTCATACGCTGGGAATTCATAGTCAACATGTTGGCATGCAGCCAGTAATTAACCGGAGCCGTATCATTGCAAGCTTTGCCTTGCGCAATTTCACATTCATGGTGCGGGAATTTCAAATCCATTCCACCGCCGTGGATATCGAATTTCTCTCCTAAATATTTTGTGCTCATGGCAGTACATTCAAGGTGCCATCCTGGGAAACCTTCGCCCCAGGGAGAATTCCATCTCATGATGTGTGCAGGAGATGCTTTTTTCCACAAGGCAAAATCCTGAGGGTTTTTCTTTTCACCCTGTCCGTCAAGATCACGGGTATTGGCAAAAAGCTCTTCGATATTACGCTTTGAAAGTTCTCCGTAATTCAAGCCTCTTTTATTGTATTCCAGAACATCAAAATATACGGAACCGTTGCTTTCATACGCAAAACCTCTTTCAATAAGCTTCTGTGTTAATTCAATCTGTTCTACAATATGTCCTGTTGCTGTAGGCTCAATATTGGGAGGCAGCAGGTTGAACATTTCCAGCACTTTGTGAAAATCGACTGTATATTTCTGTACGATTTCCATAGGCTCCAGCTTTTCAAGGCGGGTCTGTTTTACGAATCTGTCGTTATCTACATTCCCGTCGTCTGTAAGGTGGCCTGCGTCTGTAATATTTCTTACATATCTTACTTTATACCCCAAATGCATCAGGGTACGGTATATAAAATCAAAGGAAAGAAATGTTCTTACGTTTCCTAAATGTACATTGCTGTACACCGTAGGACCACAGACATACATGCCGACGTTGCCTTCTAAAATTGGTTTAAATATTTCTTTTTCTCCTGTAAGGGAGTTATATAATTTTAATTGCATTTTTTAAAGTTAAAAGATTCAATGATTAAAGAATTTAAAAATTAGTTAAAATAATTCTGTCCACAACAAATAATTGTCGTGAGAAAAATTTTATTTGAAACTTTTTTAAATATTACCATTATTAAATTGCTTTTAAGTGATACTGCAGATGATCAATATAATCCTGAATAATGTACTCCAACGTAAAGGTCTGAGGAACTGTTTTTGTAGTATCACAGGTTCTTTTCAGGTCTTCATCAGGAATATTTTCTACCGTATGAACGATCTGAAAATTTAAGGATTTCCAAAGGCCTATCAATTCTGTAACCGGAATATTCTGATAATTCTGTGCTTTTACCCAAAAATTCTGATCGTATACAATATTATCATTTTCCTTGTATTGTGTTACCACAAATCTCCTGATATTAGTCAGGGCACTGTCACAAAGATGACCTAAAATTTCTTTTTTAGACCACTTTTCCGGTGAAATTTTATAAGACCATTCTTCCTCAGAAATTGTTTCAAATCTCTGAAGTTCGGCAGTAACAATATTTTTTAGAATCTGATAGTTCATATTTTTAATAATCTAATTTGGCATGGCTTCCTACATAATGCAGGAATTCCTGTCTGGTGATCGGGTTGGTTCTAAAAATACCACTTAATTCTGCCGTAATGGTAGAGCTTGCCGTATCTTTTATTCCTCTGCAGTTGACACATAAATGCTTTGCATCAATAATACATGCTACATCTTTGGTTCCCAATGCTTCTTTCAAAGCATCTACAATCTGCATCGTCAGTCTTTCCTGAACCTGTGGCCTTTTTGCATAGTAATCCACAATTCTGTTGATCTTGGAAAGACCTATCACCTCACCATTTGAAATATAGGCAACGTGTGCTCTTCCAATGATTGGCAGAAAGTGATGTTCGCAGAAAGAATATACCGTAATATCCTTTTCCACCAGCATCTGACGGTATTTATATTTATTGGAGAACGTGGAAATTCCCGGCTTATTTTCAGGAAGAAGCCCTCCAAAAATTTCATTGACATACATTTTGGCAACACGCTTGGGTGAATCCTTTAAAGAATCATCCGTCATATCCATCCCCAGTGTTTCCATAATTTCACCGAAAAGTTCGGTAATTTTTTCTATTTTTTCCTGTGGCGATTTATCAAAAGCATCTTTCCTAATAGGCGTATGTTCTTTTCCTGTGAAAATATCATCGTCGTTATCGGTAAAATCAACCATTTTTATTTAATTTGCAACAAAAATACGGATAAAATCTGTTCATCAATTTCATTTTGAACGAAAAACATTATCCTTTCTCAACTTAGCCTTATGATTATTGTCGAAGAAGTACAGAATGAAAACCAAAAAAAGAAATTTTTAGAATTTCCTGCCCACCTTTACAGGCACGACAAAAACTATATAAGACCCAGAAATCAGGATATCGAGGAGATTTTTGATCCTGAAAAGAATAAGTCTTTCCTGGATGGGGAGTGTGCCAGATTTTTATTTAAAAACAAAGAGAATGAAACGGTAGGAAAAGTGGCCGTGTTCATCTCCAGTCTTTATGAACAGAAACAGCCTACGGGAGGAATGGGTTTCTTCGACTGTATCAATGATCAGGAAACAGCGGATTTTATTTTTGACCACTGCAAAAACTGGCTTCAGAAAAGAGGTATGGAAGCAATGGACGGACCGATTAATTTCGGGGAACGGGATAAATTCTGGGGACTTCTGACGGAAGGCTTCGCTGAGCCGCTTTTCGGAATGAATTACAATTTTCCTTATTATAAAGAACTTTTTGAGAATTATGGTTTCAAAATATATTTTGAACAGCTGTGTTTTTCGAGGCCTATTTTCGCGGAGGTTTCAAGGATTTTCACACTGATGCATACCAAGCACAGCAGAAATCCAGCCATTTCTGCAAGACCGATGAAAAAGAATGATCTGCCCAAATTTGCAAAAGATTTTACAGAAATCTATAACCAGGCATGGGCCTCCCACGGTGAAGGCAAACAGCTGGAAGAAGCAAAAGTCCTCAAAATGTTCAGAACCATGAAACCTATCATCAATGAACATATTTCCTGGTTTGTATATGAAAATGAAAAACCTATTGCCATGTGGATGAATCTTCCGGATGTGAACCAGTGGTTCAAATATCTGAACGGAAAGTTCGGAATTCTGGAAAAGCTTAAATTTTTGTGGATAAAGCAATTCAAAAAGAATGAAAAAATGGTAGGACTGGTATTCGGGGTTGTTCCGGAATGGCAGAAGAAAGGTATTGACGGTTATATGATCTGGGAAGGAACACAACATCTGAGAAAACATACGGATTTTAAAACTACGGAGCTCCAGTGGATCGGAGATTTCAACCCTAAAATGATAAAAATAGCGGAAAGTCTGGATACTACAGTCACCAGAAAACTGGCTACATACCGGTATTTATTTGACCGTGATAAGGAATTTGAAAGACATCCTATCCTTTAAATAAAAAACCCTGCTGTTGAATAGCAGGGCTCCTTTCATTTTGAACTCTATTAGAATAGCTCTCCGGCTACTTTTTTAATATTGTCACTTTTCCCCATGGAGTAAAAGTGCAGCACAGGAACTCCAAAATCAAGCAGTTCTTTGCATTGGGCAATGGCCCACTCTACCCCGATCTGTTTTACCGCTTCATTATTTTTAGCGCTTTCCACTTCATTAATCAATTCTTCGGGAAGGTCTATTTTAAAGACCTGCGGTAGGATTTTCAGGTGCTTCTTGGTCGCAATAGGTTTAATTCCCGGAATAATAGGAACGGTAATTCCCATTTCTCTGGCCTTCGTCACAAATTCAATAAACCTTTTGTTGTCAAAAAACATTTGTGTAACGATATAATCTGCTCCGGCATCTACTTTTTCTTTCAGCCATTTCAGGTCATAATTCATGGAGGGTGCTTCCATATGCTTTTCCGGATAACCGGCTACCCCTATGCAGAATTTATTGAGTTCATCACAGGCTTTTTCATCATTGTGAAGATATTTTCCTCTTCCCAGATCATTGATCTGATGAACGAGATCCATAGCACTGGCATGGCCTCCGGGTGTTGGCTCAAAGTACTGATGTCCTTTCATAGCATCACCTCTCAGGGCCATTATATTATCTATCCCCAAATACATACAGTCTACAAGAAGGTATTCGGTTTCTTCTTTGGTGAAGCCTCCGCAAAGGAGATGGGGAACGGTATCTACATTATATTTATGCTGAATGGCGGCACAAATCCCCAGGGTTCCGGGACGCATTCTGGTGATCCGGCGTTCCATCAGGCCATTTCCTTTATCAATGTAAATATATTCTTCCCTGGAAGTGGTTACATCAATAAAAGGGGGCTTAAACTCCATAAGCGGATCTATATTGGTATACAGATCTTCAATTCCGATCCCCTTTTGAGGCGGAACAACTTCTAGGGAGAATAAAGTCTTGCCATTTGCATTTTTAATATGTTCAGTGATCTTCATTTTATAGTTTAGTTATTATTTTAGCTTTAAAGTGCCTGTTGATATATTTATTTAATCCGCTAAATTGGGTGACAACCACTTTCTTGCTTCCTGAATACTACAGCCTCTTCTTTCTGCATAATCCTTAAGCTGATCTTCTGTGATTTTTCCAAGGCCGAAATATTTCGCATGCGGACTTCCGAAATAATACCCGGAAACGGATGCTGTCGGGAACATCGCCAGACTTTCGGTAAGGAAAACCCCGGTGTTCTCTTCTACTTTTAAAAGGTCCCAGATGGTCTTCTTTTCCAGGTGGTCCGGACATGCAGGATATCCCGGTGCAGGGCGGATCCCTTTATATTTTTCTGCAATCAGCTCTTCATTGCTTAAATTTTCCTGGTTGGCATTGCCCCAGTATTCTGTTCTTACCTTTTTATGTAAAAATTCAGCAAAAGCTTCTGCAAATCTGTCTGCCAAAGCTTTTACCATGATGGCATTATAATCATCATTTGCTTTTTCATATTCTTCCGCAAGTTCATCTGTACCGAAGCCTGTAGTAACGCAGAAAGCTCCTACATAATCTGTTTTGCCGGAAGCCTGGGGTGCAATAAAGTCGCTTAATGCCAAATATTCTTTCCCTTTTGAACGCTGAGCCTGCTGTCTTAAAGTCAGGAACCTGGCCTGCTCTTCATTATTTTCGTTAAAGATTAAGATATCATCCGTTTCATTGGAGTTGGCCTTGAAAATTCCGAAGATCGCTTTTGCTTTCAGCAGTTTTTCATCAAGGATTCTTTTTAAAATAACCTGAGCATCTTTAAATAGTTCTTTAGCCTGAGCTCCTACCACCTCATCTTCAAAAATATTCGGGTATTTCCCGTGAAGATCCCAGCTTCTGAAGAATGGCGACCAGTCAACAAACGGGAGCAATTCATTTAAGTCCTGATCTTCTATTACGGTTACCCCTAAATTATTCGGTATAAAAATTTCTTCGTTTTTCCAATCGATGCTGAAATGACTTTTTCTGGCTTCTTCAATAGAAACATAGTCTTTATCAATTTGTCTGTTCAGAAACTTTTCACGGAAATCAGAGTATTCGTCCTTCAGCTCTGAAACGTAGTCTTTGTTTCTGTCTCCTAACAATGAGCTTACTACATTTACTGCTCTTGAGGCATCGTTCACATGAACTACCGCATTTTTATATTTTAAATCGATTTTCACAGCCGTATGGGCTTTTGATGTGGTTGCACCGCCAATTAACAGAGGAAAATTAAGGTTCTGTCTTTCCAATTCAGAAGCGATGTATACCATTTCATCAAGACTTGGCGTGATCAGTCCGCTTAATCCTATTACATCAACCTTATGTTCTATAGCAGCCTGAATAATTTTTTCAGCTGGAACCATTACCCCAAGATCCACAATCTCATAATTGTTACACCCTAATACCACACTCACAATATTTTTTCCAATATCGTGGACATCACCTTTTACCGTGGCCATAAGAATTTTCCCGTTGGCAGGCCTTGTACCGTCTTTTTCTGCTTCAATATAGGGTTGCAGATAAGCCACAGCTCTTTTCATTACCCTGGCAGATTTTACCACCTGCGGAAGGAACATTTTTCCGCTTCCGAACAGGTCTCCCACAACGCCCATTCCGGTCATAAGATTTATTTCAATAACGTGCAGCGGTTTTGCAGCCTGTTTTCTGGCTTCTTCTACATCTTCTTCGATAAAACGGTCGATTCCTTTTACCAAAGCATGGGTAATCCTGTCCTGTAAGGGCCTTGTACGCCATTCCAGCTCTTCAACTATTTCTTTTTTGACGGATTTATTTTTTTCAGAATACTCCAAAAGCCTTTCCGTAGCATCCTCTCTCTTATCAAGGATCACATCTTCCACAAGCTCCAGAAGTTCTTTATTGATCTCATCATATACTTCCAACATGGAAGGGTTTACAATCCCGATATTCATCCCAGCCTGAATGGCGTGATAAAGAAATACGGAATGCATGGCTTCTCTTACGGTATCATTTCCACGGAACGAAAACGAAACATTACTTACCCCACCACTCACGGAAGCATAAGGAAGATTCTGTCTTACCCATCTTGTAGCTTCGATGAAATCGATGGCATTTCTTCTGTGTTCTTCCATTCCTGTTGCTACAGGGAAAATATTCAGGTCGAAAATAATGTCTTCAGCTGGGAAACCCACCTGATTAACCAAAATATCATACGACCGCTTTGAAATCTCAAGTCTCCGATCATAATTGTCTGCCTGACCTGTTTCGTCAAATGCCATTACAATAACTGCCGCACCATATCTTTTGACGGCTTTGGCCTGCTTGATAAATTCTTCTTCACCGCCTTTGAGACTGATAGAATTGACAACACATTTACCCTGTGCCACCTGAAGCCCGGCTTCCAGGATCTCCCATTTGGACGAGTCTATCATGATGGGAATTCGTGAAATATCCGGTTCTGAAGCTATCAAATTCAGAAATTTGATCATGGAAGCTTTTCCATCGATCAATCCGTCATCGAAATTGACATCAAGAATCTGAGCTCCTCCTTCTACCTGATGGCGGGCTATATCGAGTGCTTCCGAGAATTTCTCCTCTTTGATCAGTCTTAAAAATTTTTTGGAGCCGGCAACATTGGTTCTCTCACCAACATTGATGAAATTACTTTCCGGCGTTATAATAAGAGGCTCAAGGCCCGACAATCTTAAATATTTCATTAATTTTTATTCTTCTAAAATATAATAGGCATTGTTTGCATTCTGCCGCAACAGATCTACATGCTTGCCTAAAGCAGTAAAAATTGGAAATCTTTTATATTCCAAGCCATGTTCTTTTGCAAATTCTTCGATCTCTTCTGTGATCTCGTTATAGTACATATAGCTGTAATTCGGAAAAAGATGATGGGCCACATGAAAATTAAAATTTCCTAAAACATTTCTCACCAGCCAGTTATTTTCTTTTAAATCATTGGTCACCTCAAACTGATGACGGAGCCAGCTGAACGGAAGCCCGTTTTTTGTATCCAGCTTTGGAAAAGCGTTATCAGGAAGCGGATGCAATGGCAGTAATACAAACAGCGCAAAAATACTTGCCGCAATGATCTGAAGACTCCAGGCTCCCAAAGCCAGGCCTAGGGATACTTTAAAGAACAGGATGGGAACCACAATCTGATAAAAGAAATAGAACAGCTTATACATCACCATTTTTATTTTTTCAATGGAGGGAATGGAACCCTGAGTTTTTAAAATCACTCTTTCTTTATCAAAAAAATCTCTGAAATCCCTGATAAACATCCAATTGAACAGGTAAAGAGGATACACCATGAAGAAAAATCTATGTTGATATTTCTGGATTCCTTTTGCTTTAACCCACGGAACAATTAACAGCAGACCGCTCTGTTCTATATCCGTATCCCATCCGTCCACATTCGGATAGGCGTGATGGCTGGCAATATGTCTTTTTTTCCAGATGTATGAATTAGCTCCTACAAGGTCAAAAATATGCAGCACGAGAGAGTTCAGTCTTTTACTTTTATAAATGTTATTGTGGGCTGCTTCATGGATCAGGTTTAAATAAATCAGGACTAAACAAATCCCCATTAAAACAAAGCTTCCGATATACATCCAGGATTTGTCCGCATTAAATAAAGCAAAGAAATACAACGCAAAATAGACCAAAGGCAGGATAACTGCTTTGATCTGTATATAAACGTCCCTGTTTTCGGGAATTTGTTCTAAACGCTGATTCACTTTCTTTCTCAGTTCATTAAAAAGTCTTATATCCTCTGAATTTTTCAAGTAACTTGGCTTTTCCATAATGTTAAATTTTGTGACTTATTTAAAGATAACATTTATAATCAAGCACTTACCCCATATTTAATTAAAAAAATCTATTAAATCAGACAAATTTTTTCAATTTTCTTGGTGAATATTCTGCCACCAGATCTGCAATAGCCCTGATGTGATCCGGCGTGGTTCCGCAGCATCCGCCTATAATATTGATCAATCCTTTCTCCACATATTCTTTGATCTGTCTAGCCATATCCTCAGGTGTTTCATCATATTTTCCGAAAGCATTGGGAAGCCCGGCATTCGGATAAGCTGAAACATAGAATTCTGAATTATGCGCTAACGTTTCCAGATAAGGAGTCAGCTGATCCGCTCCCAAGGCACAGTTGAACCCCACACTCAGTAAATTTAAGTGTGACACTGAGATCAGGAATGCTTCTGCGGTCTGTCCACTTAATGTTCTTCCTGAAGCATCTGTAATGGTCCCGGAAACCATAATAGGAATTTTTATATTTCTTTCTTCCTGAATTTCATCGATCGCGAAAAGAGCCGCTTTTGCGTTCAGGGTATCAAAGATGGTTTCTACCAGAAGAATATCTGAACCACCATCAAGCAAAGCTTCGCACTGCTGTTTGTAGGCCATTCTTAATTCTTCAAAGGTGATTGCTCTGTATCCCGGATCATTTACATCCGGACTTAAACTTGCTGTTCTGTTAGTAGGTCCTATGGAACCGGCAACAAATCTGGGCTTTTTTGGGTCTTTAGCTGTAAATTCATCACATGCTTTTCTGGCAATTTTTGCGGACTCATAGTTCAGGTCATACACCAGGTCTTCCATATGATAATCTGCCATGGCAATAGTGGTTCCTGAGAATGTATTGGTTTCTATGATGTCTGCTCCTGCTTCCAGGTACTTTTTATGGACCTCTTCAATCGCCTGAGGCTGTGTCAGGGAAAGCAGGTCATTATTTCCTTTTACCGGATGCTCCCAGTCTTTGAAACGCTCCCCTCGATAATCTTCTTCTTCAAACTTGTAACGCTGAAGCATAGTTCCCATGGCTCCGTCAAGAATTAATATTCTCTCAGATATAGCCTGGTATAGTTGTTCTGAATTTTTCATTTTAAATTATCATTTGATCGCTAATTATTATTAATAGAATTTTGCTCTGCCGTAACTTAGCTAACCATTGTCCAGTTAGTCTAAAGCCTGTTTTAAATCTGCTATGATGTCATCTACATGTTCAAGGCCTACGGAACAGCGCACCAAGCCTGCGGTAATACCTACTTCGTTTCTTTCCTCATCCGTCAGTTTCGAATGTGTGGTTGATGCAGGATGAGTTACGATAGTTCTCGTATCTCCCAAATTGGCAGAAAGCGAGCATAATTTTATTTTATCCAGGAAGTTTCTTCCGCCTTCTATTCCTCCTTTAATTTCAAAAGCTACGATATTTCCGCCCAGTTTCATCTGCTTTTTAGCAATTTCATAGCTCGGATGGGATTTTAGGAAAGGATATTTTACTAATTCTACATTGGGATGGCTTTCTAAAAACTCAGCCACTTTCAAAGCATTTTCACAATGTTTTTCAACCCGGATAGCCAGTGTTTCAAGGCTTTTTGATAATACCCATGCATTAAAAGGAGACATCGCCGGTCCGGTATTTCTCGCAAAAAGATAGATCTCTCTGATCAGATCTGCTTTTCCTACAGCTACTCCTCCTAATACCCTTCCCTGACCGTCAATAAGTTTTGTTGCAGAATGTACAACAACATCTGCCCCATATTTAATAGGCTGTTGCAGATAAGGTGTTGCAAAACAGTTGTCTACAATAAAAATCAGGTTGTGTTTTTTTGCAATCTGACCAAAAAACTCAAGATCCAGAATTTCAATAGCCGGATTGGTTGGGGTTTCGAGGTATAAGATTTTTGTATTGGGCTTAATATACTGTTCTACATTTTCAGCATCTCCAGCTTTAAAATAAGTAGTTTCGATATTCCATTTCGGAAAATACTTTGTAAACAAGGTATGTGTAGACCCGAACACCGACTGGCAGCTGACGATATGATCGCCGGCATTCAATAAAGCCGCAAATGTTGAATAAATGGCAGCCATTCCCGTTGCAAATGCATAACCGGCTTCTGCCCCTTCCATTATGGCAATCTTATCGGTGAATTCTGTCACGTTCGGGTTTGAAAAACGGCTGTATAAGTTTTTAGGCTTTTCTTCAGCGAAGCTTGCTCTCATATCTTCTGCATCCTGAAATATAAAACTGGATGTAAGATATAATGGTGTTGTATGTTCATCAAACTGGGTTCTTTCAGTCTGGGTTCTTATCGCTGATGTTTCAAAATTCTCCATATAGTTTAATTTAATAATATATCAGTACATCGTTGTACTTATGAGATCTGCATCAATTCTGAGACAGCATTATTGGTACATTGTTATACTGTTAGATTGATACAATGATTTACTTGGTTTCACTTACTCTTAAAATATCTCCGAAAACGCCTCTTGCTGTTACCTGAGCTCCGGCTCCGGCACCCATAATCACGATTGGGTTTTCACCATAACTTTCTGTATAGATTTCAAAAATAGAGTCTGAACCTTTCAGCTGGCCTAATGCAGAAGTGCCGGGTACAGAAACCAATTTCACATCAAGTTGTCCTTTGTCTTTCTGAAGATCACCGTGAAGATCGCCCACATAACGAAGCACATGTCCGGGCTCCTGCCCTTCTTTAATTTTCCGGTACTCTTCATCCAGTTCATCCAGCCTTGAGATAAATTCATTTTTATCTACGGACAGAAGATCTTCAGGAATTAGATTTTGGATGTTGATATCCTGGAATTCATTGATAAGATCTAATTCTCTTGCCAGGATCAGAAGTTTTCTTGCCACGTCATTTCCGGAAAGGTCCTCACGCGGATCAGGTTCTGTATAACCCTTTTCCATTGCTTCTCCGATAATGGTTGAAAATTTATCATTTCTCACCGAGAAATTATTAAAGATATAGCTTAGTGATCCTGAGAAAACTCCTTTTATTCTTGTAATATTTTCTCCTGAAAGATGCAGCAGTTTTATGGTGTCAATCAATGGGAGACCTGCTCCTACATTGGTTTCATACAGATAACGTCTGTTATTTTTACTCAACGTATATCTTAGTTTACGGTATTCTTCTATGGGAAGTGTATTGAAAATCTTATTGGATGAAACCAGGTCAAAACCGTTTTCAGCCAGTGCATGATAATTTTTCACAAAATCTTTGCTTGCTGTATTGTCTACAACGATTAGATTTTCCAACTGATTTTCTTTTGAAAAATTGATGAGCTCTTCTACATTTGACGGATGTTCTGCTGTTAAAACCTCATCATTCCAGTCTGCATTGAAGCCTTTTTTATTGAAAGCTATTTTTCTTGAATTGGCTACTGCAACTACTTTAAGATCTATCTTTTTACGTCTTCTGATTTCTTCAGATGACTGTAAAACCTGCTCTATTAATGTTTTTCCTACATTTCCGTGGCCAATGATTGCCAGATGAACGGTTTTAGGTTTTTTGAATATTTCGGATTCAATGATGTTCTTCGTTTTTTCATCCTGGGAAGAGGTAACAACAATATTGACTCTGTTTTCTCCTGCAACCTGGTTGAGAAGAAGGGGAAAAACATTGTTTCTGGCCAGCTCTGCAAGAACTTTATTGAAATCTTCCGCTACAAATCCAAGTACGGAAACATTATTGATGCTGTAAATCTGTGAAACCTTTCCTGATTTTCTCTCCGGCTCAAACTCATCGATCAGGCAGGTCACTGCTTTTTCTGCATCGGCTTCATTGACCAGAATGGATATTCCGTTTTCAATGGCCTGTTGGGAGATCACTCCAACACTGATGCGCGCCAAAGTAAGCGCTTTAAAAATTCTTCCGTCGATCCCGATTTCACCCAGGAAATCTTCTCCTTCAAACTTGATGATTGATCTGTTTTTTAAAAACTTTATCTCGTTAGCATTTCTCATTCTACAAAATATTTTTTATGATAGTATTTAATTGTTCGTATTCCATTAGGAAGGCATCATGCCCGTGAATTGACTGTATTTCATGATAGAAAACTTCTTTCTTTTTCTCTTTCAGCTGTTCAAAGCACATTCGGATTTCTGAAGCGGGAAAAAATAAGTCTGTATCTACAGCGATAAGGTGTATTCGGGCACCTATTTTATCTAACTGTTCTTCTTCAGTATTGATATTCATCAGCAGATGGTTCATCAATCTATAAGATTTTAAACTAAACCTTTCGTTTAATGAATTCCCGTGATAAACGAGCCAATCTTCTGACTCTAATCTCTGTTTTTCCTGATCGTATCTATTTTGAAATCTGTCATTTAATGACTGAGGTGTTCTGTAACACAACATCGCATGAATTCTTGCTTTCTGCAGGGGCTCGTCATTTCCGTTCAGCAGAAATTTCTGAACCAGGCATTGGGCATGAAGCCAGTCGTGGGTTTTAAAATCGCAGGCAATAGGAATAAGGATTTCTGCCAACTGTGGTTGTTTGGTAAGCATTTCCCATGCAATTCCTCCTCCGAGAGAGCCTCCAATAATGGCATAAAGGCTTTTGATATGTAAAGCTTGAAGGCCTTTCAGAAATATTTCAGCAATATCTGATGGCGTGAAGTCTTCGTATTCGTCAATTAAAAAATGATCATAACCGTTTCCGGGAATATTGAAACACAGAACTGTGTATTTATTCGTATCAATAACCTGATTTTCACCAATCAGCTGTTTCCACCATCCTTTTTCTCCGGAAACATTTGAATTTCCGGTTAAGGCATGATTTACTAATATAACGGGTGCTGTAAACAGGTCTTTCCCGAAGATCTGATAGGTCAACGGGATATGGTATTCCTTTTGGGAATGAGTACGATACGAAAGATTAATATAGTTTAGTTCTGTTTTCAATTCTATTATTATTTTAATACAATTGAAAATGCCACAGGAAATGGCTGAAAAGAACTTCAGTAAGTTATCTGTCCAAAATAAATTGGTAGAACGTAGCACCTTCTCTGCTTGCACAAAGGGTTGCTAAGGTTTCATAGGGTCTAATCCCTCAACCTTTCTTGATAACATTTTCAATATTTGAATGAACGCTCTGCAAAGATAAGTCTTTTCTTTTAAAATTAAAAAGAAAAAATATTTAATATTAAAAAAGTCTGTAATAATAAGCGTTTCAAGGGTATGTTAATAATTCTTCAGGTGAAAGGAATTGGAATTATTTTTCAAAAAAACTAACTTCGTATTGAAAAAGTGATGAAATATGACTGTTGAGAAAGAAAGATTACAAGATGCTAAATGGAAAAACTGGGGTCCCTATGTCAGCAACCGGCAATGGGGAAATGTACGTGAAGACTACAGCCCGAACGGAAATGCCTGGCATTACGCGAACCATAATAATGCAGAAAGCTACGCCTACCGGTGGGGCGAAGAGGGTATCGCAGGAATCTCCGATGTGAAACAGCTTTTCTGTTTTGCATTTTCCTTCTGGAATAAAAAAGATAAAATTGTAAAAGAACGTTTTTTTGGATTAAGCAACCCCCAGGGTAACCACGGCGAGGATATCAAAGAAATTTTTTATTATTTAGATAATACACCTACCCACAGCTACATGAAGATGGTGTACAAATATCCTGTCAATGCCTTTCCTTATGATGATCTTGTTGATGAAAACGGCAGACGAAGTAAAAAGGAACCGGAATATGAGATATTTGATACCGGAATTTTTAATAACGATGAATATTTCGATATCTTCATTGAATACTGTAAAGCAGACCATAATGATATTCTTGCGAGGGTAACCATCCATAACCGAAGCAATCAGGATGCGCCCATCGTGATAGCTCCGACTGCCTGGTTCCGGAATAACTGGAAATGGGGCTACAATACCTACAAAGCCCAGATGCATGCTTCATATGACGGATGCATTGATGTTAACCATGACAGCATTTCGATCAAGAAGTTCTATTCAAGAAATCTGGCTGCGAAAAGTGCTTTCTGCGAAAATGAAACAAATACTCCCAAATTATACGGAGCCCCTTATCCCGGAAACACCTATTTTAAAGACGGGATCAATGATCATATTATTTATGGAAGCAATACGGTAAATCCTGAAAAGAGAGGGACCAAAGCATCTTTTATTATTGATGAAATGATTGGTGCGAGACAATCCAAAACTTTTGATTTCAGATTGTGTCCCGATGAAACAGACGAACCTTTCGATAAGTTCGATGAAATTTTCAGTACAAGAACAGCCGAAGCCGATGAGTTCTACAATGATATCCAGAGTGAAACAACAACCGAAGATGAAAGGAATGTTCAGCGACAGGCTTTTGCAGGACTTCTCTGGAATAAACAATTCTATCATTATAATGTGGGAAAATGGCTGAAAGGTGACCCCAACCACGAAGCTCCCAGGAATTTCAATGAGTATGTAAGAAATACGGAATGGAACCATCTTCACAATAAGGATATCATTTCTATGCCTGATAAATGGGAATATCCGTGGTATGCGACATGGGATTTGGCTTTTCACTGTGTACCTTTTTCCATTATTGACGGTGAATTTGCTAAAGGACAGCTTCTGCTTTTAACAAAGGAATGGTATATGCATCCCAATGGTCAGCTTCCTGCTTATGAATGGAACCTGAGCGACGTGAATCCACCGGTACATGCATGGTCCTGCTTCCGGGTTTTCAAAATTGATGAAAAGCAGAACGGAAAACCTGATCTTTTATTTCTTGAAAAAGTTTTCCAGAAACTCCTCCTGAACTTTACGTGGTGGGTGAACAGAAAGGATAAAAACGGTAAGAATATTTTTGGCGGCGGCTTCCTTGGTCTTGATAACATCGGGGCTTTCGACCGCAATATGGTGCTGAAAGACGGACAGCATCTGGAACAGGCCGACGGAACAAGCTGGATGGCGATGTATGCGCTTAACATGATGCGGATTGCCATGGAGCTTGCACAGTACTACCAGGTTTATGAAGATATGGCGATTAAGTTTTTTGAACATTATCTGTATATCGCTGAAGCCATGGAAAATCTGGGTGACGGTAAGGAAGGTTTATGGAATGAGGAGGACGGATTTTTCTATGATGTACTGCAACTCGGTAACGGAGACAGTGTTTCATTGAAGTTAAGAAGTATTGTAGGATTGATCCCAATGTTTGCTGTGGAGATTGTGGATCATAAATTACTGGAGAAAATGCCTAATTTCCAGGCAAGAATGGATTGGGTATTAAAAAACAAACCGGAACTCACGAAACTTGTTTCTCACTGGGATGAGGAAGGACAGGGAAGAAAGCATCTGATGAGCATTTTACGAAAAAACAGGCTGACAAAGGTTTTGAAAAGAATGCTTGATGAGAACGAATTTTTAAGTTCTTACGGGATCCGTGCCATGTCGAAAGTGTATGAAGAAAATCCGTTTGTATTCTCTGTTCACGGGACGGAAAATGTAGTGTATTACACTCCTGCAGAAAGTGACAGCCGGATGTTCGGAGGCAACAGTAACTGGAGAGGTCCTATCTGGTTCCCGATCAATTTTCTGATCGTGGAAAGCTTACAGCGTTTTCATTTTTACTATGGCAACAGCTTAAAGGTGGAATTTCCTACCGGAAGCGGCGAGAAGAAAAACCTGGATGAAGTGGCACAGAATATCAGCAAAAGATTATGTTCACTATTCTTAAAGGATGAAGACGGGCAGAGACCTTTTAACGGAGGCAATGCCAAGTTTAATTATGATGAACATTTTAAGGATTACATTACATTCTTTGAATATTTCCACGGAGACAACGGCCGCGGTGTAGGAGCCTCTCATCAGACCGGATGGACGGCAACGGTTGCTAAGCTTATGAAACCAAGAATGACTATATAATTCAAAGCCTCTTTTTTAAGGGGCTTTTTCAATTCTTTTAGTTATCAATTAATTGATGAGCGGGGATTCTTAATAATTTTAATTATATTTATCTCCACAAAAACACAAATGAAAGCAAAATTCCCTTTTACTTTCCTAATACTCTTATTAGGGAAACTGAACCAGAATACTCTGTTTCTCTGTTATTACCTACATCTGACTTCTTTTTCACTTTCAGAAAAATCATTTAAAACAATTATTTAATCAATATTTACTGTACTCTTTTTCCTGATAATATTTTTATCAGGTATAATTATTTTTTATCTCAAATGAGGTGAGAAATCATCCAAAATTAAAACACAATACAATTACATAATGAGAACAAAATTATTTCTTTTTTCTTTCTTGATGATCCTGTTAGGATTAAAAGCGCAAAGTATTCAGACTAGTGGAAATTTTAAAGCAAAACTCCTTTCTTCATCAGCCAGCAATACCATTGCTAAAAATTTATCCGGAAATTATTTTGCCGTAGACGCTGATGGCGATGGCGATATTGACAAGAACGAAGCAGAACAGGTTTCAGAATTAAATATCCAAAGCTCAGGAATTGGTGAACTTAATAGTATTTTTCATTTTAAGAATCTTGCAAAATTAGATTGTTCAAATAATAATCTAATGTTTTTGGAACTCCAGGGGTTAGAAAATCTTGAAACTGTAAAGTCAAATAACAATCAACTTCGGGAAGTGTATCTGCAGTACAATCCGAGTTTAAAGAACCTTGATTTGAGCAATAATGTTATCGAATATATCAATCTTGCGAACCTTATAAGTTTAAGTAATATAAATTTATCCGGAAATCACCTGAGTGGTCTTTCTTTTCAAGACGGCACACCGGTAAATATTCAGTCTTTGAATGTTACGAACAATCCTTTACTTACAACCATTTGTAAAGATGTTTCAGATATTCTGCCTTCGACAGGAAGTGTTTCTCAAAATACTTATGACGTTCCTTATATGAACCCGGCATTTACAACGGCATTGCTTTATGCCTCTCCGACCAATATGGTTGCAAAAAACCTTAGTAACCAATACTTCAGGATTGATGCAAACGGAGATGGTATTTTACAATTGTCTGAGCTCTCTCAAATCAAAGAATTAGATCTGAATGAAGCGTATTATAATACTCCTATGCACCTAAGTTCCATTAATAGCTTTGGAATGAGCAACCTGAAGAAAATTAAATACACTGGGGCGGGACAGGAAAATTATGGGGGAATTTCTACCCATTTTTGGGGAAATCTATATGATGTTGATCTAAAAGGATCTCCGAATTTGGAATCTATTCTATTTGATGATCAACCTTTGAGAGGAATTGACATAAGTAATATGCCTCATCTAACTATGTTGAGTTTAAATATAGAAGTCCCTTTTTCCAGTCCAGCTAATTTTCCTGAATCTGGGATGAGACTGAAATATCTAAAAGGAGAAAACTGCAGTTCTTTAAATTATATCGGCTTAGAATATCAGAATGCTCTTGAAAGAGTCAATTTAAAAAATTGCACGTCTTTAATACAATTCAATCATACTAATGATGGATATAATGGGGATAATTATCTCGCATCACCAAAAACATTTGCTTTACAAGATGTAAATCTTGAAGGTTGCTCAAGTTTGATCTCTACAAATGTAAGCCGAACTATGCTAACTAATCTGAACGTTAAAAACTGCTCAGTTTTAGAAGAAATCAAAGCCTATAAAGGTCAACTTACTACTACAGATAATATCTTAATGACCAACAGTCCCAACATTAAAATATTAACGGTAACCGCTAACAGAATTACAAATGTAGACCTATCTAAAATACCCAGTGTAGAAATACTTGATTGTACTGCCAATGTATTGACCAATATTCAAGGGTATTCAAACAAGTTAAAAAAACTGCATATTTATAATAACAGTCTAACAGCATTAAATATTCATAATATTCCCAATCTGGAACTTATAGCACTTGGCTATAATAAATTTATTGATCTAAATTTCAGCGGTCATCAAAAATTACAATCAATTCTCATAAAAGACTATAGCTACAATGAATTTTATGATACTAATATGCCTTTTCCAAATGGCGATAATTATTTAAAAAGTCTGAACGTAAATAATTGTCCCAACATGCAAAGCATCTTCTTAGCATCTTCTGTATTGGAAAGGTTATATATCAAAAATGGAGTGAATGAAACTATCGATTATTTTATTGCATCGCCAAGCCAATTTATCTGTTGTGACGCAAGCGAGGCTGTCGCCATGCAGGATCAACTGGATATAATGAATAATACTACGTGCGCTGTTTACACAGACTGCAGCACTACCGGGCCAGTATTATCAACACATAATATTTCAAAAGACAAAGACACTGTAAATATTTTTCCTAGTCCTACAAAGGGAGATGTGAATGTCACTGCTGATTCTAAGATCAATTCAATTGAAATTTATGATGCGCAGGGAAAAATTATTCAGAAACAAACAGAAATTAATTCCCAAACTACAAAAGTTTCTATTCAGGGTAATACTTCCGGAATATATATTTTCAAAATAATTACAGAAAAAGAAACATTTACAAAAAAAATCATCAAAAACTAAAAAAAATCATTTTCCATATTTTACCCTTTCATTCAATGAGAGGATATTTTATAATAAAACAAAACCCCGGATAAGATGTCCGGGGTTTTGCTTTTTATTTTCTTGAGTTAAACTTTCTCGCCGTTTACCAGAACTTCATACCCGATCTCTACATTGGGTTCTAAAGTTTTTGATACGGAACAGTATTTCTCAAAGGACAGCTGAGCTGCTTTCAATGCTTTTTTAGGGTCTATATTCCCTTCCAGAAGAAATTTCACTTTGATAGCTTTGAATGGCTTTGCATCTTCTACAGGAATTCTTTCTCCTTCTACTTCTGCTTTGAAACCGGTGATTTCCTGACGTTGTTTTTTCAGGATAGCCACCACATCTATTCCACTGCATCCGGCTACGGCCATGAGTACACTTTCCATAGGAGAAACGCCCTTAGCTCCCGGTTGAGAGGTATTGTCCAAAAGGATAGAATTCCCTTGGGAATTGGTACATTCAAATAAAAAATCGTCGTTGAGTCGGTTGAGTGTTATTTTCATTTTTAAATTTTATTGTAAGATTCCTCTACTCCGTTCAGAATAACTGAACCCTCAGGTTTATTAAGCAAAATTATAAAATTCCTCTCGCTTTTATCTCAAGATATTTATTGATAACGTCAATATTCAAGTTTTCAGGCAGGGTATATACCGTATAGATCCCATATTTCCTAAGTTCCTGAATGATTAGCTTCTTTTCAAACTCAAATTTTTCAGCGATAATTTCGTCATAAATTTCCTGCATGCTTTCAGGATTTTTTTGGATAAGAGTATGCAGTTCTGAATTTTTGAAAAACACAACAACCAACAAGTGGTTTTTGGCAATACCCCGGAGGTATTTCAATTGCCGGTTTAATCCGTCAAGAGTTTCAAAATTGGTGAAAAGCAAAACAAGGCTTCTCTGGTTCAGAGAATATTTTACATCCTGATACAGACGGTTGAAATCACTTTCAAAAAAGTCAGTTTTAATATTGTACAGGGCTTCTGAGATCTTTTTCAGCTGACCTGATTTATTTTCAGCCGCGATTTTATTCTCTGTCTTTTTTGAAAAGGTCATCATTCCGGCCCGGTCGCCTTTTTTCAGGATAATATGGGAAAGAGCCATAGCTGCATTGATAGAGTAATCAAGCAGACTTAATCCATTGAAAGGCATTTTCATCGTCCTTCCTTTATCAATCAGAATAAAAATACGCTGAGATTTTTCATCCTGAAACTGGTTGACCATCAGCCGGTTCGTCTTGGACGTGGCTTTCCAGTTGATTGTTCTGATATCATCTCCGGGAACATATTCTTTGATCTGCTCAAACTCCATGGTGTGTCCCAGTTTTCTTATCTTTTTGATTCCACCCAGCATAAACTCGCTCTGCAGTGCCATCAGCTCATATTTTCTGAGATGAACAAAAGACGGATAAGCAGGCAGCATAGCATCTTTCTGGAAATTAAACCTTCTGGCCACAAAGCCTAATGGTGAAGAAGCATATACATTCAGGTTTCCAAAGCTGTATTCTCCTCTTTCTTTTGGTTCCAGGCTGTACTGGAAGTAGGTATTTCTGCCTGATTCAATATTTTTTGTAATCAGAAAGTCTCTTTTCTGGAACTGAAACGGAATTTCATCAATGATCCTTGTACTGATCTTAAAGCTGTAATTATTTTTAATGTCGATTTTTACAAAATTTTCATCTCCGTTAGACAGCTTCTCCGGCAATATTCTTTGAGCCAGCACTGCATTCTTTTGGTTGAACAGTAAAAGATAATCCACCATTACCGCAAGAAAGCACAACAGCAATAGAATATGAGCCGCCCACATCAGAACCGGAAAGAAAAATGCAAGGACATACAGTATCCCCACTCCGATGAGCGAAAAGAAAAATCGTGTATTGATGTATAGGTTTTTCATTTTTTGTAAGGGATTAGGGGATAGGATTTAGGGATTAGAGAATCAACTGTGATAAATAATTACCTGTTATACCTAATCCCTAAATCCTAATCCCTATGATCTATCTCGGAATCTCTATTCCCTCTAAGATCTGGCGTATAATTTCATCTGCTGTAAGGCCTTCCATCTCTCTTTCCGGAGAAACGATCACTCTGTGTCTTAATACGGCGTAGCTTGCCTCTTTGATGTCCTCGGGTGTTACAAAGTCTCTACCTCTAAGCGCTGCAAAAGATTTGGAAGCCGTAAGTAAGGCCAATGAAGCTCTTGGAGAAGCCCCCAGATATAAGAACTGGTTTTCTCTAGTATTAACTATAATTTTGGCAATATATTCCATGAGCTGGGATTCTACGATGATCTCTTTTACCAGGTGCTGATAGCTTTTCAGCTGCTCGGCAGTAATGACATGGTTGACGCCTTCGGTTTTATCTTCTTTTTTGCTTTCGTGCTGGTTTCTGATAATGGCTATTTCCTGCTCAAGATTCGGATATCCTACATTGATTTTGAACAGAAAACGGTCCAGTTGTGCTTCGGGAAGCCTGTAGGTTCCTTCGTGCTCTATAGGATTCTGGGTAGCCACTACCAGAAATGGCTCATCCATGATGTAGCGGGTTCCATCCATGGTGACCTGTCTTTCTTCCATTACCTCAAACAATGCTGCCTGGGTCTTCGCCGGCGATCTGTTGATCTCATCAATTAATATAAAGCTGGAAAAAATAGGGCCTTTTTTAAATTCAAATTCAGAATTTTTCACATTGAAAACAGAGGTTCCCAGAATATCGGAAGGCATAAGATCCGGTGTAAACTGGATCCTGCTGAAACCTACGTCAATAGTTTTTGCCAGAAGCTTGGCTGTAATAGTTTTCGCCACCCCCGGAACGCCTTCAATCAGTACATGTCCGTTTGATAAAAGGGCTGCAATAAGATGCTCGACCATGCTTTCCTGTCCAACAATAACTTTGGCTATTTCAGCTTTTACTTTGTCTAGACTGGCACGCAGCTCAATCATGTCAATTCTCGATTGAAACTGGTCTTCGTTTTTATTTAAATTGATAGAACTTTGATTTTCTACATTCTGGTTTTCAAGGTTTTCCATAATTATATTTTTTTCAACAACAATGTAACGACTTAACAGTCAGTATTTTTATCGGCAGTCAATATATCTGCTTATCCTGTAATCTATTGATCCATTGTCACATACTAGTCTGTTATATTATTTGAGTATTTCATCGAGGAGTTTATTCATTCTTACAAGATCTTCTTTCATTACGCTTGCATACGGATCCTGTCCTTTTTTGACCAAAGCTATAGCTTCATCAATCATTTCTATTGGTTTTCCTGTTTTTAAATGAAGCTTTTTAGCAAATTCTCCATCCAGATTCTGGGTATCGATCAGCAGGTCCATTCTTATCTTATTCAGAAAATACTGCGCTTTTTTAGCCATCATATCATGGAAATTCCCTTCCTGAAGATAAAGATTTCCAATGCTTTTCACAAAATCCACCGAAGTATTCCTCAGCGGTTCCAAAACAGGGACTATCCGCTGTTTTCTTTTTGCATTAAAGAAAATAAACAGTACAAGTCCTCCTAAAAATATCCACCATGCATACTTCAATGCGGGGTTGGACAGGACAAACCTCATGAAAAAACGGGAAACTTTGGTATCATTTTCCACAAACCAGATGGTTTCCCTATCCTGAAGATACGAAAAAACATCCTGTGTATATTTTAAACTTTCAGGTTTTAAAAGATAATAATTGGTTAGGAAAAGTGGCTCACTATGGACATAAATTGTTCCTTTTCCAAAGCTGACCTTAATAAAGTTCGCCTGATCGGAGTTGTTTTTTTCCACTGTTTTACCCAGTACTTCCACTTTAGGTTTAATGTATGAAAAACCTCTGCCCGACGGAAACTTATCTAATTTAATAAAATCGTTCTGGTATTCTTTATCCGTAAGCTTCAGGACATTTTCCTCTTCAAAGGAAATATCTGAGCTGTGATAGCCTATACTGTCTGAAATATCTTTTGGAACCCGGCTCATCAGAATCATCACATCTGAACCGTTTGTTACCTGATCCAGGATTTTCTTCCAGGATTCTTTATCCAGGTCTTTTTCTATAACGATGATATTATGAGGGGCTTTTTTTCTCTGGCTATAATAATCATAAGGGGCTTCTTCTGTTTTTTTCAGATTATTTTTAAACAGATCCTTCGCTTCATTATTAAAAACAAACAGGCCGAACGGAGATTTTTCGTTGATATTAAAATTTTTACGCCAGTTGACTGTTTCTTTTTTATTGACTTCAAGCAACGCTAGAATAAGCATCACAACGATGAATATCACAGCATATATTTTGAAGGTTTTTTTCATGGTTAATTGTTTAATTACGGTTTAAATGCCTGGTACTGGTCTTTAAATTTCTGGTAAGCCGTTTCATCAATAGTGAATTCTCCGTACCAAACATAGTCGAATATATAAGACAGTCCTGAAAATTCATTTTTAAGAGGTTCTGCTTTAAGTTCCATCATATAATCCTTATTTGTTTTTTCAGGATTCCAGCTGATCAGCTTTTTATCGCTCAGCTTTTTCAGGGCAAATAAAAACTGGTAACGAACCGCTGAACGATAATCCTTCTCCCTTTCAAATTTCACAATACTTTCGGGAAAATTAATCTCGTGAATATTTTCATGAAGCTCTTGTGCATTAATATCCACTTTTTTATTTTTCTTGCCGAAGAAAAAATTTCCATCTTTGCTCATTAAGTATTTAATGATAAAATAAAGAAGAAATCCTACCAGAATAATGGCAAAAAGCCGGATAAGAATGGTGGTTATTTTTGCAGAATTAGTAAAAACGGTTTCTCCAAAAATGCTTTGCAGAATCTTATCTATTCTTCTCATCAGTTTTTGAAAGAAAGATTCTTTCGGTTTTGAAACTGAATAATCAAATTCATTTCCTTTATATCTTGACTGAATATTTTCTCTGAACTTCTTTGGATAAATCTTATTTCCTGTAACCGGTTTTCTAATCAGTACAGAATCTGCCCGGAGCATATTTCTATAATGCCCGGTTCCCAGAGAGTCTGCAATATAGTCTTCTACCGTCGCAGGTTCATACCCATCCTGTGCATGAACAGGACCAATGGAGATAAAAAGCAGCAGAAAAAAAAGAAGTTTATTCATTAATGCCTATGGTTTCTATTTCTTCAAGTTCAACTTTCTGGTGAAGATCCGTCCTGCTGTCATAATACATCAGTCCCGCATTGATATACATCAGATTGGAAAGGAGTAACGATGCAAGCATTGAAAATCCATAGAATATAAAGAAAATGATTCCCGCTGCTCCTGAGAAAGGGTTCTCTTCAAAACTCCCATTAGGAGCAGATGTAAGAAGTGATCCGTAAACAAAGAACAAAGGAATAAATGTAAATACAGAAGTAATCATGTACATAATAACAAACATGATAATAGAGGCACCCCAATATTTCCAGTAGGGAGATTTTTCGTTCCCGTTGGGATAAGAAAACTGCGATCTTATGGAATAGCTCAAACTTTCTATAAAGCCTCTTTTTGTGTTAAAATAATCGTACATCAGAAATGCAGAGACATTGAATGCTGTAGGATAAACAAGCAGCATCAGGAAAAAACCAATGATAATCAACATCAATACATAAGAGAAACCTATCAGGATCATCATTATAGGAAGCACGATAAACAGCATTCCTATGCACATTTTAGCAATTCTTCCGGCATTTCTTTTGAAATCACCCAGAATCTCATCTGTCTTTACCTTTTGGGCTCCTTCAGTAATCCTTTTCAGATAGAAAACCGGATACAGATAATTGACTATTCCCAAAAGGACAAAAAGTACAAAGACCAGTATTCCTGCGACGATCAGCATTCCTGCATTCTCTGAGAAATACCTTTCGAAATAATAGCTTTCGCCACTGATATTAGAGCCGACAAGCTGTCCGAAAATTTCTCTAAAGCCAAAAATCACGACAGCAACTGTTAAGATTAACAGCAGCCCGTTGATCAGGATATAGTTTTTAAAATAGTTTTTTCCGTATAATTTGAAAAAATTAAAGCTGTCACTGATGAAAGCTCCAAATTCTCTTTTTTTATAAAACTGCATCATGGTTGTGATTATTAATTTTTTTATAAACCACCGAAGGATAAACAAAGTAGTAAAATCCTATAATGGCAAGTGAGCTGATGATTATGGCTAAATTTACCACCAGCGGCATTTTCAAAGCATGCCTGGTGACATAACCTTCGATAATTCCTGCACAAATGGTAAACGGAATGGTACTGAGGAAGATTTTAAAGGAGTCCTTAAACCCTTTTTTAAAGGAATTAAATCTTGAAAATGTTCTCGGAAACAGAATACTTGCTCCCAGGATCAAACCGCACATAGCTTCTACAACCATTGCAAAGATCTCGAAAACACCGTGAAGCCAGATTCCTCTTGCACTGTCTTTCAAAGCACCGTAATCATAGAAAAAATATTGAAAGGATCCCAGCATTACGCTGTTGGAAAGCAGAGCAAACAGTGTCCCTACTCCTCCCATTATGCCATAAATATATAATTTCGCACCTACTCCAATATTGTTGAAAATAATTCCGATTGTGCTTCCCCATGTAGAACCACTTTGGTAGATCCCTACAGCATTACCTTTTTTAATATTCTCTATGGTCTCATTGACATAGTCTTCTCCCAAAATGATATTGGCAAAGTCTTTATCATAAGCTCCGGAAAGTACTCCAATCGAGGTAAACAGAGTGAAAAACAGAAAAGCGTACATAAGATATCTTCTGTATTGATGTACCAGCAAGGGAACTTCTGTCCTGAAGAAATAGATGAACCTGTTCTCTTCTACCCTTTTGGTTTTATAGATCTTCTGGAATATCTGTGAAGACAGATGATTCAGATATACTGTTGTATTACTTTTAGGATAATAGGTCTGTGCAAATGAAAGATCATTGATCAGGTTGATATACAACGAAGACAGGTCATCAGGATTTTTTTTTATTTTCCCTTGAATAACCTGTTCAATTCCCAACCATTTTTCTTTATTTTGTTTAATGAAATAAACTTCTCTCATAATTGTAAGGCTAAAATAATAAAAATTATGTCTCAAATTGCGATAAATACCTCACAAAATGTAAATATTAACTTTAATATTGCCAGTGTTGGAGAAAGAATGCTTGCCTTCATTATCGATCTTTTGATAAAGGTTGCTTATGCCGTTATCATATTTTATCTTTTTTTCAATATTTTTGATCTCGGGTATTTATTGTCCGGGCTGGATCAATGGTCTGTCATGGCAGTTTATATTGTTCTTACATTTCCTGTTTATATTTATCCTGTTGTTTTAGAAAGCCTGATGGAAGGTCAGACGCCCGGAAAAAAACTGATGAAGATCCGGGTAGTAAAAATTGATGGCTACCAGGCGAGCTTCGGTGATTATCTGATCCGGTGGGTTTTCAGACTGATCGACACATCTGCAGCCGGTGTTGTCGGCCTGATCTCTATGATTGTTTCCAAAAATAACCAACGGCTGGGCGATATTGCGTCCGGTACAGCAGTGATCTCATTAAAGAATAACATTAATATTTCCCATACCATTTTAGAAAACATTAACGAAGACTATATCCCTTCATTTCCTCAGGTCATTGCGTTAAGTGATAATGATATGCGGATCATCAAGGATAATTATACCAAAGCTCTGAAAGTAGATGACCGCCAGATCATCAGCCGGCTTTCGGATAAGATCAAAAGTATTTTAAAACTGGAAATAGATCCCAGGAAGATGACAGAGAGACAGTTTATCAATGTGGTAATTAAGGACTATAACTACTATACAGGGAAAGATAACTGATATTTCTAATGATCAATTTGCTTCGCAAGTAAATGGTTTAATTGGTAATGTTAAAAAATCCTTTCTGTACTTAATAAAGTTTAAAAATTGACTGCGAAGCAAATTCACTATTCACCGTTAACATGATCCATCGGTGCAATTTTTGCATCTTTAAAACAAAGTTTGAATTATGAAATTTGAAAACAACAAATCAGGAAACGGCGGCGTCCTTACGCTGAACAATGAAATAAAAGAAGTCGGAAGACTTACCTATACTATTTTTCCGGAAGAAAATAGATTTATTATCTCCTTTGTACTGGTTCATCCGGAATTTGAGGGCCGGGGAATGGGTAAATATCTCGTTGAAGAAGCTATAAAATTTGCCAGAGAAAATAACTGGAAAGTATATCCCCACTGTTCCTATGCAAGAGCTGTGATGACAAGGATGAGCGATGTAGATGATGTCTTTTTAAAGAATTAAAACTTCCTTGACCAAAATTTCCTCAATATCATCTGGATAATCTACTTTTAAGTGATGGTCTGAAGCAACCCATTCCATAATTTCCTGAAGGTTTAACACTTTAGAATTCGGAATCCCCATAAGGTCCAATGCGCTGGCATTGCATTCCTGTTCATACTGGTTATGAATAGGGATTACAAACAGTTTTTTATCCAGAAAAAGGGCTTCTGCGGGAGTCTCAAAGCCTGCATTGCACAAAATGCCATCGCAGCTTTCAAAGTATTTCAGATACTGAACCTCGTCAATAGGGAAAACTTCTACATTTTTTACTTTAACCTGTACTTTGCTGTGCTTGGAAAATACTTTCCACTCTACAGGAATCTGTTTTAGCACTTTGATGATATTTTCATCCGCAAAGCTGGGAAGGTAAACGAGATAATATCCTTTCTTATCCGGGTTAAGGTTTCGGATTTTATGCCTGATGACCGGTTTTTTGATCTGAGGATGGTAATTTTCAAAATGAAAACCTATTTTTCTTTCACTGGGAACATAATATTTCAGGATCAGCTCACCCAGAAAATCTTTCTTTTCAGGCTTGGGTGTTTCAGGAAAGCTCATGGAAGCCTGATGGCTCAGTTCAATCATTGGCAGCTTCTTCAGCTTACCGGCCCAGCCGGTCAGAGGCTCGTAATCATTGATGATCAGATCATACTGTGAAAGATCCAGCTCTCTGATTGTTTTTACAGCTTCAAGAAATTTATTTTCGGTAAACGTTTTTCGATAGGATAAACCGCCTGTTTTATTATAAAGAAGAGAAATACCTCTATGTTGGAAATTAATGTCGAAATCAGCCTTTAATTGTGACTGGTGGCCACTGATCAATGTGTCAACCGAAGCATATTTTTTGAGAATGGGAATTATCTCCTGTGCTCTGGCAACATGGCCGTTTCCTGTCCCTTGAAAAGCATACAGTACTTTCATTTAAGAAAAATTGGTTACTATTTTCAGAAGCTCGGAACTGTCCATGTCCTGGATCTCTTCTGCTTCGTCATCTTTAAGTGAATCTTTGTGGTCGTCATAATAAAATATTTTCCATTCTTTATCATGATATTCGAGGGCGGACAGGTTTTCTATCCAATCTCCTGAGTTAAGATACGTACAGGATCCTTTTTTAGTGATGACTTCGCGGATCTGTGGCTGATGAATATGCCCGCAGATTACATAATCATACTGATTGTCAATGGCCAGTTCGGAAGCAGTCAATTCAAAGTCGCCGATATATTTAACTGCTTTTTTTACATTATTTTTGATCTTCTTGGAAAACGAATATTTTTCTTTACCCATTTTCTCTAGAAACCAATTGACCACATTATTGATGACAATAAGGAGATCGTAGCCTTTTCCGCCAAGCTTCGCAATCCATTTGGAATGCTGAACAGACGCATCAAAAACATCTCCGTGAAATATCCAGGTTTTCTTTTGATCAATATCGAGACATATCTTGTTACAGACCTTCAGTTTCCCCAATTCAAAATCCGTAAACTTCCGGAACATTTCATCGTGGTTACCCGTAATATAGTAGACCTGTGTATTTTTTGTAGCCAATGAAAGGATCTTTTTGATCACTTTCAAATGAGGTTTAGGGAAGTAAGACTTTTTAAACTGCCAGATATCAATAATATCACCATTCAAAACTAACGTTTTAGGCTGGATAGAATTGAGATACCGCAACAGTTCTTTAGCCTTACATCCATAAGTTCCCAAATGAACATCCGATATGACAACTAGCTCAACGTTTCTTTTCATAGTTTTATACAAAGAAACTAATTGAAAGTTAACTGTATATGAATGCTATATTATTTTTACAGTGAGTTCATCAGCTCATCGGTGATTTCCATATTGTGATAAACGTTCTGCACATCATCATCTTCTTCAAAACGCTCAAGCATTTTCATATTGGCTTTGAACTGCTCTTCATTGACTTCTTTGATATTGTTAGGAATTCTCTGAAGTTCTGCGCTTTTTGCTTCAATCCCCAGTTCATCTAATTTATGTGACAAGGAGCCGAAATCTTCGAAAGCTGTAGTGATCATTACTTCATCTTCATCTTTTTCTACGTCTTCAGCACCACCATCAATCATTTCCATTTCAAAATCGTCCCAATCCATCTTGATTTGAGAAAGATCCAGGCTGAAGATTCCTTTTCTGTCGAAGATGAAAGCCAATTCACCATTCTTACCCAGATTACCATCAAACTTATTGAAAATTGCTCTTACATTGGCAACAGTTCTTGTTGTATTGTTGGTAGTACATTCAACAAAGAAAGCGACACCGCCTTGTCCGTATCCCTCGTAAGTCACTTCTTCGTAGTTTTCCGCATCAGCACCACTTGCTTTTTTGATCGCTCTTTCTACATTGTCTTTGGGCATATTGGCACCCTTAGCATTCTGGATACATCTTCTTAAAGCAGGGTTAGCTTCAGGATCTGTCCCTCCGGCTTTCACTGCCAGGGCAATATCTTTACCTATTTTAGAGAAAGTTTTGGCCATCTTATCCCATCTGGCCATTTTAGAAGCTTTTCTATATTCAAATGCTCTTCCCATTTTAATTTTTTAAATTTTCAACAAAATTAACTAAAAGTCAACAAAAAAAAAATACCCCCAAAAAATTGGAGGTATTTATTATTTAGAAAAATTAATTATTTTCTTTTTTTAACTACTTTTTTCTTAGTAGATTTTTTAGTAGCTTTTTTCACTGGAGCATCAGCGTAATCTTTCTTAGCGATTGCATTCCACTCGTTAGCATCTTCAACAGCAGTTACAACAACTTTTCTGTCAGCTTGTCTTTCTGCATCAGAAGCTTTTTCAGAAACTGTAGCTTTAGTTTCACCAACACCGATTGATTTAAGAGAGTTAGCATCAACACCTCTAGCTTCTAGAGCAGAAACTACTGAAGCAGCTCTTTGTCTAGAAAGTTTCAAGTTGTATTCAGCAGCACCTTTAGCATCAGTTTGACCTTCAACTAGGTAGTTACCTCCGTCAGTTTTGATGATTTTAGCAGCATTATCTAGTTTAGCGCTAGATTCTGGTCTGATAGTCGCTTTATTGAAATCAAAGAAGATACCTTTAAGTGCTTCTGTAGTTTCAATAGCAGTTTGCTTCTTAGGCTTAGGACATCCGTTGTATTCTGGAAGACCTGGAACTGTAGGACAAGCGTCATCTTTATCTAAGATTCCGTCACCGTCTGTATCTGGCCAAGGACAACCGTTGTTTTCCGCAGGACCTGCTACTGTAGGACAAGCATCATCTTTATCGATAACACCGTCACCATCTGTATCTGGCCAAGGACAACCGTTGTTTTCAACTGGACCAGCTACTTCTGGACATTGATCGTCTTTATCTGGAACTCCGTCACCGTCAGTATCAGGACATCCTTGGAATTCTGGTAAACCAGGAGTATCTGGACAAAGGTCATCTTTATCTAGGATACCATCCTTATCTCTGTCTCTGTTACCGAATCTGAATAAGATTGATGCAGAAGCTTGCCAGAAGTTAGCAACTGTAGATTTGTCACCTGGAGTTGATACATAATCACCCTGAACACCAAGACCGAAGTTCTTAGTTACCCAGAAGTTAGCACCAGCACCTGTAGAAACTGTAAAGTGGTTAGCTTTACCGTTTTCGTTACCACCGTCTCCGTTAGAAATAGCTTCACCTCTGTAGTCGTTTCTTGGGAAAGTAAGAGCAGTATAATCATGTCTCAGGTAGTTAGCACCAACTCTCAAATATGGATCGAACCAAGATTCTTCATTCCATAGAAGACCAGCTGCTTTAGCCTGGAAACCAAGACCTGTCATTAGGAAAAATTCTTTTCCCATGTTGAATCTCTTATTGTCTACATTACCTACAGAAGTCTGCCAGTCGATAACTAAACCTTTACCGATGTTTCTAGCAACTGTTAATTTAGATAATGGAGGTGTAATAGAGAAGTTGTTCATATTGAACATCGTCTTCGTTAAATTATTAGCAGAGAACGTATTACTAAAGTTGTTTCTCTGTGCCTTGTGATTTTCCGCATGAGCACCAACTCCGATCAACCACGGATTATTGGTAGTCTGGGCAAAGACAGTAGAGGCAACAGTAAGCGCCAATGCTGAAATTCCTAATTTTAGATTTTTCATAGAATTAAATGATTAAATAATTGATAATGCAAAATAAATATAATTTTTCTTTATATACAAAGTTTTTTGAATGATTTTTAACTTTTCTTTAATATTCTGTCCAGGTTACGTTTATTTTCTCTATCTTTTATCGCCTCCCTTTTATCAAAGAGTTTTTTCCCTCTGGCAAGCGAAATGAGCACCTTTGCTTTACCCTTGTCTGTGATATATAATTTAAGAGGTATAATTGTGTTACCAGCATCCTTTAACTTTTTTTCAAGTTTCTGCAATTCTTTTTTGTGCAACAGCAATTTCCGTTCCCTTTTTGTTTTGTGATTGTAAAAAGTTCCCAGTTTATACTCATCAATCATCATATTAATAATGTATAACTCCCCATCAATAAACTGACAAAAGGATTCTGTAATAGATGCTTTGGACGAGCGTAAAGATTTTATTTCTGTACCCGTTAAAACCATCCCTGCTTCATATTCTTCAAGGATTTCATATTCGAAACGGGCTCTTCTGTTTAATATGCTAACTGTTTTTTCGATCTTCATTGTAAAAATTCGTGATTATATTGATTGGGTTACGTTCAATCTTCATTAAACCGTCCCTTTGGGACTTCGCTCTATTTATTTTGTTAATGAAATATAGGAAAAATACCCCATATTTAAAAACTTGACTATTACATTATTACGAAATACCCAAATTCTTTTCGTAATTTTGCGCCAAATTTACAAAACTATATGTTAACAGTATCTAACTTATCTTTACAATTCGGGAAAAGAGTTCTTTTTGACGAGGTAAATATTATGTTTACCAAAGGAAACTGCTACGGGATTATCGGAGCAAACGGTGCGGGGAAATCTACATTCCTTAAAATATTAACAGGAAAGCAGGATCCTACTACAGGGCATGTATCTTTGGAGCCGGGGAAAAGAATGTCAGTTTTGGAGCAGGATCACTTTGCTTATGATCAATTTACCGTTCTTGAGGCTGTTTTAAGAGGAAATAAGAAATTATACGAAATAAAAGAAGAAATGGATTCTTTATATGCTAAAGAAGACTTTTCTGATGAAGACGGAATCAAGGCGGGTGAGCTTGGTGTGATCTATGATGAAATGGGCGGATGGACGGCAGAATCTGATGCTCAGACGATGCTTTCAAATGTTGGGATTAAAGATGATATGCACTGGCAGATGATGGGTGAACTTGAGAACAAGGACAAGGTAAAGGTTCTTTTGGCTCAGGCTCTTTTTGGAAATCCTGATGTACTGATCCTGGATGAACCTACGAATGACCTTGATATTGATACGATCTCTTGGTTAGAGGATTTCCTTGCTGATTATGAAAACACTGTAATTGTTGTTTCTCACGACCGTCACTTCCTGGATACGGTTTGTACGCACATCGGAGATTTAGACTATGCCAAACTTAACCTTTACACAGGTAACTATACATTCTGGTACCAGGCTTCTCAGCTGGCAACAAGACAGAGAGCTCAGGCTAATAAAAAAGCAGAAGAAAAGAAGAAGGAACTTCAGGACTTCATCGCAAGATTCAGCTCTAACGTTGCAAAAGCGAAACAGGCTACTGCCAGAAAGAAAATGATCGACAAGCTGAACATCGACGATATTAAACCTTCTTCAAGAAGATATCCTGCCATTATTTTCGAAATGGAAAGAGAGGCAGGAGATCAGATCTTAGATGTAAAAGGACTTGAGAAAACAAAAGACGGAGAACTTTTATTCTCAAACATCGATTTAAATCTTAAGAAAGGTGATAAAGTGGCTGTTTTGTCTAAAAACTCTTTAGCGATCACAGAATTTTTTGAGATTCTGGCAGGGAACGTTCAGGCAGATAAAGGAACAGTGGCTTGGGGAGTTACCACAAACCAATCTCACATGCCGTTAGATAATACCAATTTCTTCCAGGAAGATCTAAGCCTGGTGGACTGGTTGAGACAATTCACCAAAAACGATGAAGAGCGTCATGAAGAATTTGTAAGAGGATTCCTGGGAAGAATGCTTTTCTCCGGTGATGAAGCTCTAAAATCCTGTAAAGTACTTTCAGGAGGTGAAAAAATGAGATGTATGTTCAGCAGAATGATGCTTCAGAAAGCTAATGTTCTATTATTGGATGAACCAACTAACCACCTTGACCTTGAAAGTATCACGACTTTGAACAACTCCCTGTCTAACTTCAAAGGAAACCTTTTATTGGCATCTCATGACCACGAAATGCTTCAGACAGTCTGTAACAGAATCATTGAACTGACTCCATCAGGTATCATTGACAGAGAAATGACTTATGATGAGTATCTTGCAGACAAAAAAGTAAAGGAAATCAGAGAGAAAATGTATTCTTAATTTTTTAAGAACATTAAACCTAAATAAAAAATTCCTCAAAGTTAACTTTGAGGAATTTTTTATTTTATGAAGATTGAATTATTTGGTAAGCTTCGTTTTAGGAATAGCAACTGTTCCCGGGTCTTTCCATAACCCATCCTTCTCAGCTCTCTTCTTAATCGCCTGCGCTCTTTTTTCACTGTCAGGGTGAGAATTGAACATTTTCTCAAAGCCTGTCTGAGTACTCCCTTCTGAAAGCAAAGCCAGCTTTTTGAATGCAGAATAGGCTCCCACTACATTGTAATTATTAGCTTTCATAAAGTCATAAGAATAAGTATCCGCCTGAGACTCCTGCTTTTTGCTGTGTGAAGCATCCAAGAAATCATTGGCCATCTTCCCTACCTGACTTTCATTCAATGCTGCCACAGTTCCCGATGCAGATGATGCTGCATCTAATGCTGCTGCCTTCATGTAAGCAGATTTAATGGCATCTTTTGTATCCTGATTTTTTACGTGTCCGATCTCGTGTCCGATTACTGCTAATAATTCATCATCCGTCATGATATCCATTAACGAAGAAAATACGCGAACGCTTCCATCTGCACAGGCAAAGGCATTGATATCTTTTACTTTGTAAACTTTATAGTTTAAAGCAAGCCCGTCCTGGGATTTATGTTTTCCGAAAAGCTTATTAAGTCTCACTGTATAAGGATCTTTAGGTCCTGCAACCGGATTGTTCTTGTCCATCCAGTCAACCGATTCTTTTGACAGTTTCACAGCGTCTTCATTGGTAAAAGTAAAAGCTTTTGCTCCTTTAGAAACAACGCCAGCCGCTTTTCCAAGATTAATTTTCTGTGCTGATACTGCATTCATAGCGCCTAAGAATAAAAGGCAGAGTGTGATTTTTTTCATGATTATTTTTAATTTGGACCGCGAAGATAGAAATTTTTTTCAACAATCAGTAAGTCAAGTTCAACCTTAATCATTTCAAAATGCTATTTTTTTTCCTTATTTTTGTGAAATGAGTCAGAAATGGATTTACAAGCCCGAACCCGATGAGGAAGTTGTGGACAGATTAAGTTCGTCACTTGGTTTTGGTACTTTTGAATCTAAACTCCTCGTTCTAAGAGGGATTGACAATTATCAAAAGGCCAGAGAATTTTTTAAACCTAACCTCAACGATATTCACAGCCCGTTTTTAATGGCAGATATGCAGAAAGCTGTAGAACGTATCGCAACTGCAATTGAAAATGGCGAGAAAATACTGGTTTATGGAGATTATGATGTAGACGGAACTACGGCTGTTGCTTTGATGTACCTTTACCTCAGCAAAATTGTTGAAAAAAAATATTTAGATTATTATATACCCGACAGGAATTCTGAAGGATACGGAATTTCTACCGAAGGCATTGATTTTGCCAAAGAAAACGGTTTCTCCCTGATCATCGCTTTAGACTGCGGTATCAAAGCGACCGATATGGTACAATATGCCCAGGACAAAGGTATTGATTTTATTATCTGCGACCATCACCTTCCGGGTGAAGAGATTCCTAATGCAGTAGCTGTTCTGGATCCGAAAAGAAACGACTGCAGATATCCTTTTAAAGAACTTTCAGGATGTGGTGTGGGCTTTAAGCTTTGCCAGGGACTGAATACCATCTACAAAATTCCTGAAGCCGAATTATTTGAGCTGACTGATCTTCTGGCTATTTCCATAGCAGCGGATATTGTTTCAATGACCGGAGAAAACAGGGTTTTAGCTAAAATGGGATTAAAAGTTCTCAGAAAAACAAGGAACCTGGGTTTAAGATTATTAATTCCTGAAGATAAACTTTCTCATTTTGAAATTTCAAATATTGTGTTTGAAATTGCTCCAAAAATTAATGCTGCAGGGAGAATTTCCCAGGGAAAGGCTGCGGTAGAGCTTATGGTTTCTGACAACCTGAAACATGCCAACCAGATCGTCAGCGATATTATGGACCTTAATGACGAAAGGCGTGAGCTTGATATGAATTCCACGCTTTCTGCACTGAATCAGATTGTTGAATCTCAGCAGCAAACAAAGTATTCCACCATTGTTTATCATCCTGAATGGAATAAAGGGGTGATCGGCATTGTGGCATCAAGACTTATTGAGACTTATTACAAGCCCACTTTGGTATTTACTGACGGTAATAATGGGGAAATGGTGGCTTCTGCGAGATCCGTTTCTGATTTCGATGTACATGAAGCCCTTGATATGTGTTCTGAATATTTCCTTAAGTTTGGCGGGCATCATGCCGCGGCAGGACTTTCTATGGAAAAGGATAAATTTGAGGCTTTCAAAATAAAATTTGAGAAAATAGTCTCCGAAAAGATCCAGGAGCATCAGCAGGAACCTTCTATTACGATAGATTCTGAGATCAAAGTGGATGAGATCAACAGGGAATTTATCAATTTCCATAGAAAGCTGGCACCGTTCGGTCCTCACAATATGAAACCTATTCTTACGCTGACTGACCAAAAACTGTCCGGTTATGTAAAAACAATGGGAAAAGACAACAATCACCTGAAGTTTTACATCAAACAGGAATCTACCGGCAGAAATATAGAATGTGTGGGCTTTAAGCTTGGACAGTATGTGGAAGATTTTAAAAATAAAAAGTTTGATCTTGCCTTTACCTTAGAGGAAAATCACTGGAAAGGAAATGTAACGCATTATTTGAATATAAAGGATGTGAAATTCAGAGATTAGGAATCAGTAAATAGGGATTAGGGCTCATGGGGAACTATAAAGAATTATTGGTATGGCAAAAATCAGTACATTTTGTAACTGAAATTTATACTTGTATCAAAAATTTTCCAAAAGAAGAAATTTATGCTCTTACCAGCCAGATCCGACGCTCTTCAGTTTTAAATGTTCAACGCTATTATTACAAAGTTACAATCCAACCCTAATCCCTAATCTCTTAAACCTAAGCCCTGACACCTCATGAAAAAAATCGGCTTATTTTTCGGTTCTTTTAACCCGATCCATATCGGACATTTAATTCTGGCTAATTACATCCTGGAAAATTCTGACATGGATGAACTATGGTTTGTGGTAAGTCCGCAAAACCCTTTTAAAGATAAAAAATCTCTGCTGAAAGATCATAACAGACTGGATATGGTACAGCTTGCCGTAAAAAGCTATCCGAAAATGAGGGCTTCAAACGTAGAGTTTTCACTTCCTAAACCCAGTTATACCATTGATACACTTACGTATCTTCATGAAAAATATCCCAACTGTTCCTTCAGCCTGATTATGGGCGAAGATAACCTGGACAGTCTTCATAAATGGAAAAACTCCGATATTTTGATCAAAAATCACCATATTATTGTTTATCCACGTGTTTTTGAAGGAGAAAAGAAAGATTCTGAATATCTTCAGCACGAAAATATTTCTATCATTAAGGCTCCGGTTATTGAACTTTCCGCCACGGAAATCAGAAATATGATTAAAGAAGGCAAGAATGTACGCCCAATGCTTCCTCCGGAAGTCTTTGAATATTTGGACGGAAGCAGTTTTTATAAGTAATTTTACAAATAGAAATTAGAAGCTGGATATCAGAAGTTAGAAACTGATCGTTTCAAATACTGCTATTATCATCTTTTAACTTAATTCAAGACATGGAATTCATCGAAAAATTTTTCTCAAAATACCCTCAGGAAAAAGTCATTAAATGGTTTAAACAAATCTGTTTGGCTGAAGCTGTTTCGTGGTTTTTCCTATTCACAGCAATGACCTGGATACGCATTGATCCGGAAGGAGTTTTTCCTATTGTATATATCAGTACTATCGGCAGCATTCACGGATTCTTTTTTACGCTTTACCTCATCTTTTTACCTGCTATAAGAAAAATATACACCTGGGATGATGAAGACAGCGTCTTCGCTTTAATTGCTGCATTTTTCCCTTTTGCAACCATCTGGATAGACAAAAAACTGGCCCGATTCGACCGGGAATAATATTTTTTTTATAAATTTTTCTGTTTTGCTGTAACAAAATTCTTGTTGCAGTTGTCTTATTGTGTATAAACTCAAAAGTATTTTAATTTTAATTTAAAATTTTAACATCTGTAAATCAGTACGTTAAATTCACATTAAAAATATTTTAAGTACTTTGTATTGCATGATACTGTTTTTATTATATATCTTTGCAATGTTAAATAATAACAGATACAAGCTATTAAACCACAAAAAATAATAATCATGAAAACTCAGATTCTAATTGCCGCCCTATTTTTCAGCGGACTGGCAGCTGCCCAGCAGTCAAAAGATACCCTGAAAGTAAAAAACATTGAAGCTGTCAATATCAAGAAGCAGGTTTTCAAAAAACAAAGCGACCGTTTCATTTATGATGTAGCCTCCTCACCTATTGCAAAAGGAACCAATACATTCAATCTTTTGAAACAAACTCCAATGCTCTCAAGCATTGACGGGAAATCTTTAAAGATTATGGGAAAATCTGATGTGGTGATCTACATCAACAATAAAAAGTCCAATATGGATGCTGAAGCCCTGATCGAAATGCTGAAGGGAACTCCATCTGAAGATATTCAGAAAATAGAGGTGATCACAACACCGGGAAGTGAATTCCAGGTAGAGTCCAATGAAGGGGTCATCAATATTGTGATGAAAAAAAAGAAAAGTGACGGCTACAACGGAACTTTGAAGATGAATAATGAGCAGGCTTACTACAATAATCCTTCTGCAGGAGCTTCATTCAATTTCAGAAAAAACAAGTGGTCTGTGAATTCTAATTTCAATACGGGAAGCTGGACAGACCGGGAAAGATATACTTTATCCAACGGAGATTCCACTTTTAGAAATGAGTCTTTCGGATATAATGATGATCCAAACAAAAATATAGGGGGAAGCGTGAATATTGATTACGAGATCAATAAGAACCACAGTTTAGGATTCACCTACAACATGAGATACAATAAGAGTTTCAATTCAATTCTTGATGTAACGAACTGGCAAAACGGCGCACTTGTCAACAGAACCGTCAATAATGAGAACGCCCAGACAAGAAATCACTCTTTCAATCTGAATTATGAAATCAAAACAGATTCTATCGGAAGTAAACTTACTTCTAATATTTCTTATTTATGGTTCAACAGGGATAAAATGAGTATGAATGAAAGCTTTCCGCTCAATAAAGATAAGAAAAATATATACAGTGCGTTGCAACAGTCGGTCCCTCAGATCATTAATAATTATGCCGCGAATATCGACTATCTGAAAAAAACAGTTAAAGGCAGTACATGGCTGATGGGCGTAAGTTACAACCACACCAATACGGATAATGATACGAGACAGGATGATATTGTAAATGGAGTGATCATCAATAATGTGAATCAGACCAATCATTTCATTTATAAAGAAAGAATTTTGGGTGCCTATCTTACGTATGAAAGAAAGCTAAGTGAAAAACTTTCAGGAAAAGTAGGAACACGTTATGAAATGACCCGAAGCAGCGGCGAGATTATTGGTAAAACAAGCTTCGACAGAAATTATAATAACCTTCTTCCCTATCTTAATTTAAATTATGCCATTAACTCTGATCATAATTTTACCTATAGTTTTTCGAGCAGGATCAGAAGGCCAAGATTTTGGGAGCTGAATCCTTCGAGAACATACTTTACGCCTAATAATTACACACAGAACAATCCTTTCATTCTTGCTTCTAAGTTTTACAATCAGGAACTCAGCTATATGTACAAGAATGCTTTTTTTGCCAATCTGAGCTTCAATTATGTAAAAGATGCCTCCAACCAAATACCACTGCAGGGGACTGTTACTGGGCCGGAAAAGGATGCAAATGGAAACACCGTAATTACTACCAGAAGGTTCTTAAGATATATAAGAACGAACTATGGTGACAACAAACAGTTTGGGTTGACCTTGGGAATGAACAAATCCTGGCTTCAGGATATCTGGACAACCAATTATTCAGTGAATCTGGGCTATAATATCTATAAAGGCTCGGTAACGGAAGATCCTACTTCGGTTCCTGTAGCAGACCAGACAGAAGTTGTTGAACCTTATATTATCAATTTCAAAAACTTCAATATATCCGGTAATATCAATAATACCGTCCGTCTTTCATCTAAAAAAGACTGGTTCCTGGGCGTTAATTATTACTACGGCAGCAAAGTGAAAATTGAAAGCGGGACATTAGGCGTAAGACAGAGCTTTGATGTGAGCTTAAAGAAAATTATGGGTAACTGGACCTTTGTAGCGGAAGTGTATGACGTATTTAACCAAAACTATAACAGCATACAGGGAATACAGCCTAACGGAAGCTATAATAATGTTGTCAATTTCGAATATCCAAGAATTCTGAACATCGGGGTAACCTACAATTTCGGAAATCAGAAACTGAAAAAGGCAAGAGAAATGAAATCGGCCAACGATGCTATAAAGTCAAGAACTTAAGTTTTAAAATTACAATCACCACAACCACTCCGTATCACAACAGCATTTAAATAGAAGAATCATGAAAAAGATCATTATACTGGCAGCAGCTATATCAGGAAGTGTCATTTTTGCGCAGGAAAAAAAATCCGACACGGTAAAAGCAAAATCAATAGAAGGAATTACTCTTACAAAGCAGGTTTTTAAGAAACAAAGCGACCGTTTTGTATACGATGTTGCAGCCTCACCGGTTGCCAAAGGAAATACCACTTTTGATCTGCTGAAGCAGACTCCTCTTCTTTCCTCAACGGATGACAAAACATTAAAGATTGCCGGAAAAAATAATGCACTGATCTATATCAATGGTAGAAAAACCAATATGGATGCCGAATCCCTGGTTCAGTTCCTGAAAAATACACCGGCTGAAAATATTCAGAAAATAGAAGTGATTACTGTTCCGGGAAGTGAATTTCAGGTGGAATCATCAGACGGAATTATCAATATTGTTCTGAAAAAGAAGATGAGTGACGGTATAAACGGTAATATGAGGATGGCAAATTCCCAAAATAAATTCAATGGAAGCTCTGCAAGCTTTTCAGCTAATTACAGAAAAGATAAATTGGGCATCAGCGCTAACCTCAATGGCAGTGAAAATATTGAAGCCCAAACTTATACTTTGAAAAACGGGTACAGTGAATATTCTAATGAAAGTACGGGAGATATTAATGATCCAAACAAGAATATAGGAGGTTACCTTAATGTCGATTACCAGCTGAACGATAATAGCAATCTGGCTTTAACATGGAATACATGGGCCAGCAAGAGCTATAATTCTACAGTAGATTTACTAAACACAGTAATAGCATATGATAAAGACAAAAAGGAGTATGTAACCAGCTTTACAAATTCAAGAAATAAAGATAATTCCCGTTCATACAACAATTCTGTAAACCTGAATTACGAATGGAAAATAGATTCTTTAGGCAGTAAACTTAATCTTAATGCGGCTTATTTAAACTACAAAAGATTACAATATACTGATAATGGTACCTGGATACAAGATGACATGGAAAAATATACTATCCTTAAACAGCAGGTTATCCAGGATTTACCACAGCTGATCAATAATTTTTCAGGGACTGTAGATTATATTAAAAAATTTAAAAATGATTTCACCGTATCGCTGGGAGGAAACTACAATAAAACCAAAACAGACAATGACACCCAGAATTTCACCTATGCCTATAAATATAATCCTATTACGGTAACAACAACTTTATACCCCAATCATTTTATATATGATGAAAATATCTATGGGGGTTATCTAACATTGGAAAAGAAATTTTCTGACAAGCTTTCAGGAAAAATAGGAACCAGGTATGAAATTACAAACAGCTTAGGAACTTCCGACAATGCACCGAGTGCAGAACTGCGCAGAATTGAAAGAAAGTATAATAACCTTCTTCCTTATCTAAGTCTTAATTATGCTATTAATACAAATAACAATATATCCTACGCATTTTCAAGCCGAATGAGAAGACCGAGTTTCTGGGAAATAAATCCTGTGAGAAATATCTTGACAGAGAACAACTACACACAGAATGACCCGTTTGTAAAAGCTTCCTCCAACTATAATCAGGAACTTACTTATATGCTTAAGAATTCATATTTCCTGATTTTGAATCATTCATACATTAAAGATGTAAGTACCCAGGTACCATTACAAGGATTTGCCAAATCTCCGGATGGCACTCTGAGTAAAAATTATGTTCTGCGATATATCCGAACCAACTTCGGGGACCGACAGGAAATGTCTGCCATGCTTGGAATGCAAAAGTCATTCTTTAAACAATATTTAACGACCAACTTTAATGTAGGAGTACAACATAATATTAACAACGGTTCATTATCCGTAGACCCAACAACAGGCGATACATTCTGGGATAAAGATGGTAATCAGCTTTCATATACCAACAAAACCAAGTCTACCAGTATTGTTATCCAAACCAATAATACCATCCGCTTAGATAAAGCGAAAACATGGTTCCTGGGAGTAAATTATTTCTTCGTGGACAAACAGCAGATTGAGCTTGGGACTCTTAAAAATCTAATGAGTTTGGATATGAGTTTAAAGAAAATATGGAATGAGTGGACGTTTGCTTTAAATGTAAATGATATTTTAAAAACCAATATCGTTGAAATTGAAGATTATCAAAAAAACGGCAATTATAACTACATCCATCAAAACAGATATAATTTTGGCATGACCTTCAGTATTGTTTACAACTTTGGAAACCAAAAGGTTAAAAAAGTAAGAAATATCGAAACGGCTGCCGATGATATTAAAAACAGAACAAAATAAAAAACATCATTCTTCATATCAATTATTTTTGTGGTAAGACCCGTCGGAAATTCCGGCGGGTTTTCTATCTTTATGATTATGGATAAAAATAGTTTCTTGACCATTCTGTGCTTTTTTTCAATCTGCCTTCTTTGGACCGGCTGCAAAGAAAAAACAGTGGCTTTGACTAAAGATATTATTTTTGAAAAAGAAGAAAATATCCGGTATGGAGATGATCCCGAACAAAAATTAGATCTCTATATTCCTCAAAACAGAGACTCAATAAAGGGTGTCTTTATTATTATTCATGGAGGAGGATGGCGAAGCGGAGACAAATCCCAGCTTACCTTCTTTACCCTTTCAATGATGAAAAAGTTTCCTGATTATGCTTTTGCCAATATGAATTACAGATTGGCAGATAAGCATTCTTTTATTCTTCCCAATCAAACAAAAGACATTGATAATGCTTTAGATTTATTAGTTAAAAAATCTGTGGAAATGAAGTGTAAGCCTAGATTTATTTTGCTTGGGAACAGCGCAGGTGCACATTTATCGATGTTATACGGATATAATAGAATTTTCGACCATAAGCACAGAACAAAAGTGAAGGCAATTGTCAACATTGTAGGACCTGCTGATTTAAATAATGCTGATTTTAAAAATTATTCTGACTATTCTTTTGTTGAAAAACATATGATTGATTCATCAAAGCCAACTCCAACAGATATTACCAGTTTAGATATCCCGAATCCTATTTTTTGGATTAATGAAACATCTCCACCTACGCTCTCTTTTTATGGCAACAGAGATCAGGTTATTCCTTTATCTCAAATGAGAAAATTAGATTCTGCTTTGATTCAAAATAAAGTAAGGCATGAAACCTACGAATTCAACGGCGGCCATCTGGACTGGGACCAAGCTCCTAATGATGAATTCCTGATCGATAAAATTGCCGCTTTCCTGAAGCAGACCGGTGAAAGATAAAACGCTTTGAAACTCTCAAAGCGTTTTATTTTTTATTCAGATTTTACGGTTTCCGTTCTTTCCGAAATTCCATTCGAATTGAAGGCTTCGATCTGGAAATAGTAAGAATCAGTCCGGTCGGCTCCGGTAAAGAAGTATTCATTCTTTCCGTACACCATGATACTTCCGTATAGTTTATCCGGAGATTTCCCCCAATAGATCACATATCCGTCTGCATCCTGATTCTGCTGCCATTTCATCCAGATGCTTCTTCTTTCACCGTATTTTTTAGGGTCAGCTCTTAAAGGAACAAATCCTTCCACTTTCTTTGGTTTTTCTCCTGCTCCTTGCCCGAAGACTCTGAAACCGCTCAATGCAAATTTTCCGGTAGGCATTTTCAGGTTTTCCATTTTCAGGAACCTTGCCTTGACAGGCTTTTCGAGCTCTATATAATCATGGGGAACATCTTTGGTGTTTTTACTTTTATCTACGACAACATTCCACTTCTTTCCGTCATTAGATCCATAGATCTTGTACTGATGCATTTTGCCTGATGTTTTGCCCAAAAATTCAGCATCCTGATCCGCATAGTTGATCTGTATTGCATTGATTGTGGAAACTTCGCCAAGATCTGTCTGAAACCACTCTCCGGAATTACCTGTTTTCGCACTCCAGTAGGTCTTGATATCTTCATCTACCGCTAGATTCGGCTGATAGCCGCCTAAAGTGGAGGAAACCTGAACAGGCTTATTATAATTCAGCAGCATCCATCCTGCGAAAAGACCTTTTGAGAAATCTTTACCCTGGGCAAACTGCGGGAGATAAGTGGGATAATCTCCGTAAGCCGTATTGGTATACATTACATCATCCTTATCAAATCCTGCCGGCCAGATCCCCAGCCGTCTTTCAAAATTATTCTTGGTGGAAATAAAGATCGTTGATACATGCCACCAGTTTTTGTAATTGTCTTCAAAAGTGGCTCCGTGGCCTGCTCCTCTTGCAAAACCTCCCGGTTTGTAGGAAAAAGGATTGTGCTGCTGGTATTCAAAGCCTTCCAGAGGGTTTTTGCTGACATAAACTCCATCGGAATATCCACTGAATTCGGTAGCCGGAGCTCCATACTGCATATAATACTTTCCGTTATGCCTGGTCATCCATGCGCCTTCCACAAACGGCTGAAGAAAAACATTGTCATTGTATTCTCCAAACCTTTCCCAACCGTGATCTTCAGGCTTCAGTTTTATAATAGGTTTTACAAAACCTTCTGACTGCAGGTTTTTAACCTTCACTTCGGTTCCCAGCAGCGGCCATTCATTACTGGATCCCCAGTAGAGGTACAGCTTATTTTTGTCCTCATCATAATGGAATGCAGGATCCCATGCCCCAACTTTTAAAGTATCCACCGCAATTTTCCAGTCGTCTTTGGTAGGATTGGTACTTTTCCAGATCGGAAAATCCTGTTCCCAGGTAGATCCGTAAACGTAAAGGGTATCTTTCATTTTCCAAACAGCGGGCGCGTTCAGATCGTGGATATATTTATTGTCTCTAAGAAATTTTCTCTTCACAAACTTCCAGTCCAGCATATCATCGCTGTACCAGTATCCTTCCTGGTTGGTAGAAAAAAGGAATAGCTTATTTTTAAAATTAACGATTACCGGATCGGCGGTAGCACGGTGTTTTCCCTGTTTCGAGAAAGCTTCGAACGGCGTGTAGCCATAATCAATATTAATCGGGTTACAGAATGTCTTCTGCTGGGCACCAACGAATATTCCCAACAGAACAGCGAATGATAAAAAGTACTGCTGTATCTTCATAGTTTTATTCTTAAAGAACAAATTTAGTTAACTTTTTTGTCTTTTGTCTCAATTTGAAAAAATGAAACCGGTCAAAAAAATTCCGGCCTTGAAAACAAAACCGGAAGAATATTTAAATCAATTGTTATTAAAACTGTTATTTTTTTGGAAGGAAAACCTCAGCAAGCATACATCTGGCACTTCCTCCTCCATTCACTTCAATAGTATCCAGATCTGAATAAATGATCTCACAGTATTTTTCTATGGCTGCCACCTGATCAGATGTTAAGGACTGATAAGCGGTCTGGCTCATCACCAAAAACTTCTGCCCGTCTTTGTTCTGAACCTGAAGCATATTTCCTGCAAACTGCTGCATCTGCTCTTCGGAAATTTCCACGATTTCTTTGCCTGAGTTTTTTATGGTTTCAATTACCTTTTGTCTTTCCAGTTCATCATCAATACAGTCAAGGCAGATCACCACAAATTGGTCAGCCACACACATCATAACATTGGTATGGTAAATTGGAAGTCTCTCTTCACCTACAGTCTGGTAAGAATGGAAAACGATGGGTGTAAATTCATACTTATCACAAAATTCTCTGAACAAATTCTCGTCAAGCCTTAGAGAAACCGAGCCATAGGCAATCTTATGGTCATGGTCGAAGATCATACTTCCTGTTCCTTCCAGGAAATGACCCTGGGTTTCAGGAAATGACCAATCGTCGATTTCTGCAACTTCAAATCCCTGATTTTTGATACTTTCAATGATATCCTCTCTTCTTTCCACTCTTCTGTTTGAAGCGAACATCGGATATAGGACAACTTTCCCATCTTTATGGAAACTTACCCAGTTATTCGGGAAAATAGAATCCGGTGTATGGGGATCCAATGTATCTTTTATAGTGATCACATTTACCCCTTTGCTTCTCAGCTTCCCAACAAAAGTGTTGAATTCTGCCAAAGCTTTAGACTGAATATCAGAACCCTTCTGTTCAACCTGAAAGTAATTATTTTCTGCGGTTTCCGCATTATAACCGAATGCAATCGGCTCTATCATTAATACTGTATCTGTTGTTTGCATATTTTTTGATTTAAAGATTAAAGCATTGAAAAGATTAAAAGATTCAGAAACTATTCTTTCAATAAAATCATCTAATCTTCACACCAATCTACTCTCTTACCAGCGGCATTGTGGAACATCTCAAGAGGCCACCCATTTTGGAGATTTCTCTGTAAGGGATTTCTTCTACAGTCATTCCCCATTCATTTCTCAGGTGATTGTTCATTCTTGTAAATGTTTTATCCGAAACAACAACTTCAGGAGAAATGGAAAAGATGTTCGGGAACATTTCAAACATCTCTTCATCGTTAAGATGGAAACAGTTTTCTTCCCCAAAGATATCGATGATCAGGCGGTAATCGCTTTCGTCCACGAATCCGTTTTTATAGATGAGGCATTTATCCTTTCCTACCGGATTGAAGGTGCAGTCCAGATGTAAGATCCCTTCAAACGGAATTTTATCATTTTTCTTCAATTCAAGATCGATGATTCTTTTCTTCGGAAAATATTCTTTCAGAATTTCGATAGCATATTCGTTGGTTCTCGCTGTTTTATAGTTTCTGTAATCTTCACTGAAGCATGTTCCTATAAAAAGAAAATCATCCCATACAATGACGTCACCTCCTTCAATGTGTGCTGTTTCCGGAAGATTAATGATCTTTCTCCACGCTACTTTTTCAAAAACTTTCTTGTAAGCATCCTGCTCATCAGCTCTGTCGGCGATCACGTTTGAGATGATCATTTTATCGTCAATCACAAAAGCCACATCTCTTGCGAAAACCTGGTTATAATCTTTGATAATGCTTGGACGGAATACTTCTACGTCATATTTCTTCAATACTGCTTCAAAAGCATTCATTTCATTGATAATATCCTCTTCTTTAGGATACATATTGTGTTCGATAGAGTAATATGACTTGGCGTCATAACTCTCCTCTAGCGTGGGAACAGCTCCCATTGAATTAGGCTGACCTAGAACAACTGATTTCAGCCTGCCCGTTTCGTTTTTAATGTTTAGTTTCATAAAGATTTATGCAATACTACAAATATAAGTAAAGGTCTCTATCTGGAAAACATTTGATTTGTTTTATATCTCAAATTTGATTTAAATGGGGTGTAATGTTAGAGAACAGGCTTTATTTCTCTTCATAATACTTTCTGTTGATCAAGGCAGCACATTAAATCCAGCAGCAAAATAAATCTACAACTGACTATTTTTCATCTACATAAGAAATAAAAAACAGTATATTTTACAAAATAAATTCATATCTTAGTGATATAATTTCAATGGAATTATAAATTAAAATTTAACTATTAACATCAAAAAATCAAAATCATGAACAAGAAAAATTCAGTGCTGAAAAATGCACAAAAATTAGGAAGAAATGAGCAGAAATTAATCACAGGAGGAGGGATAACCAGACCCAGATACTGCTGTGAGTGGGACGAAAACGGAAACTGTACCATCTGGACGTGTGGTAACTGTGTTTGTCCATAATTAAAAATAATAAAGAGGCTGTCTCAAAAGTGAGACAGTTCTTTTTTTATGCGCAAAAAAGGAAAGCTCAAAGCTTTCCCAGTTTTTGCAAATTGATTAATTTGCTGTGTGTTAAGTAAATCAAAAATAGTCTTTAAA
>Ga0307412_10000037_pt1 | contig 192170 bp, 168 predicted proteins | sample DK1Cmetagenome_3_FD_203823 | JGI IMG/M metagenome (GOLD analysis project Ga0307412, IMG submission 203823) | Maize rhizosphere microbial communities from greenhouse at UC Davis, California, United States - DK15-C-1 | ecosystem: Host-associated > Plants > Roots > Rhizosphere > Soil | place...
CCTCGATAGTTTTTGAGCAACTCGTCGAGCAGCTCGTCTTTGATGTCGGGTTTCATTTTCCGGTGTCCTTTCTCTTGGTTAGGCCACCAGCCCAATCCGACTTACACAAAAATTCTTACACCCCCGTCTTCCCCGGGGACAAAGCGATCTTCCCCCCTCTGGAAGTGATCTTCCCCTCTCTGGAAGTGATCTTCCCCCCTCTGGAAGTGATCTTCCCCTGTCTGGAAGCGATCTTCCCCTGTCTGGAAGTGATCTTCCCCTGTCTGGAAGCGATCTTCCCCTGTCTGGAAGTGGTCTTCCCCTCTCTGGAAGTGATCTTCCCCTCTCTGGAAGTGATCTTCCCCTCTCTGGAAACGATCTTCCCCTCTCTGGAAGTGATCTTCCCCTGTCTGGGAGTGATCTTCCCCTGTCTGGGAGCGATCTTCCCCTGTCTGGAAGCGATCTTCCCCTGTCTGGAAGCGATCTTCCCCTGTCTGGAAGCGATCTTCCCCTGTCTGGAAGCGATCTCCCCCGTCTGGAAACGATCTTCCCCGGAGAAACGCTGTCCGTCCCCAGTCATCCCGGCTTCTTTGCGGAGGAAATTCCCTGATCGCTTCCTCAGGAAAAGGGTTTAGAGGCATCCGAAAGCGTGGGCGTGAGGAGAGGCGGAACGTTCGAAGTTTAGAACTGCTCGTTCAGGCGTGGATTGAGGGAAATGCTGAAATGCGAGGACCGACCGTTCAACTCCGTTCAAAATTCGAGGCCCGCCCCTGTTCACCGAGCTCGTCCGTTCACACGATCCGTCAGGAGATTAAGAATTTTGAGTCTATAAATAAAACAAAACAATTAAGGCCAAGTCCCGGCACTATTTGCTGTCTGGCTTCATAACTTAAATGGAAGCCGTGGGCTCTAATTACTTCAGATGCGATATGCAGCCCCAGCCCGCTACCCGTGCATTTTTCGGCAATATTCCTTCCTCTGACTCCTCTTTTAAAAATGGATTCCGTCATGTCTGGAGGCACGGTTGGTCCTAGAGATCGAAATTCGATATATAGGCCGTCAGCCCGGCTAATGTAGGCTATGGTTATTTCTGAGCCAGGGTCAGCATACTTTACAGCATTGTCGAGCAATACTAGGGGGATTAATTGGAAGGATTTGTATAGTTCTACTTTTTCATATAAGCTTCCTTCCAATCGAATATTGATTCCTCGCACTTTAGCGCGAGGATGGAATAATTTGGATATTTTATAGAAAAACTGATAAATGTCTGATTGCGATTTTTTCCCGTAGGTGATAGAATCGGGATTCGATATAATATCCGCTAATTCCAATTGTTCCGTGAGAAGACTGATAGCCTGATAGAGTCGAAATAGTGAGGGGTCGGAAGACTTTAGCTTGTCACTGAAATTACTCCCTCGGGTTTCATTAATTAATGATTCGCAAGAGCTCATCACTAACGAAAGGCTAGATCTAATGTCATGAAGAAAACTAACGCTTTCAGCTGCGGCTTGTTTGAAGGCTTTGCTAAATGCGTCTTCAGCTATTCGGAAATTATTAATGATTGAACTTATTTCTCCCTCGGTGGCCCATAATCGACGGAGATCTTTTCTTTGTTTGCCGCCTATAGTGGAATTTCGGGTTTGATGAATAAAGCCGCCAATCACGACTTTACTGTTCAGCCACAAAGTTGGGATGAACGAAAAGCCCTCCCGGCAGACCGAGTGGGTATTCACCAGGTGCTTATCCAAGCAGCACTCTTTATGATAGCATGTCTTGCGTTTTGTGCTGGCTGCATTGTTAGTGCTATCGACGGCCTGATCATCTATTATGATCGGTAGGGATGAGGTGATTGACGCGAGCTCGGCGAGGTTAAGCATCTTTGTAAATTTTGAAGATGATGCCGATGAGCGTGGATATTGCGCCCAGAGAGTCCTTGCCTATTTTGAGGATTTGGGTGATTTCTGCTGTGTTTAGGCTTCCTCCATCTTCAGCTTTTTTGACGATGGTGTCCTCTAGTTGTTTGATTTTTCTTTGGGAGACTCCAGCGTGCTCAAGAGTCTTTTTTATTGTTTCCCAATAATGTAAAATATTAAATTTCGCTAGGAGGAGCTCGTCGATTTTCTGTTTGCAAGCGTCTAGCGGTGACGGCTTCCCTAGGAAGTCGTCTGCTATCTTCCAAAAATCCGATTGCTTGAAATCGTATTTTTTTGCGGAATAAGCTATTACGATTTGTCCGGGGTTGTAAGTTTTGATGTGGCGCAATATGCCGATTCCATCCGCTGCTGAAAGGGTTGGTAGAGCTATGTCATTTAAATCCAGAACGATTAAGTCGTATTCGCCGGATTCGAGGGGCTGCAAGGTCCGCACGCAGTCCCAGTAGGTAATGTTATATCCTTCTTCTTGAAGTAATTGAGTGGGAAAGGCAATAGGGTCGTCATCAATTACTAGAATCCGAGCTCGCTTGATATGCGTGCGAATGTCGCTTCTTGAAATTAAGGTACTAATGTGTTTTTGCTTTTTCCAAAACATAAAGTCTTTGCTTTAACGGTTCTTACGGCCTTAGCGTTTAGCTTTGCGTATCCTGATCGTCGAGCCAATTGGGGCGCGAGGTTTGGCTAACGCTCTACTCGTCACTGGCAGGCCTCGCACGTGACGCCGTTAAGCATGGCGTCTAGGCTGCAGGCGTTCTTTTCCTCCGCCGTGTAGACCTTCGCCGGGGTGGCGCTCATGCTGCCGCGGCCTTCCTTTTTCACGTCGATGGTGGCCATTCCGAGGCCGGAGGGAGATTTCATGGGGGGATGTTTCTATCAGAATAGGCAATCAGCGAAAGCTGGCAAGATGGGAAGTCACGTCTGGTTCATCCGGGTGAGACGCTCCTCCCAGTCGAAGGGAAAGCCCATCGGGGCGAGCGGAATCCTTGAGTATCGGGCCAAAAGACTGCTCAAACCTTCCAGCCATCGGGACTGGGGTTCGATGGAATAGAGACAGTAGAGAGCGGTGGCGACTTGAGCGAAAAGGCGATCGTTCGCATCGATCACGTGCTTGAGGTTACCCTTTTTGGATGGGCAGGCAACGAAGCGGCGGTCCCACAAGCGATTGTGGTGTGCGCAGGTATTCCGGAGGTTCGTGAGGGCGTGAATCCACGAGATGAGTTCCGGCGGGCTTGCACGGAACGCGTCGGCGACCGGTTTCTGGTCCGCGCGGTCCGCCAACATGCCGAAGGCTTTCGACCACGTGCCCATGCTCAGAACTTCCCCGAGCATCCAACAGGGCGGCATCGGGGGATGACCGTATTTCGCGAAATAATGCCGGATCGGCAGGGATTCTTTGCTCCGACGCGCTTCCTCGTATGCCTTTTGAAGGAATTCCTGGTGATCGAAGATCAGGTGGCCGGTTTTATCATCCAGCTTGGTGCTGAATCGGGCGGGGTCCATGAACCAATGCGAGCCGTGACGGCTCGCAAGGGCGTCATTGAAGCGGGAGCGAAACGCGACTTCGATCCGTTCGATGGCATCCAGGATCAGCAGGCGGAGGTGGCGGTCGAATTCGTAAAGGTCGATCAGATCTTCGAAGCGGGTGCCGGGCAGAAAATCGTGGGTGAGTGCCCCAGCGGAATCCCGCACGCGGAACTGAAGGCCATAGCCGGTGAACCGGTAGTAGCCTACTTTGAGCAGCCATCCGATGGCGGTGGATTCGTCCTCGATTTCCAGTCCGCGAGTGCGCAGAAGTTCAATGAGATTTTCCGCCGCAGTATAGGGCTTCTCATAGGTGCCGTTCACCGGATGAACGGGTACAAAAGAAGGCGCGGCCTGGTTCGCTTCCGGAAACCGGAGTCGCGTGCCGCGCACTGTCAAAAGCTCTATGGTCTCGATTTCCGGGTGGCTCAAGTGGAAATTTTCCATCGCCTCGGCCAGAATCGCGTCTGATTCATAACTTTTGATCTGATTTTCAGACACTTGGGAGGGACGAAAAGAGCAGTTCGTAAGAGAAGGGCGAGGCAATCGAAATCACCTCGCCCCGAATTTTTCACTGGCACGCCTCGCAGGTGCCGCCGTTGAGCATGGCATCCAGAGAGCAGGCGTTCTTCTCTTCCGCGGTGTAAACCTTGGCCGGGGTGGCGCTCATGCCGCCGCGGACTTCCTTTTTCACGTCGATGGTGGCCTTCTCGATGTTCGAAGCCTGGAGCGTGCGGAGGTAGTAAGTGGTTTTGAGGCCCTTGTCCCAGGCGCGGCGATACATGTGGCTGAGCGTCTTCATCTCGGGGGTGGCGAGGAAGAGGTTCACCGATTGGGATTGGTCGATCCACTTCTGGCGGCGCGCGGCGGCGTCGATGATGAATTCGTAGCCGACGCCGAAGACGGTCTTGTGCTTGTGCTTAAGAGCTTCCGGGATGTCGTCGATCGCGTCGAGTTCGCCGTCGAAGTACTTGAGCTGGTCGAGCATTTCCTGGCCCCAAAGACCGGCCTTCTTGAGATCCTTCACGAGCTCGGCGTTGAGGACGATGAAGTCGCCGCTCAGGTTGCTCTTCACGTAGAGGTTCTTGTAGTTCGGCTCAATGCAGGGGGTGGTGCCGGTGATGTTCGAAATCGTCGCGGTCGGGGCGATGGCGAGGACGTTGGAGTTCCGCATGCCGTGCTTGGCGATTTTTTCGCGGACGACCGACCAGTCCATCTTGCCGCCGCGGGGGACGTCGATTTCCTTGCCGCGCTCGTCTTCGAGCAGGTCCAGGGTGTCCTGCGGGAGCAGGCCGCGCGACCACTTCGAGCCTTGGTAGGACGAGTAGGTGCCGCGTTCGGCGGCGAGGTCGGAGGAGGCGCCGTAAGCGTAGTAGGCGATCGCTTCCATGAACTCGTCGTTGAACTCGACGGCGGCATCGGAGGCGAACGACAGGCCGCGCTTGTAGAGGGCGTTCTGCAGGCCCATCACGCCGAGGCCGATCGGGCGGTGGCGGGAGTTGGCGGTTTTCGCGGCGTCGGTCGGGTAGAAATTGATGTCGATGACGTTGTCGAGCGCGCGGATGGCGACGGTGATCGTCTCCTTGAGCATCTCATGGTCGAGGGCGCCATCGCGGGTCACGTGGGTGTCGAGGATCACCGAGCCGAGGTTGCAGACGGCGGTTTCCTCGTCGGACGTGTTCAGCGTGATCTCGGTGCAGAGGTTCGACGAGTGGATGACGCCGGCGTGGTCCTGCGGCGAGCGGACGTTGCAGGGGTCCTTGAAGGTGATCCACGGGTGGCCGGTTTCGAACACCATCTTGAGCATCGATTTCCACAGCTCGATGGCGGGAAGCTGGCGGGACCAGATCTTGCCCTCGGCGGCGAGCGCTTCGTATTGCACGTAGCGGGTTTCGAAGGCCTTGCCGTAGAGGTCGTGGAGGTCCGGCACTTCGTTCGAGCGGAACAGCGTCCAGTGCTCGCGGTTTTCCATGCGCTTCATGAACAAGTCCGGAATCCAGTTCGCGGTGTTCATGTCGTGGCAGCGGCGGCGCTCGTCGCCGACGTTTTTGCGCAGCTCAAGGAAGTCCTCGATGTCGTTGTGCCAAGATTCGAGGTAGGCGCAGCCGGAGCCGCGGCGCTTGCCGCCCTGGTTGACCGCGACGAGCTGGTCGTTGTGGAGCTTGAGGAACGGAATGATGCCCTGGGACTCGCCGTTGGTGCCTTGGATGTAGCCGCCGGTGCCGCGCACGGCCGTCCACGAACCGCCGAGGCCGCCCGCCCATTTCGAGAGGAAGGCGTTTTCGGCGATGCCGCGGATCATGATCGACTCGATGGAGTCGTCGACCTTGTAGAGGTAGCAGGACGAGAGCTGGGAATGGAGCGTGCCAGAGTTGAAGAGCGTCGGAGTGGACGAGCAGAAGCGGCGGCCCTTGTAGAGGTTGTAGAGGCGGACGACCCAGTCCTCGCGCTTGGTTTCCTCTTTCTTGAAGAGGCCCATGGCGACGCGCATCCAGAAGAACTGGGGCGTTTCCAGGCGGCGCGGGCGGCCCTGGGTTTTGTCGACGATGAGGTAGCGGTCATACATCGTCTGAATGCCGAGGTAGTCGAAATCGAGGTCGGCGGTCGGGTCGAGGGCGTCGGCCAGCGTGTCGAGGTCGAAGGCTTCGAGCAGCTCGGGGTGGAGGCGTTTGATTTTGACGCCGTATTTCAGGTAGTTCTTGAACGCCTGCTTGTGGGCGTCCTTGAGACGTTCGATGCCGTCCTTCTGGATGCTCCAGGCGAGGACTTCCTCGTAGATGTAGGAAAGCAGGATGCGGCCGGCGAATTTCGCGAAGTCGGCGTCCTTTTCGATCAGGGCCTTGGCGTTGAGGATGATGGTGTTCTTGAGGTCCTTCTCGGAAATCACGGTGCCGACCGAGCGGCGGAGTTCGCGTTCGATTTCCACTTCGGAGAGGCACAGGTCGAGGCCGATCGAGGCGAAGCCGATGCGCTTCTTCAGCTCCGAGCCGTCCCACATCGTCGACTTGCCGTCGTCCTGGGTGACGGTGATGAAGAACTCCTGGTTCGGGTCTTCGACGGCGTTGACCTGTTCCTCGCGGAGGCGGGCGCGCTGGGCGCGGTAGAGGATGAAATGCTCGGCGGCCTTGAAGTGGCCCTGGCGCATCAGTTCCTCCTGCACCATGTCCTGCACGTCCTCGATGTGGACGAACGACTGGTCGCCGCGGCGGATGCGGTCGGTGACGCCGCGGGCGATGTCGATCGCGGGCTCGGGGTTTTCCTTGATGTTGAGGAAGGCCTTGCGGACGGCGATTTCGATCTTCGTCTCCGACCACGGCACGACGTTGCCGTTGCGACGGATCAGACGGACCGGAAGCGTTTGCGGGCCGGAATGGAGGTCGACGCTGCCGTTTTTCTCAAGCGAACGGCGGAAGGCGAGCGACTTGGCGACGTCGTAGGCGTCGTTTTCCAAGAGGGCCTTTTCGATCAGCAGGTAAAGGTCGGCCTCGGACAGGCGGAGGCGGTTGCCGTCTTCCAGCGTGCGGGTGAGGGAGGCGGCGACGGAGTGGGCGACGTCGGCCACGAACTTGCGGTTCGCGTCGGTGAAAATGGTGGCTTCCTCCTGCTCGCGGGCGATGAGCAGGTCGGTGAGCGAGTTGCCGATCGCGTCGGCGACATCGGCGAGGGAGAAGTGGGATTCGGTGGTGCCCTTGGTCACCAGGATGTCCGAAATCGGGCTGCGGGTTTCGCTCGGGAGCGACTCTCGCCAGGCGAAGCTGCGGTCGGTGTTTGGCAGGTTGAAGCGGTCGGTGACGACCTGTTTCAAGGCGAGGTCTTCGCTGAGATTGAGAGAGCGGTACATTTGCTTAAAAAGGTTGGGACGGGTTTTTTTTAAGGCTTAAAGGCGGGGTTGGCTGGGAAAGTGGGCCTGAACGGTTGGGTTTTCAGTGTTCAGTTTTCAGTGTTCAGGAAGAACGGCGGCGTTTCAGGGACTCAATCAGGCCTTGGATGAGCTGGGAGAGTTCCTGAGTTTCAGCGATGAGCACACCGGAGCCGTCGATTGGCGGTTGGCCTTGGTGCTGGCGGATGGATTCGCTCAGGTTGAGCTGTGAGCGAAGTTCCGCGCTGGCCTCCTGGCTTTGGCGGAGGAAACGGATGAATCCGGCGGTGTCGCGGCAATTGGCGCCCGCAGCGATGGTCGATGGGATCGAGTCGGCCGTGTGCTGCATCTGGTCGATCAGCGTGTCCTGTCCGAGGCAGGACGTCGCCACGCTGACATCCGACGCCAGTTGGCAGCCGAGTTGCCAGATTTCGAGGTCTTCGAATGTGTTGGTGTGGGACATGGGGGTCTTTTTCGGATTCTTCCACTGATCACTCGGCACTTGTTCGCCGCTACGGGGGCTCAGAGTTCGTCGTCGTCGACGGTCGCGAGGGCCGAGGCTTTCTGGTATTCGGTGACGCGACCTTCGAAGAAGTTGGTCTCCTTTTTGATGTCCATCATCTCGGCGAGCCACGGGAACGGGTTCGAGACGGATTCGTTGAGCGGGGCGAGGCCGCAGGAGATGAGGCGGCGGTCGGCGATGTAGTCGATGTAGGTTTCGAAGTCCTCGGCGTTCAGGCCGATGCCGGCGACCGGGAGACAGTCGCGGATGAACTTTTTCTCCAAGCGAATGCCTTCGGCCATGGTGGCGCGGAGGTCCTCGCGGAACTCGTCGGTCCAGATGTCCGGGTTTTCGTCGACGAGGTCCATGAGCAGGTTGCGGAAGACCTCGATGTGGTTCGACTCGTCGCGCAGGGTGTAGCGGAACATCTGGCCGATGCCCGGGAACTTGTTCTGGCGGTAGAGGCTGAGGATCATGCCGAACAGGCCATAGAACTGGGTGCCTTCCATGACTTGGCCGAACATGAAGATGTTCTTGGCGAGGGCCTGCTTGTTGGCGGTGACGGTCAGGTCGATGTCGCGACGGAGGGCGCGGGAGTTGGAGACGACGAAATGGTTCTTCTCCTTGATGGTCGGGATGTCCTCGAACATTGCCTCGCACTCATGCGGGTTCAGGCCGAGCGACGAGAGCATGTAAACGAGGCTGTCGGCATGGATGTTCTCCTCATGGGCGTGACGGCCGAGGACGAGCTTCAGCTCGGGGGCGGTGACGACCTCGCGGACGACGTGGAGGACGTTGTCGCCGACGATGCCTTCGGCGGCCGAGAAGTAGCCGATGCCCATCTTGATGATCCACCGTTCGACGTCGCTGATGTCGTCCGAGCGCCACTGTTCGACATCCTTCTGCATGGTGATGTCCTCGGGCTCCCAGTGGTTGTTCTTCATCGTCTTGTACAGGTCGTACGCCCACTGGTATTTGAGTGGGAGGATGTTGAAGAACATCGTGTCGCGGCCGTTGATGACCTTCTTGGCGGCGAACGCGGCTTCCGCTTTTTCGCGGTCGAGTTCGAAGGTGCGGTTGCCGAGCGTGACGGTGGTGGTGGCGGACATGGGTGTGAAAGGGAGCGGAGAAGGGGAGGGTGGCGCGCCCGGGAGGCGCGGAGCGTTGGGGACTTTGCCAGAAGGGGGGAAGGGCGGTCAAGGTGGCTCTTCCTCATATAGTATCCACAAATTATTCACAATACTACATCTGGTGGTTTTGGCCATGAGTGGGATTGCAGGAATTTGGCGAAAGCTTGGAAAATGGAGCGTTCCACGGAACGTTCTGCCGCTCGTCTTGGGGTGGAAAAAAGTTGGCGAGGGAGTGGGCTTGGGCAACGAGGCAGGAGTTTTAAAATTTTTAGTTAGCTTTGGTTAAGAATTGGAGGATTGGGATCGGATTTATGAGGTAAGCGACTGAGGGTGAGGCGGGAATTTTTGAAAAGGTGTTCAATTGGACCGCGGACTTCAGTCCGCCCCGTCAGCCTTAGTCTTCTCTTTTCTGGCCACTAACCACCGGCCCCTGGCCGCTCAAAGGCTGGCCGCCGTGAAGAATTGCTTTGCGAGATGGGGCGGGCTAAAGCCCGCGGTCCAATTGGAAGAGTCGGTGCGCGAACGGCCTGAAGAACTACTTGGCGAGTTTGGGGTGGAATGAATTCCGCGCTCCCAGTGATCCGAAGCGGGCTTGCCCGTGAGTCCGGGGGGCTTATGTTTCCCGCATGTCGCGACGTTTGTTGATCGACCTCGGGAACTTGCCGGAAGAGGGCAAAAAGTTCGCCGGGGAATTGCCGCCGGAAATTTTCGACCTGCCAGAAGGTGATGCGAAACCGGTGGGACCGCTTGAATACGAGTTGGTCGCCCAGCGTTTTGGGTCCGAGTTGCTGCTGCAGGGATTGATTGCCGCACCGTTCGAATTCACCTGCGTGCGGTCGCTGCATCCCTTCGTGCAGACGGTGCGGGTGGAAAACGCGGCGGTGTCGCTGGAGATCACTTCGGAGGGCGAAATCGACGCCACGGATGCGGTGCGCGAGGAGCTTTTGATCCATTTTCCCATCGATCCCCGCTGCGATGACGCGGACGTTCCGCAGCACTGCGAAATCGATTCCCGCTATTTAGCAGTAGACAAAGAAGGCGAAGATGACGTAGAGACCGCCCCCCGCGCCGGGTCCGACGACCGTTGGGCCGCACTCGACGCGTTAAAGGACTTCAAGGACAAACCTTAACTGACTCACTACCATGGCCGTTCCAAAGCGTCGCCAATCCAAGAGCCGCTCGAAGATGCGCCGAGGCGCAACCCGCTGGCGCGCCCCCATCCTCAAGAGCTGCCCTGAGTGCGGCACTCGCGTGCCTTCTCACATCGCGTGCCCGTCCTGCGGTAGCTACCGCGGCCGTCAGGTGCTCGAAGTCGAAGCGCTGTAAGCGTTTCCCTTATGAGTTTTTCGCCGTCACCGCGCCGGAGTTTTCCGTCGCGGTGATTTGGCGTACATTGAATCTGTTTTCCCGCCTAGTTCCCGCATGAAAGTCGCCTTGGACGCCATGGGGGGCGATCACGCCCCGGCCGTCAATATCGGCGGTGCGCTCGACGCCCTCCGGTTTTACCCGAAGTTGGAGCACCTTTACCTCGTCGGCGATCAAGCCGCGCTTGAGGCGGAGTGTGCGAAACAAGGCCTCAATCTCGCCGACGCGCGGGTGAGCATCGTTCACGCGCCGGAGGTGATCGGCATGGCCGAGCCGGGCGCGAAGACCGTGCGACGCAAGAAGCAGTCGTCGATCAGCATCGCGATGGACATGGTGAAGGACGGCAAGGCCGACGCCTTCGTTTCCGCCGGCAACACCGGTGCTGCGGTCGCCGCCGCGACTTTGAAACTTCGCACGCTGCCTGGTGTGGATCGCGCGGGCATCGCGTCGGCGCTGCCGAACGAGCACGGCTTGTGCAACATCCTCGACGCCGGCGCGAATCCGGAGGCGAAGCCCGAACACCTCGCGACCTACGCGCTTATGGGCACGGCGTTCGCCCGCCACGTGTTGGGCAAGAGCGACCCGAAGGTCGGTCTGATGTCGAACGGCGAGGAAGATGAAAAGGGCACGACGTTCACCAAGGAGACGTTCAAACTGCTGAAGCAAACGCCGGGCATCAATTTCATTGGCAACGTCGAAGGGCACGATCTATTCGAGACCGAGCTGGACGTCGTCGTGTGCGATGGTTTCACCGGCAACGTCGTGCTGAAGAGCTGCGAGGCGACCGCGAAGGCGGTGTCGAAGTGGCTCAAGGCGGAGATTAAAGCCAGTCCGCTTCGGGTGCTCGGCGCCGTGATGGCGAAGGGCGCGTTCAAGGCGCTCAAGGAAAAGAGCAGCTACGAAACGTACGGCGGCAGTCCTTTGCTCGGCGTGAATGGCGTGGTGATCATCGCCCACGGCGGATCGAGTGCTTTGGCGGTGCGCAACGCGATTCGCGTCGCGCTGGAAACCGTCGAGCATCGGGTCAATCCGCACATCGAAGAAGCGGTCGCCGCTGCGGCCGCCGCGCGCGAAGTCGCCGCGCAGTAACGTTTCAAATCAAAAATTCTCCGGCGTCGTTCGCGGCATTTGCGATTTACGACGCTGGGAGAAGGTCCCACCTTTCCGCCCGTCATGAGTCAAATCGCGGTCACGATCGCCGGCACCGGCAGCTATGTTCCGGAAAACGTCCTCACCAACGAGGAGCTTTCCAAGAGGGTCGACACCTCCGACGAGTGGATCGTCACGCGTACCGGCATCAAGGAGCGCCGGATCGCCGCGGAAGGCGAATTCACGTCGCATCTCGCGACCCGCGCTGCCGAGCGTGCGCTCGAGCAGGCCGGTCTCGCCGCGAGCGAGATCGAATTGATCATCGTCGCGACGATCACGCCCGACACGCTGACGCCCGCGACCGCTTGCTACGTGCAACGCATGCTCGGCGCGAATCGCGCGGTGGCGTTCGACATTTCCGCCGCGTGCTCGGGTTTCCTCTACGCGATGAAGATCGCCAAGCGCCTGATTTCCGATGGCGCGTTCAAGAACGCCCTCATCATCGGCGCGGAGAAGCTTTCCGCCTTCGTGAACTGGAATGACCGCGGCACTTGCGTGTTGTTCGGCGACGGCGCGGGCGCGGCGGTGCTGCGCGCGGCTCAACCGGGCGAAGGCGAGATCCTCGCGACCGAAATGGGCACCGACGGCAATCAAACGCACCTGCTCAACATTCCGGGTGGCGGTTCCGCTTGCCCGATCACGATCGACAACGCCGGCGCGCAGCTCGCGACGCTGGCGATGCTCGGCAAGGAAGTCTTCAAACATGCCGTCACCCGCATGAAGGAAGCGGCGGAAAAGGTGATCGAGCGCGCGAACCTCAAGCCCGAGGACATCGCCTGCGTCATCCCGCATCAGGCGAACCTGCGCATCATCGATGCCATCGCCGACCGTCTCGCGGTGCCGAACGACCGCGTGTTCGTGAATCTTCACAAGTATGGCAACACCTCGGCCGCGGCCGTGGCGATCGCGCTCGACGAGGCGAATCGTTCCGGTGCGTTCAAGCGTGGCGACAACATCGTGCTGGTCGTCTTCGGCGCGGGCCTGACCTGGGCCGCCGCGGCGATCCGGTGGTGACGGAGACTCAAGACTTGAAGACGGAAGACAGAAGGCGAAGAAAGCCGATGCGCTTTTCTTTGTTCTAAGTCTTCCGTCTTTTGTCTTCCAGTCTTCCGTCTCTTACCATGCCCCGCACCACGCCGCTTGAGACCGACCGGATGCCGCCGGGCATTCCGTTCATCATCGGAAACGAAGCGGCTGAACGGTTCTCGTTTTACGGGATGCGCACGATCCTGGTCGTGTTCATGGCGCAGTATCTCCGCTACATGGACGGCACCGGCGGGCGACCGGTCAGCGGGAATGAAGCGGTGGAGTATTACCACCAGTTCACGAGCTGGGTTTATTTCACCCCGCTCATCGGCGCTTTGATCGCCGACGTTTTCCTCGGGAAATACCGGACGATCCTCTGGCTCTCGATCGTCTATTGCCTTGGTCACGCCGCGTTGGCGTGCATGGGAATGTTCGGCAACTCCGGCTGGTGGTTGTTCGCCGGGTTGCTGTTGATCTGCATCGGGTCGGGCGGGATCAAGCCCTGCGTTTCCGCCCACGTCGGTGACCAGTTCGGGAAACGAAACCACCACCTGATTTCCCGGATCTATAATTGGTTCTACTTCTCGATCAACTTCGGCTCGTTCTTCTCGACGCTACTGACGCCTTGGTTGCTCGAGCACCATGGTCCGCATTGGGCGTTTGGCGTGCCCGGCGTGCTGATGGCGATCGCGACGTTCCTGTTCTGGCTCGGGCGGAATCGTTTCGTGCACATCCCGCCGGCGAAAGAAGGTTTTCTCGAGGAGATGTTTTCGCGCGACGGTTTGGTCGCGCTGTTGAAATTGGCGCCGCTGTTCACCTTCATCGCGGTGTTCTGGTCGTTGTATGACCAGACCGGATCGTCGTGGGTGATCCAGGCGGAGCAAATGAACCTGCGTTTCCTGGGCATCGATTGGCTCGAGTCCCAGGTGCAGGCGGTGAATCCGATCCTGATCCTCGTTTACATTCCGCTGTTTACCTTCGTCATCTACCCGGCGATCAACCGGGTGTTTCCGCTCACGCCGCTGCGCAAGATTGGCTTCGGCCTATTGCTGATGGCGGCGTCGTTCGGGCTGACGACCTTGGTGCAAACGTGGATCGACGCGGGCCAACGGCCGTCGATCGGCTGGCAGATCCTCGCGTATTTCATCATCACGGCGTCGGAGATCATGGTTTCGATCGTCGGCTTGGAGTTCGCTTACACCCAGGCACCGAAGACCATGAAGTCGATGATCATGGCGTTGTTCTGGCTGTCGGTCTGGGGCGGCAACCAATTCACGGCGCAGGTGAATCACGCCATCGCGATTCCTTCGGCGGCGGAAACCCAGTTTCAACAAGCGACCGCGCGAATGCCCGAGGACTGGCGAACGGCACCGCGCAATGTCGTCTTGCCCGGTTATGATGGCGTCACCGGGACCGACGACGATTTCCTCGCGCGATGCAAACTCGGGCGAATCGAATCGCTGGAGATTCCCGGCCGTGGCGTGTTTCACACCGCCGCTGCGCGAATCGAAGCGAGGTCGGGCGAAGCGTTTCCAAAGAGCGACGAAGGCCAGGCGTTGCTCGGCGACCTTAAAGATCTTTGGGGCAATGCCATTCAATACGAACTGGTCGATTCCTCACATGCGCGTCTTTCCAGCGCCGGACCGGACAAGCGGGCGAAAACCGAATGGGACGTCGGCATCATGTTGGAAAAGGCCGGGAGTAAACCACCCTCGCATGATTCGTGGTTGGCGCGGCGTAAACGTCAACTCGGTTTGACTGACGCGCCGGTTGAAGCGGGATTCCGTCGCGTCGAATTCAGCGGCAGTCAGAGCAAACTCGAAGGCGCGGCCTATTTCCGCTTTTTCACCTGGCTGGTGCTCGGCACCGCCATGGTGTTCATTCCGTTCGCGCTGGTGTATCGCCCGCGAACCTACTTGCACGATTGAGCCATGCTTTCCTTCACGGACTCCCACGCCCATCTCGCCAGCCATCGTTTCGCCCGCGAGGAGGTGCCGGATTTAATCCGTCGCGGAAAGGAAGCGGGGATCGATCGCATCGTCACGCTGGCGACCTCGCTCGACGACCTCGATTCGAATCTGGAAATCGCCGGGTCGTTTCCGAACGTGCACGCCTGCCTCGGCATCCATCCCTGCGAGGTGCATGAAGCGCCCGATGATGCGGTCGAGCGAATCGCGAGCCGACTTGCCGATCCGCGCGTGTGCGCCATCGGCGAAACCGGTCTCGATTATTTCCATCCCGCGCCCGAGGGCTGGGAGGAGGAAGCCTATCGTCAGCGTCAGCGCGAGCTCCTGCGTCAGCACTTCGAACTCGCGGCGAGCAGCGGGTTGAACGTGGTCATTCACACGCGCGACAAGGCGGGCGACGCATCATTTCGCGACGCGCTTACACTATATAAAGAGCACGCGGCAAAAACGCGGGCGGTGTTTCACTGCTTCATCGGCCCGTGGGAGAACGCGCGACAGGTGATCGAACTCGGCGGATTGGTGTCGTTCGGCGGTGTTTCCACATTCAAGAGCGCGCAGGAAGTGCGAGAAACGATCGCCCGCTGTCCGGACGGATCGTTTCTCCTCGAAACCGATTCGCCCTACCTCGCGCCCGAACCGCATCGCGGTAAACGTAACGAACCGGCGTTCACGAGGTTGGTCGCCGAGCGCATCGCCGCGGTGCGCGAGCAAACGGCCGAACAACTCGCCGCCCACACGCGTGTGGCGACCGAGGGCTTTTTCCGCTTTCGCTGAGAAACCTGCTGAACGAGACGGACTTCGTGCGACGTTTACGGGTTATCCGCGTGATGCGCGCAACCTTCTTTCCAACTCCTCAACCTCCTGCTAAATGACCGCCATGAATTCCCTCCGTTTCACTCTTCTGCCGGTATTGGCCTTTGGCGTCGCGTCCTGCGCGAGCAAAGCCAATCCGGATAGCGCCTACGAAACTTCCAATCCGTACGGCGCGTCGCAATACGTCAACCCGACGCCAACCGGCGATGCGGCTGCACCTCAAGCCGCGGGTGTCGATGCTCAACCGATGGCCAATCCGGTTTACGACACGCCGGCCGCTTACGAAGAAAACACCGGCACGCGCAAAACGCCGCCGCCCGCGGCCGATAGCGCGATCGTCGATCCAGGCGTCGCACCCGGTGCGCCGAAGCCACCTCCGCATAAGCCAGGCACCAACGCTCCAGCCGCCAACACTCCCGCGGAAGCGTCTAACGTCGCATTGTCCGGCACCATTCACACGGTGGGCAAAGGCGATTCGTTGTGGGCCATCGGTAAGAAGTATGGCGTTAGCGTCGAATCGTTGAAGAAGGCGAATGGCCTCACCAAAGACACGGTGGTGATCGGACAGAAGCTGCAGATTCCCGTTCGCTGAATTTCGTTTCCCTCACAGCCGTCGGTGGATGCATTCCATCGGCGGCTTTTTTATGTTCGCATGCGATGCTTCACGATTGGCCGTGAATGATTCTGTTGGATGCGAAGTGCGCGAACGGTGGTAGATTGGATGAGAGCGACAAACGTTTGAGAAGAAGATCAACCCTCCAACAGAATTCTCGTTTGAAGTACGGAGCACGCCGTCTCTGTTGGAGATGCTCTCTATCATATTCATTTTTCTTAAAAACCTACGAGAATGAACTTGACGGATTCATGAACTACTAGTTTCATGGTGTAACGAACAGACTATATAGTCATGTCACGGCCAACCCATCCCTCCAACCTCGAGCTTCAAGCGCTGTCAGTGCTCTGGCATGACGGTCCTTCGACGGTTGCGGCAGTTCTTGAGGCACTGCCTGATGGAAAGGATCGAGCTTACACCACGGTGTTGTCCGTGATGCAGAGCTTGGAGAAGAAACAGTTGGTCAAGCGGGTGCGTGTCGGTCGCGCCCATGTGTACGAGGCGGCATATTCGCAGGAAACGATCGTCCGTCGGGCGATTCATGAGTTCCTCACCAATGCTTTTGGAGGACGCCTCGGTGAGGCCGTCCTCGCGCTGCTCTCCGCCGGCAATCTAACGCCGGAAGAGAAATCGAACATCGAACGCGAACTCAAACGACACAAAACCATGGCTGCAAAAAAAACAGCGAAGAAGGCTCCCGCCAAAAAGGCGGCGAAGAAGGCCGCGAAAAAAGGCGCCGCCAAAAAAGCGGTGAAAAAGACGGCTAAGAAAGCGGCCAAAAAAGCCGCGAAGAAAGCCCCCGCCAAGAAGGCTGCTAAAAAAGGCGCGAAAAAGGCCGCTAAAAAGGTAGCCAAGAGCGCGAAGAAGGCGGCGAAGAAAGCGGCGAAAAAGACCGTGGCCAAGAAGGCTGCCAAAAAAGGCGCTAAGAAAGCTGCCAAAAAGGCCGCTAAAAAATCGGTGAAGAAAGCAGCAAAGAAGACCGCCAAAAAGACGGCCAAGAAAGCTGCGAAGAAAACCGGCAAAAAAGCTGCGAAGAAGGCTGCTAAAAAAGCCGCCAAGAAACCTTGATCCTTCCACCGCAACAGCATCGTCACGCCCGAAAGCGATCGGACTGTTCGCGTTGAGTAGATGTTTTTTGAAAGGCGGGGTGTCCTCGGGCTCCCCGCCTTTCCGTATTCACGCCCAAGGTCCGGACCGTTCTGGCAGCCGTGCGAAATTTTCCCTCAAAAAAGGGATTGCAAAGGTCGGGCCGCATTCCTAGCCTCCCGGCCTCGACCCGGAACGCGCGGTTAGCTCAGTGGTAGAGCACTACCTTGACACGGTAGGGGTCACAGGTTCGAACCCTGTATCGCGCACCATCTTTTTTAAAGCAGCCCCTTGCAGGGCTTTTTTTGTGTCTGAAATCTCGCAAGAGATGGCGCATGGCACGGATGGTCGTGGAGCGCCACTGACGAACGTGCTAAGCCTATCGCTCGGGGATCATCTTGACTCTCGTAACGCAATTTCCGTCCTTCGGAGAAGTCGTCATGAAAATCGGAACGCCCGTCGAAGCTGAATTGAAAGCGTTGCTGCGCTTGCTCGACGACGAGACGCCGGCGGTGCGTGAGCGGATCGCCGCGCGCTTGTTGGAAACGACCGGCGATTTGAGCGAAGCACTTGCGGAGATCGGTTGGGGAGGCAGCGCTTACGAACAGGAGCTTCTTTCCGGGATCTTGCATCCGGCGCGTCGTGAAACTTTGCGCCGCGAGTGGTGTGTGCCTTCCGGGGGCTTAGGCGACGATTGGGAAACGCTTGAGCATCTTCTGCGATTGCTGTCCGACTTTCTCCACGACGGCGTGAATTTGCGGCAGTCCTTACCGGACGCGTTGGACTTATTGGCCGAAGAAGCGGAGGAACAAGGCGGGGCACTTTCGGAAGACGAGTTGCGCCGTTACTTGTTTGAAAGCGGGCGATTTCGCGGCAACCGCGAGGCTTACTACGATCCCCGCAATTCGGATCTCGCTTATGTGATTTCGGAAGGTGCTTCCAATCCGATCGGTCTGTGCCTGATCTACATGCTGGCGGGTCGACGGCTCGACCTGGACATCGCCGGAGTCAATTTCCCGGGGCATTTCCTTTGCCGCATTCCGTCGGATGACGGTCCGGTGATCGTCGATTGCTTCGATGGCGGCAAATGTCACGCGATCGGTGATTTGATGGAACAGCACCCGGATTTAGGCCCAGAGCAACGTGCCGCGCTCCATGGCCAAGCGTCGCCAAGCCTGATGCTGCAACGGGTTTTGCTGAATCTGGCGTCTGCTTTCGCGGGCTTAAAACGGGACGAAGACGCCCGGTTGATCGCGGAGCTGCGGGAAACGATCGGCAGATAAAGCGATTCCGAGCTTGCCATGGCCGGTTTGGCGGTCAGTCTCCGCGCCCCGCCGGACTCAGTAGGTTTTCCGGCTTTATCGGAGGTCGCCTGGCGTCGAGATTACGCGTGGCAGCCTCACTTCGCTCACGTGTATGGAAACGCCTCCTTTCTCTGACCTCGGTTTGCCCGAGGCCCTTATCGCCGCCGTTGAAGCCCTTGGTTTCGAACGCCCTTCGCCCATCCAAGCCCTTTCGATTCCGGTCGCCTTGTCCGGTTCGGACTTGCTCGGACTTTCCCAAACAGGCTCCGGCAAAACCGCCGCGTTCGCCTTGCCGGTTCTCGCCAAGATCGATTTGCGTCAGCGCAGCACGCAGGCGTTGATCATTTGCCCGACGCGCGAACTCGCTGTGCAGGTGTGCGAAGAAGTGCATCGCCTCGGTTCGAAAATGCCCGGCTTGCGCGCGGTGCCCGTTTATGGCGGCGCGCCGATGGATCGCCAGTTGCGTGCGTTGCATGACGGTGCCCACATCGTCGTCGGCACGCCCGGCCGCTTGCTGGATCACCTTCGCCGTGGCTCGTTCAATCCCTCGAACGTGACGTCGGTCGTGCTCGATGAAGCCGACCGCATGCTCGATCTCGGTTTCCGCGAGGAAATGGAAGAGATGCTGTCGATGCTGCCCGCGGAGCGCCAGACCTTGTTCTTCTCCGCGACGATGAGCCAGGGCGTGAAGCGCCTGATCGATCATTTCGGCCGCGAGCCGAAGACAGTCAAAATCGAGCAGCAGGCGAAAACCGTTTCGACGATCGATCAATCCTATATCGAAGTGCGCGAGCGTTCGAAGGTGGAGGTCATTTCCCGCATCCTCGACACCGAGGCTCCGCGTCTCGCGATCATTTTCTGCAACACCAAGCGCGCGGTGGACGAGTGCACCGAATCGTTGCTCGCCCGCGGTTACACCGTGGACCGTTTGCATGGCGACATCACGCAGCAGATGCGTGAGCGCGTGTTGAAACGTTTCCGCGACGGCGTGATCGAAGTGCTGGTCGCGACCGACGTCGCCGCTCGCGGTCTCGACGTGGAAAACATCGACGTCGTCTTTAACTACGATCTGCCCCAGGACCCGGAAGACTACGTGCATCGCATCGGCCGCACCGGTCGCGCGGGTCGCAGCGGTCGCTCGGTGAGCTTTGTGTTCGGCCGCGAAATCCACCGCTTGGAAATGATCGAGCGGTACATTCGCCAGCAAATCCGCCGCGAAGGCGTGCCGTCGCAGGAGCAAGTCGAAGGCAAGCTTGCCGACTTGTTGTTTGAAGGCGTGAAAGAGCGCCTGGGCAACGGAAAATTCAATTCCTACGAGTCGCAGGTCGACCGTTTACTTGAACAAGGCTTTACGCCCACCGACGTCGCCAGCGTGTTGTTCACGATGCTGCGCGAATCGAGCGGCCGTGAGTTCGGTGAAATCGCCGAGGACCGCGAGGTTCCGCGCGAGCGTCGGAAAGGCCCGGGCGATGGCCTGCGCCGCGAGCCTCGTGAACCGCGCGAGCGCGCGCCACGTGGCGACGACAGCGACATGGTGCCGCTTTTCCTTTCGCTCGGCAAAATGCAGGGCGTTCGCCCGGGCGAAATCGTCGGCATGCTTTATGGCGAAGGTGGTTTGCCGCAGGGTGCTATCGGCCACATCAAACTTTTCGACAAGCATACGCGCGTCGACGTGCGTGCTGAGTTCGCCGAGCGTCTGATTCAGGTCATGAAGAACACGAAGCTTCGTGGCCGGTCGTTCATTCTCGATCATGACCGCGGCCCGGGCAACCGGTCGCAGGGTCACGGCCGATGACTCTCGCTAACGGGCTCATTGCGGACTTGCCATCACGCGCGGTTGCCGTCGTGATGGCGACATGATGGATCGCCGTCAATCGATGGGCTCTTTGGTAGGCGGGGCGGCTGCGGCCGCTCTTGCCAGTGTGTTCGCCCAAGGTGCGCGGGCGGCCGAAGCCGCTACGGGCGGCAAAGGCAAGTTCCACCATTCGGTTTGCCGCTGGGGTTTCAATCGCATCCCGTTCGATGCCTTTTGCCGCGAGGCGAAAACCATGGGCATCGAATCGGTCGAACTGCTTGCGCCAAAGGAATGGGAATCCGCGCAGAAGAACGGCATGGTTTGCGCCATGGGCATGATCCCGCCGCGTAATGGAATCGGTGGCATTCCCAAGGCCTTCAACCGCGTCGAGCATCACGACACGTTGTTTGCCCTGTATTCCGAAAGCATCGAGCAGGCGGCGAAAGCGGGCGTGCCGAACCTGGTGATTTTCTCCGGCAATCGTGGCGGAATGGATGACGAAACCGGCCTGAAAAATTGCGCCGAAGGTTTGAATCGCTTGATGCCGGTTGCCGAAAAGCACGGGGTCACGCTGGCGATGGAGCTGCTGAACTCGAAGGTCGACCACAAGGATTACATGTGCGACCACACCGAGTGGGGCGCGGCGCTGGTCGATAAGGTCGGATCGGAGCGGTTCAAACTGCTCTACGACATCTACCACATGCAGATCATGGAAGGCGACGTCATCTCGACCTTCACCAAGCACAAGGACAGGATCTGCCATTTTCACACGGCGGGCGTGCCGGGCCGGAACGAAATCGACGACACGCAGGAACTGAATTATCGCGGCATCGCCAAGGCCTTGGCGGACATGGGCTACACCGGCTATCTCGCCCAGGAGTTCAAACCGAAGCGCAAGGATCCGCTCGTCGCCTTGAAAGAAGCGATCGAGATTTGTTCGGTGTGAAGCAACCCGCGCGTGGACAGCAAGTCGGCGCCGGGCGAAGCTCGGCGCATGGCTAACGAAACGATCGCCGTCGTCGGGGTGGGGCGGATGGGGGCGAATATGGCCCGCCGTCTGAAGGAAACGGGACATCGCGTCACTGCGGTGTTCGATGTCCGGCGTGAAAACGCGGCAGAACTGGCGGTCGAACTCGGTTGCGAGGCTCCGTTGCATCTTGCCGCGGTCACCGCGTTGGCGGACGTGATCCTTACCGTGGTCACCGACGACGCGGCCATGCGTGCCATTTTCGCGTCAGCGGGCGATTCGTTGCTCATGAATGCCACAGGCAAAGTGTTCGTCCACTGCGCGACGTTGAGTCCATCGGTGCAGGAAGAAATCGCCGCGGCCTGCGAAGCGGCGGGGGCTTCATCCTTGGAAGCGTGCATGGCCTCGAGCATCACGCAGGCGCGCAACGGCACGCTTTACCTGATGATCGGTGGACCGGAGGAAACGTTCCGCCGGGTCGAACCGCTACTGAAGGACCTTTCGGCTTCTTTGCGATACGTGGGCGGAACCGGCCAGGCCGCGAAGGTGAAAGCGCTGGTCAACATGGTGATGAACATCAACACCGCCGGGTTGGCGGAAGGACTCGGGCTGGGTGCCGCGCTTGGACTCGATCTCGCAATGCTGAAAGAAGTGTTTTCCCAGACCGGCGCGAACTCGCGGGTGCTGGAAACCGACGGCGACGACATGATCGCCCGGGAGCACGATTGCTTTTTCTCGGCCTCGCATGCGGCGAAAGACAGCGGTATCGCCAACGATTTGGCTGCTGGAGCAGGAGTGGAGGTTCCTCTGTCGCGGGCGACCGAAACGCAATACCGTCGATTGATCACGCTTGGCTTGGGAGAACTCGACAAATCCAGCGTGGCGGAGCTTACTTTTCCCAATCGTTCCCTTTAATTTCATGACTCTTCCCGAATTCCGCAACTCCGCTGGCGAGCGTCTCGACGTTTCATTTCACCCGGGCTCGAAGGAAGACTCACTCGTCATTCTCGGCCACGGTCTGACGGGTAATAAAGATCGTCCGTTGCTCGTCGCGCTGGCGAACGGTTTGGCCGAACGTGGTTGGCCGTGCTTGCGCATTTCCTACGCGGGAAGCGGTGTCTCCGAAGGCGTGTTCGAGGACCTGACGATCACCAAGGAGACCGGCGATTTGCGCTCCATCCTCGATGCGCTGCCGCCGGAACTGAAAATCGCTTATTGCGGCCACAGCATGGGCGGTGCGGTAGGCGTGCTGACCGCCGCCGAGGACGATCGTATCCGCGTGCTGATTACCCTCTCGGGGATGGTTTACACCGCGAATTTCGTCGAACGCGAATTTGACTTCGTGACACCTGGCCTCGGCTGCATGTGGGACGAGCCGGAGCATCCGCTGACGCAAGGTTTCGTCGACGATCTGGAAGCGATCGACAACACGCTCGAAGCCGCTAGCCAAGTGGCCGCGCCGTGGTTGTTGATCCATGGATCGCAAGACGACATCATTCCCGTGCTCGATAGCGAAGATGCCCACGATGCGACGCATGCCCTGAAGAAGCTGGTCGAAATCGAGGGTGCGGATCACGTGTTCGATGACGCGAGTTATCCGCGACTCATCGACGAGATCGACGTTTGGCTAGCGACGTATTTAAAGTGAGGCTGTTGCCTTCGAGGCCTTGAAGGTTCTGGAATGTCGATTCGGGTGTGGTCACCCCTACCACGCCCGGTCGCCACGCTCGTCGAAGGGTAGCCAGAGCAGAGCGACTTCTTGGACATCGACATCCGTGCGGGTCGGTTTCAGCGTTTCGGTTTCGAGCTTCAACTGATCCGGCTCGAAACTGCCAGAAAGCTTGGCGATTTCCGCTTCGAGTTCCGCGTTCAATTGTTCGATGTCGGCTTGGATGCCTTCGATCTTCGCTTCTGCATTGCCGACATCCTGCTGTTGCTTGAACGCGCCGCTCGCTTTGTTGAAGGCCGACGCACCCCCGCGGACAAGACCGCCGACGCCGCTTTTGCGCCCGAGCACCGCGCCAAGAATACTGCCCAGCACCGAGGCGCCTGCTTGCATGCCGGCGGATCGCGACTCGGCCTTTTCCTTGGCGAGCTGACCCTCCGCGGTGCGGAGTTTGCCTTCGAGGGTTTCGAGCTTCTTGGCGGTCGCGGAGCGGAGTTTCTCCACCGCCGCGTCGCGGGTTTCCCGTGCTTCGTGGGAAAGTCGCAGGCGGAAATCGGCTTCCGATTCGCCCGGCTTGGAATCCGTTTTGAGTGCCGGGCAGGTGAAGATCTCCAAGCGGTGCTCGCGATAAAGCGATTCGGCGAAGTCTTTCTCCACCTGCTTGTAGTTCGCCGCGTTCATCGCAAAGCCAGGCAGGGGAGCAAAACCAATGTCCGCTTGCGGTTGATTGGAAAGGTTTTCCGGCTTCAACGGTGGTGGCAAAGGGCTCTCCCAATCGATGCCATCAGTGGTGACCGGATGGACGGATCGCACGATGCGGGCGACATCGCCTTCATTGGACCGGAAATGCACGGTGCCCACGCGCAACAACGCTGGCCGGTAAATCAAGCCGCCGTCGCCACGCGAGGCCGCCGCGAACTTTTCCACCACACCATTGCCCACGACTGGCCGGACGCTCGCCGTTACCGGCTCCGCCAAACCGGGCATCGCCATTGGATTCGCGGCGGAAGTTTTTTCAAGTGAACCCTTTTCGCCGAACTCCCCGCGCTTCGGATCCATCAGCGTTTTGATCTGCGAACGTGTGAGCGGCCCGGTCAAATAGCTCATCGCCCAGCGCACGTGAAACAGCACCGGCGCGTCTTCGTGGACGTTGTTCATCAGGAAGACGCGATTGCCGAGGCTCGAAAGCAACGTTTCCATTTCGTTCCGATCGAATTTGGCGTTCTGCGCGCTGGCAGCACCTTCGAGTCCATCCAGCACGCGGAGTTTGTCGCGCTCGGTTTGGAGTCGCCCGAGAAACCATGTGCCGATGTTCGACAGCGCCTTGTAGTCGAGATCGACCGGATTCTGCGTCGCGACGAGCACGCCCAGACCGAATGCGCGCGCTTGTTTGAGCAAAATCATCATCGGCTTCTTCGACGGTGGATTCGCGCTCGGTGGCAGGTAGCCGTAGATCTCGTCCATGTAGAGGACCGCTCGCAGCGAGGTCGTGCCTTTTTGCCCGCGCATCCACGCGAGCGTTTGGTTGAGCAGCAGGCTCACGAAGAACATCCGCTCGGCGTCGCCGAGATGGGCGATCGAGAAAATCGAAATGCGCGGTTTGCCCGCTTCTGTTCGCAGCAAACTGGCGATGTCCAACGGCGCGCCTTCGAGCCAAGTTGAGAAGCCTGGCGACGCGATCAGGTTGTTGAACTTCAGCGCGAGTGCCTGGCGGCTCTTTTGCGGGTAGAAGCTTTCCAAATCGATCACGCCGACCTTGTCGAAAGCCGGTTTCTGGATGCTGCCGATGAGCGATTCCAAGGTGAGTCCGCGATCGTTTTGCCATTCGTTCTGAAAAATCGCGGCCAATAGCACGGCTTCCGGGCTTTGGATCGGGTCGGCATTTTCGCCCACGAGGGAAAGCAAGGAAGCGACCGTGCTTTCGACGCGTTCGCTGAACAGTTCCGCGTCATCGAGGATTTCGAATGGCGGCGGTTGCAGGGAAGCGAGGATGGAAACGGGAATGCCCGCTTTGCTGCCCGGGGTGAAAATCGTCAGGTCGGTTTTCTCGCGGAGTTGCGCGATGCGTTCCGGTGCTTGTCCCCAATCGGCGAGGCCTTTTTTCCAAAGCTCCGCAGTTTGGGTGGCGAAGTCGTCGGGCGAAACGTTCTTCTTCGCCGCATCGTCCTCATTGATCCAAGGGCGGAAATCGTCCGGACGGAGTTCGGGAAAAGTGAGCAGGAGATTCGAGATGTCGCCTTTCGGGTCGATGATGATCGCCGGAATGTTGTCCATCGCGGCTTCTTCCAGCATCGTCAGGCAAAGTCCCGTTTTGCCCGAGCCAGTCATGCCGAGCACGACGCCGTGGGTGACGAGATCCTTCGAGTCGTAGAGCACGAGATCGCCTGACGCTTGCTTCGTTGCCGCGTCGTATTCGCGCCCTAGATAAAATTGCCCCAGTTTCTCGTAGTCGGCGACGGAAGAACTCATGCGCTTGCCAATCTAACCATAGCTTGGGCGGCATCCAGTGGGAAATGAGTCCTCACGCTTGCGGGATGCGGCTCTGCCGCTAGCGTTTCGCCGTGACCACTGCCGTTGCTGTTTCGCCGCCCCGGGCTTGGGCGGAGATCGATTTGTCCGCCTTGAAGCACAATCTTCGCGTCGCCCGTGAGGCGTCGGGATGCCGGTTGATGCCGGTGGTGAAAGCGAGCGCTTACGGCCATGGCTTGGAAGACGTTGCTCGTGCGCTGGCAGGCGAGGATATCGAATTTTTCGGCGTCGCCAACGTCGGCGAAGCGCGTCGCATTCGCCACGCGGGGGTGAACACGCGGATCTATCTGCTCGGCGCGACCTGGGCTGAAGAACGCGAGGAAATCGTCGCCCAAGGGTGGACTCCCTGTCTTTCCACGCTCGACGAAGCCCGGCATTTCAACGAGCTCGCGGCCGATGCCGCAGTGCGTCTGAAGGTGCACCTTTCGGTCGATACCGGCATGGGACGCGGCGGCTTCCTGATGGAGAATTTGCCCAGCGCAATGGCCGAGCTGGATTCGCTCGAGCACCTCGAAATCGAAGGGCTCGGCTCGCACTTACCGTCGGCCGATGAGGATCGCGAGTTCACGTTGTGGCAGTTTTCCCGTTTTGCCGAAGCGCTGGAATCGGCGGGCGGCGCGAAACGTTTCGCCTGGCGGCATCTTTGCAGCAGCGCCGGTTTGCTCGGCTACGACGCGGGGGAATGCAATCTCGCCCGGCCCGGCTTGATGCTCTACGGTATTTCGCCCTTGCCCGAACATCAGTCGCAGCTTCGCAACGTGATGACGCTCAAGTCTCGCGTGACCTTGATCCGCACGTTGCCCACCGGGCATGGCGTTTCCTATGGCCGGGCATTCGTGACGCAAAAGCCGACGCGCGTGGCGACCATTGGGATCGGTTATGGCGATGGATTTCCTCGCCATGTTTCGGGAAATGGCGCCGACGTTTGGATTCGCGGCCGACGATTTCCCATTCTTGGCCGCGTCACGATGGATCAGGTGATGGCCGATGTGACAGACGCGCCGGAAGTTTCTGAAGGCGACGAAGTCGAATTGTTCGGCACTCACATTCCGGCGAGTGAAGTCGCGGCGAAAGCGGGCACGATCACGTGGGAGATTTTCACCGGGATCACGCCGCGGGTGACGCGGATCTACGTGAATGCGGAATAAAAAACACCCGGCTTTGAGAAAAGCCGGGTGCTTGGAAATCAGAAGGAAGGCCGGGATCAATCCCAGTCGCCGCCGCCACCGTAGCCGCCTTTGCCGCCGCCACCGTAACCGCCCTTGCCGCCACCACCGTAGCCGCCCTTGCCGCCGCCACCGTAGCCGCCTTTGCCGCCACCACCGTAGCCGCCTTTATTGCCGCCATAGCCACCGCCGCCACCGCGACGTTCGCCATAACCGCCGCCACCACCGCCGCCGGGACGATAGCCACCGCCACCGCCACCCGGGCGATAACCGCCGCCACCACCACCGCCGCCGCCGAAGGGCTTGCGCTCTTTCGGTTCGGAAGCGTTTACGCGCAGGGCGCGACCACCAAAATCTTGGCCATTGAGAGCTTCGACCGCTGCGTCGATTTGGGCCTGGTCACCAAGAGTCACGAAAGCGAACCCTTTCGAGCGGCCGGTTTCACGATCGGTGATGATTTTCACCCGGTCCACCGGACCGTAGGAGGCGAAAAGCTCGCTGATTTCGTCTTCCGTCGCGGAGTAGGGCAAGTTGCCCACGTAGATGTCCATGTGCTTCTATTCTCGAATTACGCCATCACATTGAACACTTCCTGAGACCATGGCGCGGGAGACCAGACGAAGCGAGTTCGCACCTCTTATGCCGTGCGAACATCTCAGCCTATAAATGCAGGAGGATTTGTTTGGCAAGGCTGTTTTTCATCAGGCACCCGAGCGCACTTGTGGCCGGACCGGAATGCCTTTCTCAGCGAAATATCGCTTCGCTTCGCCGACGGTGTGCTTGCCGAAGTGGAAGATGCTCGCCGCCAGTACGGCGTCGGCTTTGCCCTTTTCCAACACTTCGACCATGTGGTCGAGATTGCCCGCGCCGCCGCTGGCGATGACGGGAATTCCCACGGCTTCAGAAACCGCGGCGGTCAGGCCGAGATCGTAGCCCGCCTGGGTGCCATCGGCGTCCATGCTGGTGAGCAAAATTTCGCCCGCGCCACGCCGCCAGACTTCCTTCGCCCACTCGACGGCATCGAGTCCGACCGGCGTGCGGCCGCCATGGGTGTAGACGCCCCATTTGCCCGGGCCTTCGCGCTTGGCGTCGATCGCCACCACGATGCATTGGCTGCCGAATGCCTTCGCGCCCGCATCCACCAAGCCGGGGTTGGTCACCGCGGACGTGTTCACGCCCACCTTATCGGCGCCCGCGAGGAGCATTTCGCGCATGTTTTCCACACTGCGGATGCCGCCACCTACGGTGAGGGGAATGAAGCAATGCTCGGCGGTGCGACGGACGACATCGACCATCGTCTTCCGGTTGTCGGATGAAGCGGTGATGTCGAGAAATACCAGCTCGTCGGCTTCCTGCGCGTTATAGGCCATCGCGCACTCCACCGGATCGCCGGCGTCGATCAGGTCGACGAAATTGACGCCTTTGACGACGCGGCCGTCGGTTACGTCGAGACAGGGAATGATGCGTTTCGCGAGCACGGGAGGAGGAAAGCGGTGGGGTGGGGACGAACAAAAGCAAAAACGCCCGGCCGCACGAGGCGGACGGGCGTTTTGAAAACCGGGTGAGTCTCACCCGATGGCCGAGGCTCAGGCGTTGAGCTTCGGCTTGCCGACGCGACGGACGGCGCCGAAACGCTTCGTGAACTTGTCGATGCGGCCTTCGGTGTCGACGAACTGCTTCTGACCCGTGAAGAACGGGTGGGAGTCCGCGGTGATGCCGACGGAAATGACGGAATGCTCCACGCCGTCGATGACTTCCTTCTTGTCGGAGGTCTTGGTCGAGCGGGTGATGAAGCGCGCACCGGTGGTCATGTCAACGAAGACGACCGGATTGTATTTCGGGTGAAGATCCTTTTTCATGGCGGTGATTGCCACGTTTCCGACGCGGCGGGGCGGGAGAATGGCGAAAAACGCGGTCGTGTCAAGCCGGTCGGCGCGATTCGCCGCGATCAGGCCTTCCATATTTCGGGGAAAACCCAGTGTTTGGGCTTCCGCGGGTTGTAAAGAATCTGGACGGACTGGCCTTCGCCCAGCTTGGCCTCGGCATAGGCGATCTCCACGGGATCATGAGTCCGGCGAACCGTAGTGCCGCCGTCGTCTTCGCGGGAAATGGTGATCTTATACTGTTGCGGGTTGTTCCAGCTCGGCTGGAGCGCAGAGATCGTAGCCGTCGACAGTCGGCCATTTTTCAACAGACCTTTCCGGATGGCATGTGTGCGGAAGGCATGGGTGAGCAGCAGGCATCCAAGAACGGGAAAAATGAGGACCAATGCGCCCATTTTATCCCCTTCGCCCATGCGTGCCCCGATCGGTAAAGAAATCGAAGGATCGCCCTGAAGATAGTGGACTTTGATTTTGGCTCCTTCACCCCACTTCGAGCCGGTCGTAAACGCATCCCCTTCCTGCGTTGCGCCAGTTTCAGTGCTGAAACGATACCGGTATTGGTAAACCTTGGTTTTGTTAATGGAGAGCTTCGTTGGAGTCTCGTGCAAAACTTGCCCAGTCGTTTCCAACGCGGGGCCGCGGTCGAGTTTCCATTGCTTTGGCAGATGGAACGGCACAAAGACCCAGCTGAACAAGCTGCCAAACGCGATGAACATGATGGACAGGAGCCAAAGGGTTTTAGCGGCCGGATCTTTTCTTAATTTCAACGTAGGTGGAATCCGTCGCGGTGTCGGCATCGCGAGGAACGCATTCAAGTCATGATGGGAATTCGGGTCGAAAGCCATTGCGGCGACCTTGAGTGACTCTAGCTTGGGAACCAATGGCAACTTCTCCAAAAAAATCGCGCCGGGCACCCGACCTCGTGAGGTCCGATGCCCGGCGCGGAGTCGTTGAGCAAGCAACCGGGAAAACCGGGGGTGACGGGGATCGAGGAATCCGCAGCGCGATGGGAACGGCCGGAACTCGCAGAATCCCCGTCAGGGACGGTCTTCGGGAAAGCGGCTCAGAGGCGCAGATGCCAGAGGGATTCCGTCTCGCGGTCACGCCAAGCGGGGCGACGGGCGATCGGGTCTTGCAGGATGCGCGTGGTTTTTCGTCCGCCGGCGAAGACGAACGAGGCGCTGGCGAGTTCCACGACTTGCAGACCCATGTAATAGGTCGTGCGGAGCGTGGAAACGGATTCAGGTCCGAACACCTCCGCGAGATGGCCTTTCAGCAGTCCGGCTTCTTTTTTTCCGAGGAAAAGGAAGGCCGGCGTCTCGCCGAGGGTGGATTTCGATCGGATCAGCCGCGAAATCACGGCCGGATCCCATTGGTCGCCGAGTTCCACCTCGGAACCCAGCGCAGCCGAGTCGGGGATGGGTGAATAGGCTAATTGGTTCATTGGATGCGGATCGTTGGTCGATCCGAAGGCATCCTAGCCCGGAGTCCCTTCGCGGCATTCGCGAAAGGGTGACGATATTGGCAGTTGAGAGGTTTGTCCGTTTTGGCTCCGCCCTTGGGAGACCCTCCTCGCGTGAACGCTCAACTCCACTTCAAATACGGCGCGAGCATCGGCTCGAAAAAGCGCCAGAGCGCTTCAAGCCACACCGCTGCGTGACGGACCCATTCGTTGAAGAAGCCTTTCGCGCTGGCGAGCGGGTTGGCGGAGGCGAGGCAAAGCAGCGCGGCGAGCACGAGCAGGTTCGCCAGGGAAATGATCATTAGCGAGAAGAAGCGACCGTTTTCCCGCAGATCCGGTTGATCGCGCGGGATCATCCAGAGCGTCCACGCGAGGTGGAACGTCCAACTCGCGCCGGTGAAGAGGAACAGGAATTTATCCGCGTGGGCGGGCAGGCCACAGGTGTAGAACAGCAACTCATACAGGGCCACCACCACCACCGACCAAAACGGCACGAAGTAAGGCGACAACGCGATGACCAGGTTCGTCTTGTTGGTCGTGATGTAACCGCCCTCCAAACTGACGTGAAATTCGGTCACCCGGCCGCGACAGAGATACACGAAAATCGCGTGGGTCAGTTCGTGGCCGAGCACGTAGAGATAAAGGAAAACCGATTTCAGCAGGCCGGAAACGAACCAGCCGGTCATCACCAGCATGCCGATGGCGAAATACCAGAACGCGGAGGTTTGCCAGATCCGGCGGTCAAGGGTTGCGGAGGAAAATTGCGACAGGAAGGTCCAGAACGTCACGACCACCAGCGGCGCGAGCAGCAACGCGCCGAGCCAACGCCACGCCCGCGTGGAAAGGGGGATTTCCAGCTCGTCGTCGGCGAACGCGGGGGCGGTCGCGGCGATCGCGGCTTGCACGGACTTCTCATCGCGACGGTTCAACCGGCGATTCGTTTGATCGTGGGCGCGACGGTTGGCATCGCGGATCACCTCCGCGAACGATGGCCGGGTGCGCCGCCGGTTTTTCGACAGGCGCTCGGACAGCGGGAGATTACGCGGTTTGGCCATGCGATCGGACTCCTTGATAATTCGCGAATCCGAAGCAATCAAGGCCCCGTTCCGAACGCCCTCTCAAACCGCCATCGGCACAGCCAGTTGCCCGCGTTCGTGGGCGGAGACTCGTTTGCCTTGAGTTTTCAGCCAGTCGCCGAGCCGGGCGATGATCAGGTCTTGGTCGAGTTTTTGGGTGCAGGAAAAAATGTCCACCGCGGCGAACTGGTGTTCCGGCCACGTGTGCAAGGCGACGTGGCTTTCGGCGATGACGACGATGCCGCTCAAGCCATGCGGACTGAACTGGTGGAAGACGTCGGTCACGTAGGTGCCGCCCGCGTCGGCGATCGCCCGGAGCATTTGCTCGCGCAAGCCATCGGCATCGTTTAGCCGGGCGAGGTCGCATTCGTGGAAATCGATCAGGGTATGCCAGGCGAGGGTCATGAGAGAATCGAGCGGGCCGCTTCGTGGCCCCAGTGACAGGCTTCTTCGAAAATTGATAACCCGCTCATGTCACTGTGAGCGAAGCGGATTTTCCCCAGAGGTTGAGTCATCGCCGTGCTGGCGTGGCCGAATATCGCGCCAGGGACCGGGCGAGCCATCGCGTGACCCCACAGCCAGACGTCGAGATGGGAAAGATGATCGCGAATGTCGGGATGGGGACGTTCGAGTTCGCCGAGAATCTGTTCGCACCAATCCGCATAGGAGGTTTTCAACGCCTCTTCGCGTGCGGCGGCGGGCGACAGATGATCGAGCGGTTGATACAACGTGATCACCGTTTCGCCGCGCACCGGATGCAGGCTTTGGTGGGTGGCGACGACATAGCCGAGCGAACGACTGTCGCGCAGGACATTGTCCCAATGTTGGGAAATGGGTTCACGCAGGGTCAGATTCGCGACCAGCCACGGGGAATATTCGGGCGCGGGCGAATCGTGCAATTCGGCGATCAAACGCCGGGCGATGAAACGGGGCGCGGCGCAAACCACGGCATAGGCTTGCCAGGCGCGTTTTTGGCCGCGGGTGGAAATCGCTTCGACCAAACCGTCTGGCGTGATTCGCGTGACGAGGTGGCCGGGTAAGAGACAGCCGTCGAGGCGTTGGCGGAGTTGGTTCACCAGCCAGCCGTTGCCTTCCGGCCAGGTGAACACTTCGGACGAGTCGCGCGAGGCGAAGTAATGAATGCCCGCCCAGGCGGAAACCGTTTCGATGCCTGCGCCGTAATCGTCGCGGCAACCGTAGTCGATGTGCCAGCGCAGTTCGGGGCTGTCGAAGCCTTCCTCATCGAGCCACGCGGCCATCGTCAGGTTGTCGAGCGCGGTGAACGTTTCATCCCGCGAACTGTGTGCGACGGGAATGGCGAAGGCGCGTTTGCCGTCGCCACCGCGCATCGCTTTGAACGCTTCCATGCGGGCGAAAAACTTTTCGATCTGCTCCTTCTCGCCCGTGCTCACGCCGTAGTTCGGCACGAGACCGTCCTGCCAATGACCGCGAATCCACAGGCGTTCGTTCGGATCGTGGCAAAGCGCTTCTTCGTTCCACGCGCCGGGACGACCGAGCCCGAATTCTTCCAACAACGAGCAAACGTCGGTCATTTCGGCCGACGGCACCGGCACGTAATGCGCGCCCCAAGGATAGGCGGAAACGGCGTTTCGCCTGCTGGCGGAATTCCCGCCGATGTCGGCTTCGAGTTCGACCACGAGGACGTTTCGCCCGGCTTGTTTCAATCGAAACGCGGCGATCAATCCCGCCATGCCGCCGCCGGCCACGATGACGTCGGCCTTTTCCACCGGGGCGGGCGAACCGCTCGCGGCTTGTCGCAGCAGATGGCCGAAGGAGTGCGACGCGCCGACGATGCTGCCGGTCCACGGTTGGGAGTCGGGCGACGATTTCCCTCCGCAAGCGGTCAGCGCGAGGCCGCCGAGGCTAGTCGCGAGAAAGGCGCGACGGCTGAGCCGATCATTCATAGCGACCCCATTCTTCTTCGAAGTGGCGCACGAGGATCTGGTTGTTCAACCGGTTCACGCCCGCCTCCACGCGGGCCATGTCGGGTGGAAACCGAAAGCACTCGTCCAACATTTCCGCGGTGAGAAAGCGCAAGCCATCTGGCAGCACATGCGGCTGCAAACGCGTCAACGTTTGCGGGTTCGGGGAGGCGAGGATGAATCCCCATTCGCCGAACGACGGCACATACACATGATACGGTGCGGTGCCGAAGCCGCACGAGCGCAGGGTTTCATCGACGCACCAGAACGATTTCCTCGCGGCGAGCGGCGAGGTGCATTGGATGGAAACGAGCGCATCGGGCGAGAGCACGCCACGGAGTTTGCCGTAGAAGGCGGTCGAGTAGAGTTTGCCGAGCGAGAAGTTCGAAGGATCGGGAAAGTCGATGATCACGGCGTCGAACCGTTCGCCGGAAGCGATCGCCGTTTCCAACCAACCGAAGGCATCGGCATTGACGACTCGCATTTTAGGCGAAGCGAGCGAGCCGCCGTTCAGCGAGGTGAGCAACGGCTGAGTGGCGAATAAACGCGTCATTTCCGGATCGAGATCGACGAGCGTGATCGATTCGACCGACGGATAGCGCAGGATTTCGCGCGCGGCCAATCCATCGCCGCCGCCCAGCACCAACACGCGCTTGGGCGAAGCGATCCGCGATAAAGCCGGATGCACCAACGTTTCGTGATAGCGGTATTCGTCGCGCGAACTGAACTGGAGATTGCCGTTCAGGTAGAGCCGGAGATCGTCGCGATTCCGTGTCAGCACGAGTCGCTGGTAAGGACTGCTGCGGGCGAAGATGATGTTTTCATTATAAGCCGCCCGCTCCGCCCAGGCTTGCAAACGGTCGGCTTGGATGAAGCCAACGCCAAGGAACACGATCGAAGAGATCCCTCCCGCCCACAGCAACGGCCGGCGGAGTTGTTCGCGCAGGAAATAGAGGGCGAACAAGCCGACGCCCGCGTTGAGCAGGCCGAAGAGCAACGACGAGCGAACGAGGCCGAGTTTCGGTACCAACACCAAGGGGAAGAGCAACGAAGCGGCAAGCGCGCCAATGTAGTCGAGCGAAAGCACCCGCGAGACGAGGTCTTCGAAACGGAGCTGATCCTTCAACAGCCGCAGCAGCAACGGGATTTCCAAGCCGACCAAGGTGCCGGTGATGAAAACGAGCGCGTAAAGCAACACGCGGAACGAGGCAACTTGGCCGAACAGTCCGAACAAGATCAGCGCGGAAAAGCCACCGATCAGACCGATCAAAAATTCGACGCGGATGAAAATGCCGAGCACGTCCCGCTGGATGAACTTCGACAGCCACGAACCGACGCCCATGGCAAACAGATAGACGCCGATGACGGTCGAGAACTGGGTGACCGAATCGCCGAGCAAATACGACGCCAGCGTGCCGGCGATCAGCTCGTAGATCAGCCCGCAGGTCGCGATCGTGAAAACCGACGCCAGCAGGAGCAGGCGGATGCCGCGCGATTCCATGCGGCGATCAATGAATGGCCGCGGCGATGATCAGGCAGACACCGAGCCCGAGGCCGGCGACGACCATGGCGAGTGCGGTGTTCTTACTCTCGACCAGTTCTTTCCAGAGGTCGTAAGGCGTCAGCTTATCGACGACGACGAACGTCAGGCAGAAAATGACGATGCCGACGAACGAGTAGAGGAGCGAAGCGACGAAATCGGAGAGATTGATCGTCACGAAGGTCGACTGAGCGAGGGCAAGGAGATGCGTGGGCAAGTTCATGATGGTGTTACTTGTGATGAACGCCGCCGTGGAATGACGACGAAGGTGAGGAAAACAAACGAGTGGGCGACATCGTGTGGATGAGGCTCCATCCACGGGCGTTTGCGGTGTAGAGGTAACCTGCGGCGAGGGCCGCCCAGGCGAGGTAGAGCGGATGTTTCATTCGTCGGAAGTCGAGGAACCGTAAGGCGAATAGTCGCTTTGCGACCAGCGTTTCGCCTCGAACGCATGGTGGCGGAAGAACGCCCACACCGGCCAGATGGCGATGCCGAGCAGGCAGAGAATGAAGTTCGACCAGAACACGCCGCCGCGTTCGATGCGGATTTGAAACGGCAACGATTTGATCGAAGGATCGGCTTCCGGGGTGAGCGCGAGATGGTAGCGCCCCGGCGGCACGGCGGGCAAATCGGTGGCGGCATCTTGCTTGCCTTCCGTCCACGGTCCGTCGTCGTAGCCATGGTAATACTGCACGGTGATCGGCGCAGGATAGATTTGCCCGGTGGTCTCGTTGACTAGGCTGGCGTCGAGTCCCAGCCACGCGTTGTTCACCGCCGCATGGGCTTTCACGCGCGCCGGACTTTGTTTGCCCCGAAGTTCGAACGAAGGCGTCACGATGGGTGCGGTGGTGGCTCCCGGTGACGGTTGTTGGAAGGTGAACGACTGATCGAGCACGGCCTGACGATTCGCCCCGCTTAGCGAGAGCAGTTGGATGCCGAGTAACGCCAACACCGCATTCAGGGTGTATTTTTTCAACGTCGGCCAACGGGCGGCCCAAGGGTTCGGCTGATTTGCGAACACCCCGGCGGGCGTTTCGATGAATTTTACTCCGAAGGCGGCGGCGATTTCGTTCGCGGGCAGGTATTCGCCTTCCGACCAAGTGGTTTCGTTCAGGTCTTCGTACGTTTCCGCCGACAAGATTCGAGGTGGCGCGATATAATCGGCGATGACCGCCTTTTCGCCCACCCGGACACGCCAGTAGAACTCGCCCGCGACTTGGCTCACGCTGGCTTTTTCCTGGGAAAATAACTTATACGCGGTGCCGCGATAGTAGGTTGTCACCGCAAGTGCCGGCGATTCTAACACCCGGCGTATGAGGTTCCAATGCCCCGACCATTCGGTCAGCCACAGGAAGCCGTGCCATGGGTTGTAGAGGAGAAATTCATTCCACTGTGAATAGGCGTCCTTTCGCCTGAGCGCGCCGATGACTTCCCATTCGACGCCACGCAGATGGCCGCGTTTGCCTAACGGCAACAGCGGGCGGGCGAGCTTCTGAGAAGCTTTGATCTTTTGCGCAACCATCGCCCGCTTCCCGGATGCGCTGGTGTTCACCACGGTTCCGCAGTGACCACAGACGAGGCTCATCGTCATGCCGGTGGCGCGGGTGACGATCACGCCACCGCACTCTGGACAGGGCATGGCGTCCGTGCGGTTTTTCTCCACCGGCACGGGTTCGCCTTTCCAGCCTGGAACCGGTCGGAGCCCTTCCCAGATGATTTCTTCCGGCTGGGCGGATTCGCCGAGGTGCAACCGCACTTCGCCGTTCTGTCGCTCGATGCTGGCGAACTTGCGGCCGGGACCGCTGAGATCCATCGACATCCATTCGTCGTATGGCCGCGCGACGAAGGGCAGCTCACCTTCGCCCGCCACGACGCGGGCCTTTTTGACGTCGGTGACGGTGTAGTTTGAGCCTTCGATTTCGAGCGGTTTGCCGGTGCGGAGGACTTCCGATTTTCTCAGGAGATCGGAAGGGGGCTTCGCGGTTTCGGAGATCAGAAAAAAGCCCTGCGCTTCCGCGACCCAGCCGTTTTTGCCGTCGCCGAAATCCGCATACCATTCATTCCAAAACCCATCGTCCCAGCCGACGCGCAGACGACCCAACAGACGAAAGCGCCGCGTGCCGCAAACGCCGCGCGCGCCGATTTGCAACGGCGTGTGATCGGGCGGGAGATCGGCCATTTTGCCGATCGCTTCCAGCTCTGTGTCGCGGCGCACGACCATCGATTGGCAATGGCCGCAAACCGCGAACACCGCGCCCGGTGTTTCAAAGGGCACAGGAGCGGAACATTGCGGGCAATCGAATTGGCGCATCGGCCCGCATGCTGGTCAGGCGAAGGAAAAATCGCCAATGAGAAAACGGCGGTGCGGTTTCGATCAGGACGCTTTCTGGAAGCGCTCGTTGACGGTAGCCCAGTTGATGACGTTCCACCAGGCACCAATGTAATCCGGCCGGCGGTTTTGATATTTCAAGTAATAGGCGTGCTCCCAGACATCGAGTCCGAGGATGGGCGTGCCGAGATCGCTATCAGGCACAATGCCTTTCATCAGCGGGTTGTCCTGATTGGGCGTGCTGGTGATCTTAAGCTTGCCGTCTTTGACGATGAGCCAGGCCCAGCCGGAGCCGAAACGTTTCGTTGCCGCTTCGTCGAACGCGGTCTTGAAAGCGTCGAACGATTGGAAATCGCGCGTGATGGCGGCATTGAGGGCGTCGGATGGTTTGCCCGATTGTTCGGCGGGGGCGAGGGTTTGCCAAAAGAAGCTGTGATTCCAGTGACCGCCGCCGTTGTTGCGGAAGGTGTTGCGCAAGGTTTCGTCGTCGATCGACGGCAGGGTGCTGAGGGTGTCGACCAAAGGTTCCGCCGCCAGATCGTAGTGTTGAGCGCGCGCTTCGTTGAGCTTCGCGATGTAGCCCGCGTGGTGCTTGCCGTGATGAATTTCCATCGTCAGCGCGTCGATGTGCGGCTCGAGCGCGTTCGGAGCGAAAGGGAGCTTCGGTAGCTCGATCGTCGAAGCCGCCTCGCTCCGTCCGGGGGGGAAGGTGGCTGCGACCGCGGCGAGCGTGCCCAATTTGACGAAAGTGCGGCGGTTGAGGTCGGAATTCATCGTAGGACGCTAGCGTGGTTAGAGAGGGGATCAAGGGATCGATTGAGAATTTGAGATTTGAAATCCGGGGTTTGAAATTTGAGAGGTGGGCATGCTCTGGCGCTTGCGCGATCGCGAAATCGTTTTTCCCCGTCGCCCGCTGGTGATGGGAATCGTCAACGTGAACGACGATTCGTTTTGCGGCGATGGCACGTTGGATGTGTCGGAAGCGATCGCTTTGGCTCGTCGCCAAGTCGAGGCGGGTGCGGATGCCATCGATGTCGGCGCGGAAAGCGCGCGGACGAATCGCTCGGCTATTTCCGTCGAGGACGAGATCGCCCGTTTCGAAGGCTTTCTCGCGCGCTGGGAAGAAGTTTGGTCGAAGGCGAAACCTCGCGACGACGAACAACTTTGGCCGCCGGTGCTATCGGTGAACACTTGGCGACCGGAAGTGGTGGAGACGCTTCTGAAAGATCCCCGGGTCGAGTTGATCAACGACATGGGCGGCATGCCCGATGATCGCAATGCCCGTCTTTGTGCGCGAGCGGGCGCGTCGCTGCTGGTGATGCACAGCGTGGGCGAGCCAAAAGTGCCGCACGTGCATCAGCAGTGGGACGATGTGATGGGCGCGATGGAGACGTTTTTCGACGAGAAGCTTTCGCTCTGCGACCAAGCGGGATTGGCGCGGGAGAGTGTCGTGATCGATCCCGGCATCGATTTTGCGAAGCAACGCGATGACAACCTGACCGTTTATCGGGAGTTGGAGCGACTTCATCGATTCGGTCGACCGGTCCTGGTGCCGGTGTCGCGCAAATCGGTGATTCGAGAAGTGCTGGGAATTCAACAGCCGGTGGGCCGCGATGCGGGAACGATCGCATGCCTCGCGGTATCGTTGCGGCGGGGAGCCCATCTTTTCCGCGTGCATCAGGTGGAAGCCGCCTGGCAGGCGATCAAAGTGCTGGAGGCGATGATTCCCCGCGCCGCGGGGTCATGAACACGTCAGGACACCCGGCCTGGCGTGTTTTTTCCGCAGCGCGAGGAAAGCTTTTTCAGGCTTTGTAAAAAGCTGCCTGCCTCGCGGACATGAGATCGGATGTGTCTTTCTGAAGACTTGTTTGGGAATATGATGATAAAGGAAGATGACAAGGTTTAATTTAGATGATGGATGAGGCTGCTTAGTTAATTTCCATCGCGCGTACATAAAATCGCCCCGCGACCACCGGAGAACGGCAGGCGCGGGGCGAAAGAAGTGAGGGTAGCGATTAGACCAGCGCGTTCAGATTCGCGTCGAGCAGCGAGCGGTAGCTTTCCAGCGCCTCGGCATAGACATCCGCATTGGCCGCGTTGGGTTCGATGCGGGAACCTTCGTCGGTTTTGCAGAAGACTTCCTGAAGCGCTTCGAGATCCTTGCCCGCGGAGGCGGCGGCGATCAGTGCGGCACCGAGCGCGGCGGAGTTGCCGATGGCGAGGCGCTCGACCGGAGCTTGGAAAATGTCGGCCACGAGGTGGGCGATGCCATTGTTCTGCGACGCGCCGCCGGTGAGACGGATGCGGTTCGGTTTGCCGCCGATCCACTCCGAGTGCAGGCGCATGTTAAGGAACTGGCCTTCGAGCAACGCGCGGACCTGAGCCGGTGCGTTTTCGCCCGCTTCGAATTCGACGTCGCCCTTGCGGACCGGACCGGTGAAGTCGGCGCGCGGGGTGATTTCCGGGCCGAAGAACGGCAGCATTTGGTTGGCGCAGTTGCCAGGCTTGGTGCGGGCGAGGCCGTCCTGGTCGAAGTCCGACCAAGCGAGGCCGAGCTGATCGCGCAGCGCTTCGCGGGAAAGCGAGCCGTTGCGGAAGCAGATCAGCGACATGAAACCGCCGGCTGGATTGCCGAAGACGTGGCCAAAGCCAGCCGGATCGGTCGCCGGTTTTTCCATCGCCGAGAAGAAGGTGTCCGAGGTGCCGAGCGAAATGACGACGTTGCCCGGGCTGGTGGCGCCCATGCCGACGAGCGACGCGGGGTTGTCGCCGGTGAAACGGGCGACGGTGCAGGCGGGCGAGAAGCCGTATTTCTCGACGAAGTAGGAAGAGATCAGGCCGGTGAGCGTGGTGGCGGCGGCGACCGGCGGCAGCTTGTCGCGCAGGCCCGGCGCGGTGGCGTCGAGCAAGGTCTCCGACCAATCCTGACTGGCGAGATCCATCAGGTTCATGCCCGCGCCGTCGCCGGTGTCGATCGCGGCTTCCTGCCCGGCGAGCACCGAGGCGAGGAACGAGCTGACGAGATGGATGCGGGCCGTGCGGGCGTAGGCTTCCGGCTGGGTCTTGTAAAAGCGGCGGATCTGCGGGCCGGTGAAGCGCTCGATGGCGATGGAGCCGGAGATTTTGCAAACGGCGTCGTTGCCACCCGCTGCGGCGGCGATTTCCGCGCATTCTTCGCCGGTGGAAGTGTCCATCCAGATCGGCGAGGTGGCGCGGGTGAGCGCCGGGGCGAGTTGGTCGACGAGTGAGGGCGCGGCGTCGAGTTTCGCGAGGCGGTCGTTGAAGGTGGCGTCGAGGTAAACCGAGCCGTGCTGCTGGCCGGAACCGGCGATCGCTTTCACCGCCGCGAGATCGGTCTCGGCGGCGAGCTGCGTGAGCACCATGTCGAGCGCTTGCAGCCACATGCGCGGGTCGGCGTGGACTTCGCCATCGGCGCCGCCGGGGATGAAGCCGCTGGGCGATTTGAACTCGGGCAGATGGGCACCGAAGTTGACCGACTTCTGATGGACGATCTGGCCGGTGGCCGGATCGATGATCAGGGCGGAGAGGGATTGGGTGGAGGAGTCGAAGCCGAGGAACATGGTAGTGAGTGGTAGGGTTCTAAGAAAATAGGACCTATAGGTCCTATGAGTGACAGAGCTCAGCCGATGGTCTCCGCGCCGAAATACGGCACCAACGCCGCCGGAATGCGCACCGAGCCGTCGGGCTGCTGGCATTGTTCGAGCAACGCCACATAGAGACGCGGCAGGGCGGTGCCGGAGCCGTTGAGCGTGTGCGGGAAGCGGTTTTTGCCTTCGGCGTCCTTGAAGCGCAGCTTCATGCGGCGCGCTTGGTAATCCGCGAAGCACGAGCAGCTCGACACTTCGAGGTATTTGCCCTGGCCGGGCGCCCAGACTTCGATGTCGTAGGTTTTGGCCGAGGAAAACCCGAGGTCGCCGGTGCAAAGCTCGATCGTGCGGTAGTGCAGGCCGAGTTTTTGCAGAATCGCTTCGGCGTGGCCGGTGAGTTGTTCGAGTTCTTCGAAGCCCTTGTCCGGGTGGACGACTTGCACGAGTTCGACCTTGTCGAACTGGTGCATGCGGATGATGCCGCGGTTGTCGCGACCGGCGGAACCGGCCTCGCGACGGAAACACGGCGTGTAGGCGACGAGTTTCTGCGGCAACTGATCTTCGGAAAGGATCGTGTCGCGGAACAGGTTCGTCACCGGCACCTCGGCGGTTGGAGCGAGGAACAGGTTGTTGCGGCCGTCCTCGCCCGCGTCGGTGCCGTACATGTCGTCCTCGAACTTCGGCAACTGGCCGGTGCCTTCCATGCACTCGCGTTTCACGAGGTGGGGGACGTTCACTTCCTCATAACCGTGGCCGGTTTGGGTATCGAGGAGGAAGTTGATCAGGGCGCGTTCGAGGCGGGCGCCTTTGCCGCGATAAACGGCGAAACCGGAGCCGGCGATGCGGGTGGCGTCGTCGAGCGAAACCAGGCCGTGTTGTTCCAGTAGGGCGACGTGATCCTTCGGCTCGGCGATCTCCGGCTTCTCGCCCCAGACGCGGACGACCGGGTTGGCGGTTTCGTCGTTGCCCACCGGACAAGCGTCGTGCGGGAGATTTGGGATATTGAGCAGGAGGTCCGCCTGCTTCGCGGCGGCGGCTTCGGCCTCCACGTCGAGCGCGGCGATTTGCTCGTTGATGCCGCGCACCTGGGCCTCGATGGCGGATGTATCCTCGCCCTTGCCCTTGAGCATGCCGATTTGCTTGGAAATGTTTTTCCGATCGGCCTGAAGCTTCTGCTTTTCGGTCTCGGCGCGACGGCGGGATTCGTCGCAGGCGAGAACGTCGTCGATGAGCTTCCAGTGGTCGCCGCCGCGGGGCTTGAGGCGCTCCTGGACGGCGGCGGGGTTTTCGCGGATGACGCGGATATCAAGCATGGCGGAGGTGGCTTAGCGGGTTGGGGGAGGCTTGTGAACCTCCGATTCGATGCCAATTCCAGATGCTTTTCGGACGCCTCCGGGTTGCTTCGGGAGGGCTCCGGGTTGCTTCGGGAAGACTCCGGATTGCTTTCGGACGGTTCCGGATTGCTTTCGGACGGTTCCGGATTGCTTTCGGACGGTTCCGGATTGCTTTCGGACGGTTCCGGATTGCTTTCGGACGGCTCCAGTTGCTTCGGGACGACTCCGGATTGCTTCGGGACGACTCCGGATTGCTTCGGGGCGACTCCGGATTGCTTCGGGACGGCCCGGATTGTTTCGGGACGGCTCCGGATTGCTTGGGGACGGCCCGGATTGTTTCGGGACGGCTCCGGATTGCTTGGGGACGACTCCAGATTGCTTTCGGACGGTTCCAGATTGGTTTCGCCCGACGGCGGATTGCGTTAGACAGACCCGTTTTCTTGATCGCCCAAGAACGATTTCCGGCAGAGTTCCGCGTATTTGCCGCCATGGGCGAGGAGTTCGGCGTGGGTGCCTTCTTCGATCACGCGGCCTTGGTCGAGGACGTAAATGCGGTCGGCATTGCGGATGGTGGACAACCGGTGAGCGATGACGAAGGCGGTGCGGTTTTGCATCAAATGATCGAGCGCGTCCTGGATGAGGCGTTCGGTTTCGCTGTCGACCGACGCCGTGGCCTCGTCGAGCAGGAGGATCGGCGCGTTTTTGAGCAAGGCGCGGGCGATCGAGAGGCGTTGTTTTTCGCCGCCGGAGAGCTTCACTCCGCGTTCGCCGACGTTGGTGTCGAGGAGTTGCGGGAGTTCGCGGACGAAGGGATCGGCGTGGGCGGCTTCCAACGCGGCCCAGAGTTGCTCGTCGGTGGCGTCGCGTTTCCCGAGCATCAGGTTTTCCCGCACGGTGCCGTTGAAGAGGAAGGCCTCCTGGGTGACGTAGGCGAGGTGGTCGCGCAGGCTTTCTTTCGACAGCCGGGCGATGTCGTGACCGTCGAGTTCGATCGTGCCGTGGGTGGCTTCGTAAAACCGGGCGAGTAGCGAAAGCACGGTCGTTTTGCCCGCGCCGGTCGCGCCGACCAGGGCGATCGTTTGGCCGGGCCGGGCTTCGAGCGTGACTTCGTGCAGCGTCGGCTGGTCCTGATAGGCAAACGAGACGCGGTCGAAACGCACGGCGCCGGAAACGGGCGAGGGGAGTTTTTTCCCGGAGATCGCGTTCGGCTCGTCGTCGGCGTCGAGGATCTGGAACACGCGGTCGGCGGCGGCTTTTCCCGAAAGCGCCATTTGGTTGAGGCCGTTGAGGCGGTCGATCGGTTCGTAGAACAGCGAGAGGAAGAGGAGGAACTTGGTGAAATCGCCGAGCGAGAGATCGCCCTGCATCACTTCGCGGCCGCCGATGGCGAGCACCAGCACGTAGCCGGTCATGCGGACGAACGACATCACCGGCGAGTAGATCGCCCACCAGCGCATCATCCGCAGGCTGGCGTGGCGGAGCAGGTCGGAAAAGCGGTTGAAGCGCTCGTGCTCCTCCCTTTCCGCGGCGTAGGCCTTGATTTGGCGAATGCCGGAGATGTTGTCGTGGAGGATCGAGTTGAGGTCGGACGAGGCGGTGCGCTGGTTGCGGTAGCGGTCGCGGCCCTTGGTCGAGTAAATCCACGCCCCCAAGGCGAGCAATGGCACGGGCAAGGTGGCCCACGAAGCGACCGTGGGATTGACCCAGAAGAGGAACGCGCCGACGCCGAGGACTTGCAGGGCGGCGACCAGGCCCTGCTCGATGCCATCGATCAGGACGCGCTCCATGTTCGTCACGTCCTCGACCACCCGCGTCATGATATCGCCCGTCCGGCGGGTATCGAACCAGCGGAGCGGCAGGCGCTGGATTTTCGCGTAGAGATCCGACCGGATGTCGAAGATCACCTTTTGCTCGAAGGTGTTGTTGATGAAAATCCGGAGGGAGTTCAGGCCGTCCTTGATCAGGAAACCGAGTACGGCGAGCGCGATCCACCAGGGAAATTCACCGTGTTTCGAGGGATCGGGAAGGATGTGGTCGATTACGTGACCGGTCGCGTTCGGGAAAACGAACACCGCCAAGGTCATGCCGACGGCACAGGCCAGCTGGGCGGCGGCGAGGCCGGGATAGTGGCGCAGATAGGCGAAAACTCGGAGAACGGAACGCATGGCGGGGTCGCGAACCGTCGCGGCGGGGAGCTTTTTTGTAAAGACGTGGGCGAAAACCCATGAACTTTGGGATTGCGGCCGGAAAAGAGTCCTTCCTAATGTCCGCCCACACGTTCAAACCCAACTTTTTAATCCCGGAACCCTATGGGCAACATTCTTGGCATTGTGACGACCTTCGTGCTCCTGTCGTCCGCCTTCCTCGCGTATCAAAACAAGGGCAGATACGACCTCGAAATCCAGCATCGCCAGGAGTCCAAAGAGGCGCTGGATAAAACCGTGGCCCGGGTGAGCAAAGCCAAGGCCGACCTTGAATCCACCATCGTCGATCGCCGTCAGACCGAGGATGAAGTGGGCCGCGTGAAGCGGGATATCGAGGATCAGACCCGAGTCAACGCCGAGTTCGCTCCCCAAAAGGCCAGCAAGGAAACCCAAGTCGCCGAGAACAAAGTCAAACTCGATGACGTCCGCCAGAAGATGGAAGGCTATGGCGATCTCGAAACCCTCGGCAGCAAGATGCGCACGACCCGCTCGGAGATCGAAGAACTCGAAGGTCAAATCGCTCAAGCGGAGTCCCAGGTCACTCATTTGACCTCCGAGAACACCCGCCTCGAATCGGTTTCCCAAGACCAACGCGCGCTGACCGCCCGTTTCGTGGCGAAGGAATCCAGCCCGAATCTGAAAACCCGCATCAATGCGATTTACCCGAACTGGGGTTTCGTGACGCTCGCCGCAGGCAACAACGCGGGCATCGTCACCGATTCCACCCTCGCGGTGGTGCGTGACGGTGAAACGATCGCCAAGCTGCAGGTTGCGGCCACGGAAAGTGGCACTTCTTCCGCTACCATCGTTCCGGACTCGATGAAGGCCGACACGGTGCTGATGGTCGGCGACTCGGTGGTTTCCGCCCCGAAGAGCAAATAACTTCCCTTTAGGCCCGCAACCCTCTCGCCCGGAATTTTTCCATGAAACCCATTTTCCACAGCGTCGCCCTTCTTGCCGCCCTCGCCGGCATTTATTTCTCCTACGACCTCTCCAAGAAATTCGAAGAACAGCAGAGCCTGCGCCTCGGTTACAACAAGGAGAACGTCGAAAAAACCGCGATTGCGGTCAGCATTGAGAAGGACCTCAAGGACGAGCGCGAGCGCCTGGTCAAAGCGAAGGAAGAGAAGACCCTCACCGAGCAGCAACTCGCTAACCTCAAGGCGGAAGAAACCAAGGGTCGCCGCGAACTTGCCGCGTTGGAGCAAACGCTCCAACAACAGAACAACGAATTCGATCAGCTGAACAAGGCGATGGAAGAGGTGAAAAAGATCCTCGCTTCGTTGGGTAACGACGTGACCTTCGAAAACCTCGCCGACAAGGTGAAGAGCATCGAGCAGGACAAGCTCGCCAAGGAAGCCAAGATCCAGGAACTCACCACGGTGCTGGAAGGAGCGAAGAACAAGAACGAGTCGCAGAAAGCCGATGTGGCTCGCTTGCTTGAAATCAAGGGCAAGCGCGACGCCCGCATCCGCAGCAACGCGATGGAAACCGTGATCACCGCGGTGAACCAAGACTGGGGCTTTGTGGTGGTCGGTGCTGGTTCCAATACCGGCTTCACGCCGCAGACCAAGCTTCTCGTTGAACGCAACGGTTACCGCATTGGCCAGCTTCAACCGACCTCGATCGAGCCGACTCAAACGATCGCCGAGATCGAATTTGAAAGCCTCGCTCCGGGCGTGCGCCTCCAGCCTGGCGATCGTGTGATCCTCACCGACCCGGCGACGAACTGATCCAGAATTTCCGCTAAAAACCTTCGGGGGACTTGCAGCCTCCGAAGGTTTTTTTATGTTCACCCCATGCGCTCCCTTCTTTTCGCCGCTCCGGTTGCCCTTCTCGCGTGCTCGTTCGTTGCTTGTGCGCCGATCGAGAAGGAAAAGAAACCGGTCGGCCCGCAGTCCAGCGCGAGCAATATGCCCTGGAACGTCCCGCAGTCGGGCCAAGGCCAAGGGCAGTTCGCCATGATGCCGCAGTTGACCCAGCGTCGCTGATCTCGCGGGTCACTCGCGATGATACGGAGAGCCGGCGCGCATGGACGCGACCCGGTAGAGCTGTTCCAGCAGTACGACCAGCGCGAGCTCGTGCTGCAAGGTCAGCGAGGAAAGCGACAGCACCCAATCGGCTTTTTGCCGGAGTTCCGGCGTATGGCCATCGGACGCACCGATGAGAAACGCGACCGTTTTGACGTCGCCCCGGTGCTCCAGAGCTTCGAAACGTTTCGCCAGTTCGGCCGTGGTCGGACGCTCGCCGCGTTCATCCAGCGCGACGCGGAACATGCCTTCGGAGCGTTCCAACAAACGCTGTGAAACTTCTTCCGAGTTGCCCGCTTTGACCAGCTCCAGCGAAACTTGGCCGTAGCGTTTCAGGCGCTTGAGATACTCTTCGATGCCATCTTTGGCATAGGCCAGAGCGGGTTTGCCGGCGGCGAGAACGAGGAGCTTCATCGGAAGGCGGAACGTGGCGGACAGCGGGGGAAATGCAACGTTTGATCCAAGGCCTTGCCAATCGGCCCATCGACGGGAATTTTCCAAACGATGAAACTCACTCTCGTGCTCTCCGCGCTCGCGGTCGTGTCCTGCGTCCATCCGGATCCGCACACGCCCGAAGCTCACCACCGCAAACGCATGGCGTTGTTGGAGAAATTCGACCGATTCGATTACAACGGCAACGGCAAGCTCACGAAGGCCGAGATTGCGCAAGGCGTGCGGGAAAGCGACGTCAAAGGCGTGGACCGTGCGGAGCTCGATTCGGCGATGAAGTTCTACGACGTGAACAAGGACGGCTCGATCTCGCGTTGGGAAGCCGAGCACGCAGTGACCAAGCCGTTGCCCGACCATCCTTGAGCCGTACAAGCGAAGAGCGCGGATCGCTCCGCGCTCTTCGGTTTTGTGAATGGATTAATCGAGACTTCAGCGCACGCGCTCAAGCAGCCAAGGCAGCAAGGCGTCGACCGCGATGCGCTCCTGCTCCATTGAGTCGCGGTGGCGAATGGTGACGGTGCCTTTCAGTTCGTCGCCGTTTTCGCCAAGGGTGTCGAAATCGACGGTGATGCAGAACGGCGTGCCGACTTCGTCCTGGCGACGGTAGCGACGGCCGACCGCGCCGCCGTCGTCGTAGAACACGGTCATCCACGGCTGGAGCTTCGCTTGGATCTCCTTGGCGATGCGGACCTGCTCCTCGTTCTTTTTGAGCAGCGGGAAAATGCCGACCTTGATCGGTGCCATGCGCGGCACGAAGCGCAGCACGGTGCGGACGTCCGCCTTGCCCTTTTCATCCGTGAGCTCTTCTTCGTCGAAGGCCTCGCAAATGAGCGCCAGCACGGTGCGATCGCAGCCGGCGGACGGTTCGACGACGTGCGGCAGGAACTTTTCCTTCGTCTCTTCGTCGAAGTATTGAAGCGGCTTGCCCGAATGCTGCTGGTGAACGCCGAGGTCGTAGTCGGTGCGGTAGGCGACGCCTTCCAGCTCCTGAATCCCGAACGGGAACTCGTATTCGATGTCGTAAGTCTTCTGCGAGTAGAACGCACGCTCGCCGTCCGGGATGTCGAGGATGTGCAGTTTTTCGCGCGGGATCCCGATTTCGGCGTAGAACTTCAGGCGGGCTTCCAGCCACTCGTCGGTCAGGCGCAAGCCATCTTCTGGGCGGCAGAAGTATTCAATTTCCATCTGCTCGAACTCGCGCGAGCGGAAGGTGAAATTGCGCGGGTTGATCTCGTTGCGGAACGACTTGCCGACCTGGGCGATGCCGAACGGCAGCTTCACGCGGTTGGAATCGAGCACGTTCTTGTATTGCACGAAGATCGACTGCGCGGTTTCTGGGCGGAGGTAGGCGATCGCGTTCGGATCGTTGTCATCCGCCGACGCGCCCATCTTCGTCTGGAACATCAGGTTGAACTGACGCGGCTCGGTGAGCAGCGAACCGTTCTCCGGGTTGAAGGAGGTCGTGCCAGTGAGTTCCTCGCGACGCTCTTCGACGAGTTCGAGTTCCTTCGGCGAAACCTTTTTGTCCGGCATCAACTCGCCGTAAAACTTGCGGGCGGTCTTGTGCGCTTCGATCGGGTCTTTGCCGGGGGCGACGAGTACCGCGAACTCCCGCTCGACGCTCCAATCGGTGGCGGAAAGTTTCGCGCCGGAGAACCAGACGGCGGTGCCGTCCTGGGCGGGCACCTGGTCGGCGCGCAGGCGGGCTTTCGAGAGCAAGCAATCACTCATCGGGTCGGAGAAGCTGCCGACGTGGCCGGAGGCAACGAGCACCTGCTGCATCGTGAGGATCGAGCCGTCCATGCCGAGGACGTCGTCGCGTTCCTGCACGGTCTTGCGCCACCAGTAATCCTTAAGGTTGCGCTTCAATTCGGCGCCGAGCGGACCGTAGTCCCAGCAACCGTTGAGACCGCCGTAAAGCTCGCCTGCTTGATAAATGAAGCCGCGGCGTTTGCAGAGGGAGACGATCTTCTCCATCCGGACGGGGTCGGTGTGATCCTTATTGGCCATGATACTGGGGAAACGGTGGGCCGGGATGGAACCAGCCGGGGCGGCGGGGGGCAAGGCGGGATTGCACCAGGGAGCGGGGACATTTCTGTCCCGTCCTTCATTCAAAACATCGGGACAGGAATGTCCCGACTCCCTGGGTTTTAACGGCTTTTTAACGCCTTCCGCCCGGCCTTTGACTCCGTGATCCGGCGATTCGTGGCACCCTGTCTCAACCTCCTATCGCTTATGGAAACGATCCTCACCGGGCTGCTCGCCCTCGCTTTGTTCGCCTATCTGCTCGTGGCGATGATTCGCCCGGAGCGCTTCTAACCCGCCTCCGCCATGCAAACGACCGACTGGCTGCAATTCGGACTCTTCATCGGGTTACTCGCGCTGATCACCAAACCGATCGGGCGGTATCTTTTCCAAGTGCTCGATCCGGGCGGAAAAACGTTCCTCGACCCGGTCGTCCGGCCGCTTGAGCGGATCACCTATCGCCTGATGGGCGTGGAGCCCGGGAAAGAGCAGGATTGGAAACGCTACACCTTCGCCATGCTGCTGTTCAGCCTGGTGGGGATGCTTTTCACCTACGCGGTGCTGCGGCTTCAGCACGTATTGCCGTTGAATCCTCAGAGCTTGCCCGGCCTGAGCCACGAGCTCGCTTTCAACACCGCCGCCAGTTTCACGACCAACACCAACTGGCAAAGCTACGCGGGCGAAGGGACGATGTCCTATTTCTCGCAGATGGTGGCGTTGACGATCCATAACTTCACCTCGGCGGCGACCGGCATCGCCATCGCCGCCGCATTGGTGCGCGGGATTTCCCGCCACTCGGTTTCCACACTGGGGAACTTCTGGGTCGATGCGATCCGCGTGATCTACTACCTGCTCGTGCCGGCCAGTCTGGTGTTCGCGATTTTCCTCGTCTCGCAGGGGATGATCCAAAATTTCAAACCGTACGACACGGCGAAGCTGGTCGAGCCGCAGATTGTCGAAGTCGTGACGACCGATCCCACCGGGCAAACGGTCACGGAGAAACGGACCATCGCCACGCAAACGATCGCGCAGGGCCCGATGGCTTCACAGGCGGCGATCAAGATGCTCGGCACCAATGGCGGCGGTTTCACTAATGCGAACGCCGCGCATCCTTTCGAAAATCCGACGCCGCTTTCCAACTTCGTCCAAATGCTCTCGGTCTTCGCGATTGGCAGCGGCCTAACCTGGTATCTCGGCCGGATGACAAACAACCAGTTCCACGGTTGGTCGGTTTGGTCCGCGATGATGATCCTGTTCGTCGCCGGAACGATCGCGTGTTGGTGGGCGGAGGCGAAAGGGAACCCGATCCATCAGACGCTCGGTGTGATGGCTTCGGGCGGCAACATGGAGGGCAAGGAGGTGCGTTTCGGCATCTTCAACTCGTCGCTATTCGCCACGGTTACCACCTCGGCTTCCTGTGGCGCGGTGAACTCGATGCACGATTCCTTTACCGCGCTCGGAGGGTTGGTGCCGTTGTTCATGATCGAGCTGGGAGAAGTCGTCATCGGCGGTGTGGGCGCGGGCCTCTACGGCATGCTCGTGTTCGTCGTGCTGGCCGTTTTCATCGCCGGGCTGATGGTTGGTCGCACGCCGGAATACCTCGGCAAGAAGATCCAGGCCTTCGATGTGAAAATGGCGATGCTTGCCCTGTTGGTGCTCACCGCGACCATCCTCGGTTTCAGCGCGTGGGCCGTGGCTTCGCCGTGGGGCCTGGCCGGTTTGAACAACGCCGGGCCGCATGGCTTCAGCGAGATCCTTTACGCCTACAGTTCCGCCGCCGGGAACAACGGCAGCGCCTTCGCCGGGCTGACCGCCACGCCCGCGAACGGCGATCCGCATTACAATGTGACGCTCGGGCTCGCGATGTTGGTCGGCCGCTTCCTGATGATCGTGCCGATTCTGGCGCTGGCCGGTTCGCTGGCGAAAAAGAAGGTTTCGCCGCCGGGAGCGGGTAGTTTCCCGGTTCACGGCGCGACGTTCACCCTGCTGCTGATCGGCACCGTGCTGCTAATCGGCGCGCTGAACTTCCTGCCGGCTCTCGCCCTCGGTCCGGTGGTCGAACACTTCCTCATGCTCAAGGGCACGTCGTTCTAATCCTCGCTCTTTGTATGTCCCACCAAGCTCCATCCTTGTTCGACCGGACGATCCTCGTCCCCGCGATCGGCGGCGCGTTTAAGAAACTCGATCCGCGACTGATGATCCGGAATCCGGTGATGTTCGTCACTTTGGTTTGCGCGGTGCTCACCACCCTCGCGATCTTTACCGCGAAAGCGGATCACGGTTTCATCCTCCAGCTCGCCCTGTGGTTGTGGTTCACCGTGTTGTTCGCGAATTTCGCCGAAGCTATCGCGGAAGGCCGCGGCAAGGCGCAGGCCGATAGCTTGCGCAAGGCTCGCAAGGACGCCGTCGCCCGCCGTTTGAAAAACGATCGTGAAGAGCAGGTTTCCGCCCAACTGTTGGAAAAGGGCGATTTGGTCGTTTGCGAAACCGGCGACGTGATCCCCGCCGATGGCGAAGTGATCGAAGGCATCGCCAGCGTCGACGAAGCGGCGATCACGGGTGAGTCGGCTCCCGTAATTCGCGAAAGTGGCGGCGACCGCAGCGCCGTGACCGGCGGAACCCGCGTCATCAGCGACCGCATTGTCGTTCGCATCACTTCGGAGAGAGGCAATACGTTCCTCGACCGCATGATCTCGATGGTCGAAGGCGCGAAACGCCAGAAGACGCCGAATGAAATCGCGCTGACGATCCTGCTGTCCGCGATGACGCTGATTTTCCTCTTGGTCTGTGTCACGCTGAAGCCCTTCGGCATTTACGCGGGCATGGAATTCACGTTGCCCGTGCTGGTCGCGTTGCTGGTCTGCTTAATCCCGACCACCATCGGCGGATTGCTCAGTGCGATCGGCATCAGCGGCATCGACCGCTTGATCCGTCACAACGTGATGGCGACGAGTGGACGCGCGGTGGAAGCCGCGGGCGACATCGATGTCCTATTGCTCGATAAAACGGGCACCATCACCATCGGCAACCGCATGGCCTCGGATTTCGTTCCGGCGCCGGGTGTGACCGAGCAAACGCTGGCGGATGCCGCGCAGCTCGCTTCGCTGGCGGATGAAACGCCGGAAGGTCGCAGCATCGTCGTGCTGGCGAAGGAGAAGTTCAACATCCGCGGGCGCGAGCTTTCCCATCCGCACGCGACCTTCGAACCTTTCACCGCGCAGACGAGAATGAGCGGGGTGGACCTCGATGGCCGCAGCATTCGCAAGGGCGCCGCGGAGTCGGTGAAACGGTGGGTCGAGGAACAAGGCGGCGTTTATCCGATGGAGGTCGAGAAATCCGTCGAAGCCGCTTCGCGCGCCGGACGCACGCCGCTCGTGGTGGCGGAAGGCGCGAAGGTGCTCGGTGTGGTCGAACTCAAGGACGTCGTTAAAGGCGGCATCAAGGAGCGGTTTGCCCAGCTTCGCAAGATGGGCATTCGCACCGTGATGATCACTGGCGATAATCCGATGACCGCCGCTGCCATCGCCGCCGAAGCGGGCGTGGATGACTTCATGGCCCAGGCGACGCCCGAGGACAAACTCACCCGTATCCGCGCGGAGCAAGCCGCCGGGCATCTCGTCGCGATGACGGGCGACGGCACCAACGACGCACCCGCGCTCGCCCAAGCCGATGTCGGCGTGGCCATGAACACCGGCACGCAGGCCGCGCGTGAAGCGGGCAACATGGTCGACCTCGATAGCAATCCGACCAAGCTCATCGAGATCGTCGAGATCGGGAAACAACTCCTCATGACGCGCGGGTCGCTCACGACGTTTTCCATCGCGAATGACGTGGCCAAGTATTTCGCGATCATCCCCGCGATGCTGATGGCGACTTTCCCCGCGATCGCGCCGCTCAACGTCATGGGTCTCGCTTCACCGCAGAGCGCGATTCTCAGTGCGGTGATCTTCAACGCGCTTGTCATCATCGCCCTCATTCCGCTGGCGTTGAAAGGCGTGCCCTATCGCCCGATGGGGGCGATGGCGGTGCTTCGCCGGAACCTTCTCGTTTACGGACTCGGTGGTCTGGTGGTGCCTTTCATCGGCATCAAGGCCATCGACCTGCTCATCGCCACCCTTCACTTCGCCTGAATCATGAAAGCCTTTTTTTCCGAACTTCGCCCCGCGGTGATGTCCACCGTGGTGCTCGTGGTCGTGTGTTGCGGACTCTATCCTCTGGCCGTCACGGGCATCTCGCAGTGGGCGTTCAAGTCGAAAGCCGACGGCGGTTTGATCGTGGACAAGAACGGTGAGATCCGGGGCTCGGCTTTGCTCGGCCAGAGTTTCACCGGGGAAAGCTATTTCCATTCGAGACCCTCCGCCGCTGGAGCCGGTTACGATGCGTCATCGTCCAGCGGCAGCAATCTCGGGCCGACCTCACAGAAGCTGGCCGATCAGATCAATGAACGCGTGGCGGCTTATCGAACGGAGAACGGCCTTGCAGCGGACGAACCCGTCCCTATCGACGCTGTGACCGCTTCCGCTTCCGGGCTCGATCGCCATATCAGTCCGGCCAACGCCGCGCTCCAGATCGCCCGGGTCGCCAGAGCCCGCCATTTGCCCGTTGAAAAAGTGAGGGAATGGGTGGCGCAAAACACCGATAAAGAGGATCTTGGTTTGTTAGGAGATCCCGGTGTGAACGTTCTGAAGCTGAACCTCGCCTTGGATCAACTCAGGGAGTAGGGACATTCCTGTCCCGATTTTTTAAACTTAGAACGGGACAGGAATGTCCCTGCTCCATGAACGACGCCCCTAAATTCCTGAACCCGGATGTCGAGATTTCGAAACACGGGCTCAAACTGCCTCACTGGCAGCAGGATGGTTCGACCTATTTCCTGACGTTTCGCCTGGGGGATTCGATTCCACACACGAAGCTCGCGAAGTGGAAGGAAGAGCGGGAGATATGGCTGCATGTGCATCCGCGGCCTTGGTCCGAAGCGGAAGAGCGGGAATACCATCGACGATTTTCAAATGCGATCGAAGGCTGGCTGGATGCCGGGGAGGGATCGTGCTTGTTAGGAGATGGTCGCTCAGCCGGTGCGGTTCGCGAGGTGTTGTTGGCTAAAGACGGAGAACGGTACGTTCACCATGCATTCGTGGTAATGCCCAACCACGTTCATTCGCTCGTTTCGCTCCGACCGGACGAATCGCTTGAAAAGCTGCTCAAAATCTGGAAGGGCGTTTCTTCCCGGAAAATCAACGAAGCTTTGTCCCGCTCCGGCGAACTTTGGCAGGGCAATTACTTCGATCGCCTGATACGCGATCAGGAGCATTTTTGGAACTGCGCGCGGTATATTCGGCGTAATCCGCTCAAGGCCGCCTGCCCACTCATCGATATGTTTTGCACGAATCTTCCGCCGTGAAACAGGTGCTCGATTTTAAAGAAACCCTCAAGGAGTAGGGGCATTCCTGTCGCGACCTTTTTCAAGGACAGGAATGTCCTTGCTCCATGATCTCATGAACGACGATTTCCGGCCCGATCCCGACGCGCTTCTCGCCCAGCTCCGGCGCGAGGAGGGTCAGGGAAAACGCGGTCGCTTGTTTCTCTTTCTCGGGATGTGTCCCGGCGTAGGGAAGACCTATGCAATGCTGCTATCGGCACTACAGCGGCAAGCCGAAGGGTTGGAAGTGTTGGCCGGTGTGGTGGAAACCCATGGTCGCAAGGAGACCGAAGCGTTGCTCGATGGGTTGCGGATTTTGCCCCGCAAAAAGCTGCTTCATGGTGGCCACGTATTGGAGGAGTTCGATCTGGATGCGGCGCTGACGCGCCGACCGGATCTGTTGCTGGTCGACGAACTTGCTCACACGAATGCGCCAGGTAGCCGCCACCTGAAACGTTATCAGGACGTCATCGAGCTGCTCGACGCGGGCATCGACGTTTGCACCACGCTCAACGTCCAGCACATCGAAAGCCAAGTCGATACCGTCCGGCAAATCACCGGCGTGGCGGTACGGGAGACGGTGCCGGATTCCATTCTCGATCGCGCTCAGGAAATCCAGCTCGTCGACCTCAGTGTCGAGAAGCTCAAAGAGCGTCTGGCGGAGGGGAAGGTCTATCTGGGCGAACGGGAGGAAGCCGCACGCGAGGGATTTTTCCGGGAGACGAACCTGACGGCGTTGCGCGAACTGGCGCTGCGTTTCACCGCCGAGCATGTGGACCGCGATCTCGAAGATCTCCGTCGCGAAAAAAGGGTGTCGAGTCCATGGAAGACCCATGCCCGGTTGATGGTGGGCGTGGCGCCGAGCCCTTATTCCGAAAGCCTGGTGCGATGGACCCGCCGCGCCGCCGGGCGAATCGGTTGCCCATGGCTCGCGGTGTGGGTCGAACGGACGCAGCCGCTTTCGGCCTCCGAACAGGAATTGCTCGGGCGAAGCCTGACGCTCGCCCGCAATCTTGGCGGTGAAGTGGTGCACGCCACGGGCGATGATGTCGTCACGACTTTGCTCGAAACCGCCCGCGACCGGAACATTTCCCAAATGGTCGTCGGGAAACCCGATCGCTGGCGTTGGTGGAAACCGTCGCTCGCGGACCGGATCATCGCGGGAAGCGGAGACATCGACGTGTGCGTCGTTCGACCGTTGATCGGACGCCGTCCACCGTCGACTCGGATCCAACCACCCTCGCGGCACTCGATTCATTGGCGGGATTACCTCGAAGTCATCGGAGTCACGTTCGGCCTGGTGTCCGCCAGTTGGCTGCTGCTGCCTGTGGCGGGTTACACGTTGCCGGCGCTGGTATTTCTCTTCGGCATCGTCGGCATGGCGTTGCGCGTCAGTCGCGGCGCGGTGGTGTTGATGGCGGCGTTGTGCGCGCTGCTGTGGAACTTTCTCTTCATCCCGCCGCGGTTCACTCTGCACGTGGAAAGACCGGAAGACATGGTGATGCTGGCGATGTTCTTCATCGTCGCGCTCGGCATGGGGCACCTCACGACCGAATTGCGCAGACGCGAGAAAGCCGAGCGGCGACGACAAATCGAGACCGACGCTTTATTGCGAGTCACCCAGAGCGCCGCCCTCGCACCGGAGATGGAAAAGGGATTGGCGAAAGCGTTGCGAACGATCGATTCCGTGCTGGATGGCGAGACGGCGTTGATCGTGCGAGAACTCGATCGCTCGCTGCCCGTCACTGCCAATCCGGCGAGTTCGTTCATTCCACCGGAGCAAGAATTCGGAGTCGCGAGTTGGGCTTACATCAATCGTCAGATGGCGGGCCGGTTCACCGACACTTTGCCGAGTTCTGCGGCGACCTGGTTTCCGCTGCAGACGGCGACTTCGATCATGGGTGTGCTCGGGCTGCGTCTACGCGATCCAAATGCGGTGCTTGATTTCACTGGGCGTCAGGCGATGGAAGCGTTCGCCCTGCAACTGGCGCTGGTGTTGGAAAAGGACCACTTCATCCAGGCGGTGAACCAAGCCGAGTTGATCGAGAAATCCGAACAACTCCGGCGCACCTTGCTCGATTCCGTTTCCCACGAACTCAAGACGCCGCTCGCGGTGATTCGCGCGGCGCTCGATGGTTGGCACGATTCGGGTGGCGAGCCTTACCGGCGGGAAATCGTCACCGCGACGAAACGGCTGCAACGCGTCGTCGATGGCTTGCTCCAAATGGCGCGCCTCGAATCGGAAGTGGTCGAGCCGCGCAAGGAATGGAGCGACGTCTCCGAGTTGGTTTCCGCCGCGTTGGAGTCGACCGGCGACGTGATGGAAGGTCGCGAGGTGAGGGTGGGAATTTCACCCGAACTGCCGTTGATCCGAACGGATGCCGCGTTGCTTGGCCAGGCTCTCGCGAACATTTTGCACAACGCGGGCGTTTATTCGCCCGGCAACACTCCGGTCGAAGTGTTCGCGTCGTTCGCCGCGGGTAAACTCCGTCTCAGCGTGCGCGACCACGGCCCGGGTTTGCCTCCGGGCGAAGAAGCCCGCGTGTTTGGAAAATTCCATCGCACCCCCGGTTCGCCCGCAGGTGGCACGGGCCTTGGCTTATCGATCGCCCGAGGTTTCGTCCGCGCATTGGGTGGCGACATCGCCGCGTGGAATCACGATGAAGGGGGAGCCGTGTTCGAGATTGTCCTACCCGCCGAGTCCTTGTTGCCTGAAGCATGACCGCGCTTGTCATCGATGATGAAATCCAGATCCGGCGGCTGCTTCGGCTGGCGCTGGAATCGCGCGGCTACACGGTGCACGAAGCGGAAAGCGGCCGGCTTGGGTTGCAGGAGGCCGCGTTTTGCCGTCCGGACGTCGTGTTGCTCGATCTCGGTTTGCCCGACATGGATGGCTTGGAGGTTCTCAAGGAACTGCGTGGCTGGAGCGATGTGCCGGTGCTCGTGCTCTCGGTGCGCGATCGTGAGGAAGTGAAAATTTCCGCCTTGGAATGCGGGGCGGACGATTATGTGACCAAGCCATTTGGCACCGGTGAGCTGCTTGCCCGTTTGACCGCGATTCAACGCCGCCGGCACACGGGCGAATCGCCGGAAATCACGGTCGGTCCGTTGGTCCTGCACCTTGACCGGAATGAAGCGGAACTCGCGGGCGAACCGATGAAGCTGACGCCGACCGAGTTCGCGTTCCTCGCGCTGCTCGCGCGCCATGCCGGGAAGATCGTCACGCAGCGTCAGTTGCTGCGGGAAGTCTGGGGGCCGCAGGGCGACGGGCAGACGCATTACCTGCGCGTCTACGCCAACCACTTGCGAAAGAAACTCGGCGACCGGCTTCTGCTCCGTAACGAACCGGGCATCGGATACCGGTTGCTCGAACCGTCGTGAACGCCATGCTTTCGGCCATGGAACCGTGCCGTTGCTTCTGGGTGCCCGTCGACAAGCCGCTTTACGTCGAATACCACGACACCGAGTGGGGCGTGCCGTCGCGCGACGAGCGTCATTTGTTCGAAATGCTCTGCCTCGAAGGCGCGCAAGCCGGGCTGTCGTGGTGGACGGTGCTGCAAAAGCGCGCGCATTACCGCGAGGTGTTTCACGGCTTCGACCCGGAAAAGGTCGCGCGGATGACCGACGTGGAGTTGGACCGGCTGGTGCTCGATCCGGGAATCATCAGGCATCGCGGGAAGATCGAAACATTTCGCAAGAACGCCCGTGCTTGGCTGGCGCTGAAGGAGCGCGAGGGCGACGTCGTGGCCTGGCTGTGGAGTTTTGTCGGCGGTGAACCGAAGCGGAATACCTGGAAGTCGAAGGATGATCTGCCGGTGAAAACCGCCGAGTCCGACGCGATGAGCAAGGCTCTGAAAAAGGCCGGCTTCGGCTTCGTCGGCTCCACCACGATGTATGCCTTCATGCAGGCCGTCGGGATGGTCAACGATCACATGGAGGGGTGTTTCAAGGAGTAGGGACATTCCTGTCCCGCTATATTTCAAGGACAGGAATGTCCTTGCTCCCTGTTCACTGCACCGGCGACAGCAAACGCGCGGCGCGACAGGCGGCGCGGAAGCCGAAGGAGCGATGGGTGAAATCGCGGACCTTCGATTCGGTCGCGCCCTCGAAGTCGTTTTCGAGCATCGCTTTGACTTCGGCGACGAAGGCCGGATCGGGCGAAAGAGCGGAGATTTCAAAGTTTAGCCGGAACGAACGGTTGTCGAGGTTCGCGGAGCTGACGCAGGCGAGGCGATCGTCGATGAGCATCACCTTCTGATGCAGGAAGCCTTTCGAATAACGGAAGAGTTTCACGCCATATGGAATCGTTTGTTCGAGAAACGTGAACGACGACAACCAAACGAGCAGGTGATCAGCTTGCTGAGGCAGCAGGATGCGAACGTCCACTCCGCGCAACGCGGCGGTTTGCAGAGCGGTGAGCACGCCTTCGTCGGGGACGAAATAAGGCGAGGCAATCCACAGGCGTTCACGTGAGCTATTCGCCGCTTCAGCGACCACGAGCTGCCACGATTCGCCCGGATCGGCGGGGCCGGTCGGGATGATCGCGGCTTGTTGGTCGGCGTGTCGAGGGTCGGCGTCCCACGTGAGTTCGGGCACTCTCCCACAGGCCCAATACCAATCTTCGAGAAACACGAGCTGCACCGCTTGCACCGCGGGTCCAGCCAAGCGCAGATGCGTGTCGCGCCAACGACCGAAGCGTTTGTCGCGCCCGAGGTATTCGTCACCGACATTGAGTCCGCCGAGAAATGCTTCTTTGCCATCGACCACCACGGTTTTCCGGTGGTTGCGAAAGTTGAGTTGGAAGGGCGACCACCAGCGGCGATTGCTGCCGAAGTGGTAGCATTCGACGTTCGCCGCGCGCAGGTCATCCAAGTAGCGGCGCTTGAGCGTGCGCGAACCGATTTCGTCGTAGAGGAAATAGACGCGGACTCCGGCTTTCGCTCGTTCGATCAATGCGCGCTTGAAGCGATTGCCGAGGCGGTCGTGCTTCACGATGAAAAAGTTCACCAGCAGGTAGTCCTCCGCTTTGCCGATCGCCTCAAACAGGGCTTCGAAGGTTTCCTTGCCGTCGATCAGCAGATCCAGTTCGTTGCCGCGGGTAAAGGGCAGGCCGCCGAGAAACTCCGCGCCGCGGGCGAAGGCGTCTTCCGCTGGTAGCTCGTAGGCACGCAGGCGTTGGTGCATATCGACCGCCAGTTTGCGAAGCTCGGCGTCCTCGCTCCGCCGGGCGCGGACGTAGCCTTCGAAGCGGCTGCGTCCGGCGATCCAATAAAGCGGCACGGCGACGTAGGGGATTAGTAACAGCGACAAGATCCATCCGATCGTGCCCTGTGCCGTGCGGACATGCATCAGCGCGTGGATCGCGTGACCCACTCCCAGCGCGTAAAATAAAACCGCGGCGCCGCCGGCCAACAACGCCATCCATTCGGAAGCCCCCATGGGTTCTAACATAGCAAGAGTCGGCCAGTCGGCAACGTCGGGCAGCGGTCGTAGAAGGACATCGATCTAGAGATATTGGAAAAAATTGTCAAAGTGGGTTGACGAATGAGTGGTGCCGTTATATCTCCGTCGCGTTCCCGATGAACACGCTCATGTCCCGTCGCACACTTGCCCGCAACGTCCAACGCCTCCAAGAGGCGATGGCCAAGGCGTGTGCATGTGCTCATGCGGGCAAACGCTGGCATTCCGTCAAACGGATGCAGACCCCGGGAAGTAGGAACAGGTTGGAAACAGCCTAACGCCGCATCAATCAAGGATTTGACGCCGCCCTGCTTCCTCACCGGAAGCGGGGTTTTTTGTTTTCGCCCGGCTTCCTCCTTTCGAAACCTTCACCTGATTTCACCCGACATTCCGTTCCTTCTGAAATTTTATCCGTTGCCATTCGATCGATGCCGCGCATCGGTCTCCCACTTCAGGGTTTCATTGATCCACCTTCATTCAGCGATTGAATGATAAGGAAGAGATATGAATTCCACGGGGGAATCGTGCCCGGAAAAGGCACCCGAAAAACTTCCAACACTTTTCTTTTTTCCATGAACTTTGATTCCATTCCTTTTTTAGAGACGGAGCGTTTGCTGCTTCGTCCGTTTACCATCGCGGATGCGTCGCGCGTGCAAGAGCTTGCCGGCGAACCGCGGGTGGCCGAGTCCACCACGCGGATTCCGTACCCTTACCCCGACGGCGTGGCCGAGGCCTGGATTGCCTCGCAACCACACGATTGGCGGAAACAGCGCGCGCTCACCTTCGCGGTGGAACGCGAGGAAACGGGCGAACTGATCGGCGCCGTGTCGTTGCGCCTATTCGCCCAAGGCCCGCGCGCTGAGCTGGGCTTCTGGTTCGGAATCCCGTTCTGGGGCCAAGGCTATGCGACCGAAGCGGCGGGCGAACTCGTGCGCTACGGCTTCGAAGAACTGAAGCTTCAAGGCATTCAGGGCCGCCATCTCACGGGCAACGTCGCTGCTGGCCGTGTGCTTGAAAAACTCGGCATGCGTTACGAAGGCGTCACGCTTCAAGGGGCATCCCGTGGTGGCGTTTTGTTGGACGTGGTCGATTATTTCCTGCCCGCGGCGAGCGGGGAAAGGCGTTCGGCCGCCTGATTTTTCCTCCGGGGAGCGATTCCGCGGCAGGTCCGGCATTTTCGTCTGGCTTGCTGCGGAGTCGTGCTAGGGTGGCGCGTCTCCGATGTCCTTGCCACCGCTCGAACAAATCCCGCCGGACGTTGTTTCGGTCGACGACTACGAAGCGCTCGCCCGCGAACGCGTGGATCCAGTGATTTGGGCCTATTTGGCGGGCGGTTCGGCCGATGAGCTGACGCTGCGGGAAAACCGCGAGGCGTTTGGAAAACGCAGGCTTTGCCCAAGAGTGCTTGCCGATTTTTCTGGGGCGAACACACGGGTCGAATTGTTCGGGCGGACGTTACCGCATCCGATCTTGATCGCGCCCACTGCCTTTCACCGGCTGGTTCATCCGCAAGGCGAACTGGCGACTGTTCTCGGTGCCGCTGCGATGGACGCCTGCATGGTGGTCAGCACTCAGGCGAGCGTTTCGCTGGAAGACGTGGCCGCCGCGGCGCGTTCGCCTCTTTGGTTCCAGCTCTACATCCAGCCGGATCGCGGTTTCACGAGCGAACTGATTCGTCGTGCGGAAGCGGCGGGTTACGAAGCCCTGGTCATCACGGTCGATGCGCCAGTGAATGGTTTGCGCAATCGCGAACAACGTGCCGGCTTTCGCCTGCCGCCGGGGATCGAGCCAGTGAATTTGCGCGGCATGAAATCGCCCGCCGTCTGCTCGTCGGTATTTGATCCGGCCTATGAGTCCGGGTTGCCCAAGTGGAAGGATTTGGCGTGGTTGAAGGAACGGACGAAGCTGCCGGTGCTGCTCAAAGGCGTGCTCTCAGCCGAAGATGCTACCCTGGCGCTTGAAGCGGGCGTGGATGGCCTGATCGTTTCCAATCACGGCGGTCGCACGCTTGATACCGTGCCTTCAACGCTCGAAGCATTGCCCCGTGTGGCGGATCAAGTGGCCGGGCGGGTGCCGGTGCTGATGGACGGCGGCATCCGACGCGGCACGGATATTTTAAAGGCGATCGCGCTGGGGGCTGATGCGGTGATGATCGGTCGGCCCGTGCTTCACGGCTTAGCTGCAGCGGGTGCGACGGGGGTAGCGCACGTGCTCAAAATTTTGCGAAGCGAATTGGAAGTCGCCATGCTGCTTTCCGGGCGATCCACCCTGGCTTCGATCGATCGGTCGGTGCTCTGGGATTGATCTCAACCCGATGGGAATCCGCCGTTGGATTTCCAATCGTCGGCGACGCTCTCTCGCGGCACCGTTCCCGGATGATTTGGGCTTGGTTGATCTTTATCGGATTCGTGCTGGCGATGCTCGCGTTGGACTTGGGCGTGTTTCACCGGAAATCGCACACCGTCGGCTTCAAGGAATCGCTTGGCTGGTCGGCCGTTTGGATCACGCTGGGGCTCACGTTTTCCGTCGCCGTCTATTTCGCCTACGAAAACCACTGGTGCGGCCTCGGCCTGGCGCCGGACGCGGTGGACGGACTCATCAACAACGGCAAGCTCGCCGCCACTAAATATCTCACCGGCTACGTGGTCGAGAAGTCGCTGAGCGTGGACAACATCTTCGTCATCGCGATGGTCTTCGGGTCATTGGCGGTGCCCGCGCAATATCAGCATCGGGTGCTGTTCTGGGGCATTTTGGGCGCGCTGTTGTTGCGTGGGGCGATGATCGGGATCGGTGCGGCCCTGGTGCAGAACTTCCATTGGGTGCTCTATGTGTTCGGGGCGTTCTTGATTTTCACCGCCATCAAGATGCTGGTGATGAACGACAAGGAAGAGCATCCGGAAAACAACCCGGTCGTGCGTTGGTTGAGGAAATTCTTCCCGGTCACCCGTGATTATCACGGCCAGCATTTCTTCGTGAAAGCGGGTGGCGATTGGGCTCAGGAGGCTGCGGTGCCCGGGCAGACGGTGGGGACCGACCCCGTGGTGGAAGCGGCCCCGCGGGGCAAGTGGTTGCTCACGCCGCTGGCGGTGGCCTTGGTGCTGGTGGAAGTGACCGACTTGATTTTCGCGGTCGATTCGATCCCGGCGATTTTCGCCATCACCGCCGATCCGTTCCTGGTATTCACCAGCAACGTCTTCGCGATCCTCGGGCTTCGTTCGCTGTATTTCGCCCTCGCGGGGATGATCGCGAAGTTCCGCTATCTCAAGCCCGCGCTGTCGCTCGTGTTGATGTTGGTGGGGGTCAAAATGTTGGCCGCGAAATGGCTGAAACTGTGGCTCGGCGATTCGTTCAACCTCACGGTGCTCGGCGTGATCTTGGCGATCCTTGCCACCGGGGTGATCACCTCGTTGATCGTTGGGAAACAGGACGAGGAGAAAGCTGGTTGAGCTTCCCAGCCAGACTGCCGCCTTGCATTCTTCCTGCGTGGACGACCTGTTTGCCAGACCCAAGCCCGCGGAACCGAAGGCGCTGTCCGTGACGCAACTCGTGCGACGGATCAAAAACGTCGTCGAGGTCAGCGTGGGCGAAGTTTGGATCGAGGGCGAAGTTTCCAACCTCAAAAAGCAGGCGAGCGGCCATTGGTATTTTTCGCTCAAAGACGACGGCGCGCAGATCCAGTGCGCGATGTTCGGGGCGCGAAAGAAGCAAGGTTTCGACGCATTGGAAGATGGCGCAAAGGTCCGCGTCTTCGCTGAAGCGAGCGTCTATGAAGCGCGCGGCCAGCTCCAGATCATCGTGCTGAAGGCGGAGCGCGCTGGCTTGGGCGACTTGCAGGCGCGTTTCGAGGCATTGAAGCGGAAATTGCATGCCGAAGGGCTTTTCGACGCATCGCGGAAAAAATCGCTGCCGCGGTATCCTCGGATCGTTGGCATCGTCACCTCCGGCACCGGGGCGGCGATTCGCGACATTCTCAACGTGCTCGGTCGCCGCGCACCTTGGGTGCAACCGGTTCTGATGCCGGTGCGGGTGCAGGGAAAAGGCGCCGAATGCGAAATCGCCACCGCCATCGAGAGGATCAGCCAATCCGAGCGCTACGGTTTTCCTCGCTGCGACGTGTTAATCGTCGGTCGTGGCGGCGGTTCGCTCGAAGATCTCTGGTGCTTTAATGAAGAAGCGGTGGCACGCGCGATCGCCAACTGCCCGATCCCGGTCGTTTCAGCGGTCGGCCATGAGATCGATTTCACCATCGCCGATTTCGTCGCGGATCTGCGCGCGCCGACGCCCAGCGCCGCAGCCGAGCTGGTCGTGCCGGATGGCGAGGAATTGCGATCGCGGCTGGCGCTTTTCCGTCGCCGGATCGAGCGACAACTCGCGGAAAAACTTCAAGCCGCCGAGCGGTCGTTGATCGTTCTCAAACGCGGTGTTTTGCAGCGGAGTGGCGACCGTTTGCTACGAGAGCCATCCATGCAGGTGGATGCGGTAAGATCGCGTCTGCAAACCGCCGTGGCTCGGGCCTTGGAATCGAATATTGCACGGTTTGCGGAAGTCCGAGCGAATCATCGCTCGCATCATCCGGCGAAAATGTTGGAGCGGCGGGCGGAGCGAATCGAAGCGCTGGCCGTCAGGCTCAGTCGCTTGGGAACCGAGCAACTCGCGCGCCGAGAGGAAGCGGTACGGCGGTTGGGAGATCTGCTTCGCACACTCGGTCCGGAGTCAGCATTTCAGCGGGGATTCAGTATCACCTTGGATGGGCAAGGACGATTGGTGAGATCGGTGACGGACCTTTCAACGGGCGATGTCATTCGCACCAAACTGATCGATGGGGAAATTTTGGGCGAAGTAAAAGAAGCGCGTCAAGGTTAAGGGATGAAATGAATGCTTATCCGGGTTGTTATGCCTGTTAGGAATTGACTGACCGGCTCGTCCGGTGCACAGGGCGCGCCATGTCCTCCAGACTTATCACGACATTGTCGTCCGTCGCCGTGGCGCTTACGCTGTCCAACTGCGCATGGATGTTCCAAGGCACGACCAGCCAAGTGGCGTTCAACGCGAAGCAGCCTGGCGGTAAAGTTTCGGTCGAAAATGTGACCCATACTTTGCCGACCACTGTGCCCGTCTCCAAAAAGACGACATCCGCCACCTTCACCCATCCGAAATATCCCGCCAAAACCTTGGTTTGGAAACGCAAGTTCCAGTGGGGCTTCTTCTGGTTGGATTTCCTCTTCTCGCCCGGTTATGGCGTGTCCGGTTGGATCATTGACGGCAGCACGGGCGCTTGGTGGGAGCAGCCTCGAGTGATCGACTACGATTTCAAAACCGGCCAAACCAACGTTCCCCTCGACGACAAAAAGGCGGAGCAGACGTCGGATAAGAAGCCTCAAGCCAGCAGGTGATCCATTGAACTCATAAAAAACGCGCACCCTTAGTCGGGTGCGCGTTTTTGCGCCGGTGGACGTGTTCGATGAGATGAAAGCTTACTTCTTCTGAATCAGATTCTTGTCGTAGGTCAGCTCCGGTTTGAGCTTGAGCAGATTCAAGCCGTGGTTTTGCAGCGTCTCGGGAACCGCTTTGCTATCGTAAAGGGTTTTGCCGTCCGGGGAATGGATCAGGACGACATACCCAAATAGCGCGCGCCGAATTGGGCGTAACCGCGGTTGTCGTAAGCCTGAGAAATCTCTTTCATCTCAAAAGATGTTGAAGATCCCGGCTTCAAACGCGGGAGCTCAAACGTCTGGGTGCCTAGGACTTGGAGATCGTCGTTGGATTGCACAGGTCGACCCAAAATTAGCACGGTTGCTTTCCCGTTTTGAGATTCGGCCGCCAAATCGGGGTTTGTCACCGTGATTTTCGGCGAGAGATTGACCCGCTTGTCATCGAAATCTTCGCCGCCCGTCTTTCTCCGGTTTTTACCGGTGTCCATTTCGATTTGGAATTTTTGCGCAAGCCCGCCGCCTTGCTTCAGCCAATTCTGAACGGCAGCTTGGCTAGCGGGGTTCAGGCGGGAAAGAGGCAGGGCGAACGCTTGGCCGTCCGGCTCTCGCGCGACTCGGACCGTAGTTCCGTCGGAAGAAAGCAAGCGGACGGACATCTCTCGGCCTGTGGTATCCGCGATTTTCATCGGCTCGCTTGCCGCATTCGCGCAAGCAAGACTGAGGCTGAACAAAAGGATATGTCCGAGAATACGGGATCGAAAAAGGGAATGAGGGGAAATCCCGCCGGGCTGTTAGTTGCAAGAGGTTATGTGGGCAAGAGTCGCATGGCTTAACTTGGTGGCACTGGTAACTCGGCGGCATGAATTTCGTGCATGAACCTGTGAGAAGGGGCCGCGAAATCTGACGGACGGTCGCTTGACCGCTTCCGGCGGGGTTCCTAGCCTGCCGACCGTCCCCGCGATTCTATGAATATCCACGAATACCAGGCGAAGGAGCTGTTTGCGAAATACGGCGTTGCCGTTCCGAAGGGCGTCGCCGTCCAAAACGCCAACGATTTCACCACCGCGCTGTCGCAACTCGATGGTTCGGCCGGCTACATGGTGAAGTCCCAAATCCACGCCGGCGGTCGCGGAAAAGGCGTGTTCACGGACGGCTTCCAAGGCGGCGTGAAATTCTCGCCCACCAAGGAGAAGGCGATCGAGCTAGCCACCAAAATGCTCGGCAGCACGCTCATCACCAAGCAGACGGGTGACGAAGGCCGCAAGGTGCAGACGATCTATTTCACCGAGGCGGCTAACCTCGGCAAGCGCCCGGACGGCCGCGATGACGAGTATTACCTGGCCATTCTCCTCGACCGCGCGTCGTCCCGCCCGGTGATCGTCGCCTCGACGGAAGGCGGCATGGAGATCGAAGAAGTCGCTCACCATACCCCGGAGAAAATTTTCAAAGTGCAAGTCGACCCAGCGGTCGGTCTGCAAGGTTTCCAGGCCCGCCAGGTCGCTTTCGCGCTCGGTTTCACCGGCGACCTCTTCAAACAGTGCGTGAAACTCGTCGCCAGCCTCTACCAGTTCTTCTGGGAAAAGGATTGCTCGATGGTGGAGGTGAACCCGCTGCTCGTCACTGCGGAAGGCAAGCTCATCGCCCTCGACGCCAAGGTTTCTTTCGACTCGAACGCGCTGTTCCGTCATCAGGACATCGTCGCCCTGCGCGACCTGAACGAAGAGGATTCGAAGGAGATCGAAGCCTCGAAGTTCGACCTCTCCTACATCGCGCTGGACGGCAACATCGCCTGTCTGGTTAACGGCGCGGGCCTCGCGATGTCGACGATGGACATCATCCAGCACTTCGGTGGTTCGCCGGCCAATTTCCTCGACGTGGGGGGTGGCGCTTCGAAGGAGCAAGTGACCGCGGCCTTCAAGATCATCCTCGGTGACCCGAACGTGAAGGGCATCTTCGTGAACATCTTCGGCGGCATCATGGACTGCAACGTCATCGCCACCGGCATCGTCGAAGCCGTGCGCGAAACCGGCCTCAAGCTGCCGCTCGTCGTCCGCCTCGAAGGCAACAACGTCGAAGCCGGCAAGCAAACGCTCGCCGACTCCGGACTGCCGATCATCTCCGGCGACACCATGGCCGACGGTGCTCAAAAAATCGTGGCTGCGGTCGCTTAAGCTCAAGTTGCCAGTTTACAGTTTCCAGTTGCCAGCAAAGGCCATGGGTAAATCGTTCGAAGACTTGGAGGTTTGGAAGCGGGGCTGCCGTCAGGCGGTGAACGTGTACCGGACTTTGGAATGCGATCGCCATTTCTCGCTTCGCGATCAAATGGAGCGAGCCGCGGTTTCAGTGCCTTCGAATATCGCCGAGGGTCAGGAGCGCGACACCACTCCGGATTTCGTGCGTTTTTTGCGCATCGCCAAAGGCTCAAACGGGGAACTCAGAACCCAACTCTACATCGCACGCGAACTGGGCATCATCGACGAATCCGCGGGCAAAGAGCTCGTTCAGGAATCGCGTGAGATTTCCAAAATGCTTCAAGGACTCATCCAATCCCTCAAACGCGCCGGTTCCACCTCGCTGGAAACTGGCAACTGACAACTTTCAACTTCTTTCCCCATGTCCATTCTCGTTAACGAAAACACCAAAATTCTCGTCCAAGGTATTACTGGCGAGTTCGGCGGTCGCCACACCAAACTCTCGCTCGACTACGGCACGCAGGTCGTCGCCGGCGTGACCCCGGGCAAGGGCGGTCAATTCTTCGAACACAACGGCAAAAAGGTGCCGGTTTTCAATACCGTGGCCGATGCTGCTCGTGAAACCGGTGCGACCGTTTCCGCGATCTTCGTGCCGCCGCCGTTCGCGGCCGATGCCATCCTCGAATGCGTCGACGCCCAGCTCGACCTCGCAGTCGCCATCACCGAAGGCATTCCGATCAACGACATGATCAAGGCTAAGCGCGCGATGCAGGGTGCGAGGACCCGCTTGATCGGCCCGAACTGCCCGGGTGTCGTGACCCCCGGGCACGGCGACAAGTCGTTCGGTGGCTGCCGCATCGGCATCGCTCCCGGCTACATCCACAAACGTGGCAACGTCGGCGTGGTTTCCCGCTCCGGCACGCTCACCTACGAAGCCGTCTGGCAGCTTACCTCGAAGGGCTACGGCCAATCGACTTGCGTCGGCATCGGCGGCGACCCGGTCAACGGCACCTCCCACCTCGATGTCATCAAGATGTTCAACGAGGACCCGGAAACCGAAGCCATCATCATGATCGGCGAAATCGGTGGCAACGCGGAGGTGGAAGCCGCCCGCTGGATCAAGGAGCACTGCAAGAAGCCGGTCGCCGGTTTCATCGCCGGTGCCACCGCGCCTCCCGGCCGCCGCATGGGCCACGCCGGCGCGGTCGTCGGCGGTGCCGAGGACACGGCCGCCGCCAAGATCGCGGTGTTCCGCGAATGCGGCATCGAAGTCGCCGCCACCCCATCGGACATGGCGGACGCGCTGATCCGTCGCTGGGGCAAGTGAATCAGTTTTGAAAAGCGGGCGCGGCCAGAAGGTCGCGCCCGTTTTTTTTGTTCATGAGCTAGCGATTACACGGCACAACACCTCCGTCAGCATGAACGCCAAACGTCTTATCATTTTCGTCGCTGTCTTCGGGCTTGGTTTCACATCGGCTTGGGTCTCCAAATCGGATCCAGCTGTTCAGCAAGAAATTCCAAGCGCTACGGCAACGGCAAGTGAGCGTGCGGGGCGGCCTATGAAGGACGCAACAAATCCCAGCACAGGTCAACTGCTGAAAGCTTTAGGCGACGCGCGATACAGCGAGCTGAAGACCAAAGAGGCGTTGGATCAGATCAAGACAGAGGAGTTTCCCCGGTTGATTGACGAGCTGGTGCGGCAAGCCGGGTTTACCGGATTGGATTATCGCGCTGAGCGAACCTTAAACGATTTGATAGCCAGTTGGTTTGAACGAGATCCCGACGGCGCGCTCGGTTGGGCGACGGCTTTAGAAAATGCCAAAGATCGAGAAAAGCTGTTAGGTGAAATTTTTAGAATCGCCTTGAAGAAGGATTTGGGCCGAGGGGTCGCATTGGTGCAACAATATGGAAGGAAAGAGGACGGAGGGTGGGAGATTCCCCCTGAAATTTTCAGGTTATTGGGACACTTGAGCCCGGAGGAAATGGTGCGCACCGTCGGTGCTTTCGTTTCATCCAATGGTGCCAGCTCCAGCGAAGTTGAGACGCCGAATGGATTTGATTTCCGAAGCGCCTTGGATGGGCTCCGACAGATTGAGAATGGATTCAGAAAGGGCGAGTCACTCGCGATCATGCCCGCACTGATGACGCGGTGGGCGAAACTTGATCCGAAGTCCGCTTGGGAATGGTTACAGCAGGGAAAAGAAGTGCCATTCAATGGCGTCGAAGAGTTTTTCAAAGGTTATCGTTCGGTGGCTTCCACCGATGAATTCGTGAGTTTTCTCGCCGAAGCCACGGATGCGGGCGTTAAAGCTCCCGGCGAGGATCGTTTCCGACCGGCATGGCAGACCCTTGCGGAGGAACCGAGTCCCGAGGCCTTAAGCGCCTTTCTGCCCAAACTGGCAGGGGAGCGGAGCCAAAATCTCAGGGACTTCTTCGGCACCGCTTCCACTGGATCGGGGGGCGATTATGATCGCTTCAAAGAAATTTTGCTTCAGCAGATGAGCCCGGAGGAACGGATGGACGTTCTCCCTAATTATTTCAAAAGAGGGAGATCGTCCGAGCATAGCCGTAAATTTTACACTCCGATCCTTCGCCAACTCGGGCATTCCGAGGAAGAGATTCAGCGAATGCTTTCACCGACGTCCCACTGACCGCTTTCCGGGATTGCCACGGGCGGGCGCAATTCTTATCGCACGGCGGATGAAGCGCGTCGAAACGATGGCCGAGGCCGATGTGGTCCTGATTGGTGGGGGAATCATGAGCGCCACGCTCGGCGTGCTCCTCCATCAGCTCGATCCAAGCCTCAAAATCCAGATCGTCGAGGCGCTGGCCGAGGTTGCGAAGGAAAGCTCGAATCCCTGGAACAACGCGGGCACCGGTCACGCCGCGTTGTGCGAGCTGAATTACACCAAGGAAAAGGCTGACGGTTCGGTCGATATCTCCAAGGCGCTCGAAATCAACGAGGCGTTCGAGGTTTCCAAGCAGTTCTGGGCGTATTTGATCGAGCAAGGCGTGCTGCCGTCGCCGGAGGAGTTCATCACCGCCGTGCCGCACATGAGCTTCGTCCGCGGCAGGGCGGACCGCGATTTCCTCCGTCGGCGCTTCGAAACCATGGCCGCGCATCCGTTTTTCGCGGAAATGGAATACAGCGAAGATCCGGGCGAAATTCGTGAATGGGCACCGTTGCTGTTGGAAGGTCGCCGGGCGGGCGAACCGATCGCGGCAACCCGCGCGGCGGGCGGCACGGATGTGAACTTCGGCGCGCTGACCAAGAGCTTGGTCGATTTCCTGGCGTCGAAAGAGGTCGTCAAAATCGCGACCCATCACCATGTCCGCGACATTCGCCGCAAGCGGAACGGCCAATGGGAGTTGGTCGTCCGAAATCTCGACAAGGGCGTCGACCGCAAGATCACCGCGCCGTTTATTTTCGTCGGCGCGGGCGGGGCTTCGCTGCCGTTGCTGCAAAAATCGGGCATTCCCGAGGGCAAGGGCTTCGGCGGTTTCCCGGTGAGCGGGCAATTTCTCGTCTGCGACAATCCGGAGATCGTCGAGCGCCATCACGCGAAAGTTTACGGCAAGGCCGCCGTCGGTGCACCGCCGATGTCGGTGCCGCACCTCGACACCCGGGTGATCGACGGTAAGCACACGCTGTTGTTTGGGCCGTTTGCCGGGTTTTCGCCCAAGTTCCTCAAGTCCGGCTCGCTGTTCGACCTGCCGGGTTCGGTAAAGCTTTCCAATCTCGTGCCGATGCTGGCAGTGGGGAAAGACAACCTCGACCTCACGCGCTATCTCATCGAGCAGGTGCTGCAGAGCCCGAAGGATCGTTTGGACGCGTTGCAGGAATTTTTCCCGGCCGCGGAATTGAGCGATTGGCGATTGCTCACCGCGGGTCAACGCGTGCAGATCATCAAGCAGGACTCCGCGAAAGGTGGGGTGCTGCAATTCGGCACGGAAGTCGTCGCCGCGGGAGACGGTTCGATCGCGGCACTGCTCGGGGCCTCGCCTGGTGCTTCGACGGCGGTCGACGTGATGCTGAACATTCTGGAAAAATGCTTCGCCGGTCGTTTGCCCGCGTGGCGGGAGCGTTTGCAGGAAATGATTCCATCGTATGGCAAAAGCCTCGCCAGCGATCCGGAGCTTTATCGATCGGTCCGACAGAAAGCAGATGCCGCTCTGGGGTTGGCGTGAATGGGAGAAGTAGCACAAGCTTCCAGCTTGTGTTTCCTTAGACCTACAAGTTGGAAACTTGGACTACTACCGTGATCTACCTCGACGCCAACGCGACGACGCCGCTTTTGCCGGAAGTGCTGGAGGCCATGATGCCGTGGCTGACGGCGGGCTTTCACAATCCGAACGCTTCGTATCGCGGGGCGAAAGCGGCGCGGAAAGCGATCGACGACGCCCGCGAGCAAGTCGCGGCATTGATCGGCGCGGAGCCGGACGAGATCGTCTTCACCAGCGGCGGAACCGAGAGCACGAACACGGCGCTCAAATGGCTCGCCCGTTTGGTCGGACGAAAAACCGGCCGCGTGGTTACTTCGTCGATCGAACACAGCGCGGTTCTGAAACCGTGCGAGACGTTTGAAGAAGTCGGCTATCCATTGATTCGCACTCCCGTGGATGGCTTCGGGCGAATTCTCATTCCTGAGTTTCTCGACGCGTGCATTGCTGCGGAAAAGGGCGGTGGCTTCGTTTCCCTGATGTGGGCGAACAACGAAACCGGCGTGATCCAGCCGGTGTCCGAAGCTTGTGCGATCGCCAAGGCGAACGGGCTCGCGTTTCACACGGATGCCATCCAAGCGGTCGGAAAAATTCCGGTGAATGTGCGCGAAGTGCCGGTCGATTTTCTTTCGCTCAGCGGTCACAAATTCCACGGGCCGAAAGGCGTTGGGGCGCTTTACATTCGCAACGGCTGCCGCTTCGAGCCGATGTTGCGCGGGGGCGGGCAGGAAAAAGGACGCCGTAGCGGAACGGAAAATACCGCGGCGATCGTCGGCCTCGGCAAGGCGGCGGAACTGGCGAAACGTTGGATCGAGGAAGGCGCAGATCCACTGCACGTCTTGCGCGACGCGTTTGAGGCGAAGCTGTTGGAAACGATTCCGGGCTGTGAAGTGAACGGTGATCCGGTGCATCGCTTGCCGGGCACGAGCCACGTTTCATTCGAACGCTGCGAAGCCGCTGGGCTCCTCATTCTACTCGATGATCTCGGCGTCGCTTGTTCGGCCGGATCCGCGTGCATGACCGGCAAGCAGCAGCCTTCACATGTGCAGAAGGCGATGGGCTTTTCGGACGCGAAGGCGAAAAGCAGCCTGCGCTTCGGATTTTCCCGTCTTAACACTCTGGACGAAGCGATGCGTGCGGCCGAGGCGGTGCGCAAGGCGGTGGAAAAGCTGCGTCGCGTGCAAGGGCCGGGCGTGGGTCCGGTGACGGTTTACACGCCCTAATCGCGCGGCGATTCAGGAATCCCGGGGGACCGAAAGCTTCAGTTCCAGCAGGAATGCGCGCGCTTCGTCGCTCGACTGGGCGATCGCATTGTCGAGGTCGGACAATAGGCTCTTTTTATTGCTGCTGCGTTTGAGCACTTCGAGCGCGGCCGCTTTGGCTGAGGTGCGGATCGCTGGAACCTTTCGCAGTTGGATCGTTTCCAGCAAGGAGGTGAATTCCGCGTCGCCCGCGATCGCCCACAGCGCCTGAAGCGCGGCTTCGGACGATTTGTCTTCATTGGTCGTGCGGGCGAATTCCGCGATTTGCGAAGCGCCGCTGCTGTTGCCGCGTCGGCGGACGACGTCGAAAAACAATCCCGCCCGCGTTTCGGGGGTGAGCGCGGCGGTGGTCGCGAAGTCGGCGATTTTCCGATCCACGTCCGTGATATCGGTTGCCTTGGCCGCTCGTAACGCGCGGAAAATCGTTTGCTGTTCGCTGATGGGGCGCGGTTGAAGCAGGAGTTCCAACAGGCCTTTCAACTGCCCGCCGTTCACCGGCAATTCGGTGATGGAAGAATCGGCCGCTTTTTCGATCAAGGCCCGGAGCGCTTGTTCCTGTTTCGCGTTGTCCGATTTCTTAATGAAGACAATCCCTCCCGCCAAGGCGGCAAGCACTCCGCAGCCAATGAGGATCGCTTTGCGCACGCCGTCGTTCTTCTTCGGCGGGGTCACAATGGGAATGACCGCCGGGGCGACGGGCATGCGCCGGGTAGCCGCCGACTGAAGCTGGGTCGTGGCGGTTGGGTGAATCGGGACCGTCGCGGTGTGCAGGCTAGGTTTGGAGCCTTCCGGCGGTTGCAGCGGCTGGGGCGCGGTGGCCGTGGACGGCGGTTGGGGAATTTCCGCGCCGGGATTGATCAGACGGGGCCGCTTCGACGGATCGACCCGCAGAATGGGCGCGGCCATCGGCACGGAGGCGTTGGCCGGGTTGTCGTTGCGGAGGAAATTTTGCAGCGACTCCCGCGCGTTGGACGGCCGGTCGTCAGGGTTGCGGTTGATTTGCCACATCACCCAGTCGCACACCCAGCGCGGCAGGTCGGCGCGCACCTCACCGATCGGCGTGACGCGATGGCTCAAATGGGCCGCCATCACCTGAGGGCCGGTGTCGCCATCGAAGGGGTATTTCCCGGTGAGAGCAAAGTAGTACACGCAACCCATCGCATACATGTCCGTGCGGGCATCAATCGGTACGCGCTCGAATTGCTCGGGCGCCATGAAGAAGATCGACCCGAAGACGGAATCGCCTTGGTCGAGCGTTTGCAGGGAAGGCTTGGGCGTGAATTTCGCGAGGCCGAAGTCGACGATCTTCACCTGGAATTTGCCCGACGGAAGCCAGGTGAGCATGATGTTGCCCGGCTTCAAGTCGCGGTGCACGATGCTCAATTCCTGGGCGGCGATCAGCGCCTCCTGGGTTTGCATCGCCAGTTCGCGGAAGTCTTGAAACGTCAGCGGCGCGCCTTTTTCGACGACTTCATCGAGGGACTTGCCGGTGAGCAGTTCCATCACGACATACGGACCGTCTTCGTCGCTGCCGACGTCGTAAACCGTGACGATGTGCGGATGCTGCAGCGCGGCCAGCGCACCGGCCTCCTGCGTGAGTTGGCGGGTCGCTTCCTCTCCCACTCCGCCTTCGGAAAGGATCCGCTTGAGCGCTACTTCACGGTTCATCCGCTGATCGAAGGCGCGATAGACCGCTCCAATCCCGCCTTGACCGAGTTTCCCGCGAATTTCGTAACGCTCGTCCATGTGATCCTAACCGTAGGTGAGTTTGGCCGTTCGAATGTCGATCAGGCAATCCATAAAACGGAATCGCGTGGATGCAATAGACGCAGCACCCGGTGGTAGAGCCGTGACGCCCGGCCGTAGGCATGCTTGGTTTCGCCGCATGTCCGTCGATCCAGTCCTTGAAACGTTGCAGAAACACTTTGGTCATGGTGCGTTTCGCAACGGACAGGAGGCGGTGGTTCGGGCGTTGTTGGAGGGGCGATCGGCGCTGGCGGTGTTTCCCACGGGGGGCGGAAAATCGCTGTGCTATCAGCTTCCGGCGCTCTTGTTGGAAGGATTGACCTTGGTGGTTTCGCCCCTGATTGCGCTGATGAAAGACCAAGTCGACACGCTTTCATCCCGCGGGGTGGCCGCCGCTCGACTGGATTCGACGCTCACGTTCGAAGAAGTCGGCGAGGTGTACGAACGCCTACGGCAAGGATCGTTGAAATTGCTCTACGTCGCGCCCGAACGACTCGCTTCGGAGTCCTTTCGCCAACGATTGGGCCGACTGCCTATCGCTTTGGTCGCCATCGACGAGGCGCATTGCATTTCCGAATGGGGTCACAATTTCCGGCCCGATTACCTCAAGCTCGCCCGCTTGTTCCGCGAGTTGCAGGTTCCTCGCGTGCTGGCGCTCACCGCGACCGCGACTCCGGAAGTGGCCGCCGATATCCGGAAAGAGTTCGCGATCGCGGAAACCGATCACGTCCAGCTCAGCTTTCACCGGCCAAATCTCGATCTACGGGTCACGCCGTTGGCGGCGGGCGAACGCAAGACGTGGCTGCTCCAGCGTTTGGATGAAACCACGGGGTCGTCGATCGTCTACGTGACGCGGCAGGAAACCGCCGAAGAAGTCGCCACGTTTCTCCAAAAAAACGGCCAATCCGCACGAGCGTATCACGCCGGGATGCCGGACGACTTCCGCGCCGAAGCACAGGAGGCGTTTATGGGCAGTCGGACGCGCGTGATCGTCGCGACCATCGCGTTCGGCATGGGCATCGACAAAGCGGACATCCGCCAGGTGTTTCACTACAACTTGCCCAAAAGCCTGGAGAATTATTCGCAGGAAATCGGTCGTGCCGGGCGCGACGGGTTGCCTTCGGTCTGCGAATGGCTGGCGTGTGGCGACGATTTGCCCGTGCTGGAAAACTTCATTTACGGCGATACTCCGACGCCGCAAGCGATCCGAAATTTCCTCGATCGGGTTCTGCGTCTCGGCGACCGCTTCGATGTTTCCGCTTACGATCTCTCCGTCTCCTGCGACATCCGGCCATTGGTGATCGCCACGGTGATGACTTACCTCGAATTGGAGGAGATTCTGGAAGCGACCGGATCGTTTTACAGTGGCTACGCGGTGCTGTTGCTGCGCGATTTCGAACGCGTGCTGGCAGGCTACGACGAACGCCGGAAAGCGTTTCTCCGGCGGATTTTCGCCGCGGCGGAAAAGGGACGGAAATGGCTGAATTTCGAGGTCGACGCCATCGCCCAGCAAACGGGCGAATCGCGCGAACGAATCGTGGCCGCGCTCACGCATTTGGAAGAGGCCGGCGATCTGGTTCTGAAAAAATCGGGCGTGCGGCAGGGCTATCGATTGAAAAAGAGCCCGGGAGATCTGCATGCACTGGCGGACCGGTTGATCGCGCGGTTCCAGAAACGCGAGCAAGCGGATCTCGATCGCTTGCGGCAGGTGATGGCGCTGGCTGAAACACCCGGATGTCTGACAGCGGACTTGGTCGCGCATTTCGGCGAAACGATTGCCTCGTGCGGCCACTGCGATCGGTGCCGCGGTGTGCCGGTTCGCCCGGTCCCTCGATCGATTCCACCGGAGCCCACCGAAGAAGATTGGGCGGTTTTACGGGAGCTGGTGGCGAATCGGCCTGCGGCCTTGGGCACCGCGCGTCAACTGGCCCGCTTTCTTTGCGGCCTTACCAGCCCGGCGACAACACGGGAAAAGCTCACGCGTCACGACGCGTTTGGTCTTTTCTCCCACCTGCCATTTTCCGAAGTGCTCGCGATTGCCGAAGCGCAGTAGGCGTTATTTCCGCAGGCTGTGGAATCGCTCGTAGCGATCGTTCCGTTTGTTCGAATCCTCCACGACCATGCGGGCGTTCGGGTCGAGAATCGCGTAGCCGGATTCTTTGCCGCCGACCCATTCGATTTTCACCGCGCGTTTCCCCACGGGCACGATTTCGGTGCGGGGATAACTGCCAATGCGGGCGGGGCCGAGGGTGCGGGAAATCACCGGGATTCCGGCGTCGAGGACTTCGTAACGATACGCGCGTTTCGCGTCGGGTCCGTAGAGGACAACTTGGAGGTTGGTTTGCGGGACTTGAGCCCGCGCCGCCAAGGGCGGGTTTTTAGTGCAACCCACGAGCACGGCACAAAGGACCAATGCGGTGGCGAGTGGTTTCATGGCTTTGCCGAATGGATGATTCAGCGACCTTGCTGGAATGTCGCAGGGTTAGAGGAATCTCGCTTGGATTGGTCTTTCGTCCACCGGAAGTTGGAATAAAAGAGAGCTTGTTGCGAATCGCATGACCGCCCGGCAAAGAGCAATCGAAATGGTGGAGATCCTGGCGTTCAAAGACGTGCGGATTCCTGAAATTCAAGAAGTCCTGAGCGAAGTCGGGCTGGGCAATTCCCTCTCGGAGTGGGAAATCGACGCGATTGTGATCAAAGTGGACGCGGCGAAAAGTTCGCTGCCGCCCGAGCCCTCCAAAAGCTTGGCCCGTTGGGTCGGAATGGTTACCGCCGTGCTGGGATTGGCCGCGTGGGTCATCGGTTTAAAAGTAGCGGTTCTTGCCGTGATGTTAGGCCTGGCGCTGATGGTTTGGCCCAAGCTGGCCACCCTTAAGGTGAAGAATCCATTCACCGAGAAGCCCTTCGGTTAGCCAAGGCCTTCATCACGTCGCCACAAAAGTCGCAGACTATTGAGCACCACCACCACCGTGGAGCCTTCGTGTCCGACGACGCCGAGGGGCAGGGGAATGCGGGAGCCCAGCGCGGATAGCGCAAGCAGCACCACCACGCCGAGGGCGACTCCCAGATTCTGCCGGATGATCGCCCGGCAGCGGCGGCTCAGATGGACCGCTTCGATCACATGCTCCAACCGGTCGCGCGTGAGGATGATGTCCGCTTGCTCCAACACGGCGTCCGAACCGTGGAGGCCCATCCCGATGGAAATATCGGCCGCCGCGAGTGACGGCGCGTCGTTAACCCCATCGCCGATCATTGCCACGCGTTCGCCCTGAGTGTGCCATTCCCGGATGGCGGCGACTTTGTCCTCGGGCTTCATCCCTGCCCGGTAGTCGTCCAAGCCAAGCTCCTGAGCGACGAGTTGCGCGGCTTCTGGGCGATCGCCCGTCAGCATGGTGACGCGGATTTTTTCGTCGTGAAACCGAGCGATGAGAGGCTTGGCTTCCGGTCGAAGACTGTCGCGCAAAAGCAAGCGCCCCGACAGCCCATTGCAGGTGACCAGCACTTCGGTCAGGCCAGGCGCGGGTGCCGGTAAGGACTGAATCCAAGGGTTGTCGGCGAAAAGCTCTCTCCGTCCCTGAGTGGCGGTGAAGCCATCGATTTCGCCCCGCAAGCCCTGCCCTGCAATCGACTCCGCCTGAGCGGCAGCAATGGGTTCTTGTCCTTGTCGTTGCGTCCAAGCCCGCACGATGGCGCGGGACAAGGGATGGGTGGAGTTTTTGGAAAGAGCGGCTGCGGCGCGCAGAAGCGTCGTTTCCTTGCCGAGTTCCGAGGGTTCGATGCCGACCAATTCCAGTTCGCCTTTGGTCAGTGTGCCGGTTTTATCTACCGCGAGCCGTTGGATTGAGGCGAGATTTTCCAGCGCGATGCCACCGCGGAAAAGAATACCGCGTCGGGCACCCGCGGCGATGCCGGTGAGGATGGCACTGGGAATGGAGATCACCAGCGCACACGGCGAACAAACGACCAGAAGAGTCATCGCCCGGTAAATGGCCGAAGGTTTCCCTGGTTCGGATACGAAAGCCGGAAGTCCGAAGCCAAACTTCCAGACAAGAAACATCACCAGCGACAGCCCAAGAATGCCGATCGTGTAGCCCGTGCCGAAACGATCGGTGAATCGTTGCGACGGAGCCTTGCTGGCTTGCGCGTCGCGGATCAGGCGGATGATCCGGGCGTGGGCGCTTTCCGAGGGCGGGCGCAGGACGGTCGCGGTCAATGCCCCCCAGGTGTTCAGTGTGCCCCCGAACACCGGATCGCCGGGGTGTTTGTCGACGGGCAACGATTCGCCCGTCAGCGAGGATTCGTCGGCGGCCGATTCGCCCGTCGCGACGCGGGCATCAGCGGGAAATTGTTCGCCTGGGAGCACGCGGATCGTCAGGCCCGAAGTGAGTTGCTCGGCGGGCAACTCATGCTCGCGCCCGTCTTCATCGACGACGAGTGCGGTATCCGGCGCATCTCGTAGCAAGCTACGGATTTCCCGCTCCGTGCGGGCCATGGCCATCGCCTCCAGCGAATTGCTGAGGGAAAACAGAAACAACAAGGTGGCGCCTTCCCACCAGGCACCGATGGCGGCCGCGCCCACCGCCACTGCGAGCATCAGGAAGTGGATATCGAGGCGGAGTTTTTTCAGCCGGTCGAAAGTATCCAACGCCGCATCCCATCCGCCTAACAAGTAGGCCGCGGCATACGCGGCGTGAGCGAGGTTTCCGCTGTCCGGCCGGCGTTCGAGCAAAATCCCGGCGATCGTAAAAACCCCGCAACCGATGGCCGAGGTGAGCAGTAGTTTCCACGACGGACCTTCCTCGTGCGAATGATCGCCAGGCGCGCAACAATCGTGCATTCCCCGATCATTCGCTCGCTGTCGTGAACCCGCAAGGACGGACCGCGAGTTCACGAAGCTTGCTCACTCGGCGCCTTCAGATCACGTGCTCTTCGCCCGGCTGCGGCACGATGATTTCCGTCGAAGGTAATTTTTCCGCGAGCTGCTGGCGGAACCATTCGATCGCTGACTCGTCGCCGTGGACGAGGAACGTCTTTTTGGGCGCAACCTTGAGGATGTATTGGAGCAAGGCATCGCGGGTGGCGTGACCGCTGAAATCGAACACGCGCACTTCGCAATTGAGCGGCACGGCTCCGTGTCGCGGATCAAGCACCACGTGTTCACCGGTAGAAGCCGCACGGATTTTTCCGCCGGGTGAGGCGGGATCGGCGTAACCGACGAAGAACAAACCGTGGCGCTTGTTTTCCAAGATGCCGGTGCGAGCGAAAAGATTGGAGACGGTGTTTTCCGTCATCATGCCGCTGGAAAGCGCGTAGATCGCGCCGTTGACGAGCGGGATCTGGCGGTTGCGCCGGCGGTCGCGTTTGCCGGATTCCAATTCCATGTCGGACAGAAGCCGGAAGCCCGGCAAGTGACGTCGGGACGTTTCGCTGTGGCGATCGTAGATGAGCGTCATTTTCGTGCTCAGGCCACCGATGTAAACTGGGGTGCTGTCGGGGATCAGGCCTTCGGTTTTGAAGCGCTGGATCATCGCGAGCACTTCCTGCGTCTTGCCCATGGCAAATACGGGAATAAGCACCGAGCCGTTGCGTTTCAGGACATTGCGCATCGCTTCGGCCAGCGCGTTCTCCTCGCTCGCCCGGGTGTAATCTTCCCGACGCTCGTGCGCGCCGCGGGTGGTTTCGATCACCAACGCGTCGACCGTTCCTTCCGGCAGCAACGCGGCCTTCTGAATGGTGGCATCCTCGAAATTGACGTCGCCGGTATACAGCAGTCGTTTTCCATCGGCCTCAATGGTGATGCCGACCGAACCGAGAATGTGTCCGGCATCGTGGAACGTGCCCTTCACCGTGCCGTCGAGATCGAGATCGAACGGACGCTCAATGCCTTTGAACTCGAACGCTTCACTGGTGCGATCCACATCGTCGTGATCGAAGAGCGGATACTCGGTGATGCCGAGTTCCATGCGCTTCGACTGCATCACGTTCACCGAGTTATGCAGCATCGCGCAGGACAAGTCGGCGGTTTCCGGCGACAGGAAAATGCGCGCCCGGCGTTGGTTTTCCGCCAGCACGGGTAACGTGCCGACGTGATCGAGATGGGCGTGGGTGACGACGATTGCATCCACCGAGCCGGGATCCAGGTCATCGAAGCGCGGAGCCGCATCGGAGCCTTCCAGTTCGGGATGCATCCCGGAATCGAGAACGATCCGGGCGCGGTCGGTTTCAATCAGATACGAATTCGCGCCGATCCCGGCGTGGCGACAGAGACTCTTGAAAATCATGCGTTTGGCTTAGCCACGGAGCATGGGGGCGCGCGGCGGGGGTGTCAATGAACCCGTCGATCCTCAACGCGCGAGTCAGTTTAGGTAAATTTTCCAATGGACAAACCCGCGGCCGGACCTTATCGAAAGCGCCCCCGGCGGCCTTCGCCGGAAGTGACGTGGCAGAGTAGCTCAGGGGTAGAGCAGAGGACTCATAAGCCTTTGGTCGGCGGTTCAAATCCGCCCTCTGCTACCACGCGCTCTCCTAAGCGGCCAGTCGCGTGCTGATCGGCGCGGCGCTGCTTGAATTCGACCGCAGCGGCTTGTCCGCCATGGCCGTCTGCCGACCTGGTTTATCCCACTTTCGCCACATGGTTGCAGAAACGTCGCCGACGTTCGACCACCGCTCTGGCTTTCGCCGAGGTCATCGTCGAAGGTCCAGCCAAGGTTTCCGTTACCACCTCGGCCGGGTTGCTGTGGGCGGGTAGCGTGACGCTCCAAATGAGCGGTCGCGAGCACTTGCCGCTGGCCGTCGAACTAATCCGGGCGCTTGCCCCCATCCATCATGCTGACCCTTTCCGGCAGCCTCAAAGCGCCAAGCGTCGCGGCCACGAGCCCTGCGCCTACCTCAAGGACGTGCTGGAACAGTTGCCCGGGATGAAGAACACCGACGATCTGGACGCCCTGCTCCCAGTCACCTGGTATCCCGCGGGACAAACCATCGAATGCCTGCTTGCCGTGACGTAAAGGTGATAGTCGCCTATCCATCACCTTTATCGTTCCGCCGACTCTCGGCAACGAGTGCTGGGCGGAGAGTGCTTACAAATGGACGCGCTGAAGCAGCGGTAAACGACAAACGCGCGTCCCGGGCGGGACGCGCGTTCAAGCGGGTTGCTTTATAAAGAATCCGTGATCGTGCGAAGCGTGATCGGAGGACGGCCTTTGATCGTGCTGTCCGGCACCGCGACGATGAGCAGCCGCTCTTGAGGGCCAAGTTGGCAAGAGCTGTTTGCGATCGGGGCGACGAGTGAGCCGGACGCGGCATCCACCCGGTAACGAAATGACTTACCTTCAATTGCTGCATCCTTAATCAGCTTCTTTTGCTCCGGAGGGAGGACAACCTTGGTGTTTTCAATCTGCGCGCCGATGTTGAAAGGGGTGAGATTGAACACGTATGTCGCTCCGCTGGGAAAAGACTGGCCAGAAAAATCCATCACGCGAACTTGTGGTTGATCCCAGCCTCGTTGCGGGTCCGCGTAGATCAGGACCAGTGGTTCAACCAAGTTGCCAAGGTTGCAGGTGATTTCCCTCTCCAAATTGCGTTCCGGGGTTTTTCTTTCCAGTGAAAGACGGATATTCGCCGGATAGGAATATGGTGGCATTTGGATGATCTGATTAAATCTCAGAACCGATTCCGGGGTCGGCTTTGGGGGCGTGGCGGGAGCTCTCGCGGCACCCTCGTCTTGTTTGAGTTTGATGCGTTGGGGAGGAATCAACCGGTCTGGAGGGTCAACTTCGATCATGTCGCCGCCTCTGGTATCGAAAACCGGAGGAGGATAGCTACCCACTGTTAAAAACCGCACCTTGCGGGGAATTGCACTGGACGCGTTCTGGGCATGCAGTGCGGACACCATCAGGAGAGGAACGGCGAGGATGCGCAAAAAAGAAGTCTGGACATACATGGGTTTAGATTTCGTTGGAGGTTAGCCAGCGGAAGGAAACAATCTGGAATCGGCGGCCGAAATCCGGATCGCCTGGGTTGGTTGGAGGCTCTGGATCAAGGTTGTTGGTATTCTGGTCCGGTTTGATGGGCTCAGGCGTGCGCTGCACCACGCATTCGGCCCAGGCTTGAGCGAGAATGGCACCTGATGCGTCACGACTCTCGCCATAGGCGCGGATGACGAAGGTGTCGCTGCGGGCGCTGATCGAAGAGCCGAGCTTTTGCAGCAGGTCCGCCTGGGTGAGGTAGCCGGGTGCGCCGGTTAGCTTGGAACCGGGGAGATGGTTGTGATCGGGTTTGATGCCGAGGTTCACTGCGCCGACTGTGCCGGACATTGCCGCCCATCTTAAATCCGGGTAGGTGTTGCCATACGCCTTTTGCTTGTGATTCGCTTGCGGAACATACTCCACCTTCGCGATGGGGAACCGTTCCTTCAATTTTTTGTTGATGTCCGTGCGGTCGATGGCGGCTTGCAGGGTACCTTTTAATCCTGTGGCAGACAGATCTGTTTCGCTTCCGCTATTACTCGGAGGGTCCGTCAAGCGCCGATTGACGAAGTCCGCCAAGGAGATGAAGGGGCCCCGTCGTTTGACCTCCGCGACGATTTGCTTCGCCAACTGCTTGATCTCGGGATCCGTGAGCTTGCGGTAACCGGACCAAGTGGACTGCTTGGATTCGTCGTCCTGTTGATACTCCTCTTTGTGCGGCCAGAGTAGGCGAGAAAACGCGTTGTTGGCCTGGGTGGATGATCCGTCGTTGAGGAACACCTGCATGGCCGGGTTTTCCCGCATCGAGCCGAGCCAGGCGGTCCATGCCGCTTCGCTGGTGGAATTAATGTTGAATGCGCCCTTCAGCATCAAGCGGGACGCCGCCTGATTGCCATCCTTCAGCGCGGTAATCGTGCTGGAAGCCGTGCCGAGGGGGCTCATGCGGGAGTTCGGGATCGTGGTGCCCGCCGCGTAGCTGCTGGGAATCGTCGAGAGAAAGTAGCGGTCCCAAAGCGCGAAATTTGCTTCGTAGGAAAGATCGTAGAGAAAACTCTGATCGTTCAGATTCTGGCGGTTCAACAGCCATGCGTCTACTGGTCTGCTGAATCCCAGATCCAACCATTGGTTTGATGAAATGAAATTCACCGTGCGGTTGCGCGCGACACGCATGTCGGCTTGGCCATTGCCGATGGCGTAGGAGGGATGCCAGTAAAAATTGGACACTGGCACATGCTGCAGCGCTCCAAGGGAAAGCAGTGGTAGACCGCTCTGTGGCAGATCGAAGACTGGATAGATCATGTCGCCGAAATCAGTGGGATTGCCAAACGGCGAAACCCGGTTTTTCCCATTGGAGGCGGACGCGGGTGGGTAAACGCTCCAATCCCAACCGAGTAGATCGTCAATGAAGGGGCCGTGTACGTAACGTGCGTAATTGCTGCTGCCACCGGCTCCTTGGATGCGCAACGCGAATTCGGCCGGACAACGAACATTCCAATCCGCCCGCAGGTTTGCGCCGCTGAACATGTTGTGATCCAGAAACGGAATCGCCGCGAGACCGGTGCTCGTAGCCGCAGTGATCGGATCTTTGTTTGCAGGGGTATCTACAAACCATTGGACGCGCTGGCCATGTTTGCGCCATGGGAAGGGCTGGCGCGAGCCGGGTTGGTTCAGTTGGAGCAACTCGATCTGCTTGCTGGGCACGTTATAGCTGCCTGGTATGTCGCTGGCAGTATAACCGTTTTCCGTCATGTTGACAAGCTGAAGCGGCATCGCATTGCTGGAAATATCGATCGGCCTGTCGCTGGCATTTGAATTGTTGGTTTTCCAGAGTCGGGAAAACAGGTTTTTGGTTTGCTGATTGCCCCAAATACCCAAGTCGATGCTGAATCTGTAGTTGTTGACGTTTTCGTTGGCCTCAACCTTGACATAGCGGTTGGTTGGCAGTGCGAAGCAATTCTGAAGGATTCGGTTGCCAGGAACGGAGCACGACAGCGGGTATTGTCCCAAGCTTCCGCTGGCAGTCCAGATGACCGCCCGGTCGGGGGCGCTTCCGGCGTCAGCGGTGAACAACAGGGACTCGCCTGGCTCGAAAGAGGTTGAGGGAATGTAGAAGGTAGGAGCCCCGGGTGGGTTCGAGGATGTGTTGCCGACGAATCTGTAGGGACTGGCTGGATCGCTAAACCACTCGTAGGCGTTCTGTTGTGGGGCCTCCTGGCCTGTGATCCGGTAAAGTTTTTTTGTGGTTCCGTCATTCCATACCTTTGGCTGGAGTTCGGTGGACAGGCCGATTTGCACCGCGTAGGAGCTGGCGTTCAATGTGACGTTATAGGGATTCCAAAGGATGAAGCGTGGATAAAAAAGCACGTAGATCTGGTAGTATGTCGGATTGTTGGAATCTTGCTTGATCGATAATCCATACGACATGCCCGCATCCACGATGACGGGGTGCACGGAAGCGGTGTTGTAATTGGTGATGGACGGTCCGGGGAATGGTCCATAGGGAATGCCTTCTTTTCTGTCGTAGTATCGGAAAACAGAGTCGATTTTTGCCGGAGGCATGATGTCGATTGCCCCGCCAGTGACGCTCTTGCCCAAGTCATACCAATTCTTCAGCAGGCCCATCTTGGCGGAAAGCTTGTCGAGGCTGTCGGCCGCATTGGGTATGGGATCGATGAGCGGAGTGGTCGTAGTGATGTTGGGGCGCAACAGCGGGGAGGAGGGGGAGCTGGTGATGCGCCTAGTGCCGTAGGCACCGAGTGTTCCGTTGTTCAGGAAGGCGGTCAGGTCGCGCTTCAGCCCGCCGTTCAGCGTATCCGCCAGCACGCCGTCGGAATAAGAGGTGATCGAATGAAAGGCCGCGCGGACCGCATCTTTCGTGACAGCGGCGTTGCCGGCGCGCTCGGCGGTATTCCGCGAGATGATGCGCGGGAGTTCCTCCTTCGGGACCTTGTCGAAATCCGCGAGAGTGTTGATGGCGGAGATGCCAAAGTGGTCGGCATGGAGCGATTTGATCTTGGCCTGGTTCGAGCCGCCAGGCGCTAGGTCCAAGCGTGCTTTTACGCCTTCGTCGCCGACCCACCAGGCATAGCCTCCGGAGCGCTTGCCGTTTTGTTGGAGGGGAACCACCGGAGCGGTGACCTTGTCAGTGGGAGCGGCTGTGGTGCCGAGCGATCCATCGCCGACAAGGGTGACATTGGTGTTGCCGTTATCGGCGGTCAATGCAGTGGCCGGATCAACCACACTGGAGGGATCGGGCCGACTGACCAACCACTCGAGCACCTCTTGCGATTTGTTGTAGGAGCCATTCGCGCGGCGGTCCGTGAGGGAGTTAATGTGGGCGGCGTCTCCAGTGGTGAGGCGAGTAATGAACGGGTTGGAAGCGGTATCACCTTTGTTTCGGTCGGTATACCAGACCCCGGTCCAGTGAGGGTTTGCCACCGGCGACGTGACATTGCCGCTGCTATCCGGTTTTTCCATAATACTGGCGGTGGCGGTCACCCGTTGGTCGGCCCCGGCAAGGCGTTGCAGCTCTCCAAGGGCCATCATCATTCCGAGCCGGGCGTTGGCGCGGGCGGTGGCCATGGCTTCTTCGCGGCCGCTGGAACGCACGGTGACCGTGGAGAGCGTCAGCAGGCCGACCGCGATCAGCGTGAGTAGAATCATCAGCGACAGCGTCGCCACCAAAGCGAAGCCTTTGGTTTTGAGGGTTCGGAGACGGGTTTTCATGGGTAAGCGGGTAGGCTGAGAGCAAGGTAGCGACGGCAAATGTATTTACAAATGAAATCCAATGCGGCTGCCGAAAGAGCGCGGCGGGCACTTTCTAAGAACCGGAAGCGACTTCAAGGAAGAAAAAGCCTGCGGTGAGCAGGGAAGGGATGTGGCCGACCTCGTTCGGGGGTGTCCAGATGGGTGACGGGGCTGAAATTCGGGGTCGTGCGGAAATATTTTTCTTTAGGGTGGATGCGGCTTCGGGTGAGGGAATCCCCTGAAAATAAGGCCCTGGCAGGGATTTGGTGGGTTTTCGGCGAAGGGAAAATATTTTCAAAATAGGGCTTGTCAGATCGTTGTTGATGCCTATTTTCGCCGCCCCGCATTGCGACCCGAGTGCTTTGAATGCACCGGCTCGCCTACAGGGATCGATTTTATCGGGTGCAGCTCCGGACAAAAGGCTCCTGCGAAGAATTCGCCGGCGCTCGGATATGCACTCGAAGCAAGATGCAAATCCAGAACCACGCAGGATAATATGCCGACCATCAACCAGCTCGTTCGCAAGGGGCGCCTCACTCCGGCTGTGAAGTCGAAGTCCCCCGCTTTGGCGAACTGCCCTCAGCGCCGCGGCGTCTGCCTTCAGGTCATGACGCGCACGCCGAAGAAGCCGAACTCCGCGCTTCGTAAAGTGGCCAAGGTTCGTCTTACGAACGGCTACGAGGTGATCGCCTACATCGGCGGTGAAGGCCACAACCTCCAAGAGCACTCCATCGTCCTCGTTCGCGGTGGTCGAGTGAAGGACCTTCCGGGTGTCCGCTACCACATTGTTCGTGGTTCCCTCGATACTCTCGGCGTCGACAAGCGTCGCCAAGCCCGCTCGAAGTACGGTGCCAAGCGTCCGAAGCCGGGCCAGGCTGCCGCTCCCGCCAAGGGCAAGAAGAAGTAAGCCTTCTTTTAATAGACTTTAACTCCAACCGATTCCCGCCATGCCCCGCCGCAAGCGCGTTTTCACCAAGCCCGACCGTAGCGATCCTCGTTACGCCAGCTCCCTCGTCGGTCATCTCATCAGCAAGGTCATGCGTGATGGCAAGCGTTCGCTCGCCCAGCGCATCGTTTACGCTGCGATCGACAAGGCCAACGAAGGTGTCGACACCGTCGATCCTCTCGAAGTCATCACCCGCGCGATCGAGAACGCCAAGCCGCGCGTCGAAGTGAAGTCCCGCCGCGTCGGTGGTGCCACTTACCAAGTGCCGCTCGAAGTTGCTGCCGATCGCTCCGAGTCCCTCGCGATGCGCTGGATCTGCACCTACGCCCGCAACCGCAAGGGCACTCCGATGCACGTCGCTCTCGCCAACGAGATCAAGGACGCCGCCAACAACCAGGGTAACGCCGTTCGCAAGCGCGACGACGTTCACAAGATGGCTCAGGCGAACCGCGCCTTCGCCCACTTCCGCTGGTAATCACAGCCGCCGCACTCACGGAAAACCTCTCACTCAGCCGGTCTCCGGCACGCATCGTGAATCCAAACAGTCCCAACCGCCAATACACGCTGGAGCGCACCCGAAATATCGGGATTGCGGCTCACATCGATGCGGGCAAGACGACTCTCACCGAGCGAATCCTGTTCTACACGGGCATGATTCACAAAATCGGTGAGGTTCACGACGGCGCTGCCACGACCGACTGGATGGAGCAGGAACGCGAGCGCGGCATCACGATCACTTCGGCCGCCGTCACCACCGAGTGGTGGCAGCGCACCGAAGAGGGCGTGACCAAGCTTTTCGCTGAGGAAAAGCAGCGCATCAACATCATCGACACCCCCGGCCACGTGGACTTCACGGCCGAGGTGGAGCGCTCGCTCCGTGTGCTTGATGGCGCGATCGTCGTGTTCTGCGGCGTCGCCGGTGTCCAGCCCCAGACGGAAACCGTCTGGCGCCAAGCCACCAAATACCACGTGCCGCGCATCGTGTTCGTCAACAAGATGGACCGCACCGGCGCGAACTTCGACAACGTTTACCACGAGGTGAAGGAGAAGCTCGGTGCCACCGCCGCGCGCATCCTCATCCCGATCGGCGCCGAGGAGAACCTCCGCGGCCAGATCGACGTGGTGAACCAGAAAGCGGTCTTCTATTCCGACAACGACAAATTCGGTTCCACCTACACCGTGGCCGAGCTTGAGGGCGACCTCAAGGATCTCGCGGAAGAAGCCTACGCCGAGCTCGTCGATACCGTTTCCAACGTGGATGAACAGCTTGGCGAAAAGTTCCTCATGGAGGAGCCGATCACCAAGGCTGACCTCAAGGCCGCCATCCGTCGCGCCACCATCGCGAACAAGCTCGTTCCGGTCGCCGGTGGCTCCGCTTTCAAAAACAAGGGCGTCCAGTATCTCCTCGACGCCGTTGTCGACTACCTCCCGAGCCCGCTCGACATTCCGGCGGCGATCGGCATGGATCCCGACAATGAGGACCACAAGATCGAGGTCGTCACTTCCGACAACGAAAAGTTCGTCTCGCTCGCGTTCAAACTCTGGGCGGACAAATACGTCGGCAAGCTCGTTTTCTTCCGCGTCTACTCCGGCTCGATCAAGAAGGGCGACACCGTCTACAACCCGCGCACCCGTCGTTCGGAGCGCGTCGGTCGCTTGATTCGAATCCAGTCGAACGAGCACAAAGACGTCGATGCCTGTTACGCCGGCGACATCGCCGCGATGGTCGGCATCAAGAATGTCACCACCGGCGACACCCTCGCCGCCGAGGACTACGACGTGGTTCTCGAACCCCCGACTTTCCCGGAACCGGTCATCTCGATGGCCGTCGAACCGAAAACCAAGGCCGACCAGGAAAAGCTGGCTCTCGCTCTCGGCCGCCTCTCGGAAGAAGACCCGACCTTCATGGTCAAGACCGACGAGGAAACCGGCCAGACCATTATTTCCGGCATGGGCGAGCTCCACTTGGAGATCATCGTCGATCGCCTCAAGCGCGAGTTCAAAGTGGAAGCCAACACCGGCGCTCCGCAAATCGCCTACCGCGAAACCATCACCGCGGGCGCTGCTGGCGACGGCAAGCTGGTCAAGCAGTCCGGTGGCCGCGGCCAATACGGCCATGTCCGGCTTGAGATGAAGCCGAACGAAAAGGGCAAGGGCCTCACCATCGAAAACAAGGTGGTCGGCGGCGAAATCCCGAAAGAATACATGAACGCCGTCTTCAAGGGCGTTCAGGAGTCCATGACCAACGGCATCATCGCCGGCTATCCGGTCATCGATGTCCACGTCGACATCCTCGGTGGTTCCTACCACGACGTCGACTCCAACGAAAACGCCTTCACCATGGCCGCCATCTTCGCGATGAAAGACGGCTTCAAGAAGGCCAAAGCGATTCTCCTCGAGCCCATCATGGCCGTGGAAGTCTCCACTCCGGACGACTACCAGGGCGATGTGATGGGCGACCTCAACCGCCGCCGCGGTCAGATCCAGAACATGGAAACCAAGGGCAAGTTGGCCGTGATTCACGCCAATGTTCCGCTCAAGGAAATGTTCGGTTACTCGACCGACGTCCGCACCATCTCCTCGGGCCGCGCCTCGTATTCGATGACCCCATCGCACTTCGAGCAGGTTCCGAACAACATCGTCGAACAAATCGTCAGCGAGCGCGGCCATTGATTCGAGCCCGTTTTTCCCAACTCTCACGCACCTCACTCACACGCCATGGACAACCAGAAAATCCGCATCCGCCTGCGCGCTTTCGATCATCGCGCGATCGACCGTTCGGCCCAGGAAATCGTGGAAACCGCCAAACGCACCGGTGCCAAGGTGGCTGGCCCGATCCCGCTTCCGACCCGCATCGAGAAGTTCAGCGTCAACCGCTCGGTCCACGTCAACAAGAAGTCGGCCGAACAGTTCGAGATCCGCACCCACAAGCGCTTGCTCGATATCGTCGATCCGACCGCCCGCACCGTGGACGAGCTCAAGAAGCTCAACCTTCCGGCCGGCGTTGACATCACCATCCGCATCTAATCGCGGAGTTCGAATCCCACCTCTCTAATTCACAACTTTCTTTCGCCATGTCTCTCGGACTCCTCGGCAAAAAAATCGGCATGACCCGCCTGTTCGACCAACAGGCCGGCAGCATGATCCCCGTGACCGTCATCGACGTCTCCGGCAACACCGTGCTTCAGGTCAAGACCGCTGAAAAGGACGGCTACAGCGCCGTGCAAATCGGTTTCGACGACCAAAAGGAACAGCGTGTTTCCAAGCCGGATCTCGGCCGCTTCAAGAAGGCCGGCTCCACGCCGAAGCGCTTCGTTCAAGAATTCCGCTTCGCCAATGGTGAAGCCGCTCCCGAAACCACCCCGGGTCTCGATCTTCTCAGCGCCGGCCAGTGGGTCGACGTGATCGGCACCAACAAGGGTAAAGGTTTCCAGGGTGCTGTGAAGCGTCACGGTTTCGGTGGTCTCAAGATGACCCACGGCTCCATGATGCACCGCCGAACCGGTGCGATCGGTTGCCGTTCCACCCCTGGCCGCGTCTGGAAAAACCAGAAGATGCCCGGTCACATGGGCGACGTGAAGAGCACCGTCCAGAACCTTAAAGTCGTGGCCGTTCGTCCTGAAGACGGCGTGATCCTTGTCTCCGGTGCGATCCCGGGCGCGAAGGGCAGCTACGTCACCGTCCGCCCCGCCAAGAAGAAGTCCGCTTGATCCGGACACTTCGCTGAACACCTCAACCGATTCCCGTAATGCCCGCGAAAGCCTTCACCGCTGAAGACGCCCAAGCAGCCAACGTCGTGCTCGTCGAAGCCGACCGTGGCGGCCAGGCCGTGCACGACCTCGTCACCGCTTACCGCGCGAACCGCCGCTCCGGTTCCGCCAACACCAAGACCCGTGGCGAAGTCCGCGGTAACAACAAGAAGATCTACAAGCAGAAGGGCACCGGTAACGCCCGTCACGGCGACAAGCGCGCCCCGATCTTCGTCGGTGGTGGCGTGGTCTTCGGTCCGCGTCCGCGCGACTACTCGAAGAAAGTCACCCGTGGCGTCCGCAAGCTGGCTCTCCGCCGCGTGCTGGGCGACCTCGTCCGCGACGCTTCGATCCACACCGTCGAATCGTTCTCGATCGAAGACGGTAAGACCAAGTCCTTCGTTTCGACCATCGATTCGCTTGTCCCGGCCGGCAAGGTCCTCGTTATCGCCAACAGCTTCGACGAAAAGACCTACCTCGCCGCCCGCAACGTTTTCTGGGCGCAACTCGTCACGGCTTCCGACGTCAACGTCGAGCAGCTCATCCTCGCCGACTCCGTCCTCCTCGTGGGCGACGCGGTCAACATCCTCGCGCAGCGCACCGCCTGAACCCCGGACCCGACGCAAGACCATGAAAGACATTTACCAGGTCATCAAAAACGTCCACCTCAGCGAAAAGGCCACCTACCTCCAGGAGACCAACAACGAGATCGTTCTCGTCGTCGACCGGAAGGCCAACAAGCTTGAGATCAAGCAGGCGGTCGAGCAGCTCTTCGGCAAGAAAGTCGAAGGCATCCGCACCTCCAACGTCGCCGGCAAGCTCAAGCGCCAGCGTCGTGCCGATGCCGGCCGCACCTCGCAGTGGAAGAAAGCCGTTGTCCGCCTCAAGCAAGGCGAATCGCTCGATCTCGTCTAAGCCGAGCGACCCACCCATCCCGCTAACACTCGAAAAACACGCGAGTCATGCCTCTTCACAATCTCAAGCCCGTCACGCCTTCTGCGCGCTACATGTCGCTTCCTTCGTTCGAAGAAGTGACCAAGAGCAAGCCGGAAAAGAGCCTGCTCGAACCGCTCAAGCGCAGCGGCGGCCGTAACAACACCGGCCGCATCACCTGCCGCCACATCGGCGGTGGCCACAAGCGCCACTACCGTCTGGTCGACTTCAAGCGCCGCAAGTTCGACGTGCCCGCCACGGTCGTCGGCATCGAATACGATCCGAACCGCACCTGTCGCATCGCCCTGATCCAGTATCAGGACGGCCAGAAGTCCTACATCTTGGCTCCGGCCGGTTTGGAAGTTGGCGCTACGGTCGTTTCCGGTTCCAATGCCGCCCCAAAAGTCGGCAACGCAATGCCGCTCAAGAGCGTCCCGCTCGGCACTTCCATCCACAACATCGAGCTGACGCCCGGTGCTGGTGGTAAGGTCGCCCGCGCTGCCGGTCAACAAGCCGTTCTTTCCAACCGCGAAGGCGGCTGGGCCCTGGTCAAGATGCCTTCCGGCGAAATCCGCCGCTTCAGCGAAGAGTGCCTTTGCACCATCGGCGTCGTCGGCAACCGCGACCACATGAACGAATCGTCCGGTAAGGCCGGCCGCACCCGCTGGCAGGGCGTTCGTCCGACCGTCCGTGGTATGACGATGAACCCGGTCGACCACCCGAACGGTGGTGGTGAAGGCCGCTCGAAGTCCGGTGGTGGTCGCCAGCACCTTCTCAGCCCGTGGGGTCACGCCAAGGGCCAGAAGACCCGCAAGAAGAAGAAGCCGACCAATGCCTTCATCGTGGAATCCCGCCACAAGTCGAAGCGCTAATCCGGATTAACCGCACATTTCACGACAGCCATGCCACGCTCGCTTAAAAAAGGTCCGTTCGTCGACCAGAAGCTCCTCGAGAAAATCGACGCGACCGCCGAAGCCGGTTCTGATCGCAAGCCGATCAAGACCTGGAGCCGCAAGTCGATGATCACCCCCGATTTCGTCGGCCATAACTTCCTCGTTCACAACGGCAAGACCTTCGTCCCCGTCTACGTGACCGAAAACATGGTCGGCCATAAGCTCGGTGAATTCTCGCCGACGCGCCTGTTCCGCCAGCACGGCGGCATCGGCAAGAAATAAGCCGTCTCCCATTTCGCTCCCATGCGTCTTACCCGGTCATTCCCACCTCACTTCGCCGCTGCCTTCGGGTTGCTGGCGGGTGCGGCGGTATGCCCGGCCCAGGACGCACGGGTGGCCGAACTGGAACAACGGGTCAAAACGTTGGAGGAACGCAATCAAGTCCTCCAACGCAGCCTTGCCGAGGCGAACCGAAGCGAAAAGCTTGCTTCGGAGCAACTGGCCCAAGTGCGCACGCGCTTGGAGGCCCTCGGCAAGAATCTATTGGATGGGGGAGAAGATCGTCGCGTCGATGCCGCCGCCGATTACTTGCTCGCCAAAGAACAACTCAACGAACTTCAAGGCGTGTCCACACGTCTTGCCTCGGCCGTCACGGAATACCTGCGTCAAGCGGTGGTTTCCGACCCGGCGGCCCGGCTCGAAGTCGAAACTTCGCTACGCAAGCTTGACGCCCAGCTGGGATTAAGGCAGAAGCCGCGCCCCGATGTCCGGACCGGTAGCCTCCAGCAGGCGAAAATTGTCAGCATCGATCAGGAAAGCGGATTGCTGGTTCTGAATGTCGGGGAAGCCGAAGGCTCCCGCATCGGAATGAGTTTCCAACTTTCCCGAGCCAACCAGCCTTATGGCAAAGCCATAGTCGCCGACGTCCGCAAGGCCGTCAGCGGCGCCTTCGTCGATCACCTCGACCGCACGTCAGAATCCGCCCGTCTCGGCGACACCGCCACCCTCGAGACACATCCTTAACCTTTCGCCGAAACCACCCACTTTCACGACGATGGAAGTCAAGAGCACCACCAAGTATGTCCGTCTTTCGCCGAAGAAGGCGCGTGACGTTGCCCGGGAAATTCAAGGTCTCCCCGTGTCGAGCGCGCTCGACATTCTGACCTACACCCCGAAGAAGGCCGCCGCCCTCATCAGCAAGACCCTCAAGACCGCCATCGCGGACGCTGAGCACAATTTTTCGCTCGATACCAACACGCTCGTCGTGAAGGAAGCGACCATTGGCATCGGCCCGGCGATCAAGCGCTTCAAGCCGCGCGCCAAGGGTTCCGCCGGAGCGATCCGCAAGCCCACCAGCCACATTTTCATCACCCTCACGGGTTCCGCTCCGGAGAAAAAGCAGCGCGCCCCGCGCAAGGCTGCCGCCAAGAAGGTCGAGAAGACCGAGGAAGGCGCTGCCGAAGAGCAGGCCTGATCAATTTAAAGAACGTTTCACCACGCACCGACCATGGGCCAGAAAGTCAATCCGATCGGATTCCGCCTCGCCGTCACCAAAGACTGGCGCTCCAAGTGGTTCGCCACGGGCAAGGATTTCAGCACGAAGCTGCACGAAGACCTCGCTATCCGCAATTACCTCAAGAAGCGCCTTCAAAGCGCCGCTCTCGCGAAGGTCGTCATCGAACGTGCGTGGAACAGTGTCCGCGTCACGCTTCACACTTCCCGCCCGGGCCTGATCATCGGTCGCCAAGGCAAGGACATCGAAGTGATGACCCGCGACATCAACGCGCTTTGCAACGGTGCCCAGGCCAAGGTCGACATCGTGGAAATCCGCAAGCCGGAACTCGACGCCCAGCTCATCGCCGAGCAGGTCGCCGTCCAGCTTGAGCGCCGCATCAGCTTCCGCCGCGCCATGAAGCGCGCCGTGCAGACCGCCATGGACTTCGGTGCCGAAGGCATCCGTATCCGCTGCGCTGGCCGTCTCGGTGGCGCCGACATCGCTCGCTCCGAGTGGTATCGCGAAGGCAAGGTGCCGCTTCAAACGCTCCGCGTCCCGCTTGACTACGGCTTTGCCGAAGCCCGCACTCTCTATGGCGTCATCGGCGTCAAGTGCTGGGTGAACAAGAAGGAGGACGATTCCCGTCCGTCCGGCCGCGGCGAGCGCTCCGAGCGCGGCCCGCGTGAACCGCGCCGCGACAATCGCGGTGACCGTGGCGACCGTCGTCCGCCGCGCAACAACGGCTGATCCCAGCCATCATTTTCGAACGAACCCCGAACATTTTTTCCAGGAGGACTGAGCCATGCCTTTGATGCCCAAACGAACCAAGTTCCGCAAGAGCCACCGCGGTAGCCGATCCGGCAACGCGTCGAGCGGAACGACCGTCGCGTTCGGTGACTTCGGTCTCCAGACCGTCGACCGCGGCTGGATGACCAATCGCCAGATTGAAGCCTGTCGTATCGCCATCAACCGTTACCTCAAGCGTAAGGGCAAGGTGTGGATCCGCATTTTCCCGCACAAATCCGTCACCGCCCGCCCGCCGGAAACCCGAATGGGTAAAGGTAAAGGCTCTGTCGAGTTCTGGGTGGCCGTCATCCGCCCCGGCAACATGCTTTTCGAAGTCGCCGGTGTGCCCGAGTCTCAAGCCCGTGAAGCAATGCGCTTGGCTTCCTACAAGCTCGGTATTCGCACCCGTTTCGTCGTCCGCAACCCGCACGCCTGAAGCGGAGCATCCTAACCTCGAACGATCCCAGATCCCATGGCCAAGAAGACCAAGGAAATTTCCGAGCTCACTCCTGCCGAGCTTGAGCAACGCCTCCGCGAACTGAAGCAAGAAGGCCTCAACCTTCGTTTGCAACAGGCGACCGGCCAGCTTGAAAACCCGGCCCGCATCCGTGCCGTGCGCCGCGAGTCCGCTCGCGTTCTCACCGCGCTCACCGCCAAGAGCAACGCCTAACCTCAGATCCCCATGAGCGAAACCACTTCCCAGGACTCCCGTCCGCACTTGCGTAAGACTCGCGTCGGCGTTGTCGTCTCCACCAAAATGGATAAGACGATCGTCGTCGAGCACGTCGCCCGCGTTCCGCACCCGAAGTTCAACAAGATCGTCAAGCGCTCGAAGAAATACTACGTGCATGACGAGAAGGGTGAAGCCGCTGTCGGCGACCGCGTCCGCATCGTCGAGACCCGCCCGCTGTCGAAGCTGAAGTGCTGGAACCTCGAGCAGATCCTCTCGCACTAATTCCGGACTCTCCATGACCGGGCGCACGCCGTCCGGTCATTTTTCCTACCCACTCCTCACTCCTTTTCCCGCCATGATCCAGATGGAAACCAAGCTGACGGTCGCCGATAACACCGGTGCCCGCAGCGCGAAAATGATCGGCGTTCTGGGCAAACGCACCCGCATCGCCAACGTCGGCGACGTGATCACCGCCCACATCCGCGACTCGATCCCGACCGCTTCGGTCAAGAAGGGCTCCGTCGTGAAGGCCGTGATCGTGCGCACCGCCGCTCCGATCCGCCGTTCCGATGGCTCCGTTCTCCGTTTCGACGGCAACGCGATCGTCATCATCGACAAGGACAACAACCCGCGCGGCACCCGTATTTTCGGACCAGTCGCCCGCGAACTTCGTGAAAAACAGTTCATGAAGATTGTTTCGCTTGCGCCGGAGGTCCTTTGAGTTCACTTCCAGCCCCTCCTTTTTCCATGAAGAGTCACGTCAAAAAAGGCGACGAAGTCGAAATCATCGCCGGCAACCACAAAGGCAAGCGTGGCACGGTCCTTTCCGTGAACGCCGTCAAAGGCCAGGTCGTCGTCGAAGGCGGCCGCAAAATCAAGAAGGCCGTGCGCCGCTCCGAGAAGAACCCAGATGGTGGTCTTCAGGAAGTCGACGGTCCTGTCCATCTCTCCAACGTTAAGAAGTTGGGTTGATTTCCCTCCGGGGAAACGACCCGCGCTTAAGCGCAACCTGAACCAAGCGCTGACCCGCTGAACACATGAGCACACCGAATCTGCTGAAGCAGTACAAAGAAAAGGTGGCACCGGCTTTGAAAGAAAAGCTCGGCTACGCCAACCCGCACCAGGTGCCTCGCCTCGAAAAAATCGTGGTGACCTCCTGCATGGGCAAATCGCCCGACCGCAAACTCGCCGTGGACGATGCCGTCGTCGAAATCGGCAAGATCACCGGCCAGAAGCCATCGATCACCTTCTCGAAGAAGGCTGTCGCCAACTTCAAGCTTCGCGAGAATGAAGCCCTCGGAGCCCGTGTCACCCTCCGTGGCACCCGCATGTGGGAATTCCTCGACCGCTTCATCAACATCACCGCCCCGAACATCCGCGACTTCCGCGGGATTTCGTCGAAGTCTTTCGACGGCAAGGGCAACTACGCGGTCGGTTTCAACGACCAGTCGATTTTCCCGGAAATCGAACTCGACCAGATCAAGCGCCAGATCGGCTTTGACTTGATCTTCGTCACCACCGCCAAGACCGACGACGAAGGCCGCGAGCTGCTCCGTGCACTCGGCCTGCCGTTCCGCGACAACAAAAAGGCTGAAGAAGGCGCCGCTGCCTGAACCCCCGATCCATTAGAAAGACCGAGACAATGGCAGTTCTCTCCGACCCAATTTCCGACTTCCTCACGCGTTTGAAGAACGCTTGCCGCGCTGGCAACGAGGAATTCTCCGCTCCGTTTTCCACGATCAAGGCGAACGTCGCCAAGATCCTTCAGGAAGAAGGCTACATCTGGAACTTCGAAGTCGTCACCGGCGAGCGCACCGAACTGAAGGTGAAGCCGAAGTTCATCGATGGCCGCCCGGTTCTGACCGACCTCAAGCGCATCTCCAAGCCCGGCCGTCGTCACTACGTCGGCAGCGGTGAGATTCCGCGCGTTATGTCCGGCCTCGGCATCGCCATCCTTTCGACCTCGAAAGGCGTGATGACCGGCGGCACCGCCAAGCGCCACAACCTCGGCGGCGAGCTTCTCGCCCTCGTTTGGTAATTCTTCAACTCGAACCAGGAACCACAACCATGTCACGAGTTGGTCTCAAACCAATCGCTCTTCCTGAAAAGGTTGCCGTCAAAGTCGACGGTGCCGACGTGACCGTCGAAGGTCCGAAGGGCAAATTGAACCTCGCGCTTCCAGAAGGCATCACCCTCGCCGCCGAAGGCAGCGAAGTGGTCGTCTCCCGCGTGAGCGATTCCCGCCAGCACAAGGCGCTTCACGGCACCGCCCGCAGCCTGATCAACAACATGATCATCGGCGTCTCCAAGGGCTTCGTGAAGGATCTCGAAATCCAGGGCGTCGGTCTTCGTGCCGCCGTCAAGGGTTCCGAAATCGACCTTTCGCTCGGCCGTTCCCATCCGCTCCTTCACCCGATCCCGGCCGGCCTCACCGTTACGGTGACCGACAACACCAAGATCAAGGTGGAAGGTATCGACAAGCAACTCGTCGGCCAGTTCGCCGCCGAGGTCCGCGGTTACTACCCGCCGGAGCCTTACAAGGGCAAAGGTGTGCGTTACGTGGGCGAATACGTCCGCCGCAAAGAAGGCAAGAGCGTTGGCAAATAACGCAACGACGAACGAAACCACGAACCGATCCACTCCAGATGAGCAAGATCAACCGCAAGGAAATCCGCCGTCGCATTCACGCCCGCATCCGCAAGAAGGTTGTTGGCACCACTCTGCGTCCGCGCCTCGCCATTCACTATTCGAACCAGCACGTTTACGCGCAGGTTATCGACGACAGCATCGGCTGCACCCTGGTCGCCGCCTCCACCCTCGACAAAGAGCTGGAGAACGCTTCCTCGAACATCGCTTCCGCCGAGAAGGTCGGCAGCCTGATCGCCCAGCGCGCCAAGGCCGCCAACATCAGTGCCGTGGTCTTCGACCGCGGTGGTCACCTCTACCACGGCAAGGTCAAGGCCCTCGCCGAGGCTGCCCGTGAAGCCGGACTTCAGTTCTAACGCACTTCAATTGTGAGCAATCCAGAAAATCAATCCGCTGCTCCGGCTCCGGCTCCCGCTGCGCAAGGCGATCGCGATCCGCGCGGTCAAGGTCAAGGCCGCGGTTTCGGTGGTCCAGGCCGTGGTGGCTTCGGCGGCCAAGGCCGTGGTGGCTTCGGTGGCCCAGGTGGTGATCGTGGCCGTGGCCGTGGTCCCCGCCGCGATGATCGTGCCCAAGCCGCTGAGGCGGAAGGCCCGCAACTCGCCGAGAAGGTCGTCTTCATCAATCGTTGTGCCAAGGTCGTCAAAGGCGGTCGCCGCTTCAGCTTCTCCGCGCTCGTCGTCGCCGGCGACAAGGAGGGCAAAGTGGGTCTTGGTTTCGGCAAGGCGAAGGAAGTCGCTGACGCGATCAAGAAGGCCAGCGAGATCGCCAAGCGCTCGCTCAAGCCGATGAATCTCGTGAACGGCACCATCCCGCACGAAATCGTCGCCGAATTCGGTGGCGGCAAGGTTCTTCTCAAGCCCGCCTCTCCAGGTACTGGCATCATCGCCGGTGGTGGCGTCCGCGCCGTCTGCGAAGCGGTCGGCATCCGTGACGTGCTCGCCAAGTCGATGGGTTCGTCCAACCACGCCAACGTGGTGAATGCCACCCTGAAGGCTCTGTCCCAGCTCCGCACCCGCGACCAGATTCTGGCTTCCCGCGGCAAGCAGAAGAAGGAGAAGGCGATCTAAGCCTTCCTCAACTCCAACTTCCCATATAGGAAATGAAACTTCACGAACTTAAGCCGAACAAGGGTGCCAAGCACCGTGTGAAGCGCCTCGGTTGCGGCGAAAGCTCCGGCCACGGCAAGACTTCCGGCAAAGGCAACAAAGGCCAGAATGCTCGTTCCGGTGGCGGTACCCGCCCCGGCTTCGAAGGTGGCCAGATGCCGATCCATCGTCGTCTGCCTAAGAAGGGCTTCAACAACTACGAATTCCGCGACGTTGTCGCGGTGGTGAATCTCGCCGACCTTGAGGTGAACTTCGACGACGGTTCCGTCATCGACGTTGCCACTCTTCGTGCGGCTGGCTTCATCAACGGTCGTTTCGACAAGGTGAAAGTCCTCGGTCACGGTAATCTCACCAAGAAGCTCACGATCAGCGTCGACGCGGTCAGTGCTTCCGCCCGTGAGAAGATCGAGAAGGCCGGTGGCTCCATCGAGGTGGCTGCCTGATCCTCCCGACATCCTCTGTCTTTTACCGGCGAGGAAGCGCTTGTGCGCTTCCTCGTCGTGTTTATAAAGCGCGCGTTCATTTTTCCTTTTTCCCATGATTTCTGCGTTTGCGAACACTTGGCGGATTCCTGAGCTCCGGGACCGTATTCTTTTCACGCTGGGGATGATCATCATCATCCGCTTGGGCGTTCACGTCACTTTGCCGGGCGTCGATGGCACCGTGATCAAGGCCTACATGGACAGCTTGTCCAAGATGGATCCGACGAATGCGGCAGCGGGTCTCACCGCCATGTTGCAGATTTTCTCGGGCGGCGGCTTGCAACAGGCCGGCATTTTCGCCCTCGGCATCATGCCCTACATCTCCGCGTCGATCATGATTCAGCTCATGACCGCGGTCGTGCCGAAGATGGCGCGTCTCGCCCGTGAGGACAATGGTCGCCAGAAGATCACCCAGTACACGCGTTACCTGACGATCGCAATTGCGGTGGTTCAGGGTTACTTCGTGTCACGGACGCTCTTGCACCCGGAAACCATGCCGTATTTGCACGGGATTCGGGAGTTCGGCGTGTTGGTTCCGGACCCGTCGCTTCTCTGGCAGGTGCTGGTCACGGTCACCACGGTGGCTGGTACGATGTTTCTGATGTGGATTGGTGACCAGATGACCGAACGGGGTATCGGCAACGGTACGTCGATCATCATCACCGTGAACATCATTGCCGCTTTCCCGGGAGCGCTGGTTCAAGCGTGGCGCACTTTCGTTGCCGGTGACGCCGCGACCGGTGCGGTGAATCCGTTCCGCTCGTTGTGGATGGTCGGCCTGATCGTTCTGCTGCTGGTCGTCATCGCCGGAACCATTGCGTTGACCCAGGCGCAACGCCGCATCGCGGTGCAATACGCGAAGCGCGTGGTCGGCCGGAAGCAGTTCGGCGGTCAGACACAGTATCTTCCGTTGAAAGTAAACTACGCGGGTGTGATGCCGATCATCTTCGCCTCCGCGGTGCTTTCGCTTCCGCCCATGATGCTGAAGTGGATTTTCCCGAACGCGGGTTGGGCCACGAAGTTGCACGATTCGCTCACGGGCCAAGGCACGCCTTATTTCGTTCTGGGCGCCATCTTCATCTTCTTCTTCTCCTATTTCTGGGTGGCGACCATGTTCCAGCCGTCTCAGATCGCGGAAGACTTGAAGCGCAACGGCGGTTACGTTCCTGGCGTGCGCCCGGGCAAACCGACGGCCGACTTCCTCGACTTCACGATGACGCGCCTGACTTTCGCCGGTGCGATCTTCCTCACGCTTACTTTCGTGCTGCCGGCCTTGGTCGGTGGGTTCACCGGCCTGCAACCGGGCTCGCTGATTCTCCAATTCTTCGGCGGCACCAGCTTGCTGATTTTGGTCGGTGTCGTGCTCGATGTGATGCGCCAGGTCGAAACTCAGCTCATCCAGAAGCATTACGATGGCTTCCTGCGCAAAGGTAAGGTGAAGGGTCGTTACGATCGCCTCGCCCAAACCGGCGCGGCCGCTTCGAAGACCGCCTTGGTTTACCTTTGGACCGTGATCGCCGCCGTGGCCGTCCTCGGTAGCGCGGTTTGGATCTACAACAAGTCGCATTAAAACGGCTTTGCTTATGTCGCCCCGTGTTGTCTTGCTCGGCCCGCCGGCCTCCGGCAAGGGGACGCAGGGGCGGCGATTGGCCGAGGCTCTCGGCCTCGCTTACCTCAGCACCGGGGCGCTTTTGCGCGAAGCGGTGGAGGAAATGACTCCTCTGGGCCGCGAGGCGAAACCGATTCTCGATCGCGGCGGGTATTTGCCCGACTCGTTGATGTGCCCCATTCTAGGCGACTGGCTTGCCCGCCAATCCGGCGGCTGGGTGCTCGATGGGTTTCCGCGGAGCCTGCCTCAGGCCGAATTTTTAGACGAATGGCTGGCATCCCATAGTCAACAACTTGACCGGGTGATCGCGCTGGACGCGCCGATGAAGGAGCTGCTGCACCGGATTCGAGGCCGCGTCGAATGCCCCGAATGTCGTTGGTCGGGTCAGACCAGCCAGTTGGATTCGGAAGGCAAATGTCCCGTTTGCCACCAGTCGGTCGCCCGGCGACCCGATGACGACGAGGCAAATTTCCGCAGCCGTCACGCCGCATACGAAACGCTGGCCTCGCCATTGGTCGGCTATTACGAATCCCGCGGGATTGTCAGCCATTGCGACGCGACGGCCTCCGCTGACGAAGTTTCCTCCCACATTCTTCACCTATTCGCTGCACCTTCGGAAACCCGGTGAACCGTTTCCGATTTCCCCTTTTTCCGTCATGGCTCGTCATAACCGCATTCCAATCAAGTCAGCGCGCGACATCGAAAAGATGCGCGAAGCCGGTGCCGTGGCGTCGGCAGTGCTGCAAGAACTGGCCAAAGCCGTCGAGCCGGGCAAAACCACCGGCGAAATCGACAAGCTGGCAGCCGAGCTGATTCGTCAGCACGACGCCAAAAGCGCGTTCCTCGGTTATCGCGGCTTTCCTGGCCAGATTTGCATTTCGGTGAACGAGGAAATCGTTCATGGCATTGGCGGTGCGCGCCGGATTCAGCCGGGCGACATCGTGAAAATCGATGTGGGCGTGGTGAAAAGCGGCTTCATCGGCGACAACGCCACCACCGTGGCGGCGGGCGAAATCCCGTTGGAAACCAAGCGTCTGCTGGCGGCGACCGAGGAGTCGTTGTTCGCGGCGATTTCCCATGCCCGCGCGGGTCGCAGACTTTCCGATCTTTGCGGTTCGGTGGAAGAGCACGTTCGCCCGCTTGGGTTTACCGTCGTGCGTGAGTTCGTCGGCCATGGCGTGGGCCGCAAGCTTCATGAAGAACCGCAGATCCCCAACTATCGCCCGGCGGGCAAAAGCCCGATCCTGATGCCGGGGATGACCTTGGCGATCGAACCGATGGTCAACGCAGGGAGTCCCGGTGTGCGTATCTTGGATGATGGCTGGACCGTCATTACGGAGGATCGCAAACCGTCCGCGCATTTCGAACACACGGTGCTCGTGACCGATGGCGAGCCCGAAATTCTGACCTGGCGTCCGCGCGAAGCGACGCCGGAGTTGCTGGGTATTTCGATGTGAACCGTTCGTGAAGTTGCCATGACCGGCTCGGCCGGTATGGTGTCGCTCCTCGCCCGTCATGACGCCGTTCCTGCGCAAACTTCTCGGCATGAACTGGATGCTCGTGCTGTTGATGTACGGGCTGCTGATTTTTGGCGTTTTCATGATCGAAAGCGCGGCCCGGCATTTGACGGGAGGCGGTGCTCACTTCGCGGAAATGCAGAAGAAGTGGGTCTTAATCGGTAGCGTAGTCTACTTCGGCGCTGCCATGGTGGACTACCGCTGGATCCGCTGGCTGGGGTTGCCATTTTACGGCATCGCACTGGTGTTGATGCTGCTGGCGATGCAGAAGGGTGACGCGGTGCATCAATTGTCCGTGGGCGGCTTCAGTTTCCAACCCGTGCAGCTGGGGATTTCGTCCGGCATTTTATTGATCGCGTGGTTGTTACACGATTTGCCGAAGTTGCATCCTTGGTTCGGATTGCCGTTCGTGAGAATCGGCGTTATCGGCCTGTTTTCAGCGATCCCGTGTTTGCTCGCGGTGAAAATGGGCGACATGGGCTCGGCGTTGGTCTGGATGCCGGTGATGGTGGTGGCCCTATTGATCGGCGGCGTGCCCTTTCGCTATTTGTCCTTCATGGGCTTGATGGGCGTCGCGCTGCTGCCGTTGGTCTATTTCGTTGTGTTACCGAGTGTCTCGAAGCGCGGCCCAGAGCGCATCGACCTCTGGCTACGGATGTTGCAAGGACGCGAGGTGGATATCACCGGCGACGCCTATGCGCCGTATTACGTGACCATGGCTGTCTCGAAGGCCGGTTGGAAGGGCGTTGGATGGAATGCGGCGGCGGAAAAAGGTTCGCTTCAGGCGCGTAAGTTCATCCCATGGGAAACCGCGCACAACGACTTCATTTTCGCAGTCGTCGGGGAGGAACTGGGGTTTCGTGGGAGTTTACTGCTGATCACGGCATTCGCCCTTTTGCTGATCCTGTGTCTGTTCGTGGCTTTTTACAGTCGGGACAGTTTGGGTCGATTGGTCGTCTGTCTCATCGTGGCTCTATTTTTCGCGCACATTTTCGAGAACATCGGCATGTGTGTGCAATTATTGCCGATTACCGGGATCCCGCTGCCTTTGATCAGTTACTCCGGCACGTTCGTGGTGATCTGCATGTTCCTGCTCGGCTTGGTGCAAAGCGTTTGGGTGCACCGCAACATTTCCACCGAATCGGAAGGGGAAGAAACGACCGCCTGAGGCCGATTTAAAGTTCGCGAACGTGAATGGTGACGCGGCGAATGGTGCCGTTTCGCGGATCTGTCGCGGCGAGGATGTGGGTGCCGGGGACAAGCTGGGCTGCCGGTTCGGTGCCATTCGCGTCGAGCATCAAGGTTGGTGAAGACCAACGGGCGACTCCGGGCAAATTGCTGGCGAGGCGCAGGGTTTTGCCGCCAGAGGGAAGTTCGGGATCCAGAAGGCAAACCACGCCATCGGCCGGGGCGAGAATTTTCAGCGGCTCCAAAGCGGGGCGATCGAGCGCTAATACGAAATCCTGGTGTCGCAGATTGGCGGAGCTGGCGAACCATTCGGCGAAGGTGGCGTCGAGCACAGCTTTGCCGCTGGCGTCGTAATCGACGGGAGAAGCGAACAGCGGCAGCGACGTTTCCGCACACCATTCGGTTTTTCCACCCGGAGCGGCGGGATCGGAGAAACGATGGCCGGTGCGCGGGTCAATCCGGATCGCGGTAATCCCGGCGGGAGTTTCGAACCAAGCGGGTGCTTGATCACGGTGCAACCGGACCATCGCTCGGTGGAAAATCGGTCCCGCGCCCGCGACACCGGAAAGTCCGCCGAGCGGAGTTTGGTCGAAATTGCCCGCCCACACGCCGACGGTGAAATCGCGAGTGAAACCGATGCACCAGTTGTCGCGAAAATCCGACGAGGTGCCGGTTTTCACCGCGCAGCGAAAGGGAAGCTCAAGTGGGCCACGTCGGCCGAAGCTCGGGGCGCGGGCATCCGGGTCGGCCAGGATGTCGGCGATCAAATAAGCCGCGCCAGGATCGAACACGCGCTGGAATTTTTCCTCCGCCGACGAAAGGAACAAGCGGGGGGAAAGGTGATCGCCGCCACGAGCGAGCGTCGCGTAGGCATTGGTCAGCTCGAGCAAGCGGACCGGTGCGTTGCCGATCGTTAGGCCGAGGCCATCCCGCGTGGGATGATCGCCGAGCGTCGTCAGACCCAGATCGGTGAGCAGTCGATGAAGGGGTGCCGGGCCGCCGAGCAGGTTGAGTTCGCGCATCGCCGGGACATTGAGCGAGCAGGCGAGGGCGGTGCGGATGGAAACCGGGCCACGATGCGTGCGGTCGAAATTCGCGGGCAGATCAAGGCCTTCGGGTGTGCGGAAACGCGTGGGCACGTCAGCGAGAATTGAGCCGGGAAATTGGCCAGCGCGCTCGAAACCAAGCAGGTAAGTGAAGGGCTTCAAGGTGGAGCCGGGCGAGCGGGGGATCCACGTGCCATCGATTTGCCCGCCCCGGGGGTCTCGCCAGTCACCCGAGGTGATCAGCGCGAGGATTTCTCCCGTGGGATTATGCAGCACGACGACCGCGGCATGATGGAGATTGGCGGTGCGGAGGCCTTGGAGTTCTTCGGTGACGATTGATTCGACATCGCGTTGGAGGTCCAGATCAAGGGTGGTGGAGATGGCAGATTTCGGATTGCGGATGGTGGATTGAGTGAGAAGCCACGGCGCGGCGGTTTTTTCGCGGAGTGGCCGGAGGTGAATCGGTTCGTTCCGGGCCAAGGCAAGGCGCTGTATATCAACGGCCCCCGCTTTTCCTAAACGATCAAGAATGGTGTCGCGTCGCTGTAGTGCGGCAGCGGGGCGCTTGACCGGATTGAGGCGGGTAGGGGCTTGGGGCAAACCGGCCAGGAGTGCGCATTCGGCAAGCGAGAGGTCCGTGAGCGGTTTTTGAAAATAGAAACGCGCGGCTTCGGCGGGGCCGATCCGACGGTTGCCGTAGTCGAGGCGATTGAGGTAAGCGACCAGGATCTCGTCTTTGCTCCGGGTCATCTCCAGCCGACGGGCACCGAGGGACTCGCGGAGTTTGGCGGCGAGGGTACGCTTGCAGGGTGGGCTGGAAATTTTAACGAGCTGTTGGGTGATGGTGGACGCGCCGGAAACGACGCGCCGTCGTGCGACAAAGTCTTTGAGCGCGCGAAAGCTGGCGAGCGGATCGATGCCGCTGTGACGTGCAAACCGCTTGTCTTCCGCGGCTAAAGTGCAGGCGATGAAATCGGGTGGCAAATCGGCGAGGCCAACGGTTTCCGCCCGCGTGGCATCGGGCAGAGTCAGGCGGTGGATCGGTCTGCCATGGCGGTCGAGCACGACGGGCGAAACGGGAGCCGTGCCCGACAAGCTTTCGGGTAACGGCACGGCAAAAGGCAGGGCAAACCAAGCGGTCGCCCAAACGGCCGCAAACGCGAGCGGCAGGAGCACGCGCTTGCGGCGAAGGAAACGAAACGGTTTCACGTGAGAGGCACCGCATGAGGCGGCGCAAGGGTTTCACTGGGTCTTGAACACGCGCGAGGCCGAGAGGGCGAAGTTTTCCGGGTCGTACATCGATTCCACCTTCGCGACCGGTGCAATCGCTTCGCCCGGCACCGTGCAGCGGGCAAGGTAGGTAACATGGTAGGTCCCGCCGCGCCAGACGCGGTCGACGTAGAACACGGCGCGGTCGCTGCGCAGCTCGCTGTGCGATACGGTCCAGTTGTTTTCGCTGGTGGCGATACCGCTGGCGGCGCGTTGACTCGAGAAGTTGCTGTTCACGGTTTCAAAAATCGCGGGCAGCGGGTCTTCGATCACCACATAGCGAGTGTCGTCACGCGGCAAAGTGACGCGCAAGGTCACGCGGATCAGTTCGCCGAGCGCCGGTCGATCCAGTGGCTCGATCGATCCATCCGCTTTCACCCGTTCGTAGAAACGCGTCACTTCCAGGCCGTTGCGGGCGGTGGGTTGCTGCGGTTCGATCTTTGGTTTGGCTGAAAGTTTGGCCCTTAGATACGCCACGGCGTCGGTTTGGATCGACGGAACCGGGCCGGAACCGAGTTCGAATTTCCGGCTGGTCGATGGCTGTTGGGAATCGAGGGTGAGCTTCTCGTCGTTCACTTGGATCGCGATAGCCTCTTCGCGGGTTTCTTCGCTTTCCGCGTAGTTTGCCAGCGCCAACAAACTCCAACCGTTGACCCATGTTGTATGCCAGTCGCCATAGCGATTCCGGTCGCGCAACATCCGATCGATCGAGCGGGTCGCCTCGGCGGCTCCGGGCTCGATCCGGCTCCATGCCAGTAAATTTAACGCGTCATCGGGATGGTAGGTCATCCACGAATCGTCTTTGGCGCGGAACGGTTTGCCCGAGCGCAGCACCGCGGTCGCTTCGGCTTGAGCGTTGTCGGCTTCGCTATCAGCGATCGCGAGGGCGAGGAAACAACGCGATCTTGGCGAGAGTTGCTCAAGACGGTCGCGCAGCAGATTGTGGTATGACGTCTGCGGTTTTCCGGCGAGGGAAAGCACCCACAGTCCGCGGGCCGCGCTTTCCATGTCCCAGGTCGAGCGTAGATCGGAAAGGCCGCGCAAGGAGGTGGTCAAATCGTTGCAGAGCCCATTCACCGCGCTGTCTGGCACGTTCGCGCCGGCATCGCGCGCGAGCAGGAGACCCAGCCCAGCATAGGAAGTCGCCCAATCGACGCGATCGCGGTGACCTGGCCAGTAGGTGAATCCGCCTGTCGGCAGTTGCATCGATAGCAGGCGATCGGCTCCCTTTTGAATCGCCGCGTGGACCTTCTGATCGGATACGGAGGCGAAACGCGGCACGTAGGGTTTCAACGCCTCGACCGCCAGCCACGGCATCAGCGATGAAGTCGTTTGCTCGACGCAGCCGTGCGGATAGCTCAGCAGATAGTCGATCGATCCGGCAGCTTCGAGCAGCAGCGAGCGTGAGACTTCGAGATCCAGCGTGCCTTTTCCTTCCAGCAACTGCGGGTCAAGCAAGGGCTTCAAGTCCAGGGCTTGGTTGGCCTCAAGTTTCACGAGCTTGGTCTGACGCAGTAACGGCATCGGATAATTCACGGGGAACCTGGCTTCCACTGAGTCGGACAGTTTCCTCGCAAGCACGGGCGTGAGCGCTGCACCTTCCAGCAGGACCGGCTCCGCGCGGAACGTTAGCACCGCTTCGCCTGTCGATTCGATCATGATGGGAAACGGCACGGTGGCCGAAGCGCCCGCCGCGAGTTGGACCGTCTGGGTGGTTTCTCCCAGCGCGCGGCAAACCGGCGTGCCAGTCGCGGTATGCGGATTGAAGGTGATTTTCCACGTGCCCGCATGAGGCGACGCGTTTTGCACCAGCACCTGCGGCGTGAGTGTGTCCGATTCGTTGGCGAAACGCGGAGTTTTCGGCTCCAGCATGACCGGTTTATTCACCACGATGTCCGTCTGGGTGTTGCCGAAACGGGAAATGCCCTCCGCCGCGATCGCCAATACGCGGTAGCGAGTCAGCGTGTCAGGCAGCTTGAAGGCGTGTCGGAATTTGCCATCCGATCCGGTCGTCAAAGTGGGTGCCCAAGTCGCGCAAGGATTGAAGTCTTTTCGGAGTTTCTTGCCGAAATCCGCCGCTTCATCCCCGCCGCCGACGAAGAAGCCTTTGTTGAAAAAGCTCTGCTGGTCCGGATCTTCCGAGACGAAGTTTTCCAGCGACGTGCCCGAGAGAACGGTCAATAGGCGCGGGTTGTAGAAGAAGCCGAGCGGGTCCGGATTTTCGTAACCCATCACCGCCAGCGTGCCTTCGTCTTCCGCATACAAGGTGACTTCCGCGCCCGCCGCGGGCGAACCGTCGGCGCGGGTGACTTTGCCGGCAATGATCACTTCTTCGCCCGGTCGGTAGGCGGGCAATCGTTTCTCGCCGGTGGTGGAAACCAGCATCGTGTCGGTCGAGTTTTCCGCCGTCAGCGAAACGGCCAAGCGGTCGCGGCGGTTCTCGACGGCCAGTTCGCAGTAGCCCAGCCGGAGCTGAGGTTCCTTGAATTTGCGGGCGGAATCCTGCGAGCCCTTGATCACGAGCACGGAAACGTAGGCGTTGGGCGCGTCGTCGTCGGTGAGCGGAATTTCGATCACCGGCTTGTCGGCCTTCAACGGCACGGTAAACGAGCGAAGCACCGATTCGCGTTCGACCGTGATCAGCGCGCTGCCTTCGATCGGGGAAAGCACGAGCACGCGGGCGGTTTCGCCTGGTTTGTAAGCTTTCTTCTCGGGCACGAGCTTGATTTTCATGCCCTCTTCGTAGGCCCAGGGATATTCGTTGCTGCCGTAAACGTAGTAGGTCGCCGTAGTGGCGAACGAATGGCCAGCCGCATCCTTGCCTTTCAAGGTGAGGAAGTGTTTGCCGGTTTGGGTGGGGGCGAAGACGAACTCGGTGCCCTCGCCGTGGTTTGCCGCGGGATCGAGTGTGACCGTTCCGTTGGCGATGCTTTCCTCGCGCAAATCGTTCCGCATCACCGTTGCGCCGCTTTCGTTGCGCGTCTTCGATTGCTCGTTGATTTCGCGCACCAATGTGGTCTCGACCGTGACCGGTTGATCGAACGGTTCGCCCTCGGGGGTGACGGCCACCAGTTTCAGCGGCACACGGCCGCCCACACGGACGAGCCGGTCGAGGCGCGAGACGCCGACGTAAACCGCAGCCGGATGAACCGTCGTTTTACTTTCGGTCGTGAGCGTTTGATTGTTCGCATCGGTCACTTCGGTGCTCACGCTGATTTCCCGCGCGGTGGGGAAATCGCCTTGAGGTAAGCTCACGGCGAAGGCGGTCTTGCCACTTGCATCCAGTTTCAATTCGCCGTTGGCCGCGGTGGTTTGGCGTTCGGGTTGGTCATCCCACTTGTAGTTGAAGTAGTGGAACCAATAGTGCCAGTCCTCGGTCTTATGGTTGCCGAAGAGGAAGTCGCGGAAACGTTCGGGATAGAGGTTTGCTTCCTCTACACGCGAATAATGCCGCGCTTTGCCTTCCGAGACGGCCTGTCCTTGGTAATAGCGTGCGGCTAGATCGACTTGAAGCGCCGCGGCGCCATGAGGTGCTTGGGGAATCGTCTGGGTCAACTCGAAGGCGTTGCGACGGAACTCGTCGACGCGAACGTTAAATTCAAAGCGTGCGTTACCCAGAATGCGTTCCTTTTCCTCGTAATGATCGTCGTCGAGCGCCTCCGCTTTCGCGACTTCTTCGGGCCATTCGACTTGGATTTGGTAATTGCCGACTTCGTTTTCGGGCGCGGTGAAATCGAGATCGAACGCTCCCGCTGCGGACAGCGTAATCTCGCGGTTGAGAACTTCCTGTTCGGTGGGATCGAGCAGACGAAGACGCGGTTTGGCTGCGTCAGGGGCTTCGATCGCATTGCCGCGTTGGGTGCGAATCAGGCCTTTGAGGTGAATCGTTTCGCCCGGACGATACAGCGAGCGGTCGGTGAAAACCATGACACGGCGATTCGACTCCGCCGGCTTTTCCCAGGAGTAACGCACGGGAAACCGCCACAGCGAAACCGTCGACATGCCCGTATCGAAGGCGGTGATGAAGGTGTCATCGCCTAGGCTCGCGCGAAGATGGCGGGCGACCTCGGTACGCGGCAGTGAGGCCAGGCCGTCGGCACCGGTGACGGTGGATTGGAGCGGCTTGGCGTCCTCGCCGAACGCGTCGAGCTTCACGCCGCGCAACGGTTCGCCCGTGGTGCAGGAGAAGGCGTAAACGAGGGCATTTTTCGCCGACAGTTTCCATGCCAGGCCAATGTCGGTGAGTTGAACGAATGCTTGAGCGGAAGGTTTGCTCCGCGTTTGGCCATCGACCTCCGTCTTCGAGCCTTCGAGGGCGGTGCCGGTCGCTTCGAGGAAAAAGGTGCCGTGTTTCGGCGCGCCGGGAATGAGCCGGTCCCATTCGAGAACGATCTCCTTCGATTGGTCGATCTTGGTATCGAGTGGGAAACTTTGCTCAATGGCGTGAGTGCCCGCGATGAGTTCGAAGGGCACCGGACCAGTCGGTTTCAGTTCCGTTTCGTTCGGGCCGTAGCCGGTGTAGTGGCGGTAGCCTTGGAACGCGCGGACGAGATCGGTGCCCGTTAGCGTTTTGACACGCACGTTCACCTCTTTGAGGTTTGCCGTTTCGATCCGGTAACGACGGCTGCCAGCGGCGAGCTGGGCTTCCTCATCGGTCGGTAAGGCCAGGCTCGGTTCGAGGCGTTCGAATTCAAGGCTTTTGGTCACCTGGGAAACCAGCGAACGACCATCGGCGGAGGCGAATGGTTCGCGAAGCGTGAATTGCCAGCCGTCTTGGGTGGCGAAGTCGCCTTCGAGGGTGAGCCGCGAACCCTCGACTTTCGCTTTCAGATCCGCGGGCTTGGGTTCGAAGACGATCGCTTGTTCCAGCCACGCTGGAGGAAGAGGATCGGGCAGGGCGAGGTTGAAATCGACTACGACCCTCCGCGGTTGATTCGCCACCGTGTCAGCGGAAATGGAGGAAACCCGGAACGGCTCGATGGCTCCGACCCAACGGACCGTGTTCTCGGTCAGCTTCGCATTGGCAGCGGTGTTCGGTAAACCTGCCAACACCGCTAGCTTCCAATCTTCTCCGACCGGCAGCGGGGTCAATGGAGTGACGAGCACAGCCGAGGGAAACGCTTCCTCGTCCGCATGCTCGGCCGTGGCGTCGTTGCCGGCACGGGCTTTCTCGAAACGCCGTGTCCACGAATCGCCATCATAGCCGACTTTTTTCGCGGCCCCATAGGTTGCGCGCTGGGTCTTCGCGGCGACGCGTTGGCCGGTCTTGCTTTCAAAAGAGAAAAACGGTGCCGCCGCGACAGGATCGACGTCGTCGTTAAAACGCAGGAGCCACACCGCAGTGCGCGGCGAGTAGCTCGATAAGTAACGGTCCACCGTCACGGCGGCCTCGATTTGAAACGGCGAGCTTTGGACGGTTGCGATTTTACCCGCGGGCACCGGCGATTGATCCAAGTGCTTGCGCCCGGTGCGGAGTGAAAATTGATAAGTCGTCCCCAACATCGGCGGCTTGTCCGGCAGGAAGCGCGCGACGTTCGGCGCTTTCCATTCGAGTTTGCCGGGCAGGGCGGGGGTGACGTCGAGCCAGTCGTTTTCCGCCGTACGGCCGACGGCCTCGTCAGGCACGGCGGCGCGGTCGAGGATCAGTTCGATCCCACTCTCGGGCGCGAGCGTGGGAGTCGAGACAAATAAGCGCGGGGCCGCGGTAAGGCTGGCAATCCCCGCGCCGAACGCCGCGAGGGCGAATCGGAGTGTTTTCATGTGGTTCGGGATGAGTCCCGCCCGCCATGTTATCGAAATGTTTTGAAAACTTCATCTCCCGTGTTGAGCCCACACGAAAATTTTTTGTAACCGCTCTTCCGCCCTCCCGTCGGGTCGGCTAGGAAGCCGCGTGGCCGCGAAAAACATTGTTTACTTCGACCTCGAAACCCAACGCAGCTTCGGCGACGTCGGCGGTTTCGCGAACAAAGGCAAGATGGGCATTTCCGTTGCCGTCACCTACAGCACGGCGCGCGGAACCTACGAAATCTACCGGGATACCGAACTCGACAAACTGGGCGAGGAGCTTTGCCGCGCGGATCTGGTTGTCGGCTGGAACCACATCCAGTTCGACTACCCGGTGCTACAACCGCACATTTTCCCGACGCTCTCCGATCAGTCGATCAACCTCGATATGATGCTCGACCTCGAACAGAAGGTTGGCTTCCGCTTGAAGCTCGATTCGGTCGCCTCCGCCACGCTGGGCACCGGCAAAACCGCCGATGGCCTAGACGCCCTCAAGTGGTGGCAGGAGCACAAAAAAACCGGCGACTTCACGCCATTGCGCAAAATCGCCGAATACTGTGCGTTCGATGTGAAGGTGACGCGCTTCGTCCACGAATACGCGCTCACGCACGGTCACCTGAAATACGAAGACCGCGCCGGACAGATCCAGGAAATCGGGGTCGAATGGGCGTGAACGCCCGCGGGCTTACATGAGGCCCATGATGTTCAGCACCGTGTACACTGCCCAGATGAACGTGAGCGAGAGGACGACGATGAAGGCCTTGGCGCAGGCTTCGATGGATTGGCGAGTCATGGCGGCGGGGTTCTAGTCGCTCGCCGCGCGTCCGCCAAGGGCGAAAATTTCCCCAATTCCGGCGCGTTATGGCCGGTTTTGGCCGCTTTTGCGCCGGAATCCGATTGCTACCCTCGCCTGCCCGGACCAGGATAAATCATGAGTCGCGACTCTGAGGAGACCGATCGGAACTCGCTCGAACGAATGCTGTTGGCGTTGCGCGCCTCAAACGAAGGGATCTGGGATTGGAGCCCTCCGGCGCCGGAGATTTATTATTCGCGCCGGGTGCTGGAATTCCTCGAGTGTTCCACGTCGAATGCTCCGAATTTATTTTTGGCTCCGCATGAGGCGATTCATCCCGAGGAGCGCGCTCGTTTTGAAAGTGTCGTGCGTCAGGCCCTGGAATTGGGAGGCTTGGACAAACTTTCCATCGATTGCCGGGTACTGACCGGCGGAGGCAGTTGGCGGTGGTTGCGGATTCGCGGGGCGGTCGTGCGCGATCGTGAAGGCAACGCGACGCGTATTGCGGGCTCGATGATCGACATCAGCCTGCGCAAAGCCGCCGAGGCGCAGGTCGAGGAAGAGCGCAATTTGCTGCGCCAATTGATCGACCACGTTCCGCTGCAAATTTACTTCAAGGATCTGGAGTCGCGCTTCGTGCTGGCGAACCAGCGGATGGCGAGCTGGTTCAAATTGGACGATCCGTCCCAGCTCACCGGGAAACACGATCGCGATTTCTTCGACGAAGCGCATGCCGAACCCGCGGCTCGCGACGAGCGCCGGATTTTGGAAACGGGCGAACCGGTCACGGATTTGCTCGAGTGCGAAACCTGGGGACGAGGCGATGGTCGCGAAACTTGGGTGCAGACGTCGAAGTTTCCCTGGCGCGATTTGCAAGGTCAGGTCAAAGGCACCTTCGGGGTTTCCTCCGACGTCACCGATCTGGTGGTGGCTCAAAAGGAAGCGTCCGCGCTCGCGGCGGAACTCGCCGAGCGAAACCAAGTTTACGAAGAGGAACTGCAACTGGCTCGGGAAATCCAGCAGGCGTTGGCGAGCGGACATTTCCCGGTCGTCAGTGACGAGAAAACCGTCCTGCAGTTTGGTGCCCGCTACGTGCCGATTTCCGGTTTGGCGGGCGATTTCTTCGAAGTCGTGCCGATTTCCAATCACTCGGCCGGTTTGCTGATTTGCGACGTGATGGGCCACGGCGTTCGATCGGCGTTGATCGTGGCGATGCTGCGCGGTTTGCTCGAAAAACAACGCGCCCAAGCCGCCGATCCGGCCGCGTTCCTGCACGGTCTCAATGAAGGCCTGCACTCGATCCTGCGCCGCGCGCACGCGACCATGTTTGCCACTGCGTTTTACGTCGTCGTCGATCTGGAAGCCGGCACCCTTTCCTATTCCTGCGCCGGTCACCCGGGTGCGGTGATTTCAGGCCCGGCGGGCGTCCGGCAGATTGCAGTGCAAAAGTCCGAACGCGGCCCGGGCCTTGGATTGATTCCACGGGTGAATTTCCCGGTGAACCGCCTGGCTTTGAATGAGGTGGACCGCATGGTGCTATTCACCGATGGCATCCTCGAAGCGCAAAACGAACAGGGCGAAGGCTTCTTTGAGCAACGCCTGATCGAAGCGGTGGCCTCCGCGCCGGGAGATAGCCTGGATGCTCTGCTGGATGGAATTTTGCAGCGCGTGCTCGAGTTTTCCGAGAGCCAGCACTTCGACGATGACGTCTGCTTGCTCGGAGTCGAATGGCAACGACTGTCTGCAAACGCTCCGTCGCAGGTCGAGGCGTTGGTCTGACCTCCGAAGTCGCATTTCGTTTTTTGCGCCAAAAGGAAGTCGATGTTAGAGTCGGACCCCATGTCGGCTTCGCCCGAACATCTCGCGCCTTGGTGGAAACGCTTCGCTCTGCGTTGGGTGAAGCACCGCCATACCGACAATGCGGCCGCGCTGGCGTTTTACGCGCTGTTTTCGGTGGTGCCGCTGTTGTTGCTCGGGGTGACGGTGGCCGCGGCGATGATGGGTGAGGCCGCCGCGCGGGGCGAACTTCACCAGCAACTCACGGCCGCGGTCGGACAGGATGCAGCTTTGTTCCTCGAGTCGACGGTGGAAAGCCTGCGGGTGGCCCCGGAAACCGGCCCGTTCGCCAGTTCGATCGCCTTGCTCACGGCACTTTATGCCGGATCGCACGTGCTGCAAAAGCTGCGTCATTCGCTCAACGTGGTGAACGGCGTGGAGGCGAGCGATCCGAAGCGCGGTTTTCTCGGGCAAGTGCTAGCCCGGGTGATTTGTGCGGCGTTGATTCTCGCGTTCGGCTTGATCCTCGCCGTCGGCTCCGCGGTGGAAGGCTTCGTCGGATACTTCGCCACCCGCTACCACGACGTCTATGTGGGGACGTTCGACCTGTTGAAAGGTTACCGCACGCTGTCGATTTATTTCACCCTGGCCTTCGCTTTCGCCCTGATCCTGAAAATTCTGCCCCGCCGCCGTCCGAAGTGGGGACACGCATTTGCCGGGGCGATTTTCAGCGCGATCATCGCCGGTTCCTTGAAAGGTGGACTCGATTTCTATCTCCGCCACGGGATGTGGGGTTCCGTCTCCGGCGCGGCGCTGACGTTGTTGGTCGTGCTGTTCTGGCTGTTCCTTTCGATCCAAGCCTTCCTGGCCGGAGCCGAGATCACCGCGGCGCTTGGGCGAAAGGCCTCACAACGGGAGATGTAACGGACTGCCGTTGTGGGAACACGAAACGGAACCATTTCCATCGCTTCTCGCCCGGCGAATTACTGAGCGGCTTGGAGGTGTTGCGTGATTTCCTCCCGGATGCCGACTGGTAGCGTTTTGATCCACGCTCGGGCTGCAACCGGATCGTATTGTTGCCAGTGGGCGGCGACATTCTTTCGCGCCCAAAGCTTGGCTTGCCCCTCGGGCAGGCTTTCCACCCAGGAAGTGGCCTCGGAAGGATTACGGGCAACGAGCCGAGCAGCGTAAGCCGAACTCGCCATCACGGGATTGACCCGGCGGGTGTCCAAGGCGGCGGGCGGATGGCTCACCAAAAAATGAAGGGCGTCACCGAAGAAGCCCGATTGCATGTCGGATGACGAGGTGCTTGAGGCGAACATGAGCGCGATGTGCTGCCTCTGCTCGTTGGGCATTTGCTTGAAGCTTTCTCTGGCCTCCGCCAATTGCGCGGGGTCCCACTTTTGCAAGTTCGCCAACGCGACAAGACCGTTGCGCCCATCGAGTTGAATCAATTGGGTCAACCATTCTCCCGGTTTCGTTGGATTGGCTTTGTTCGAGAGCGATTCTTGCAAAAGACGATGTTGAGCCTGCTTCCGATCCTCTTCGGAGGTCAGCAGCGAGATCAGTTTCTCGGTCCGAGCTTCATTGTCTTCACGACTAAAGATGGAGGCCAAGATGTAATCTTTGGAGGATTCATCCGCGGCTGACAGGTTTGTGATGACGAATTCAGGGTCTTTGGAAGCAAGGCTTTGCAGGGCCTTTCCTTTAATGGCTTTTGCTTGGGAAGGGGAAAAACCCGCGCTTTCCAAGTCGGCTTCAAACCACTTTTTGCCGTCGTGGAAAGCCCGCTGGCGCCAGGTTTGCGCGATGAGCTGCTTCCACTCGTCGGGTATACGTCCAAGATTTGCGAGTAGTTGGGCCGACAGCTCCGGTCTCTTGGAAAGATTCTCTTCCAGAATGCGCAACCCCTCGGACCGCCCGGCGAGCGCGTTCATTTCGGTCGCGAAGGAAGTCGCCAACCGCTCGCCGCTTAAAGCGCTTTCCGCCATGGTGCGGAGCTCGGGAGAAAGCGTGTCGAGTGCCGCTTGTAGGTTGGAGGGCGATTTTTTGGCGAGTTCGATCAATAAGTCGTCCGCAGAGGAAGCGATGCCGTTAGCAAGCTTCGCGGCCGAAAGCTCTTGCAGGCGTTCCAACGCAAGGGCGGGCTGGTGTTTGGCGATTTCTCTGAGAACCCCCAACTCCACTTCGCTATTAGGATCGCTACGGAAGTGGGCGATCAATTGCTGCGGATCCGATTTGGCGAGGGAGATCAGTGCGCGTCCAGCCTGACCATAGTTGTGCTTGGTGGCCCAACCGATCAGGGTCTCCGGAGCCTCCTTGATCCATCGCTCAAAAATGATCATCCGGAACACACTGAGTTCAGGGCCGGAACGAATGCTGAACCGGTCTCCCTCCATCCACTCGGGAAACTCGCTGGGCTTCAGCGCGTAGGCCAATGCCACGGTCGCCCGCATTTTCTCAACGGGCGAGTCTGCCGTGCGAATCTGCCGGAGTTGCTCATCGACCCTGCCGTTTCTCTTGGCAGGCTGGGCTGGACGGGATTCCCGGGCGGGACTTGGAGCATGGGCTTCCGTGATCGGGCCTGCGGAGCGGGAATTAGCGAGGTGCCAGCCAAGGGCGGCTGTGGCGAGAAACGCCGTGGAGCCGGTAGCGATCAGGCGAATCGTTGGATTCCGTCTCATGGCCGGGAAGAAATGAGGGTGCCGAGATTCCGCTTCAACGCGGGGGAAAGATTGGCGTTTTGTAACCAAGCGGCGGCCTCGTCGGGGTTTCGCTGACGCCACTGGTGGGCGAGGTAATAAAGGCCGTTTTCGTCCGGGGTGCCGCCGCTAGTGGCCCATTCGGCGGCTTCTTGAAAGTGTTCCTGTGTCGCCAGCTGCTGGACGACATACCTTACGGCGCTTGTTCGGACGGCAGGTGTTTCCTGACGATTGACCCATTCCATATAGGCCGGCAAATCTTCTTTGGCCCATTGGGGCGCGAGGCGATTGAAGATTGGGGTGGGGGCTTCTTTTCCGGCTAAAACGATGCCGAGAGTTCGCTCGGGATCTCGTGTGAGCAGCGAGCCCATGAACTTCGCGGCGACGTTGTTCTCGTCATCGGAACTATAACTCTGGCTTTTTCCTTCCGCTTGGATCCTCAGCTCCGGGGCAAGTTGCTTGGGTGCGGCGGCTAAAACTTTCGCGCCCAGTTCAAAAGCTTGTTCGGCATCCGAGGTCAGCAACTTCGAGCCGATTTCCGCCAAACGTTTGGCGGTGAGAAAGGGCGTGGGGGAGTTGCGCGCTTGTTTGAAAGCCGCTTCAGGATCGGTGGAAAGCAGATGCGTGAAGCGGGCGTCCTCAATCTTCCGCTTGAACGAACCCGGAGGAGTCATCGCGTCCAGGCGTTCGAGGTCCTCCGGGTGAGTGGATCGCATGCTTTCCAGTAAAATTCCTACCGCTCCCCGGGCCTCCAGCTTGTTGGTCTTCTGTAGCCAATCGAATGCGGCCCAGGGATCTTTCCGGGCGAGCGTTTCGAACAGATGGGATTGAAAATAGCGTTGGTGCTCGCTGAGGAAATCCAAGGTCGCCACATGGTCCTCGTCTTCTTTCCAAGTGGTCACCCCGTCGATGGCGGCATTCTTTGCCGCTTCGGGGATCGAGTCGAAATGCTCCCGCACCCATTTCGGATGAAATTCTCCGATTCCCCGGGCGACATCCTTGATTCGGTCGGCTCCCGCCGTCGTAAGTGCGCGTTCGGGTTCACTGGCGGCCCACGCCCACCAAACCATTCCTTGGTCTGAAGTGTTCGCGACCGCAGCGATGGCCGCTTCCGGGGCAAGCCGGGTCCAATGGATAAAGAGCAGACGTTTCTGGTCGCCGCCCATTTTCCCGCCTTTCCGGAAGCTCCAATACGCCGCGATGTCCTCGGGACTCGCGTCCAACAGCCATAAGGCAAGCGTGGCATAGGTCGCCTCCTCTCCTTGGGCGATCAAGGATTCGAGCGTCTCGCTGGAACGCAGCGTGGCGACGCGATCCACCGCGAAATCTTCGGCGGTTTGGCGGTCGCGTTGCGAAGAGGACGACGAGTTTAGCGCGGTATTTGTTGCCGTGCTACCCGCGGCAAGCCGGTGGTTCGCGAAGTAACCGCAAAAGAGACCAAGCGTGCTGGCGACAAGGGGGATGAAGACGTACGGCTTATGCATTTATGCCGTCGTCATTCATGCCGTTCGATGTCGCTTCGGCGCAATCGAATTTTCGAGCGGTCTAACCGCCAGTCGGTTCAAACCAAACGCACCGCGTGCTTCTTGGAGAGTTTGAGCACATCGCCGACGGACAACGTTACGGCGGCGGAGGGGTCGATGAGCTTTTCACCGTTGAGCTGGACGGAGCCGGAGGTGATGAACTGCTTGCGGAGTTCGCCGTTGGATTTTTCCAGATCGAAGGCGGTTTTGAACGCGTGGGCGGTGAGCGACAGGACGGTTAGATCCTGGGGCAATCCTTCGAGGGAAAGCTCCGGCAACTCGGCGGCGGCGAGGTCTTTCTTCGAGAAACGCGTGTCCCAATCGGCGCGGGCGGCGGTTCCCGCTTCGTCGCCGTGGTAACGGGCGGTCAGCTTTTCCGCGAGCGACTTCTTGGCGTCCATCGGATGAGCCGACGGATCGAGGAATTCGCCCAGCAACAGCTGATAGTAACGCGCCATCAAGGTGTCCGAGATGCTCATCAGCTTGCCGAACATTTCCTGCGGCGCGTCGTTGACGCCGACGTAGTTGCCGTAGGACTTCGACATCTTTTTCACGCCGTCCAAGCCTTCGAGCAGCGGCACGAGCATGACGACTTGCTGCGGCTGGCCTTCTTCTTTTTGAAGGTCGCGGCCGACGAGGATGTTGAAAAGCTGGTCGGTGCCGCCGATTTCGACGTCGGCCCGGATTTCAACCGAGTCCCAGCCCTGCATGATCGGATACTGGATCTCGTGAAGGCGGACTTCCTGGGCGTTGGAAACGCGTTCGCGGAAGTCTTCGCGCTGGAGCATTTGCTGAAGCGTCACGCGGGCGTTGAGGCGCAACACGTCTTCGTAGGTCATCTTGCGAAACCAGTCGCCATTGTAGACGATCTCGGTTTTGTCGCGGTCGAGGATTTTGAACGCCTGCTCCGTGTAAGTTTGCGCATTCACCAGTACTTCGTCGCGCGTGAGCGGCGGACGGGTGGCGGATCGACCGGAAGGGTCGCCGATGGTCGCGGTGAAATCGCCGATGAGCAGGACGGCTTGATGGCCGAGTTTTTGAAACTGCCGGAGTTTTTCCAGGGCGACGGTATGGCCGAAATGGATGTCCGGGGCGGTGGGGTCGACGCCGAGTTTGATACGCAGGGGGCGGCCGAGGCGGAGCTTTTCGAGGAGTTCCTTTTCCGAAAGGACCTTGGCGGTTCCGGCGGTGAGAAGCTGGAGCTGTTCTTCGGGCGTCACGCGCGCGGGTGTAGTGGAGGAGGAATCCGGAGTCCAGACGCGAACGGGGTGAATTTCCTGCCGCGTGGGCTCAACGAGAGCGGCGGTGGAGGTGGAGAATCCGCGAAACTTCATTGGTGGCTTCCGGGCAATCGGGCACGCTGTGTCCACACGGAACGATTTTTTCGCTCTCGATGGGAAGCAGGTGGGATGACCAATAGGGGACGATTCCGTCCGAACTGCGCGGCGTATTGTTTCTTCCGCGATCGCCGATGATCGAGTGCAGGTGAAGACGTTTGCGAAAACGCGTCTGCTGCAGGGCGCGGATGGAGGGATCGTTGGGCGAAAGATTGTCGATGGCCGTCGGAAGCCGTCCGGGGTCGGGCAAGAGCATCGCGCCGGCGTTCCGCATGGTGACGTCGAGCAATTCCACCGTGAAAGTCTTCGGCAGGCGCACCAGACGCGAGAGCCAGGTGAAAACGAAACGTTCGGCCATCGGACTGCCCTGGTGCGGCACGGCGAGGAAAATCACCCGGTCGGGAAATTCCAACGGTTTGTAGAGCAGTCCGTTGCGAATCATGTCCCGGCCGTTCGCCGAGACGTTGAGCTGCTCAATCGGTTTCTTGAAAAAGCCATTGTAGAACGCGTGGCCGGGATCGCTGACACAGGTGCGGGTGATAAGGCCGCCCATCGAATGGGCGACGATCACGGTTTTCCGTAGCTGGCCGCGATCGCCGTGTTGGCGGGCAAATTCCGCCGCGGCGTTCATTTCCGAGCGAAACTTGGTGGCCGAGAGGATCCACGGATTGCCGGTGGGGTAGTTGAAAAACCAGACCTGGTAGTGTTTTCGGAACCACTCCTGACCCGCCAAGGCATTGATCGTGTGTTTGAAGGCGGCGGGACTGGAATTGATCCCGTGGACGAAGACGACCGGGATGCGATCGGGGTCGTAGGGCTGGCCGAAATAGAGCCCGGTTTCCTCGCTGAAGCGGTCGGGCAACAACACCTTAAGCACGTCGAAGTCATCAAGGTCGGTCATCTGCCAGTAAAAGGCGTGGGCGGCTGACCAATCGGCGGCGAGTTTGACGGTTCGCCCGCCGAGCTGGATTTCGTCGCGCTGCAACGGCGCGGTGAATTGCCATGCGGGCGTTCCACCGCGGTCGAAGCGAAGCAGCGCGGTGATGGTGAACGGCTGGCCGGTCGGCGGGGCGAACGGTTCCCGTTTCCGGCCTTCCGACGCTTGGGCGTGCCAGCCGACGACTGGCAAGCCGAGGCCGGGCGTGGTTTGGCGCGGCCCGAGGCGCTTGGTGTCGACGATCTTTGCAGGAAACATCGTCTGAATTTCCGCCAACCGGAGATCGTCCGGGCCGGACGGCAGGACTTTTGTCCCAAGCGCCGCGGCGGCTTGATCCCAAGGGCGTTGGGGGCAGCGGAGTTGATCGAAAAGTTTCGCGACCGCGGCGTTGTAGCGCGCTTGAGCGGCCGGCCATTGCGAGCGAGCGGCGGGGTTCTCGAGAATTCGCCAAGTCACGCGGGCTTCTTCCACAAGCGTGGCGGTCGCTTCGCGTGATTCCCGCGGCAGGCTCTGACAACGCGGCGGGGAAGGCGTGCCGCATTGCGTGAGCATCATTAAAGCTAGGCAAGAAAGGGCGGAACCGAGCCGTCGCAGCATGGACTCCATCCTAACGACTTGGAATGCGGGCGCAAACCCGGGATTTTCGGGGGACTTGAGGACCGGGGTTAAAAAGAGCGATTTTTCTCTTTCCAAACCGCCAGGGCAGGGCTACTTCTCCCGCCCGCCGATACAACGGTGGCCGTAGTTCAATGGTAGAGCCCCAGATTGTGATTCTGGTTGTTGCGGGTTCGAATCCCGTCGGTCACCCCACCTTTCCCATCGGGGTGCGTTGAGCTGCCGGGCGGGGGAGGAGGCAACTTCCCAGCGCCCCTATGCAGCCCCTAGAAAGCCGGATTGGCTATAAATTCCGCAATTCGTTTCTGTTAGCCGAGGCTCTCACTCATCCGAGCCTGGCATACGAATCCCAGCGTCCGCACTTCGACAACCAGCGGCTGGAGTTTTTAGGCGACGCGGTGCTGCAACTCATTCTCACGGAGGAACTCTTCAAGATGTTCCCCGATTTCCCGGAAGGGCACCTGACGAAGCTTCGTTCCCGCATCGTCTCCCGCCGGGCGCTCGCGCATTTCGCGATGAGCATCCATCTGGGCGATTACGTGCTGTTAGGCAAAGGCGAAGAGTCGACCGGCGGTCGTCGCCGACTTTCCACCTTGGCCGACGCCTTCGAGTCGCTCATCGGTGCGGTCTATCTCGATTCCGGCGTGGAAGCCGCGCGCACCATGGTGCTGCGGTTGTTCCAAGCGGAAATCGGTGAACTCGCGGCCAGTCCGGAGGAGCGCAATCCGAAGGGGGAATTGCAGGAATGTTTGCAAGCGATTCACCCGCAAGCGCCTGAATACCGCATCATCGGCGAAAGCGGCCCCGATCATCGACGCGTGTTCCAGGCCGAAGTTTCCTGGCGAAACCTGGTGCTCGCGACCGGCAAGGGGAAGAGCAAGAAGGAAGCCGAAGCTCGTGCCGCCGCCGAAGCGTTGCGGGCACGGGTATGGGAGAAGGAGTAAGAGAAATTTGAGATTTGAAATCAAAAGGCCCGGGGAGTTCCCGGGCTTTTTTGCGTCTCAGCGGAAACCTCAGCTCCGTAGTTTGGAGTAAGCGCGGAGGTAGCCCACGCATTGGGCGATGTCCGGGACCGAGTTTTCCCAGTTGTGTTCGTATTCGATGCTGACGTTTCCGGCGAAGCCGTGCTTGCGGACTTCGTCGAGAATCGCGGGCAAATCGATTACGCCCGTCCCGAACGGGCGATCGTGAGTCCATTGCTTGATGGATTCGCGATCTTTGAAGTGAAACGAACGAACGCGCGGGGCGACCTTTTTGATCACTTCCAGCGGGTCGAGACCGGAACTCGCCCAGTGGCCGATGTCGGCGCAGAAGCCGATGTTTTCGTGGCGGTCTTTGACCAAATTCCACACCTTGTCCGGATCCCAGAGTTTGGTCGGCTTCGGGTGGTTGTGGAAGCAGACCTTCACGTCGAATTCCTTGGCCAGCTTCTCCAACGTGTCGATGGCTTCGCTCGATTCGGTCGTGATGCCGTAAAGCCCCAAAGCCTTCGCCATTTCAAACATCGGCCGCGCTTTCGCTTCGTCTTTCGCCACTTCCACCACGCCCATATTCACCGGAACGATGCCGTTTTTGGCGCAATGCTCGACCATCGACGCATACACCGCGTCACCCAAGCCAGGTCCTACCTTCGTTTCGCCATGGGGTCCGCCGAGCGGCTGGCCGTGATAGATTTCCACTCCGCTCGCTCCTGCGGCGGCGGCTTTCTCGACCGCTTCCCACCACGTGAACTTGCGAAACGACCAACATTGCACGGCGATCGCGAATCCGGCTTGGGTCAACGCGGGCTGCGGCACCGGCTTGCCTTCCGAGCGAATCGCGAGCAGGGCGGAGGTGGCGGGAATCATGGTCAGCAAGGAACGGCGTTTCATGGGCTTTGACGATCTTTCGGGCAATTACGGGCAGGTTGCCAGTCGATCTTTCCATGGCGCGAGAGTTTGACGCCTAACTTCTCCCGGAGTAAGTCGAAGGTCATGAGTGATGTGACGGAGGACGTTTGGTTTTTCACCCACAATGGCGAGCAGCTTGGGCCGGTATCGTTGGCGGATTTGCGGCTCAAAGCGGCGAATCGTGAACTCGATCCGCGTCTCGACATGGTTTGGTGCAGCGGCATGGCGGAGTGGAAGCCAGCGGGAGAAATCGATGGGGTGTTCGAGCGACGGGATGCTCAAGCGCCGCCGCCTCCGCCTGTATCAGCGATGGCCGCCGCGCCGAATCCTTACGAAGCCAGTATCGACGAAACTTCCGAAAGTTTGCTCGCGCGGGAAGCGGATTGGCCGGGGGTGAAACGATTCGGCTACATCGCGGGATCGATCGCGCTCGGGGTGCTTTCGGTGCTTGTTCCGGCGCTGCTTTTTCCGGTGATCAAGCCGACCTTGGGCGAGCCTAACACCGGTTGGGTCGTGCTTGGGCTGCAAGTGCTGTTTCTGGGGCTGTTGCCGCTGATTTTGACGGGCAAACGGTTCGCGAATCTCGGCATGACCGCGTGGTGGTTGCTTGGCATGCTGGTGCCCTTCCTGAACTGGTGGCTCGGCTATCGTTTGTTCGCTTGCCCGCCCGGCTACGCCATGCATCGGAAAATGGATGGCATCGGGATTTTCCTCGCGATCCTCTACTGGTTGTTCCTCGTGGCAATGATTGCCTTGGTCGCATTGATCATCGCGGCATTTGCGGGGGCCGCCGGTTCGCCGGAGCTCCAGCAGCAGATCAAAGACGCGATGCAACAAGCGGCCGCTCGCGGGGCGAACTGACGACTTTGCTTAAAACGGAGTGTCGCTTTCCAAGCGGCGCTCCGTGGGCGAGGATGGGGGATGCCGAACGCCCTGATCGACGAAACGTCGCCTTATCTCCTGCAGCACGCGCACAATCCGGTCGAGTGGTTGCCGTGGGGTGAGGCGGCATTCGCGCGGGCGAAAGCCGAGGGGAAGCCGGTGTTCCTTTCGATCGGCTATTCTACCTGCCACTGGTGCCACGTGATGGAGCGCGAAAGCTTCGAGGTGGAACACGTGGCGGAAGTGATGAACCGGAACTTCATCAACGTGAAGGTCGACCGCGAGGAGCGCCCGGAAGTCGACGCCACTTACATGGCCTTCATTCAGGCGACGACCGGGCAAGGCGGTTGGCCGATGAGCGTGTGGCTCACGCCCGAAGGCAAACCGCTGGTCGGCGGAACGTATTTTCCACCGGAAGATCGCCACGGCCGGGCGGGATTCGTGACGCTTTGCGAGGAAATCGGCCGGCTGTGGCGCGAGGATCGGTCGCGACTGGAAACAAGCGCGGAAAACGTGATGGCGCATCTACGGCAGCAGGCGGAGGTCGAAGCGGTGCTGCACGGCTTGCCCGATAAGAAAATTTTTGGCGACTTCATCGATCGTTGCGAAGCGATGTTCGATTCCGAACTCGGCGGTTGGGGCGGCGCGCCGAAGTTTCCCCGGCCGGTAGTGCCACGACTGCTGCTGCAACTCGCCGACCGCTTCGGCAAGGACAGCGACGAAGGTGGTGCGTGTTTGCAGATGGTCGAGTTCTCCCTGCACACGATGGCGGCGGGCGGCATGAACGATCAGCTCGGCGGTGGGTTCCACCGCTACTCGGTCGACCGCCATTGGCACGTGCCGCATTACGAAAAGATGCTCTACGACCAAGGCCAGCTTGCGTTGCTCTACCTCGAAGCGTGGCAGGCGACCGGTGACGAATCGTTTCGCGAAACGGCCGAGTCGATTTTCCGCTACGTGCTCGACGACCTGACCGATGCGGGCGGAGCGTTTCATGCGGCGGAAGATGCCGACAGTTTGCCCACGGCCGATGCTGCGGAGAAACGCGAAGGCGCATACTGGACCTGGGAAGCACGGGAAATTTCCGAACGATTGCCCGCTCGCGACGCCGCCTTGTTTGCCGCCGCGTATGGGGTCGAAGCCGAAGGCAACGCACGGCCGGAAAGCGATCCGCATGGTGAGTTGACCGGGCAAAACACGCTTTACCGTGCCAAGCATCCGAAGACGCTGGCCGAACTCTTCGACATGCCGCTCGAAGAAGTCCGGTCGACTCTCGCGCAGTCGCGGAAGGTGCTGCTCGAAGCGCGACGGAAACGTCCCGCGCCGCATCGCGACGACAAGATCGTCACCGCGTGGAACGCCTTGATGATCGCGGCGTTCGCTCGTGGCGCGCGGGTGCTCGGGCGAACCGAGCTTTTCGATGCGGCGAAACGAGCACTCGATTTTATCCGGGCAAACTTGTGGGACGGAGAACGCCTCTTTCGAAGCTTCCGCGGCAAGTCCAGTGGCGTGCCCGGGTTCGCCAGCGATTACGCCTGCCTGATCGCCGCGTTGATCGAACTGCACGCGCTGGAAAGCGACGGCCCGCATCTCGATTGGGCGCTGGAACTGCAAGCGCGCCTCGATGCGGAGCACTGGGACGCGTCGCGCGGTGGCTACGTCACCAAGGCGGTGCTTTCGGGCGAACCGTTGCTGATTTTGCGCGAAGATTACGACGGCGCGGAACCGGCCGCCGGACATGTCGCGGCGGAAAATCTGCTCAAGCTCGCCGTATTGGCCGATCGCCCTGAATTCGCCACCCGCGCCGAAGCGATGATCCGCGCGGAAGCGAAGGTCGCGGCCGCTCAACCGTTTGCCGTGCCGGTGTTGCTCGGCGCTTACGATTTGCTCGATCGCGGCGTGCGAAAAATCGAGGTCAGAGGTGAATTGGCGCCGGATTTCGAAACCGCATTGCGAACCCAGTATCAACCGCGTGCGGTTTTCGCAAAAAGCGAAGGCCCGGGCGAAGTGATCGTGTGCGACGGCAACATTTGCCTGCCGCCGATCCAAAGTGCGGAGGAATTCCCGGCGGGTTAGCAGGTGGCCTGGGACATCTGCGGGCCGACGTTTCTTTTCCGAACTTTTGCTTTCGCGGAAGCGGTTTGCGCGGCATGACAAACGGTCATGCCGCAGCGTGTGTTTCTCGGGTGGGATCGGCCGTTTTTGCCATTGACCATCGATTGGCTGTGGGAGCGTCGTGCCGAGTTGCCCGGGATGCTGGTGGTCGTGCCGACGGCCCAGGCGGGCAGGCGATTGCGCGAGGCACTGGCGGAGCGCGGTGCGTGTTTGGCGCCCCGGGTCGTGACGCCCGAGGAGTTTTTCCGGGTGACGCCGGATGAATCCGTCGCGGCGGAAGCCGAGGAGCGGTTGGCGTGGATCGAAACGTTGCGCGAACTTCCGCCCGGCGAAACGAACGCGTTGTTCCCCGTGGAGCCGGTCGAGCGCAGTTTCGCCTGGGCCGCGGGCGTGGCGGAGGAACTGGCGAGCGTGCGCGACGAGTTGGAGGAATCGGGCAAAACGTATGCGGATGTTGTCGGCGCAAGTCCGGAAGCGGAGCGCTGGCAAGAATTGGTCGCGCTTGAGCAGCGGATGCTGGCCCGGTTGGCGGAGTGGGGAAAAATCGATCGGACGAAGGCGAAACGTCAGCGTGCCGAAACCTATGAGCCGCCTGCGGGGACGTCTCGCATTGTCATCGCGGCAGTGCCCGACCCGGTGCCCTTGACGGAAACGGCGTGGCGGATGCTGGAAGGCCGTGGATTTCCCATCGAGGTGTTGATCCATGCGCCCGAAGCGGAAGCGGAACATTTCGACGTTTGGGGAAAGCCGGATGATTTGAAGCAGGTTTGGACGAAACGACCGACGCCGGTGGCGAAAGAGCACGTCCACCTCACCGCGGCCGCGCCGGAATTGGGGGCGGCGGTCGTGCGTCACTGCGCGGGCAAACGCAGCGATGAAATTTCCATCGGTCTGTGCGATCCCGCGTTCGCCCCGGCGGTGGAAGCGGCGTTCGAACAAGCGGGTTGGAAGGCGTGGAATCCGGAAGGGCGTTTGGCCGGCAGATCGATGGCGTTGTTGTTATCGGCTTTGGCCGCCTGGGTGCGCTTGCCGGATCGGTGGGATCGCGCGGCAGATATTTTGCGCAATGCGTTGGTTGGCGACATCATCGGGCCAACGGATTGGTTCGGCGCGTTGAAGAAGCTCGACGAACTCGAAGCCTGTCATTTGCCCGGTTCGCCTTCGCGTGTCCGTGACCTCATCGAGTGGAAACAACGCGAAAGGGAAGAGGCGGGCAAGCCATCGGCAACTTGGGCGAAACTGCGGGCGGCGCTTGAATGGGCGGACGCCTGGCGGCGAAAATTTTCCAAAGGAGAGGTCGGTACGGCCTTAGTCGAATGGGCGCGGGCGATGCGTGAGCGAGGCGTTGACGATGGCGCCGAAGGCAAGTGGCTCGATCAATTGGAGGCGACTGCCCAAACCATCATCGCTTTGGAAGCACGCGGGCTGCTTAAGGCGGCGGGCGATGCGCTCGACTTGGTCTTGTCGACGATGGCTTCGTTGCGATCCGCGACCGGCCGCGAAGACGCCGTAGTCGATTTGCTTGGTTGGCTGGAACTCGCCTACGAACCGGCGGAGCATCTGATTCTCGCAGGACTTCATGAGGGCTGCGTGCCGGATGGATCACTCGATCATGGCTTCTTGCCCGACGCGGTGAGAACGAAACTCGGCCTACGCGATGCAAATGCCCGTTTTGCCCGGGACGCTTATTTATTCCACGCCTTGGCGGCGAGCCGTCGGGTGGAAGTCGTCATCGCGAAAGTCGACCCGCACGGCGAACCGCGTCGTCCGTCGCGCTTGCTGTTGGTCGCAAGAGGTATGGAATTGGCCGAGCGCGTGCGTGCGGTATTCGGTGAACTGGAAGGCGCGAATCGTCGGCTGGCTGGCTGGGACCGGGGCGAATGGAAGCTCGCGTTCGACGGCGAACCGCAAGGCTACTTCGAGAACGGTCGAATGCTCAGTCCATCGGCGTTGAAGGATTATCTCCACTGTCCGTTTCGCTTCTACCTCAAGCGCGTGCTCGGTTGGGAACGCACGGATTGCGACAAGGTGGAAATGGACGCGTTGGACTTCGGTAATCTTTGCCATGGCGCGTTGGAAGCGCTGGGACGGGATTTGCCAGACAGCGAAGATGTCACGGAGGTGAGGGGATTTCTCGTCGCGGAAATCGAGAAAGGCTTACTGCGTTTCGGCTCGCCTTTGTCGTTGCCCTTGATGGTGCAGCGTGAAACGGCGATTGCACGTTTGAGCCGCTTCGCGGAAATCGAAGTCGCGCATCGTCGCGACGGTTGGCGAACGCTTCACGTCGAGCTGAGGATTGACGAAAACCGGCTCTGGGCAATCGATGGCCAACCGGTGAAAATGCAAATCGACCGGATCGACTATCATCCGAGCGAGGGCTGGTTGGTGCTGGATTACAAGAGCTCGGGCAAAGCGATCGCACCTCAGAAGGCGCATCTCCACACCGCCGATGCCAACAAGCGTCGACTTTTCGGCGAACCGCTCGATCCGGGTAAAGGCAGGCCGCTTGCCTGGAAGAATCTCCAGCTCCCGATGTATGCCGCTTATGTCCAACGGCATTTGAACGGCGGCAAACCCGTGCGAGCGGCTTACGTGAACCTGCCGGTCGCGCTCAATGAAGTTGGGTTTTCGCCGTGGGAAAATTTCGATGAAACGATGCTGGAGAGCGCGATGGAATGGGCGAGTGGCGCGGTTCATGCGTTGCGGCGAAAAGTCCATTGGCCGCCGGTGGAATTGACCGGCGCGGAAGCCGCTTGGGATGAGTTCGCTGCGCTCGCGCCCGATGGCTTGGCAAATGCGGTAAAGGGTTCGCTGATCGAATCGCTGAAAGCGCTGGCCGAAACTTACGACAAAGAAAGGAGCGCGGCATGCGTTTGAACAGCCTCATGATCCGGGCCTCGGCGGGGTCGGGTAAAACGTTCCAGCTTTCCAATCGCTTCCTCGCGTTGCTCGCGGCGGGTGCGGAGCCGTCGTCGGTGATCGCGCTGACCTTTACCCGCAAGGCCGCAGGAGAATTTGCCGACCGGATTCTTTCCCGTCTCGCTAAAGGCGCGCTCGATGAAGCCTCCGCCGTCGCGTTGGCGAAGGAAATCGGTGAGACCTTGGCGGGCAATTCGTCGACGAAAATGCCGGGCTTATTCGCGGGCGAAAAGCAGGTGCCGCTCGATCTCGGGCGCTTTCAGGAATTGCTCGAAGGCTTGGTGGCGAACTTGCACCGGGTCGCGCTAAGCACGCTCGATAGCTTCTTCGTACGCATCGCGAAACGCTTCCCTTACGAACTCGGTCTGAGCCGGATGGATCTGCTCGAAGCCGATCAACTCGACGCGGAAAAGAAACAGATTCTTGGCCGCATTTTCCGCGAGGTTTCCGAGTCGCAAAAGGAAGCGTTCCTGTGGGCGTTCAAGCACGCCACCCATGGAAAGGAAGAAGTCCGGCTGTCGAAATTGCTCGGCGGTTTCCTCGACGACCATCACGAGCGCTACCTTGGCGCGCGGGATCTGAATCGTTGGGGCAATGTGGAAGATCTGTGGGCGAACGGCTGCCCGTGGCCTGAGGTAAAGGATTTTGCCGCGGCGGCGAGCGCGGTGAAGGATTTGCTCAACACCGTGCGGATGGAAAACGGCAAGCCTGACGCGCGCTGGCAAACGGGATGGGAAAAGGCCCTCGAATGGTTCGCGGCGTATGAGCCGGGCGATGGGCGGGATTTGCCCTCGGCGATTGAACGCGGATTGAAGCTCTTGCCCGATCTCGCACGTGGCGCGGCGGCGGATGTGTTTTACCGCAAGGAGCATTGGCTGGAAGGTCGTCTGGCCAAGGCGATGACGGATCTGCTCGGCGGTTACCTGCGGGCGGAAATCGAGATCCGGGGCAAACGCACGGAAGGCATCGCGGGTCTGCTTTTCGCCTACGAAACGCTTTACGAATCGGGCGTGCGACGTCGTGGCCGGCTTGGTTTTGCCGACGTGACGCGTTTGCTCGCCGATGGTGGATTAACAGATCGCATCGGCGAACGACTGGACGCGACGTATCAACAATGGCTGCTGGATGAGTTCCAAGATACCAGCCGGTTGCAATGGGCGGTGCTCGAAGGACTGGCCGACGAGGCAGTCACCGACGCGGCGGGCGAACGGTCGCTGTTCGTGGTCGGCGACACCAAGCAGGGCATCTACGGCTGGCGTGGGGGCGAGCCGCGCTTGTTCGACGATTTGCTGGTGCGTCCCGGCTGGAGTGAACGGTTGATCGAATGCGGCATGGAAACATCGTGGCGTTCGTCGCAGGAAGTGCTCGATCTGGCGAATCTCGTCTGTGATCCGTCGGGCGAATCGATGACGTCGCATTTTCCCAAGGCGGCGCTCGAACGTTGGAAGTTCGCCGAACACCGCGCGGCGAAGCGCGATGCGAGTTTGGCGGGCTATACCGTGGTGATCGACACCGGGGCGGAGGAAACGGAAGACGGCGAGTTGTCCGGCATTGAAAGCGCTTTGTGCGATCTGATGGCGGAAACGCAGCCGGTCGAGCGAGGCTTGAGCTGCGCGATTCTGGTGCGCTCGAACAAACAAGCACGCGCCTTGGTGGATTTGCTGCGGAAGGAGTTTCCCGGCATGCCGGTGGAAATGGATGCCGAGATCGAATTGGCGAACGACAATCCGCTTGGGGTGGCCTTGCTCGATTTGTTCCGCTGGCTCGCCCATCCGTCGGATGACTATGCGCTCGGGCATGTGGAGCACTCGCCGCTGAGGTGCGTGCTGGAAAGTTTCGGCGAGACGCCGGCGCATCGTTGGCATGCCTGCCGGGAGAAGGTCACGCGCGACGGGATGGCGGGATTGCTAGCCGAACTGTCCGCCGGGCTTCGACGGAGTGGAGCGCTCAATGGGTTTCTCGAAGAGCGTCTCGAAGGCATCACCCGTGCCGCGTTCGATTACGATGAATCGGGCGATCGCGATTTCGACTCATGGATCGCGCGTTTGGAAAAACTGAAACAGCGCGAGCATTCCTCGTCGGGAGCGGTGCAGGTGATGACGCTGCACAAGGCAAAGGGGCTGGAGTTCGATCTGGTCGTGCTGCCCGATCTGGGGGGCGGCGCGTTCGACGATCCTTCGAAGGCGGGCATGCTGGAGTTCAAGGACGCCTCCGGGCGAATCGAGGTAATGCTTTTGCCGCCGAAGAAGGCGTTGCTGGAGGCAGATCCCGAACTCAAGGAACGATTCGAGACCTGGGCGGCGGATCAATGCTGCGAACGTTTTTGTAACCTATATGTTGCCCTCACCCGGGCGAAACACGCGACCTACGTGTTGCTGCCGAAGGCGCCGAAAACCGCCAGTTCGCAACGTCGTTTCGATCTCTGGTTGCGCGATGCCGTCGGCGATGAAGAGAGCAAGGTGAACTGGGCGGGCAACGAATGGCATGCATTGGCGCAGCGTGGAGATGCCGGGTGGTTCAAACGCTCAGCCCAGTCTGCATTGCGTGACGAAACGCCAGTCGAAGCCATCAGCCTTGGAGAGGCTGTGCCGCGTCGGCAACGCACCACGCCTTCGGGAGCGAAAGCTGCTGGCTCAATCCTGCACTCACCCGACGGCATGCGGTTCGGTCGCGCGGTGCACGTCGCGTTTGAGCGAGTCGGTTGGGTCGACGAAGAAACGCCCGTCTTGCCCCAATCCGAAGCAGGCGATCTGGTGCGGAGCTTGATCGGAATGCCGGAACTGCGGTCGCTGTTCGAACGCCGTGAGCGAAACATCGAGTTGCTACGTGAACAACCGGTGGAGGCGATTCTCGACGGCAAATGGCTGAGCGGTGTGTTGGATCGCCTGCATGTGATCCGCGATGCCGGGGGAAAGGTCGTTGCGTTGGAAGCGATTGATTTCAAAACCGACGCGGTGGAGAACGCCGAAGAACTGGCCAAGCGCTACACAGGACAGATGAATGCTTACCGTCGCACGTTGCGGGAGGCGTTCGGGGTGGAAACCGTGGAGTGTCTATTGGTTTCCACTCGTGACCGCATCCTAGTCCGAGTGTGATTACTTCGCCGCGGGTGCCGCTTCCGGCGCGGGCGGGCGAACGGCGTAGGGCTGGCCGCTGGCGCTCGTGGCGAACATGACCAATTTGACCGGCACGGTGCCTTGGTTCATGCCGTTGTGCAGGACGTCGACGGTCTCGGCGTAGGCTTCGCCCGCTTTGAGGATCTTCGTTTCGCCGCCCTCAATCTGCACGTGCAGTTCGCCTTCGAGGATGTAGGCGAAGCAAGGCACCGGGTGCTTATGCCAGCCGGTTTGCGCACCCGGCGGGATTTCGACCCGCACGGCGGTGACTTCGGGCGAACCGGTTGGATAAACGATCGCCTTGCCCGCTGCGTCGGTCTGCGTCTTTAGCAAAGGAGTGACGGCAATTTCCTTTTTATACGCCTCCGCGTCGGCGAAGGCGAATGACGAGCAGGCTAACAGTCCGCAAACAATGAAACGCATGTTAGGTTCATGGCGGACTTTTTCCGAAATGGGAAGCTTGGGAGTGTTTAAGTGAATTGCACGCACTTCCAATTACCGAATCAATGCGACGATCAAGGCCGCGACGGCCACTCCGCTTGCCATCCAAGCGACGGCCAGAGCTTGTTTGGCGCGTTGCGTTTGAATGCGTAGGGCGTCCGCTTGAGTTTCGACCGACAAGGCGAGCGCTTCGACTTTCTCCGCCAGCTCTCCGAGTGCGGCGACGGTTTGCATCAAATGATCTTCGAGCTTTTTCACCCGCTCATCGGTTCTCGTTGCGGATTGCCGGGTGGTTCCGATCGATTGGAGGATGCTCGAGGTGACGCTTATGAGGCCGGGCATGGCCTTGAGGATGGGAAGTAGTTGGAGAGCCATGGATGAACATGATTCAGGATGAAGCGGGAAACAACATGCCGTCTATGAAGGCGGCAGGAATGCCACCAGTCCATCATGCCGCTTGGTAAGTGGCACTTGTGTGTTTCCGGCATGCTATCCTTTAGAGGAAAACGAAGGAAGGTGATCGGGCGGCATGACGTTCCTCCAGATGATGCTCATGGGGTAATGGGTTAGAGTGCAGGCGGAATGCCGTAGCGGAACGGATCGGCCGGGTCGAAATGGTAGGTCGATTCGCCCGTGATCCAGGCGCGGGCAGTGATGCTTGGCAGCACTTTGCCGCCCGGAAGTTCTTCCACGGTGCCGGTGAACACGGTGTCCAGGATGCCGGCTTGCCGCCAAACTTGTCCGGGGACGAGTTTGCCGTCGGCATGCAGACAGGCGAGCTTGGCGCTGGTGCCGGTGCCGCAGGGCGAACGGTCGTAAGCGTTACCCGGGCAAAGGACGAAATTGCGGCTATCAGCCACGGCGGGATCGCTAGGCGGGCCGAAACACTCCACGTGATCAATCGACATGTCCCGGTCGCCGGTGATGCCTTGTTCGCGCAAGGCGGCACGGACGGCGAGGGTGAAGGGGAGGAGCTGGGGAAGGTGGGAAAAATTGACCGCCGGGCCTTGGTTTTTAATCAGGAAAAACCAGTTGCCGCCCCAAGCGATGTCGCCGGTGACGGGGCTGTAGCCGGGAACTTCCACCGTGACGCCGGTGGCTTTGCGGTAGCTCGGCACGTTTGTCACGGTGACGGATCGGTCGTCGTTCACTCGGGCGACGACCACGCCCGCCGGTGTGTCGATCCGATGTTCGCCCGGGCTGATTTTTCCCAAATGCATCAACGTGACGACCACTCCGATGGTGCCGTGGATGCACATGTTGAGCGTGCCGACGTTATTGAAAAAGATCACTCCGCAGCAGCAATCCGGCTCGGAAGGCTTGCAAAGCAGCGCGCCGACCATCGCGTCGTGGCCGCGCGGTTCGTTGCAAACGGCCGCTCGCAGCCAGTCGTGTTCGGAGGCGAAACGATCCGCCTTCTCCCGCATCGTGCCCTCGCCCAGATCCGGCACACCCTCGACGATTACCCGGGTGGGCTCGCCCTCGGTATGGGAATCGACGACGCGGATGGACGACTGGTTCATACGACATGGCACTTTATCCGGACGGGTCTTGTCGAATGAAGAACCCGGGTGTCTCGAATTGGCACACGCATTTCGGCTCGTCGTCTTGCCGGACCTTGCGGCATCTTAGGTTAACCCATGAGCCCCGCCGCGCGCCTTCGTAGGACTTTTTTCGAGTCCCTGGATCGTTTGCCCCCCTTCGACAGCTTGTTCGATTCGGTGCCCGATATCGTTTTCTTCGTCAAAGATGCCCAGAGCCGATATGTGTCGGTGAATCAAACCCTCGCGACTCGATGCGGACTGCCGACCAAGGACGCGGCGATCGGTTTGACCGCCAAAGAATTATTTCCGCCGCCGCTGGGCGAAGGCTTCGCGACCCAGGATCAGGAAATCATCCAAACCGGCCACGGCATCCGGGATCATCTTGAGCTTCATCTTTATCCCGGTGGTCGCCACGGTTGGTGCCTGACCTTCAAGGAGCCGGTGTTTGGCAAAGATGGCCGGGTGGTCGGTGTGTGCGGTATTTCCCGCGATCTCCACGGGCAACACGATCCGCAGGATGATTACGCCGCGATGTCGAAGGCGATCGATCACATCCACAAGCGGTTCGACGAGCCGCTGCGTCTCCCGCAGCTTGCGGAAATGGCGGGGCTTTCCGTTTACCAATTCGACCAGCGCATCCGGGCCCTGTTCCATGTCACCGCCGGGCAATATCTCGTCAAAGTGCGCATCGACGCCGCCTGCGAGCGCCTTGCCACGACCGACGAAGTGATCGCCCAGATCGCGCTCGCCTGCGGCTATTCGGATCAGTCGTCGTTTTCCCGTCAGTTCAAACAAGCCGTGGGCATCAGTCCGTTGGCGTATCGCAAAAAGATGCGCGGGTGAGAAGTGAGGGCGGGTTTACCGCTTCGCCTCCACCACACAGCGGAAGCCGAGGTGATTGCTCGCGGTGCGGACTTCGCCTTTGCCGCGCGAGCCGACCAAGTAACGGGTGCAATAATGATCGGTGCAGAGAAATGAACCGCCGCGTTGCACTCGCATCGGTTCTTCGGGGTGAACCGCGCCCGCGGGACCTTGCGGATTGCGGGTCAACTCGCCCCCGGAGCGTTTCGCGTAAGCTGCGGGATCGTACCAATCGGCGCACCACTCCCAGACGTTTCCCGCCATGTCGAAAAGCCCGTAGCCATTCGGAGGATACTGGGCGACCGGGGCGATGCCCTTGAAGCCGTCCTCGCCGGTATCGCCGCCCGCCACGGGAAATTTCCCCTGATAGATGTTCGCCACGAACTTGCCTTCCGGCTTCAGGACATCGCCCCAACTGTAGGGTTTTCCCTCCAATCCTCCGCGGGCGGCACGCTCCCATTCCGCTTCGGTGGGAAGCCGTTTGCCCGCCCATTTCGCATAAGCCGCGGCGTCTTCCCACGCGACCTGCACCACGGGAAATTTCGCCCGTCCTTGCAGATGACTGGCCGGTCCGGTCGGATGCCGCCAATCGGCGCCCGCCACGTATTGCCACCATGCCCGGAAGTCGCCCAGGGAAACCGGCACGGGAGTCGGCGTGAACACCGTGGAACCGGCGATTCGAAATTCCGCCGGCACGCCGGGAAATTCCTCGGCGGTCGGTTTGCGCTCGGCGACGGTCATGTAGCCGGTCGCCTTCACGAACTTGTCGAATTGTTCATTCGTCACTTCGGTCGCATCCATCCAGAAGGCATCCACGTGAACCCGGTGCGTCGGCGAGGCGTCACGAGTGGTTTCCGGGGAGCAGCCCGACGCGCACTCGGCGCTCGTGCCCATCGTGAATTCACCCGCGGGAATCAGGACCATGCCCGGCGGGGCCTCGCTCTCCTGCGCGATCGCGAGAGAGGGGACGAGGCAGATGGTGGCGAAAATGAGCCTGGCGTTCATGGATTAGCGGCCGGTGTGTCGCAGGTGCAGGCGAAGAATCCGGCGCAGCTCGGCGATCGTTTCCGGCAGTTCGCAGGCTCCGTGCGGACCCGGCACGATGCGTTCCGAAACCGGACGCGGCAGATGCGAACTCCAGTAGGGAACCACCCCGTCAGAACTCAGGAGCGAGTCGCCTTTGCCTTGGTCGCCGATGATGTTATGGTAAGGCGCGCGGACCGGTTGGGCGTCGAGCACCTTGAGCATGGGATTGCGGGTCGAAAGTCCGGTCACGCTGTTAGGGAGTTGCTTGGCGTTGCCGGTCAGGATCGAGGCTGTATCGCCCATCATGCCGGTGGCGGTGGAGACGAGCCCGGCAGGCAGCGCGATGAGGCTTCGTCCGATTTTTCCAAGGGGGCCGGAAGCCATGTCACTGCCCCGATGCGGTGCGCAAATGAAGATCGCCCGCGCGACATGCGGGTCCGCTTTGAACAAACTGGCGCGCGACATCAGACCGCCGGGAGCTGCCTTGGCGAAGAGCGCCGCGGCCTTGTCCTTGCCGATCACGTCCCAGTCGTCGCGCTCCAGTGTGGTCGCCTGCATGCGCGAAAGAATCCCGCCCATGCTGTGGCCGACGAGCACGTAGCGTTTCATGCCGGGATGCAGGCGGCGGGCGGTCGCCAGTTCCTCGCGCAGGCGCATCGCCGAGTAGGCGGGCGGATTGCCAGTGGGGTAGCGGAAGACCCAGCATTGGTAGCGCGCGCGGATTTCCGGATCGCGCTCCAACTCGTTGATCACGCTCCGCCACATTTGCGGGGTGGAAATCAGGCCGTGGACGAAAATCAACGGGATGCGATCCGGGTCGTAAGGCTGCATCCGGAACAAGCCGGTTTTATCCATGTGCCGCTCGACGCGGAGTGCGCCCATCACTCCATTCCAGACTTCGGCTTGGCGCGGATAGTAGGCCAGCGGGGCGGCGAAATCGGCCTCCAGCGGACGGACTTTGCCGGCCACGGCGCAACGCGGCATTTCAGTCGGATCGAGCAAGCTCAACGTGGCGTCGCGACCGGGGAAGTCGACCACCGCGGTCACCGGCGCGGAGACTCCGGGAAGCGGGGGAGTTTGGGGTTCGGGAGGTTGCGTCTTCCGCACCCCGACCATGGCGGCCCCGATGCCTGCCTGCCGGTTGGGCTTGAGGGTTTTTAATTCGATCTCTTCCGCCGGGACGATCGAGGTGAAATAGCCCGGGTCCCAAATCCCGTCGCGTCGCTTGGCGGAGAAACGCAGGTGATATCGCTCGCCTTCGTGTGAAACCGTCAGCGGCCGGTTCCAGCCGCGACCACCTTCGGCCGTCCGTAGCAGGGTCACCAGCCCCGCGACCGCCTCGTTGTAGGTTCGCCGGGCGACGTTGTCCTTCGTCGGAGAATCGAAGTCGCGCGACGCCGTCCGGGCGACGGTCAAATAGTAGGCGGCGCGTTGCTCCAGCGGGATGGCACGGTGTTCCGCCCGGGCGAGTTGGACGGCGGCGGTGCGTTCGCCCGTCGGCAAGATCGGGCTGGCGCAACCGGCGAGGGCAACCGCCAAAAGGGAGAAACGTTTCATAAGTCAGGCGATGGGAAGCGAAGCGATTCGATGAGGAAGCGCGTCACTGGCCCGGTTCGATGCGGGTGATCTTGGAGCCTTGCAAACCGAGGCCGCCCATTAGGCCGCGTTGATTGAAGAAGAACGCATAAGTGCCCTTGTCGATCGTGGTGTGGAAAGCGAGGCCGACGCGCCTTTGTCGACTACGACCAAGCTCGGGCTGCTGCCGACTTCCCAGCCGTTCTTGCGGTTGATGTTGGAGAACGCCTCGCGGTCCATCAGGAACAACGCGTAGCCGTACTGCTGCACGCCCGCCTGAAAGCCGTAGGAAAGCCCGCCGGTCCGGTAGTAACCGCGGATGGCTCCATCCGGGCCGATCAGCGCGCCGTTGCCGGCCATGCCGCCGACCATCACGCCGCCTTTGGTGATGTGGGGAAATACGAGCACGCCCTTGGCATGATTGCCGAGTTCACGGGCTTTCGCGTTTTCACGATATAGTTTGTTCAGCGCGACGCGGGAGTCGCTGGCGATTTGTGTGGCGCTCGCGTTGGCGACGGCGGGGCTGGAGGCGCACTGGGTGAGCGCGGAGCACGACAGGGTGAGACCGGCGGCAAGGATCAGGGGGCGGCGGAGGTGTTTCATGAAGGATCGATTAAGGGGAGGGTCATGGGGGAGAGTCAAAAGTCAGAACGTGAACTCAACGCCGAGCACCGGGCCATGCGCGGTGACGTCGTATTCGAACGCACCGTCTTCGTAGTCGGTGCCAAGCGCGCGATAGCCGATCAACGCGTTCCCGCTGTCGCTGAAGCGCCAGCCGAGGCCACCGAACGCCTGCCACGTGAGATCGGAGGAAACGCCGAAGCCGCCGATGTCGCCGACCGCGCGGAAGAAAAACGACTCCGACAAGCTCCGCTGGTAACGCAGGCCGATCACCGGATCGATCCAGGTCTTGTCGTCGCCGAACGTGCCCAACACCGTATCGAGTTCGAGATCCATTGAGTTGAAGCGGGCTCCCGCGAACACATCGAGATCGTTCGCGCCATCCCGCACCAAGTCGTAGGTCACGTAGCCGTTCACCAGCCATTGCTGGAGGCTGATGTCGATCGAGCCGGCCACGTCGAGCGTGTCGCCGATGTCAGCGTAGTTTACGTCGAGCAAGACGCCCCAGCGGCCATGCTTCACTTCGACCAACCCCATGAAGGCCATGTCGAGGTCTTCGAGCAGATCGCTGAACTTCAAGTCGACCGGCGCCTCAAAGCCGCGCACGGTCACGTCGCCGTCGAGCGATTGCGCCCAGCCATACATGGCCATGCGCCAGCTCCACTCGGAGGTTTCCGCCGGAATGATTGGCGCGGGAGTTTCGACGACCGGCTCGGAGGTTCCGGCATGGGCCGCAAGAGCAGTCGCGAGCGAGAGACAGAGGATTGGGAGTTTCATGATGAGATCGGTTGGGGAAAGGGTCGGCGTGCCTGAGCCGCGGCCTCGCTGGCCGGGTTTCCCAGGCACGCCTATTGGGGGGATCAGTGCGACGCGGTCTCGACTTCGATTTCACCGATGCCTTCGTCGGTGAGTGAAGGACCGTCGATCACCGCTTGGGGTTGTCCGGCCTCGGATCCGATGACCGGCTTGTCGTGCTTCAAGCCGACGCTGGCGATGTATTGAAGCGCGAGCGGCTTCGCGCATTCCTTGCCGAGCGCGTTGATGCGTGCCTGCATCGCCGCGACTTTGTCGGGGTGCGCGGCGGCGAGGTTGTTTTGTTCGTAAGGATCCTCGGCCAGGTTGTAGAGGTCGACGCTGGTCGGCACCAAGGTGCGCCAGATGCATTTCCAATCGCCCTGTCGCACGCCGCCGCGGAACGGCTCGATGTTGTAAACGATTTCGGTGCGGGGCGACGGCTTGTTGGCGGCGATCGTGTCCCAGACGTTGACGCCGTCGAGCGGCTTGCACTTGCTGGTCGGAGCGCCCGCCAGCGCGGCGAGCGTCGGATAAAGATCCACCGCATGGATCATCCCGGCCACGGTCCCGGCGTTGATGCGGCCGGGCCAGTTGGCGCACGCGGCGACGCGACAGCCGCCTTCAAACAACTCGCCCTTGCCCCCGCGATAAGGGCCATTGTCGCAGGGAATTTTGATTTTCGACACATCCGCCATTTGACCGGCGAACATCGCGTTCCGTGTGCCGCCATTGTCGCTGTGGAAGAGAATCAGCGTGTTGTTTCGGAGGCCGTTGGCGTCCACGGCGGCGACGACTTTGCCGATCTCGTCATCCAGGCAAGCGATCATGCCGGCGTAAATGCGGCGTGTGGGATCCTCGATATGCTTGTAGCGATCGATGTATTCCTGCGGCGCCTGATACGGAGTGTGGGGCGCGTTGAAAGTGAGGTACAGGTAGAACGGTTCGCCGGGTTTTCGCGCCTGGATGTATTTCACGGCGTCCGCGCCGAGGAGCTGGGTCGAGTAGCCTTTTTCGTGAACCGGCTTGTTGTCGCGGAACCAATCGAGCACGCCGAAATCGCCATGGGTGAAGTAGTCCAATTCGCCGATGGTCGCGCCGTAGGCGTAGTCGAAGCCGCGTTGTTTCGGCCAATATTTCAGGTCGCCGTGGCCGAGGTGCCATTTGCCGATGAGGGCGGTGGCATAGCCTGCGTCCTTGAGGCATTGCGGCATCAACCACTCGCGGGTATCCAGGCCGTAACCGGCGGTGCCGGGAATGACCATCGTCTGGAGTCCGTAGCGAAACGGGTAACGGCCGGTCATCAGCGCCGCGCGGGTTGGCGTGCACATCGGCTGGACGTAGAACTGGGTGAACTTCGCGCCGCCGTTCGCGAGCGCGTCCAGATTCGGGGTGTTGATGTCGGAACACCCGTTGAAACCGATGTCTTTCCAACCGAGATCGTCGGCGACGATGTGGATGATATTGGGTTTGTCCGCGGCGAGCGAGGGGCCGGCGAAGACCAGCGCGGCGGCGAGGATCCAGTGGAAAAGGGGGCGTTTCATACGGTCGCATGCATCCTGCAAAGAACGTCCTTTTCGCTCTATCCGTTTTGCGCATAATGCACGTTATGTCGGCCGGTTCCCCCTCCGTCTCCGCGATCCAGCACGCGGTGCATCGTCTCCACGATCCCGGCGAATTCAGCCGCGCGGTGTCCGGTGGCCAAATGGTCGCGGAATTTTTGAGCCACCACCAGCAACCGACTGTCATCGAGCAATTCCAATGCGCGGCTTGGACGCTGGATTATCAGGCGGCCTATGTGAAAGCGCACGTCCGCTGTCCGTTGCCGGGCGATTGGGCCTCGATCGGTCTGATGCGCAGCAATGTCGACGCCCGGTGGCACGGCTTTGAAGCGCGTGAGGGAGTGCTGATGTGCAACCCGCCCGGCGAACCGATCGACGGGTATTTCACTCCGGGATTCCGTTGCCTGACCATCAACGTGCCCGTGGCCCTGTGGTACGAGGCGAGACGCATTGCGGGCGTCGAGCGACTGGAATTCGGCGCGGTTTCCGCCTGCGTTCTGCCGCCGCCCGTGTACGCGCGGGTCGAGCGGCAGCTCCGCTTCGTCCGTCACTTCCTCCGCTGTGCGGATGCCGAACGCGGGTTGGCCTCGTTCGCCGCCAGCCAGGCCATGCTCTTGATCAAGGAACTCCTCACCCTCGCGTGGGAATTATCCTGTCAAAACGTCCCACCCCCGTCATCGCACCGCAACCGCACCCGCCTTGCTCATCGGGCGGAAGACTGGATGCGGGATCATCTGTCGGACGCCGCTCAAGTGCCCGACGTTTGCCTCGCCCTGCGAGTTAGCCGCCGCGAACTTGAATACGCGTTCCGCCGGATTTTCGACCAAAGCCCGCGCGATTTCCTGCAAGCACTGCGGCTCAATGCCATCCGCCAGGCGTTGACTGCCACTCGCCATGCCGGCCAAACCGTGACCGAGGTGGCATTCGATTATGGCGTCATGCACCTCGGAAGGTTCGCCGCCCAGTACCGGAATCTTTTCGGCGAATCTCCGTCCCAGACGAAACGCAACTTGCGCCACCTGGCTTGATGCTCGGCCGCGATCGTTCCCGAGTGCCAAGGTTCACCCGAACCGCCCGACCGCCAGCCGCTCAATCGGACGGAACGGTGTTTCGCCGGTCAGTAGATCGGCCACGAGCCGGCCGCTCACCGGGCCGAGGCTGAGCCCCATCATCGCGTGGCCGGTGGCGACGACGAGATTGGAGATGCCCGGGACTCTGCCCAGATAGGGAATGCCATCGGGCGAAACCGGACGCAGACCGGCCCAGGGTTTAACTCCGGCGAAATCGTGTTCCGAGAACTTGGGGAAATAGGCGTGCACCGATTTCACGATGCCGCGCACGCGGGCCGGATCGATGGAGAGATCGAGGCCGCCCACTTCCATGGTGCCCGCGAAACGCAATCGACCATCCATCGGCGTGACCGCGACCTTGGCTTCGACGAAAATCGAACAAACCTCAGGCAATTCCGGCGGGCTCGGCAGGGTGAGCGAGTAGCCTTTGCCCGCTTGCATCGGTAGCTTGAAGCCGATCCGTCTCAACAGACCCGGCGTCCACGAGCCGCCCGTGAGGACGAATTGATCGCCCTCGCAACGATGTCCGCTGCTAACCAACGCGGTGACTTCGCCGCTTCGCGTTTCGATTCGCTCGATCTTGACACCGCTGACGATTTGCCCGCCCATGGCCTGCACGCGTCGTCGCATCGACGCCATGAAGCGCGCGGGATCGAGATGACAGTCCTGCGCAAAATGCACCGCGCCCGCGATGTCCATCGTGACGCCGGGATCGAATTTCCCGGCGGCCGCGGCATCGATCACCTCGGCTTGTATGCCAATCTCCCGTGCGGCGGTGGCTACCTCCGCTTCCTCGTCGAGACCCTTGGCAGTCTTGCACAGCATGAGCATGCCGCGCTTTTGCAGACCGAAATCTTCTTCAGCGGACAGTTCGACGAACAAACAACGGCTTTCGAGATTGAGGTCGCGCAACAATTCGCGGGTTCGCGCCACATGGCGCGGCGTTGCGTGCCGATAAAATTGCCACGCCCATTTCATTAACGCCGGATCGAGTCTCGGCCGGATGTAGAAGGGACTTTCGCGATGAAACATCCAACGCAGACCTTTGGAAATCATCCCGGGTGCGGCCAAGGGGATGAAATGACTGGGCACGATCATGCCCGCGTTGCCCATCGAGCAATTGTCGCCGCCCGCCGGTTCGCGTTCGATCACCGTCACCGCCAGCCCGCGTTTCAAGGCGTAGTAGGCGGAGCACAATCCGATCACTCCGCCTCCCAAAATCACCACGCGGTTTTTGCCTTCCATCACCATTTGAAGATAGCCGAATGGGTCTTGCCGGAGTCGATAGCTTTCGCTCGGGGAAAGGGGAAAGGAGCCACATTATTACCGATATCCGAAAGGGTTCTCGGCTTTAAATTTCATTCGGGGTGGGGGCAGGGGACTTGGTAGATAAGGTGTGGAAGTGAAATGTTAATAAAACCTCGCATTATGCAAAACGACTTTGCATAATGCGCAGCTTCAGATGGTGACCTTTGCTGACATTCTCCTTCGCTATGAAGAAGGCGAGACAACTCGCGCGGAAGCGCTGCGGGAGCTGAAGGAATTCGGGCTGATGGAATCCCATGCCCGAGAAGCTCTTGGTCTCGCCGAGGAAGACGTCACCGGGCTATGCCTGGTCCGCTCGCTGAGTGAACCAGCGATGGCATTTGAAGAAGTTTCCGGCGGGTAACGTTTCACGCGAACAAATTCCGGTCGAGCGAGCGATACTGGATCGCTTCAAGAATGTCCTGCCCGCGGATGCGTTCGCTGGCACCGAGGTCGGCGAGGGTACGGGCGACTTTCAAAATGCGGTCATGAGCGCGGGCCGAAAAGTTGAGCTGCTCCATCGCGTGTTCGAGGTAGCCGGTACTTTCGGCGTCGAGCTGACAATGATCGCGAACCTGGCGGGAGCTCATGGCGGAGTTCGTGCGGCCGGCTTTCCGGAAACGCTTCATTTGGGTTTCACGGGCGTCGCGCACGCGGTCGCGAATGGAAGCTGACGACTCGCCGCTGGTGGTCGTTGCGGTGAGTTCCTTGAAGTCGACCAGGGGCACTTCGACATGCAGGTCGATCCGGTCCAGCAACGGTCCGCTGATCCGCTGGCGATACGATTCGATCTGCCGCGTCGAGCAACGGCACTGCCGCTTCACGTCGCCATAGTAGCCACAAGGACACGGGTTCATCGCGGCGACGAGCATGAAGCGCGCAGGAAAGGTGAGCGACCCGGCGGCGCGGGAAATGGTGACGTTGCCGTCTTCCAGCGGTTGCCGCATCACTTCGAGCGTGGTGCGGCGGAACTCGGGCAATTCGTCGAGAAACAGCACGCCGTGGTGGGCGAGCGAGACTTCGCCCGGTCCGGGGTTGCTGCCTCCGCCTAACAAGCCCGCGTCGGAAATCGTGTGGTGCGGCGAACGAAACGGTCGCGTGGTGAGAAATGCCCGCTTTGTATCGAGCAAACCGGTGATCGAATGGATCTTCGTCGTTTCGATCGCTTCGTCTTCGCTCATGTCCGGCAGGATCGTCGCCATGCGTTTCGCGAGCATCGATTTGCCCGTGCCGGGCGGCCCGATCATCAGCAGGTTGTGGCCACCGGCCGCAGCGACTTCGAGGGCGCGCTTCACGTGGTGCTGGCCTTTGACTTCGTCGAAATCGATTTCGTAGCGGCGGTGCGATTCGAAAAACGCCCGGCGGTCGAGGGCGAAGGGAGCCAGCGTTTCTTCGCCGCGCAAAAACCGCCACGCTTGGTGCAACGAGCGAATGCCATACACTTCGATGCCTTCGATCACCGCGGCTTCGGGGGCGTTCGCTTCCGGCACTAGCACGCGGGTGCGGCCGCAGCGTTTCGCCTCCAGCGCGATCGAGAGCGCGCCTTTCACCGGGCGGACGGTGCCGTCGAGCGCGAGTTCGCCGACAATGCAGCAATCCTCCGCGGCGAGCGGTTCGTTTTCGCTCGCCGAGGCCATGGCGAGGGCGATCGGCAGGTCGAACGACGGCCCTTCTTTTTTCAAATCCGCCGGGGCGAGATTCACCGTCTTGGTGCCATCGGCCAGAAACAAAGCCGATGCGCTGATCGCGGAAATCACCCGTTGGGAAGACTCCCGGACCGCCGCGTCGGGCAGGCCGACAATGATGACGAGGGGCTTTTCCGAACCGCGGACGTTGACCTCGACTTCGACTTCCCTGGCATCGACCCCGCGGAGCGCGGCGGAATATAAACGTGTGATCATGCGAACAGTTCGAGCATGCGGAAGATTACGGGTGGTGCAAGCGGGAAGATGTTAGAAATGATATGAGTAAGGCGAGCTCCTCGTTGAGTGCGGTTCGGCTGGGCGAAAAAATCTTCCAAGATAACCGGTGTCCAGGTGTCTTGGACAGAAGACACATGAAAACCTGGCTGCTCATTTTCGTGGGGATTTGGATGACGGGATTCGCCCACGCGCAGGATGCGGTCGCGCTTCGCAAGGAACGCGACGCCCTCATCGCGAAGGGGCGCTGGAAGGAGGCGCTGGATTTTTACCGGGGGAAATTGATCGAGCAGGGCGATTCGCTGGCGGGGGAGGATTTGGAGAAAGCGGTGCAATGCGTGCATCAGCTTTCGGCTTGGACTGAGTTCGACGCACTCGTCGGGCAGGCAGTCGAAAAGCATCCCCAGCATCCGGAAGTGCTGACGGCGGCGGGCCGCGCCTATCTTTCGATTCGCCATGGCGGTCGCTGGATCGCGGGCGAGTTCGAGCGCACCGGTTGGTATCCTTGGCAGGGTTGGCGCAGGGGAGGCCGAGGTGCATCGGGAGAAGCGGAGGGAGGAGAACAACTCGACGTGAGTTGGCGCGACCGCTCGCAAACGCTGCAATTTTTCAAACGCGCGGTCGATGCCTCACCGGACGGTCGAACGAAGGCCGATGCTTGGTCGCGGTTGCGCGAGGGATTGATGACCAGGGCGTACGAGGCGTGGAAATTGCAAACACTTACGCCCGTGGAGTCTCTACCCGATTGGCGTGACGCGGGACCGGAAGGCGGCACCGAGGGAGCGCCTTGGGCTGGGGATGGCCCGGTGCTTTACGAAGTGCCGGCGTCGTGGGAGATGGCGAAAAACGACGGCGAGCGCTGGCGCTTTGCGGCGAGCGAGCAGGTCCGGCTCGATCCGTCGAGCAACGCGAACGTGATTTTGGAACGCGCGACGTTCTCGGCGACTCAATTCAGCTCGCAGACTTTGAGCAATAGCGGTTGGCGGTCGCCCGCCGACCCCGAGACGGGAAAGGGAATCTTACAGGTGGAGACTCTGGCCGAGGATGAAACTTTGGCCAAGACCTCCGCAGGCATCCGGCGTTTCAAATTGCCTGCGGAGTATCATTTCATTGCCCTTTACCGATCGATCTTGGCGGAGTCGGCCGAGGCGGGGGACCGGCTTGCCGAAGTTTATTTGAATCGCCTTCAACGGGACCGCGCGCGTGAGGTGCTCGAGCAAACGCTGGCGAAGCACGGCGATACGCCGTCGAAAGATCGCGCGGCGTTATTGAAACAGATCACTGGAAACTGGGGACGTTTCGGCCAAATCGCGCCGGTCGCCGCTGGAACCAAGCCGGTTTTACCGTTCGAATTCCGCAACGCGACATCGGTGAAATTGACCGCCGCGCCGATCGACATGGACGCGGTGTTCGCCGATGTGGCGGAGCACCTGAAGAGCAATCCGAATGAGGTGGATGACTACCGGATCCGCCCGGAGGCGATCGGACGGCGGCTGGTGGAAAAAGATCCCGGCCGCTACGTCGGCAAGGTCGCGGCGAGTTGGCAGCAGAATCTCAAACCCGAACCGAAGCACCACGACACCGGCGTGGAAATTCCGATGTCGATCGACCAGGCGGGAGCGTGGTGGGTGCGGGCCGATCTTGGCGAGGGCAATACGGTGTTCACCGTGGTGTGGATCCTCGATCAGGTGATCGTGCGACGCCAGGTCGAGGACAAAGACCAATGGTGGGTGGCCGATGCGGTCACAGGCGCGCCGGTCGAAGGGGCGAAGCTGGATTTCCTCGGCTACGATATCGTTTCGATCGAGCGCAAACTGCCAGTCGGTCGCCGGCATTCGGTGAAGACGAAGGAGTTCTCCCGCCAGACGGACGCCGACGGCCGAATCCTGGTAGGGAAATCCGAGTGGGACACCGACTATCAATGGATGGCGGTGAGCCGGAAAGAGGGTAAAGCGCCAGCCTTTATCGGTTTCGGCGGGATTTATGCCAATGCGCTCGATGGGGAAACCGGCGTGCGGAGCGCGTCCTATGCGGTGACCGACCGGCCGCTCTACAAGGCGGGGGACACGGTGCACGCGAAATTTTGGCTGCGGGAAGTCGGCTACGATGGCGTGAACGAGGGCAAGTTCGCCGGAAAAACGGGGCGTGTCGTATTTATCAACGGCCGCGGCGAGGAAGTCATCAAGCTGGAGAATCAAAAAGCCGATGCCTGGGGCGGATTGGAGATTGGGGCGGTGATTCCGAAGGATGCGGTGCTGGGGCAATGGCGTGTCGCATTCGTGATTCCGGATGAGTTTGCCGCATCGGCCAGCTTTCGCGTCGAGGAATACCGCAAGCCGGAATATGAGGTGACGGTGGATGCGCCGATCGAGCCGGTGCGCTTGGGCGATTCGTTCACGGCGAAGGTGAAGGCGACGTATTTCCATGGCGCACCAGTTCGCAAGGCGCAGGTTGAAATCACAGTGAAGCGCGGCATGGTCACCGAGCCATGGTTTCCCATGGGGCGCTGGGATTGGTTGTATGGTCGCGGGACGTGGTGGAACGCGCCCGAGGCGTCTTGGCATCCGGGTTGGGAAAGGTGGGGCTGCATTCCGCCGATGCCACCGTGGTGGCGGGGCAACCGTTGGACGCCGGAGGAGGTCGTGCTCAAGCAAACGGTCGAAATTAGCGAAGACGGGACCGCTTCGGTGACGATCGACACGGCGACCGCGAAAGCGATGCATGGCGACCTCGACGCGAAGTATTCGATTGAGGCGCGGGTGACCGATGCGTCGCGCCGCGAAGAAACGGCGAACGGCGAGGTGGTCGCGGCGCGGGAACCGTTCCGTGTGGTGGTTTGGCCGACGCGTGGCTATGCGAAGCCGGGCGATGAAATCGAAGCCCGCGTGTCGGCGGCGACGTTGCTCGGCAAACCGGTGGCGAAGGCGAAAGGGACGCTGAAGTTGTTCAAGCTGTCGGTCGCGGAAGACGGCGCGGTGAAGGAGGCGGAAGTTTCCTCATGGCCGGTGACGACCGATGACGCGGGCGAACTCCGTCAGCGGTTCGCGGTGAAAGAAGCCGGGCAATATCGCCTCGCCGCGCAACTGGCCGCAGGCGACGGCCCGATGGTCGAAGGCGCGACGATTTTGAACGTCTTCGGCGAGAAGGCGGGCGATGAGTATCGTTTTGGCGGCATCGAGCTGGTGACCGATAAGCTCGAATACCAAGCGGGCGAAACGGCGAAGCTGCGCATCAACAGCGATCGCAAGGATGCCAACGTGTGGCTTTTCCTGCGGATTCAGGACGGTCCCGGCCGCGAGGCGAAGCGGATCGTGCTTGATGGCAAGAGCCGCGAGATCGAATTGCCGCTCACCAAAGCCGACATGCCGAACGTTTTCGTCGAAGCGGTGACGGTTCACGGCGGAGAAGTGCATCAAGCGGTGCGGCAGATTCTTCTGCCGCCGGAGAGCAAGATGCTGGAGGTCGCGCTGGAGCCCTCGGCGAAGCGGGTGAAGCCGCAGGAGAAATCCTCGCTCGCGGTGATCGTGCGCGATGCCGAGGGCAAACCGTTCGCGGGCAAAGCGGTGCTGGCGATTTACGACAAGTCGCTGGAAGCGATCACCGGCGGCTCGAACATCGGGCCGATCCGCGAGGCGTTCTGGGAGTGGAAGCACGAGTATTCCGGCAATGGGTTACGGGATTCCCTGCCGCAAGCGTCGGGGTCGTGGTCACGGCCGAAGGATAAAGGAATGGAGCAGTTGGGGCTATTCTCCGCTACAAGGGTGATGCTGGGAATGGCGAAAAAAGGTGGAGCATTTGATGGACTGGACGATTCGTCCGGCGGATTTTTAGGCGCAGCCGGGGAGGCGGACCCGTTTGCCGATAGTTCGGCCGTTCCTGCCACACGCATGGCTCCGGCCATGGCTAAAACGTCTGCGGATAAATCGGGTGCCGAAGGAGTTGCGCCGTCGGTGCTCGTGCGCAAGAACTTCGCCGATCTCTTGAAATGGTCAGGCGAGGTGACGCTCAATGCCAACGGTCGCGCCGACGTGCCGCTGGAGTTCCCTGACAACCTGACAACGTGGAAGGCGCGCGTGTGGGTGCTCGGCGACGGCACCCGGGTGGGCGAAGGCTCGGCCGAAATCGTGACGTCGAAGGACTTGCTCGTGCGTCTGCAAGCGCCGCGTTTCCTCGTCGAGAAAGACGAAGCGGTGTTGAGCGCGGTGGTGCACAACGATTACGACGCGTCGAAGACGGTGAAAGTGTCGCTCGAACTCGAAGGCGGTACGGCGGAGTTGGTTTCGGGCGAAACGAAGAACGTCGAGATCGCGGCGAAAGGCGAGGCGCGCGTCGATTGGCGGGTGAAGGCCGTGCGCGAGGGCGAATTGATCGTTCGCATGAAAGCGGAAGGTGCGGACGATGGCGACGCGATGGAGCGGATGCTGCCGGTGGTGGTGCATGGCATGCTGCGCCAAGACGCGTGGAGTCGCGTGATCGAGCCGGGCAAAGATTCCACGGCGATCGCGGTGGAAGTGTCGTCGGAACGTCGCCCGGATCAAACGAAGCTCACGGTGCGTTTTTCGCCTACGGTGGCTGGGGCGATCGTCGATGCGATTCCTTATCTCGCCGACTATCCTTACGGTTGCACCGAGCAAACGCTGAATCGTTTCGTGCCGGCGGTGGTCGCGCAAAAGGTCGTGAAAGACCTCGGTGTGAACCTGAGCGAAATTCGCACCAAGCGGAACAACCTGAACCCGCAGGAATTGGGCGATGCGCAGGATCGTGCGGCGCAATGGAAGCGTTGGCAGCGCAATCCGGTGTTCGATGAGGACGAGATGGCGAAGATGGTTGCGAAAGGGGTCGAACGTCTTGCTGGAATGCAAAATTCCGACGGCGGTTGGGGCTGGTTTTCCGGCTACGGCGAGCAATCCTATCCGCACACGACCGCGGTGGTGGTGCACGGTTTGCTTGTCGCGAAGGGGAACGGCGCGACGATCCCCGATGGTATGATTTCCCGTGGCGCCGCCTGGCTGGCGGGCAGCGAGAAGAAGGAAGTCGCGGGGTTGAAACGCTATGCCGATCGCGTCGCGGCCGAGAAACGCGGCGAGAAGCCGAAGCCGTCGAAACAATACGAAAAAGCCCGCGCCGATGCGATGGATGCGTTTGTCCGCTACGTTCTCGGCGAAGCGGGCAAAGATAGCCCGGCGATGCTCGATTTCCTCTTCCGTGATCGTTTGCAACTGCCGGTCTATGGCGAATGCCTGCTCGGGTTGGAGCTGCATCGGAAAGGCGATGTCGCGCGTCGCGACGAAGCGATGGCGACGATCGCTCAGTTCCTGAAGCGCGATGAGGAAAACCAGACGAACTTCCTCGAACTGAAGAACCAGAGCTACTGGTGGTATTGGTATGGCAGCGAGGTCGAGGCGCACGCGTGGTATTTGAAATTGCTCGCCGCGGTGAAGCCGAAGGCTCCGGAAACTCGCGGCTTGGTGAAATACCTCGTCAACAATCGCAAGCACGCCAGCTATTGGAATTCGACGCGCGACACCGCGTTCGCGATCGAAGCGATCGCCGCTTATTTGAAGGCGAGCGGCGAAACCGCGCCGAAGATGGAAGTCGAGGTCTTGCTCGATGGCAAAAGCCTGCGGACCGTTTCCATCGACCGCGAAAATCTGTTCGCCTTCGACGGCACGGTGACGGTGGAGGGCAAGGCGCTCGAAGCGGGCAAGCACGTCGTGGAACTGCGGCGAAAAGGCGAGGGCGCGCTTTATGCCAACGCCTATCTCGAGGTGTTCTCGCTGGAGGATTTCCTGCGCAAGGCCGGGCTCGAAGTGAAGGTGGAGCGCCATTACTGGAAACTCGTTCCGGATGACGCCCAGACGGAGGTGCCCGACGCGAGAGGCAAGGTGGTGAAGCAACGAACCGAGAAGTTCCGTCGCGAGCCGCTGAAGGACGGGGACACGGTGGCCAGCGGCGATCGCGTCGAAGTTGAACTCGTGTTGGAGAGTAAGAACGACTACGAGTATCTGATTTTCTCAGACGGCAAACCGGCTGGCTTCGAGGCGGTCGATGCATTGAGCGGTTATGTGCCGGGCGTGATTTCCGCTTACATGGAGCCGCGCGACCGGACGGTCGACTTCTTCATCCGCGCCCTGCCGCACGGTCGCAGCCAGCTGGGCTACCAACTCCGGGCGGAAGCCCCGGGATATTTCCACGCCCTGCCGGCGACTGCGGAAGGCATGTATGCTCCGGAATTGCGGGGGAATTCCGAAGAAATCCGCCTTCATGTGGGAGAGTCGAAGGTTTCCAGCTCAACCGAAACCCGCTGAAATCCAGTAATTTCCTCATAAATGCAAGTTTGGGCTTGCGTCCCTACGCCCCCGCCGATACCTACCGCGCCCCGAATTATGGCTAAGAAGAGCTGGATCGCCCGCAACGCACGCAAAGCGCGCACCGTCGCCAAATACGCTGAGCTTCGTCTGAAGCTGAAGGCGGAGAAGGATTATGTCGGCTTGACGCTGCTTCCCCGCGACGCGAGCCCGACCCGCCTCGTCAACCGTTGTGAATTCACCGGTCGTCGTCGCGCATTCCTTCGCCGTTTCAAGCTTTCCCGTATCAGCTTCCGCGAATTGGCCAGCGCCGGTATGATTCCCGGTGTGACCAAGTCGAGCTGGTAAGCTGGCACGAGACGCGCTACTTTTTCTGACCCGGGACGGAAACTACCCGTCCCGGGTCATTCTCATGCCGATATACGAATACGTTTCCGAGTCCCCCGACGATCCTGAGAGTTCGTGCCGCATCTGTGCACGTGGCTTCGAACTCCGTCGACCGGTGGACCGGGCACCTCTTGAGAAGTGCCCGCTTTGCAAGCACCCGGTGAAAAAGGTTATTTCGCGGGTCAATACCCCGAAGGTCGCCAAACCGTTGTCGGTTAGCGATGCGAAATCCGCGGGTTTCACCGTGCTCGAACGCCGCGATAAAGGCGTTTACGAAAAACTCTGACGGAGATGTTCGCGTTATCCGATTTTCTCATGTTAGCGCTCGCTGGCGGTGAAGTGCCCACCGAAGGAATTACCTTGGGGGTCTTTATTCTCTATTCGATCGGCATCGTTTTCTTCTTGTTGCTCAACGCGTTTTTCGTGGCGGCCGAATTCGCCATCGTGAAGGTTCGCCCGAGCCAGCTGGAAACCGATTCAAAGGAGCACCCCGGCCGCAGCGCGACCGCGATTCACGTGGTGAACAACCTGGACGGCTACCTTTCGGCCAATCAGCTCGGCATCACGATCGCCTCGCTGGCGCTGGGTTTCCTCGGCGAACCGTTGGTGGAAGCGGTGGTGGCTCCCTTGCTGTTGAAAGCCGGCCTGCCGTTGCAAACGACCTTGCTGGGCTTGCCGATCAAGCCGGTGGCATGGATTTCCTTCGTGCTCGCAATCGGTTCGTTCACCTTTTTGCACGTCGTCATCGGCGAACTGCTGCCGAAGTCGATCGCGATCCGCAAAGCCGTGGCGACCACGCTGATGCTGGCCGGGCCGCTGCATCTTTTCTACAAGACGTTTCATTGGGCGATCCGCATCCTCAACAACACGGCCAACTGGCTGTTGAAAAAAGTTTTCCGCATCGACCCTGTGGCCGAGGGTGAGCATGTCCATTCCGCCGATGAGCTCGCGCTGCTAGTGGCCGAAAGCGGCCGGGCGCAGGAGGTCACCGAGACGGAACGCGAAATTCTCATCAACGCCCTCGAGCTCAACGAGCTGTGGGTGCGCGACGTGATGACGCCGCGCTCGCGGGTGGTGGCGCTCGATGCCGACCAGCCGTTCGAAAAGGTGTTGGAAATCGCGCAACGCACCAAGCATACGCGTTTCCCGCTGATCAAAGGTCACCTCGACCACGCGATCGGCCTGGTGCACATCAAGGACTTGCTTCGTTTGATCAGCGAGCCCGAGCCGGATCTGATGCGGATCAAGCGCGAGCTGAAGATCGTGCCGGACACGATGCCGCTCGACCTGCTGTTGAAATTCTTCCTTCGCGAGCACGCGCATCTCGCCATGGCGGTCGACGAATTCGGCACGCCAGTGGGCATCGTGTTCCTCGACAACGTGATCGAGGAACTCGTCGGCGACATCCAGGACGAGTTCGACAACGAACGGGCTACGATCAACCGGATCAACGAAAACGAATTCGTGATCGAAGGTTCCATGACGCTCAACGACCTCGCCGGTCACGTCGAAGAACTTTATCTCGAAAGCGGTGAAGTCACTACGGTCGGCGGCTACATCACCCAACAACTCGGCCGTTTCCCCGAAGTGGGCGAATCGATCGAAATCCTCGGTTACGAGGCAAAAGTGACGAGCACCGATGGCCGCAGGGTGGGTCAGCTTCATTTCCGCAAGCTGCCGGAGGAATCCGCGTCGCAAGCGGGGGAATCTTCGAACGGCGAAAAGAGCCTTTCGAATATCATCGGCAAGTAATCGTGAGGATCTGCGGCGCGTCCCGGCCATCGGGAAAGCGCCACGGCTCCTCGAACTCGCCGATTGCTTCGAAGTGGCCGAACCCTGCTTGGACGAGGAGTTTTTGCAGTTCGCGGGGCGTGAACCAGCGCACGGTTTGTTGGGAAATGTGCTCCCGTAGCACGTCGCCGCTCCGAGCCAGGATCGCGTGCCGGTGTTCCCGGTGAAGCAAACGATTCGCCCGGTCGAGACGATGCTGGGTTTCCAGTATGGCGCGGTTGCCATCCGGCAGGGCGCAGTCGAAATCCGGATACCATTCGCCTTCGGGTAAATCGCCCCCGAGTTCCGCGTCGGGACGAAACACCGTCAGGTAGAGTCCGCCGCCGGGCGAAAGGAGGAGGCGGAAATTTTTCAACGCCGCCACCGGATCGGACGCAAGCTGCAAGGTAAATGCCGGAACGAGCAAAGCGGCGTAGGGGGCCGCCTCAAAGGTGGTCATGTCGCCCTCGTGCAACACGGCGTTAAAGCCACGTTCGTCTGATGTTTTTCGCGCCAGCGCCAACATGTCGGGCGAAAGCTCCAAGCCTTCGACTTCGAAACCCGCTTCGAGCAGCGGGAAAAGCAATCGTCCGGAGCCGCAACCGACATCGAGAGCGCGACCCGGATGGCGTTGCAAAAACGCCTCCATCCACGGCAGCTCCGCCGGCGGGCCTTCCGCATCCCAGAAAACATCGTGGAGTTCGGCTTCGAGGGAGAGATACATGGGGAGAAAATCCTAAATCCTAAGTCTTAAATTCTAATCGAAGAGTGGGTGGTCGCGCGAAAGGGGAAACCACGAAAAACACGAAATGACACGAAAGGATTCTGTTTCGTGATTTTTCGTGTTTTTCGTGGTTCTTCTTAAGGTTTGCCCGGATGGACGGCGGCCGTTAGGAGGAGGGCGATGCGAAACCGGTTTTATCAGGCGTGGGATGAAGAGCGTCGAACGGAGGAACGCGGCCGGGACGATCACCGGACGGCGTTTCAAATCGACCGCGACCGCGTGCTGCACACGCCGACGTTTCGCCGCATGCAGAGCAAGACGCAGGTGTTTTGGAGTGGCGAATACGACTTCTACCGGACGCGCCTGACCCATTCGCTGGAAGTTGCGCAGGTGGGCAAGGGGATTTGCCACTGGCTGAAGACGCGGCCGGATGGGCCGTTGGAAGAGGACTTCCATCTGGATGAGGATCTCGTCGAGGCGATCTGCCTTTCGCACGACCTCGGCCATCCGCCGTTTGGGCATGCGGGCGAACGGACGCTGAATTTCCTGCTACAGGATCACGGCGGCTTCGAAGGAAACGCGCAAACTTTGCGGCTGCTGGCTGATCGCATTTTCACCGCCCGGAAAACAGGCATGAACCCGACTCGGGCGTTTTTGGACGGCGTGCTCAAATACAAGACGTTGTGGACGGAAATGAGGACGGTTCTCGGCCGCGCGCCGGAGCACCATTTCCTCTACGACGACCAGCATGCGCTCCTCGACTGGGCGGTCGGGGGCATCGACTTCCCGCTCGAATTGCCGCCGGGTGACGCGCGCAATGGTTTCAAGTCGATCGAATGCCAGGTGATGGATTGGGCCGACGACACCGCCTATTCGCTCAACGACCTATCGGATAGCGTGCGCGCCGGATTTCTCACCGTCGGCAAAATCGAGGCGTGGGCGGAGAAGAACGGGCATTCGGTCGAAAAAGGAAGCTCGTTGGGCGAATTGATCCGAGCGATTCGCGGGCGCAAGGTCGATCCATTCGTGGGCAAACAGATCGGCGTGTATCTGCGGGCGACGCAATTGGTGCCGGACGTGAATTTTCTCAGCCACCTCAGCAATCGCTACCGTTACCGGCTGGAAATCGATCCAGAAGCACAGGCGGAATCGAAGCTGTTCAAGAAACTGGCGTTCGATGTCGTGTTCCTTTCGCCCGAACTCAAGCAACTCGAGCACAAGGGCAGTTTCCTGCTGCGGCGCTTGTGGAGCACGTTGTTTACCCGATACGCGCAAGGCGAGGCGATCGACGGTCAGTATTTCGCCCTGCTGCCGGAAGAAACGGCGTCGGAAATCGAGCAGGCGGCGTCGGTGGACGATCGGGCGCGTTTGATCTGCGATTTCCTCGCGGACCAGACCGATGGTTCCGCCGCGCGGATGTTCCAGCGGTTGTTCACGCCGGATTTCGGATCAATCGGCGATTTGATCGGGTGAGTAAATGGTCGGAAGGCGGTTTGCAGCGGCGTTTTCACCGGTCGCGCACTTGACCGGATCGCCCCATACTTGTTCGTTTGTGCAGCATAATGAGCAAGCCTGTCGCCGAAACGAAACCGCTGATCGCGACCCCGCGCGAGGCGTTGAAGCGGCATTTCGGTTTCAACGGCTTTCTCGACGGCCAAGAGGAAGTTGTTTCGGAGATTGTCAGCGGTCGCGACGGTTTGGTTGTGATGCCGACCGGTGGCGGCAAATCGCTTTGCTATCAACTCCCCGCGCTGTGCTTCGGTGGGGTGACGCTGGTGATTTCCCCGCTGATCGCGTTGATGAAAGATCAGGTCGATGCGCTGGTGGCGAAGGGCGTGGCGGCGACGATGATCAATTCGACCGTGCCGTGGGCGGAACAAAAGGAAAGACTCGATGGCATGCGCGACGGCCAATGGAAGCTCGTCTACGTCGCGCCCGAACGCTTCCGCGCGGAGAGCTTCCTCAACGCCTTGCGCGGCGTGAACGTGTCGCTGTTCGCCGTCGATGAAGCGCACTGCCTCAGTCAATGGGGCCACGATTTCCGGCCGGACTACCTTCGCCTCGGCAAGGTACTCGATAAAATCGGTCGCCCGCAATGCGTCGCACTCACAGCTACCGCGACGCCGGTGGTGCGCGAGGACATCGTGTCCGTGCTGAAGCTGCGCGAGCCGTTCGAAACGGTCAGCGGTTTCTCCCGGCCGAACCTTTCGCTCGCGATCACCGCGGTGGATAAGGCGGCGCACAAGGACGAACGGATGCGGGCGGTGATCGCCGCACACAAGACGGGCATCGTCTATTGCGCGACCCGGAAAAAAGTGGAGGCGGTTTCCGAAACGTTGGCGAGTTGGGGAATCCGCTGTGTTGCCTACCACGGCGGCATGAGTGACGCCGAACGCGAGCGGACGCAGGACATTTTCATTCGCAAGCAAGCCGATGTGGCGGTGGCGACGAACGCCTTCGGCATGGGCATCGACCGCTCGGATGTGCGTTTCGTGATCCATTACGAAGTGCCCGGCAGCGTCGAGGCCTACTATCAGGAAGCCGGTCGCGCGGGCCGCGATGGAGAGCATTCGGTGTGCGAGTTGTTGTTCAACTACGCCGATACCCGGACGCAGGAGTTTTTCCTCGAAGGCGCGAATCCGACTCCCGCGATTATCCGGGGCGTTTATCAGTATCTGCTCAACGAAGCCGACCGCGAGTACGAGGTGCACCGCACGCTCGACGAAATCGCCGAGGGAGCGGACGTGAAAAATCCGATGTGCGTCGGCAGTGCGCTGTCAGCTTTGGTGAAAGCCGGAGTGATTGAACGCTTCGATGTGCCGGGCCGTCGCACGCGCGGCACGCGGTTGACCAAGCCCGATGTGCTGGCGCGCGGGCTCAAGCTCGATGAAACGTCGATCGAGGAAAAGGACCGTCGGGATCGCGACAAGCTGAAGGCGATGGTCGAGCTTTGTTACTCGCGCGTTTGCCGCCAGCAGTGGATTCTCCAGTATTTCGGCGAAGCGAACGCCGGTTGTTGCGGCACGTGCGACGTGTGCCGCGAATCCGGCGCGAGCGAAGCCCGTCCACCGACGGTGGAAGAGGCGCTGGTCGTGCGGAAGGCGCTCAGCGGGGTCGCTCGGATGTCGCGTCGGGGGGCGGAGGGCTGGGAAGGCCGTTTCGGGCGCGGGCGGATTGTGCAAATGCTGACCGGCAGTCGCTCGCAGGAAGTTCTGAGCGCCGGTCTCGACCGCCTGAGCACCTACGGTTTGCTCAAGGAAAAGGGTGCCGGATATTTGAACGGTTTGCTCCGTGCGTTGGGCGACGCCGGATTGCTCGTCACGCAGACGGGCGAGTTTCCGCTGCTCACGTTGACTCCGTTGGGGGAAGAGGTGATGCGGGGTGGGAACGGATACAAACTGGTTTGGCCGGAAAGCGATGGAGCGAAGGTGGAAACCGGGCTGAAGGAGCACGATTTCGACGGCACGCTTTATTCGATCCTGCGCGACCTGCGGGCAAAGATCGCCAAGGAGGAAGACGCGCCGCCGTATGTGGTGTTCGGCAACAAAACGCTGGAGGCGTTCGTGCGATTCCGGCCGCGTTCGACCGACGAGGCGCTGCGAATTCCGGGCGTCGGGGTGGTGAAGGCGCAGCGTTATCTGGAGCCGTTTTTGCAAGCGATCGGCGCTTGGGCGAAGCGATCCGGCGGACGTTAGAGACGGGGTTTGCCGTTTGACTCCCGCACGACGAGTCGCAAAGGTTTCCGCGCATGTCCGCCGAGAAATACGTGCTCTTCGTTTGCACGGGAAACACCTGTCGTAGTCCGATGGCCGAAGGCCTGTTTCGCAAGGCCGTTGAAGGCCGTACCGACTATGTGGTGAGTTCGGCGGGCACCTCCGCCTATCCGGGCGATTCCGCCGCGCGCGAAACGATTGCCGCGTTGCGCCGCCGGGGTGTGGAGCTGGACGGCTTCTCCAGTCGTCCGGTTTCTAAGGAAGTGCTTCAGGAAGCGACTCATGTCTTCGCCATGACCCGGGGGCATTTGGATCAGTTGGAAAGGCGCTTTCCGGAATTCACCGACAAGTTTTACCTCACCTGTGAATTTGCCGACATCGCGGGCGAAGGCATTGGCGTGGATGTGCCCGATCCGATCGGCCAAGGCAAGCGCGCCTACGAGCAGACGGCCGATGTGCTGGAGCAGGCGATTCCGGCGATCATCGCTTATATCGACGGGACGGCAAAGAAGTAGCCTCGCGCAAAAGAAACGGGCGAATCGAAAGCATCGATTCGCCCGTGGAAAATTAGGGGTAACTGATCAGTTTAGATCATCCCGAGCTTCATTTTCCCTTCCTCGGAAATCATGTCCTGATTCCAGGCGGGGTCCCAGACGAGTTCGACGCGGGCGTCATCGATGCCTTCGATGGTCATGATTTTTGCCTGCGCGTCGGCGGCGATCACTGGGCCCATGCCGCAGCCGGGAGCGGTGAGGGTCATTTTCACGTTCACAATCGTCTTGTCGCCTTCCTTCTCGACGCCGCAGTCATAGACCAGGCCGAGGTTGACGATGTCGACGGGGATTTCCGGGTCGTAGACGCCTTTGAGTTGCGCCCAGATCTGCTCTTCGAGCGGGGCGTCCTTCAGGCGAACGGCTTCCTGCTGCTTCTTCTTTTCCTCCTCCATGTCCACGCCGAGGGCATCGGCGTCCTTGGAGGAAATGCGGGCGAGGCCCTGAGTCGTGGCGACCGTGTAGGTGCCGCCGAGCCGTTGGGTGATGTAGACTTCGGTCCCGGCCGGCAACGTGATGGTATCGCCGCTGGGGATCTGGATCGCGTCCACTTCACGGGCGAGCAGGATCTGTTCGTGCATGGCGGGAGTAGAAGCGAGGTCCGCCGGAAGGGCAAGGCGGGAGGCTGTCAACTTGCCCGTGACAGCCGCCGCCGCCGCCGGTAGCATGAGGATGCGATGTGGCTGTCCGTGAAAGAGCATTGGCGCGACGGGGTGGAGATTCTCATCCTCGCCATTTGCATTTATCAGATCTATCGCGCGTTCCGGGCGACCCGCGGGGCGCAAATTCTGGTGGGACTGGGCTTGATCCTGGTGGTGCTGACCCTCGTTTCGCAGGTCTTCAAATTCCAGGTGATCGGCTGGATCATCACACGCGCGGCCGCTCTATTGGCGTTCGCCTTGCTGGTGATTTTCCAGCCGGAGCTGCGCAACGCGTTGGCGCGGTTGGGCAGCAGCAAGTGGTTTTCGTTTTCCAGCACGCGGCGGGTCGCCTTCCTTGAAAGGTTCGCCGACGCCGTGATCGCGTTGTCGAAAAAGCGCATCGGTGCCATTTTTGCCGTCCAACGCAGCATCAGCCTTAAGCCGCATTTGGAAACCGGTGTGTCTCTCGATGCCTCGTTTTCACCCGAACTGGCGATGACGGTGTTTTTTCCGAAATCGCCGCTGCATGACGGCGGGATGATCATCGCCGACGACCGGGTTGCCGCCGCCGGCTGCGTGTTCCCGGTGAGTCAACGCGAGCTGAGCGATCGCTCGCTCGGACTGCGTCATCGCGCGGCTATCGGCCTGAGCGAGGAATCCGACGCGGTTATCGTGGTGGTCAGCGAGGAAACCGGCAGCATTTCCATCTGCGTGGACGGCGAGTTGCAGCGGAATTTGGGCGAGAAGCTCTTCCGCGAAAAACTTGCCGACATTTTCCTGCCCGATACCTCGAATGATGAAGACTCGCCTGACGAAAAATTGGATCGCGAAGATTCTGTGCCTGCTGCTCGCGACCGCGATCTGGTTTCTGATTAGAGCCCATCTCGCCGAGAACGACCAAGCGCCTCCACCGAAAGCGATTCCCGTGGCGGAACCGTGAGAAAGTTGAGAGTTTTTGGTTGAGAGTTGAGAGATAGATTTCCGGGTCGGATCTCTTTCTCTTTTCCTCTGTCTCCCTCACCTCTCAACTTCACGGCTCTAGCCGTATGTGGTCGATCAGCCGCACATCGCCGTAAAACGCGGCGACGGCGAGGGTCGCGGGGCGCTGAAGGGTGAAAACCGGCTGAAGTGTTTCCTCGTCGACCACCGTGAGGTAGTCGATTTTGAGAAAGGGCGATTGCTCCAACTGCGCGCGAGGCGCGTTCGCGATCGTTTCCGCCGAGCGTTCGCCGGATTGGAACAAATCGCGCGCGGCGAGCAGGGCGAGACGGATTCGGGGTGCGTCGGTGCGGTGTTCGGGCAGCAACCGGGTATTACGCGAGGACATCGCCAGCCCATCGGGCTCGCGGAGGGTTGGGTGGGGAATGATTTCCACCGGCACATCGAGATCGCGAACCATTCGACGGATCACCGCGAGTTGCTGGAAGTCTTTTTCCCCGAATACGGCGGCGTCGGCTCCAGAGAGATTGAAAAGTTTCAAGACGACGGTGCAAACGCCGTCGAAGTGACCGGGGCGGGTCGCGCCGCAAAGGTGGCGGGAGAGCGAAGATTCCGTCACCGTGATCGAGCGATCGGGGAAATACATCGCCGCGGCTTGGGGAGTGAATGCAAGATCGACCCCATCTTCCCGGCACGCGGCGAGATCCGCTTCCAGCGGCTGCGGATAAGCGGCGAGATCGCTGGCGCGGTCGAATTGGATCGGGTTGACGAAAATCGAGACGGCGACAGTGCCGCTGGGGCCGGCAAGTTCCCGAGCGCGGCGGATCAATGCGCGGTGTCCCTCATGCAGTGCGCCCATCGTCGGGACGAGCACCAGAGGGCGCGGGGCCGACCGGGCGATCGCTTGGAACGCGGCGGGATTTTCGATCACTTGCATGGGTTTCCGATGCCAGTTAGGGCGTGGGGACGACGAGCCCAAAATCGCCGAAAAATCACCATCCGCGAGCGATTGCGCCACCGCGATGGACGTTGACGCATTCCGGCTTTGCGTACATCGTGCGGCATCCATTCCGGATCAACCCCTATTTGAAATCATGACTCTGATTCGCAAGTTCCTCGCGCTGGCCATGGCCGTGTCGCTCGCCGGTCCCGCTCTCGCCCAGGAAGGCAAGCTGAAGATCGCCACGGTCGACATGCAGCAGTTGTTCAAGGAATACTATCGCACCAACGAGGAGCAGAAGCAGATCAACATCGAGCGGGCCAAAATCCAGAAGGAGAACAACGATCGCCAGGTGCGTATCCGCGAAATCGACACCAACCTGCAAAACCTCCGCAAGCAGCTCGAAGACGCCTCGATTTCCGATTCCAAGAAGCAGACGCTTCTCAAGGATTGGCAGACCCAACAGCAGGAAGGCACCGCGCTCGATCGTGAGCGCCGCGAGTTCCTTCAGCGTCGTAACCAGGCGCTGAGCGAAAAAATGGTCCAGCGCATGAAGGGCATCCTCGAGGAAATCCGCAAACTCGTCGAAGAACAGGCCAAGGCTGACAACTACGACTACGTCTTCGACAAGTCCGGTCTCAGCACTTCCCAGGTGCCGTTCCTGCTCTACACCAAGGACGCGACCGATATTACCGCCGGTCTTTTGAAAACGCTCAACAAGGACGCGCCGAAAGAAAGCCTGCAATCTGAAGGTGCCGCTCCGGACCTTAGCGCCCCGGCTCCGGTCGGCGATCAATAAGAGTCCGAGCTTTTTCTCAAGTGGCATTCGCCCTTTCTCTCGCGGAACTCGCCCGGCTGGTCGGTGGTGACATCGTCCGGGGCGAGCCCGAAAAAACCTTCACGGGCATGGCGGCGCTCGATGCCGCCGGTCCGCAGGACATCAGTTTCCTCGGCAACGAGAAATACCGGCCTTTGTTTCAGGCCACCTCGGCAGGAGCCGTCATCGTGCCGCCGGGTGAAATCGGCGCGGCGGAGGCGGTTTCTTTGATCGTGGTCGAGAATCCCTCCTTGGCGTTTGCTTCGGTCGTCCGCCACTTCGCCGTCGCCGCCCGTCCGTTCACGCCTGGCGTGCATCCTCGGGCTTGGGTCGATCCTTCCGCCAAGTTGGATCCCGCCAAAGTTTGCGTTCACCCCGGTGCCATCGTCATGGCCGGAGCAATCGTTGGCGATGGCAGCGAGATCGGACCTAATGCCGTCGTGGGCGAAGACTCTGTGATCGGCCGCGATTGCCGTCTGCACGCGAACGTCACCGTGCGGGAGCGCTGTGTTTTGGGCGACCGGGTGATTCTTCAACCTGGAGCGGTGGTTGGATCGGATGGCTATGGCTATGAATTTTCAAACGGCCGCCATTTGAAAATCGATCAGGTCGGCATCGTGGAACTTGGCGACGATGTCGAAATCGGCGCGAACACGACGATCGACCGCGCTCGTTTCGGCAAAACCGTGGTGGGCGAAGGCAGTAAGATCGATAATCTCGTGCAGGTCGCTCACAATGTCGTGATCGGCAAGCATTGCCTCGTCATCTCGCAAACCGGTCTCGCGGGCAGTTCGCGCTTGGGCGATTACGTCACCGTGGCGGCCCAATCAGGCGTCGCGGGCCACGTGTTCGTCGGCGATAAGGCGATTCTTGGCGCTCGCACCGGAGTGACCACCAATCTGGAGGGTGGAGTAACCTATCTCGGTTATCCCGCCATCCCGTTTGCTCAGGAGCAAAAGCTCCGCGCGCTGGTGCGTCGTTTGCCGAAGCTGGCGGAAGAAGTCCGCGCTTTGAAAAAAGGCGGCGTTTGAGCGGGTGAATATTTCCGCATTGCGGATTCCGCCGGTTTTGGAGTCTTTGATAAGCACATGAAAATTTCCGTTTGGTCGTTGGGGTTGCTCGCGTTGGCGCTCCCGCTGGGTTCCTGCAAAAAAAGCGAAGCGCTCGCTGCAACCGAAGGCGCGAGCCTCGGGAGTGCCGGTCCGAGTTCGTCGCAGTCAACCGCCACTCAGGCCCCATCTCCGACGGCGGCCAAGGAGACGAGGGGGGCGACCATCGACCTTCAGAAAGTCCTGGCGGAAACCCAGCCGGCGATTGAGGCGCGTCAGCGAATCGAGGCGGCGCGGGCTGAGGTGAAGACGGAAATCGACGAGCGAAAAAAGCGCATTCAAGTGCTCGGTGAAGCCTTGGCCGCTTCCACCAAGCGGTTGCAAAATCCCGGCCTTGCCACTCCACAGCGCGCTGCGCTTGTCAAAGAGCTGAACGCCAAACGCTCCGAAGGGGCGGCGCTTGAGAAAGAACTCAAAGAATTCGCGGAACGCCGCGATAAGGCGCTCAACGAGAAGACGCGGGCTGAATTGGGCAAGGTGATCCGGGAGATTCATCAGCGCGCCAATATGATCGCCCAAGCGGAAGGCTACGTGTGGGTGATGGACCGCTCCGGAGAATCTCCCAACCGGCTTCCGGCGGTCATTTACGTAAAGCCAAGTCTCCCCGATCTCACCGCCGCCGTGATCCAAGCCGTCAACCTCAACGCGGCGAAGCAAACTCCCGCGAAGTGATCCGGCCATGAAGCTGCTCTCTTGGAACGTCAATGGCATCCGGGCGGTGCTTGGCAAAGGCTTTGGTGAATTCGTCGCCGCTCAAAAGCCGGACATTCTTTGCCTGCAGGAAACCAAGGCCCGTCCCGAACAGGTGACTCTGCCGTTGGAATTGGCCGGGTATCATGCGTTTTGGAACTCGGCCGAGAAACCGGGCTACTCCGGCACCGCGGTTTTCAGCCGTGAGGCTCCTCTCGACGTGACATATGGATTGGGGATCGACGAGCATGACCGGGAAGGCCGCGTGGTCACGGTCGAGTATCCCGATTTCATCCTGGTGAACGTCTATACGCCGAATTCACAGGACGAACTCCGTCGATTGCCTTACCGGTTAGGTTGGGATGCGGCGTTCCGTCAGCATTTATCGACGCACGGCCAACGCAAGCCGGTGATCTTTTGTGGCGACCTGAACGTCGCTCACCAGGAGATTGATATCGCCCGGCCGCAAGCCAACCGCCGGACTGCGGGCTTTTCCGATGAGGAACGGGTCAGCTTTGGCGAATTGCTCGGTGCCGGTTTCACCGATACTTATCGCCACTTTTATCCGGACAAAACCGGTGCCTACTCCTGGTGGTCTTATCGCGCCGGAGCGCGGGGCAAGAATATCGGTTGGCGGATCGATTATTTCGGGGTCGGCCAAGGATTCATGGATCGCGTGAAGGACGCGACGATTTTGCCGGATGTTCTCGGCTCCGATCACTGCCCGGTGGGAATCACCTTGGGGTAGGCGCTAAAAAGAAACGGCGGAACCGCATGATCGCGATTCCGCCGGTAAACTTTCTTCGCGAGGGGGGATCTGAGTCTCTCAACTCAACCCTCCACTTTCACTTCTTACACCTTCATCAATTCCGCCTCTTTCGAGGTGGTCAAGGCGTCGACTTCCTTCACGTATTTGTCGGTGAGCGTCTGCACTTCCTTTTCGAAGTCCTTTTGCTCGTCTTCGGTGATGACGTTGTTCGCCTTCATCTTTTTGGCGGCGTCCATGCCGTCCTTACGAGCGGAGCGAACGCGGACCTTCGCTTCTTCGGCGAGCTGTTTGACCAGCTTCACCATGTCGCGGCGGCGTTCTTCCGAGAGCTCGGGAATCGGCACGCGCAGGGAAGTGCCCGCAGCGGCCGGATTGAGCCCGAGTTTCGATTCGCGGATCGCGCGCTCGATGTCCTGGATCGTCGAGGGATCGAAGGCCTTCACTTCAAGCATGCGCGCGTCGGGCGTGCTGATGATGGCCAGGCCCTTGAGTTTCATCACGCTGTTGTAAGCGCGGACCTGCACGTCGATGTTTTCGATCAAGGCAGGCGTGGCCTTGCCCGTGCGCACGGCGGCGAATTCGTGGCCGAGATACTCGACCGCCTTGTTCATCGCGTCTTCGGTTTCGAGGATGGCGTCGTCCGGAGTCATAGAAAAAAGAAAAGTTGAGAGGAAAAGGGACAGCTTAGCCGCCGTTGACGATCGTGCCGATCGAGCTGCCGGTCAGTGCACGGGTGACATTGCCGTCAGGGCCGAGATCGAAGATGACGATCGGAATGTGGTTGTCCATGCACAGGCTGAACGCGGTAGCGTCCATGACCTTGAGCTGCTGGGTCAGGCATTCCTGGAAGGTGACGGTCTCGTAGCGCACGGCGGCCGGATTTTTCTTCGGGTCGGAGTCGTAAACGCCGTCGACCATGGTCGCTTTGAAAATCACATCCGCCCGCATTTCGCTGGCGCGCAGGGCGGCGGTGGTGTCGGTCGAGAAGAACGGACTGCCGGTGCCGGCGGCGAAAATCACGACGAAGCCGTCTTCCAGATGCCGCTCGGCTTTGCGGCGGATGAACGGTTCGGCGACGTTTTGCATTTCGATCGCCGATTGCACCACGCAGCGAACGCCGTGATGTTCGAGCGCACTCTGCACGGCGAGGGCGTTCATCACGGTGGCGAGCATGCCGACGTAGTCCGCAGTTGCGCGATCCATGCCGCGGGCGGAAGCGGAAGCTCCGCGCCAGAAATTGCCGCCGCCCACGACCACGCCGAGTTGCAGGCCGGTCGCCACCGCGTCGCGGATTTCGATCGCGATGCGATTTACGATCTCCGGCGAGATGTTGTCCGTGGAGCCGGGCTCGCGCAGGGCCTCACCGCTGAGTTTGAGGATGGCGCGTTTGAAGGGGCGGGGATCTCGGCTCGTGGAACTCATGCGTCTGGCGGATGAAAGCGAATCGCGCTGCCCTTTGAAAAGGGAATTCAATTCGCCGCCCCCGCCGCGACCGTGAACTTCGCGGAAAGATCCCGCAGGGGAGCTTTGCCGTCGTTCGCGCCTTCGATCAGAAGCTCGACGTTGAGATCGGCCGTCTGCGGTTTTTGATAATCCTCCAACGTCTTCCGCACGGCCACGATCGCCAGTTTCAGCACCTGGCGGCTGGTGAGGTCCACCTCTTGAGGGATCGTGAGGTTTGAAATGTCCAGCCGCACCCGTAATCCGCCGCCTTCGATCAATTCCGCCGCGAGCCCGATCCGGCAAAGGACTAGCAGGTTCGCTTCCGTCGTTTTGTAATTCGGGTTGTTGGTCGGAATCTTGTGAGGACTGCGGATCGATTCGACCAAGACTTCCGGGAATGCGCCCGTGAGCGCCATCGGTCGGGACATCACCGTCGCCTGCAACGCTTCGCCTGTTTCCGCGATCACCTCGTCAACGTCGGTGCCGTGCAGGCTGAGCGGTTCAAAAACCGGCACCATGGTGATCGTAGTCGCATGCCCGGAGGCAAAAAGCAGCGCTGCGAGGCACACGGGAAGAAAGGCTTTCATGGCGACACGTATCGCAGAGGATGAAGGAGTTGGCGAGGGGAAGAATTCGCTCACCCGTCCATCCAATTTTCACAGAGCAAACCTGGAATGCGGCCAAGATGCTTCACGTTGCCCGTGACCACCGTGGCTCGGAGCGATCTCGCGATCGAGCCGATCCAGAGATCCGCGTCGGGGATGAGTTTGCCTTCGGCTTGAAGCGACGCCTTGAACGCTCCGAAAAATTGCGCACCGGTTAGGCCGATGCGAACCACTTCCAAGGTCCGGAGAAATTCCTGCACGACCCTGCGGTTTTCGGCCGGCTTTCGCGATTTTGCCGCTCCGTAAAAGAGTTCCGAAGCGGTGATCTCCGTGGTGATGACCGGTGCGTAAATCATTCGCCGCCGGTCGATCACGCGACGGTTGCCACGCAGAATTTCCACACAAGTATCGGTATCGAGAAGATACATTGGGTGGGTTTCTACCAGGAAACGTCCACGTCACGTCCTGCCGAACGGTTGGCATATAGGGCGGCGATTTCGTCTTCTAAAGTAAGATCGGATTGCCATTTGCCCGCGAGCTTTGCCCAAGTGTCCGCCACGTCATCGGGCGATTCGGCCAAGCGGGAAATTGTTTCCGTGGGCTTTTCGAATGAGTGGGCGAGGCGATGAACGATCTCGCCGTTTAAGCTGCGATGAGAGGATTCGGCCGCTCGTTTTAAAGCCGCCCCTAACTCTTCGGGCAATCCTTTAACCGTCAGGTTCATACAAATAGAATTCCACAGTGGAACCGAAACGCAACCGTTTTGGTTGTCTCTTCCGTATGAAAAACGGGCGAGAGACTCGCTCCCGCCCGTTGGAATTTTCAGTGGATTAATCCGTGCTCACGAGGTGTGAGCCTCGTCAGGAGCCGTCTTGGTATCGACCGGCAGGAACAGCAGCTCCTCGGTTTCGCCGCGACGGACGACCTGGACAGTGTCGCCTGCCTTGATGTCACCGCGAAGCAGGGCTTCAGCGAGCGGATCTTCGAGGTAGCGTTCCACCGCGCGGCGCATCGGGCGCGCGCCGTAGGACGGGTCGTAGCCTTTGACGATGAGCAGGTCGCGGGCGCTTTCGGTAAGCTCCATGACCATGTTCTTTTCCTTGAGGCGCTTGACCAGCTTGCTGACTTCGAGGTCCACGATCTGCGAGAGATCCTTCTTCTCCAGCATGTGGAAGACCACGAGGTCGTCGAGGCGGTTGAGGAACTCCGGTTTGAAGTAGCGCTTCGATTCTTCGAGGATCTTCTCCTTCATGCCTTCGAAGTCAGCTTCGTCGGAAGTCATCGCGCCGAAACCGAGCGAGGTCTGGCGTTTGATCGTCGAGGCTCCGACATTCGAGGTGAGGATGATGATCGTGTTACGGAAGTCGATCTTACGGCCGAGCGAGTCGGTGACCATGCCTTCTTCCAGGATTTGGAGCAGCAGGTTCATCACATCCGGATGGGCCTTCTCGACTTCGTCGAAAAGGACGACCGAATACGGACGACGGCGCACGGCTTCGGAAAGCTGGCCACCTTCCTCATAACCCACGTAGCCGGGAGGCGAACCGATGAGACGGCTGGAGGTGAACTTCTCCATGTATTCCGACATGTCGATCTGGATGAGGGCTTCCGGATCGCCGAACATGAACTCGGCCAAATTGCGGGCGAGATAGGTTTTGCCCACACCGGTCGGTCCGAGGAAAAGGAACGAACCGATCGGGCGGCGCGGATCCTTGAGGTCGGCGCGGGAGCGGCGGAGCGCTTTGGAGATGGCTGTCACCGCTTCGTCCTGGCCGATCACGCGGCCTTGAAGCTCGGATTCCATCTTCAGCAGCTTTTCGGCTTCCTTCTCCTCCATGCGGCGGAGCGGGACGCCGGTCCACTTCGAGACCACGGACATGATGTCGTCTTCCGTGACGGTCACGACGGTTTCCTCGGAGCTGGAACGCCAGTTTTTGAGCGTCTCTTCGAGGTCCTTCTTGGCGTGCTTTTCGGAATCGCGCAGCGCGGCGGCTTTTTCGAAGTCCTGTTCGCTGATCGCCGCCACTTTGTCGCGGTTGATCTGATCGATGTTGGCTTCGAGCTGTTTGATTTCCGGCGGACGGGTCATCTGGCCGATGCGCGCGCGGGCGCCGGCTTCGTCGAGCACGTCGATCGCCTTGTCGGGCAAGTAACGGCCGGTGAGGTAGCGCGAGGTCAGGCGCACCGACGCTTCCACCGCTTCCGGGGTGAATCTCGCTTTATGGTGCGCCTCGTACTTCTCCTGCAGGCCTTGCATGATCAGGATGGCGTCGTCGACCGATGGTTCGTCCACCTTGACCTGTTGGAAGCGGCGCTCGAGGGCGGCGTCCTTTTCGATGTACTTGCGGAATTCGTTCAGCGTGGTGGCGCCGACGACTTGCAGCTCCGAGCGGGAAAGCGCGGGTTTGATGATGTTCGAGGCATCCATCGCGCCTTCGGCCGAACCGGCGCCGACGATCGTGTGAAGCTCGTCGATGAAGAGGATGACGTTCTTCACCTTGCGGATCTCGTCCATCACCGCCTTGATGCGTTCTTCGAACTGGCCGCGGTACTTGGTGCCCGCGACCATCAACGCGAGGTCGAGCGTGACAACTTTCTTGTCGCGCAGGATTTCTGGCACGTTGCCCGAAGCGATTTCCTGAGCAAGGCCTTCGACGATGGCGGTTTTGCCGACACCGGCTTCGCCGACGAGCACCGGGTTGTTCTTCGTGCGGCGGCAGAGGATTTGAATGACGCGTTCGATTTCCGACTCGCGGCCGATCACCGGATCGAGTTCGCCTTCGCGGGCGAGCTTGGTCAGATCGCGACCGAACGCACGGAGCGCTGGGGTCTTGCTCTTGCCACCGGCGGCGGCTTCCTGCTCGTGACCTTCTTCCTTCGGACCTTCGTCCTCGAAAGCGCCTTCTTCGTCATCATCCTCTTCGTCATCGTCCTCTTCGTTCTCGGGCGAGAAGTTCGGATCGATCTCCGCGAGGATTTCGTTGCGGGTGCGTTGAATGTCGACGTCGAGGCGCTTCAGCACGCGGGCGGCGACGCCTTCGCCTTCACGCAACAGACCGAGCAACAGGTGCTCGGTCCCGACGTAGGAATGATTGAGCGCCTTCGCTTCCTTGTTCGCGAGGGCGAGAACCTTCTTCACGCGGGGCGTGTAAGGAATGTTGCCCGGCGCCTTTTGCGGCGTGCCGGAGCCCACTTCCTTTTCGACCTCCATGCGAACGGTTTCCAGGTCGAGACCCATCCGTTCGAGCACGTTCACCGCGACTCCCTGGCCCAGTTTGATAAGGCCGAGCAAGAGGTGCTCGGTGCCGACATAAGAATGGTTGAAGCGATCCGCTTCCTTGCGCGCGAGCGCGAGGACCTGTTGAGCGCGTGGTGTGAAGTTGTTCATGCGTCACCGGTGGAATCGGGGGTGTTGGTCTGATCCCCGTTTCTGATTGTAGGACGAATATCAGGGGGGGGAAGGGAATGCAACCGGGAGCGAACGATTTCCGCGCGAATTGCATCACGTTCTTCAGGCGAAAGTTTGCGTCCGCTGTGGAGCTGCAGATGCGCCGGCTGGATGTCCATGAGCAGCGCGTCGCAAAGCTGCATGGTGTCGTGACCGAAAAAGCCGAGATCCGAGCCAAGACGCAGCAGCGACAGGTGAGTCAGAGCTTCTTTAGAATCAATGATCCACGCATGGCGCAGCACGCCGTAAGCGCGGCCGATCTTGTCCGCGACCATGTCCGGATCGTCTTCCAGCAACTTCACGCGGGCGTTGCGCTCGTGCTGCGCGACCTGGGAAATCACGCGCTCCAGGCGACGAATGATCGTGTCTTCGCTTTCGCCGAGCGTCGATTGATTGGAAATTTGGTAGAGGTTTCCAAGCGATTCGGTGCCCTCGCCATAGAGTCCGCGAACGGCCAAGCCTATCTTGTTCACGGCTTGCAGGACTTGGCCAATCTGGTCGCTCAGCACGAGGCCGGGTAAATGCAACATCGCCGAAGCGCGCAGGCCGGTGCCAAGGTTGGTCGGACAGGTCGTGAGGTAGCCGAGCTGCGGGTCGAAGGCGAATTCGAGCGACTGCTCCAATTCGTCATCGAGCTCCGACAAACCTTCATACGCCTTGCGCAGATCGAGGCCCGGACGAATCGCCTGCATGCGCAGGTGATCCTCTTCATTGAGCATCAAGCTGAAGGATTGGCGACGTTCGATTACCGCGGCCGAACCATCGCCACGCGCGGCGTGTTCGCGGGAAATCAGGTGGCGTTCGACCAACACCTGCTTCTGCACCGAATTCAGGCCCGCGAGTTCCTGCGAAAAGCCGTCCTTCATTGGCGCGAGCGCTTCCACCGCCGGGCGCAGGACTTCCAGCGCGGCGCCGCGTTGATCGCGAGTCGCCCAACCGGGGAACGGCATGTGGCGCAGGTTGCGGGCGAGGCGGATGCGCGACGTCAGCACGACGCTGTTATCGGCATTCGCGCCGACCATCCAGTCGGCCGGATACTTGAGCAGCGTGGAAAAACGCATCATGAGAGGAAAGGGAGGAGAGGAGGGAAACCGTGGCTTCCCGGGAAATCAGTTCGTGGATTCAGGAAGATATTCCAACTGGCGGATCTCGTCGCGCAAACCGGCGGCTTCCTCGTAGTTTTCCGAGTTCACGGCTTGGTCCAGTCGCGAGCGGAGTTCTTCCAGGCGTTGCGCGCGGACTTCGACTTCCATTTGTCCCTTCGGCACTTTGCCGACGTGGTTGGAGGTCTTGTGCATGCCGCGGAGGATGTTGCCGAGTTCGTCGCGGAACGTCTGGTAGCACTCGCTGCAACCGAAGCGCCGGACGCGGCGGAGGTCGTCGAGTGTGAAACCGCAAGCCGGGCAGCGTTTTCCGCCACTCGCATGGACTACGGCCGACGCCGGAGCGGAGACGGACATGCCGGGAGGCGCACCGAGCAGCATGTCCGCCAGCGAGAATCCGGTCGGATCGGTGACGCCTCGTTCCTTCGCGCAGGCTTCGCACAAACAGACTTTTTTCATCTGTCCATCAACGAGTTGCGTGAGGAAGACGGATGCCTTGTTTTCGCAGAAATTGCAGACCATGCCTGAAAGAAGCTAAAACCCCCTCGGACCGATGCGAAACGAAAACTTCACCGGCCGGAGGGGTTTTTGAAGGAAGCGGGGAGCGTTCGGGCGACCGGCGTGCCGGTGGAATTGGCCAGTTCGCGGAACGCGGCGATGAAACGCGCGGTGATCGGGCCGGGTTTGCCGTCGCCGATCGTGCGGCGATCGAGCGAGATCACCGGGATCACTTCGGCCGCGGTGCCGGTGAGGAAGCATTCGTCGGCGATGTAAATGTCGTAGCGGGTCATCGCCTGCTCGCGGATCTCCACGCCGAGCTTTTTGCCCAATTCCAGGATGACCGAACGGGTGATGCCGTCGAGGGCACCGTCGGAGATGCGAGGAGTGTAGATGACGCCGTTTTTCAGGACAAAAATGTTATCGCCGGTGCACTCGGCGACGTAGCCCTGCTCGTTGAGCATGATGGCTTCGAGCGCGTTCGCTTGGATCGCTTCCACCTTCGCCATGATGTTGTTGAGGTAGTTCAGCGACTTCACCTGCGGCATCAGCGCGGCTGGAGCCGGACGACGGGTCGCGCAAGTGATGAGCGCGAGGCCGTTATCATAGTGCTCCTGCGGGTAAAGTTGGATCGTCGAAGCGATGATGAACATGCTCGCCTTCGGGCAGAGGTAGGGGTTCAGCCCGAGTCCGCCGACGCCACGGGTGACGACGAGGCGGATGTAGCCGTCCTTCAGGCCGTTCGCGGCGACCGTTTCCACGGTGGCACGGATGACTTCCTCGAAGGTCCACGGGATATCGAGGACGATGGCGCGGGCGGAGTCGAACAAGCGGCGAATGTGTTCTTCCAAGCGGAAAACACGGCCGTTATAGATGCGGATGCCTTCGAATACGCCGTCGCCGTAAAGAACACCGTGATCGAACACGGAGATCTTCGCTTCGGATTGATCCACCAATTCGCCGTCGAGCCAAATTTTCATGCGCAGGGCCGGGAGCGTAGGAATTGCGCGGGGGCTGGCAAGTGAAGAACTGCCGCGCGTGCTTCGGTGCCGATTGGCCCGGTCGGCAACTGAGTGGCCAGGGGCCAGTGGTCAGAGGTCAGGGAAGAGTAATTGGACCGCGGACTTCAGTCCGCATATGCGGGCCACCAAGACGGATCGGGCGGACTGAAGTCCGCGGTCCCAGTGCCGCGAACGGGACTCTTCACTGGCCACTGGCACCTGGTCACGCCATGATCGCCGCCGCGATTTCATCCGCGCAGGCCTGTCCGCGCAGCGCTGCGACAAGAGCGAGGCCGAAATCGAGGGACGTGCCCGCTCCCCGAGAGGTGATGAGGTTGCCGTCGATCACCACGCGTTCGTCGAATCGGGCGAAGGGCAATTCGTCCTTGGTGCTGGCGTGGGCGGTGTGCGGGCGATCGCTCAGGATTCCGGCATCTTTGACGACCAGCGGCGCGGCGCAGATCGCGGCAATCCATTTCCCGGAGTGCTGGAAAATTTTGGCCAAAGCCGCCGGTCGGCCGTCCGCCCGCAAGTGGACGACGCCTGGGCCGCCGGGCAAAAACAGCATGTCATGGCTGTCCGGCAGGGTGTCGCTCAGGCTTCCGTCAGCGAGCAATTTCATCCCGCAGCGGCCGGTGACCTCGATTTCTCCGAGCGAGGCGATCGTCACCTCGACTCCAGCGCGCCGGAGCAGGTCGATCGGGGTGACGGTTTCGATTTCCTCGAAACCGTCGGTCAGCAGGCAAAGCACGCGCGAGGTCATGCCCGGCACGATGCCATGGAAGCCGCTAGGCTCAAGCGACGTTTACTTTCTCCGCCCAGCGGAGTTTTGCCGGTGCACTGCGGGGATTGTTGTGGCGCTCTTCGGGGCCAGCGGTGATCACGCCGTCGCTGATCTCGGAATAAAGACCGTCGCGCAAACCCGCCTGAAACGCCTTTTTCACCCGTCGATCTTCGCCCGAGTGGAAGGTGAGGATCGCCACACGACCGCCCGGTTTCAGGCAGCCGGGCAGGGCGCGGAGGAAAGCGTCGAGCGCGGTGAACTCCTCGTTCACCGCAATCCGCACCGCTTGGAAGACGCGGCGAATCGTCAGGTCGATGGCTTCGGGTGAAAGCGTTGTCGAAGCGGCGCGGATGGCTTCGGCGAACGCCAGCGTGCCGGAAAATTTCCGTCCGGCCAACGCTTCGGCGAGCGTTTCCGGTCGCGGCTCGTCGGCGTTCAATGCAAGCGCTTCGGCAAGTTTTTCCGGCTTTGCCCGTTCCAGCCACTCCGCGGCGGAAAGTCCGCGTTCCGGGTTCATCCGCATGTCGAGCGGGCCGTCGGTTTTGAAGGAAAAGCCGCGCGACGGATCATCGAACTGCATCGAGGAGCAACCGAGGTCGGCGTAGATGAAATCGACGCCCTCCAGCCCGCGGGTGGCGATGACTTTGGCGATGCCAGCGTAGTTCGATCGAACGGCTTCGAAAACGTCCTCGCTGTAGCCCATCGCCCGTAAGCGGGCTTCGGTGCGCGGTTGTTCGATCGGATCGACGTCCAAGCCGAACAATTTCCCGCCGGGCGAAATTTTCTCCAGAATCGCTGCCGAGTGGCCGCCGTGGCCGAGGGTGGCGTCGATGCCAATCGCGCCCGGTCGCAACTGCAAGGCATGGAGCGATTCCACGACGAGGATCGGCACGTGGCTGCCGGCCGGGGTTTTGCCTGAGGCGAGGACTTTGGCGACGGTGTCCGGATACTTCTCCGGGGCGCGCTCCTTGTATTTGTCCTCGAAGCGGCGCGGGTTCTTGCCCGAGTAGCGCTTGCGGCGCGGCGGGCGCGGGGCGTCGGCGGGGAAATCTTCGCTCACAGTTCGGAATACTTGCGATTGTTGCCGCGGGCTTTTTCGACCGGGTAGCGCGATTCGTTGTGCGCGATCTTTTGCTCCATCACTTTGCCGAGGTTCAGGCCGAGGTTATCCGCCAACTCGAACAAGAGAATGGCGACGTCCGCGATCTCCGAAGCGATTTCATCGCGCTTCGTTTCGACGCGGTTGGCGATCTGGTCGTCCTGTTGCCAGACGAAATGCTGCATCAGCTCGCCCGCCTCCGCGGCGATGGCGACTGAAAGGTCCTTGGGGTTGTGGTAAACCCGCCAATCGCGGGCATCCACGAAGCGCTGGATGCGGTCGGTCAGCGCGGCGATCGAATCGGACATGCCCGGCGTTAGCAGGTTGTCAAAGTGGCCGGAAGCTCCGCTTTCGGAAAGTAGGCGAAAGCTCCCGCTTTCACGGCCGGACCGGTAACGGGGACCGTCGCCTGCGCAATCCGAAAGCGGAGCTTCCGCTCCAGCAGGTAGAGCGGCATTCCGACAGTGTAGCATGCCCGCCGGACAGTGTAGCGTTTCCGCCGGACAGTGTAGCTTCCCGCTCTGACAGTGTAGCTTCCTGCTCTGACAGTGTAGCTTCCTGCTCTGACAGTGTAGCTTCCCGCTCTGACAGTGTAGCTTCCCGCTCTGACAGTGTAGCTTCCCGCTCTGACAGTGTAGCTTCCCGCTCCGACAGTGTAGCTTCCCGCTCCGACAGTGTAGCATTCCCGCCCGACAGTGTAGCATTCCCGCCCGACAGTGTAGCATGCCCGCCCGACAGTGTAGCATGCCCGCCCGACAGTGAAGGTGAGATCGAGGTTTTGCCCTGATCTCGACAAATCCTGATGGATCGGAGCCCTTCTCCGCGTAACCGTTCCCCCTATGCTCCGCGCTCTCGCTCTCAGCCTGCTCGCCGTTTGTTCCTTCGCCCACGCCGAGGAGGGCAAATGGACCCCGCTTTTCAACGGCAAGGACCTCACCGGTTGGACGCCGAAGTTCAAGGGCCTCAAGCTGGGCGAAAACTTCCACAACACCTTCCGGGTGCAGGACGGGGCGATCACCGTTTCCTACGAAAAATACGACCAGTGGGGCGGCCAGTTCGGCCACTTGTTCTACAAGGAGAAGTTCTCGAACTACAAATTGCGGATCGAATACCGCTTCCTCGGCGAGCAGGTCAAAGGCGGACCGGGTTGGGCGTTTCGGAACAGCGGCGTGATGATTCATAGCGAGTCGCCCGAAACGATGGGCGTGGATCAGGATTTTCCCACTTCCCTCGAAGTGCAGTTCCTCGGCGGCAAAGGCGATGGCAAGGAGCGCGGCTCCGGCAATCTTTGCACGCCGGGCACCAACGTGGTCATCGATGGCAAACTTGTCACCGAGCACACGGTTCCGGCGAAACCGCAGGTGACCATCGATGGTGACGCGTGGGTGACGATGGAGGTCGAGGTGCGCGGCAACAAGATCATCAAGCACTTCGTCAACGGCCAGCAGGTGCACCAATACGAGCAACCGCAGCTCGACGAGCGCGACAAGCATGCGCAGGAGCTGCTGGCGAAAGGCACGCCGAAGATGGTGTCCGAAGGCTACCTTTGCCTCCAAGCCGAGACCCATCCGGTGCAGTTCCGGAAGGTGGAGATCCAGAAGCTGGCGGAGTAGCCGCGTTGGTGACAACGCGGGTTGGGAAAGCTTCGATGATCCGCGAAATGGCCGCTCTTCCTGCGGGGCGAGGGCGTGGAAGGTTTCTCTCTCTTCTCACCGCCCGCGTTGTTACCAACGCAGCTACGAAGATTGGACGAACCGGTGCGGAAAGGCCGGGCGGGTTTCGTGGCAGGTGGCGATGTAATTGTCCCAATCCTTGAGCTTGGGAGCGTCGCGCGCTTCGCCGCGGGCTTCGATGCGTCGGCGTCGCTCATCCGGTGGGCACCAGACGAAGTGAACTTCCGCCTCAACGCCAAACTTTTCCCGCAGCCGATCGGGCCAATCGCTCGTGCCGCATTCGCGCGTGAACGGTCCGGCGATGACCACCGGCACGTGAGGGAGATTCGCCCGGGCGAGATCGAAGAGCGTTTCGTAAACGGCATCGCGATAGGCCTGCTTGTAAGCGGGCGAATCCCGGTCGTCGGGATCGTGACCGGCCAGGGCGAGTCCCGCGCGGACCAATCGTTCGGTCGCCAGATCGCTGTCGAGCAGGCAGGCACCAAGTTCCGCCGCCAGTTTGCGGGCGTGGGTGGTTTTGCCCGCGGCGGGCGGTCCGCAGACGAGGTGGAGGCGAGGAACGGATTCCATTTCGGGCTGGCGGAGAAGAACCACGAAAGACACGAAATTTCACGAAAAGTTCTGATTTCGTGCCCTTTCGTGTCTTTCGTGGTTAGCTCTCTTAACGCAACCTGCTTGCAAAAACGTTCCGACCGCACCACCGTCCCGTCGTGCGCGGCTCGCCCTTTCTCCGGACTTTGCTGCTGGCTGGCGGGCTGCTGCTGGCCGGCTTGGTGTTGTGGCGGTTGACCCGTGCCCCGCACGAAACCGGTCGCCCGATCGGGCCAGAGCACGAACCGGTCGCCACTGCGCTGCCGTGTGGCTTTGAGCTGAAACTTTCCGCCCGGGCGAAATCGGTGGAGCTGAAGGACCGGGAGGGCCGAGTGCTTTTCCAATCGACTCAAACCACCGGGCCATTGCTCGGGACTTTCACTCCGGACGCCGTCGATTCCGCGATTTTCGTCACGATCCGCTGGGCCGAGCCGGGCGAGGGCAACCGCTTCGCCAAGTTGACGCTCGAACCGCCGGGCAAACCGACCCGCGTGCGTTACTTTGAAGCCGCAGGGGATTTGGAAGACGTTTGGGAACTTTCCGCGAAATGACCGCTTCGCCACACGACCACCACGATTGCTGCGCCCATCATGCTCATCATCACGAGCTGGTGATCGAGGGGCTGACGGTGCATTACCGCCGGCTGCTGGCGCTCGACCGCGTGTCGCTGGCAACTTCCTGCGGCAACCGCGTCGCCTTGATCGGACCGAACGGCGCGGGGAAAAGCACGCTGCTCAAAGCGATCGCCGGGCTGGTTCCGCGCAGCGCGGGCACGATCACCTGGCGCGGCACGCCGGTGCGGAAGTGGTCGCGCGAATTCGCCTATTTGCCGCAGCGAGAAGACGTCGATTGGTCGTTTCCGATCACCGTGCGTGGCTTGGTGGAAATGGGGCGCTACCCGCAAACCGGCTGGTGGCGGACGTTTTCCGCTGCTGATACCGAGGCGGTCGACCGCGCGCTTGAGTCGCTTGCGCTGACGCAGTTGCAACACCGGCAGATTCGCGAGCTTTCCGGCGGTCAGCAACAGCGGGCGTTCCTGGCCCGAGCGCTCGCGCAAGAAGCGCATGTGCTGTTGCTCGACGAACCGTTCACCGGACTTGATCGCAATGCTTCGCGTTTGCTGGCCGAGCTTTTAGGAAAACTGTCCCACGAAGGCCGGTTGGTGATCGCTTCGCACCATCATCTCGAAACGACGGGCGATTTGTTCGACGAGGCCCTCGTGCTCAACACGCAGGCGCTGGCTTTCGGTTCGACCCATGAAATTCTGACCGAGGCCTTGATCGACGAGGCCTTCGGCGAAACCACCCACGCTTCCTGATCGCCGTGGAACTCCTCTCCAATCCGTTTTATCAGCGCGCGCTCGCCGCAGCGGCCTTCATCGGTTTCACCAACGGCTTTTTCAGCGGCTTCGTCGTGCTGCGCCGCGATGCCCTGTCGGTCAGCGCCTTGTCGCACACCATGCTGCCCGGGATCGCGCTGGGCATTCTCGCCACCGGTGCGCTGACGCAATGGAACGCCTTTGCCGGTGCGTTGTTCGCAGCGTTGTTGGTCGGGCTTGGCTCGGTCGCCGTTTCGCGCGGCAACCGGATCGCACAAGGCACCGCGCTGGCCGTGCTTTATACGGCGTCGTTCGCCGTCGGCGTGGCGGTGCTGCCGTTGTTGAAAACGCGCCAACAGCTCGAAGACTGGCTGTTTGGCAACATCGTCGCGGTGGGCAATGCCGACCTCGCGATTTCGTTCGCGACTGGTGCGATCATCCTGCTCACCACCAGCCTATTGATGCGGCCCATTTTGCTGACGTTGTTCGAGTCGAACGTCGCCGCCGCCCAGGGCGTGCCGGTGCGGCTCATGCAATACCTGCTCTTCGGGCTGCTCGTGCTGTCGCTGGTGTCCTCGCTGCAAGCGGTCGGCTGCGTGCTTTCCGTCGGCTTGCTGGTGACGCCCGCCGCGACGGTCGCGCTGCTAACTGACCGGACGTCGGCGTTGTTCTGGGGCGGGGGAGCGATCGGGGCGATCGGTTCCGCCGGAGCGGTGCTGCTTTCCGCGGGCTTCGGGATTTCGCCCGGCCCGGCGATCGTGATCCTGCTCGGGCTTTTGTTCGTGGGAGCGTATTTGTTCAGCCCGCGCTATGGGCTGCTCTTCACGAAGCGGCATTGAGAAAGGGAAACCACGAAAGGCACCAAAGGCACGAAATCAGAACCTTTCGTGAAATTTCGTGAATTTCGTGGTTCTCAGGAATCGAATAGGATTTGAGGAACTTTCCGCTGGCACGGGCCGGTGCCGCCTTTATCACTCCTTTAGAGATGATCACGCTGACTGAACGCGCCGCCGAAGAATTGCGCGCCATGCTCGAACAACGCGGAGCCGCTCCGGAAGTCGGTCTGCGCTTGGCCGTGCGTCGTGGCGGCTGCGCCGGCTGGCAGTATGAAATGGGTTTCGCCCCGGCGGAAGAGGGCGATCTCATCGTCGAAGCCCACGGCGCGAAGGTGATCGTGGCGGCGGATAGCATCGAAAAACTCAGGGGCTGCGAGATCGACTTCTCCGACGCGCTGTCGGACGCCGGGTTCAAGGTCAACAACCCGAACGCCGCGCGCTCCTGTGGCTGCGGCACTTCTTTCGAAACGACGGGCGATCCGTCGCCTGCCGTGGCCGACGGCGAAGCTTGCGGAAACGACTAAGCCGTGCCGCGAACCGTCGAAGAGCCACCGCCGTCGAAGCCCGCCTATTTCTGGTGGGGGCTGGCGAACGCCATCGCGCTTTGCCTCGCGATCGTGAGTTGGGTGGTGTGCCTTCACGTGTTTCGTCACCCAGAAAATCCCCGGAACTACGAGATCCTGCGGAAACTTCACCGCCTGCCGGAAATCAAACACCGCGAGCTACTCAGCGCGCCTGCCGCCGAAGCGCTGGGCCCCAAGGATCTCTACCGCAAGTTTTTCGGCCTGGACGAACGTCGGACGAAGAAGCTCAACGACGCGCTGCTGCGCAACTATCTGACGAATTTCGACCGGCCGCTGTTGCTCAATTACGTCGAGGGCTCCTACCGCGTGGAAGCGGTCCGGCCGTTGGAGGAGAAGGATTTCCTCCAGCCGGGCTTCGTGGTGCGGGCCCGGGCGATGGTGAAGCCGGATGAATACACGCCGCCCGCGCCTTACCCCGTGGTGATCGAGTATGTGTTCCCCACCGCCCATCAGGCTGCCTTTTCGTGGTTCAAGCCGGGCGACCTCTTGACCGTTTCCAAAACGCCCAACTGCGCCGCGGTGCTGCACGTGGCGAAAATCGTCGGTGGCGAAGAGCCGATGCTGTGCGTGACTGCTGTGCCGATCGTCTACGGCGCGTATCAGGTCGGCGGGAACCGGTCGTTCGAAATCGGCGTGCCGGAAAAACTCCAGCCCGGCGATAAGTTCCCGCTGTTCCGGTAGGAGTTGAGCCTTTCAGGCGAGGAAGGTCTTCCGGAGCGGAGCTTCTGTCAGCGTGCGGGCGTCAGCATCTCGTCGCGGAACTCACGCGGGCTGCGGGCGTAGGCGGCGTTGTCATCCGCGGGCGGCGGAAGATCGGGTTGTTGGTTCCCGCAGGAGGCCAGCAGGCAGGCGGCAAACAGGAAGGGAAAGAGTTTCATGGGAATTTCGGACGGTGGCGAGGCATCGCCGCTTTTGCCCGTTGAAGAATAATATAGCCCGCGAAACCTCTCTTCGCCCGGCGATTCTCGCCTTTGCCAGGGAGTTCTTAATGCCGAAGGCATAGCAGACCAAGTAGCCGGCGATTGAGCGAAGCGACATCGCCGGTGCAATCGTCCTTATTATATTGCGCACCCTGTGAGGGGGGGCAGCCGGTGCTGCGACGCCCTTCGGGGTCGAATGAACCTTGGCGTGCTATCCGGTGGTATCGTCGCTACGCTCCTCGACCACCGGCTACTGTTGCGGCCAATCCCTGCGGGATGAAGAACTTATAGGCTAACTCCCCGGATGTTTCAAAACTCGCAATGCCCCGGGGTGCGGGCGAAGGGAATCACGTCGCGGATGTTCTGCATGCCGGTGACGAACATGAGCAGGCGCTCGAACCCCATGCCGAAGCCGGCGTGCGGGACGCTGCCGTATTTCCGTAGGTCGGCGTACCAACCGTAGTCGTCCATCGACAGTCCGTGGTGTTCCATGTTGCCGAGTAATACGTCGAGCCGTTCCTCGCGTTGGCTGCCGCCGACGATTTCGCCGATGCCTGGCACCAACAGGTCCATCGCCGTGACCGTTTTGCCGTCGTCGTTGAGACGCATGTAGAACGGTTTGATCTCCTTGGGGTAATTGAAAACGGTGACTGGCTTTTTGAAATACTCTTCGGTTAACCAGCGCTCGTGCTCGCTTTGGAGGTTGAGGCCGTATTCGACCGGATACTCGAAGGCCTTGCCCGACTTCTTCAAAATTTCGACCGCTTCCGTGTAAGGGAGTCGCTCGAACGCGTGCTCGGCGACGAATTCGAGCCGTTGGCGCAGGGTTTTATCGACGAACTTTTCGAAGATCGAAAGATCGCCGTCCTGGTTTTCCAGCGCCTCTTTCACCAGATACTTCACCATCGCTTCGGCGAGATCCATGTCGCCCTGCAGGTCGCAGAAGGCCATTTCCGGCTCGATCATCCAGAACTCGGCGGCGTGGCGTGAGGTGTTCGAGTTCTCCGCCCGGAAGGTCGGCCCAAAGGTGTAGATATTGCCCAGGGCGCAGGCGAAGGTTTCGCCTTCGAGCTGGCCGGAAACCGTGAGGTGGGCGGCTTTACCGAAGAAGTCATCGGCGAATGACTTCGCGCCCGGTTGCGTCGGGTCGAGCGTGGTGACGCGGAACATTTCACCCGCGCCTTCGCAGTCGCTCGCCGTAATGATCGGCGTGTGGATGTAATGGAACCCGCGTTCCTGGAAAAAGCGATGCACGGCAAAACTCATCCGGCTGCGAATGCGGAACATCGCGCCGTAGAGGTTCGTGCGCGGGCGGAGGTGCGCGATTGAGCGAAGGAACTCGGTCGTGTGGCCTTTTTTCTGCAGCGGGAAATCCTCCGGCGCGGCACCGAGCAGGCGGATCGAGGTCGCGTGAACTTCCCACGCTTGCCCGCCGCCTTGGGAGGCGACCAATTTGCCTTCGACCGCGACCGACGCGCCGGTGCTCATTTTCGCCAGATCTTCCGAGCCGGGAATGCCCGCGTCGGCGATGACCTGGAGATTGGCCAGGCACGAGCCGTCGTTGAGTTCGAGGAAAGAAAAGGCCTTCGAATCGCGGCGGGTGCGCACCCAACCGGCGGCTTGAAGGGATTCGCGGGGACCGTCGGCCGACAGGATTTCGCGGATGGTGGTGCGCATGGCGAAGTATCTAACCAGCGCTCCGGCGAGCGGCAAGCACGCCCGATGGTAGGCGGTCTTGTGCGGAAAATTGCTGGAAAGAAGGCCCTTTTTCCCGCGTATCTGCCGCCCTTAATGAAAGTCCGATCGATTCTCCTGAGCCTTGCCGTGGCCTGTCCTCTTGCGCAGGCGGCGGACAGCGAATGGAAACCTTCCAAGCCGCCGAGTCAGGTAGCACCGTTGCAGTTCCACGTGCCGGAGGGTTTTGAAGTCACCGTGTGGGCCTCGACCCCGCAGCTTTTCAATCCGACCAACTTCGACGTCGATGCGGCCGGACGCATTTGGGTCGCCGAAGGGGTCAACTACCGCGGTCACAAAGGCCGTCGTCCGGACGGCGACCGGATCGCGGTGATCCAGGACACGGATGGCGACGGCAAGGCCGACGCATCGCACACGTTCGTGCAGGAAAAAGGCCTCATTGCTCCGCTTGGCGTGGCCGTTTTCGACAACCGCGTGGTCGTTTCCCAGCCGCCCGATCTGATCGTTTACACCGACGTCAATCGCGACCTGAAGTTCGATCCCGCGGTCGATAAGCGCGAAGTGCTGCTCACCGGTTTCAACGCGATCAACCACGACCACTCGCTTCACTCGGTGGTCGGCGGTCCGGACGGAAAGTGGTACATCAATTCGGGCAACTGCGGCGGATTGATCACCGACAAGTCGGGCAAGACGTTTCGTTTGGGAGGCGACTATTACAAAGACGGGGGCGGCACCTGGCCGGTCGATACGCGTCCGTTGGTGGGAAAGCCCAGTGACGACGGGCATGTGTGGACGCCCGGTTTCACCGGTCGCATGAATCCTGACGGCTCCAACTTGGAAATCGTCGGTCACGGCTACCGCAACAGCTTCGAAAATACGATCAACTCGTTCGGCGAAGTCTTCCAAAACGACAACGACGATCCGCCCGCGTGCCGCACGTCCTACGTGCTCGAATACGGCTCGGCCGGGTATTTCACGCGCGAGGGCCGGATGTTCACGACCGTGCGGCGCCCGAAGCAGGATTATGGCCGCGCGCATTGGCGTCAGGAGGATCCGGGGACGTTTGACGTGGGCGACATCTACGGTGGCGGTTCGCCCTCGGGCATCGCGTTTTACGAAAATGGCGTGATGGGCAAAGCGTTCGCTGGCACGCTGTTGAGCTGCGAAACCGCCCGCAACGTCGTCTTCAGCTATCAGCCGGAAGCGAAAGGCGCGGGCTACAAGCTGGAGCGCAGCGATTTCTTCACTACCAACAAGACGGGCAAATTCTATGGCTCGGACTTCATGGGCGGTGGTATGGACAAGAGCGGTGGCGAGATGACGCTCTTCCGTCCCTCCGATGTGATGGTGGGAGCCGATGGCGCGTTGTATGTGGCTGACTGGTATGACCCGCGTGTCGGCGCGCACGCCGACATGGACGACACTTGTTCGGGCACCATTTACCGGATCGCGCCGAAGGGCTTCAAACCGGTCGTGCCGAAAGTGGATCTGAAAACGATTCCCGGTGCGATCGTCGCGCTGCGCAGCCCGGCGACGAATGTGCGCTGGACCGGTTTCGACGCGTTGAAAACGCAGGGCCCCAAGGCGCTCGACGCGGTGCTCGCGCTCACCAAGGATGCGAATCCCTGGGTGGCCGCGCGCGGAGTTTGGCTTCTGCCGCATCTCGGGTCGAAAGGCTTGGATGCATGCGTCAAACTCTTGGCCTCCAAGGACGAACGCACACGTCTCGTGGCGTTCCGCGCGTTGCGTCGGACGCAGGCCGATATCTTGCCGTATGCGGACAAGCTGAAGGGCGACCCTTCCGCCGCCGTGCGTCGCGACGTGGCACTTTCGGTGCGGAATTTGCCTGCGGAAAAATCCGCTCCGATCCTGATCGCGGTGGCGAAGGGCTGGGATGGCACGGACAAGAACTACCTCGAAGCGATCGGTCTCGGCGCGGCGAACCAGGAAAACGCCGTCTGGACGGCGATGCGCGACGCGCTCGGGCAAACCGATCCGTTGAAATGGACGGACAACTTCGCCCGCCTGACTTGGCGCTTGTGGCCGTCGGAAGCCGTGTCGGCTCTGAAGGCACGCGCCACGGCGTCCAGCTTGGGCCAGGCCCAGCGTGCGTTCGCGGTGGAATCGCTTTCGTTCATCGACGACCGCGCCGCCGCGATGACGTTGATTGATTTCGCGAGTGGAGATTCGCCGGTCAAAGAAGAGGCGAAGCAGTGGGTGCTGATCCGTTTCAAAGGCTCGTGGGAGAAATTCAATCTCCGGGAGGAACTCAAACAGCGCGGCATTTACGATCCGGACAAGATCGTGCTGACCGCCATTCGCGTGCCGGAAAAGCCGAAGTCGCTGAGCTATCAACCCGAAGAGGTTTTGAAACTCAAAGGCGACGCGACCCGCGGCAAGGCCACCGCCATGCGTTGCGCGATGTGCCACCAGATCGACGGCGTCGGCCCGCAGTACGGGCCGGATTTGAAAGGTTGGGTGTCGCGCCAAGGCCTGGCAATGGCAGCGAAGGCGATCGTCGATCCTTCGGCGGAAATCGCCCACGGTTTCGAAGGCTCGGCGATCCAGTTGAAGACCGACCAAGGGATCGACGGTTTCGTTCAATCGAGCAGCGATCCGATGACGGTTGTTTCCACCGGCGGTCTGACGCAGATTGTGCCGAAGGACCGGGTGAAAAAGGTCAAGCACCTGGATCGCTCGTTGATGCTTTCCGCCGACCAGCTCGGACTCTCCGCTCAGGATGTGGCGGACGTGGTCGAGTGGTTGAAGACTTACTGAAGAGCTTCGCTTGCGAAGCGATATGAAAAAGCCGGACGGTTTTCACCGTCCGGCTTTTTGTTTGGCGATTTCTTCATCCCGCAAGGGATGGCAGCCTGGTAGCCGGTGGTCGAGGAGCGTAGCGACGACTACCACCGGGATGCAGCGCCACCACGATTCGACCCCGAAGGGCGTCGCAGCCGGGCTGGCACCCGCTCACGGGGTGCGAACATCGGCTCGACCGATCTCCCGGTGATGTCGCTTCGCTCAATCACCGGCTACTTAAGCTGCAATGCCTTCGGCATTCATCGGTGCGACAGAGCAACTTCCGCATTCGGCGAAGTCTTCGATGCGGCGGTCGGCGTCTTCAAGTTCTCATCCAGCAGCGAAGAGATGTTTAGATACGGCCCCGAGCCCGTGATGCCCCAGGCGACCACTCCCTTTTCATCCACGAGGAACGTCCCATGGCGCAGGCCGTTGGGTTGGGTGCAACCGTAGGCGGCGAACGCTTGGCCATCTGGATCGGAGAGGATCGGGAACGGACTCGGAGTTCTCGTCAGGGCTTCTTTGAGAACCTCCGGCTTGTCCGAGGTGATGCCGATCACCTGAATGCCCTTGGCTTTGAACTGCTCATAAAGCGCGGTGAATTCCGCGACCTGTTGGGAGCAATGAAGGCAGCCGTGGCCCTTGAACAGGAAGACCACGTGGCGTTGTCCGGCGAATTCGCTCTGGCTGCGGGCTTTGCCCGTTCCATCCGGTCGGCTGAACGCGGGCGCGGGAGTTCCTTTCGCGGGCACCGGTTGGGTGGATAGGGCGGCGGTTGACGGAGCCTTCGGATCCTTGATGTCGACGAGTTGCATCATGCCCTGGTCCTCGTGATCGAGGATGTGGCAGTGCTGGACGAAGGTGCCGATGAACTCCGTGTATTGGGTGCGGAATTTCACCGTGCCGTTGTTCGGCACCCAGATGGTGTCGCGCCAGACCGGGCCGTCGGTGAGTTGCTCCACCTGCGGGCTGCTGGGATCGCTCGGATCCTTCGGGCCCATGATCGAGAAGACCTCGAAGGGATTGACGTGAATATGAAACGGGTGGCCGGTGTTGATGGTGCCGCCGTTTTTGACGGTCACGGTCCATTCGTCGGTATTGCCGAGCAGGAGCTCCTTGGCTTGGTCCATGTTGAAGGACTCGCCATCGATCGTGAACCGAACGTTGCCATTGGCTGTCGGCAGAATCCCATAAACGGCGGTTTGCTGCAAATCGATCTTCGCGTCCTTGAGCGTGGGCAACCGGAACTGCGCCATCGACGAATCGGTCGGCAATTTCATCGCAACGGGATCTCCTTCGATCACCACGCGTGCGACGTATTTCAATGGTTCGCCTTCGCCATTGATGCCGCTGGTGACCGCTTGGTCGACGAGCAGGTATTCGCCCGGCTTTTCGGGCGCTTTAACCAGCACGTCGGAACGATAGCCGGGCAGGAGCTGTAGAACGTCTTTCTTGATCGATTTGCCCAACGGGAGTCCGTCGACGGCGATTTCATGGAACGGAATGCCGGGGCTCGTGCCATCCATCGCGGTGAGCTGGAGGTCGATTTGTTCGCGCTGGCCGCTGTCGACGATGCGCCAGCGCTCGATTTGCCCGGGCTTCATGCGGATGACCGGGAGCTGCACGCCGTTGACAGTGGTGTAGCGACCGAGTGCCGCCCAGTCGCCCGGGCCGAAGATGTAGCCGGCGAGCTTTTCCTCGATGATGCCTTCCGGGAAATCGAAGGTGACCGTGCCGCCGTTGCCGTCGTCGAGGGTGTTCTTGTAGATGTAGGGAATCTGATTGAGCACCATGACGCGTTCCTTCGCGTCTTTGATTTCGGGAACCTTATCCAAATCGCCCTCGATGATTAGCGCGCCCGACATGCCGCTGGCGACGTTCGCCGCGGTCGAGCCGTGGTGGTGCGCGTGATACCAGAACGTGCCGCACGGATGATCCTTCGGGATGACGATTTCGTAGTCCTGCGTCGCGCCCGGGCCGATTTCGATGAGCACGTTGTCGCTGATGCCGTTCGGCGAAACGTGCAGGCCGTGGGTGTGGAGGTTCGTGGTGTTGAAATCGTGAAGCGTGTTCATCGAGTCCTTCTTCCACGGCTGCGTGGGCAGATCGTTTTTCACCGTGACCCGGATGGTGTCGCCGGGTTTCACGCGCAGGGTCGGACCCACCAAATGGCCGTTGTAGGAACGGAGATAAACCGGATCCTCGCCAATGTAATTCTTCGCGTAGGTCGCGACGAGCACGGCGGTGAGTACGCCGTCTTTTGAGCGAAGCTCCTCCGGGTCGGTGTAACCGTTGAGGGTTTGGCGGGCGAGCGACTCGCGCTGCGGTGCTGGCATTTTCGCCTCGATCTCCAGCTTCTCCATCTGGGGAAGGCTCATGTTGCGGGGCAGGGCCTTGAGAGACGGCTTGGGCTTCGCTTGGGTGGCCTGGGCCGCGTGCTGTTGCCATTTGCGGGCGAGCGTTTTCCACGCCTTGTCCACCTCTGCGCGCTCGACGACGAAATTGCGGCCTTCGTTGGGATCGTTCGGCGGCGGATTCACGTTTTGCGCGTTCGCGTGGAAAACGGGTGTGAGCAACGCGGCGACGAGGAGCGGCCGACGGACGGAGAAACGGATGCTGGGGTTCATCGGAGTGGATGGGTTTCCGGGGCGCGATTCCCGGATAGATAATAAATTGGCGGTCAATCCGATAGTGTTAGATGAAATGTTTGTCTATATGATATTTGGGCGGATGTTGCCTGCCGTGTGGGAAAGGGCTTTCCGTGGGATCAAGCGTTGGGAAAACAGAAACCACGAAAAACACGAAAGTTCACGAAAACCCAAAAGCTGAAGTCGATGGGATATTTATCTTCAGGACGAAGTTTTCGAGCCGCCGCAATGCTCCCTCATTTCGTGTTTTTCGTGCCTTTCGTGGTTTTCATTTCCGGAATGTAGGATGAGTGGAAAGATGAGCGCGACATGGAAAACGACGCACCCGCGCTGAAGCAAACCCTCGGTCCTTGGCAGGTCCTGTTCTACGGCCTCGGCTCGATGCTGGGCGCGGGCGTTTACGTATTGATCGGCAAGGCGGCGGGCGTGCTGGGCAATGCGATCTGGCTGGCGTTTCTCGGCTCGATGATCGCCGCGCTGCTGACCGGGCTGTCGTATGCCAGCATCGGCAGCCGCTACGCGAAAGCGGGCGGCGCGGCGTTCGTCACCGAGCGGGCGTATCGTAAGGCGTGGCTCGGCTATGCGGTCGGCTTCGCGGTGATGATGAGCGGCCTGACCTCGATGGCCACCGGCTTGCAGGCGATCGCCGAGAATTTGATCAAAGCGTTCCAGCTCCCGATCCCCGTCAAGCCGCTCGCCATCGCCGGCGCGTTGGTGCTCGGCGCGGTGATCTATCGCGGCATCCGCGAAAGCATGTGGGTGAACCTCTTTTGCACCTTGGTCGAAATCGGCGGACTGTTGTTCATCATCGCCATCGGTGTGAAATTTTGGGGCGGCGTGAACTACCTCGAAGTGCCACCGGAAGCGACCGGCGCGGGTTTCGCCAACATCAGTTTGCTCGTCATTCTGCAAGGCGCGGTGCTGACGTTTTTCTCGTTCATCGGCTTCGAAGACATCCTCAACGTCAGCGAGGAAGTGAAAAACCCGCGGCGCTCCGTGCCCTTCGGCCTGGTCGGCGCGATGGTCGTCGGCACGGCGATTTACCTGGCGGTGGCGATCACCGCGGTGTCGGTGTTGCCGTGGAAGCAACTCGCCGACAGCTCCGCTCCGCTGATGGAGGTGGCGAAACACGCTGCGCCGTGGTTTCGCGGCATCGACTCGGTTTACCTCTTCATCACCCTGTTCTCGATCGGCAACACCGCGCTGCTGAACTACATCATGGGCTCGCGCCTGCTCTATGGCATGGCCAGTCAGCGGCTGTTGCCCCAAGTGCTGGGAAAAGTCCATCCCGTGCGCCGGACTCCGCACGTCGCGGTCATCGCGCTGTTCGCGATCGTCAGCGCGCTCATCCTCGCGGGCGGGATCAAGCCGCTCGCCGAGGCCACCGCCTTGTTGCTGCTCAGCGTGTTCGTGGTGGTGAACGTCGCGCTGGTGATCCTGCAACGCCGCGATGGCGAGGAAAAAGGCGGCTTCGAAGTGCCGGCGTTCGTGCCGCTGCTGGGCGCGGCCGTCTGCGCGGTGCTCATCGTCAGCCGCATTCACGCCGCGCTGACCAGTCCCGTGCCCGGCCTCCATATCGCGCCACTGGTGGCGGGCGGGATCATCGCGACGAGTCTGGTGCTCTATCGCTTGTTCAAGCCGGCGGCACCGTGACGCCCGGGTCGAGTTGGAATTCCCGAACGATTCGCCCGCCGATCAGGTGCTCCGTAACGATCCGTTCCAGCACCTCCGGCGTGCATGAGTGATACCAGACGCCTTCCGGATAAACCACGGCGACGGGACCTTGGGTGCAAACCCGAAGGCAATCGGCCTTGGTGCGCAGGATGCCCGCGGCTTCGAGGCCGAGTTCCGCCAGTCGACATTTGAGAAACTCCCACGATTCCGCTCCGGCGACTGGGTCGCAGCACTTCGGTTTTGTCGCCGTGGCGCAGAGAAAGAGGTGCCGGGTGGCCGTGCCGACGCCGACGGCTTTCGCTGCGGTGAGGAGGGTGGAGTTCATGGCTTTTGCTTGGCGCGTGGCGGGATGTCCTCCCAGTAAAAACGCCCTCGGCGCGGATGGCTGTCTGGCCTTCGTAGCCGTGCCGACGCGCTTTTTATAAAGAGACAGGTAAGAATGGCGCTCGGGGATGCCGCCGAAGCCTCCCACCGCCACCTCAAGACTTGCCGGACCCGACCTGCATGGCGGAAGCTTCTCCGAGCGTCGTCCCGGATCCGAAATCTTAACCATGGCCGTCCCTGAATCACCGGATTCCGCCAACTCTCCTCGCCAGCCGGTGAACGGGATGGAGTCGTCCGGCTTGATCTCTGCCGCATTCCTTTTACGTTCCCATCATCGTTATGCCCTTCACCCCGTCGAAGCCGCTCTTCAATATCACCGTTCCTCAGCCGAAATCCCCGGCGAAGAAGGCAACGGCGCTTGCGGTTTCGAGCAGGCCGAAGCCCACTACCGAGCAGGCGCTCAAGGGTTACGACTACCTGAAATCCCGCAGCTCCCGGAGCAGCTCCGCGAGCTGACCCGGCTGAACACGGTGGACCGCGCCGGCCGCAAGGCGCTCAGGAAATGGGCGGAGGATCGCGGCCACGTGTTCGACGAGTGCCGGTTCCGCCAGCGCTGGGAGGCACAAGGGAAACGCGGCGGAGCCGAACATCAGGTCTTCTACGATGTGGATACCGGGCGCTGGTTCAAGCGTCTCTACCATGGTGTGAACTCCGGCACGCTCGGGGACTACCTCGTCCGGATGCGTCTTCACTCGGTCCTTTTCCCCGAGACCGCCTATCGCCTTGAAGGTTTTACCATCAATCCCAAGAACAAGGAACTTGCGCCCGTCGTCACCCAGCCCCACGTCGAGGTGGACACCACCCGACCGCTGGTCGGGAAATCCGAAACCGACGACCTGATGGCCTCCATGGGCTTCGCCCCCGTCCGACTCATGCACCATGGGATTCTCGACGACGGCTACTACGCCTATCTCCATCCCGTCACCGGCGTGCTCGCCCACGACCTGCACGACGAAAACGTCGTCCGCCTCGCGGAATCGGAGGCCCTTGCCGTCATTGATCCCTATATTTCTCTCGTCCGCCGTGGCACCTGGGCTGCCATCAAACTCGCCGAAGTCGGCTATCCCACACCGCCCGACGACTCAGCCGCGTCCGATTCCTGACTGTATCGCCGCATTTTTCGTCGCGCGTGCGGAGCTTCGACCTGTGAGGGTGGGGCTTGGAGGTGGGGTGACGAAAAATCGTAGCTGCGTTGGTGACAACGCGGGCGGGGTGGACGCCGGAAGCTGCCCCCGCCCGCATGGTCACCCATGCGGCTACAGCCAAACGGGTCCGACCTGAAGAAACGCTTCTCCCCTCCCAATCGTAAGGCTTTTGTCCTCAGTGGGATTACTGTTGCTCTCCGGTGTTTCTTTATAAAGGGACAGGCAAAATGATGCTTTGCCAAGTCGTGAAAGTTCGAAGTTCGGGACCGACCCCTTTGATGCGCACGACCCCTTTGATGCGCAGCCGCAAAGGCTATTGGCGGATGAGCCAGAATGAGATTGTGCGACACGCGCTGAACAACCGTTGGCTTGAGGAACAAGGAGTTCCAGACCTGAAAGCCGTCTGGATCGTTCTTCACTACAGGCCAAAGGCCCGAGTCTGATCGGAACCGCCGTGTACGGACCCGTACGCACGGTGGTGTGGGACCCGGGAGCTAATCACTCCCGGGGACTCGATTCGCTTTTTTTGATTATGGATAGGATTACTGGTATGATTCCACCAATTACTGCCCCGGGCAGGGACATCGTGTAAAAAATACTTGGCTCCGTATTGAGAAGGAAACACAAAGACCCGGATAAGAATCCCAAAATCGCTCCGCCATAGCTTGATTTAGCCATTCAGTGGCCGGACTTTGGGGGCCAGCTCAGAGTAAGCGGAAGTTTCAATTCCTTGAAGATGCGACCAAGGGCAATCAGATCAGCCCCTGCCACGAATCGGGTCGACGTATCCTGTGAGTTTGGTGCGATTTTCACGCCGTTACAGGTGAAGCAAATCTCGATGCAACTGAGGGGTTTCCCGTCTTCGGAGTAGCAAATGATCGCATGGTGAGGTTCATAGCATTCCATCACCGGAAAGCGGGATTGGCCTTCAATGACTGCTTTGTGAACCGCGGCAATTTGCTGTTGAGTCAATCGCGCTTGCGCTGTGGTGAGCGAAGCTAAAGAGGCCACGTCCACGTTCCCGTCAGAACGCAGGATGCCGTGCGGGATGCTCTCGCCATTGGTCGCAAATGGATCGCCAGGAGCAGGCCGGGAGTCTCGTTCATCCGCATCCCGTATGACGTAGGCGACACAGAACGACGCCTGGGGAGTGTGGCCGGGAAGGGGGAAAGGGAGGGGTTCTGCCGAGAGTCTACACGCGCAACCCAGTAATAAGTTCCAAATAAGCGAACGGAAAATTTTCATGGGAATGAGAGGTCGTGAGATGAACGTGTTTCCTAAAGGCGAACAACTAAGAACCCGTTTAAAGTTATTTAGGGTTTCCGAAAGATCGGGTGAAATCGGGCATGAGTTCGCCTGCCACCCGTCCTGATCAGGTCTATCCCAGCGATCTGGGCCGCCAGCAATTCGACGTCATC